>Ga0335077_10000006_pt1 | contig 426428 bp, 409 predicted proteins | sample Lox_Sample_31_FD_207151 | JGI IMG/M metagenome (GOLD analysis project Ga0335077, IMG submission 207151) | Soil microbial communities from Loxahatchee National Wildlife Refuge, Florida, United States - Lox_Sample_3.1 | ecosystem: Environmental > Terrestrial > Soil > Wetlands | place: USA... | reverse complement strand
GGCCTTCGCGGGGGTCCGTGAGCCCAAGAAGCCGAGCCGCCCGCGCGGCCGGTCCAAGCGCTGAGCGCGGGCGCGACGGGACCGCCGTTTACACGGGGACTGCGGGTCCCAACTTGGCCTGGGCGGAGCGGGCCGCGACGAGGATCAGGACCGCGCCGACGATGTTCAGGAACGGGATGATGAGCAGGATCGCCCCGACCTTGAAGTTGCTGTTCTGGTAGCGGGTGCCGAGACGCCAAATGCCGAGGAGGAGCCCGATGAACCCCACCAGGGCCACGATCCCGGCGATCACGACGACGGAAAGCACCGCGGCGAGGTCGCCCCCGGAGATGCAGCTCACCTCGGCCGTCTGGTTCATGCCGGAGCTGGAGATGCAGCTCTCCAAGGTGTTCACTGCGGAGAGGAAGGGGACGAGCGCGGCCAGCACGATCAAAATCGCGATCAAGAGGGCCAGGACGAGCTTAGAGGGGGTCGAGAAGCGGGAGTCCTGGGGAGCCAGGTTCCGCAGGGCGAAGTAGAAGAGGGCGACGGCCACGAACTCGCAGGCGCCCGTCGCCAGGGAGACCGCGAGGAAGGTGGTGCCGAAGTGGACGGCCGTCCCGGTGGCGGTCGTCGTGAGGTCCGCCAGCACGGAGAGGACGCCGCCCACGAGCAGAACGACGGCGGCCCAGAGCACGTAGGTCAGCGCGGTCCGTTCGGCCGCCCGGGACGCCGGCGAGGCCCCCGGGCCACCCCCTGTCACGCCAGGAGCGGAATACCATCCCCCAGCGCCCGGCGGCGGTGGCCCGAATCCCGAAGGGGGGGCGCCGGCCGACAGGGGACCACCGGCCCCCGCCGGGAGCGGTGCTCCGCAGAACGCGCAGAAGGTGGCGCCCGGCGCGCCGAACGCCCCGCACTTCGGACACCGCGGGCCCGCCATGGGGCCACGAGCGGACGAAGCGTATTAACCACCACGCCGGGGACCCCGCTGCCCAGGTTACCCACAGACCAGCGGGGCACCTCCGCCTCCGGGGTGACTTAAACAGGGGGCGGCTCTTCTCGAACGACAGGCCATGACCGACCCCATCCGATCGATCCAGCGACGATTTCCCGGCGTGCCCACCCTGGAGGGCGCGGGCGTGCGCCTGAAGCGCTCGTTCTCCAACCCCGAGGTCCCCCTCTTCGACCCGTTCCTCCTGCTCGACCGTTTCGGCTCGAGCAACCCCGCGGACTATGTGGCCGGGTTCCCGTGGCACCCGCACCGGGGCATCGAGACGGTCACCTACATGCTGGATGGCCGGGTCGCGCACGGGGACACCCTCGGCAACGAGGGGGTCATTGGGCCGGGCGACGTGCAGTGGATGAACTCCGGCAGCGGGATCATCCACCAGGAGATGCCCCAGCGGACGGAGGGGATGCTCGCCGGCCTGCAGCTCTGGGTCAACCTGCCCGCCCGGGAGAAGATGTCCATTCCCGCCTACCGCGGGCTGACGGCTCCCGACTTCCCCACCGTGACGCTGGACAACGGCACGCGCGTGCTGGCCGTGGCGGGAAAGTACCGGGACGTGGAAGGTCCCGTCCAGGGGATCCCGGTCGACCCGACGTACCTCGATGTGCAGGTCCCGGCCGGCGCGACGTTCGAGCACCCGACCCCGCCCGGATATACGGCGTTCGTGCACGCGATCGACGGGGCGGGCTCCTTCGGTGGGAACGACACCGGGGTCGTCCCCGCGGGCGAGACCGTCCTGTTCGGCGCGGGCGACCGCCTGAGCGCCCGGGCCGGCGAGAACGGCTTCCGCTTCATCCTGGTCACGGGCCGCCCGCTCCACGAGCCGGTCGCCTGGTACGGCCCGATCGTCATGAACACTCGGGCCGAGCTCCAGACCGCGATGCGGGAGCTCGACCACGGGGAGTTCATCCACCACCGGCGCCCGGTCGTCGAAGAGTGAGCCCGCCCGCCGGACCCCGAGGGGCCCGCACCAACGGCTAGGCGCCGGCGAGGCTCTTCGCGAGCTCCGTGAACGCGGTCCGCAGGACCACGACCGCGCGGCGTAGGTCGGCTTCCGGGACCGACTCGTGGGCAGTGTGGTCGAGGTGCGGGTCGCCCGGCCCGTAGGCGGCCCCGGGGACCTTCCAGGCGGGCGCCACCAGGTTCCAGTCGGACGTGCCCCCCTTGCGCCAGAGGGTCGGGGTTCCGCCGGCGGCGCGCACTCCCGCCTCCAGGGCCCGCACGACCGGACTGGTCCGGCCCTCCTCGATCGGCTCGATCCGGACGGACGCCCGGACCCGCGGGCTCCCGGGCTCCCGGGGGAGCTCCTTCAGGAGCGCTGCGGTGGAGGTACCCGGCGGCAGACGGAGGTCGAGGGTGACGTCGACCGACTCCTCGTCCCCCGTGCCGCGGGAGCCGTACCGGACGACCTTCATCGAGAGCGACCGGAACGGGGAGTCCCCGCGGCGGGACGCGGCCCAGGCCCGGACGGCACCGACCCAGTCGAGCGCCACGTCCGCCGTCGTCGGCTGCGGAGAAGAGTAGTGGGTGCGTCGGCCGCGGAACACGGCCTCGAGCCGAAGGTCTCCCTTGTAGCCGACCGTGACCCCGTCCCAGCGGCTCGGTTCGCCGGCGATCACGGCGTGCACGTCCCGCCGACCGAGCAGATGGCGGGCCCCCCGACTGTCCGTCTCCTCTCCGACGGAGGCGACGACCTCGAGCGTGCCGGGGCCGGTGAAGGCAGCTCCTGCCAGCAGCGCGGCGGCGAGCGCTCCCTTCGCGTCGACCGCCCCCCGCCCGTAGACCCGTCCGCGGGCCCGACGCACCGGCCGACGCCCGGGGACCGTGTCGATGTGACCAAGGAACAGGATCCGCGGGGCACCGGAGCCCCGCCGCGCTCGTCCGTTGCCCGCCGCGTCGACCCGGACGGCGTACCCAAGCTCCCGCGCGAGTCGGACGAACTCACGGACCGCGCCCGCCTCCCGCCCGGTCGGACTGTACGGGCGCAACAGACGGAGCAGGGCGCTGGCCTCATCCATGACCGATGACCTCCTCGACCGCCTCGAGGCCGGCGCGCAGGTCCTCCTCCTCGATCACGAGGGGAGGGATGAGGCGCAGCACGGTCGGGCCGGCGGGGATCGCGAGGAACCCCCGCTCCTCGAGCCGGACCAGGTAGGGGGCGACGCGTTCCCGCATCTCCACCCCGATCAAGAGCCCGAGGCCGCGAACCTCCCGGACCTTCTCGCGGGGGAGGTGCGACAGGCGCTCGCGGGCCATCGCACCGAGCCGCTCGGCGCGCTCGGCGAGCCGCTCGCGCACCGTCACCTCCAGCGCGGCGACCCCCGCGGCGCAGGCGAGCGGCGAGCCGCCGAACGTCGAGTGGTGGCTAGCGTGGAAGCGGGCCTGCACCGCCTCGGTCGTGACGGTCGCCCCGATCGGGACCCCGCCCGCGAGCGACTTGGCCAGGGTGAGCAGGTCCGGCACCACCCCCCACCGCTCGAAGGCGAACAGGCGACCCGTACGCCCGAGCCCGGTCTGGACCTCGTCCAACGCGAGCAGGGTCCCGGTCTCGGTCGTCCGACGGCGCGCCTCCTCGAGGAACTCGGCACTCGCGGGGTGGACGCCCCCTTCTCCCTGGACCGGCTCGAGAAGGAGGAGCGCCGTCGTCTCGTCGACCGCGGTCCGCAGCGCCTCGACGTCGTTGAATGGAACGTGGACGAAGCCCGGCACCAGGGGCTCGAAGCCTTCGCGGAACTCCTTGCGCCACGTGGCGCTGAGCGAGCCCATGGTGCGTCCGTGGAACCCGCGCATGGCGGCCACGACCTTCGAGCGGCCGGTGGCGGCGCGGGCGAACTTGATCGCGGCCTCGACCGCCTCGGTGCCGGAGTTGGAAAGGAACACCCGGTCGAGGGTCGGGGGCAAAAGGGCCGTGAGCCGGGCAAGAAACTCCGTCCGGACCGGAACGTCGTAGCCGGATCCGAGGAAGAGCAGCTCCGCGGCCTGCCGCTGGACCGCCCGGACGACCTCCGGATGGGAGACGCCGAGGTTCCCCACCCCGTGGGAGGCGCCAAGGTCGACGTACCGGCGACCGGCGGCATCCCACAGCGAGGCCCCTTCTCCCCGGACGATCGTGAGCGGGGGCCTCGAGGGGGCGACGAACGAGCGCGAAACGGGCCCTCCCGCGTCGGGGGTCATCGGAAGACCGTCCCCTCCCCGTCGAGCGCCCGGGCGACCGGCGACGGGCCGCTCGACGAAGCGATGACGACCCGGGGGACCCCGCCCCGCAGGGCGTCCTGGGCCGCGAGCACCTTCTTGCGCATCCGGCCGGCGGCCAACGGGAGCACCTCGTCCACCGAAGCCCGGTCGACCTGCCGAATAACGGACGTGAGGTCCTTCGGGTCCCGCAGCAGGCCCGGGACGTTCGTGAGGAGCAGAAGGTCCGAGGCGCCCACGGCGACCGCCACCGCCGCCGCGGCCCGGTCGGCGTCGACGTTGACGACCTCCCCCGCGGCCGTGATTGCCGGGGGGCCCACGACCGGGACCATGCCCGCGGCCAGGAGCGCCCGCAGGACGGCCGGGTCCGCCGAGTCGATCGTGCCGGACCAGTCGTCGAGCACGCGGAGGACCCGCCCGTCGACGACCTCGCGCGCCCCCTCCTTGCGGCGGGCGCTCAGGAGCCCGCCGTCGACCCCCGAGAGGCCGACCGCGCGGACCCCCCGGGCCGCCAGGGCCGAGACGATCGCGGTCTGGACCTTGCCGGCGAGCGCCAGCACGACGACCTCGAGGTGGGCCGGGTCGCTCTTCCGCGAGACGACCCCGCTCGGGGAGGTGTAGAAGACCGAAGGGCGCCCGAGGGAGTCCCCGAGACGGTCGACCTCCTCCGAGCCTCCGTGGACCAGCACGTAGTCCGAGCGGGGGGCGAGGTCGTCCAGGGTCGGTCCGAGGGTGTTACCGGCGGCCCCGCCGACCTTCACGACGAGCGTCACGACTCACACCGGGTGCAGCCCGAGGAAGTCGAGCGCGGTCGTCTCGGGGAATCCAGCGCGGACGTTGAGGCACTGCACGGCCGCCCCCGCCGCCCCCTTCATCAGGTTGTCGAGGGCGGCGAGCGCGACGACCCGGTGGGCGTGCGGGTCGACGGCGAACCCGACGTCGCAGTAGTTCGTCCCCTGCAGGATCTTCGGCTCGGGCTCGCGGAACCATCCCTCCGACTCGTGGACGACCCGCACGAACGGCTCGTTCCCGTAGGCCGCGCGGTAGGCCCGCCACAGCTCCTTCTCCTCGACCGGTCCCTGGGTGAGGACGTGCACGGTCGCGAGCACCCCCCGGACCGCCTCGACCGCGTGGCAGGAGAGCGCGACCGAGCGGCCGGTCTCCTGCTCGATCTCGGCGGTATGCCGATGGCCGGTCGGGGCGTAGGCCCGCATGACCCCCGACCGCTCGGCGTGGAGGCCGGCCGGACCGGTGTCCCGGCCGCTCGCCGAGGAGCCGCTCTTCGCGTCGATGACGACGGGAGAGGGGCCGACGAGTCCCGCGGTGACGAGCGGACGCAGGGCGAGGATCGAGGCGGTGGCGATGCACCCCGGCACCGCGACGATCGGCGCCGTGCGGAGCTCCTCCCGGTGGAGCTCGGGGAGGCCGTAGACGCTCCGGGCGAGGAGCTCGGGATGCGGATGCGCCCGGCCGTAGTAGAGAGGGTAGCTCGCCGGGTCCTTGAGCCGGTAGTCGGCGGTGAGGTCGAACAGGAGACCCCCCGAGGCGAGGACCTCGGGGACGCGCTCCATCGACTCGCCGTGGGGAGTGGCCAGGAAGGTGACGTCGGCGCGACCGAGGCTCGTGTGGGGCGAGAAGAGGAGCGAGGTCGCCTTGCGGAGGTTCGGGTGGGCGCGGCTGACCGCCTTGCCCGCCATCGAGTCGGAGGTGACCTGGGTCACCTCGACCTCGGGGTGGCGGAGGAGCAATCGGAGGAGCTCCCCGCCGACGTAGCCCGAGCCCCCGACGACCGCCGCCTTCATCGTCGGCCGACCCCGACGGCGTACTCCACGACCCGGCCGGCGATGTCGACGCCGGTGGCGGCGGATAGCGCCTTGAACTCGGGGGTCGGGTTCACCTCGTGGACGGTGAGGCCGCCGGGCGCCTCCATCAGGTCGACCGCGAGCACCCCTCCCCCCATCGCGTCGGCCGCGCGGAGGGAGAGCTCGGAGAGCTCGGGGGTCAGCGGGGCCGGCTCGGTGGTGGCGCCCCGGGCGGCGTTCGTCCGCCAGCTGGCCGAGCGGCGGTACATCGCCGCGACGATCTCGTCGCCGACCACGAAGACCCGGAGGTCCCGCTCCGGCTTGGGGACGTACTCCTGGACGTAGATGACCGAGTGGAGGGGGGAGGTGAGGGCGGCCTTGTGCTCGAGGATCTGCTCGGCCTCCTCGGCGTCGTCGACCTTGGCCATCAGCCGACCCCACGAGCCGACCGCCGGCTTCAGCACCGCCGGGTAGCCGACCTCCTCGATCGCCTTCATCGCGGCCTCCGGAGAGAGCGCGATCACGGTCCGGGGGGTGGGGACCCCGCGCTCCTGCAGGCGGAGCGAGCTCAGGATCTTGTCGCCGGCGACCTCAACCACGTCGGGGGAGTTGACCGTCGGGACCCCGTAGTGCGCGAAGCACCGGCTCGCGTACAGCGAGCGGGTGTGGCTCACCGAGCGGTTCAGGACGACCGAGGGGAGGTGCGCGGGCGGGGAGAGGCCGAAGGTCGTCTCCCCGTCATCGATCCGCTCGACGGCGATCCCGCGACTCTCGGCGGCGGCGAGGAGGGCCTTCTCCTCGGGCCGGATGATCGTGTAGAAGACGCCGAGGGTGAACCCGTCACTCACCCCAGTCCTCGGCCTCTTTGGGGGCGGGCTGGACCGCGAACGGCTCGGTCCCGAACACCTCAAGCTCCGTCCCGCAGTCCGGGCAGGGGAAGACCTCCCCCAGGATCTTGTCGTGGCTCTCGACGGTCGCTTCGCACTCCGGGCACTCGGTCATTTTCTTTCCTCGTTCAGCAGTTCCTCGACGAGCCCGACCTTCTGGTCGAGCGAGGAGAGGGAGGAGGCCCGGCTCGCCAGCCGGGTGCGGGCGGCCTCGAGCTGGCGGGTGACGGCGGCGGGCGCCGGCCCTCCGGGCGAGGCCCGTCGAGCCACGGCGGTCGCCGGGTCGAGAGTGCGGGCGGTCTCCGCATCCGCGCCGGGTAGCCGCGAGAGCTCGGAGGCGACGAACGCCCCGCCGTGGGCGCGCAGGTGCGAGCCGACCGCGTCGTGCGCGGCGCGGAACGGCACCCCGTGGCGGACGAGCTCCTCGGCGACGTCGGTCGCGAGCAGCTCCGGGTCGGAGACCGCCTCGTGGAGGCGGGCGGGGACGAACACGAGGCCGGCGACGATCTCGGCGAGCGTGTCGAGGACCGCGGTGAGGGTCCCGACCGAGTCCAGGAGCGGCGACTTGTCCTCCTGGAGGTCCCGGTCGTAGCCGAGCGGCAGTCCCTTGAGGGTGGTGAGCAGCGCGACGAGGTCCCCGATGGTGCGACCGGTCTTGCCTCGGATCAGCTCCGCGGCGTCCGGGTTGCGCTTCTGGGGCATGAGGCTCGAGCCGGAGCCGAGCGCGGGGGTGCGCTCCAGGAAGCCGAACTCCTTGGTGGCGTAGACGACGACCTCCTCGGCAAGCCCGCTGGTGTGGACCGCGAGCAGCGCGAGGTCGAAGAGGAACTCGGCCAGGAAGTCCCGGTCGCTCACGGCGTCCAGCGAGTTCTCGAACGCCCGGTCGAAGGCGAGGCGCTGGGCCACCAGGTCCGGGTCGATCCCCAGCGTCGACCCCGCCAGCGCCCCCGCCCCGAGGGGAGAGACGTTGCCGCGGGCCGCGGTGGAGAAGAGCCGGTCGAGGTCCCGGTCGAAGCGCCAGTAGTGGGCGAGGAGGAGGTGACCGACCGTCACGGGCTGGGCCCGCTGGAGATGGGTGTATCCGGGCATCGGCGTCTCCCGCAGCTCGGCCGCGCGGCGGAGCAGGGTCTCCTGGAGCCGGAGGAGCCGGTGCGCCACGCCGGAGACCGCCGCCCGCAGGTAGAGGCGCTCGTCGAGCGCGACCTGGTCGTTCCGGCTGCGCGCCGTGTGGATCTTCCCGCCGACCGGGCCCACGAGCTCCGTGAGTCGGACCTCGACGTTCGTGTGGACGTCCTCGAGCTCCTGCTGCCAGGGGAACGTGTCCTCGGCGACCTCGCGGGCGACCTGGCGGAGCCCGTGGAGGAGCTGGCCGGTCTCCTCGGGAGTCAGGAGGCCGACCCGGCCGAGCATCTCGGCATGCGCGATGCTGCCGGCGAGGTCGTACTTGACCAGCGGTCGGTCGACGGACAGCGAGTTGAGGAACGGACCGACGGGGGTGACCACGTAGGCCGGCGCTCGCCCGTAGCTCGTCATCGGCGTACCCCTCCGCACCGGCTCATGGCCGGTACTTCGCCGTCCGCGGAGGCGCCGAGAGGGGCGCGGGCGTCTGGGCTGCCCAGGTGCGCGCGGGGAGCCCCCAGACGTAGATGAACCCCGCCGACATCTCCTGACGGAACTGGTCGCCGGTCGAGTACGTCGCGAGGGACGGCTGGTACAGCGAGTGCGGGGAGTGCCGGCCGACGACGGTGGCCGAGCCCTTGAAGAGCTTCACCGTCACCTCACCGCCGACCCGGTCCTGGGTCGCGTCGACGAACGCTTCCAGCGAGGTCCGCAGCGGGGTGAACCAGAGGCCGTCGTAGATCAGCTGGGCGTAGCGCTGCTCGACGGTGCGCTTGAACTCAAGGACATCCCGCGGGAGGACGAGGCCTTCTAGGGCCTGGTGCGCCCGGATGAGGACGATGGCGGCCGGGCACTCGTAGACCTCTCGCGACTTGATCCCGACGACCCGGGACTCGACGTGGTCGATCCGACCGACCCCGTTCGAGCCCGCGACGGCGTTCAACCGGGCGATCAGCTCGTGGAACGGGAGCGCCTCGCCGTCCAGCGAGACGGGCAGGCCGTGCTCGAAGACGACCTTCACGTACGTCGGGGTGTCGGGCGCCGCGGCCGGCGCCACGGTCCAGCCGTAGGCGGCCTCGGGAGGCTCGACGTCCGGGTCCTCGAGGACCCCGCACTCCGCGGAGCGACCCCACAGGTTCTCGTCGATGCTGTAGGGGGAGGCGGCGGTCGCCTCGACGGGGACCCGATGGGCCTGGGCGTACTCGATTTCCTGTTCCCGGTTCATCCCCCACTCGCGCGCCGGGGCGATGACCTCGAGCTCGGGAGCGAGACTCGTGGTGGAGAGGTCGAACCGTACCTGGTCGTTCCCCTTCCCCGTGCAGCCGTGGGCGACGGCGGAGGCTCCTTCCCGGCGCGCGACCTCGACCAGGTGGCGGCCGATCAGCGGGCGGGCAAGGGCCGTGCTGAGCGGATACACTCCCTCGTAGAGCGCGTTGGCCTTCAGGGCGGGGGCGATGAACTCCTCGGCGAACTCCTGCCGCGCGTCGGCGACGTGGGCGCCGACCGCACCGGAGGCCTGCGCCTTGGTTCGAACCTTGTCGAGGTCGACCGGCTGGCCGACGTCGACCGTGACCGCGACCACGTCCAGCCCCTTGTGCTCCTTGAGCCAGGGGATCGCGACGGACGTGTCGAGCCCCCCCGAGTACGCTAGGACGACCTTCGGGGGAGACATTCGGCTTCCTGGTGGTCGAGCGACTCGCGCGTAGAGATTTATACCCGATGACCGTCACGCGACATGATTGGGCACAATTGTCCAACACACGACACTCATGCCCGAGCCCGAGGTCTCCGTCGCCCGGCGCGTCCGGGACTACCTGGACGGCCAGCCGGCGCTCTCCGACGCCCTTCGCATGGGCATCGCCAACTACTCGGCGGTCGCCCGACGGGTCTCCTCCGACCTCGGGATCCCGTCCTCCGAGGCGGTGATCGCCGCCTGCCGCCGCTACCCGCGGGGCCGCGGGGAGTCGGCCCGGGCCGCCGGGATCCGGCGGGTCACCCGCAAGAGCCGGATCGAGACCCGAACCAAGGTCGCCGCGATCACCGCCAGCCAGGGGGCCGACGTGCTCCAGCGCCTTGGGGACGTCGTCGAGGAGCTCCTGGACGAGAATTCCCTGTGCCGACTGATCCAGGTCTCGAGTGGGACGGTGATCATCGTCGACGTCGACTCGGTGGCCCGCGTGGTCAAGCAGCTGCGCCCCGACCAGATCCTCCGGGTGCGCAAGGACCTGGTCGAGGTCTCGGTCGCGAGCCCGGAGAGCATCGAGGAGACGCCGGGTCTCCTCACGCTCCTCACCGGCGTGCTCTCGGCGCAAGGGATCAACATCGTGGAGGCGTTGAGTTGCTACACCGACACGGTCTTCCTGCTCGACCAGGACGACCTGAACGCGGCGATCTCGGTCCTCACGAAGACCCTCGAGTGAGCCGGGACGCCCGGCGTCGGTCGGTGTGACGATTTAGAAAAGCGACATAACGATTAAATCCACCCGGCCTCTCCGACCCATGTGCCGACGACCACGGGGCCCGGCCTCGCTTCCGCCGGGGGACCCGGCGACCTCGCGTTGACCCGCTCGGAGCGGGCCCTCATCCTCCTCCTGGTGGGGGGGATCCTGGTCGCCACGCTCCTCGCCTTCCTCGGGGCGTTCCGCTTCCTGCCGGCCCATTACGCGGGCCAGGTCACCGGGGGCGGGCTCATCTTCACGGGCCTCGCGATCACCGCCTACATCCTCGGGGTCCGCCACGGGTTCGACGTCGACCACATCGCGGCGATCGACAACACCACCCGAAAGCTCCTGAACGACGGGAAGCGTCCGTTGACGGTCGGGACCTGGTTCTCGCTCGGCCACTCGACGATCGTCTGCGGGATGATCGTCGCCCTCGTGGTCGCGATCGACTTCATCCGCCAGACCTACACGACGTTCGCGACCGTCGGCGCCGTCCTGGGGACCGCCATCTCGGGGACGTTCCTGTTCGTGATCGGCCTCGTGAACGTGATCATCGTGCTCGAGGTCTACCGCCTGTTCAAGGGACTGCGCACGGGACGGCTCGACCAGAAGGCGCTGGACGAGCAGATGAACAAGCGCGGGTTCATGTACCGCTACTTCGGCCGGCTCTTCAAGGTCATCAACGAGCCGTGGCAGATCTACCCGATCGGCGTCCTCTTCGGCCTCGGGTTCGACACGGCGACCGAGGTCCTCCTCATCGGACTCGCGGTCGGCGCCGCCTACTCCGGGATCCCGCTGTGGGCGGTCCTGTTCCTGCCGGCGCTCTTCACGTGCGGGATGGTCCTCTCGGACACCGCGGACGGGGTCTCGATGCGCTACGCCTACGGATGGGCGTTCAGCCACCCGATCCGCAAGGTGTTCTACAACCTCACGCTGACGGTCATCTCGGTCCTCGTCGCGTTCGTGATCGGGGGCATCGAGCTCCTCCAGGTCGTCGCCGGGGAGCTCGGCTGGGGCGGCTGGTTCTGGGGAGGCCTCCAGAGCCTCGACTTCGAGTCCCTCGGCTTCGGGGTTGTCGGGCTGTTCGTCGGCTGCTGGGCGGTCGCGCTGGTCGTCTACCGCTGGAAGGGCTACGAGAAGGTCGGCTTCGGCCCGACCCCGCCCCCTCCGCCCGGCGGCCAGGAGGCCCTGCCGGGGCCATGACGCGCAAGGTCGTCCGCCTCGGGGTCTCCCTCGAGCCCGAGCTCCTGGCGCTCCTCGACCGCTGGGTGAAGGAGCGCAACAGCCCGAGCCGGTCGGACGCCGTCCGGGCGCTGATCCGCAAGGAGCTCGCGGACCGGACCCTCGCCGACCCCGAGGCGGATGCGCTCGGGGTGGTCGCCCTCCTCTACCGGCACGACACCCCGATGGTGCTGGAGCGTCTCACCGCGGCCGAGCATCGCTGGGGGGAGCACGTCCGCTCGACCACCCACGTCCACCTGGAGGGCGACGCATGCGCGGAGGTCGTGCTGCTCCTCGGCCGCCGCCGCGAGGTCGAAGCGGCGGCCCGGGACCTCGGCGGGGTCCACGGGGTGCTGGAGGGGGAGTCGCTCGTGACGAGCCCCGGGGTCGCCGGCGGGCGGACCGGCCACCGACACCCGCACCCGCGCCCGCGGGGCGGGCGCTGAGGCCTCGGGCGGCGCGAAGCTCATCCCGCCGGAGGGTGTCGGCGCGCCCGTGCCCGCACCTCGCCCCCCTCGACCCCCTTCTTCTCGGCTCCCCGGACCCCCGCTCGGCGCACCGCACGCCCGGATCCACATCGCCCCGGTCGGCTTCGAGGTCGAACGGGTCACGGCCCCGCTCGAGAACGACCGGGCCGACCGGGTCTACCTGATGACCCGGGCCGAACAGGATGCGGCCGCGCCGTTCGTGGAGGAGGTCGTCCGACGTCTCCACCGGGCCCCGTGGCCGATGGACGTGCGGCTCGTCCGGACCGACCTCTGGGACGTCTTCCACGCGCTGTCGTCCCTTCGGGAGGTCTTCGAGGCGGAACATCGGCTCGACCGCAACGCCCGGGAGGTCCTCCCGCTCCGCGTGAACGTCTCCACCGGGACCAAGATCACCGCGATCGCGGGCACGCTCGCCTGCATGCTGTGGAACGGGTCCCCGTACTACGCGCAGGTCTCGAAGGCGTGGTACTCCGGGCGGACCCCGAAGGTCGGCGCGGTCACCGACGTCGTCGAGCGCGTCGAACCGGTCGGGGTCTACGAGCTCCGCTCCCCGTCCACCGAGCTCATCGAGGTCCTCGACGCGCTCGGGCGCCGCGGGGGCGCGCTCCGGAAGCGGGACCTGATCCGAGAGCTCCACCTCGACCGCCCCGGCCCGGACGGGGGGAAGGCGGTCTCGCCCCAGGCACAGCACGGCCGACTACGTCGACGCCTCGAGCCGCTCGAACGCCGCTGGGGGTTCGTGCGGACCGAGTCCCCCGGCCCCCGCTCCCGCGTTCTGTTGACCGACCAGGGCCGCCTGGCGCTCGCGCTGTTCGGCGAGCGCGACAGCCGGCCCGCGTAGAGTTGTCGGATGTAACGCGTTTGTCGTTACTACAGCTAAGTACCGGCCCCACCGTGTCCTCCTCGTGGACGAGACGGCCGGACCGGTCGGGGTGCGGGGTTGGAACGGGCCCCGAGCGGTGGTCGGAAGCGGGGTGCCGAAGACGACCTTCGGGTCGTGGCCGAACGCTTCCTCGGCCCGCCGGGCCACCGACCGCGAGGTCGGTGCGCCGGGCGACCCGGCCCGTCCCCCCCGGGGTCCCCGGGGGCCGGCCCCCGACGGGGGCCGACCCTCGGAGCCCCGCGGCTGATTCCTCGGGATGCGGCGGGGCCGAACCCGCTATCCTCTGCGCGACTGTCGGACCGGTATGCCCCGCCACCGAGTGGAGGCACTGGTCCAGCTCCTCCGCCAGGGACTCGCGATCGAGGGCCAGTTCGGACTCCATCCGATCGAGGCCCTGGTCTGGGTCGCCCTCACGGTCGAGGAATCGGTCTACCGACCGGAGTCGTTCGTCCAGACCCCCACGGGGGTCGCTTTCACCCTGGCCAATCCTCCGCTGCGAGCCGGGGCGTTCTCGGCCCTCCGCGTGGGGGTGGACGGTCGGGCTCCCGTCCCCGAGGGGGTCCGGGTCCGCTCCCCGCCGGGCGGAGCGTGGCGAGAGGCCTCTGGTCTCAGCCGGAGCCAGCCGCTCGAGCTGCGGCCCGGCGAGCCGATCGACTTTGAGGTCGAGACCGCCCTGGAAGGACGGGGCCGGCCGCGAACCGTTCGCCTGGAGTTGCAGTCCGTCGCGATCCCTCCGCTGGTCTGGCTCGAGTTCACCGATTCCCCCCGACCGGTCGCGGGGGCGCCATGAGCGACGACCGACGGTCCGGGACGCCGGTCCTTCTCACGAGCCTCTCCTCCGCCGCGCTCCTCGACGGACAGGGCGACCTGAGCTCCCCCCGCGAGACCCGCGGGGCGCTCTACGACTGGGGAGGCGTCTACGGACAGTTGGTCCGTCTCACCGGGCCCTGGCGGGTCGAACTGTCCCGTGCCGGGAAGACGACCGGCCTTCCCGCGACCCTGGTGGACGCCGAGACATTCCCGGGAGGTTGGCGGAGCCGCCATCGCTGGGAGGGCGTCGAGGTCGTGCAGGAGGTCAGCGCGGTGGAGTCGCCTCCCGGCGCGGTCCGACGCCTGCGGTTCACCACCTCCTCCCCCGAGCCCCTCCGGCTCACCGTGAGCAGTCGGGTTCCCCCGTTCCTTCTTCCGGTCCTGGTCGAGGGCGTCCGCCCGGTGACCTTCGATGTCGCACCGCAGGGAGCTAGCGTCTACGTCCGCCAGCACGGTTTTGCGCTCCGCCTCTCCAGCAGCCTCACCGCCAGCCGCATCACGATGGACGGGGCTCCCCTCCCGTCGTCCAGCCACCACGGCCCCGTCGGCGAGATCCGGTTCGACCACGACCTGGAGGTAGTGGCCGGAGTGACGACCGAGCTCCTCTGGCAGGTCGCCGGAGGTCTCGCGCGGGACCTCGAGGTCGCGGAGCGAGAGGTCGGTCAACCGCCGGTCGCCCCGGACGCTTCAATGGCCGCCGGGGCGCTCGCCGACCAGCAGTGGCTCGAGCGGACCCCCGTGCTGGACCTCCCCGATGCACCGGAGCTGAGTCGGGCCTACGCGTCGGCGCGTGCGGCGCTGCGACGTCTGTACACCGCGCCCGGTGACGGGCTGGTCGGGCTCGTTGCCGGCTACCCGTGGTACTCGGCGATCTGGTGCCGCGACCTCGCGGTCATGCTCCCCGCCCTCCTCTGGCTCGGGGACTCCGAGTGGGTGGAGCGCTCCCTGAACGCGGTCTTCCGGTTCCAGAGCCGCCAGGCTGTGCAGGTCCTGGGTGGAGAACCGGGGGAGCTCCCGATGCAGGTCGGGCCGGGGCCGATCTTCCTGTACGGTACCTCCGACACCACCCTCCGCTTTCCCGCCGTCGTCGAGCAGTTCCATCGCCACGCCGGGGACACGGGCTCGCTCGGGGAGTGGGGGGATGCGCTCCACCGCATCGTGGAGTGGGCCCGTGCCCGGGTGGACCCGGCCACCGGGCTGCTTCGGCACGGCGGCGAGGCCGAGGGGATCGAGATGGCGACCGCCGCCCTCTCTCGCGTGCGGTACGGGATCGACTCTCCCGACACCACGATCTGGGATTCCGCGGACCGGCGGGACCACGGGGTGGACGTCCAGGTCCTCTGGTGCGGCACCCTCCGGGCCACCGACCGCCTTCTCCGCGAGGTCGGCGATACAGCGCGCGCCTCACGGTGCCGGGGCGAGGCCGATGCGCTGGAGGGAACCATCGCTCGTCTCTACCTTCGGCCGGACGGACACTACCTGTACGACACCCTCCGCGGGGCGACGCCGGTCGAGCAGGTGCGGCCGAACGCCCTGCGGGCCGTGAGTGCGGGAATCTTGGACCACGCGACCGGGATGCGGGTCGTCGAGCGCGCGGCGGACCCGGACCTCACGACCGCGTGGGGGGTGCGCACCCTGTCGAGCGACGACCCGGGGTACGACCCGATGGCCTACCACGCCGGCCAGGTCTGGACGATCGCGACGGCGTGGGCCGCCGACGCCGCCCTCTCGGTCGGGCGTGCGGACCTGGGCGTGGAGTACCTCCGGACCATCGGCCGGCGGTACGAGGCGGAGGGCGGGTTTGCCAACGAGTGCTACCGGGGCGACCGGCCGGAGCCGTTCAACTCGTGCTACCTTCTCGGCTTCAGCGTGGCCCCCTTCCTGTGCGTCCTCTTCGAACGCCTCTGGGGGATCACGCTGGACGCCCTGTCGGGGCGGGTCACCGTGCGCCCGTGCTTCCCGGCCTCGTGGACCCGGGCCCGGATCGACCGGCTCCGGGTCGGTGCCGGGCACCTCTCGATCGACTGGTCGCCGGAGAGACTATCGATCCGGTGGTCCGGCACCCGCCCGATCACCGTGGTCGGGGCGGGCGGAGAGATGGTCGTGCAACCCGGCGGGACCGGGGAGCTGCGAGGGAGGCCGGCGGGAGGTCAGGATGCGGGGACGGAGCCCTCCCGGCCTGCGGTTTGACATGGCGGGGTCCGTGCCGTATATGGACACCCGGCATCTGGGGGCGGCAGGCGGGGGACGTTGAGCCAGGCGATCGAGGTCCACGGACTCGTCAAGGAGTACCCCGGCCTCACGGCCGTCGCCCATATCGACTTCACGGTCGCGCAGGGGAGCGTGTTCGCCTTCCTGGGCCCGAACGGGGCCGGCAAGACGACGACGACCGAGATCCTCGAGGGGCTCCGACGCAGCACCTCCGGCGACGTGCGGGTGCTCGGCCTCGACCCCTGGACGCAGGGCTACGAGCTCCACCGGAAGATCGGCGTCATCCCCCAGGACTTCCGCTTCTTCGAGAAGATCACCCCGCGGGAGGGGATCGAGTACTACGGCGCACTGTTCGGGACGCACCCCGACCCGAGCGACCTCCTCCGCCGGGTCGCGCTCGAGGACAAGGCCGACAGCCGCTACGACACGCTCTCGGGCGGTCAGAAGCAGAAGATGGGCCTCGCGCTCTCCCTGACCAACGACCCCGAGGTCTGTTTCCTGGACGAGCCGACGACGGGCCTTGACCCCCACGCCCGGCGGGCGATCTGGGAGGTGATCCGCACCCTGCGTGCGGAAGGTCGCACGGTCTTCCTCACGACCCATTACCTCGAGGAGGCCGAACTGCTCGCCGACCGGGTCGCGATCATCAACCACGGCCGGATCATCGCGGCCGGGACCCCGAGCGAGATCATCCGCACCCACGGCCGCCCCGAGCGACTGCTGATCGAGGCGCCGGCTGCGCTGGCCGACTACCTCCGCGCGAACGCAGGGGTCTCGGCTGAAGCGCACGACAGCCGGGTGGAGGTCCCGCTCGGCAGCAAGGGGGATGCGCTTCGGGTCCTGAACGCCGTCGCGACGAGCGGGATCCCGTGGGAGGGGTTCACGACGGCCAACGATACCCTCGAGGACGTCTTCGTCCGCCTCGTCGGCCAGATGGACAACGGGACCCTGAAGTCGGAGGGAGCCCATTGAACGGCCGCCGCCTCGCGGGCGACTTCAAGATCGTCGTCCGCTCCTACCTCCGAAATCCGGTCGCGCTGTTCTTCTCGCTGATCTTCCCGATCATCCTCATCGCGCTCTTCGGCGCCATCCTCGGCGGCAACGGCTCGCCCTCGACCGCGCTGGCGGTCGAGAACCTCGACCACAACTCGCCGGCGAGCCAGGCGTTCCTCGCCGCCCTCAACAACACCACGCTGGTCCAGATCACGATGGTGAACTACTCGACCCAGGACTTCGGGACCGCGCTCGGGAACAACGGCTACACGACCGGCCTCGTCATCCCGGAGGGCTTCCAGTCGAACTACACGAATCGGACGCCGGTGAACGTCCTCCTGTACACTAACCCGGAGGATGCCTCCGACGCCGGGATCGCCGAGAGCGCCGTCGGCGGGGTCGTCACCGCCTTCAACCTCCACTCGGCGTGCAGCACCTGCTCGCCGGTCCTCGGCATCTCGTTGCGGAACGTCGGCAGCCAGATCTACAAGGAGATCGACTACCTGATTCCCGGGCTGATCGGGTTCACGATCCTGACGAGCCCGATGTTCTCGATGGTCGACGTGGCGGCCTCCTACCGGAAGGACGGGATCTTCCGGGAGCTCTCGCTGACCCCGCTCACCAAGGCCGAGTGGCTGACCTCCCGCATCCTCTGGTACGTCCTCCTGACGTTCATCTCGGCCGGGATCATGATCGGCGCCGGGGTCGCCCTCTTCAATGCCCACGTGCAGGTGAACGCGGGCCTCCTGCCGTTCCTCTTCGCCGGGCCGTTCCTGTTCGTCTCGCTCGGGATGCTCGCGGGGACGGTCGCGAAGACGCCGGAGAGCGCGGCCCTGATCGGGAACATCATCACCTTCCCGATGATGTTCCTCTCCGGAACGTTCTTCGCGGTCTCGCTCTTCCCGGCCTGGCTCCAGCCGATCGCTCACGTCCTCCCGCTCTACTACGTCATCGACGGGATGAACCAGGTGATGCTCTTCTCGAACACGACGCGGGCCCTCACGGACCTCGCGATCGTGATGGCGATCGCGCTCGTCTTCTTCGCCCTCGCGGTGCGGTTCTTCACGTGGCGGGACGAGTGAGCGGCCCATCCCCGTCCGTCCCGGGGCCGGCCGCCTTCCGCGGCCTGATGGCCCGCTGGGCCACCGGCGTGGCCGTCGTGACCGCCCGCGAGGGGTCGGTCGACGCGGGCCTCACGGTCAACGCCCTCCTCTCGGTCGCGCTCGCTCCCCCCTCCCTCCTCATCAGCCTGACTCGGGACGCCGACACGACCCCGGTCATCGAGCGGACCGGGACGTTCGCGGTGAACTTCCTGGCCGCGGACCAGCGCTCGGTCAGCGAGCGGTTCGCCCTGGCGATCCCCGCGGCCGACAAGTTCCGGGACCTCCGTCTCCACCGCGGCACCACGGGCGCCCCCCTCCTGGACGGGACCCTCGGCGCCGCGGAGTGCCGGGTCGCCTCCTGGACCCCCCGCTACGACCACGTCCTGATCGTGGGGGAGGTCGTCCGCCAGGAGCTCGGCCGCGACGGGGCGCCCCTCCTGTTCTTCCGTTCCGGCTACGCGGAGTCGAGCGGGCCGGCCGAGCTCCGGCTCCCGCCCGCCAGGAAATAGCGCGCGGGTTACGGCGGCCGTCGCCGCTTTAACCCCCCGCCGACGTGTTCGGGCGATGCCCGAGACCCCCCGTCACGTCCGCCTGGCCATCCTCGGCAGCGGCCCGGCCGGGCTCACAGCGGCGCTGTATGCGGCGCGCGGCGAGCTCCACCCGATCCTCTTCGCCGGCGTCCCGGCCGGCGGGCAGCTCCTGGTCACGACGGACGTGGAGAACTACCCGGGGTTCCCCGACGGGGTCCAGGGCCCGGAGCTCATCGACCTCATGCGCCGCCAGGCGGTCCGGTTCGGGACCGAGGTCGTGGACGACAACGTGACCCGGGTCGACTTCGGCCGACGCCCCTTCCTCCTCCAGACCGGTACCCACGGAAGCTACCTTGCGGACGCGGTCATCGTCGCCACCGGCGCCAACGCCCGCTGGCTCGGCCTCCCCTCCGAGGAGCGCCTCAAGGGCAAGGGGATCTCCGCATGCGCCACGTGCGACGGGTTCTTCTTCAAGGGCAAGGAGCTCGTCGTCGTCGGCGGCGGCGACACCGCGATGGAGGAGGCGCTCTTCCTCACGAACTTCGCGACCCACATCACGATCGTGCATCGTCGCTCGACCCTGCGGGCGAGCTCGATCATGCAGGCGCGGGCCCGCAACCACCCGAAGATCTCCTTCGTGCTCGACTCGTGCGTCGACGAGGTCCTCGGGCAGGAGCGGGTCGAGGGGGTCCGGTTGAAGCACCTGCCGAGCGGCCGCACGACCGACCTCGCCGTCGGCGGGCTCTTCGTCGCGATCGGCCACGACCCGGCGACCGAGGTGTTCAAGGGTCAGCTCCACCTCAACTCCCAGGGATACCTCGAGGTGAGCCACCACACCCGCACGAGCGTCGAGGGGGTCTTCGCCGCGGGGGACGTGGAGGACCACCGCTACCGGCAGGCGGTCACCGCCGCCGGGGCCGGGTGCATGGCGGCGATCGACGCGGAACGGTGGCTCGCGGAGCACGAGGCCCCGGCCCCCGAGGCGAAAGCGGCGCCGGCGGCGGGCCGCTGACGGCGGTACCTCCGGGATATCCTTTAATAGAGACCGGGGCGGTGCGAACCGAGGACGGCACTTGCCGAGCAAGAAGAGCCTCCATATCGAGTCCTCCGGCCAGCTGTGCATCTACTGCGGGGCGTGCGTCGGGATCTGCCCCCTGAACTGCATCTACCTGGACGAGACGCGCATCACCTTCGACGAGAAGGTATGCACCCGCTGCGAGATCTGCGTCAAGGCCTGCCCCGTCGGAGCGATCGAGATCGGCTGAAGCGACCCCACCTCGGAGGAAAACGATGGCATCGGACCTGAAGACGGACGTGCTGGTCATCGGCGCCGGACCGGCCGGCAGCATGACGGCGAAGTGGGCCGCCAAGCACGGGGCCTCGGTCCTGATGATCGAGAAGCGGCAGGAGATCGGCAGCCCGGTCCGCTGCGGCGAGGGGATGAGCAAGGACTGGCTCCCCGAGGTCGGGATCAAGCCCGGCCGCTGGGTGAACGTCGAGGTCGAAGGGGCGCGCATCTTCTCCCCCAACGAGACCGTCTTCGAGATCAACGAGAAGCACGCGGGCAACGAGGTCGGCTACGTCGTCGAGCGGGACGAGTTCGACAAGCAGCTCGCGATCGACGCGGCGAACGCCGGCGTCGAGGTCCGCCTGAAGACCGCGGCGACCGGGATCCTCAAGGAGGAGGGGAAGGTCGTCGGCGCGAAGGTCAAGCAGTTCGGCACCTCGTTCGACGTCCGGGCGAAGGTCACGGTCGCGGCGGACGGCTTCGAGAGCCAGGTCGGCCGCTGGGCCGGGATCTCGACCAACATCGCGCTCAAGGACATGGACTCCTGCCTGCAGTACCGCATGACGAACGTCGACTGCGACGTGCGGTTCTGCGACTTCTACCTCGGCAAGGTCGCCCCGGGCGGCTACGTCTGGATCTTCCCCAAGGCCGAGGGGCTCGCGAACGTCGGGATCGGCGTGCAGGTCAGCCAGATCAAGTCGATGGCCGAGCCGCGGGACTACCTCGACCGGTGGATTGACAAGCACCCGGCCTACTCCAAGGGAAAGAAGATCGACATGGTCGGCGGAGGGGTCTCGATCTCGCCGCCGCTGAAGCAGACGGTCGCCGACGGCTTCATGGTCGTCGGCGACGCGGCCCGGATGATCGACCCCCTCACCGGGGGGGGCATCGCGAACGGGTGCATCGCCGGCAAGATCTGCGGCACGGTCGCGGCGAAGGCCGCCCAGAGCGGGGACGCCTCCAAGGAGGCGCTCCTGGAGTACGACCGCGGATGGCGGGCCCGCCTCGAGGAGAAGCTCTACCGGAACTGGCTCGCCAAGGAGAAGCTCTGCTCGCTGTCGGACGAGACGTTCGACAAGGTCGTCGACGCGCTCAAGGACGTCAAGCTCCAGAAGCTCAACGTCCACAACATCCTCAAGGCCGTCCGGGACAAGTACCCCGAGGTCACGAAGGAGTTCGAGGCGTTCCTGTAGGCGCCTCAGAAGGTACCATGCCGGGCGCGCCGAACCGTCCTCCCGAGAAGGAGCCCGAGCTGCCGCCGACCCCAGCGGTGCCCGAGCCCCCCGAGAAGAAGGTGCTCCGCCGCCTCGTCCCCTGCCGGGTCGCGCTCCTGCTCGACATCTGGAAGGGGGCCCCGAACCCGGACCTGATGGGACCCTACGACAAGGCCGAGGAGGCGTTCGCGGCGGCCGACTACACCGCGGCGCTCCAGTCGCTCGACCGGCTCTCCATCCGTTTCCACGAGCCCCGGTGGCCGTCAATCCCCGAGCCGTTCCGCCTCCTGCGGGTCGCGATCCCGGCCCCGATGCCCCCGAGCTGGAACCCGGAGAATGCCCTCGCGCCGGCCCAGCGGGAGGCGCTGCGGGCACGCCGGGAGGCGGACGAGCAGGTCCTGCTCGCCCGAGGCTCGGTCGCCTGGGCCGCGGCCCACGGGGTCGACGTCGGCGACTGGGGCGCCCGCGTCGAGGAGGCCGCCCGGATCCTCGGCACTGAGGGCCTCGTCCCCGGATTCTACGAGCAGATCGACGCGGTCTGGGAGGGTCTCCGGGCCCAGGTCCCTCGGCCCAAGAGCGCGACCGCCCGCCCCCCGGTGCGCAGCCCCCCACCGTCGGCCGAGAGCGGAACGGCCTGAGACCCCCGAAAACCCCGTGAGTCCGGACGAGCGAGCCCGACGCGTCCGCCGTGGGGAAGGCGAGGTCACCCAGTGGCCCCGCGGCCTCGTCGACTACACTCCCGGCGGACCCCCCGACACCGACCCGAGCTCCGAGGAGGACCGGACCGCCAACCGCATCCGCCTGGCCGCCCGACTGATCGGGGTGCTTCGCGCCGAGGGGAGGGACGTCGCGACGGAACTGGAGGAGCTGCGCCGGGCCGAGTCGGCGTTCGCCGCGGGTCGCCGCGGCGAGGCCACCGAGCGCATCGAGCGCCTGCTCGGCGAGCTCGGGCCGACCCCGGCAACCCATAAAGAGACCCCGACATCTTTAGAGCGGGACCCTCCCTGACGACGACGATGAACCCGAGGTTCGGGACCTTCTCGATCGTCGCCTTCGACTCGGCCACCCAGAGCTGGGGCGTCGCGGTCCACTCGAAGTTCCCCGCGGTCGGCGCGGTCGTTCCCTGGTCACGGGCCGGCGTCGGGGCGGTCGCGACGCAAGCCGCCTCCAACGTCCGGTGGGGGCCCGAGGGACTCCGGCTCCTCAGCGAGGGCGTGGGAGCCCGCGAGGTCATCCGCCGGCTGGTCGAGGCCGACCCCGGCCGGGAGGACCGCCAGCTCGGCGTCGTCGACGCGAAGGGGGAGGCCGCGGCCTTCACCGGGGCCAAGTGCATCGAGTGGGCCGGCCACGAGGTCGGCGACGGGTTCGCCTGCCAGGGGAACGTGCTGTTCGGTCCGGCGGTCGTGCGCGGCATGGCCCGGGCCTACGAGTCGACCCCCGGCGACATCGCGGACCGACTGCTCGCGGCCCTGGCGGCCGGCCAGCGCGAGGGCGGGGACCGTCGCGGCCAGCAGTCGGCGGCGCTCCTGATCACCCGGCCCGGGGGCGGCTACCAGGGCGGGGACGACCGGTGGGTCGACATCCGGGTCGACGACCACCTGTCGCCGATCGAGGAGCTGCGGCGGGTCTTCCGGGTCGTCGACCTGACGATGCTCAGCCGCGAGGACCCGGCGACCCTCCTGCGCATCACCGGCGAGGTCGCCCTCGGGGTCCAGCACGACCTCGCGGTCCTCGGCTACTATAACGGCCGGCTCAACGGCAAGTGGGACGCCGCGGGCCGGGCCGCCTACACCCGGTTCCTCAACGAGCACAACTTCGAGAGCAAGCAGCGCGCCGACGACACGATCTGGCCGTCCGTGCGGACCTACCTGAAGGAGGGAGCGGACGCCGAGGTGATGCGGCGGACCGGGACCGCGCCGATCGTCACGGACGCGCTCAGCCGGGGCCCGGGCGCGCAGCCGAAGCAGGGGGGAGGGACATCCCCGAACGCTCCGAAGAAGGCGAAGGGCTCGAAGTAACGGTCGTCGCCCAGCGGACCTACCGCTCGCCCGAGGTCGCCGAGCGGATCCGCCGCGCGCTCGCGGTCGACACGCCCGAGTTCGTGACGTTGAGCGTCCAGGGGCCGGTCCTGACGATCCGCACGCAAGCCCCGTCCGCCCGCAGCGTCCGCGCTACGCTCGAGGACCTCTTCGCCTGCCTTCAGGTCGCCGAACGCGCCGCCCCCGGCGCCTGAGGGAGTCGGGGCACCGTGTGGGAGACGGCCGGGCCGCCGCCCCCGAGCGGTCCCTCGGTCGGGCGCTACGGGCTCGCGGTCGGGATCACGGTCTTTGTCATCGTCAGCCAGTACTTCCTTCCCCAGTCGGTCCCTGCGCTCCAGCCCCTCTACACGTCCCTCGCGGGCGACCTCTTCGTCGTCTACGGGATCCCGATCCTCGCCTTCCTCGGCCTGGTCGGCGCCGGTCCCCTCCGGCACTGGAGCCAGAGGATGCGCGTGGCGACCGTCCAGGGCCTCGCCTGGTTCGGCGCGCTCGAGGTGCTCAGCGTCCTGGTCGTCCTCGTCCTCACGGTCGTCTACCTCGCCGTCGACCCGTCGGCGCTCGGCCTCCTCTCCCGGCAGAACCCGGCGCTCACCCAGGCGATGGGCGCGCCCTGGTTCTTCGTGGGCCTGTCGTTCGCGATCGGGGCGGTCGAGGAGACGATCTTCCGGGGGTGGCTCTTCGGCTTCTGGATGGGCCGCGGCGGCTCGTGGCTCTTCCCCGCGGTCTGGACGAGCGTCCTCTTCGCCGGCGTGCACCTCTACTACGGCACGACCTACGGGATCGTCGCGCCCCTGATCTTCCCGACCCTCTTCTTCACCGGCTTTGCGTTCGCGGCGACGTTCCGCGCCTCGGGCGGCAACCTGGTCGTGGTCGCGCTCCTCCACGGGGTCTTCGACGCCTCCGCCTTCCTCACCCTCATCAGCCCCGACGGGGGCTTGGCGCTGCGGTACGGGGTCGTGCTCGTCGGCCTCGTCATCGCGGTCGTGCTCTGGGCGCAGCACGCCGAGCCACCGACTCGGCCGCCAATCCCGGCCGGGGACGCGGATCGGTTCCCCCGGTGAGCCTACTCGGAGGGCGAGAGGATCAGCTCGACCCAGAAACCGTCCGGCCCCTCGTAGAACTCCACCCAGACCTTCCCCCGCCACTTCACCTGGTCGACGAGCTTGGCCCCAGCGGCCCGGAGCCGCTTTCCCGCTGCCTTCATGTCGTTCACCCGGACCCCGATGTGGTCGAGCCCCTCGCCCGGGACGAACGGGGTATGGTAGCGCGAGCCGGGCGGGTACCAGTTCAGCTCGAGGTGCTGGTGGGAGTTGCGGTCGTGAAGGAGGACCCACACGCCGCCGTGGCCCATCTTCCCCCGCCGAACCTCGACCAGGCCGAGCCCCTTCGTGAAGAACTTCAGCGCGGGGGCGAGCTTCGTGACGCGGAGGCCGACGTAGTCGAGGAACATGGCCGCTTGAGCCCGGTTCCTCCCATAACCCTTCAGCCGGGACTTGGGGTTAGCATCATGTAACGGACCGGAGTGCCCCGGCGATGGCGATCCCGGACGAGGAGCTGCGGGCGATCCTCTCCTCCGCCCGGACCATCGCGGTCGTCGGACTGTCGGACAAGCCGGACCGCGACTCGCACACGGTCGCCGAGTACCTCCAGTCGGAGGGATACCGGATCGTACCGGTCAACCCGAGTCTCACCGAGGTCCTCGGCGAGCGGTCGTACCCCTCGCTCACCGCGATCCCCCCGGAGGTCCACGTGGACATCGTCGACATTTTCCGTCGTTCCGACCAGGTTCCTCCCGTCGTCGACGAGGCGCTGGCCCGCGGCCGGCCCGTGATCTGGATGCAGCTCGGGGTCGAGCACGCCGAGGCGGCCGCCCGGGCGCGGGCCGCCGGGGCCACGGTCCTCGAGAACCGCTGTATCCGGGTCGACCACCAGCGCCTCGGTATCCCCGCCCGCCCCCAGGGGTCGTGAGCCCTCGATGACGGCTGCGAGCCCGCCTCCCAAGCCAGCCTCCCCCGTCGCGCCCCCCGCCGCCGCGCCCGCGGCGCCGGCGGCGGCTCCCAAGCCCGCGGCCGTGCCCCCGAGCCCCCCGCCGAAGGTGCCCCGCTCGGGTGAGGTCCAAGACCGAGGCGTCTCCCGACGCGACGCGATCCACGCGCTCCGGTGGTCGACGCGCGGCTCCGTCAAGGTGCTGGGCGAGGTCGATGTCGGGCAGGCGAAGCTCGCCGGCACGACGGCGGTCGGGGGACCGGTCTCCTCGGACGCCCTGCGGTCCACCGGGACCCTGGACATCGGCGGGACCCTCGAGGTCGTCGGCGCGCTGTTCTCCGACGGGGTGCTGCGGACGCGCGGCCCGGTGCACGCCGGCGAGGCAGAGCTCCGGGGGACCACCCACCTCCTCGGCGACCTCCGGGTCGACCGAGGGTTGACCGTACACGGCTCGCTCATCGCCCCGTCGGTCCGGGCGGAAGGTCTGATCGCCGAGGGCGAGCTGGACGTCCCCGGGGAGATCTCCGCGTCGCACGTGGACGTCCGGTTCCGCGCGCGGAGCCGGGTGGGAGGCGTGGTCGGAGCGACCGTCCGCCTCACCGTCCGGCCCCCCAACCCGATCGAGATGGTGTTGGGGCGCGAGTTGCCGGTCGAGGTCCTCCGAATCGAGGCCGACTCCGTCGAACTGGAGGGGGTCGACGTCCGGTTCGTCCGGGCCCCCGAGATCGTCCTCGGCCGGGAGGCCCACGTCACGGAGTTCGAAGGCAAGATCGTGCGCCGGCATCCCTCGGCGCGCGTCGGGCCGGAGTCGCGCAGCCCCCCGCCGCACGGACTGAGCCGCTGAGCCGGGTCGGCGTCCTTTATCCCCCGGAGGAGTGTCGCCGGCGCCCATGCCCGCCGAGGAGCCCGAGTTCGGAGCCCCGTCCTCCCGGGCGGTCCAGGAGCGGGTGGCCGCCTACTGGGAGGCGACCGGCGTGGTCGCCCGCTCGCTGACCCCGCCCGCGGAGGGGCCTCTGTTTCGGTTCACCGAGGGACCCCCGACCGCCAACGGGCCGCCCCACCTGGGGCACCTGATCGCGCGGGTGTTCAAGGACCTCACGCTGCGCTACCACCGCATGAACGGCGAGCGGGTCGTCAGTTCGATGGCGGGTTGGGACTGCCACGGACTGCCGGTCGAGGTGGAGATCGAGAAGAGCCACGGCCTGAAGTCGAAGAAGGAGATCGAGGCCTACGGGGTCGACCGGTTCTGCGACGAGTGCCGCACCTCGGCGCTCGCGGTCGCCGAGGTCTGGCGCGAGATGAGCCGACGGCTCGGCTACTGGCTCGACTACGAGCACGCCTACCGGACGATGGACCCGTCGTTCATGGAGAGCGTCTGGTGGTCGCTCCGGCAGCTCTTCGACCAGGGACTGCTCGAGAAGGGGCACTACGTGCTGCCCTACTGTCCCCGCTGCGAGACCCCGCTCGCCTCCCACGAGGTCGCCCAGGGGTATCGCGAGACGACGGACCCCTCGGTCACCCTGCGGCTCACCCTCACGGACCCGGCCTACGCCCACCGCGAGCTGCTCGTCTGGACGACGACCCCCTGGACCCTTCCCGCGAACCTCCTGGTGGCGGCCCGTGCCGACCTCGAGTACTCCGTGGTGCGGATCCGGCCTGGGGAGGACGTCGTGCTCGCCTCGGCCGCGATCCCCCGCTACTTCCCCGAGCCGCCCGACGTCGTGGAACGGCTGCCCGGCTCGGCCCTCGCCGGCTGGAGCTACGCGCCCCCGTTCGACTTCGCGGGACCGGGGCCGGGCCGCTACCGGGTCGTGCTGGGCGACTTCGTGACGGCCGAGGAGGGCACGGGACTGGTCCACGTCGCCCCGAGCTTCGGCCCGGACGACCAGCGCCTCGGCGCCCGCGAGAAGGTCGGGGTGTTCGACCCCCTAGACAACCGGGGGGTCTTCGGCGACGCGGTCCCGCTGGTCCGCGGGAAGGGGTTCAAGTCGGCCGACCACGCCCTCCTCAGGGACCTCTCCGAACGGGGGCTGGTGTTCCGCTCGGAGACGGTGCGCCACACCTACCCGTTCTGCTGGCGCTGCGACACGCCGCTGCTCTACCGGGCGATCGATTCGTGGTTCGTCCGGACCTCTCGCTTCACCCAGAACCTGGTGCGCAACAACGCGACGGTCCATTGGATCCCCGCGCACCTTCGGGACGGGCGGTTCGGTAACTTCCTGACCGAGGCGAAGGACTGGGCGCTCTCGCGGAACCGGTACTGGGGGACCCCGCTGCCGATCTGGCTGTGCCCCACCGGGCACGCGACGTGCGTGGGGAGCTTCGAGGAGCTGGGACGCCTCTCCGGCACCCCCCTACCCGCGGGCTTCGACCCCCACCGGGTGCAGGTCGACCGGATCGTCTTTCCGTGTCCGAAGTGCGGCGCGCCGAGCCGGCGGGAACCGTACACGATCGATGCCTGGTACGACGCCGGCTCGGCCCCGTTCGCCCAGTACCACTACCCGTTCGAGCCGGGCCCGTTCGAGCCGGACCGCCCGCTCGACTACATCGCCGAGGGGCTCGACCAGACCCGCGGCTGGTTCTACACCCTGCTCGTCATCTCGACCGCGCTGTTCTCCCGCCCGGCCTACCGGACCTGCCTCACGACGGGCCTCGTCCTGGACGACTCGGGACGCAAGATGTCGAAGTCGAAGGGGAACGCCCTCAGCCCGCTCGAGCTCCTCGAGCGGTTGGGGGCGGACCCGATCCGGTGGATGTTCCTCTCGGTCGACTTCACTGAGCCGATGCGCGTCGGCGAGGCGACGATCCACAAGACGGCCGCCCGCACCCTCGGCACGCTCGGGAACGTCGTGGCGTTCCATCTCCAGAACGCCCGACCGGACGGCCTGGACCCGGCGACCACCGAACCCGCGGTCTCCGCCCTCCTCGACCGCTGGCTGCTGAGCCGCCTCGAGGCGACCCGGGAGGTCACCACCGCGGCCCTGGACACGGGGGACCCCCGGCCGGCGGCCGTGTCGGTGCGCGAGCTCGTCGACGACCTCTCGACCTGGTACGTCCGCCGCTCCCGCCCGAGGTTCTGGGGCGAGACCGGCCCCGAGGACCGGCGCGCGGCGCACGACACCCTGTCGTACGCCCTCCTCGGGCTCGCCCGGATCACGGCGCCGCTAATCCCGTTCACCGCCGAGTGGGTCCACCACGAGGTCGGCGAGCACGAGTTCGAGGAGGCCGAGGACTCGGTCCATCTGCAGCGCTGGCCGGACCGATTGGCCGCGCGCGACCGGGAGCTCGAGGCGGGGATGGCGCGGCTCCGCGCGCTCGTCGAGGTCGGCCGCGAGCTGCGCCACCGGGCCGAGGTGAAGTCGCGGATCCCGCTCGAGGAGCTGGTCCTCTTCGGGGAGGCCGAGCCGGTTCTCCGGCCCCTCGGCGACGAGGGGACCCGCCTGCTCGCCGAGGAGCTGAACGTGCGCCGCGTGCGTCGCCTCCCGGCCCTGGACCGGACCGCCTTCCCGGAGTCCGAGTGGGTCCTGCGGGAGGAGGAGGGGCGCCCCGTGGCCGCGCTCCCGAGGCACCCGACCCCGGAGCTCCGGGAGGAGGGGCTCGCGCGCGAGGTCGGCCGCCGGCTGCAGCACACCCGCCGGGAGCTCGGCCTCGACCCGAGCGACCGGGTCCGGATCAGCGTCGGGGCGTCGGGGGAGCTGCTCGGGGCGCTCCGGCGCTGGAAGGAGCGGCTGACCCACGACCTGCTCGCGGACGCGTTCGACCTCGTGGACGGGGAGCTACCGGCCTCTCCCGACGTCCGTCGCTGGGACCTGGACGGGGCCGTCCTTACGGCGACGGTCGCCCGCGTCGGGCCCTAGGCACCGGTCGGCACGCGGACGACCTCGCCGCTCGGGCTCTTCTCGGCGAAAACGTCGGCGCCGAACCGGAGGACCCGCAGCCGCGGGTCGCGCCAGGCGTCGAACGGGAGCCCCGCTTTCTGGCACGCCCCTTCGAGGAACTCTTCCGCGCTCCACCCCTGCTCCGGAGCGACCTGCGGCAGGAGGAGGCCGCTCGTGCCGAGCCCCTCGACGATCAGCCCGTCCCGTCCGACCTGAACGGCGGCGACGCGGTCCTCCGGTCGGGGGGCGCGGATCTCCTCCGGGACGGAGAGGACCGACACCTCCACCGTGAGGCGCGGGAGCTCCTCCGAGACGACCGGCGGGAACCGGGGGTCGTCGGTCGCCGCGGCCAGGGCGGCCCGCGCGACCGCGAGCCGCAGCGGCAGGATGGGCAACGGGTAGCCGATGCACCCCCGCAGGGCCCCCGAGGGGTGCCGTTTGAGGGTGACGAACGCGCCGCGCTTCTCCTCGAACTCGGGCGGGAGGTCCGCTCGGGCGGAGCGCCGGCGACCGGAGGCGAGAACGGCCTCGAGACTCTCCCGGGCCCACGGGACCGCGCGGACCCACACCGAGCCGGAATCCACGGTCGACGAAGGGCCCCGGCCCAGAAAGCACCGTCGAGGAGCCCCCGGTCCCCGTTTTATATCCGAGGGCAGGTCCCGCCCCCTCCTATGCCGTTCCCCGAGGCTGTCGAGCGCCTGCTCAACAAGAAGGTCTGCATGAACTGCTCGGCCCGCAACCCGCCGAAGGCGACCCAGTGCCGCCGCTGCGGCTACCACGGCCTGCGCGTCAAGTCGCGCGAGCGCTCGGGCAAGACCCAGTGAGCCCCCTCACGGGGGCGGGGCCGCGGAGCTCGGCTCCGAGCCGAACGGGGGCCGCACGCGGGCCTTGACTTCCCGGGCGAGCTCGATCCGCTTGCGGAACAGGAACCACAGGTTTCCGAGACCGTCGCGCCAGCTCGAGAGCTTCGGAGACCCCCACCGCTCGCCGTAGTGGATCGGGACCTCGACGACCTTGAGCCCGCGCAGCAGCGCCTCGATCTTCATCTCCTCGCTGAACGCCATCCCGTCCTGGGTGAGGGAGACCCGGTCGAGCACGGAGCGGCGGAACACCCAGAAGCCGCTCTGGCTGTCCACCAGCGTCCCGCCCGCGAGACCGCGGAAGTACCGGTGGTAGGCGATCCCGAGGAAACCGTTCAGCACGCGGTTCCCGATCCGGTGCTCGGTCGTCATCGCCTTGCGGTCGAGGTAGGCCATCCGGTTCCCGGTCAGGAAATCGGCCTGGCCGTCGAGCACCTGGCGCACGTACTTCGGGATCTCCTCGACGGGGTAGGTGGCGTCGCCGTCGGCGGTGGCGATCACCTCGCCGCGGGCGGCCTCGAAGCCGGTCTTGTAGGCCCGCCCGTACCCCTTCCGGCGCTCGACGATCACCCGCGCGCCCGCCTCCTCGGCGACCCGGGCGGTCCCGTCGGCCGACGCGCCGTCCACGACGAGGACCTCCCAGTCGAGCGGGTCGGCCGCGAAGAGGGTACGGTTCCCCTCGTCGGCGGCCTGCCGGAACGTGCGCACGACGTGGCCGATCGAGCCGGCCTCGTTCAGCGTGGGGATGACGAGGGACGCACGCATTGTGGAGGGCGACAAAGGCGGGCATCACTTAAACCCCAGTGACCGTTGAACCTCCCACGTCCGAGGGGAGCCGCCGCCGCACGCCGGCGCGCCGATGGGGAAGCTTCCCCACGACCGCGGACGTCGGGGTCTGGGCGAGCGGGCCGACCCCGGCCGCCCTCCTCGAGGCGCTCGGGCTCGGGCTCTTCGCGCTGATGACCGACTTGCGGAAGGTGCGAGTCCGCACCGAGCGCGCGGTGAGCGCCTCCGGACTCGATGCCCCCGAGCTCGTCGTCGCGTTCCTGACCGAGCTGATCCAGCTCCACGAGGCCGACGGGTTCCTCGCGCGGGAGATCGAGGTCCGTCCGATCGGTTCTCCGCCGACGTCGCTCGTGGCGAGCCTGCGCGGCGAGCCGTTCGACCCGGATCGCCACCCGGCGCGGACGGAGGTGAAGGCGGCGACCCTGCATCACCTGCTCTTCGACCCGGTCCGGGGACGCGCCCGGGTGATCGTCGATATCTAGCGCGCGCTCGGCCGTCTACGGCATCCGGTCCACGATCGCCCGCAGCGAGGCGCCCGGGGCGGGCAGACGACCGGCCTTGCCGAGGATCCGTTCGAGAGCCGCGAACGTGACGAGCAGGTCCGGCCAGTCGGCGATCCCCATGTGGCCGATCCGGAAGATCTTTCCGGTGAGCGCGCCCTGGCCGCCTTGGACGAGGATATTGTACTGCCGTTCGAGGACCTTGCGGAGCTCCGGGTCGCCCATCCCAGCCGGGTTCTTGACGGCCGTCACGGTGTCGGAGGCGAACGCGCGCTCGGGGAACAGCTCGAGGCCGAGCGCGTCGACCGCCGCCCGGCTCGCTTCCGCGAGCCGGTGGGTCCGGGCGAGACGCCCCGGCAACGTCTCCTCCTTCAGCAGGAGGAGCGCCTCGCGCAGCGCGAGGAAGAGCGGGACCGCCGGCGTCCAGGGGGTGTCGTTCTTCTCGAGCGGCCCGAGATGCGTCTTCAGGTCCAGGTAGAACGAGCCCGGATGGAGGGCCTCGACCGCGCGGTCGGAGAGGTGCACGATCGCGAGACCCGCCGGGGCGGCGAGGCCCTTCTGCGGGCCGGCGACCAGCGCGTCGATCCCCCACTCGGCCACGTTGACCGGGATCCCGGCGACCGCGCTGATCCCGTCGACCAGGAGGAGCGGCGAGCCGGCGCGGCGGACCTCCTTCGAGATCGCGGCGAGGTCGTTCATCAGCCCGACGCTCGTCTCGTTGTGGACGAGGCAGACGGCCCGCACGTCGCCCTTCTCGAGCTCGCTCCGCACGGCCTCCGGGGAGACCGGGTGGCCCCAGGGGGCCGTCACGGTCGTGACCTGGGAGGAGTACAGTCGGACGATCTTGTCGCTCCGCTCGCCGAAGTTGCCGTTCGAGAGTACGAGGACGCGGCCGTCCTTCGGCAGCAGGCTCGAGTACATCGCTTCGAGCCCGGCGGTCCCGCTGCCGGTCAGCACCACCTGGTGCCCCGGGGCGCCGAACAGGACCGGCAGCAGCTCGCGGATCTCCTGCACGATCCCGTGGAAGTAGTCCCCCCGGTGGTTGAGGGAGGGCATCGACATCGCGCGGAGCACGCGGGGATGGATGCGGACCGGGCCGGCGATCAGGAACGTCGTGGTCTCGGGGTCGAACGTCATGCGGGTACCTCCGGCAGCGCGACGGCCCCCCGTAACGGTTCCCCCCGCAGGGCACGGAGGACCTCCTCGACGATGTCCCGACCGGCCCGGCGCTGGGCTTCGGCCGTCGAGGCCCCGAGGTGCGGGGTCACGATGACGTGGGGATGCTCGAGCAGGGCGCGGTTCTTCGGGGGTTCCTCCTCGAACACGTCGAGCGCGGCGCCTCCGACCTGACCGGAATCGAGGGCGGCCAGGAGGGCGGCCTCATCGACGAGAGCCCCGCGCGCGACGTTCACGACGAAGGCCCCGGGCTTCATCTGGGCGAAGGCGGAGCCGTCCAGCAGGTGCCGGTTCCCCGGGGTGAGGGCGGCGTGCACGCTCACGATGTCGGAGCTGCGCAGCAGCTCGGGGAGCTGCACCATCCGGGTCGCGTCCCCCGAGTCCGGGACGAACGGGTCGAAGGCGACCGTCGTCGCCCCGAAGGGCGCCAGTCGCCGCGCGACCTCCCGAGCGATCCGGCCGTAGCCGATGAACCCGACGGTCTTCCCCGCCAGCTCGTGGCCCGACGTCCCCCGCTCCCACTTGCCGGCCCGCGTCGACTGGACCTTGGGGAGCAGTCCTCGGACGAGGAGGAGGTAGAAGGCCACCGACAGTTCCGCGACGCTCGCGCTTGCGGCGGAGGGTGCGTTGACGACCGTGAGGTGCCGCTCGGCGGCGGCCGCGAGGTCGACGTTGTCGACCCCCACTCCCGCCCGGGCGACGAGCCTAAGGTGCGGGGCCCCGCTCAACAGCTCCCGGCTGACCTTCGTGCGGCTCCGGACCACGAGGCCCCAGGCCTCGGCGAGGTGCTCGCGGAGCTGCGTGGGGTCCGCGCTCGTGTCCACGACGGTGCACGGTCCGGTGCGCAGCTGGATCACGGCATCGGCGTCGATCGGGTCCGCGACGACCACGACGGGGACGTTGGACATCGCGCGCGGGACCCCGGACGGGGGGAAAACGGTTTGCGTCGCCAAGACCGCGAGTGTTCGCCCGGCCGTCACCGACCGGCGGAGCCTCCGGCGTCGGGGGCGAACCGGCCGGCGGCGCGGAGCACGGCGAGCGCGTCCACCGTGACCCACTCGTTCAGCCCCGGCCCGTTCCTGCCCCAGAGCACCGAGTCGGTCCCGCGCCGGGCGCGCTCCCCCGGGAGGTCGTAGTACCGGCCCTCCGCCGGCCATCCGCCGCCGGGGAGCTCCTTCGATTCGAGGAGGTCCAGCGCCTCGGTGCACCTCGGGTCGTGGAGCGCTCCCATCTCGGCCATCGCCTTGAGCCCGCCGAGGAAGTCGTAGTGCCAGTAGAGCGGGTAATGGAGGCGGGCGAACTCCCAGTGGATCACCTTGCCGTTCGTGACCCGACGGTACAAGCGTCGGCGGAGGAACACCTCGGCGGCACGCCGCGCCGCCTCGAGGGCGTCGACGTTCCGGTGCGCCGTCCCGTAGGCGTGGAGGGCCATCATGGGGATCAGCGTCTCGCCGAACGAGGAGGTATCCGCCGAGGGGTTCGGGTCGCAGTTCCATCCGCCGTCCGGCCACTGCCAGTGGACCAGGCGTTCGGCGAGTCGCCCGCACTCCTCGGGGAAGGGGCCGAGCGCGGTGGCGTACCACAGGGCGTTGCCCTGCTGCGAGGCGCAGCGTCGGTACCGGCCCTCCAGTCTCGGCACCCCCCAGGACGCCCCCGTGGGCCGCTTTTGGACGGCCGCGTCGTACTCCCGGAAGTAGTTGGGCGCGAGCCACACGTCGAGGGCTCGTTGGATGCGCGGTCGGAGGGAGGGATCGCCGGCGGGATAGCCGAGGTCGGCGAGGTGAGCGAGGACCCAGTGATCGCCCGTCCACTTCCAGTAGACCCCCAGTGGGGCCTTCCGGGGTCCGGAGCGGGTGCGCTCCCTCAGCAGCACCCGAGTGCGGCGACTCGTTCGGATCTCCCCCTGCAGCCTGCGCAGGGACCCGGAGTCCGCATCCTCCCCGAGAACGTGAACGCGCGCCTTCCACCGGATCGAGGGCTCGCGCGAGCGCAGCAGGTGAGCTACGACGTCGCCCCGGGACACGACCTCCGGACGGGCCGCCTCCTCTTCTCGATGCCGCCGCGCCCTCCGGACGGTCTCCCATCCGCCTTCGGGGGCCGCCGACGGTCCGTCGCACGCCGAGCCCCGGTCCGTTCCGGGCGCGTCCCGGAGTGGCCGAACCCCCTCGGGGCGGTGGTCGCTTTAGTATATCTACCCTCAGGAGGCTCTTTCCGCCGACCTAGGTTTCGTCCGGCCGGGCGGGCGGGGGGCGGTGGGGATGAGGTCCGGTAACGCTGCGGTGAACGCCATCACGGCGGCCACTCCGCCCGCGCCCCCCCGCCAGGGCCGCCGGCCCAGCCCCCGGCTCACCCAGATCCGCCGGGGCTGGCACGTGATGCGCGCCAACCTGTTGGCGATGATCGGTCTAGCGATCATCCTGTTCTTCGTCGCGGTCGCCCTCTACGCGGCGACGCAACCGTACCCGTGGACCTCGATGACGACCTACTGCGCCTACACGCCCGGCTCGCAGAACACCTTCTGCGAGGGCCAGCCGAACTCGGTCTGCGTGTACTCGCCCGGGACCGTCGCGCCCGCCCCCGACTGCTACCAGTCGCCGACCTGGTATCCGGCGTTCATCGCCCCGACGGTCTCGCTCGTTCCGTTCCATACGGGTCCCTTGCCGCTGGGTTCCTTCGTGGACACGGAGCAGAGCATCGGCGGCTCGCAGTTCTTCAACCTTTACCAGGGGATCCTGCGCGGAGCCGACTGGACACTGATCCTCTCCTTCTCGATCGTGATCTCGGGCGCGTTGATCGGGCTGTTCGTGGGCGCCGTCTCCGGCTACTTCGGCGGGCTCGTGGACGAGGCGCTGATGCGCCTGGTCGACATCATGCTCTCCATCCCGTCGCTCCTCCTGGTCCTCCTGGTCGTGGTGGTCCTCTCCCAGCAGTCGGTGTTCGCCGACTCGGTCAGCAGCCACGTCGGGTTCGTCATCTTCGGGTTCGCGATCGTCTGGTGGCCCTTCTACGCCCGCCTCGAACGCGGGCTCGTCCTGGTCACGCGCGAACAGAAGTACGTCGAGGCCGCCCGGGCGTCCGGCGCCTCCCATGGTCGGATCCTCGGCAAGCACATCATCCCGAACTCGGTCTACCCCATGTTCGTCCAGGTGTCGCTCGACGTCGGGGCTATCCCGCTCACGGTCGGGGCGCTCGTCTTCCTCGGCTTCACCCAGCTGTTCCCGAGCGTCAGCTTCCCCGAGTGGGGGACCCTGAGCGCGCTCTCCGTGAACCCGTCGTTCCTCACCAGCCTCCTGACGGGCTACGAGCTCCACGTGCCCATTTTCTTCCCGTGGTGGATGGTCTTCTTCCCGGGTCTGATGCTGTTCCTGTTCGTCATGGCCGTCAGCCTCTTCGCCGACGGCCTCCGCGACGCGCTCGACCCCCGGCTTCGCCAGTAGCCGACCCGAGCCGGACGGAGCGCGGGCGACGGCCCGCCGCGGCGAGCGGCTAGCGGACCTTCGGGACCGGGGTCCGCTCGACCATGCCGCGCACGATGTCGGCGCCCCGGACCCCCCGGATCCACGGCTCGGGTTTGACGACGACCCGGTGCGCGAGGGCCGGGCCGGCGAGCAGCTTCACGTCGTCCGGGACCACGAAGTCCCGGCCGAAGAGGAGGGCCCGGGCCCGGCTCACCTTCTGCAGCGCCAGCGAGCCGCGGGGGGAGGCCCCGACCTCCGCGCGGGAATCGTCGCGGGTCCCGCGGACGATCGCGAGGATGTACTCGGCGAGCGACGGCTCGAGCTCGACGTCCTCCACGGCCGCCTGGAGCGACTGGAAGGTCGCGCGGTCCATGACGGCGGGCGCGGTCATCGCCTCGGTCTTGCGCGCGCGGCGCCGCTCGAGGATCGCCCGCTCCTCCTCGACCGTCGGGTAGCCGACCTGGAGCCGGAGGAGGAAGCGGTCGACCTGGGCCTCGGGCAGCGGGTACGTCCCCTCGAGCTCGATCGGGTTCTCGGTCGCCAGCACCATGAACGGGCGCGGGAGCGGGTAGGTCGTCCGCTCGCTCGTCACCTGGTACTCCTGCATCGCCTCGAGGAGCGACGACTGGACCTTCGGGGGCGCGCGGTTGATCTCGTCCGCGAGAAGGACGTTGGTGAAGATCGGCCCGGGGCGGAAGGTGAACTTGTTCGCGGTGGGGTCGACGATCTCTCCACCCGTGATGTCGTGCGGGAGGAGGTCCGCCGTGAACTGGACGCGCTGGAACTCGAGGCCGAGCGCCTGGGCGAACGACTTCGCCATCAGCGTCTTGCCGAGACCCGGCAGGTCTTCGAGCAGGATGTGCCCGTCCGAGAGCAGCCCGACGAGGACCTGCTCGACGGCGACCTCCCGGCCGACGACCGTCGTGCCGACGGACTGACGGATCTTCGCGGCCATTCCCGCCGCCTCGCTCGCCTTCATCGCCTTCCTGAGCCCGACCCCGACACGGGCCCTAGTATAAGGAGCCGGGGCCCCTGTTCCCCGGCCGTAACGATCCGCCTCATGGCCTGGCGCACGCCGCCTCCGCGGTCTGACCCCGGCCGGGGTTGTCGGACACCGGGGTTGTCCTCACGTCATCCTCTGCGGACGACCCGTCCGCGTTGAGTCGAGAGGGACCCTTCGACGGTACCCGGGCACGGCCTTCGCCGCACCACCGGCCGGGAGCGCCGGGCGCGCTATGAGCTTGCCGCCGCATCGCGGTCGAACACCTCCGGGCTCCGCAGCAGGAGCGCCGCCAGCGCGACCACGACCACGAGCAGGGCGATCCCGGCCCCGAGCGGGGCGACCCCGCCCGGAAGGAGGAAGGCGCTCGCCCAGGCGATCCCGAGGCCGACCGTCGGGATCAGGAGACGGTTCACGGCGCGGGCCGAACCGCCCGGAAGCCGCTCGGGGTCGTCGGCGAGCCAGATGAGGAGGACGAGGGCGGCGACCCCCCCGTACAGCGCGGTGACGCCGGTCGGCACGGCGTAGACGGCCAGGACCGTGAGGCCGACCAGGGGCGCGACGGGGGCGAGCGGGCGCAGCGACCGGCGCGGGAGGAGGCGCAGGAGCGCGCCGAGCGCGACCGCGGCGAACGCGACGGCGAGGGCGGTCACCAGCGGAAGGGTCCCCAACGTCCCGAAGCCGGCCAGCACGACCGCGAGGAGGAGGAGCGGCCAGCCGAGGACGCGGGGGAGCCGCGGGGGTCCCGGGGGCGCCCCCGTCATACCCCACGCTCCCGCAGGGTCGGGCGATTGAGGAAGTCGACGAACCCTCCGAGGGACCAGAAGTCCGTCCAGTCGATGGCGGGGGCGTCCTGCCAGGTGCGGGCGATCTGCTCGCGGCGCAGGAGGCGACCGACCCGACCGACCACGGCCTCGTCCTCCGGCGAGAGGTCCGAGGTGAGGGCGGCGAGCGGCAGGAACGAGGGGCTGAGGACCACAGGGTGGAACCCGCGTCGCCTCAGGTGCGGGACCAGCAGCATCGACTCGTCGTCGGCGAGCGAGGAGAGGACGATCGTCGTCATGGCGCGCGCGTAGTACCGCCGCAGGGCGACTCCGCACCGCTCGGCCGGCCCCGCGACGGCGGCGAGGGACGTCTCGAACAGCATCTGGTGGATCCGCAACCGGTGGGTGCGGCCCGTGGCGAGCGGCAGGAACGAGAGAAACTCGCCGTAGACGCCGAGCCCCACGCGGGTCTTCTCCTGGAGGAACGCGTCGGCGAGCCCGTAGGCCGCCGCCCGGGCGATCCCGAGCAGGCGCGTGTCCATGCTCGGACCCAGCGCGGTCGGGCGCGCGTCGATCAGGATCAGCACGTCCCCGGTCCGGTCGAGCGAGTACTCGTTGGCGAGCCGCCGGCCGGCGCGCGCCGAGGCGAGCCAGTTGATCACGCGCGGCGGGTCCTGCCAGACCGCCTCCCGGATCCCGAAGAACTCGCCGGTCGCCCCGATCGCCCGGGAACGGGTCTCCCCGGGGAGGGCGATCGTGTGCTCCAGGCGGACGATCCCGGCCCGATGGAGCTCGGGGGGATACCGCTCGATCGCGAGGGGCTCCCCCGAGACCTCCACCGGTCGCTCGATCAGGCCGATCGGGTCCTCCCAGCGGACCTCGGGCAGGGGCACGCTCGCGACCGTCGGTTGGGGGACCGACCAGGCGAGCCGGACCTCGAGCCGACCGCCCTCGAGGGAGGCGCGGGGCGGGGCCCGCTCGTCGATCCCGGGCGGCACGGGCACTTGGACCCGGAGGTCCCCCGGCGATACCGGGGCCTCGGGGGTAAGCCGGAACACGACGTCGATGACCCCCCCGGCCCCCTCGACCTGACCGGTCACCGCCACCCGGGGGTTGCGGCGAACGCCGAGGATCGGGGCGACGAGCGGGGTAAGGAGGAGGGGGAAGGCCGCGATAATCGGCACGGGATTGCGCCCGGCGACGCCGCCCGCGAAGAGGACCGCGGCGAACGCGACGAGCAGGTACGACAGCGGCCGCCACCGGAAGGAGGGCTCGTCGGGTTCGTTCACAGGTCCCTCGCCTCGATCTGGTCGAGCCGCGAACGCAGGTAGGCGCGGAACTCCGAGAGCGACATGCGCCGGATCCGGTCCTCCTCCGCGGCGGAGCGGGTGGGAAGCTCGGGGTGGAGGACGCGCCGCTCGACCCGGTCGAGCTCGACCACGATCGACATCCGTCCGGCGCGTCCCGCCCGGAAGGCGGCCCGCAGGCTCGAGGTCGCGGTGGGCGGCTCGAGCGGGGGGACGGCGGGGGTCCGCCAGGCGACCCGGCCAAGGGAGGTGAGCAGAAGGAGCCCGGCGAAGGTGACCGCTACGATGCCGGCGGGGACGGCGACATCGAGGTTCGACCCCGCGTCGACCGCGAGGACCGTGGCCGCGCCGGCGACCAGGAGGAACGGCCAATCCGCCGGCAGGTTCATGGGAGCGGGGCGGCGCGGCGGAGGTCCGCCTCGGCGGTCGTGATCGCCTGCGAGGCCCGTGCGGTCGCCTCCGGCCCCAGCGGGTGGCTCGAGTAGCGGGCCTCCTCGAACAGCCGGGTCAGCTGGGAGGCCGCCTCGGGGCGGATCCCGAGCCGGATCAGGTGCTGGGTCCGGATTTCCTCCGGGGTCGACGGGTCGATGTTCCCGGCGAGCGGCGCGACGCGCCCGAGGAGCTCCGCGTACAGCTGGAGGATCACTCCGCGCGCGTCACTCCCGGCGGCCAGGCGCTCGGCGGCCCGGCCGAGGACCTGGCGGACCTCCTGCTCCTCGCTGGGCGCGACCTCCTTCTCCCGCCGGTCGATGAGGTAGGTCCGCACCCGGGGGACGACGAGCGCCGCGACGACCACGGAGAGGATCGCGATCACGGCGAACAGGGTCCACGACGGGAGGTGGGCGAACTCGAAGGTGCCGCCCCCTCCCCCGAGCGACGGGCCGGACGGAGGGCCGCTCCCTCCGCTCGCGCCGCCGCCGCCCGACGAGTTCCCGTTGCCGGCCGGGGTGTTCGCCGAGCCCTGGATGTATCGGTAGAGGACCACGAAGAGGACCAGGCCGAGGACGGCGACCAGCGAGGTGATGATCGCCCGGCCGGGGATCACCGAGCCGGAACCGATGCGCTGCTGGAGGAACGCCAGGATGATGGCGCCGAAGAGGAGGCCGAGGAACAGGATCACGATGCCGTTCGAGAGATAGAGCTCCGGGGTGGACGAGGGCACGAACGGGGCCGCCGCCCGCGCCGCCACCACGATGCTCGCCGCCGCGCCGATGGCGAGCGCGCACAGCAGCACGACGATGACGAGGTTCGAGGGGCGGGAGCGGGGTCGGTCAGCGGCCACGGTACCTAGACCCCGAGGCCAGGATTAACCCCTTGGCGGGGGGGTCGCCCCCGCCGCCGGAGCGGGGCGGTTGGTGAGGAAGTAGAAGCTCCGCCGTTCGTGCTGGTCGGAGACGACCGCGAAGTCGTCCACCCGGTAGCCGAGGTCGTAGGCAGCACGGAAGGCGTCCCGGGTCGCGTGCCGCCAGCTTCGCAGCGCGGCCGCCTCGTGCTGGCGGACGAGGTCCAGGTCGAACGGGACCTCGAGGTGGGCCTCGGGGCCCGTCGGCTCGGCGACCTCGACCGGTCGGCGAACCCCGCTGTCCCCGGGCTCGGTGGTCACGACCGGCGAGGCGCTCTTCCACCGACCCTGGTCCTCGGCCCGGGAGGGGAGGGTACCGGCCAAGCGGGCCTCCGTCCGAGACGAGTTGAGCGGCCAGAGGAGGCGCAGGCGGTCGGTCTCGACGCCGCGGTTCATCGGGTCCGGCAGCTGGCCGAAGTAGTGGTGGAGGTAGCGGTCGGGGAACCCGCCGAGTCGACGGACGAACAACCAGGCGTTCCGGCTCTGGAGGGGGTCGAAGACGAGACGCACCTCCGAGAGGCCGAGCTGGAGGACCTCGGCCCGCAGGGCCTTCATCAGTTCGAACCCGAGGTGGTGGTTCTGGTACTCGGGCCGCACCGCGAGCTCGTGGTCGTAGAGGTACAGGGCGGAACCGTCCCACCCGAGGGAGGCGACGGCGAAACCGGCGAGATGGATGTCCGCGAAGGCGCCGAGCACGAAGCCGCCGTTGTCCTGCAGCGCCCGGAGGAGGGTGACCGGCGTCCCCTCGTCGGAGTCCGCCCCCCACACCACGCGGTGGACCTCGTCGACCTGCCGAAACTCCTCGGGCTTGTCGAGCCGCCGGAACCGGAACCCCTCGACCCGCCCGCCGACCGCCGGGGCCGCCACGGACGATGGACCGGCCGACGGTACTTAACTCGGCCGAGGGCCGGCCTACCGCCGGACCCGAAGGTCGGCTAGCTTGCGCTGGTACCTCAGCTCGTCGTCGGGCGTGAGGTCCCAGAGGATCTCCTCGAGCTCGGGGATGTTGCGCAGGAACTCGGCCTTGCTCTTCGTCACCATCAGGTGCTCGAACTTCCGGCGGGCGTAGTAGTAGGCGCCGACGAGGTAGACGCCCACGATCGCGACGATCGGGCCCACGAGGACGAAGACCAGGTTGTAGTTCGGCGCGTTCGGCGCGGCGGTGACGGAGTTGACGGCGACGAAGAACGGGAGGTTCATGAGCGGGGTGAACGCCCCGAGGGCGAGGACAGTGAGGAAGCCCCCCACGGCGAGGACGAGGATCGAGAGCGCCGCGCGGTGGGTCCGCATCGACCGCCGGAGCCGGTTCCCGAGCGGCAGGGCGGCCGGAGCCCCGCTGGAGGTCATGCGGGGGCGGGAAGCGGCTCCGCTTAAGAACCTATGCGCTGTGGCGGGTCGAACCCATGTCGATGCCGAGCTCCGCTGCAGGCTCGCCGCCGCCGCCCCCGCCCCCCGGCGCCACCTGGTCGGCCGCTTCGCCCGCTCCCGCCCCGGCACCGGCGGTGCCGATGGGCCAGCGGCTCAGTCCGGAAGCGTTGGCCGCCCGGGTCCCCTGGCAGTTCCTCGCGCTCTTCTCGCAGGGGTTCGGGCTGCTGCTCGTCTTCCTCGGCACCGTGGTGATGGTCGCCTTCGGGTTCATCCCGGTGAGCTGCGTCGCCGCGACCAACTGCTCGCAGGGGACCCTGCAGGGCGTCCTGTACGGCATTGACGCCGCCCGCCTCCTCTGGACGGTTGGGCTCTTCGGTCTCGCGGTCGGCGCGGGCCTCCATCTCCAGTTCCGCCCGCCCCCCACCTTCCCGTCGACCCCCGAGGAGACCCGGGTCTACCTCGCCCGGCGGCGCGGCGAGCTGATCATGCTCGTCATCGCGCTCCTGCTGCTCTTCCTGCTGATGCTCTACTCGACGCTCGCCGTCCCGTACGTCTAGGGCGGACGGGCGGCGGACCTACCGCTTGTCGCCGCGGGTGCGGCCGTAGGCGGCCGACCGGAGCGCGGCCGGCGCGGGGGGCCCGGCGCTCGGGGCCGGGATGGTCGCGAGCATCGCCCGCAGGTTCCGGTAGAGGAACAGCGACACGAGGAGGACGAGCCCCGCTCCGACAAAGGCGGACTCTTCGCCCCCGATCGGCCCGATCCCCAGCAGGAAGAAGCCGAGCGCTCCGAAGAGGGCCCCCGAGAGCGCCCCTCCCCGGGTGCGCACCGACCCCGGCTTCGGCCGGATCGACAGCAGGGCCCCGGTGACCTCGAGCGCGACGAGGGCCACCGCGTCCAGGACGATCAGGGCCACTCCGTCCACGGTGACGGTCGACCCCCCGAGATACTGGGAGATGATGGCGAGCCCGATGATCCCCCCGACCGCGGCACGGAACCCGAGGGCGTAGAAGGGGCCGCTCTCGTCACCGCCCCAGTACCGGCTCCGGAGCAGGGCCCACTGAGCGACCTCGGTGCCGCCGACGAGGAGGCCAAGGAACAGGAGCGCGCCCGGCAGCGCGCCGTTGCCCATCGAGAACTGGTAGAAGACGTAGGCCACCGCGAGCGGTACGCCGACGAACAGGCCGGCCGTGTAGGCGAAGATCTCCCGCCGCTCGTCGAAGAGCGTCTCGGGAACCTGGGGGGTCGCGAACCGACCGACCTCGACCCAGACGAACCCGGCGGAGAGGAGCACCCCCGCGACTGCGCCGAAAGAAAGGGAGGCGACGACCATGTTCAATCCACCTTGCGGCCGACGGCCAGGAAGCCGGTGTGGCCCAGCATCTCGAACTCCGGCCGGGTCCCGCCCTCGCCGACGTGGAGTCCCCGCTCGATGACCTCGAGCGCCCGCACGTCCGCGAACCCCTCGTCGCGGAGCGCGTTCACCGTTCGTTCGAGCTGGTTGTACGTCGGCGTGTACGTCGCGGCGTACCCGCCGCTCGCGAGCGCCGCCTTCGCCCATCCCAGGACGCCCCACGGCTCGGGAAGGTCGAGGAGGACGCTCTCGAGGCCGGTCGCCCCGAACCCGTGAGCCGCCACGTCCCGTTCACGGAACTCCACGCGGTCCTCGAGGTGGGCCCGGGCGACGTTCGCCCGAGCGGCCTCGAGGAAGTCGCGCCGCCGGTCGCAGGAGAGGACGCGACCGCTCGGCCCGACCGCGTAGGCGAGCACGATGGTCAGCGCCCCGCTGCCGGAGCCGGCCTCCCCGACCGAGCCGCCCGGCCGCACGCTCGCGAGGTGCACGAGCTGGGAGGCGTCCTTGCTGGTGATGATCTGGGCGCCCCGCTTCAGGGTCGAGAGGAGGTCGGCGAGCGACGGCCGAACGAGCCGATACGCCTCCCCGAGCCAGCGGACCTCCCCGCCCACCGGCTGGCCGACCTGACCGCCGAGGTCGATGACTCCCTCCTCGCCGAGTCGCTGGGGGCCGGCGACCAGCCGCGCGACCGCCGCCGGGCGGCCGGAGCGGAGCAGGGTTGCGAGGTCCCCCTCCGACCAGTGGTCCGTCGTCACGGCCGGTGACGGGCCGACCTCGGTAATAACGCCCCCGGCACGGTCTCGACTCGGTCGGCCGGCCGGGCCGCGAGCGCGGGCGGGCTCGCGCTACCGCCCCGAGGTTCCGAACCCCGGATTCGACCACCCTTATATTGGGGGAACAGGTGGCGCACGCGCCCCGGTCGGGGGACCAGAGCGCGCGGGCATAGTGTAGTCTGGTTATCACATAGGCTTGCCAAGTCTATAACTCGGGTTCAAATCCCGGTGCCCGCATCCGCGTCTCCTCCTCGTGGCCGGGGAGTATTCCTTTTCCGCCGAACGCGCTACCGCCGACGATGGCACGCCTGCGTCGGGTGAGGGTTCCCGGGAAGCGCTCCTTCGAGTACGTCTCCCAGGGGAAGGGCCCGGCGACGCTGCTCGTCCACCCCGGGGGCCCGGGGCTGACGTACCACTACCTGCGCTCGCTCCTCAAGCTCGCCAACTCCCAGCTCCGGGTGATCCTCTTCAACCCCCGGGGCGTCGGCCACAGCTGGGCCCCGCGCAAGCCGTCCGCCTACACGGTCCCCCAGATGGCCGAGGACGTCGAGGCGATCCGGCGGGCTCTGAAGATCAAGGAGCTCCATCTGCTCGGCTACTCCGCGGGCGGGTTCGTCGCCCTCGAGTACGCCCACCGGTTCCCCGACCATCTGACGTCCCTCCTGCTGTGCGCGACGGCCGGCAGCGCCGCCGAGCTCCTGCAGGCGAACCGCGCGGTGCTCTCCGCCGCGCCGCCGAAGCTCCGGGCCCGGCTGCGCGAGCTGACGCGGGCCAAGCAGTGCACGTCGAAGGAGTACCAGGAGCTCGCGGAGACCGCCTTCCGGCCGTTCCAGACGCGGTTCCTCGACCACGTTCCGCTCGACTGGAAGGCGACGCGCTCCTCGCCGACCATCTACCGGACGATGATGACCCGCACCGGGGACGAGTTCGCGGTCGACGGGACGCTGCGCCGCTGGGACGGCCGGAAGTACTACCGCGACATCGAGTTCCCCACGCTCGTCCTCGTGGGGCGGTACGACTACTTCCTCAACGCGTCGGTCGAGATGGACCAGCGGATCGAGCCGGCCCACCTGCGGGTGCTCCAGCGCTCGAGCCACATGATGGTCCTGGAGCAGCCGAAGGAGTTCCTCGGGGCGGTCCGGGAGTTCCTAACGGACGTGACCGGCGAGTAGGCCAGCCTCCTCACTCGAGGGGCCGGAGCGCCCGTCGGACGAGGACGATCGCGATGCCCACGAGCCCGACGGTCCACGCGAGCAGGCCCAGCAGGTAGATCGCGGGGTCGTACGGGTAGGCCGACGAGCCGAACATGACCTCCCGCAGGACGTTCACCGCGAGGGAGACCGGGTTGTACTGCGAGACGTTCTGCAGCCAGGTGGGCATCGTGCCCCACGGATAGAGGGCGTCCGAGGTCAGCAGCACCGGCAGGTTGATCAGGTTCACCGCGGCGAAGTACGTCTGGGGGACGTCGAGCAGGATCCCGAACGTCAGGAAGATCGTCGCGAAGAGCCCGGACAGCAGGACGATCGCGAAGAGGATCTCGACGACCCCGAGCGGGGTCACGGACGCGGTGACGTCCAGGCCGTGAAGCCCCGGGATGTGGCCGAACAGGAGCGCGAGGCCAAGGACGAAGAACGACAGCAGGATCGGCTGGCTCGCTCCGGCGATCAGGCGGGAGCCGAAGACCGCCGCGGACGGGGCCGGGGTACCCCGGGTCCGCTTGAAGACGCCGAACAGCTTGTCGAAGATGACGTTCGCCCCGAGGAAGAGCGACGCGGTGACCGCGACGAACCCGACCATCCCGCCGGCAAAGTACGAGTAGTAGTTCGGGGCGCCGCGGAAGAGGAAGTCGAGGGCCTGCTGCAAGGTGTAGTACGGTCCGTAGACCGGATTGACGAAGCTGGCGGCGTTGATCGTGAACCCGTTGCCGAACAGCAGGAGGTACAGGAGCGGCAGGAGGAGGGACGTGAAGATCGCCTGCGGGTTCCGCAGGAGCTTGAGGTACTCGCGGCGGGTCAGGGCGATGAACTCCCGCCGCATCAGCGCCTCATCGCGCCGCGCACGCGGTTGATCATGACGGCCCGGTCGGTGGCGTTGGGGCCCTCTTCCTCCCGGAACTCCCGCCCCGTGAACTCCAGGAACACCTCGTCGAGGCTGGGGCGCTTGACCGTGACCCCGGTGATCCCGACCCCGGCGCGGGTCGCCGCGTCCACGGCCAGCGGAACGAACGTCTCCCCGCTCTGGACCTTCGCCCGGTAGGAGCCGTCCTGGTGGGTGATCGCGTGGACTCCGGGGAGGAGCTGGAGGGTGCTCGTGATCTCGCGGGCCCCGGGACTGGTCTTCAGCGTGACCACGTCGCCCCCGAGCCCGTCCTTGAGCTCGTTCGGCGAGCCGGTCGCCACGATCTTGCCGTGGTCGATGATCGCGATCCGGTCGCACATCCCGTCCGCCTCATCGAGGTAGTGGGTCGTCACGAAGACCGTCATCCCGATGTCCTTGCGGAGCTTCTGGATGAACCCCCAGAACCCGGCGCGGCCCTGCGGGTCGAGGCCCAGCGTGGGCTCGTCCAGGAACAGGACGCGGGGGCGATGGACGAGCCCCACGGCGAGCTCGAGGCGGCGACGCATGCCGCCGGAGTAGTTCTTGGCCAGGCGATGGGCCGCGTCCCCGAGCTGCATCTGCTCGATCAGCGTCTCGGCCCGCTTGCTTCCCTCGCTGGCGGAGATCCCGTAGCATCCGGCCGCGACCTCGAGGTTCTCGATACCGGTGAGGTCCACGTCCGCGGTCGACTCCTGGAAGATCACGCCGATGCGGCGCTTGACCTCGTCCGGGTTCTGGCCGACCTCCAGGCCGTCGATCGTGGCCCGACCCGAGGTCGGGCGAAGTCCGGCAGAGAGCATCGAGACCGTCGTGGTCTTGCCGGCGCCGTTGGGTCCCAGGAACCCGAAGACCTCGCCGGCGTTCACCTCGAAGCTCACCCCGTCGACCGCGCGGACCTCCCCGTTGAAGACCTTGACGAGGTTCTCGGCCACGATGCGTCCGCGTTGGTCCATGGTGGTTCCGCCGGTCTGTGCGACCCTCACCGGGTCCGACGACCTGCCCCCGCGTTCCCCGAACTCACTTGAAGGTGTCGACCGGTAGTTACGGGCGCGTTACCCCGCAGAGAGAGCCCTCAAATATCGAGGGGCCGCTCGGCCGGACGGCGGGGGAACTCCTCCGCGTTCGATGAGCTACGCGTTCGAGGGGCTGTCGGTCGTCGCCACGGCGCTCTTCGGGCTCGGCGGGCTTCTCCTCCTCCTGGCGCGGACCTCCCGGGGCCGCTCGCTCCGCGACACCCTCACCCGCGGGCTCCGTCGAGCGATCGGCCACGCCGACCTCGCTTGGCTGAGGTGGTGGCACCTCGCGCTCGGGGCGGCGCTCTTCTACGGCGTGGTCACGGGGTTCGACGTCGTCTCCGGCGCGTATGCCTGCCCCGGCGGGATGCGCGAGAGCGACCTCATCGGCTACCTGGACTCCGGCCGAGCGCTCCTCACCGGCGGGAATCCGTTCACGGTCCCGGACTGCGGGGGAACCATCCCGGAGCCCTACGGGATCGCGGCGATCCTGATCTCCGCGCTCGGGAGCCTCGGCGGGATCCCGGGCGTCGCGTTCGTCTGGGGGGTGGTCGGGGTGGCCCTGGTCCCGCTCACATGGGCAGTCGCCGGACCGGACCGCCGGTACCTGACGCTGTTCGTGGTCTCTTCGCCGCTCTACCTTCCCCTCATCGCGACCCAGATCGACGGGGCGAGCAACGCCCTGATCCCGGTCACGGTCTTCGCGAGCCTGTTCCTCATGACGCGGAGCGAGCCGGTGGCGGCGGCGCTAGGCGGCTTCCTCTCCACGGGGCGGTTCCCCACGGTATTTCCGCTGGTCGCCTCCTTCGGCGGCCGACGACGTCGCTACCTCGGCGCGGCCATCGCCTTCGGGGTCTTCGCGGTCGTCACCGCCATCACGTACGCGATCTGGCGGTCCGAGTTCGTCGACGTCGTCTTCTTCTCGCAGATCGGCCGCCGGTCCTTCAGCCTGAACTTCTACGGAGTGCTGCAGTACCAGAACCTGCTCCCGTCGGGCTCGCTGCTGCCCGCGCTGCAGGCGCTGCTCACCGTCGCCGTCGTGGCCGTCGCCTTCTTCCGCGCCGGCTCACCCCTGCGGGCCGCGGCGTTCGCGCTCACCGGCGTCGCGATCCTCACCCAGTACCTCTCGTTCAACATGCTCGTCTCGCTCCTCCCCGTCGCCCTGGTCGACGCCCGGTCGCGGTGGTGGGTGTGGGGGATCGGCATCGTCGGGGCGGTGAACTACGACGTCGCCTTCAGCGATTGGGCGCTGAACGGCGGGGTCTACTGGCCGACCGAGCTATTGGACGGCCTCCTCACCCTGCTGCTGGTCGGCCTCCTGGTCGACCTGTGGCGGAGCCGGGCCGCGCAGCCCTCGCCCGCGTAGGTGGACCGCGCCAGCCCGATGGGATGGTCAGCCGGCCGGCCCGCTCGGGGACCTACCCGCGGCGTTCCGCCAGAACGCGAGCGCATCCGCGACCGTGCGCTCGAGCGGGTAGGCGGGAGAGAACCCGAGGGCACGCAGACGGCTGATGTCGGCCCGGATCTCGGGCTCGTCGGTCGCGCGGAAGAGCGTTCGGTCCGGTGCGAGGGTGAGCGGAACGCGCGCCAGGTCCACCAGCGACTGCGCGATGCTCGCGACCGAGACGCTCACACCGGCCCCGATGTTGACGGGCTGGTCGGACCGGCCCGACTCGAAGACCTTCCAGATCGCCCGCGTGGCATCTCGTACGTCCGAGATGTCCCGACGGGTGGCGAGGTTCCCCACCCGCAGCTGGCCGGGTTTCCCCAGCGCCTCCAGGGCGACGATCCGCTGCGCGAAATCGTTCAGCGCATCCCCGGTCTTCCCGGGACCGGTCGTGATGAACAGGCGGCCTCGGACGATCCGGAGCCCGTAGTTCAGGGCGTACTGGAAGGAGAGCATGTCCTGGCAGGCCTTCGAGACCCCGTAGGGGTTGATCGGGTTGAGCGGCGTCTCCTCGGGGGTTGGGATCTGCGTGACCGCGCCGTACGCCGACGCCGACGAGGCCAGGAACGTCCCCTCCCGCGGCGGATGCCGGCGCAGGGCCTCGTAGAGCCGGACCGTCCCCTCGACGTTCGTGCGGAAGGTGTCGATTGGCTTCTCCCACGCCCGCGAAGCGTAGGCCTGCCCGGCGAGATGGAAAACCCCCTCGGGCCGGACCTCCTCGACCAGCTTTCCGGCGCGCGAGTCGTCCTGCAGGTCGAGCGGCTCCCACCGGACCCGGCCGCCGAGCTCGGCGGTCGCCGCGAGCTCGTCGCGGGAAAGGTAGGTCCCGACGACCTCGTGGCCGTGGTCGAGGGCGAGCTGACACAGGTGCCGTCCGATGAACCCGGAGGCTCCCGTGATGAGCAGGCGCATCGGGCCCTCCGGTCCGTCGACCCGTATAGCACTTCCGCGGCCCCGGGCGCGCCCGGTCGCGGACCGCCGTGTTCCCGCTACGGCGACGTGGGACCCGGAGCCGGAGCCGGGGGCATCGCGCGGCGGAGGCTCCTCCGGAACCTCCGCGCGAGGGCCAGCTCGCGCAGGAAGACCCGGATGAACCCGAACCCTTGCGTGAGCTTGCTCTGCCCTCCTCCCCGAGGCGCGAACTGGAACCCGACCTCTCCCACCGGCCGAGAGCCGTTCATCACCAGGAGGAAGAGCAGCAGCTTGTAGCCGCGGTAGGCCGGGTCGAGCGGCCGGAAGACCTCCCGTCGGAACCCGAAGAATCCGGAGATCGGGTCGCTCACATGCCGTGCCTCGGGGAGGGCGAGCCACGCGATTCCCTCGGCCGTACGGGAGATCGCGGCCCGGGTGAGCGAGCGCGGCCCGGGCGAGCCCCCGTCCGCGTAGCGGCTCGCGACCGCCAGTGCTGCTCCTCCCTCGAGCGCCCGAACAAGCGCCGGGATGCTCTCCGGCGGGTGCTGGAGGTCGGCATCCATGACGAGGAGGAACCGCCCCGAGGAGGCCGCGATCCCCTGGCACTGGGCCCGCAGGGTCGTCTGCTTCCCGTCGTGGAAGATCGGACGGAACCTCGGGTCGGAGGCGGCGAGCCCGGTCAGGTACTCCCGGGTGCCGTCCGTGCTCCCGTCGTCGACCACGACGACCTCGAAGGGAGGCAGGGACAGGGCTAAGGTCCGTCCGACCAGCTCGGGGAGGTTGGCTCGCTCGTTCACCGTCGCCCAGACCACCGAGACGACGGGAGCCGGCGCCACGCTCGACAACGTTTCGGCCCCTGGCCCGCTCAGCTGAATCACCCCGTCCCGTCCGCGCCGTCCCGTGGAGGATGGGCCGGGACCCTCGGGAGGTAAATAGGGTCCCGAGGCCACGCCCCCGGCCTCCTCCGCCGGGTCGGCGCTATCTCCCCTGCGGGACCCCCATCCACCGGTGCATGCGGCGGAGGTTCTCGATCGAGCCCAGCACGAGGGCCGCGTCGCCCGGCGCGAACCGGAAGGAGGCGGGAGGGTTCAGGACGGTGTGATACTCGCCGTTCGGCCCCGGCCGGGCGTACCCGACGAGCAGGCAGTCGGTCTCGCGTCGGACGAGCGCTTCGGCCTCGACGAGCGTCTGGCTCGAGAGGGGGGTGCGGTCGGTGAGGACGTACTCGGTGAGGTCGGAGGCGAACGTCGACTCGGTCAGGTCCTCCACTGCGTTCGCGACCTCCGGGCGGAAGGCGGCGTCGGCGCACAGCCGTCCGCCCATGTCCGCCGGGGATGCGACGTACGTCACGCCCGCGGCCCGCAGGGTCCGCTTCAACTCCGGGCGGCCCACGGACACCACGATCCGCACGTTCGGTGACATGGCGCGGACGTTCAGGGCCGCGACGAGGTTGACCGTGTCGTCCGGGCTGCAGACGATCACCGAGTGGGCGGCGGGGATGTTGACCCGCTTGAGGATCTCGGAGTCCGCGGGAGGGCCGACCGTGGCGAAGAGTCGGTTCTCCGGTGCCAGCTGGCGCAGCAGGTGCACGTCGTCCGCGTCCTCGGTCACGACCGCGACCGTCTCCTCCTGCGCGAGGAGCTCGCGCACCGCCGCCCGCCCGACACCCCCGTAACCCAGCACGACGATGTGGTTCGAGAAGTTCGTCCCGAGCGTCCCGAGGGCCCGGTGCTGGGCCTCCTCCGACACGACCGAGATGACGACCGAGACCAGGTAGGCGCTCAGGAACACCTCGGCGGCGATGATCCCCACCGTGAAGATCTTGGCGTCGGGGGTGGACGGGACGACGTCCCCGTAGCCGACGGTGGAGATCGTCACCATCGCCCAGTAGAACGAGTTCAGCACGTTGACGCGCCCCCCCTCCAGGAAGAGGAACCCGAAGGCGGCGACCAGGTAGACGGCGGCGTAGCCCGCCAGGAACTTCCAAAGGCGACGGAAGAGGATGACGGTGTACCCCAGCCGGGGGGACGGCATGGCGCCCTCAGCGAGGGCGCCTACAAAGGGTCTGCCGGACCGGCCCCCCGCGGCCGCTCCCGGACCCCGAGCTTAAGCTGCCCCCCTGTTTCCCGGTACATGCCCGAACGGGGCCACCGGATCTACGGGACCACCACGGTGCGTGTCTCCCTAGTGATTCGCGCGCCGTCGCGCTATGTGTACGATTGGTGCACCGACTACCGGAGCGACGACGCCCGACTCTCCAGCAGGCGTCCCCGCCCGAGCTACCGTGTGATCCGAGTTTCCCCCCGGCGAGTGGTCCGGATTCGGGTGTACCGGGGGTCCGGTCGCGATCCCGGGATGTTCGATCACCGCCGACTCGCGGTCGATGTGGTTCGTCTCAACCCCCCTCACTCCTGGCATCTCGACCAGATCGACGAGACCGACCAGCAGGCCTTGGACTACCGGGTCCGCGCCGTCGGCCGCGGGCGGACGCGACTAGAGCTGGTGTCCACCGAGCGCTGGGTCACCCCGGAATTCCCGTCCCGCGAAGCACTCCGCGTGCAGATCGCGAAGACATGGGCCGGGCTCGCCGCGGCCCTCGAGGCGGACTACCGCGCCGGTCGCCCCGCCCGGGGCAGGTGAGCCGCCCTCGACGGAAAGGCCTCGCGGCGTCCGAGGCAAACGCACCCATCCGCAACCCCCGCTGGCTATTGCTCCTCAACACCTCGTTGCAAGGAAACTAGCACCCCTGCACAGAAACTAGTTCTCGGGCAACGCCCGCCCGCGAGGCTTTGTCCGAATAGGACTTTGCGGACAAGGCTTTGGGGACAGCCGCACGAGATTTCGGACACCTCGGACCGGAGGGACCGAAGGCACCGCGCGATTGGTTCGCATCACTAGGCGTCGAGCCAGGATTTCCGCGACAAGCTCAAGGTCAGAGACCCGTTCCACCATCGTAGAACATGGCAGTTTCCATGAGTTCCTCAGGCCCGCACCAGTTTGTTGCCTTCCGCGAGCAGATCGAGAGATTTGCCGGCCTCTGGCAGTCCATAGACGCCAGGTACTCCGCGGTCAAGGTTGGTGACCAGTGGCTCAATATGATGACTGACATTCGACTCTCACCTTCTCCCCCACCAGCCGACCGGACCGAGGTGTTCGTCCGGCTTCCGAGGTTGGTTGCGGGAAGGGATTCGCGGGAGATATCCGCACTCGATCAGATTCTGCGGGCGGTCGAAGCGAATCTGGTCACCCTGGGCGACGTGACAATTAGGCTGGTCCAAGCGACACGTCAGCAGGATGGCAGCCCGACGGCTTACCCCTATCAACCGTTCTTTGGAATCGAGCCCCCCGGAGGCGGGTGGAGAGCCTTTTGGGACCCGGAGCGAGATAGTACCACTTTCGCGCTCACGGGGCACGGTGGGGGCCTGCAGGAGCTCATCGGGCAGGACCTTTGGAGAGAGTTCGAACGGCAGCTGCTGGTCCACACACCTCCCTATTTCGGATTCGAGGATTTCTTGCGCTTCTCGGTCCGCGCGACCGACCCTGTCAACTTGAATGGGGCGGCGAGGTTCACGGTTCGGGCGCCTGTCTTCAGCTGGGTTGATAACCAAGTGCTAGACGAGCGGTCCAACCTGGTAACCAGAGTTCGGTGTCCGGAGACGGTGGAGGCGGGATCGATCCGCCTCGTCGCACGGGCTGGCGATGAAGGTGGGGCCATTGCTCGTTTTGACAACCATGGCGAGGTCTCGGAAGTCATCGACGGGGAACGGTTTGTAACGATGGTGATGCCGGTCGAGGGCCTGGCTTGGATCCAAGGCGCGTTGATCCTACGGGACACCAAGATCGACGAATTCGTGTTTACCCTGCCGCTGGCTTCCTCACCCAACCCTCGGTACGAGGCCATGTACATTACTGACGTAGGCGAGAGGAACCTACGACAGTTCACCGCGGGAAACCCTGCCGCTTCCCGATCCGAGAATGCCCAGCTAGTCGGACTGAGTTGGTTGCTCCAATTGTGTGGGTTCCAGGTTCTCGTCAGCGGTCTTCCCGGCCTCAACATGGGGAGCGCACCCGATCTCTTGGCGTTCGTACCCCTCGCTCAGGCAGTAGTAATCATCGAGGCTACAAGCAGGGACCTTGCCTCCGACGGTAAACTCGTCAAGCTCCATGACCGGGCCGGGGCCCTTGCCGGCCGTCTCCCCGGCTTCGACGTCTTGGCTGTTGCGGCGACTTCCAAGCCGTCCGTTACTCCGCCAGAGCTTGAGTTAGCACGCACCCTGAACGTTCGGATCATGACGCAGTCGGAGCTTGAAAATCTGCGCCAGTTGGCTGAACGCAATGAGACCCCAAGCCGAGTTTTTGCCCACCTAAAGTCCCTTCCGCGAAGGGGTTAGCGTAGGTCTTTGGTAGCCATGTCACCGCCCTCGGAACTGGGCCGTGTCCCTCAGCGCGGGGCTCACCGCCCCTGAGATCCGACACGGCCAGCTTACACTCTTCTCAAGCCCCACCTCCCCCTCATCTCTCGCTGCTCGGAGCGGGGCCACTTACGTTCAGCTCGCTCCGTCGTCATCGTCAGTTGTCTTCCCCTTGCCACTTCAGGTATGGCGGTGCGACAGGCAGGTCGAGGTTGGCTGGGATAGTGAGGGTCGGCTCGTTCTTAGGCCGATTGTCGGCTTGGTCCAAGTTGCTCGGAAGTGGGATTCCCCGTTCGAACGATTCGTGAATCAGGACCGTGATGTTGTAGGCCAGGACCTTGCACAAGAGCTCGTTCACCTGGGCGGTCGGATTCTTCGAACCGAGCGTTTCACCCAGCTTTCTCTTCATGGCGGCGAAGGTCGCCTCGACGTTCTCGCGCTTGTGGTAGTGGTCTAGGAATTCTGACGGGTTCGATTGGAACCGGTGCCACATCTGCTTCCACCACGGCGAGTGGTTCCGGCGGCGCTTGGCACGTCCACGGCTGTTCTCCTTGAACATGATGAAAGGTGTGCCCCCGGCCTCCCCCACGGCGTTGAAATTCTCGCCGGAGAGGTAGCCCTTGTCGGCGTAGACCTCCTTTAGGACAAACCCAGCGTCGACAACTCCGTTCACTAGCCCCGGGAACTGAGGGCAGTCGGCCGCGTGCCCGTCGCTGACGATGACCCGAGGAATGATGTGGGTCTTCGTCCCGACGATGATTGACAACTTCTTCCAAACGTTGTGGGAGGGTGCACCGTATTTCTCCCGACAATAATCACCGAAGGCGGTAGTGCGGAATCCAGAGGAATCCACCGCGAAGGTTGTCTCGACCGAGGCGAGGGCGAGCGAGGACTTCTCAATCAGCTCAGTCAGGATCGGGGTGACGTCCGCCCGACCGAGCAGTGCGGAGATTGTCGTCCGCCGGGGAGTGCACTCGATGAGCCCGTCCACCTTCGATCGAGCATACGTACCATCAGCGACGCGCAGCGGGTTCCCGAGGTAGACTCGCTCTACGGCGCAGTAAACCAAGTCGCGGAAGGGGAGGCGGGGTCGACCTGTCGACTTCGGCGGAGTAGGATCCTCGAGGTCCGCGACCAGATCTGGCAGGACGCGGCCGAACCAGACTGGCTGAGCCATCTGAGCCGCGTTGTAGGCCGGCCAATTCTGGCCGTATGCGTGACGGGGGCGCTTGGACTCATTTTCGAGCGTGCTCTGAGTAGTGATTCCCTTGAGTTTCAGCCGGACAGCCAGGATGTGCTTGCAAGGGAGGTTATGCGAGTTGTAGTCGGGGCAGAGGCACTTCCAGCGACCAGCCTCCGAAGAGACCAGGTAAACTCCGTCCCCACTCTGGGCCTTGACCGAGTAGACCGAGTCAGTCACCTTCTCGATTTGACCGGGTAAGCGAGCGATCACCTCCGCCCGCTCGACCCGGTCGTGGAGTCCCGTCATCTTCCTCCCCTCCTCGTGTTGGGCTTTGCCCACATACCCACATATGTGGGAAGTATAAGAATGTGTGGATATGTGGGTTCACACAAAATCCTATATCCCACCTCAGTAATCGTCCGTGGGAACATGGGGCGAATCGACGCGGTTCTACCGGACAAGCTCGAACAGCGCTTCCGGATGGAGGTCGCAAAGCGTTACGGCGTGAAGAAGGGTAACATGCTCAAGGCGATCTCAGAGGCCATCGAGTCCTGGGTTTCCACTGATGAGTCGCGTAAGATGGCGAAGACACTCGCCAGGGCCATTCGCGACCCCAAGGCATCGGTCAGCGTGAAACAACACGCTGTCGAGGCTCTCGCCTCAACCGGGGTGGCTGGCCGAGAGCTGCTTGCCGATATCGGAGCGGACTCGGCCCTCCCCGATTCCGTTCGGGAGCAGGCCTTCAAGGCAATCAGCGAGCAGGCTGAGAGATAGACCTTCAGCGTAGCTCACTGGTGAGCCCGCGGTGGGGCGAGCCCGAGTTTTCTCCGAGCCCGTAGAAGGCGTTCACTGAGGGACTGGTACGCTCTCCGCGTCCCTCCGTAGCATTTGATGTCGATTCCCATTAGGTACGAGTTGCAGAACTGATGGACATCGATTTCCGGATTCTGGCGGACAATCTCAAGGATGCGGGGGGCGGGAAAGCTCGCTAGCGCGCCCTTGATTGCCCGTACCCTGGAAAGGTCCTGCGGCCTAACCTCGAGGTCTCGATTGGTCATGGTGAGCGAGATGAAGAACTGCTGCGGTTAAAGTGAGGCAGTTGAACGCGGTCTGACTCGTGCGCTCTCAGAAGGACCCAGTCCGTTACCCACCTGACTACTCCGAGGGAAGCGAGTGTGAACTACAACTCGCGGCCGAACATCTCGGTCTCAGGTCCTCGTGCAAGGGGGCAAGTCTCCGTGCGACACTGGGATTCTGGGCAAGGTACCAAGATTCGATGGACCAAAGTACCGGGACGAGCTGCCGGAATTCAAGGACTTAGGTGGTCCCCCCTGGACATGACCGAGGGCAAGACCCATACAGCCGGGGATCAAATCTCCTGGATAGGAACCACAGTCCAATCGATTCCGTTGATAATCAGCTACAGGATGATCGATGTGTTCTCAGGGCAGCTTTATTCGAACCCAGCAAAAGCCGTGGAAGAACTTGTAGCGAACTCCTACGATGCCTTCGCCCGGACCTGCCATGTGGTCTTGCCCGATTCGCCTAACACCCCGGATGCTCGTGTGATTGTTTGGGACGACGGCGAGGGCATGGATATCGCGGGACTCCAGGAACTCTGGCTTGTGGCCGCGACGCACAAGCGGGACCCAGAACGCGAGAGGGCTGCAGCGAGGAAGGGACGCCTTCCTGTAGGGAAATTCGGAGTCGGCAAGCTAGCCAGTTACGTCCTCGGGCGCCGCATTACTCACATCAGCAGGCGTGGCAACGAGATTCTGGCGATTACTGTCGACTATACAGAGATCGTCCCGAAATCACACGAGTCTGTCGAGGACCAAGCGCAACAAAGAACCATTCAACTCCCGGTTCGGTCATTGACAGAGGAGCAGACATCACAGATCCTCGGTGGAAAGCCGCAACTTCAGCTTCCAAACGGGCAGTCGCTTACTCTCGTGGGACCTGGGTCGTCGAAGCGGTGGACGCTGGTAATCGTAGACCATCTCAAGGAAGCGGCTCAGGGGATGTCCATTGGCCGGCTTCGCTGGATCATCTCTACCGCCCTCCCGCTTGTTCCTGACTTTAGCGTCTATCTCAACGGCGAGAGGGTGAACCCGAGCAAGCTCGATCTCCGCGAAATCCATCACTGGATTGTTGGAAAGGATGACCAGGTGGCGAAATCGAAGGGGCTGCCCACCGAAGTCTTGGTTCTCAAGACGGGAAGACGAATCAGCCGAGCCAAGCTTCCTGGTGTCGGGTGGATTTCTGGGCGGTTCACGCTCTACGAGGATAGCCTCGTAGGGGGGAAGGCAGAGGAGTTCGGGCGAAGCAACGGCTTCTTCGTGATGGTGCGCGGACGTCTCGTAGATCATGACGACCCACTGTTCGGTACGCACCCCTTGTCACTCGGGACAATCAATCGACTCCGCGCCGTGGTGCATGCGGATGGACTCGATGATTCATTGGTGGTGAGCAGAGAGAAGGTCGGAGAGAGTCAGCGACGAGCCCTCCAAGACTATCTCTCTGCCAAGTTCCATGAGATTCAGGTATTCTACGATGAGTACAGAAGAACTCAGGACAAGGAAGAGGCCCTGGAGGACCGGATTACAGCGTTGCCGAGTCCCCTTGCCGCGTTTCCGATTGCCCAGTACGTGACGAGGTCTGGGAAGGAGGGTCGACCCATCGGGTTGGCCTATCTTCCTCCTCCAGCGGGGAAGTCCCCAGTCGATCGAATCACCGGCATAAGCCTGAATCAACTCGAACCAATCCAGCCGCTTGCGATGTACGACGGGGCCTCGGGGGCCGTGCAGATTAACGAGAACCACCCCCTCTATCAGAATTATTTCGACGAGGACTCACTCAGAATCTTTGCCTTGGCGGAGGTGGTTCTTGAAGCGTACCTCTCTGAGCGCGAAGTTCCGACTGACGACGTTGTTGCAATCATGCGGAAACGGGACGATCTGCTCCGCGCTCTTGGTAGCAAGGCCCCGCGCAGCGTCACCCTGATCGCCCAGAATCTGCGTGACTCCGTTCGAGACGAGGACAAACTCGAGGAAGCATGTCACTTGGCGTTCCGCGCGCTCGGGTTCGACGTGACGCCTCTGGGTCAGCCTGGTCGTGCCGATGGTCTAGCCTATGGGACGGCATCCACCGTGGGACCGTACGCTGTGGCAGGGATTGGAGCCTTCAAGGTCTCCTACGACGCCAAATCGACTAGTCATCCAAAGGTGAAGTCGGGGGATCTGCATCTCAGTACTGTAGCCAACCATCGCGATGAAGACGACGCCGACTTTGCCACGATAATCGGCATCGACTTCGAGGTCGAGGGGGGCGAGTCCTGTAAGGCCATAAAGGAAGCTCGAAAGCAGCGAGTGAGCTTGTTTCGCGTTCAGGATTTTTCCGAACTTGTCAGGATTTCCGGCACGAAGCCGCTACCTCTCGGGCGTCTACATGAAATGTTCTCGAAGTGCGTCACGCCTGATGAGATTCAAGCCTGGGTACGCGCCTTCCGCAGCGAGCCTAGCGCTCCTCGACCGGACCTCCCGCTGCTCATTCGGACGATACACGAGATGCAGCAGAAGGACCCGCTAGCACGTCCCTCCTTCTCGGCGCTCCGGTATGCTAGGCCGGAGTTCAAGAGTTTCAGCGAGTCGGACTTGGAGGAATGGGCTAAGGCGCTCAGCCGGCTTCGACCAGAACTCATCTCGGTCTATGGTGGACGGGTGGAGCTTGGACAGAGTCCTGAGGTCGTGATCCAACACCTCCAGCAGGTGTTCAAGCAATCTGGTCCACCCCCGTAGTCGTTCGGAGGGGCTCAGACTGGCAGCACTTGGGTTCAGCTCCAGTGATAAAGGGACCTACCGAAAGCTTGACGTCAGGGACGTCTTGACCCGAGGAGATGAGGGCAGGGGGGCCCCGACCTCTGGATGTCGGCACGCTTCCGCCTTACACGCAACCGGTCTTTCGCTTTCCTGGAAGCTTTCACCCTCCCCTGGTGCAATCCCTAGTCCGGAAACACCCTCGAATAGTTCTGGTAGGAGATTCGATGGCGGGCTGTGGTACATCGGCTCTCATAACCGTGGCACTTGGACGGGACGCAATCGTTTCCGATATCGACCCCTTGGCCTGCCTTCTGACCAGAGCCAAGTGCACTCCCGTTGACCCTGGCGAGTTGATGGTGACTGTCGAGGGTCTTCTCGATAGGGTCGGCCCCATGGGATACCGCAAGGGGGGCCTCCCTTCCGCCGAAGAGTGTGTCAGCGAGATGGAACGGAAATCGCCCTTCCGAGCGCCTCCGAATCCATTCCACTGGTTTCATCCAACCATCTTGAGAGACTTGGCGCGCTGGCTGCTTGAAGTTCATTCTTACGGGGATTACTTAGATTACGCGACCCGGGACGCGGTCCTCGCAATTACCGCCGGGTCGATCCGACGGGTTTCGCGCGCCGACCCGAAGCCGGTAAGCGGCCTCGAAGTGACGTCAGTGCGACGCGAAAGACTCCGCGCCGGCTTGAGGTTTGATCTTCGCGGGGAACTCCTCGCACGCGCCGCGATTCTGTGTGAGGGGTACTCGCAGCTCCTGTCACGACCGAGGCTCGGGGAAGTGACGGTGTATGAGTGGGATGCACGAAGGTGGGCGGCGCTTTGCGCTCGAGTGAATCGCTTTCCGGACCTTCAGATTTCATCGCCCCCATACCTGCGTGCAATCAACTACGCCCGCAGGCACAAGCTAGAGAACTTCCTCCTAGGGCTTGTAAACCAGTCCGATTTCACTGCCCGTGCGAGGCGATTCCTGGGAACTGATGTCTCGGATGGGTTGTCTGCAGTCGATGTCGAGAGCCGGCTTACCCCGCTGTGCAAGACCATATGCTCTCGAGTTGCGCGTCTTGTTTCCGAACACGATGCGGTGGTTCTGGGAAGGTATCTCATCGACGTTGATGACTGGCTCTCTCAGGTCGCTGATGTTTCGCGTGAGTCTCGCGGCATCGCATACGTCATCGTCGGAGCGAGCTCTGTCGGCGACGTTCAAATCGACACTCCGAAGCTGCTGGTGGAGCTAGCGGCTCGGAGAGGGCTCGCTCTGACATATGAGTCACGCCACAGTCTGGTGAACCAGCGAATGCAGTACACATTGCGGCAGGGCTACAGGGTAGGGACCGAGTCAGTTCTGCAGTTCACCCCCAATAACTGAGTTGCCCTACGGCAGTAAGCCCGGTTTGTGTGCCAGTCTGGGGGTATTCGTGCCGGCTTTGAAACTTAACCCCGCGCCTGAAACAAAAGCCCTCGTCCCTGAAACAGTACCCCGTACAGTGACCGTGCTAGCGCAAGGCCCATCCTAGTGGGGGCATTTCACCGAACCGAGGAGTGCTAAGTCACCGGCCAGTCTCTTCACCGTTTCTTGGTCGCCACTGAGGGCGGCCTTTAGGGATTCAATAGCTGTCCGGCAGAACTTGCACCCATTAGGTGCCGCTGGACAGTCGGCCATTTCGCCATCGTCGTGCAGGAGGCCCTCGAGTTTCGTCCGTGATCCTCCCCAGTAGTCCATGGCGGCTCGATGGACGTAGCAGTCCGGAGCGTCGCGAAGCAGGTACGGTTCCCCCTGATGGGGCGGGTAGACCCATATAGCTCCATCTGGGGCTGTCTCCAAGGACGCGGTCGACTTCCCGCCGAATCTAGCTGTGGTGATGCCTCTGCCCGAGGCCTCAGGGCTCATCCCTCGTCCAGCAATTCTTTGAGTGTCTTCAGAGTGATGTCGAGCCCATCCTGATTCTTGGCCCGCGCTGCTTCCTCGACTGCCCCCCGACCGAAGCTGAGTGCTACGATGTAACCCTTGGTCCTCTTGAAACGACGCATCGCGGTCTCGAAGTTGTCCACGACGTTTCGGCCGACGCCTTCGCTCTGCTTGACTTGCACTGGCCCATCGATAACCCAACCGTCAATCCCAAAGTCACCCACTTTGCGCTCCGACGCGCGGCCAGACATTTGCTGGAGGACCCAGTTCTGGAACTCAAATGGCTGCAGCTCCCGGATCTGATCTTCCGTCTTGGGCAGACCGATGATCTCCAGCTGCGTGATGGCCTCGCCAAGAGAGTGCATGCGCTTGACCATCAGCTTGCAAGCAGTAGGAGAAATGTCAATGCCAACCCACTTTCGTTTCAGAGCCCTGGCGGCGGCAATGGTCGTCCCGCACCCGCACATTGGGTCTAGGACGATGTCGCCCTCATTCGAGGATGCCTCGACGATCCGGTTCATCAGAGCGACGGGCTTCTGTGTGGGGTATCCAAGGCGCTCCGCTGCTTGGGCCGACAGCGCGGGTATATCGTCCCACAGAGTTTGAATCGCGACTCCCTTGCCCACGTCGAGATACAGTTTCCGGTTGGGTACTGACCCGGGACGTGTTTGCACAACGAGCCCCTGGTCAATTAGTTCCTTCATTCTCTCCTTGGAATAACGCCAGTATCTAGTGACACCCATTACCTCGTACCTCGGATTGCCCTTGGCGGCTCCGCCCGGGCCGATCATGCTGATGAGCCTGTACCTGCGCCCCGACTCCGGTTCGATGTACTTGTAGTACTCATCCTTGTAATCCTCTGAATACTTCCGGAAGGGCGGATGGAACGTGTTCTCGTTCCCCTTGCGATAGAAAAGAATCGAGTCGGTGTTCGGGTCGAAAGACCGCCGCCCTTGACCGAAGTTACCTTTGACCGTACCTGCCCTTTTCCAGATGATTTCGTTCAAGAAATTCTCGGACCCGAATATTCTATCGAGGAGAAGCTTGAGGTGATGGCTGGCATGCCAGTCGCAGTGGAGATAGAGTGAGCCGGTCGGCTTGAGAACGCGGTGTGCGGCCCGCAGCTTGGGGTCCATCCAAGCGATGTAATTCTCAATTCCTCCCTTCCATCGGTCTTCGAAGGCCCTTAGTTCGTACCCATCGTTCCAAATGACTTCATAACTCCGGTCGGAGAAGAACGGCGGGTCAGCGTACACTAGGTCAACGCTGTTGTCAGGGAACTCAAGCTCGTTCGCAAGAACCCTCTGGCAGTCGCCGCAATAGATCGCGTTCGTGTGCATCCTGCCCCTCCGCGTGACTTAGGTGTTCATGGATCGAGGGGAGGTGAAAGGTGCCTCGCCCTTCCGGGGGTAGTAAAGTCCGACAACGAGCCAGCTTCCGTACCGACTCTCGGTTCCCATGAAGAACTGAAGGTCGGCCTCTTTCATTTTGGTATAGTACCGGTCATGCAGCTTCTCCCACAACAGTTCAGGTGTTCCGTAGTGTTGGGGCCATTTCCGGTTCGACTCGAACAGTTCCCAGTCCTCACACGTCATGTCGTGCCCGTGGCAGCCTTCCGCTGGCACGTCGCATCGGAACTTATATCGAAAGACGTGCGGGATCTGGTTGAGAATCCACTTGGGGCGACCCATGCCCCCCATCGCGTCAAACGTGGCCTGCATGGTGCGAAGTTCTTTCGCTCCGGGCGCGTTCGGCTCCTCGCTCTTGTAAAACCGCTGAAGGTCGCCGACGCGAATAAACCCGAGGCTCGTGCGATCCCGGTCGAAGGCTTCAACGAGACTCTCGACGCTGGGCGACCTCAATGGCGCGAGGAGTTTCTCCCGTCCAGCCCAGTCCACCGGGCTTTCGGTTAGGGATGTGTCGACCACGCGAATTGAGCCCTCCCGAATCCGGTGGCTCTCCTTTCTCGCGAGTTTCTCCCCTTCTACACGTTCGCACTCTACCTCGATCCAGCTGAACTTCTTGAACCGAGGTCCATGGCGGAATACATCGAGCGATATCGGGTAGAGTCGGATGAACTCACCCTCTTCGGTAATGCCGGCCGTACAGACGCATTCCCCGTACTTCTTGCTCCGCTCTGGGGCGGCCTTGACAACGACCAGGACGCGCCTCTTATGCCAGGTCATAAGTGCGTCAGATGGAACCCCTCTCGGGAGAGCCGTTCGGACAGAATAGTCCGATGACAAGCGCGGTAGTCTCTCTCAAAACACATGATGGCGGAAGGAACTCCAAGCGCAAAGTCACGCATCATTTCAAAGGCGTCTCCGTTTCTGTCGAGGTGGGCAGCGTACCCATCCATGAATTCTACCGAGGAACCTCCATTCTTGTAAGCGTGCCTAAGGACGCGTGGCGATCCCAGCTCGGGAATGTGGCGATACAGGATGCCGCGCTTCTTGAGAGCCTGTCCGAGAGATACCTTCGAGAATCCGTTCTTCCGACTCAGGGGTATCTCTCGTACGTCAATGAGTTGACGAACCTTGTGGGCTCCGAGATCGTCAATAAGCTGGTCCACCGTGCGGCCCTCGTACCCTATCGTAGAAACGGAGAAGGTAACGAACGGGGCTGAAGGAACTTTGAGAAGGATCCCATCGTCCCTCGGCTCGAACAACACGGAGCCGCCCGGGTGAAGGCCGTAGCGGTCTCGAAGTTCGGCAGGGAGAACGACTTGTGCACTCGCGCCATTTCTCGTTATGGTCGCTGACAGCCCCATCGATTAGGGCACGTACTTAAACTGATTTAAGTACGACCGGTTCGCACGCAGGCAAAGGATCGATGAGTTACCCCAAGCGCCACCGGGTTCCGGTTGGACTCTTGACGCGAAGGAGACCGATGCCACGCTCCATCCGACGGACCCACAAATTATTCGGAACCTTCATCATGATACTCCCCCTCCTCGAGGGAGATGGGGCGTCCTCCGAACCTTCTTGAAGAAGTCTACGAGCATTGGCCGATAGAGTCCCTTCCCCTCCTTCCGCCCGATATCCGCGGCTTGTACGTCCTGTACGACTCAGAGAAGCGTCCAATCTACGTCGGAATTTCCGGTAGGGGAGCGAAGCAACGCGTTCGACAACGGTTCTGGGCCGAGTACTATCGTTATCGCTACTGGGGCTGGGTTCGGTACTTTTCCGTCTACACCTTCAAGGTTGAGCCACTCTACGACCAGATTGAGACGCTGATTCTCCGAGCTCTCGGGAATGGTCTCCCGGGAAATACAAATCGGAAGGGACTTCCACGCACGGTTGTCCGGCACCCAAAGCCGCAGGAGCGGTACGACGGGCATTTCATCCAGAAGGTGGCCGACAAGGAGGGATACGTTCTAGTCGGGGAGAAGAACGCGGGGAAGAGAGTTCGCGTCGAGATCGGCCCCGCGGAGGAGAAGGTCAAGAAGAACCTTCGACGGTAGCGGATGGACTCGGGCGCTCGATAGATCTTTACACCGACCGATTCGTGTTCAGAACGAATTTTCGGACAAGAAGTCGAGTTTTCGGACAACGGAGGGTTGCAGGACAAAGCCCGCCCGCGAGCAAAGGGTAAATAGGGTGGCTCGGGTGGCCGAGCCCTTGACGGCCGCCGCTCTTCCGGCGGCGCCGCAGGAATCCCCGGTGTCGCACCGCTCTCCTCCGGCGCCTGTCGCGGACAAATACACCCGCTTCGAACGAGCGCGGATCCTCGGCGCGCGCGCCCTCCAGGTCTCCCTCGGGGCGCCGATCCTGATCGACATCCCCCCGACGCTCGTCGAGCCGGTCGAGATCGCCGAGCTCGAGTTCGCGGCCGGGCGGATCCCGATCACGGTGCGCCGCGGCGCCCGCACTTAACTCAGAGTCCGGCCTCGTCCAGCGCGTGCGCGCAGGCGCACGTCGGGACCGTGCCCAGGGTGGGGAGCAGCCGGGTCAGGAGCCGTCCCATCCGGTCCGCGTTCCGGTGCATCGTCTCGACGATCTCCTTCGCCTCGACCGGGCGCTCGGCCCACACGTCGAAGTCGGTGACCATCGCAAGGCAGGCGTAACAGGTCGCCCGCTCCCGGGCGAGCGTCACCTCCGGTACCAGGGTCATCCCGATCACGTCCGCCCACTGGCGGAAGAACGACGACTCGGCCCGCGTGCTGAACCGGGGCCCCTCCACGCAGACGTACGTCTTTCCCTCGACGAACGGGGCGTTCACCGCCGTGCCTGCGGCGACCGCCGCCCGCTGGAGGTCCGGGCAGAACGGGTCGGCGAGCGAGACGTGGAAGACCCGGCCCCCGTCGTAGAAGGTCGTCGGTCGGCCCTTCGTGAAGTCGAGGAACTGGCTCGGCAGGACGAACGTCCCGGGGGGGAGGTCCTCCTTCAGCGAGCCGACGGAGCTGACGGTCACGATCGCCTGCGCCCCGAGGGAGAGCAGAGCGTCGACGTTGGCCCGGTAGTTGACCCGGTGGGGCGGGATCGTGTGACCGGGGCCGTGACGCGGGAGGAATAGCACGCGCATCCCGCCGACCTCCCCCTCCTCGATCGGACCCGAGGGGGGACCCCACGCGGTCGAGACCTTGTGGGACTTCCGGGGTCCTCCCTTGAAGATCCCGGTAATCCCCGAACCCCCGACGACGCCGACGGTGGTCCGCCGGACCGCGCTCATGTCTTCGAGCCCCCGCGCTCGGGCGGGCCCGGCCGGCTCCGCACGAGGTGCCGGGCCATCACGAGCTCGCCGCGGGTCCGCTCGAGGAGCGCGCGGGCCGTGTCCTGCTTCGGCTTGAGGGGGACGATCGCCCGGGTCGTGTCGAAGTGGAGGAGCGCGCGCGTCAGGCTCTCCATCAGCGCCATCTCCGCCTCCGCGCCGTCCAGGTCGTCGCGGCCGAGCCGGTCCAGCACCCGGCGCCGCACCTCGCCGACCACGTCGCCGAGGCCCAGGAGGTACGGCTCGGGCTCGACCCCCAGGTCGGCCGGGCCGGGGAACGGTTCCCCCGCGTCGGCCGCCCCGAGGAGGACCGCCTCGACCGCCTCCTGGAGGGCGTCGGAGGCCATCGGCTCGTCGCCCCGCCCTTCCCCGTGCAGCCAGTCCGCTAGCTCGGTCATGCTCCGCCGGATCTCCGCGAGGTCCGAGTCGGCCGGCTCGCCGGCGTGCAGGCGCGTCATCGTGCTCTGGGCGAGGCGCCGCAGCCGGCGGGCGCGCTGGTACAGCTCTTCCCGCCGGGTCTCCCGAGCCCGAAGGTGGGCCTCGATCGAGAGGAGCACCGGCCCGGGGATCCCGGGCGAGCTCGGCTTCTTACCGGTAGAGGGTGAACCGCTGGTCATCTTCCCCTCCGTCGAGCAGGCCGAGGCGGACCCCCGCGTCGAGCCACCCGTGGGCGTAGCTGGCGGCGGCGAGCGCCCGCTCGAGGTCGCCGCCGGCCGCGAAATGCTCCGCGTCGGCAAGATACGCCCGGGCCATCGAGAGGAAGTCCTCGCTCGCCCCGGCGAGGAACGAGCGCTTCGGGGAGGCGGGGCGGACCTTGGCCAGGGCCTCGCGGGTCAACCTCAGGTACTTCTCCGACAGGGGAGGCTCCGCCATGGATCCGAGCCCGGGCGGCCTCAGCCCTTCGGGACCTTCTCCCAATCCTTGAGGAACCGGGCAAGTCCGATGTCCGTGAGCGGGTGCTGGACGAGCTTCTCCATCACCCCGTAGGGCATCGTCGCGATGTCCGCCCCCAGGCGCGCGGCCTCGAGCACGTGGACGGGGTGCCGGATGCTCGCGACCAGCACCTTGGTCGGGAACGAGTAGCGCCGGTAGATCTCGAGGATGTCCCGGATCAGGTCCATCCCGTTCTGCCCGTGGTCGTCGAGCCGGCCGATGAACGGGCTCACGTAGGCGGCGCCGACCTTCGCGGCGAGGAGCGCCTGGTTCGCGCTGAAGACGAGCGTCATGTTGACGCGCGTCCCCTCCTGCGCGAGCGTCTTGGTCGCCTTGAGGCCGGGGGCCGTCATCGGGACCTTGACGTAGATCGAGGGGTGGATCCCTCGCAGGTGGCGTCCCTCGCGGAGCATCCCCTCGGTGTCGGTGGCGACGACCTCGGCCGACACCGACGGCACGCCGAGGGCGCAGATCTCCCGGATCACGTCCTCGAACTTCCGCCCCTCCTTGGCGACGAGGGATGGGTTGGTGGTCACCCCGTCCAAGATCCCGATCTCCCACATCGTTCGGATCTCGGTCACGCTCGCGGTGTCGAGGAAGAGCTGCATCGTTCGACCCTCCCGAGGGATTTCCCCCTACTGAAGCCTTCGGGAAAGAAGAGAGTAGGGATGGACCAACCTGAGCCCTCTCCGATGGCCCCACATGGCACATCCTCATGGGGGCGGGATGGGCCCGCCCGGCCGATAAGCAGCCGCCGCCGGCGGGCCAGGAGGGTTCTGAGGTCGCAGGGGCCGCACCGCGGCACCCATCCCGAGGACGTCGGCGGGAGGGCGACCGAGCACGGTCCATAGGTAGGTCGGGACCGGGGGCGAGGCTAGGCCAACGGCTCGAAACTCCGCTCGGGCGCACGCGACCCCCCGTACGGGGTATCACTCGAACTTCGGTCGGTAGCTATAAGTAAACTCCTTGGCCTGCATGACCTAAGGGGGGAGCGATGACCAAGCGCATCGGCCGGGTCGCGCGGTGCTACCGGTGCCTGCACCGGTGGCGGATCCGGGGGCGCGGCAAACCGTCTCTGTGCCCGAAGTGCAAGTCTCGACTGTACGCCACGCCCCCAACGCCCTCCGCGGCGTCCACCCGTCGCTTGTACGACCGGCTGGCTCGGCTGCCCCCGCCGACGTGGGAGGGACTCGGCCCGATTCGATGGGACGACGATCGACGACGGGCCAAGGACGAGCTGCTGGCCAAGAGCGGGATGCGGACCAGCACGAACTATGGACGGCGCTGAGCTGGACCGGATCCTGGCCTCGGCGTCGTCCGGAGCTCAGCGGATCGAGTGGTTCGGCGCCCTTCTCGCCAAGGAGAGCGGGCTCGGAAGTCGGCTTGCCATCGTCGGCGGTTCCGCCATCGAGGTGTACCTGAGGAGCGACCGTTACGTCTCTGAGGACATTGATGTCGTCGGCGACCGAAGGAGGATCGCACCGGTGCTCGAGAAGTGGGGATTCGAGTCCGAGCAGGGACGCGACGCACGCACCTACTGGTCGAAGACCGGCCTCGGGAAGGTGGACCTCGTCGGGTCGGCCGAACGGGCGGGGCTCCCATCGAGGATGCGAGGGACGAAGTATGGACCGGTACGACTGGGCCCCGTTGAGTACCTGATCGTTCGTCGCCTGATGCGGTCCGGCCGGGAGCATGACTTGGAACTGTTCCGTCAGGCCGAGGCCCTCGCGGTCGATTACGGACCCTCTCTCGACTGGGATTACCTACGCGGCCAGGCGAGGTACGAAGGCGTCCTTCCGCTTTTTGAGCGGCTGCGGGAACAGGTCGGCCCCGTCACTCCGAGACGCAAGTAGTCCGGGTCGGCCGCGACCCCGGTGGGACCGGAGGAGGGTTCACTAGCGAGGGGACCTCGCGCGGGCGGCGTGCCCTGGCCATGAGCGGCCCGGTCCGGGTACCTTGCTGGAGCCCGTCCCTCTTCGGGTAACGGCCTACTGAACCTTGCCCCGGGCGCGGAGGAGCTCCCACGCCTCGTCCCGGATCCGCTCGACGGACATCCCGTACCGGTCGAGCAGCGCCCACGGGTCGCCGGACTCGCCGAAGACGTCGGGGACGCCGACGCGGCGGACCGGGACCGGATAGTTCTCGGACGTCGTGGAGGCGACCAGCGCACCGACCCCGGTGAGGACGGAGTGCTCCTCGAGCACCAGGATCGCGCCCGTGTCCCGGGCGGCCCGCAGGAGCGCCGCCTCGTCGAACGGCTTGACCGAGGCGAAGTCGAGGACCCGTGTCGAGACCCCGACCCGGGCCAGCTCCTCGGCCACGGTGAGGGCGCGTGCGACCAGGGCACCGACCGCGACGATCGTGAGGTCGCTCCCCGAGCGAAGCTCCGCCGCCTTGCCGAGCTGGAAGGAGCCATCGGTCACGACCGGCAGGTTCTCGCGGGTGAGCCGGACGTAGGCGGGCCCGTCGCGGGCGTGCACGGCCAGCGTCGCGGCCCGGGTCGTCGGGGCGTCCGCCGGCACGATGACGGTCATCCCCGGGAGCCCGCGCATCAGGCCGATGTCCTCGACCATCTGGTGCGTCCCCCCGTCCCCGCCGACCAGCAGACCCCCGTGCGTTGCGACGATCTTCACGTTCGCGTGGTTGTAGCAGATCGACTGACGGACGACGTTGTAGGCCTGGCCGGCGGCGAACACCGCGAAGGTGCTCGCGAAGGCGACCCGGCCGGAGAGCGCGAGTCCGGCGGCGATCGACATCATCGTGGGCTCCATCACCCCGACGTTGAAGAACCGGTCCGGATACTTCTGGCCGAACAGCATCGTGCGGGTCGAGCCGGAGAGGTCAGCGTCGAGCACGACCAACTGGGGGTCCTTCCCCCCGAGCTCGAGGAGCGTCTTGCCGTAGGCGTCCCGCAGGCTCTCCGCCTTGCCGGCCGGCATCATCGGGTCACCCCGGCCGGAGCACCGAGCTCGGCGAGGGCCCGCTCGAGCTCGGCGGTGCTCGGCGGCTTGCCGTGGTAGACGTGGGTCCCTTCCATGAAGGAGACCCCCTTGCCCTTGACGGTGTGCGCGACGATGGCGGTCGGTGCGTCGGTGGTCCGGCGCGCTTCGGCGAACGCCCCCAGGATCTGGCGGTAGTCGTGCCCGTCGATCTCGACGGTGTGGTAGCGGAAGGCCCGGAACTTGTCGGCGATCGGCTCGATGCCCATGATCTCCTCGGTGGGGCCGTCGGTCTCGTAGAGGTTCCGGTCGAGGATCACGACCAGGTTCGAGAGCTTGTAATGGCCTCCCGCCATCAACGCCTCCCACGTCGGGCCCGCCTGACACTCCCCGTCGCCGAGGATCGCGTAGGTCCGGAAGTGGTGGGGTCCCAGACGAGCGGCCAGCGCCATCCCGACGGCCATCCCGATCCCCTGACCGAGACACCCGGTGGAGGCCTCGACGAACGGCAGCTTGTTCCGGTCGACGTGCCCCTGCAGTCGGCTGCCGAGCTTCCGCAGCGTCAACAGCTCCTCGCGGGGCAGGAATCCCCGGAGGGCGAGGGCAGAGTAGAGGGCAGGGGCGGCGTGCCCCTTCGACATCACCAGCCGGTCGCGTTCGGGCCACTCCGGCCGGGCGGGGTCGATCCGCAGTTCCCGAAAGACGAGCGCGTTCACGAGGTCGCACACCGACAGGCTCCCGCCCGGGTGGCCGCTCCCGGCGGCGTGGGTCATCCGGATAATGTCGCGCCGGATCTCGAGCGCCGTGGCCTCGAGCGAGCGAATCGTCTCGGCCGACACCTCCTCGACCATGCGCAGCGCGCCGAGCAGGGCCTGTCTATTTGAGCGTTCGGACGGCCGGCCCGCCGCGCGCGTTCCCGGGGCGAGAGCGAGCGCTGCGGGCAACGCGCGGGCTCGCCGTGGACTTTTCGACCGGGGGCGCGACGGGGGGAGCGGAGAGGACGGGCGGGTCGCCGGTCAGGAGCGAGCGGAGGGCCGCGAGGTCCTCGGCGTACCGGGCGTACCCCCGGTCGTCCAACGGCGTCTCGAGGTAGCCCGGGATCGCGGCCCAGCGGGGGTCGCGGACGAGCGAAACGAAGCCGGCGAGGCCGATCTGGCCCTTGCCGATGTTCTCGTGGCGGTCGAGGTGCGAGCCGAGCTCCGCCTTCGCGTCGTTGAGGTGGAAGGCGCGGACCATCGAGCGGCCGACCGTGCGGTCGATCCGGTCGCAGAAGCTCCCGTACCCCTCCTCGGTCCGGATGTCGACGCCGGAGGCGAACAGGTGGCAGGTGTCGAGCGTGACCCCCAGTCGGTCGGGCCGGTCGACCTCCGCGAGCACGGTCTGGAGCTCCTCGAGACTCGAGCAGAGCGCGGTCCCCTGGCCGGCGGCGTTCTCGAGCAGGAGCCGTACTTTCCCCTCGGGGTAGGCCTCGAGGGTCTTGCGAAGGCTCTCCGCGATGACCCGGAGCCCCGCCTCGGGGCCGGAGCCGAGGTGGGCGCCCGGGTGGAAGATCAGCCCGTCGACCCCGAGGAGCTCGGCCCGGGCGACCTCGTCGCGGAATGCCGTGCGGGACCGACGGAGCATGAACGCCTTCGGTGAGCCGAGGTTGATGAGGTAGCCGTGATGGACCGCGGTGGCTAGACGCGGCTCGGCCGAGACGGCCTCGCGGAAGGCGGCCGCCGCCTCCGGCGAGACGGGCGGCCCCGCCCACATCTGCGGGCTCTTCGAGAAGATCTGGATCGATTCGCACCCGATCGCTCGGCCCTGTCGGACCGCCTCGACCAGCCCGTCGGAGGTGCCGATGTGCGCACCGAGCAGCACAGACCGCGCCACCCGCGGTGCGCGATTAACCTATCGGCCGGCCCCGACGACCGGTCCCGGGAGGCTGACAGCTTTCCGCGTTTCCCGTAGGCTCGCGCACTTCAGTACCGCGCGGAACGCCAGTGGGCTTAACTGCCGGGTTCGGAATGGGACCGGGTGTTTCCCCACCGCTTTGGCCGTCAGCCAGGCGGCCGACGGAGCGTCGGTATTTAACGTTGGACTCCGCGGTCCGACGTACCGGACGAGCCGCCGCGGCGCTATAGCTTCAAGACGGCGACCCGGCTGGGCGGGGCGACGACAGCAGATCGGTTGAGCTCTCCTCCACGCCCTGAGATCGCGGAATACCGGCTGAGCCTGGACGTCGACTTCGAGCGTGGCCGTTGGCGGGGCCGCGTCGAATTCGATGCCCCCGTTCCGACCCAGCCGGTCGAGCTGAACGCCGAGGGGCTCGAGGTCGAGGCGGTCCGGCAAGGCACGGACCCGTTGCCGTTCACCTACCTTCCGTCCGAGGGTCGTCTCCTGCTCGCCGAGCCGCCCGGTCACGGCCCGGTCTCGGTCGACTTCACAGGGGAGGTCAAGGTCGGTGCGCTGATCGGGATGTACCGGTGCCGTCACGCCGACGGAACGGTGCTCACGACCCAGTGCGAACCGGTCGGGGCCCGACGCATCTTCCCCTGCCAGGACGAACCGGCACGGAAGGCGCGACTCCGCCTCACGGTTCGCACCCGCGCGGACCTGGAGGTCATCTCGAACACCTCACCCGAGGTCGTCCGGACCTTGGACGGGGACCGCGTGTGGTCGTTCGTGCCCACCCCTCCGATGTCCACCTACCTGTTCTATCTCGGGATCGGGCGGTTCGACCGGGTCGAGGACCTCGGCGGCCGGGTCGCGGTCCGGGTGCTCGGACCTCCCGGGCGGGGTCCGGCGGGAGAGTTCGCGGTCCACGCCGGCCGGCGGATCCTCGAGGCCTACGAGGAGTACTTCCGGATCCCCTACCCCCTTCCCAAGCTCGACCTCGTGGCGGTCGCCGACCAGGCGTTCGGCGCGATGGAGAACTGGGGCGCGATCTGCTTCCGCGACATGCGTCTCTTGGTCGACGCGACGGCCGACTCCTACACCCGCCAGGACGTCTTCGAGACGGCCGGCCACGAGATCGCCCACCAGTGGTTCGGCAACCTCGTCACGATGGCCACCTGGGACGACGTCTGGCTCAACGAGAGCTTCGCCTCCCTGATGGAGACCCGCATCACCCAGCGGCTCGAGCCCGACATGGACTCGACCACCGACTTCTACCTGCGCGTCGCCGGGACCGCGGCGGCGATCGACGCGGACTCGCTCGCCTCCACCCATCCGGTCCGAGCGCACGTCGACCGGCCCGAGGAGATCAGCCAGATCTTCGACGAGATCAGCTACGGCAAGGGATGTTCCATCCTCGCGATGCTCGAGACCTACCTCGGGCCGGAGCGCTTCCGGGCGGGTGTGGTCGACTACCTTGAGCGGTTCCGGTACGCCAACGCCCGCACCGAGGACCTCTGGGAGGCCCTCGGTCGGGCCGGGAACCAGCCGGTCGCCACGATGGCCGCGCCGTGGGTCGACCGCCCGGGGCACCCCGTGATCCACGCCCGACACGAGGGCGCTACGCTGCGGCTGACGCAGGAGCGGTTCTCGTTGCTCCCCTCCGGCAACGACGATCCCCCGTGGCCGATCCCTCTCGTGATGGACGTGGACGCGGAGCGACGACGGCTCATCTTTTCGGAGCGGACCGTGACGCTCCCGGTGCCGACGGACGCGGTCGTCCACCTCAACCCGGGCGCGGTCGGGTTCTACCGGGTCCACTACGACCCCGAGCTCCTGGAACGGCTCTTCCACGCGCTGCCCAGCCGGGCGGCGACCGACCGCTGGAAGGTCGCGGACGACCTGGGCTCGTTCCTCTTCTCGGGGACCGTCGAGTGGCGGACGTTCGCCGAGTTCGTCCGGCGTGTGGGCGGGTGCAACGACCTCCTGGTCGTCACCTCCCTCGCCGGGACCCTCACGACCCTCGAGCGCATCCTCCCCACCGCAAGCGCGGTCCACGACGAGACGCGACGCTACCTGGCCGAGCGGATGGACGCGGTCGGCGTCCGTGCTCGTCCCGGAGAGAAGCCGGCGACCGGCACGCTGCGGGACCGGGTGGCCGGCTACCGCGTTCGGGCCGACCAGGCGTTCGCGCGGGACCTGTCCGATCTGTTCCCCGAGTGGAGCCGGCTCGACCCCGACCTCCGGGCGGCGGTCGCCGTCGCCCGCGCGCGCTCGGAGGGGCGCACCGGGTGGAACGAGCTGCGGAGGGCCAGGGAACGGGCGAGCACCGAGGCCGAAACCTTCCTGCTCGACCGGGCACTTCCCTGGACCCCGGAGCCGGAGCTCCTCGAGGCGACGCTCGACATGACCCTCTCCGGGGAGATCGCGACGGGGCACGCCGTCCACGTCCTCGCCCAGGCCGTCATCTCCCCGGCGGCGCGGGACGTCGTCTGGCCGTGGCTCACCCGGCACCTCGACCAGCTCGCCGAACGGTTCAGCGGATCCACGTCGCTCTCGACCCTGCTCGAGCGCACGACGATCTACGTGGGCCTCGGCCGCGCCGAGGAGGTGCGGGCGTTCTACCGCACCCACCCCTTCCCGGAGGGGAGCCGGGGCCTCGCCAAGGGGCTCGAACGCCTCGAGGTCGCGGAGCGGCTGAGATCCCGCGCGGCCTCGTTCCGGTCCGACTGAGGCTTCGGGTCGGTCCGGTCGGACCTCCCGTCACGCCCGGCGACGTTTCGACCGGGGGGCGTCGGCCGGGCGGGCGGGAGCCGGGGTCGCCTCGTCGGGCGACCAGATGTACCACGTGCCACGCGCCTGGCTGAGGCGGCGGCCGTCGCCGTCGTACAGGTTCCCTTCCGCGAAGGCGATGTGACGACCTCGGCGCAGCACCTCGCCCTGGGCGCTGAGAAGGGCGCCCTCCCGGGCCGCCCGAAGGAATTCGACGTAGAGCGAGGTCGTTGCGGTGGTCTCGCCCTCGGCCAGGAGGGAGACGACCGAGGCCCCCATCGCGGTGTCGAGGATCGTTGCGTACACCCCGCCGTGGACGACCCCGTTGATGTTCAGGTGGCGTCGCTCCACCCGGCCGGTGACCGTGACGAGGCCCCGGCGGCTCGCCTCCGGGTCGATCCGGAAGCCGACCTCGTGGTGGAACCCTCCGAGACGCGCGGCGAGCCGAAGGTTCGAGGGAGGACCGACCGGCCGCGGTTCGGTGCTCGGCGGTCGAGGGGGCACGGACCTCCCGAGAGGTCGTCGCGGATAAGTACTGTGCACGGTCGGGTGGTGCCGTGCGAGCCCGCGACGGGCGGGGAAGCCGTTCGGCCTCGTTCGAGGCCCGCCCCAACATCGCGCTCGTGAAGTACTGGGGGATGCGCGACCGCTCCCTCGGTCTCCCGTACAACTCCTCGCTCTCGGTCACGCTCGACCGCCTCCGGACCCGCACCCGGGTCCGCTTCGATCCGGCCCTCGGTGCCGACCGGGTCGTGCTGAACGGCCAGGAGGCCGGCGGCGGCCCCCGGGAGGGGGTCGTCCGGTTCCTCGACCGGGTGCGCCAGGCCGCGGGAGAGACCTCCGCGGCGGAGGTCGAGAGCGACAACAACTTTCCGACCGCGAGCGGGATGGCCTCCAGCGCGAGCGGGTTCGCCGCGCTCGCCGGGGCCGCGAGTCGGGCGGCCGGCCTGCGGCTCTCGCCGCGTGCCCTCTCCCAACTGGCGCGCTTCGGCTCGGGCAGCGCCGCGCGCTCGGTCTTCGGGGGGTTCGTCGAATGGCGGGCCGGCAGGCGCGCCGACGGGGCGGACTGCTACGCCCGACCGCTTTTCGGGCCCCGACACTGGCCCGAGCTGGTCGACCTGGTCGTGCTCGTACGGGGCGCGCCGGTCAAGGAGGTCCGTTCGATGGAGGCGATGCAGTGGACCGTGGCGACGAGCCCCGAGTACTCCCGACGCTTGGCCGAGGTGCCCCCGCGTCTCGCCGGGATCCGCGCCGCGATCGCCCGCCGCGACCCCGACCGCCTCTTCCCCCTCATCATGGAGGAGTGCGACAGCTTCCGCTCCGTCTGCGAGACGACCCGGCCGAGCCTCGACTACCTCACGGTGACCTCCCGGGCCGTCCTCACCGAGGTCCGCGCCTTCAACCGGGAGCGCGGACGCCCCCGCGCGGCCTACACGCACGACGCGGGCGCCCACGTGCACGTCTTCACGTTGCGTCGCGAGGCCGGTCCGCTTCGCGCCCGCCTGGCACGCGTGCCCGGGGTCGAGTCGATGACCCTGCTTCCCCCGGGGCCGGCCGCTCGTCCTCTCCCCTAGGGTTCGTGACGGACGGGGCCCCGACGGCCCGACGGTTCCCGGCGCCTACAGGACGTGCCGGTCGAACTCGGGCGGAGGCAGTTCCAGCCCGATCGCGTGGGTGAGCCCAGTGACCTCATGGATGTACCGGTCGCGGGCCTCCTCGTTGGTCCACCGCTTGAGCCCGTACTCGATCGCGCGCCGGCTCGTCTCCGAGTTCGAGTGCCCGAACATGTCGAGCGCCCGAGGGTACCACTTGTTGACCGCCGCCTGCGCCTCCTCCTTGGAGCCGTAGTACTTGGGCCCGTCCTGGACCATCCGGCGGAGCACGCTGGCCCCGAAATTGAGGTGGAGCTGCTCCTCCGAGAGCATCAGCGGCATCGCCCGGGCGAGCGGCCCGTACGAGCACTCCTGAAAGGCCCGGAGCTGGTAGACCCCGACCCGGTCGACGAAGCAGGTGAACGCCCCGACGTCCCCCCACCGGAGGAACGGCATGTTGAAGGCGTCGAGCTTGTGCTGGCCCTCGCGCTTGGCGAGCAGCTCGTCGATGTACCGCTGCCCCTCCTCGCCGAAGTCCCGGAGGATCCGGCACGCCTGCAGACCGTGCCGCGACTCGTCCGCGACGATCCGGCACTCGATCCACCGGTCCTCGAGCGTCGGGGCCTGGTCGAGCCAGGGACGGTGCTGCTGGATGGAGGCGAACTCGGTGTCGGCCTGCACCACCATGAGCTTGACGACGAGCTTCCGCATGTCCTCCGGGAGCTCCTCGGCGGTCTCGTACTTGTGGGCCCCCGCCGACGCGCCCCAGAGGATCTCGCGGACCGGCTGGACGGTCCCGCCGTCCTTCAAGGTCTTCGCGCCGGCACCGGTCTTCGGCCCGTCGACGGTCATGGCTTGCGCGCCCGCTCCAGGGGTACTATCCTTCATCGGCCCTTAAAGCTGGGCTTGCGCTTCTCGACGAACGCCGCGAGGCCTTCCTTGGCGTCCTCGGTGATGAACAGACGGTTCTGCAGCTCGCGCTCGAGCGCGAGCCCGCTCGTGAGGGGCTCCTCGACCCCTTCGGCGACCGAGCGCTTGATCAGGCTGACCGCCCGGACCGGGCCGTGGGCCAGCGCGCTCGCATACGCGTGGACGTCGTGGGCGAACGACTCCTTGGGGTAGACGTAGTTCACGAGACCGATCGCGAGCGCCTCCGCCGGCGACAGGAGCTTTCCGGTGATCATCATGTCGAGCGCGCGCGAGGTCCCCACGAGGCGGGGGAGGCGCTGGGTGCCGCCGGTCCCCGGCAGCACGCCGAGCGTGACCTCCGGGAGGCCGATCTTCCCGGAATCCGCCGCCATCATGCGAAGGTCGCAGGAAAGGGCGATCTCGAGCCCGCCGCCGACGGTGTGCCCGCTCAGGGCCGCGATCACGACCTTGGGGGTCTTCGCGACCTTGTCGAGCGTCTCCTGGCAGTGCAGGCAGAACATCGCCTTGAAGTCCGGCTGGCTGGCCTTCAGCATCTCGATGTCGGCGCCGGCGCTGAAGAAGCCCGGCACCGTGCTCGCGAGCACGACCACCCGGGCCGAGTCGTCGAAGCGCATCTCGTCGATGGCGCTGGAGAGCTCGCGCATCATCTCGAGGTCGTAGGTGTTCGCCTTCGGCTTGCCGATCTCGATGTACCCAACGTGGTCCTCGATGCGAGTGCGAATGTACTTGCCCTCCATGTTCCCTCGACCCCCGTCCGACGGGGCGACCGCACGGAATCCCCGAACCAGATAACCTCGGCGATGTCGAGCCCGCTCAGGTCCGCCCGGCGCGGGAAGGGACGCGCTCCTCCACGCGACCGTCGGGATGGCCGACGACCACCCGGTCGGCGAGACCGACGAAGATACCGGTCTCGACCACCCCCGTCGCCGCGCGCAGCTCGCGCTCGGAGGCCGAGGGGTCGGTGAGCGGTCGGGGCGGGGTCAGGTCCAGGACCTCGTTCCCGTTGTCCGTCCGGAACGGGTTCCCGTCGGCCGCGACCCTCCGGCGGACCCCGTACCCCTGGTGGCGAAACTCGGCCTCGAGTACCGCGGAGGCGAACGGCACGACCTCGACGGGGATCGGCGAGCGTTGCCCCAGCTGGTGGACGAGCTTGGTCGGGTCCACCAGGATCACCCGCTGGGCGGAGAGGCGGGCGAGGAGCTTCTCCCGCAGGAGCGCCCCACCACCCCCCTTCGTGAGCGCTAGGGAGTCCGATACTTCGTCCGCCCCGTCCAGGAGGACATCGAACCGGTCGTCCCCGCGAAGGGGCCGCACCGCGAGACCGAGCCCCCGCGCCAGCTCCTCCGTGGCCCGGGAGCTCGCGACGCAGTCGAAATGCTCCCCGGGGAACTGGGCGGCGATCTGGCGCACGGCGTGCGCTGCGGTCGAGCCCGTCCCTAGCGCGAGCCGCAACCCGGGGCGGAGGGCCCGGACCGCGTGCTCGGCCGCTACGGCCTTCGCCCGCTCGAGCTCGTCGGTCACGGACCCGGGGAGGAGGACCGGGTATTCAACCCGGCGCCCGGGGCGCCGACATCTCTAAGTCGGCGGGCTCCTCCTGCGACGCCATGGCCCGTCGCGAGCCCTCCGAGGTGCGACCGGTTGTCGTCTCCGTCGGGGGTTCGGTCCTCCTGACCGGGGACGACGACGCGGGCTACCTCGACCGGCTTGCCTCCCTCCTCCGCCGGCTGGGCCGGGAGATGCCGCTCGTCGTGACGACCGGGGGCGGCCGCACGGCACGGGAGTACATCGGCCTCGGCCGGCGGCTGGACCTGACGGAGGTGGAGCTCGACGAGCTCGGCATCGACGTCACGCGGTTGCACGCCCGCCTGCTCGCGGCCCGGATCGGCGCCCCGACCCCGGCCCACCCCCCGACGACCCTCCGCGAGGTCGTCCACGAGCTCGCCCGGGCTTCCCCCGTGGTGCTGGGGGGGACCGAGCCCGGGCACACGACGGACGCGGTGGCGGCCCTCGTCGCCGTCCGCGTGCGGGCCGCTCGGATGGTCAACGCGACGAACGTCGACGGGCTCTACGACCACGACCCACGGACCCACCCGGACGCCCGCCGGGTGGAGACGATCTCCTGGGCCGATTTCCGCGCGCTCGTGCACGGCGCCGCGACCGGGGCGGCGGGAGAGAACTTCCCGTTCGACCGTCTCGGGGCCGACTCGCTCGCCCGGGCGAAGATCCCGCTGTCGATCGTACAGGGCCGGAACCTCGTCGCCCTCGAGGCCGCGATGCTCGGTCGCCCGTTCGACGGGACGCGGGTCGGCTGAGGGCCGGCGACACTCCCTTAAGCGGGAGGGGCTGGCCTCCCGCATGCACCGGGTCGTCTTCCTCGGTCCCCCCGGGGTCGGCAAGGGAACCCAGGCCGCCGAACTGGCCCGCGAGCTTCACATCCCCCACTTGTCGACCGGTGACCTCCTTCGGGCGGCCGTCGCAGCGAAGAGCCCCCTCGGGTTGCAGGCGGACGGGCACATGCGGTCCGGCGGCCTCGTCCCGGACGAGCTGGTGCTTCAGATCCTGCAGGAGCGTCTCGGGAAGCCGGACGCCGCCTCCGGATTCATCCTGGACGGCTTCCCCCGGAATCCGGCGCAGGCGCTCGCCCTCGACCGGATCACCCCCATCGACGTCGTCGTCTCCTTCGACCTACCGGCGGAGGTCCTCCAGCGCCGGCTCGGCGGTCGCCGGGTCTGCCCCACCTGCCACAGCGTCTACAACCTATCGACCCAGCCGCCCCGGGTCGAGGGACGGTGCGACCGGGAAGGGACCGAGCTCGTGCAGCGGCCGGACGACCGACCGGAGGCCGTGGCGACGCGGCTGAAGGTCTACGCGGAGCAGACCGCGCCGCTCCTCGAGCTGTACCGCTCCCGAGGGCTGCTGCACCCCGTCGACGCCCGCGGGACCCCCGACGAGGTGCGCGCGCGGGTGCGTCACCTCATCGTCTAAGGGAAGCCGTCCCGACGCGCAGCACCTGGCCGCCGGTCCAGCGGCCGTGGCTCCACTCGAGCCGGACCCCCTCGAGATACCCCACCGGGGGTCCCCAGCTGGCTACCGCCCGCGGGAGGGCGCCGCAGGCTCCGAACTCGATGATCCCGCCGTGGGAGATCATCAGCAAGCGGCCCCCTTCCGGCAGGGAGGAAAGCGCTTCGGCCCAGAGCGAGGCCTGGAGGTTCGCGAACTCGCGGGCCGACCGGCTCGACGTGACCCGGTCGAGGTAGCCGGAGAAGCTCGTCGGCACGGCCTCCCCCGGGTTGAGCCCCACGTCGTCCGGCACGTCCGCGAGTGCGGGCACCACCTTCGGGTGGGGGAACCCCAGGGCCTCCGCGGTCTCGACCGCCCGGGGCCGGGGGGAGGTGAGGACTCGGTCGAACGACCCGATCTCGCGGCGGACCCGCTGGGCTAGCTCGAATCCCTCCGCGTTCAGGTGCACCCCGGAGGGGTCCCGTCGGCTGTGGCGTCGGTGCTCGAGGACCCGCATCCCGCCCCGCCTCCACCGGCTACGACGCCAAGTTTATAGGTCAACGCCCGCTCCTCGAAGCGTCCCGGCTTAGCTCAGTGGTAGAGCGGGGGACTGTAGTCGAGACTGCCGGACCCCCGGCGGCCCCCGTAGAGATCCTCAGGTCGCCTGTTCGAGTCAGGCAGCCGGGACCTGACAGCCCGCCGCCGGTCCCCTGCGACGGGCGCTCACGCGCCCCGAACGCTCAAGTAACGAGGCGGGCTCGTTCCTTGGACCCTCACGGACCTGCGCATGCCCGGCACCTTCTCGGACTCCTGGAAGCTCACGAAGACGTCGTTCCGCCTGATCAGCGAGGACCGGGCGCTCCTTGTCTTCCCCCTGGTCGCCGCGCTGTCGATCCTCGCCATCCTGGTCCTGTTCCTCTTCGGCGCGGTGTGGGTCGTGCCCCTCACCTCGCTGGCCGGTAACACCGGGACGACCTACCAGGTCGCGCTGGTCCTCATGTTCCTCGCGATGTATTTCGCGGTCTCCTGGGTCTCGGTCGTGGCCACCGCGGGGCTGATCGGCGCGGCGACCCTGAAGCTGAACGGGAAACAGCCGACCGCAGCGGACGGCTGGCGGGTCGCCCGGAGCCGCCTCGGGGCGTTGACCGCCTGGGCGCTGATCGCCGCGACGGTCGGGCTCCTGATCCAGGCGCTGGCCCGTCGGGTGGGGGGCATCGCCGGGACCGTCATCGGGGTCGCGGGCGGCGCGACCTGGGGCGTCATGACCTACTTCATGGTCCCCGTGATCCTCTACGAGCGCGGCGGGGCCTGGCGCTCGCTCAGCCGCTCGGGCCACTTGTTCATCTCGACGTTCGGTCGGAGCCTCGTCTCGAACCTCGTCCTCGGCCTGATCATCGGCGCGGGGGTCGTCGCGGCGGTGGTCATCGGGTTCCTCGGCCTCTTTGTCCTCCTCGGGGGGACCTGGGTCGTCGGCCTGGTCCTGATCGTCGCCGCGGTGGCCATCGCCCTCGTGGTCCTCTTGATCGGCTCCGCGGCGGAGGGGGTCCTCCGGGCGGCCCTGTACCGCTACGCGACGACCGGTCGGGTCGACCCGGACCTCCTGCCGATACCCTACCAGTACGCGGGCGCCGGACCCTCCCCGCCGCCCCTTGCCCCGCCGCTCCCGTGAGCGGTCAAAGGCCCGTCGGATGCGGTTGTCGGGATTCGAACCCGAGTAGGTAGCTTGGGAAGCTACCGTCCTAACCACTAGACCACAACCGCGCGAACGGACCGGGAGGAGGCTCGGCTCTTACCCTTTGTGCGGGCGGGGGAGACCGGCTAGAGGAGGAAGCCAACCGACTCGCCCGGGATCGACGGGGCGGTCGCGAGGAGGTCCGCGTTGGAGACGAGGCGCTCGGCCGCCGTGCTCGCGAAGCCGGCCTGCCGCAGGACCCGGCGCGCGCGGGTCAGGTCGGTCGCCGAGAACGCGACGAGGGGGTGGTTCCCGTCGCGCTGGACGAGGATCGCGACGCTCTGGATGTTGACCTTGGCCCGGGCCAGCGCCTCGAGGACCCGGAGGAAGCTGCCCGCCCGGTCCTCCATCCGCACGGCCATCATCTCTCGGACCTCCGTCTCGTAGCCCCCCGTCGTGAGGAGGGTGAGGGCCCGGTCGGGGTCGCTGACGATCAGGCGGACCCGGCCCTGGCCCGTCGCCGAATCGACCCCGATCCCCGCGAGGTTGATCCGCTCCTTGGCCAAGATCCGGGCGACCCCCACGAGAGCGCCGGGGCGGTTCGGGAGCGTCAAGGAGATCTCACGCAAGCTCATGGTCGGCCCGATACCCGCCCCGGCCTAAAGGTTCGACCGACACCGGCCCGGCGGTGTCGCCTCCAGTGAGGATATTTATACCCGAATCGGACCTAATTCTCGCTGCCGTGGTCTCTTCCGGGGCTGCGGTCGGTCTGTCGGATGGGGGAGCCGAGTCACAAGGTGAGCCGTCGGTATCGCCGGGCGCGTCGCCGGCTCCGCAACCGGCGGGGGGTCGTCGCGGTGATCGGGACCCTCCTGGCGCTCCTCGTGTTCTTCACGCTCTTCGGGGTCTTCGTGACCCAGTACCTCCCCCTGTGGATGACCGAGAACGAGTCGGCGTTCTCGTCCTCGGCCGACCTGGCCTTCTCCAACTTCAAGTCCGCGGTCGACGCGCAGTACCAGCTCGGCGGCCCGCAGACGATCGGGGTGCCGTTCACCCTCAGCTCGGCGAGCGTACCCCTGCTGGCCCAGCCGACGGAAGGGATCCTGGAATTCCTCCCGTCCGGGTGCGCCAAAGGGTTCAACCTCACCGACGCCGGCTACGCCAAGGGGATCGGACAGCCCGTGAACCCGGCGGGCTGCATGTTCGTGAACATCTCCCTGCAGGTGGGCCCGGGAGGCTCGGGGTTCTTCAGCCAGCGGATCGCCACCGGCGTGGTCCAGATGGTCCTCCCGAACCGCTACTACACCCCCGAGACCTACTTCTACGAGGACGATGCGGTCATCGAGTCCCAGCCGGGAGGCTACCAGGTCATGGACGTCAACTCCCCGTTGAACGTCACCCACACGGGCGCGGGCAATACCACGGTCTCCACCAGCCTGCTCCAGCTCTACGGGAACGAGTCCTCGATCGTCGGGCTCGGCAGCCAGGACCTCTACAGCCACTACCGGTACAGCCAGCCCGTCACGTCGAACGGGGTGTACGTCGCCGCGAACATGACCTACCAGCCGTTCACCTTCGCCTTCGAGATCGGGACCCAGTACCCCTGCGCCTGGTGGTCGTTCCTCAACACGGTGGCCGGCTACAGCGGTCTCGCCAAGACCGACTGGAAGCTCACCCAGCTGAGCCCGGGGACCAACTCCACCTCCACGACGGCCCCGACCACGGCGACCTGCTCGAGCGGGAGCGGGGCGACGACGGTCCTCACCCTCACGGTGGCGAACGTCAACTACGCGCAGTACTATTTCGCCGGGGCGGTCGTCAGCACCGGCGTGGCGGGGACGTGATCGCATGACCGCGTCCGGTGGAGGCTCTTCCTTCCGGGTCAAGATCCCCCGCACGCCGGCGGCCCAGCCGAACCCGCTCGACACGAGCGCCCAGTCCGCGCTCCCGACGACCGACGTGCCGGGGACGTTCATCACCGCGCTCCCTCCCCTGGCCGAGCCGTCCATGCGCGAGCTCGAGGTCCGGGCGGTGAACCCGCCGTACTCCTACTCCCGGGTCTCCTACAACGACCGGAACAAGGAGTACCTCTACGAGATCATCGAGCCTCAGCTCTCGGCCCACGAGAAGAGCCTGGTCGCCCACCTGAAGGCGACCATGACCCAGATCCTGGGCAGCGAGACCGCCAACCTCTCCACCGCGGACAAGCGATCCTACCTCCGGGGGGAGGCGGAGGAGTACTTCCGCAGCCGCGACGTGCCGCTCTCCCCGCTCATGACCGAGCGGATCATCTACTACCTCCTCCGAGACTACGTCGGCTACGGGCCGGTCGACTCCCTGATCCTCGACCCGGAGGTCGAGGACATCTCGTGCGACGGGGTCGACGTGCCGATCTTCATCTTCCACGGGAAGTACGAGTCGATGAAGACGAACGTCATCTTCTCGGACGAGGACTCGCTCAACTCGTTCATCGTCATGCTGGGGCAGCGGTGCAGCAAGTCGGTCAGCGTCTCCTCCCCGATCCTGGACGGCACCACGCCGGAGGGGCACCGGGTCCAGGCGACGTACGCCCGGGAGATCACGACCCGGGGCGCGAGCTTCACGATCCGGCGGTTCAAGGAGCGGCCGTTCACCCCGGTCGACCTGGTCGTGATGGGCAGCGCGAACGAGGAGATGGTCGCCTACTTCTGGCTCGCGGCCGAGCAGGGGGAGTCGGTCATCATCTGCGGCGGGCCGGCGGCCGGCAAGACCAGCACCCTGAACGCCATCGCGCTCTTCATTCCCCCGACCTCCAAGATCGTCTCGATCGAGGACACGCGCGAGGTGAACCTGCCGCACGAGAACTGGATCCCCGGCGCCACGCGCTCCGGGACCGGCGACCGCGGACCCGACGGGAAGACCGCCGGCGAGGTCGACATGTTCGACCTCGTGCGGGCCGCCCTGCGGCAGCGGCCGAACTACATCATCGTGGGGGAGGTCCGCGGCAAGGAGACCTACACGATGTTCCAGGCGATGGCGACCGGGCACACGACCTACTCGACCATGCACGCCGACAGCGTGAAGTCGATGGTCAACCGCCTCGAGAACCCGCCGATCAACACCCCCCGTATCCTGCTCTCGGCCCTGAACAACGTCATCATCCAGATCCAGGCCCGGACCGAGAAGGGCGTCGTCCGACGCCTCAAGCAGGTCCTCGAGATCGTCGGCTTTGAGCCCGAGACGAACGAGCTGATCACCAACACGGTCTACGAGTGGGACCCGGGGACGGACGCGTTCACGTTCAAGGGCCACTCCTTCCTCTTCGACAAGATCACCGAGGTACGGAACTTCACGACCGACGAGATGGACGCCGAGTTCCAGCGCCGGGTCGACGTCATCCGCTACCTCGTCAAGAACAAGATCACCGACTACCGGCAGCTGTGGCGGATCGTCGCGCAGTACTACAAGGACCCGAACGAGGTCATGGAACGCGTCAAGGCGGGGGCCCCGTTCCCCCGGGGGGCGTAGACGATGCCGGCGACCCCCACCTCCAACCCGGCCGTGGGCCGGGCCCGGCTCCCAGCGACCCCCGGCTCGTCCGAGCAGACCCGCACGGTCCGCCTGAAGCGCGGCGAGCAGCCGACCCACTCGACCCTCACCCCGTTCCAGCGCTGGTGCTGGAAGACGTTCCGCCAGCGGGTCCTCGCCCGGCCCCCCGACCCGACCCTCGAGGAGAACCTCCTGAAGGCGCACATCCGCCTGCGCGCGGACGAGTACATGGCGATGGTCTACGGGACCAGCGTGGTCGCCGCCATCGGCATGGCCCTCGCCGGGGTCGGGGCCGCCTTCTTCATGGTCGACATCGTGGGCCTCCCGCTGTACGTCGGGATCCTGCTCGCGGTCGGCCTGCCGATCCTCGCGTTCGTCGGGACCCTCTTCGGGATGCCGGGGACCCCGGCGTCCACCGCGAAGGCGCGCGGGCGCAAGATCGACCGGAAGATCAGTCCGGCGATGAGCTTCGTCAGCGCGATGGCGTCGGCCGACGTCAACGTCGACCAGATCTTCAAGGAGCTCGCTCGGCAGAAGATCTACGGGGAGGTCGCCGAGGAGGCCGCCTGGATCACGCGCGACACCGAGCTGCTCGGGGTCGACATCCTGACCGCGTTGCGGACCGGCGCCCAGCGCAGCCCCTCCAAGCGGTTCCAGGACTTCCTGCAGGGCGTGGTGACGACCGCGACCAGCGGCGGTCAGCTGAAGCCGTACTTCCTGCTCAAGAGCGAGCAGTACGAGCAGGAGAACAAGCTCGAGATGCTCTCCCGCGTCGAGACGCTCGGCCTGATGGCGGAGACGTTCGTCACCGTCGTGGTCGCCTTCCCGCTCTTCCTCGTCATCATCATCGCGATCTTCGCCGTCATCGGCGGGGGGGGGAGCTTCATGATCGACATCCTCTGGGCGATCGTCGGGCTCCTGATCCCGATCGCGCAGTTCGGGTTCATCTTCTTCATGTATACCCTCACGGCGGACATGGTGTAAGATGGCGACCGCGAACGCGCCCGCATCCGTCCGGAAGGTCAAGGCGCTCGCCGCGCCGACGGCCGCCGAGACGGGGGAGGGGCTGGGGAGTGCCGAGGTCGTACTGATCGTCGGGGCGGTCGTCGCGGTCGTCCTGTGGGTCGTCGCGGCCCTCACCTGGGCCGGGGTCATCAACTTCGTCTTCCGCTCGGGGGTGACGCCCGGCTTCGACGCGGCGATCGACTGGATCGTCTTCGGCCTGATCGCCCTCATGGCGCCGTACGGGTTCCTCAAGAGCCAGCAGCTCGGGCGGGTCGAGAAGATCGAGGACCGCCTACCGGACTTCCTGCGGGACGTGGCCGAGGCCGGGCGCTTCGGCATGACCCTGCCGGACGCGATCATCGTGGCGAGCAAGGGCCGCTACGGCCTGTTGACCGACGAGATCAAGAAGATGGCCAGCCAGCTCGAGTGGGGCGTCCCCGTCGCCACCGCCCTCCGCCTCTTCGAGGAACGGGTCCCGACGCCCCTGGTCCAGCGGGTCGTCTCGATCGTCACCCGGGCGAACGAGGCCGGCGGGAACGTCGCGGACGTGCTGACGATGGTCGCGCACGACACGCGGGAGGCCCAGCTCCAGGTGAAGAGCCGGGAGATCCAGATGCTCACCTACCTCACGGTCATCTACATCTCGTTCGGGGTCTTCCTCGTCACGATCTACATCATGGCGGCGATCTTCCTTCCCGACATGATCACCGCCGGCTCCGGGGTCTCGCACTCCTCCCTCGGCGCCGCCGGCGGCGTCTCGCTCGCCTTCACCCTGGTGCCGCAGCTGTTCCTCGCGTTCTTCGTCGCGGTCATCGCCCACGCCGTCGGGGACGGGATCATGGCCGGGATCCTGCAGAAGGGGAAGATCGCCTACGGGCTCCAGCACGCGACGATCATGCTGATCATGGGATACATCACGATGCGCTTCTTCGTCCCGATCCTGTCGATCCCGGGGGGCTAAGATGGCCGGCGAAGCCGCCCCGCCGCCGGAGTCGGTCGTCCTCGAGCGGCCCCGCCGGCGCCCCCCGCGCTCCTTCTCCCCGTTCCTGCGGGTCGGGGCCGCGCTGCGCAAGGGCTCGGCCGAGCCCCACGGCGTCAAGCTCGCCCGCCTCGGGGTCTCGGGCCAGGGCGCCGAAGGGGAGGTCACGCCCGTCCCGCCGCTCTCCGACCCGGCGCAGAAGGAGATCGACCTCGCGCCGATCCGCTCCGGCTTTTCCTTCGTGCGCATCTCCTACCACAACACCCGCAACGAGTACCTCTACGAGGTCATCGAGCCGCCGCTCTCCCCGCTCGAAAAGGAGCTCACCGAGCGGATGCACACGGTCCTGATCGACGAGTTCGAGCCGCTCCCCGAGCTCGACCCCCAGACGAAGCGGACCCAGCTCCGCCTCATGGTCGACCGCAAGCTCCAGGAGTGGGACGTCTCCCCCGGCCCGACCACGAAGGGCCGTATGCTCTACTACCTCGAGCGGGACTTCATCGGCTACGGCATCGTCGACGTCCCGATGACCGACAGCGAGGTCGAGGACATCTCGTGCGACGGGGTCGGCATCCCGCTGTACATCTACCACCGGAAGTTCGGCTCGATCCGCTCGAACCTGAAGTTCGAGAACGCGAAGCTGGTCGACGACTACGTCATCTGGCTCGCCCAGCGCTCGGGCAAGCACATCAGCGTCGCGAGCCCGATCCTGGACGCGACCGTGCCGGACGGCTCCCGTCTCCAGGCGACCCTCGGCCTGCACGTGACCAAGCGCGGGAGCTCGTTCACGATCCGGCGGTTCCGGGACAACCCGTTCACGCCGGTCGACCTGCTGAAGTTCAAGACGATGAGCCCGGAGATGATGGCCTACCTCTGGATCGCCATCGAGAGCGGGCAGTCGATGATGGTCTGCGGGGGGACGGCGAGCGGGAAGACGACGACCCTGAACGCCACCCTCCTGTTCATCCCGCCGCAGATGAAGATCGTCTCCATCGAGGACACCCGCGAGCTGAACCTCCCCCACGAGAACTGGGTCCCCTCCCTCACCCGCGCCGGCTTCGGGGCGAAGAACCTCGTCAGCGGCAAGGCGCCGGGGGAGATCGACATGTTCGACCTGCTCGCCGCGGCGCTCCGCCAGCGGCCGCAGTACCTGATGGTCGGAGAGGTCCGTGGCGCGGAGGCGTTCATCGTCTTCCAGGCGATGGCCACCGGCAAGACCTGCTACACGACCTTCCACGCCGAGAGCGTCAGCGCGATGGTCCACCGGATGGAGAACCCGCCGATCACGCTCCCCCGGTCGCTCGTGAGCGCGCTCAACCTCGTCCTCCTCCAGCGGCAGGTGAAGGTCGGCTCGAAGATGACCCGGCGCGTCCAGTCGCTCACCGAGATCGTCGGGCTCGACCCGGAGACGAACGAGCTGATCACGAACTCGGTCTACTCGTGGAACCCGGCCGACGACACCTTCCTCTACTCGGGCCACTCCTACGTCTACGAGCGCGTCGCGCTCGCGAAGAACTGGTCGATGAAGGAGATGGAGCGGGAGGTCCGGCGCCGGGTCGAGATGCTCGAGTACCTCCAGGCGCGCGAGGCCCAGGCGACCCGACAGCACCCGTTCACGCACCGGGACGTCGGCCAGCTCGTGGCCTTCTACTACAAGGAACCGGAGAAGGCGCTCCAGGAGGCGCGCGACGAGATGGCCAAGATGAAGCTCTCCGCGCCCCCCGCCCCGGCCCCCGCCCGGTAGGACTATCCCCCCGGACCCCCTGCGGCCGCCGATGGCCCCGGCCCGTCCGTTCGCCCGGCTCCGGGTGGGTCCCTCCTCGACCCCGGTCGAGCTGTGGTGCGAGGACGCCCTCGCCGGCCTGCCTCGGCGTCTCTCCCCCGGGTCGGTCGACGTGGTCGTCACGAGCCCGCCGTACAACCGGCGGGTCGCCTACCGGAGCTACTCGGACGACCGCCCGAGGGCGGAGTACCTAGCGTGGGTGCGGGAGCTCGGTTCGGCGGTCGCCGCGGTGCTCTCCGAACGGGGGTCGTTCTTCCTCAACGTCGGAGGCTCGCCCTCCGACCCTTGGCTCCCGTACGACGTCGCCCGGGAGGTGGGACGCTCGTTCGTCCTGCAGAACGTGATCCACTGGGTGAAGTCGATCGCGATCGACCGGCGGGCGGTCGGCCGGGCCGCGGGCCTGGACCGGGACCTCGCCCTGGGTCACTACAAGCCCCTCGTCTCCGACCGGTATCTTCACGGGGCGCTCGAGTACATCTTCCACTTCAGCCCCCGAGGGGACGTCCCGCTCGACCGGCTCGCCATCGGGGTCCCCTACCAGGACAAGTCGAACGTGGCCCGCTGGAGGGGGGCGGTGGCCGACCGGCGCTGCCGAGGGAACACCTGGTTCCTGCCGTACCCGACGATCCAGCGCGCCCGCCGGGACCGCCCCCACCCGGCGAGCTTTCCGCCCGAGCTCCCGGAATGGTGCTTCCGTCTCCACGGCGTCGGCCGCATCCGTCGGGCGGTCGACCCGTTCCTCGGGATCGGGGCTTCGGCGGTCGCGGCGGCCCGGTTGGGCCTTCCGTTCACCGGTTTCGAGGTCGACCGGAAGTACCTGACGACCGCCGTCCAGCGGCTGCGCGACGAGTCGGTTGCCCTGGCGAACCCACCCTCCCCGGTCGGGGAGGTCCGTCCCCCTCCTACGAGGGTCGGTTCTCGTCCGGCCCCTCGGGGGGGCTCCAGGTCTTGATCGGCTTGCGGTTGACCCCCGCGGCCGAGGCGAGCGCGTTCTTCGTTCCTTCCTTCGTCTTGTGACCGACCGCGACGAAGGCGTCCCGGGTCGCCCCGCCCGCGCGGGAGGCCCCGTCGGCGATCCGTCCGGGAAGGCGCCGCATCTGGTCGTCGATCTGCTTACCGAGGTGGGAGATCCCGTCCTCGATCTCCGAGCCGAGCTCCCGCGCGTCCCGGGCCGTCGCGTGGCCGAACCGCTCGATCTTCGTGTCGAGGTCGCTGAACTCCGAAACGAAATCCCCGCCGAGACCGCGGGCCGCCTGGCGCATCTGGGCCAGGTGTTCGCGGAACCGGGCCTGGTCTGAACCGTCGCTCATGGTGTCCACCGGGCGAACGACCGCGGGTTCGCAAGATAAACCTTCGGCGCCAGCGGCAACGGGGGTCAGCCGCCCATCCGACGGTCGGCCCGCCGCCGGCGGCCCCGCCCTCCCGGGGAGCCCGGGGGGGTCGCGACGACCGCCGGGGCCGGAGGCATCAGGCGCCGTTCGGTCTCGACCCCGTGGGCCCACCGGACCAGCAGCTCGACCCCGAGGCGGCCCGGGTCGGTCACGACGAGCTCGCCGCCCATCGTCCGTGCGATGAGGCGGGCCGCCGGCTCGTACTCGGGGTTCGGGGACTTGAGGAGGATCATCGTGCTGCGCAGGGGCCGCACGGTCGCGACCTCGGTCGCCCGGACGAGCGCCTGCTCCATCGCCCGGTCCAGTTGGCCAGAATGGACCCGTCCGTCCTCCCCCGTGTACGCCTCCGGCAACCCATCCGTGATGAGGTAGAGCTCGCGCCGGTTCGCCCGGGAGGTTTGGAGGAGCAGGTGGGCCGCCCGGAGCGCCTCCGCGGTGTTCGTGAACGACCCCGCCCGGCACTCCCAGAGCGTCACCAGGTCGAGCACCTCGACCTCGTTGTCGAACGCGAGGAGGTCGATCGTGGCGTCCGGGTACCGGCGCCGGATCGCCACGTAGAGCGCGAGGAGGGCCTTCTTCGCCGCGTCGAGCTTGCCGGCCTCGGCCATGCTGCCCGAGCGGTCGAAGGCGAGCACCACGTGGACGCGCTCGCTCGTCACCTCCCGGTAGACGTAGCTGGTGGACTCCTCGATGTGGCGCTGGCCGGCCATTCGCGCGGCCAGGAGCGAGCCGGGCACGTCGAGGTGTGCGATCTCCTCGGCCCGGCGCAGCCGGGCCTTCTCGTAGACCCCGGTCGCTCCCTCGCCCTTGAGCGAGAGCCGCACGTCGGTCGGCAGGCGCTTCGTCTCCTCCTCGAGCAGGAGGCGGGCGAACCGCTGGACGAGGCCGAACGTCACGACCAGGCTCTCGCCCCGCTCCGCCACGAACCCGCGCTCCTTGAGCTCCCGCTCGAGGCGGCGCGCCTCCCCCTCCTTCACCCGGTTCTCGGTCTCGGCCGCGGCCCGGCGGGCCGCCTCGGCCCGTTCCTCCTCGAGCCGTCGCCGCTGGGCCTCGACCGCCTTCCGCTTCTCCTCGGCCTCCCGCTCGAGGGCCCGCTCCTTGGCCTTGAGAGAGTTCGCGACGCTGCCTGAGAGCTCCTGCTGCTGGGCGGGCGACAGCCGGGCGAGCGCCTCCCCGAGCTCCGAGGCCCCGAGGCCCCGACCGTCGGGGCTCGCGTAGGCGAATGCGACCGTTCGTCCCTCGGGAGGGGCGGCCTTTCCGGAGCCGCGCTTCCGGGAGAAGAGGGAGCGGAACCAGGCCGCGATCCGTGCAAAGAACGCACGGATGCGCGCCCCGAGCCCCGGCCGCGGCGGGGGCTGGTTCCACGAGGCGTCCGGAAGTAGGAGCGCCGCGGAAACGTCGCTCAGGAGGTCGGAGGGTGGCAACCGGGACCAGTCGACCTGGCGCGCGGCCGCGAGTCGGGCTTCGAGCGCGGCGAGACGCTGCTGCACCTCCACGTCGGACCGCATTCGGACCTCGTCGAGCGCCTCGACCTGCCGGTCGTACTCGGCCCTGACCCGGCCCACCCGGCGCTGGTCCTGCCGGCGCAGCTGGGCACGGAGCCGGTCCAGGCGGGCCCGCAGCTCGGCATCCTCCGCGGCCTTCGACTGGAGGAGGCGCCGGGCCCCGTCGACCCCTTCCTCAGCGAGCGCCCGGACGAGCGCGCCCGCGTCGAGGGCGTCCACCAGGTCGTCCGAGCCGACGTCGTCGTCGTACGTCGAGCAATCCGGAAGGCGCACGGCGTCGCTAGACGGGGGCGTCGTCGTCGTCCTCGTCGCGGCACGAGAAGAGGGAGTGCTCCTCCAGGAGGCGGAAGACGCCCAGCGCCGCGTCGAACGGGGCGACCCCGTCCCCGGGGTGCTCGCGCTCGCCCACGAATCGGGCGAAGGAGCGGAAGCGGGGGAAGAGGGTGGGGTCGCCCGCCGACTGCGTGAGCAGGGCCGCGTCGTCCTTCAGGCGACGACCCTCCCCGACCAGCGCCTCGGCCTCGGTGGCGCTCTCCTTCAGTGAGTCCCGGTAGTAGCGGCACCAGTAGACGCCCGCACTCCGCTTCAGCGAGGGGCCCAGGTACTGCTCGATGAACTCGCCGACCCGCTTCTCGTTCTGGCGGAACGACTCTCCGCTGCGGGCGCGCAGTCGGCCCCGCATCGCATGCAACAGGCCCGCCTTGAGGTCGGCCGAGACGGGGATCGTCCGCTCGGCGAGCGTGGCGATCGCGTGGGTCCGGCTGGCGACGTCGAGCAGGGTGCGGTTCGAGCCGACCTCCCCGATGTCCGGGTTGTCGTCGCTCGTCCTCAGCCGCCACGCCTCGATGACCCGCACGCCGGCGTCCGTGAGGATCTCGGGGACCCACCCGCCCCCTTCCTCCACCCGCGCCAGCGCGACGATCCGTCGGTTGTCGGCGTGCCGTTCGTTGTACCCGACGTACAGGCTGGTGAGGCGGTCGGAGAGCGGGTCGTTGATGTTGTCGAGGTCGGAGAGGTTCGAGGTCCCGACCGCGACGAACGAGCCGGGGAAGCTCTCCCGGGACTTCGAGGGGGTGACCACCCCCTCCTGGAGGGCCTGGAGGAGCACGTTCTGGGTGCCGAGCGGCAGCTTCCCAATCTCATCGACGAGGAGGAACCCCCGGTTCGCCTGGAGGAGCTTGCCCGGTTCGAGGACCAGGGGGCTCATCGGGTCCCCGACCTCCTCGAGCTTTCGGAGGTTGATGTTGCCGGTCAGATGGTCGGGAAAGACCTCCGAGCTCCCCTGGAGCCGGGCGAACCCGAACCCTTCGTGCAGGTGCACGTACTGGGCCGGGACCTTGGTGCCGTCCACGGCCGCGGGTTCGAAGCGGACCGGGTCCCCGCCCGGAGCGAAGCGACGGGTGCAGATCGGGCACGGGGGGAACCGGTCGGCCGATGCCGGGTCGATGATCGAGAGAGGGTCGTCCAGGACCGGGCAGCCGTCGACCACCCAGGCTCCCTTCGGGAAGAGGCCCCAGAGGTCCTTGGCGAGGCTCGTCTTGCCCGCGCCGGACGGGCCGAAGAAGAGGACGTGCGCGCCCGAGACGACCGCCGCGACCACGTCCTCGTAGGTCTGGGACGGGAGGACCGTGTGCGGGAAGAGGGACCGGATCGCCTCGTCCCGGGAAAGACCTCGGGTTCGGGCCGCGTCGAGCCGGCGGAGGACCTCGCCCCGGAAGCGCTCCCCGGGGGACTCGGCCGCCGGATGGAGGGTGCGGAGCTCGGCCGCGGTCGACCGCGCACCCTTCGCCGGTTCCTTGGCCGCCGCCACGGCGCGCGGAGTTGGGCTCGGGTTATGTACTTTGCCAACGGGAGCGCTCCGCGGGAGCCTCCGTCAGGGAATCGACCTCCGCCGCCTCGACACGGTTAAGTAGGGTACCCCGCTCGGCGGCCCCGCGACCCATGGCCGAGAAGGAGACGTCCGGGAAGAAGACCACGGTCGCCCGGACCGTCAAGGACAAGTGGAGGGCCAAGCACTTTTACAAGGTCCGTGCGCCGGGCCTCTTCCAGCACGCCGACCTCGGGGAGACCGTGGCGACCGAACCCGAGCAGTTGATCGGCCGGACGCTCGAGATGACGGTCCCCGAGCTCTCGGGGGGCCAAGACGCCGGCAAGGCCCACATCAAGATGCGGTTCCGCGTGGAGCGCGTGGGCGGGGACGGGGTCGCCGAGACCCGGTTCATCGGCCACGACCTTACCTCCGATTACGTCCGACGCCTCGCCCGTCGCAAGCGCTCCAAGATCGACACCTCGCTCCACGTGACGACGAAGGACGGGATCGAGATCGTGCTCAAGCCGGTCGCGGTCGGCGAGCAACGCCTCCAGACGCGGCTGCGCGCGGAACTGCGGCACAAGATGGTCGACATCCTCCGGGAGGAGGCGGCCCAGCGGACCGCCCCCGAGTTCGTCCGCGAGATGATCCAGGGGGAACTGTCGAAGATCCTGGCTCACGGGGTCCGCACCCTGTACCCGCTGAAGAAGATCGAGATCCGCCGCTCCGAGGTCCTCGGGGCGATCGCGGAGGAAATCCCCACCAGCCCGCCCCCGACCGAGAGCCCGGCCCCGGAAGGTCCGTCGGGCCCGCCTCCGGTCGCGGCGACCGCGGGCGGCGACGAGGACGCGGGCGCGTAGGTGCGGCCGTGGTGCCTCCGATCCCTGTCGGAGTGGCTCAGCCTGGTAGAGCACGGGACTCATAGCGGGCCGCCGCGGGCGTCCCGGGAGAGATCCTGGGGTCGGGGGTTCAAATCCCCCCTCCGACATCCTTTGGCAATTTCTCGCCGAGAAACGCCAACACTTGACCCTACGGGTGTAAGGGATTTGAACCCGCCATCTGCCCCTCCGGAAACGGGTGGGTTGTGTACTGGTGGCAAGGCGCGGAGTGTGGCGGGTCAGGCGAGGTGCATCCTCTGAAGAATCCTCTTGAACCTTGGGTCCTGACGCACCTGCTCGTAGCTGGGGTCCAGCCGGAACAATATGATCGCACCGAACTTGTGAGCGTCGACTGCCTTCTCGATGACCCTAAAGCATTCATCTAGGTCGTTCAGGTCCGCGTGGATTTCCATAAGAGTAGCGAACTTGAGAGCGGTTTCTGGCATCGCTTCTACTAAGGGAAGCAACTCCCGTGCTTGGTCCGCTCGGCCCGCCGAGGCATAGACCGCCGCGCGAAACATCGGATTCAGTGGGTCTTGTGGCGAACTTCTGATTGTAAGGTCAAGTTGTTCGATTTGCGCTGCGTGATCGCCCTTCGCCCAGAAGTAGTCACCCAGGAGGGCGTGGTATGCTCTGGTGGATTCGTCCAACCGGCCCAGCTTCTCAATCGCGACTCTCGCTTTGTCCAGCTGCCGGAGACGAATGAGCAACATGCCATGATTGGCGAGGACGATTATTGACAGCGGGTCCAAGGCCTCGGCCAGCTCGAATTCGCGTAGGGCCTCGTCGGGTCGAGCTTCCTCCGCCAGGAAGAGGCCGTAGTGTCGGTGTGCTACGGCGAGGCTGGGGTTGAGAGCTGTTGCTCGATTGAACTCTGTTTCGGACTCCACATATTGGTACTCGTCCCACAAAACCAAGGTGAGCGAGCAGTGGGCTTCCGCGAGATTCGGGTCGATTTCTAACGCCCGAGTGGCGAGTTTCCGGCTTGAGTCGTTCCACTCCACTCGGGGACTGCTAGAAAACCAAAGTCCGTCCAGTAGAATTACCTCGGATAGTCCTGAATAAGCCGACGCATTTCGGCCATCCAGAGATATCGCAAGCTCGAACTGCTCTTTCGCCGCCTTGAGTGTCTCCGGCGACCACCGGTGCAGGAGCGTGCGTCCTTTCAGATAGGCGAGATACGAGTCCTGCCTCACCGCCGGCCGCGCTTCGAGTTTCGCCCTCTCGGTGGCTTGGAGTTCGATCTTCAGCGCCTCCGCGACTTGCTTCGCGAGCTCGGCTTGGACCACGAAAACATCATCGAGCTCTCGGTTGTAGGAGTTGGCCCAGACGTGTCCCTGGGAAGGCACATCGATCAGCTGTGCAGTAATCCGAAGCTGATTCCCCGCCTTTCGCACACTCCCTTCCAGGATCGAGGAAACGCCCAGCTCAGCCCCGATTTGACTGACCCCCTTTGAGGTGGATTTGTAGGGCGTCACCGAGGTCCGCGCAATCACCCGAAGCTCTCGAAACTGAGAGAGCACGGAGATTAATTCCTCGGTCAGCCCGTCTGCGAAGTAGGCGTCGTTCGGATCCGGACTGATGTTGGAGAATGGGAGGACGGCAATCCCCGCGGGAACCAGGTCGTGTGCTGAGGACGGAAGAGCGTTCCACGGCAGCGCCACTCGGTAAAGGTCGATCTGCGCCTCCACCCCCTTGAGCGCGGCAGGTGGGAGCTTCTCGAACTTCTCGAGTACCTTGTTCCGGACTTGCTCGTAAACGGCGCCCGACAGGCAGATGCCCCCGGGCTCGGCAATCGGTTCGATCCGAGCCGCGATGTTCACCGCGTCTCCGAGGATGTCCGCGCCACTCTGCACGACATCTCCCAAGTGGATGCCGATCCGGATCTGGATCGGGGCGAGGCCGCCTTCGGAGTTTCGCTCGTAGATTCGTCGCTGAATGCTCACCGCACACTGGGTAGCCTTGAGTGCGCTGTCGAACTCGACCAGGAAACCGTCCCCGGTTGTCTTGATCTCTCGGCCCTGGTGGACCACCAGGAGCGGACGAACCAGCTCCGCCTGCTGTCGGAGCAGGTCGAGCGTTCGGCCCTCGTCCGCCTGCGCGGAGGCGGTGTAGCCGACTGTGTCGGTGAACATGATGGCGGCAAGGCGGCGGGTCGCGGCCACTCCCCGGGAACGGCACTTGTTAGATTAAGCCCCGGCTCAACGCGGAGGTCTTGTTCCGCCCAGTTGATTTGATGTATCCAAACCCCTAGAAGGCCGAGCGCTTCGTGTAGTCTCACAATCGCACTTTCCCGACTACAGGTAGTTGCGTAATCGGGCTTTCATCGAGAAACGGGGGTTGTCGGGGATATGAAGAATTCAGTAGTGTCCCCCTCCGACACCCTTCCAAGCCAGGGCGCCGAACCACCGAACGAGATCTCAGTTGGAAATGCCGTAGGATTTGCGGAGTTTCTGGAGGAGGGATGCGAATCGAAGATCACTCGCCATGTTTTGGTACGCGGGGTCCCGAAGTTCACCGGGATCCATCTTATTGTGGTCGATCAGACCTTCCACGAACGGAAAGAATCTCGCTCGATCATCGATGAGGGCATACGCAAAGGATAGCTGGTAAGTTTCGCTTCGCGCATTCGGGGATTCACTCGCTGCCTCGAGCGCGAGCACCTCATCGATGAGGCGTGACGCTTCTTCCTTGTTTCCCAGGTGAGCTTCGATCCGAGCCTGGAGGCTCTTGTACGCGATCTCGTCCCGCTGTAGTCGTCTGTAGGTTTGCAAATCCCGGTAGGCTCTCTCCCTCTCTCCGTTGATGGAAGTCAGCACGGCCCGCCCGGCATACGCCCAGGCATACCCCGGCTCCGTCTGGATGATCTTGTTGCAGACTGCGATCGCCTCGTCATTACGCCCTTCGAAGTAGTATTGGGTCGCCAAGAAAAACGCCCGACTGGGCGGGAGCGGGTCCAGTTCGAGGGCCCTCTCGACTTCCCGCGTCGCCTCAGCCACTCGACCCATGCCTCGCAGGATTTCCGCGTACCACTCGTGGGCGTCCGCGTGACTGGGGTTCAGCGTGAGCGCTTTTTTGAGTTCGGCCTCGGCTGCGGGGTAGTCGTCCACTATCAACACATGGCCTAGGGCGAAATGGGCCTCGGGCAGCGAGGCGTCCTGCTCGAGCGCACGTCTGGCCAGCGTTCTAGCTTTGCCGTAACCTTCGTCCTTCTCAACCCAATCGGCGTTAGCTGCGGTAACGTAACAATCCGCGAGCCCGGCCGTCGCCCGAGCGGACTCGGGATCGATCTTTAGGGCGCCTTCCAACAGGAGCATCGCCTGCTCGTTCGCTTCGCGGGTGAACTTATGCCACAATGTGCGGGCCTGGAGGCAGAGCGGGTAGACCTCAGGACTCTCAGCCCGGCCTCCGCCCCGAGGCGAGGGTAGCTTCAGCGCCTCTGCAATCTTGCGAGCGATTTCGGACTGGGTCTCGAAGACGTCGTCGATGCTCCCGTCGTAGCTCTGGGCCCAGAGATGGGCGTCGCTCTCGGCGTCGATCAGTTGGACGGTGATCCGCACCCGATTTCCGGACTTCCGAACGCTCCCTTCCAGGAGCTTTCCTGCCTTTAGTTCGCGTCCGATCTCGGTCATGCTCTTGGAGGTCTGTTTGTATCTCATTACAGATGTCCGCGAGATCACGCTGAGGCCGCTGATCCCTGACACCGTCGAAATGATCTCGTCTGTCATCCCGTCCGCGAAGTACTCGTCGCCGGCGGCTTGACTGAAGTTGGCGAGGGGAAGGATCGCGATCCGGTTCCGATTGACTTCGGACAACCCAGCGCCGCCCGCTTCCGTCCAAGGCAATACCACTTGATAGATGTCGATCGATGCCTGCAACCCCTTCAGCGCCGTCGGCGGCAGTTTCTCGAGCCGGTTCGGGATCTTGTTTCTGATCTGACTGGATACCTCTCCCGAGATGCAGACGCCTCCGGGGGGCGCGAGCGGCTCGATGCGTGAGGCGATGTTGACTGCGTCGCCGAAGATGTCGCGCTCGCGTTCTTCGACGTCCCCCAAATGAACTCCAATACGAAGTTGAATCGGTGCCACGCCTGGCTGGGAATTCCGTTCGTGCAAATGCTGTTGGATGTCAATCGCACACTGCACGGCTCGGAGTGCGCTATCGAACTCGGCTAGGAAGCCATCGCCCATTGACTTGACTTCGCGCCCTTGATGGGCGGCGAAGAGGGGACGGACCAGTCCGGCCTGCTCGTCCCGCAACCGGAGGGCCCTTGCCTCATTGGCCTGCGCTGAAGCCGTGGAGCCGACCATGTCCGTGAACATGATGGCGGCGAGTCGGCGACTGGAGGCCATGGCCCGGAAACGGTATTCGTTAGATTAAGCCCCGGTTCGCGGAAAAGCCCGCGATTTACCTGGTCGACTGTGGGCATCTGGCGTGTCGGGAGCCCAGCCGCTCCGGGTAGTCCGGTAACCGCGATAACCCGACTACCGGTGGTCTCGCAATCGTGCTTTCTCGCTGACCCCCAAGTCGGGGATATGAACAATTCAGTAATGTCCCCCTCCGACATTCATCGTGCAACGCCCTTCGCAATCCCGGTCTCCTCTCCGAAAGGGGGGGTTCACCGTCGACGGGAGGTCGAAATCAACGGATTGTCATGGGATGCCCAACTTTGCTAACAATTGCTGGAGTCTCGGGTCGGTTCGGACGTTTTCGTAAATCGGATTCAGCCTCGGTTGCTGGAACGCAACGTACCCAGCGTCGGCGGCCTGCTCCATCAGACGAAAACAGTCATCGAGGTTCCCCATTTCGGCGTACGTCAGCGCGATGGCCCACGTGATGACGCCAACTACGGGCAACGATTCTTCGTGCCGAAGTTGGGCCTCGGCCTCCTTCTTCCTGCCCGAAAGCGCGAGGTAGCGAGCCCGATAGACCGACTTGCGACGAGGTTCTGGCTCCAGCTCGACGACCTTACGAAGCTCGTCGAGAGCTTCCTGGGGTTTGGACTGGGAAAGGTAGTAGGTGGTGAGGGCGGCGTGATAGTCCACCCCGTCGGGTTCCAGTTGGCCGAGCGCTCGGATCTTCACGAGAGCTTCGTCCGGCCGACCCGACCAGACGAGTAAGGTGGCGAACCAGAAGAGGTTCCTCGCCCAAAGAGGGTCGGCTCCCTCGGCGAGTGAGTACTGCAAGAGCGCTTCTTCGGGCCGTCCCATCTCCTCCAGAATAGAGGCGTAGTTATGGTGCGCGATCGAGTAGCTCGGACTCAGCTCCAGAGCCAACTTGAATTCCTTTTCCGCCCCCCGATAGTCGTACTCGGCTTCCAGGACCAACGCGACCGCCTCATGCGCCTCCGCGAGGTCTGGGTCGAGGTCGAGCGCCCGCGCCGCCAATCCCCGGCTCCCTCGGGTCGATCTCTTGAAGCCTGGTCCTGGGAACCACCACGCTATCATCTCCGTTACAGCGGCGAGTCCGGCATGAGCGGCGGCGTTCATCGGGTCGAGCGAAATGGACCGTTCGAATTCGTTCTTCGCGGTCTCCAAGGATGCCTGGGTATGGGTATGCAACGAGATCCGGCCCCTCAGGTAGGCAAGGTACGAATCCGGCCGCACCGAGCGTCTGGATTCCAGCCGACTCCTCTCGGCCGGGCCCAATTTGATCTTGAGTGCATTCGCCACCTTTCTCGCGATCTCGGACTGCACGGCAAACACGTCGCCGAGCGCGCGCTCGAAGGTGTGCGCCCAGAGGTGGGCCTGGGATCGTACGTCGATCAATTGCACCGCGATCCGCAACCGATCTCCGGCTCGACGAACGCTTCCTTCGAGGATCGATGAGACGCCCAGTTCGAGCCCGATCTGGAAGACCCCTTTCGAGGCAGATTTGTAGGGCATCACTGAGGTGCGGGCAATCACCTGGAACCCCTTCACCTGGGAGACCACGCCAATCATCTCCTCGGTGAGTCCGTCGGCGAAATACGCGTCACCCGGGTCCGGACTGAGGTTGGCAAACGGCAGAATCGCAAGTCGATCCTGGATACTCCCGACGGGGAGGTTCAGGCTCGGGGTCCGACCGAGACGGACCTCGATCGCTCGCTCGAAGGGGGCGGGTAGCTCCAATTTCGAGTCCGAGTCCCACGACCGGCCCGCGGACGTCGCACGGAGGGTACCCGCCTCCAGCAGCCATTGGGCAATCTCCGCGGCATAGTACGGGTTGCCTCGGGACTTCTCGAACACGGCATCCCGCAACGCGGTCGGGACCTCCTTCGTTTGGAGCACCTCGCCGATGAGCACACCCAGGTGATCTCGGTCGAGGGGGCGGACAGTCACGGTGGTGCAAGACTTCTGACTCTCGAGGTTCGACAGCAGGTGCCGCAGCGGTTTGTTCTCCTCCGGTTGCGTGTCGCGATAGGTGCCCACGATTCCGAGGGGGAACGGTCGACCCAAGCGCGCGACACTCCCCAAGAGCTCTAGCGAAGAGTTGTCCGCACTGCCGAGGTCGTCTATCGCGAGCAGCAGCGGACGTTCGTCCGCGATGGCGACAAAGAAACGGCCAATCGGTTCGACCCGAGTCTCACGCCCGTCGGTGCCGGACCTGTGGCTCGGGTCAAAGAGCCACACAAGGTCGTTCAACCCCGGCGCGATGGAGCTGAGGGCACGCAGGTGCGGCTGGACCGTTGAATACGCCTGCTTCCGAGGAGTCGTTTCAAGGTAGTGCCGAAGCAATTCGACCCATGGACCGTAGGCGACCCCGTGGTCCAGGGCACCACAATCGACCGAGAGGACCGTCATTCCGATCTTCGTGGCCCTCGACTCGGCCTCACGGAGGAGACGTGTTTTACCGACCCCGGCTTCTCCGGAGAAGAGAAGAACGCTCTCCGACCTCCTTTCAATTCGTCCAAGAAAGTCGGCGATTGTGCGGATTTCGCCTTCCCGGCCGACCGTCCGGGTCGGGACACCGATATCGGCGGGCGGGGCCGACGGGGAAGAGATCCCTTCAATGCGGGTCGTGGACGAAGTCGTGCCGTTCGCCGAGTCTGACTGTTGACCTGCGGGCCTCATGCGTTTGGACGGGCGCGACAAGGTCCGGCGATGGAGAACCGAGAACCACACGGGGTCTCGCATGACCCAACCGCCGGAGGAGCAATCAGGGAGGGGAAGTCATCGGACGCCGGAAACCGCCAGGCTCGACGCCCGAGGAAGGCGGCCAATCGACCGGGAGCGGGAGTCGGGAGCACATCCCATGAATAGCCTTCACAGCATTAAGCGCCCTAGCGCCGCCGGCTGTACGCCTCTCCCTTCCTCGAGTACGTCGACCGGCTGCATCGGGGCCCCTCGCTTCGGCGAGGGGCCCCGGACCGACGAGGGAGTCTCGGTCGTTTAATACGGGAATCTCGGGCAGGAGCTGGCCGGACCACATCTCCCCCCGATCGTCGTTGCCAGGAATCCTCGGGCCATGCCCAAAACTACCTCCGTCCCCCGGAGGGTGTCGGTCATCGCCGCCACCACGCCCATTCGGCACAGTCCCACGATCGCCCCCGCCGCGTCCACCACCGCTTTCGCCTCCATGTTCTCTCTCTTCGTGGCATTCTAGCCACAACAACCAATTGTGTCGACGTTTCGGTCCGGCTGTCGCGCGACCAACGGGCTTCTTATCGGAGGGAACGCGTTCCGGCGCTCCAGAAGGAGTGCGACAACTGTCGCAGGGCGGGCCGTGACGAAGGCGGACCGGGCGGAGTTAGAGCGACTTGTCTTTGTTCTTGAGCGGCAGCATCCCGACTGGTCCGCGAGCGACATCGAACGCGGGCTCGCCGAATGGGCGCCGGCCTCCCACGGTAGCTGGAAAGCCGACACTCCGAACCTTCGCGCCCGCTTGCGCCAGGTGCAGCGATGGCGGAGTGGGTCGCGTGGGGGCGGACGATCCCCCCGGACACGACTCGCCTACACCTTCCTCTGGCCGATGGGCGAGAAGCAACGCGAGGCCGTCGAATCCTCGTACATCGCTCGCGCGAGCTCTCGGCGCGCTTCCCATCGATTGTTCCTCTACAACTGTTCCGCTGAGGTCGTGCGGGAACTTCGGGCCAAAGTGGGAGGGGTGGAGGTGGCCTACGAGCCGGCGCTTTTGGCCGGCGCCTTCACTGAGATTCATTGGACCCGCAATCCGGCGATCCGGGACGGTCTCCTCCAAGCGGCCGGTCACGAGGCCCTCTCACACCCGCTGGAGGTCGAGTTCGCCGTCTCGAACGGTACGAAGCGAGCGCTGTTGAAGGGGACGCTCAGTTTGGACGCTACCGATGGATGGAATTCCTTCCGCGCGCGCGACGGGTCAGCGAAGGAGATTGAGTGACCGTACTTCGGTGGGGGACTTGAACAAACTGGGAGTTCCCCCCTCCGACCTCTTTTGAGATTTCCGAGGGGTCGTCTTCGCACGGGGGCCAAAGGTCTCTTCGCATCGGCCCCCCGGACAGTCGATATACCCCGTTCGCGTTCGATTCCGGCCGGTGGGCGATGGAGGTTCCCGAAGTCCGGTACGCCCGTAGCGGCGACCTTCGCATCGCCTACGAGGTGTTCGGGGCGGGTCCCGTCGACCTGGTCTACGGTCGTACGGCAATCTCTCATCTCGAACTCGTCTGGGAGCAGCCAGCGGTCGCGGGATACTTCCGGGATCTAGGGAGCGCCGCCCGGGTGATCCTGTGGGACAAGCGCGGTGTGGGTCTCTCGGACCGAGCGGTTGGGACGCCGACGCTCGAGGACCGGATGGATGATCTCCGGGCCGTCATGGACGCGGCGAAGAGTCATCGTGCGGTGATTTTTGGAGCCACCGACACGGCGGCGATGGCCCTCCTGTTCGCGGCGACCTACCCGGAACGAACCTTGGGCCTCATCCTTATCGCTCCGACGGTCCGAGGTGCGTGGGCTCCCGACTTCGCCTTCGCCCCCACGCGCGAAGAGGTGGAGGAGTCCATCCGACTTTCGGACGAGGATTGGGGGACGCCTCCGCACATCGACCGACTTTTGTCGACACAGGCCCCGAGCCGGGTAGCGGATCCCGATTTCAAACGATGGTACGGGCGGGTGATCCGGTTTGGTTCGTCGCCCTCCGCGGCCGCCTCCCTCGCGCGGATGAACCTTGAAATTGACGTTCGGGCGACTCTTCCGGCGGTTCACGTCCCGACGCTCATCCTGAAATGCCCGGGCGACAGGGCCGTTCGTGAGGAGAACGCGGATTACGTCGCCTCCCGCGTGGCTGGGTCTCGGATTGTTTCCATTCCGGGACGAGACCACTTCTTCTGGGCGAACCCCGAAGCGAGCGCCGCCTCCCTCCGTGCCCAGAAATCGTTCCTCACCAGCCTACCATCGGGTTTGCCTGACGAGGACCGAGTACTCAAGACCGTAGTCTTCGCCGACATCGTCGATTCGACCCGACTCGCCTCCCGGCTGGGTGATCACAGTTGGAGGGAGATTCTGGAGTCCTTCCTCGCTGGGTCCCGCGCCGAAATCACCCGCTTCCGGGGTCGATTGGTGAAGACGACTGGCGATGGGTTCCTCGCCACCTTCGACGGACCGACCCGGGCGGTACGCTTCGCACAATCCGCTCGGGACCAGGCGAAACAACGGGGCCTCGAGCTTCGGGCCGGAGTTCACACCGGTGAGTGCCTCGTGGCAGACAACGACGTCGTCGGGATGGCGGTCCACCTTGCGTCCCGGATCTGCGATTCCGCTGGCGGCGGCGAGATCGTGACCTCACGAACTGTCCGTGACCTATCCGTAGGCTCAGAGGTGCGGTTTGAGGAACGGGGGTCCCGCCGGTTCAAGGGCGTGGAGGGGAACTGGGAGACGTTCCTCGCGGTATCGCGGTGATTCCTGGACCCCGCCTCCTCTCTGGCGGGGATTTGAACCCGTCAACCCCCCTTCCGAAAAAGGGTCGCTTGCCGAACGGGGGCACAATCGGGTCGTGTTACGCGAGATTCAGCTTCTTCAGGAGTTGAGCGAACCTGGGGTCAGACCGAATTGGTCCGAGCGCCGGTTCGAACATCCAGACCTGAGTGGTGAGCTGGTGACTCTCGAATGACTCATCCAGGTACTGGAAACAGCCATCGACATCACCGACAAACGCCCGCCACATCGCCCGTTCTTCTAGGAGTGGCTTTTTCGGCAATGCTTCCGCTTCCCGGATTAACTTCCAAGCCTCCTCTTTCTTGCCCATACTCGAAAGTGACATGACGCGGCCGGTCCATGCGGGTTCGCCTCTGAGCTCTGCGAGTCGGTCACATGCCTGAAGGGCGCCATCGAAATCGCCCCTCGCCCACAGATAGTAGCTGAGTGTGCCGCTGTAGACGATGCCGGCTTTATCCAACTCCTTGAGCCTGTCCAGTCTGACCGCCGCCTCGTCGAGTCTTCGAAGCATGATGAGCAAAAACGCGTGCCAATCCGCGTACTGCACCGAGATCGGGTCCAGTTCCTCGGCCAGCGCGAGCTCTCGGAGGCCGTCCTCGGATCGGGCAAAGCACAGGAGGATGAGCGCGTACTCGAAGTGCGCGTAGGACAAACTCGGATTGATGGACAGGGCGAGTTCCATCTCCTTCGCGGCGCCCCGGTGATCATTCTCGTCCCAGAGAATCAGTCCGAGCGAGCAGTGAGCCTCCGCAAGGTTGGGGTCGAGTTGCAGGGCCCGAGCGACGTGGTCCCTAACCACGGACTCCTGGTCGTTGGTTAGAGGTTCGTTCTCAGCCCACGCGATATGCTTGAGTGCATCCGCCAATCCGGAGTGGGCCCTCGCGTTTGTCTCGTCTATTGAAAGCGCAACCTCGAAGTGTTGTTTTGCCGCTCTGAAGCCCTTGTCGGACCATTGTGATACCAGTAGGGAACGGCCTCTAAGATACGCGAGGTAGGAATCCGGCATCACCGGGGATTGACTCTCGAGCCGCGCCGTCTCCGTTGGCCGAAGCTTGATTCTGAGCCCTTCCGCCACCTGCTTCGCAATCTCTGCCTGGACCGCGAATACTTTCTCGAGCTTCCGGTCGTAGGTGTTCGCCCACGTGTGCTCCTGCGTCGCACCATCGATGAGTTGGACGGTGATACGGAGATCATCCCCTGACTTTCTGACGCTGCCCTCCAAAATAGCATCGACGCCCAACTCGGCCCCGATCTGGGCCGCCGACTTGTTCGTCGATTTGTACTGGGCGACTGAGGTTCGGGCAATGACTCGAATCTCGCGCAACTGCGAGAGGACGGTGATCAGTTCCTCCGTAAGACCGTCTGCGAAGTACTCGTCCTTCAGGTCCGGGCTGATGTTGGAGAACGGAAGCACCGCCAGTCGTGGAGGTCCGGTGCCCCTCACGGGGGCTTCGCCACGGGTCCAGGGCAGGAGAACCCGGTACAGGTCCATCGAGCGTTCCAATCCCTTGAGCAGCGTGGGCGGGAGCTTCTCGAACCGGTCGGCAATCTTGTTCCGTACCTGCTCGTGGACGGCTCCTGAGACACAAATGCCGCTGGGCTCGGCGATCGATTCGATTCGTGAGGCGATGTTCACCGCGTCTCCAAAAATGTCGCTCTCGCGCTGCTCGACATCGCCGAGGTGGATCCCGATTCGAAGCCGAATCGGGGCCACCCCGGGTTGCGAATTTCGCTCGTGCAGATGTTGCTGGATGTCGATGGAGCACTGAACGGCCCGGAGCGCACTGTCGAACTCCGTGAGAAACCCGTCGCCCATCGACTTGACTTCGCGCCCCTGATGAACGGCGAATAGAGGCCGGAGGAGAGCCGCCTGCTCGTCCCTGAGCTTGAGGGCCTGGGCCTCGTTGGCCTGGGCCGATGCCGTCGAACCAACCATGTCCGTAAACATGATGGCGGAGAGGCGCCGAGTGGAGGCCACGAGTCGAGAGCTGCTTCAGTTAGATTAAACTCCCATACCTTCCGCTCCTTTTGAAGAAGGGTTCGAATTAGGCGGGTTCCCCGACGGCCGGCTTGGATCCGGCTGGTCGGACCGGTTTCTAGCGATGGACTTGTGTACGGGGGGGTTCCGACCGACCCCCGACCTCACGTGGGGGATTTGAACAATTCCAGAGTTCCCCCCTCCGACATCTTCGGCCGATGTCTCACCGAGGAACGTTCGTCGGACCCCGCCTGCCGGCCGGGGACCTTACTGCTGAGAACTATTCTCCACTTCGAACTATCAGGATCGGGACGCCCGGCCCAACGTAGGGGAAGAGGCCGGGAAACCATCTCTATGCATAGTTCAGTCCGCGCGCTCTTTGCAACGCCATCTCGACAGACCGTGCGGCGGCTTTCGTGTCACCGACCTCCTCGCTGGCAATCGCTTGGCGGACCAGCCCTTCGAGCTCGGGGGGAAGGGGATTTTGTGACAGGGGGAGCAACCCCCGTGCGAGGTGGACCGCCCGCGGAATCTCTCCCCGCCGGATAGCCACTCCGATGAGCGGCCAGATCGCCATCCAGTCGCAGGGGTAGGAGTTCGGGATCTCGTGCCAGATCTTGAGCGCCCTTTCCCCCTCCGCGGCGGCCCTATTCAGGTCGCCCGCGCGCCATGCCACCCAGGAGGCCGTTGCGAGGGCCATCGCCACGTACTCCGGAAGTTCGGCAGCCTCGGCAGCCGAGAGGACCCCGGGGATGAGTCGTTCGGCGGCCATCACGTCGCCCGACCGTCGCTCCGTCGCCATCAGGTAGGTGATCGCCCGGGAGCGTTCGGTAGTCAGACCCATCCTCTCGGATTCTCGGAGGGATGTAGTGAGATGTGCGCGAGCCTGTTCCACTTCACCGCGCCAGAAGTGACTAAAGCCCACGCAGAAGACGGAGCCGTTGATCCACTCGGGGTCTCCGGATTCATTCGCGGCCGCGAGGGCCATACGGTCGTACGCCAGACCCTCGTCGGAAATCCAACCGCGATTCTGCATCCAGTCCAGGCTCCGTAGGTCATGGTAGAGGCGGACCCGGTCGAGGGGGTTGGGGCTGTGCTCGAGGATCGGCCGAATGCGAGCGAGCGTCTCCGCGTAACGCGCGGCGTTTCTGTGCCGGTCCGGGCTCCAGTAGTACACGTCCATCCGGAGCCGCTGAATCCCGATCCACTCCGCCGACCAGGGGTCTGCTTCTAGGGCGGGTGGGGGAGCTCCGAGTGCCCGCTCGGCCGCGTCACAGCTCGCGAGCGCAGCGTCGTAGTCGTGGTTCCCATCGTAGCCCCATCCTAGGGTGACCCAGGCCTTGGCCTGCGTAATGGAGTCCAGTCCAGCGGCAAGCCGGGTCCCTCGCAAGTACGTCGCAATCGAATCGGAATGCCGACCGAGGTTCCATTGGGTATCTCCCAATCGTCCGGAAACACTGAGAGCGCGTTCCCGGAGCGCCCGCTCGTCCTCCTTGTGGGCGATGGCTTCCTCCAGGAGGTTGAGCGCCTTCTCATACGCCGACGCAGCGTCCTCACGGGCGTACACCTGGTTGGCGCGGTCCCCGGCCCGAACGTAGTACTCCAGCGCCCGGTCCGGGGCATTTCCTTGCCGGAAATGGTAAGCGAGCTCCTCCGCGCGCTCATTTGCGAGGTTCCCCCAGGCCCGCTCCAGCACCTGGCCGGCCCTGAGGTGGTACCGTTGGCGCCGGACGAGAGAAAGCCCGGCATAAAGGACGTCCCGAGTCTGCTCGTCGCCGAACTGGTAGATCGACCGCCCGGGCGCGGTCTCCTTCTCCCGGAGCAACCGGGCGCGCAGCATCGCCTCGACCAGGAGCAGCAGCCGGTCGGAATCGACCTCACTCACTTCCTTGAGGCGCTCGAATTCGAACTCGTTCCCAAAGACAGATGCAATCGCGAGGACGCTCTCGGCCTCGGGGCCGATCCAGTCAACCCGCCGCCGAATCACCTCCCGAACCGTCGGGGGAACTTCAATGCGTGCGTCGGGTTTTGCCTGCCAGCCGTCGAACGTGCGTACTAACGATCGGTCCTCTACGAGAGACCGGCACAGCTCCTCGACGAAGAGGGGATTGCCTCCGGTCTTTTCGAGAAGAGGCTCGATCACGTCGCGGGGTGGAGTCGTCCCCCCGAGGACTGCCCCGACCAAGTCCCGACTATTGTCTGGGTCGAAGCGCTTCAACGAGATTTCTCGAAGGATCCCATGCCGTCGGAGGTCGAACAGTGCCTTTCCGAGGGCTCCCCGGGGGTCCAGCTCGGTATCTCGATACGTTAGGATCACGAGAATCGGCCGTTCCTTGATTTGGGCACCGAAGTACTCGAGGAGCGAGACCGAGTCGGGATCGGCCCATTGGAAGTCGTCCAGCAGGAGCACGAGGGGCGTTTCTTTGGCAAGGTTTTGAAAGAACCGAGCGACCCCTTCGAAGAATCGGAGGCGGGTTTGCTTCGGTCCTAGCGAGGGGGCCGGAGGTTGCGGGCCGAGCCGGTCCGACAGTTCGGGAACGAGCCCTATCGCCTCTCGCTGGCACCCGTCACAGACCTTGAAGACCATGGATGGCGGCGCCTCGCGCACGAAGAACCGCGCGGCCTGGGCCCAGTGGGAATAGGGGGCGTTGAGCTCCTCCTGGAACCGCCGCCCTCGAAGAACTCGAACTCCCGTGCTCTCTGCTTTGCGTACGGCCTCCTCCGCCAGTCGGGTCTTTCCGATGCCGGACTCGCCACCGAGAGCGATGATGGCTCCCTCGCCGTGGGCAGCCCCTCGAAGAGCTTCCCGGAGGCTCCCGAGCTCCGCGGTTCGGTCGGTCCACGGGGTGACCCTCGCGGCCGGGGGAGCGTGCCACGGAAGGTCCACGCTGAAGACCGTGATGGGGGTGCCGATGTTCTTGAGAAATGCGTGGTCCAGTTGCACACACAGGTAGGGAATCTTGTTGCTCACTTGTTCGAAGACCGGCCCGCTGATGCAGATCCCCGACGCCTCGGCGAGCGGTTCGATCCGCGAGGCGATGTTGACCGCGTCCCCGAGGATGTCCCCGTCCTTCCGAACGACGTCTCCGAGGTGAATGCCGATCCGCATCTCCGCGGGCCGGACACCGGCCGATTGATTTCGGTGAAACAGACGACGCTGAATCTCAATCGAGCACTCGGTCGCGTCGAGCGCGCTGTCGAACTCCACCAGGAATCCATCGCCGAGGGCTTTCACCTCACGCCCGTCGTGGGCGGCAAAGAGGGGCCGCAGAAGGCTCGAGATTTCGTCCACGGTCCGAAGCGCGAGCGCCTCGTCTTGCTGGGCGAGGGCGGAGAAATCCACGAGGTCAGTGAACATGATGGCAGCAAGTCGTCGGCGGGAGGCCACGGCGCGAGAAGGGCATTCGTTAGATTAAGACCCCTTCACGGAGGGCTCTGGCCACGTACTCAGACCGGGTTCATTCGCGGGTCGAAAGTGGCCACTGGGCCGCATTTGCCCTGTGAGGGATTTGAACCATTCGTAGTTCCCCCCTCCGACACCTTCTTGGCCCGCCTTCGCTGCCGGGTCGAGCACAATCGGCTCGGAGCATAGCATGCCGCAATGTCCGGATATCACGATGGGTCGGTTGGTCTCGGACGCGCAAAGCGAGTCCCATTTTGCCGAGGTCGTGGTTACTACTTCTTCCGTGGATTTCGCCCCACCAGCGCCTCCCCTCTGCGTCTCGCCTCCGATGAAGGCCGAGCGCCACCTGTTTCTCGTGGTGCCGGTGGGTTGGTACGGGCAACCGCACCCATCGCCAACCCGCCAGATATTTTCCGTGCTCCGAGAAACTCTCGAGGTTAAGGCCAGTGACGGAGAGGGGCGACGTTTCGCGACAGGGGACTTTGCCATTCTGGAAGACACTTCCGGGAAAGGTCACTCAACCCGGAATGTGGGAAGCGAACCCGCGCTGCTTTCAATCACGCAGATCTAAAGTCGAGGGCATTTGAGATTGGGTGGCCCCGAGCGCCCGCCTTCTTGCTTCGAGCCATAGGGACGGAGCGGCCGTCCGCCCGCCGTATGGTGATGATACGAAGAATTCCGTAGTGTCCCCCTCCGACACGTCCCGCCGAGCCAACGCGGTCGGTATTGAGGAAATCCTGAGCAACCCACCTACTCGGTTCGGAGCGGAGTGGTCTCTCGCCTGTCACGGGCTCCGACATTCAAAGTTCGACGCTAAGCATCGGTGGCTAGGAAGAGATCGGGCTCGTTCCGAGGCTCTGGCGAAGCTCTAGGAGCTGGTGTACTGCTCTATCGGCGCCCTGGGAACGGAATTGCCCGATGGCTTCGTCGAGGAGAGAAGTCGCACGGTCAAGCGAGCCACGCTTAATCTCGACCCCCGCAAGGTCCACGCAGGTCCGGGCCAATTCGATCTTCCAACCGGCCTTCCGCCAGAGTTGGGTGCTCTCCAGGAGTCGTTCGAAGGCTTCTGGCTCGCGGCCGGTGTGCAGGGCAAGCAGACCTCGTGCGCGAGCGAGGTATGCGAGCGCCGGAGCTCCCCCCACGCGCTCGACCGATCCGGCGAGCCCCGCCAGGTAGTCTTCGGCTCGCTGCAATGCCTGTTGAGAAATGGCGGCATCGAAGAGCAGCGTCTGGAGCCAGATCGGAATGAAGCCGTCGAACTCTACCTCTCCCCGCTTTCGGAGGGCCTTCATACCTCGCAGCAATTGCTTCTCGCCGCCGGAGGGATCTCCGCTCACGAGGCCTATCAGCCCGGAAATGAAGGAGAACCAGATCTCCTGATACAACGCCATCTCCTTCGAAAGGATTTCCTCGGCCTGGTGGAGCAGGTCCGGCAAACCGTCGAGCTCTCCCCGAAGCAACGGGACTGCGATGAGGTGATAGAGATTGTGTGCCGTTTGTGCCTGGTTGAGTGCTCGAATGGACTTTTGATGCTCCACCGCCAAGCGGAGCGACTCGTCGAGGTCCGAGACCCATATCCGGGCGAACGAGCCGAGGCTTCCCTGGATCGCCACCTCGAAGTTCGGGGCCTTCACCTTCCGGGCGTACTCGACCGCCCTTCGAATCCACTCTTGACAGCCGTCCATGTCGCCCAGTCCCGTCGCGGCGTACCAAGCCCCGTGAAAGTACGCCTCCAGCGCCGTCGGAGGGTCGTGCTCGAGGCCGATCTCGAGGGCCAGGTCAATGTTGCGTCGGACCTCGTCTCGGGCCCCGGAGGGAGCGGTCTTCGCGAGTTCGAGGCATATGGCGGCCTTCACGACCGGGGCTCCCACGCTATCGGCGAGCTCCAGGGACCGGGACCACAGGGCCCGGGCCTCCTTCGTCCGGCCGGCTCCTCCCAAGTACGCCGCGTAGTCCAGGTACAACCTCGCGAGTTCCGGACTGGGAGGAACGGACTCCAGCAGCTCCTTGGCCTTGGTGAGCGGCGCCTCCGCGAAGGGAAACTCACCGAGGAGCGTCCAGCCCGAGTGGGACGCGGCTTGGTGGAGGGCCGCCCCGGCGCGCAGTCGATCTCCCAGCCGTTCGTACACCTCCGACGCCTCGGTCCTTCTACGTACCGACTCCTCGTACTGCCCGAGGATCTCCAACTCGGTCCCCAATCTCTCGAGAACTTCGGCCCGAGTACGCTCGTTGGGAGCCTCCTTCAGGATTTCGAGCGCCGTACGGTAGTACATGACGGCCTGCTCCCGCGCGTAGCTACTGGCTGAGTTCTCGCCCGCCAAGAGGGTCCACTTGAGCGCGCTCGAAAGGTCGTTGCCCCGATGATAGTGCAGGGAGAGTTCTCCCGCAACTGCGTCGCCCCCACGCGCGAACCGCCCTTCGAGTGCTTGGGCCGTTTTGAGGTGGTAGCGTTGACGTCGGACCAGTGAGAGCTCGCGGTAGAGGACCTCTCTCGTCTGATCGTCGGCGAACGTGTAGACCGACCGACCCGGAGCGATCTCCCGCTCTCGCAGGAGCCGGGCCCGGAGAAGACCCTCGACCTGCGCCAGCAAGCGATCGGGGTCCACACCGCTCACCCGTTGGAGGAGCTCGAAGTCGAACTCCATCCCCAGCACCGCGGCGACGGAGAGGACGTCCTTGGCTTGCTCGCCGGCGCGAGCCGCCCTCTTGAGAATAACATCCCGCATGGTGGAGGGGACTCCTACATCGGCGATCGCCGAGGAGTCCCAGTTCTCGCCCCGACGGACCAGTTGGCGCTCTTCCGTCAACGACCGGAGGAGTTCCTCCACGAAGAGTGGGTTCCCGCCGGTCTTCTGCCGAACCAGACCCACGAGTTCGGGTGGAGGATCCTTGGTTCCGAGGATGGCCCCCACTAATTGGCGAGCGGGACCCCCCTCCATGCGCCTCACGGGGATCCGAACGACTGCCCGCGAGTGGGTGAGATCCTGAATGACCGTCTTCAATAGCGGGGTTTCATCCTCCAAGGAGTCTCGAAACGTGAGGAACAGCAGTACCGACTGGCTCCGGATAGGTTCGGCCAAGTAATCCAGCAGTCGGAGCGACCCGGGGTCAGCCCACTGCAGATCGTCGAGCAGAACCAGGAGTGGAGACTCACGGCTCAGGTTGATCAGGAATTGGGCGATCCCCTCAAAGAACTGGAGTCGCGCAGCATCGGGAATATTCTCCCCCGCCGAAGGGAGTTGGCCAAGTCGTTCGCCCACCTCGGGAACGAGCTTCACGAGCGATGCCGCGCAACCGGCGGAGAGCTTGTAGAGGAGGGGGGCCGGAATGTCCCGGAGCACGCCTCGGGCCACTTGGACCCACAGTGAGTAGGGAATCGGTTGCTCGTCCTGATGACCCCGACCTCGTAGGGTGCGGAATCCCTTCCCTTCCGCTTTGCGGATCCCTTCGTCCGCGAGGCGGGTCTTGCCGATTCCCGATTCGCCGGTGAACGCGACGACATTGCCCTGGCCGCGGGCGGCCGCTTCGATGATGCGCTCTATCGTTCCGAGTTCCGACTCTCGGTCAGTCCACGGGGTGAGCCGAGCTGCGGGAGGAACGACCCACGGGAGATCCAGGCTGTACACGGACATGGGCGTATCGATGTTCTTCAGGAACGCGTGCTCGAGCTGGGTGCAGGAGTAGGGCACCTTGTTTCGGACTTGGTCGAAGACCGGGCCGCTGATGCAGATCCCCGAGGTTTCGGCCAGGGGTTCGATGCGCGAGGCTATGTTGACGGCGTCGCCGAGAAGGTCCCCGGCCCGTTCAATGACGTCTCCGAGGTGAATACCGATCCGGAGCTCGATGTGCCCTCCCCCGGATTGTTCGTTGCGCTCTCGAAGCTCTCTTTGAATGGCCACGGCGCACTCCATCGCCTGGAGGGCGCTTGGAAACTCCACGAGGAACGCGTCTCCGATGGTCTTGACCTCGCGACCCGCATAGGCACCAAAGATGGTGCGAAGGAGCCCTCGGTGTTCGTCTAAGAGCCGAAGGGCCAGGGATTCATCCCGCTGGGCGAGAGCCGAGTACCCCACCATGTCGGTGAACATGATGGCGGCGAGTCGTCGGGTTTCGGCCACAGGGCGTAACCGTCTTCGGTTAGATTAAGCCCCAGTTCATCGAGGCGGCGCCGGGCGGGCTACCTGATCAGGCATACCTGGCGGCCAGAAATCCCGACCGCGTCGGGTCGTCTTGCCATCGCGATGTCTTGATCACGTGCGGCCCTGTACTCGCGTGTTCCCGGTCTCGGTCAGATCGGGGATGTGAGCAGTTTAGCAGTGTCCCCCTCCGACACTATGGTGACTCGAGGTCGAGGGGTCGCAACTACCGTTCCAGCCTCCTGCCCGTGCGGCCGGGTTGGCAGCGCGACCGAAATCCACCCTGCGGGAGCCCGTCCAGGGCACATCCCGCGACGCTGCGACGGAAGGCCTCGAGATTGTCAACCGGATCGTCCCCGAACGATGCAACTGGGGGGGGGGCGGTGAAGAGGTTGGACCGGAGCAGTTGCGGAGGGCTGAGGACCGCTTAGGGCGAGAATCCCTTGACCGCCTCGTAGTGGAGCATGATCTCCTTGTCCTCTCCGGGCTTCGTTTCGATGAGGTTGAGCGTGGTCTGGGTCTTCATCGGGTCCCAATATCGAGGACCTCTCCCGTACACCACGGGCATGACGAAGAACCAGTAGTCGTCGGCGAGATTGCGCCTCAGGCATTCACGGACCACCGCGGGTCCGCCTTCCAGCATGATGTTTCCGCCTTTCTCCCGCTTCAGTTTGCTCAGGATCTTGGCAAGGTCTCCGCTCAGGATCCTCGAGTTCTCCCAGTCGGTGGACTTGAGGCGGTGGGAGAGGCAAATCTTCTCCACGCGGTCAAGATACCGTCGGTAGTCGAGTAGCCAGGTCGCCTCACCGGGCTTTACCGCCTTCTCGCTCCAGGTGCGCTGGTGACCTAGGAAGGATCGACGGCCCATGACGACCGTCGTGACATCGTCGAACCGGTCGTACCACATGTAGCGGAAGAGCGCGTTGGGCTCCGTCAGCTTCCGTTTCTTCTCCGGGTACTTCGGAAACTCGCCGCGGCCGTCCAGAGTCATGTACACATTCGCCGTCACTTTTCGCATCTTCCTGACACCCCAGTCTTCGGCGGTTCGCGATACCGGTACCCCGCCCCGGTCGAACACATGTACAAAAGGACATATATCCCTTTAGGCATTCGTTTTCTGTGAGCGACGTCTTCCAGATCCTCGCAGAACCGTCGCGGCGCCACCTCCTCGAGGCCCTCCGTCAAGGTGAGCGGTCGGTCAACGACCTGGTGGGTCGGACCCGCATGTCCCAGCCCTCCGTCTCGAAGCAGCTGCGGCTGCTCCTGGACTCGGGCGTGGTCAGTCTTCGAAAGGCGGGGCGTCAGCACTTGTACTCGATTCAGGGCCGGCCGCTTCGAGAGGCTTCCGAGTGGCTCTCGTACTACCAGCGGTTCTGGGACGAGGGCCTGACCCGGATGGACGAGGTCCTCACGAAAGGGGCCCGCCCGGAAGGGCGGGAAACGCGATGATCCAAGCGGACGAGCCGACGGCCGTCGTTCGTGTGGAGCGGATCCTGCACGCACCGCCCGATCAGGTCTTCCGTGCCTTTCTTGAACCGGACCTGCTCCGCCAGTGGATCGCGCCCAGCGACCTCATCGTTGAGCAGGTCACGGTAGAGCCCAGGGTAGGTGGCCGGATCGAGGTCTGGCACTCACAGAATGGAGTCAGCACGGGAAAGTTCGAAGGACTTTTCCTTAAGATCGACCCGCCGCGGGAACTTGTGTACCGCTGGGCGTTTGTGGGGACCGAACCGGAGAAGGAGGGAGAGTACTTCGACACGCTGGTCACGATCCGACTTCGACCGGAGTCCGAGGGTCGGACGCACGTCTACGTCGTCCACGAGAAGCTGGAGGAACTCCAGCGCGGCGCTCCGCACATCTATGTTCGGCTCGTCGCCGGCTGGACCGAGTGCCTGGGCAGCCTCGAACGCGCCGCACGAGAGCTCCCCGAGAATCGGAAGTAGGTCCGCTCCGAGCGGGTGCAAGCCCGTCGGGAGATTCGGTCGGGAGACGGGTCCCGCCAGGCGCCCAGCTCGACCTGTCACCGAGCCGGAGAGCGCTCACGCCTCGAGAAGCGTCGGAACTCCCAGGTTTCCTCAACGACGTTCCATCAGGATCGACCAGAACGGCGGTCGAAAGTTCGGTGCGAGCTCCAGATAGGTGAACTCGTGCGCGTCGAGGATCTTGAAGGCCGACCCGAGCTCCGCGCGAAACTCTTCTTCCCGGACCATTGGCGGGCCATCTCGCTGGGGTGAGTTGGCGCTCCCGGCGATACATAGCCACCTCGTTCCCGGTCGAGACAGACGCACCACGGCGCGCAGAAATCCAGTCAGGTCTCGATTCCGGATCCCATGATAGACGCCAATGTCGAGAAGACAATCGTACGGACCGCCGAGTTCCGTCTGCGTGAGGTCGCCGACGCGGAAGTCGACGTTCACGCCCGCGCTTTTCGCCTTTTCCCGCGCCTTGAAGATCGCGACGTCCGCGAGGTCCACCGAGGTGACGCGATAACCTCGTCGAGCAAGCTCGACCGAGTTCGTCCCCGTTCCGCAACCCATTTCGAGTACAGCGGTTCCCGGGAATCCTCCCTTCTCGACCACCCGAATAAGTTCGGGGTTGGGGACTCCTGTGTCCCATGGGGTCTCTCCCGCGATGTAGTCCGCTCGGATCGCTTGCGCGTAGTCCTGGGCGGAGAACCTCGACTCATGGGTTCCGCCCGTCGGGGGTGAACTCATGGCCGAGGCCACCGAAATCTTCGTTAATACTCCGACCCCGGGCCGACGATCGCTCCCCGTCGCGCCGCCGGGAAGACGGGAGCGGCTCCGTCGATCGTCAGGGGTGTTAGCCCTCGCTCGCCCAGTGCCGGTCCCAACTCGTCTGAACCCCGGCACCCCTAAGTGGAGGGTTTAAAAATCACGTCGCCCCCCTCCGACAGACTCCGCCGGCCCCGCTCGTTGAAAGGGGGCGGTATCCCGGCCGGTGGACTCGAGGTTATCGCGACCCCTTTTCGGCCGTCTCGAGCGCGGAAACCAGAGGTGCGAACTCGGGATATCCGTCGTACCTCACGCCGTTGATGAAGAACGTTGGCGTTCCGTTCACGCCGCTTCGTACCCCGCTCATGAAGTCCTCCTGGATCCGGTCCAGGTGGACATGCTGGGCGACTTCCCGGTCGAGTCGGGCCAGGTCGAGCTTGAGCTTTTGTTCGAACCGGGCGAAGAACGCCTCGTCCCCTAACGAATCCTGGTGCTCGTAGAGGTAGTCGTGCATCTGCCAGAACCTACCCTGAGCGGCCGACGCCTCCGCATGTTCTGCTGCCCACTGCGCCTGGGGGTGGGCGTTCGTGATCGGAAAATTCCGGAAGACGAATCGCAGCCTCTCCCCCAGGTGCTTCTGGATCCGTTTCACGATGGGGTAGGCTGCCCCGCAGTACGGGCACTGATAGTCCCCGTACTCGAGGAGAACTACCCGGGCCCCCGGTGGGCCCTCCGCATGGTCCCTGGCCCCGACGGGCACCGTGAGTCGCGGCGCTTGGTATTGCTGCGTCATGCGGACTTACTCCGAGGGGCGTCTCGCTCGAGCCGTTCGAGCGCGGAGAGAATCCCGTCCGCTCCGGGATTGACGCCGTCGGGAGAGAGCATGCTCCACGCGATGGAGCCTCTTGCATCAACCACGAAGAGAGCTCGCGCGGACTCGCCGACGTGCGCCTCGTATGCCCCGTACGAACGGGAAACCGCACCCTTCGGTTCGAAGTCAGAGAGGAGCGGGAAGTTCAGCTTGCGGTCCTTCGCGAAGGCGAGATGGGTCCATATACCGTCGACGGAAATCCCCAGTACTTCTGCATTGAATTTTTTGAACTCGGGCATGACCTGCGCGTAAAGTCCCATCTGGTCGCTGCAGACTGGGCTCCAGTCGGCAGGATAGAAGGCGATCACGACCGGCCGGCCCCGGAAATCTCGAAGAGACACGCTCTGATCAGGAGTACTCTTGAGCGTGAAATCAGGTGCCCGGATCCCCGGCTTCAAGATCGAGATCGTTCGGCTCCCGCCGGCGTTCGTCATTAGGTCCGCCTTGGGCTTTCCAATATAAAAGTGGGCAGTTTGGCCCGGATCGGCAGTTCGCCCCTGGGTCGTCCACGCCGACGCCGCACCGGACGAGGGAGACTGGGCCGGGTCTCAGCCCTCCCAGAATCCGTCCGCGCCGCGCTCTTAGGAGGCGGAAGAACTCAGTTGGGTCCCTCTCCGACACGTTTCGGCAATCGTCGCCGTTCGATCGACCCCATCACTCGACCACTACAACGTTCGAGTCCGCATGCTGCTTGCGTCGGGCGAGTTGAGGGGCATACTCGGCCGAGTCGTACCAAGCGTGGAACGCCTCCCGAGTTGGGAACTCGAAGATCACCAGCTGGCGAGGCTTCCAGCTACCCTCGACAACTTCGACGTCCTTAGACCCGACCAAGATCCGGCCACCGTACCTGGCGAGGAGCTCGGAATGCCCCTCGCCGTACTTTGCCAACTGCTCCTCGTCCTTCCACTCGACGTCCGCGACCAAGTATGCCGACATGGTGGCACTGCCCCTGAGACCGTTGCCGGCCCCTACGTGCTAGGCACTCTCGGTGTATAACATCCCGAAGTCTACTCCGCGTCGAATCCGGATCCTCTCGGAGCGTCTCGGTCTGGTTACGGATGACCGATCGCGAGCTCAGTCGGGGATCCCATACGACGCCCGAAGCTTTCTGCGCAGTTCCGGAAACCGAGGATCCCCCGCCATGTTCTGGTACGAGGGGTCCCGAAGTTCACCGGGGCTCATGAGTTTGTGATCAATCAAATATTCCACGAACGGAAAGAACCGCTCTCGATCCTGGATTAGGGCATAGGTGTACGACAGCTGGTCGCTGTCGCTCCAAGCCTTCGGGGAGTTGCTCGCGGCGACGAGCGCCAGCGTCTCCTCGATGAGCCGGGTTGCTTCTTGCTTGTTCCCCAGGTGAGCTTCGATCCGGGCCTGGATGCTCTTGTGCTGGATGTCGTTGGTAAGCCTCCGGTAACTGCGCAGGTCCCGGTAGGCCTCCTCTCTCAATCCCCGGATGGCATTCAGAATGGCCCGGCCGTAGTACGCCGGGGAGTATCCGGGCTCGGTCTGAATGACCTTCTGGCAGATGGCGAGCGCTTCGTCGTTCCGTCCGGCAAAGAAGTACTCTGTGGCCAGGAAAAAGGCGCGCGCCGGCGGAAGCGGGTCCAGTTCGTAGGCTTTCCTGGCTTCCTCCAGCGACTCCTCCAGGCGGCCGAGGCCCCGCAGAACACTTCCGTACCATTCATGGGCGTCGGCGTGGCTCGGGTTCAGTGAGAGGACTTTCTTGAGCTCGATCTCCGCCGCGGGGTAGTCGTCGTCCATCAACATGTGAGCTAGGGCGAAGTGGGCCTCGGGCAGCGACTCGTCCAGCTCGAGAGCACGGCGTGCCAGCGACCGGGCCTTCTCGTAACCCTCTTTCTTGTCCATCCAGCCGATGTTCGCCGCGGAAGCGTAACAGTCCGCAAGCTCGGCGATCGCACGGGCGGATTCCGGGTCGATCTTCAGCGCGTCCTCGTACAGGACGATCGCCTGCTCGTTCGCTTCCGGGGTGAACCGGTTCCATAACGTGCGTGCCTGAAGGCAGAGGGCAAGCACCTCGGGACTCGTGGCCCGACCCCCCGGTCGAGGGGAGGGCAGTTTCAGCGCCTCGGCGATCTTGCGCGCGATGTCCGACTGGGTCTCGAAGACGTCGTCCAAGCTGCCGTCGTAGCTCTTGGCCCAGAGATGGGCATCGCTTTCGCTGTCGATCAGCTGGACGGTGATCCGAACCCGGTTTCCGGACTTCCGAACACTCCCTTCCAGCAGCTTTCCTGCCTTCAGTTCGCGTCCGATCTCGGTCATACTCTTCGTGGACTGCTTGTAGCGCATCGCGGAGGTGCGCGAGATCACGCTGAGGCCACTGATCCCCGACACGGTGGAGATGATCTCATCTGTCATGCCATCGGCGAAGTAGTCGTCGCCGGGGGCTGGGCTGAAGTTGGCGAGAGGAAGGATCGCAATCCGGTTCCGGTCGGCTTCGGACAATCCGGCGCCACCCCCTTCCGTCCAGGGCATCCCCACTTTGAACAGTTCGATGGGCGTACTTACGTTCTTGAGCCGGCGTGGACCCAGGCTCATTAGTGGCAGCTCGAACTTGTTGTGGACTTGGTCGTAAACCTGGCGACTGATACAAACCCCTCCGGCTTCCGCGAGAGGCTCTATCCGCGACGCAACGTTCACTGCGTCCCCGGAGATGTCGCCGTCCGCCTCCACCACGTCTCCCAGATGGACCCCGACCCGGAGGAGTACCCGCCGGTCCGAGGGACGAGAGTAGTTTGACTCGCGACTTACTCGCTGAATCTCGTAGGCGCACCGCACCGCCTCGAGCGCATTCGTGAACTCCACGAGGAAGCCATCTCCGAGGGTCTTGACCTCCTTGCCCCCGTGCCGCGAGAAGATCGGTCGGAGCAGTGCTCGCTGCTCCTCGAGCAGCTCCAGCGAGAGCGTTTCGTTCCGTTGGCCCAGCGCGGTGAATCCCACCATGTCGGTGAACATGATGGCAGCGAGCCGCCGAGTCTCGGCCACGGGCTGTAACCGACACCTGTTAGATTAATCCCGCCCTGAGGGCACGCTCGGCGGCCGCGTGGCGGATTTCAACATTCTCGCAATTCCACCCTCCGGGACCTGACTCGACCTACGCCCCATCGCGGCCGACCGGGCCCATCGGGGCGATCCCAACTCAGAAGGGGAGCCCCACCGCGTCGCACAGGAACTTTAGGAGGGGTCGCAGGTCTCGGCCGACCGTCTCGAAGTACCCCAGGAAGCGGGCCGAAGTGAACTCGGACCGGGGAACGTCCGTCGAGGCCACGAAGTCTCGCCGCATCAACTCGGCGATCTGGGGATGGTCCCGAGCGAACCCAGGCGGGGGCCTCTTCAGCGATTCGCCGGTGAGCTCGAATCGCTTCCGAAAGGACGGGGATGCCGTCGCGTCAAGCCATCCGCGGGGTTCGCGCGCGATCGCCGTTCGGATCTTGGCCGCCACTGCCGGCTCCGGGTGCCACAGCCCGCCTCCGGCGGATATCTCGTCGGGGGCCACGTAGAGGAAGAGTCCCGGCGCTCGGCCTTCGCCGCTCTCCTGGTGACCAAAGTGCACTACCGTATAGCTGCGGTACGGGGACTTGTCCTTCGAGAACCGGGTGTCACGAAAGATCCTCATGACCGAGCCCCCCACCGGCCGAGGGTCGGCGACGAGGTACGGACTGATGCGACTCAGACGGGGTCCGAACTCCGTGATGAACGATGCGAAGGCCTCCTTGTAGACCCGTTCGTACCGCGGCCGATTCCTCTCGAACCACGCCTTGTTGTTGTGGGTCCGCAGCTCGCCGAGGAAGCGAAGCAGGTCGGGTTCGAAGATCCGGCGGTCCGTCATCGAGGGTGAGCCCGAGTTCCCCTACTTGGGTTGCATGGCGGCCATCGGCCGTGGGTCGAAGACGACCTGGACCCGGGAAATCTTCTCTCCCGCGACAGAGTACCACTCCACGACGTACATCGTGGGCATCGGTGGCTTGAAATGCAGGTCACAGAGGATGGCCACGTCGTTTCCCTCCGCGAAGACCCGCTTGACGTCGACCTTCTCCACCATCGGGTAGAGACGGTGCAGCGCCGCGATGTAGTCGTCCGCTTTGTGGAACGTGTCCAGCGGCCCGTGAAACTCGAGGTCGTCCTTCAGGAAGGCCCGGGCCTTCTTCCAATCGCCGTTCCCCATCGCCTCTTGGTAGCCCATCACAACGTCCTTCGCCTGCTTCATCGAGGTTCCTCCTTCTCGGTTCCGGAGCCTGGGGCAACGTCCTGCCAGCACGCTAGCAGGGGTCCTCCCGGGACCCGGAACCAGAAGAAGCACCCCATGCCCGGAACGTCGACCCGAGGGAGGACGATCTGGGCGCCGGCCGATTGGATACGCATCCGGGCCTCCTCGATGTCGCGGACCCGGATGTACGAGAGGCTGGACGGCCGTTCGGCCGGTTGGACGGGGCGGACCCCTCCGCGCCCGTCGGGCGTCTCGTAGGCGAGATACTCCCCCATCGGCATCTGGATCGACCGGAACCTCCACCCGAAGACCTTCTCGAGGAATCGTCGGGTGGCGGCCGGGTCCTCACTGGCGAGTTCGGTGAATGCCAGCCCGCCCTCGTCGGGCGGTCTCCCCGAAGCCGGATCGGCCAAGGGCGAAACTCCTCCAGCGAGCACGATATCCTTTGGATATTATATACCGGGCAGGGTCACGAAGGATATCGATGGACGGGGAGTCGCGGCCGGCCTGGCTTCGGTCCAATCCTCCGGCCCGCCTCGCCTACCAGACCGACCCGCTGCGACGCAGCCTCCGTGCCCTCAGCACGAAGTGGACTTTGCTGCTCCTGAGGGACATGGCATTTCTCAAGCTGGGGCGCTTCTCGGACCTGCTCCGCAACAATCCCGGGCTCACCCCGCGAGTGCTCTCCCGTCGTCTCAAAGAGATGCAGCTGGAGGGTCTGATCGTCCGTTCGGGGACCGGCCGCAACATCGGCTACGCCCTAACCCCCCGGGGTCAGGACGCCATCTTTGTCCTGCTCGCGTTCCTGAAGTACGGACTGAAGTACCACCAACGGGCCGTGCCCACGGTGCCTTCCCGGTAGCCGTGGCTGGGCGGTCGCCCGTCCCCCGGTGCCCCGCCCGGCACTCACGCGGGACCGGGCTCGGCTCGGGAGACCGGCACGGGCCACCCCGTTGGACGACGAGCCCGCGAGGCAAGCATCAGGGTCGCGGAGTTCGCGAACAGCGCGACGAGGAACAACGCGCCCATGCCGAAGGAGTCGAGGGGGTTGTTCGGGGTGCTGCTCACGTAGGCTGCCCCGAATTGCCCGGCGCCGTACACCGCACCGACCACCACGATGCCGCAGAGGACGAGGCGCCAGTCTCGGGCGAGCGCTGTGAGAATCAGTAGGGCTATTCCGGCAAAGAAGAGGATGAAGCCAAGGTTGTAGTGCCAGTCGAGCGACGGAAACGACGAGTTGGACGTGAACATCGAGGGGGCGTAGACGTTCGCCCAGAGGCCCAGAAAGTACTGGGCCACGAGGAGGACCATCTCGACCCCGGCGACGACCAGGACCAGCGTGAGCCAGGTCCGGCGCGGAGGCATCGCGGTTGGATTCGGAGGTCGGCCTTAAACGGACGGTTAGTACGTTGCAAGGTGCTCTAGCGAAGGAGCACTCTCGGGTCCTCCTGAGGAACTCCCGACGACGTCTCCGGTGTCAGCACAGGATCGCTGCCTGCCGCCGGAGGGGCCCACGAGCCGAAGCGGGAGGGGCATCGGCGCGCCAAGCCGGTTGCGTGGACGATCCAAGCGTGCCCCCTTCCAACACCGCCTCAGACGAGCCCAGGTCAGTCGACCACCGTGCTCCGCTAGATCTGGCGCCCCTCCTCGATCTGGCGCACCCTTACCCTGCCCAGCAGCCAAGCGGCGGAAGTGGACAGGAGGAGGGTCCACACGACGAGCCCCGCCGCGAGGTAGGGCCAGGCGAGAACTTCGGCTCCCGAACCGGCGAGCTGGATCGCGGCGGGGTGTCCCGTGAATCCCTGGTAGAGGAGCGAGGCGATGTCATTGTACGGAGACCCGTAAACCAACCACGCGGGCAGCTGCACGTAAATCTGTCCGAGCCCGAAGGTGTACGACAAGAGCAGAGGGAGAAAGCCCGCGAAGGACGCGCTCTTCAGTCCGAGGTAGTTGATCACCACCAGCATCAGCGTCATCGAGCACGCCATGTAGAACACGCCGGCCCCGACCGAGGTCCCGACCAGCGCGGGTAGGTTGGCGGGCGTGAACCGGGTGTCGAACTTCGCTCCGAAGACCGCCACCGTGCTCCCCAGCATGACAAAGGAGAGGACGGTACCAACCAACGCGGAGCCGCCCACGACCGACCCGAAGAAGCTGCGCGGGGTGAGATTGGAGAACCGGAACGAGTACGAGAGGGCCGCCGACCCGTAGGTGAGGGAGTTCGCGACGGCCACCGCGAACATGCTCAGTGAGAAGAGCACGATGACAACGAACCACGATGCGGTGTAGACAACCGTTCCGGACCCGCTGAGGTCCTGGCCCTGGGACTCCACGAACGCACCGATCACGAGCCAGAACAGCATGAACCCAACGCCCCACGACCAGATCGACCGGTTCGTGAGCATCGCCTTCGCGTACCATTTCAGGACGTTCATGCGAGGGCCTCCACGAGCGAACTCATGCTGGTGGCGCTCTTGATCGGGCGGTCACCGCCGTCCAGAGTGATCGAGAACTCCCCGAGGCTGGTCTCGAGGACCGAGACGGCCCCGGGAACCCTTCCCCTCGAGAGATACAGTCGGTCGAGGTCCTCAACTCCGAACGGCCCGAACAACTGGCCGTCGAACATGAACGCCAGACGCCAACCGATGAACTGAGGGAGGAGGTCGAGCTCATGCGTGTTGAGCAGGATCTCGGCTGGTAGCTCGCGCAGGAGGCGCACGAAGCGACGCCGCCGAGTGAAGTCAACGTTGTCGAACGGCTCGTCCAGAAGGACTAGCTTCGGTGCGAAGCATACGGAGAACAGGTTGCCGAGCATCTTCTGCTGGCCGGTCGAGAGCTGGTAGCTCTTCCTTCCGAGGGTCTCGTCCAGCTCGAACTCGTGGAGGCGCTCGAGCAACTCGGTCTCCGCGGCGCCCTTGATTCGCGCGTAGAGCGCGACCAGGTCCCGAACGGGCAGGGAGATCAGCCGGTACACCTCCGGAAGGTTCGTCGTGACCCCCGCCATGCCGCGGATCGAGGGAACTTCCTCGCCGAATACGCTCACCCGTCCGGACTGGGCTCGGACGAACCCAAGGATCGCCCGGAGCAGTGTCGTCTTCCCGCTCCCGTTGGCGCCGACTACGACCATCTTCTCGTTCTGCAGCGTGAGGTCGACCCCTCGAAGAGCGGGGGACTTCGTCTCGGCAAACTGCACCGACAGGCGCTCGACCCGTAGCACGAAGACCCGATGGACGTCCCGCGGTATCTATCGCGACGAAGGTTCAGTCGCTGAACCTGCTGACTCCCGTTCGCCGCCATCGTGCGAGGCGACCTGGGAGAGGGATTGAGTGAGGCGCTCGAAGACCTCGAGACCCTGAGCCGTGATCTCCACACGCAGGCGCGGACCCGCTAGGGTGAAGACCATTCGCGAGCGGACATACCCGGCCGCCGCCAATTGGTCCAGGTGATGGCTGAGACTCCCTTTCGAGACGCTGGTGAGTTCGAGCAGGTCGGTGAATCCGAGATGCCGATTCATGCCCAACGACATCAGAATCAGCACCCTCACCGAGTTCTTCAGGGGCTCTTGGCGCAGAAAGTCTCCGAGGACCTTGAGGTCGCCCCGGATGGACGACTCCCCCTCAGAAGTCGGACTCAAGGGTCATCTCCTCGGGTGCATGGTAGAGGGCGTAGACCGCGCTGAACGACCACCCGATGATCGCCACGACCCAGAAGGCACCGAACCAGCTCTGACTGTGCGTGAGGACGAGCGCGGTCGCGGAGCCCACGACGCTCACGGCGTACGTGCCCACCGCGATGGAACCCTCCGGCGGGACCCGCGCGAACGTGTCCCGTACCGCGACGAGGATCCAGATGTTGATGACCGCAAGAGCAGCATCGAGGGCCAACAGCCCGGCAAAGGAGCTCAGGTAGGCAACCGCGAGGATGGCGACGAAGGTTGCCAGTCCAATCGTGAGGAAGAGGTAGAAGTGCCAGTGGTGGGGGCCTTCCCGGTGGACAGCTCTACGAAAATTCAGGGCGCGGAAGGTCTGGCCGAACGACCAGGAGGTCGCCCACGTCGCGAGGCCGAGGACCGCGAGGATGAGCGCGTAGTAGGTGATCTCTCCGAGGAACGACAACGAGGGGTAGGCTTCGGCGACGAGAGCGGGGAATACGAAGAAAGTCACCAGCGCCGCGGCCCAGATCGCGTAGTAGACTCCCCACGCACGACGGATCAAGTAGCTCTGGAACGTCAACGCCCGGTCCGCGGCGTGGCTCAGAAGCGCGACGCCCGAGGTGACCGCGTTCTCGGACCCCCGCTCCGTGGACCGGGCTCGCCGGTCGCCGTCGTCCTCACTCGCAGGTACCACGGCCGCTCCGGTCGTCACGACAACTCCGCGGGACTCTTCAATGTCGACATGGTCCCCACCCGCAAGTTTCACCGAGGAGCCCGTTGGGTTATGTACCGCTACGAAGGTTCAGCGCGTGGACTCGCCCAAGGAGCGTTCGCACGCTCGGTTGTGTGTTCTCTGGAGCGCGCTCCCGGTCGGGAGGGCCGCTGCCCTGGCCCTTCGGTGGGCCGGGATTGGATGGGGGGGTGTGGTGCGGCCTCCCCCCCAAGGTCCAATAGACCTGCAGATGTCCCCTGCGACCATGCCGCGGAAGCCCACCTGGGAAGACGCCGACATCCTTCTTCGAATCGACGACCTGGCCGCGAGGCCGGAGACGAGGGCTGCGCTCGACTGGTTCCGGAAGAATCATCTCGGGGTAGTGGGGGCACCTCCGGTCCGCTTCCCCCACGACTCTCCCGAGTACGAGCATGTCCAGCGGTTCATCGAACTGTTCGAAACGTTGGGCACCTTGGTCAAGCTGGGAGTGTTGAACGAGGAGCTCGTCCACGAGCGCTGGCTGACTCGCGCTCCCTGGGACTTTCTGCGACCCACGATCGAACAAGACCGTCGAGAACTGGGACCCGACTACGCAGGGAACTTCGAGTGGTTGGCCGAGCGCGATCGGCGGTGGGCCGAACGCCGAAAGGGGGAACACAAGGCGTGAGTCGCTGTGGACGAGACCACGACGAGGTTCGTACCAACAGTCCGTCTGGGGTTAGCGGCCGGCGCGGCGGGGCCTCGCACGTCTCGAGGCACGGTCGGGCGCTGCACGGTCCCCCGCGGTCCACTCGAAGAAGAGCGCCCCGGGGACCGGATGAGCCCAGTACGCCGGGATCGGTTTGAACCCTATTTCCTGGTAGAACTGGATCGCGGACGCCATCGTCGGCAAGGCGTCGACTCGAACTCGGTCGTGGCCGAGCTCGCGCGCCCGCTGGCGGCACGCGTCGGCGAACCGAGGTCCGAAGACCGGTCCGCGGTGGTCGGCCCGCACGTAGATCCGCTTGATCTCCCCCACGTGAGGCTCCAGCTCCCGGACCGCCCCGCAGGCCACGAGGTCCGAGCCCTTGAAGGCGAGAACGACGTCACCGGCTGGAGGGCCGAACACCCCGGGCAGGCCCGCAATGTCTTGGTCCAACCCAGCGAGTCCGACGGGAACGGCCGAGGTCGACCCGGTCGACGCGCCTGCGTGCTCCGCCAGCCAATCTCGGTAGTCACGGAAGAGTCGACGGACGACCGGTAGCTCCTTCGACCAGTCGACCCGTCGTATCACCGTGCCGGAGTAGTCCACGGGATGGGCATTGCGGGAGCCCCTCATCGCCACCCCTGGATCGGTCGGGGAGGGATCAAGCTCCTCCCTGGGCAAGAACCAGGCAGGGGTCGTCGGGGGCGGGGCCCTCGCACACTGGGCGTCAACTTCGCTCCCCTATCGCCCGCTTCACCAGCGCGGCGATCCTTGCTTCGTCGGCCTCGGTGATCCCCGTCAGCGCGAACACGACGGGCCACATATGACCCTCGTCGAGCTTTGCTGCATCGTTGAAGCCGAGCGTCATGTATCTCTCCTTGAACTTCTCCCCTCCGCGGAAGAAGCAGACGACCTCGCCTCCGCCGGAATAGGCGGGCATCCCGTACCAGGTTCTAGGCGAGAGGGTCGGGGCATTGGCGGTGATGATCGCGTGGAGTCGCCTCCCCATGGAACGGTACGGTTCTGGCATCTTCGTGATCGCGGCGAGCACGGGGGCCTCCCCCTCGGTCTCGACCGCCTTCGGACGCGCCCTCAGCTCCTGGGCGCGCGCCCGCATCGCGGCGCGTTCTTCGGCCGAGAACCCCCCGGTGTCGCGTTTGGCCGGCATGTGCCACCCTCGGGCGCAACGCGCTACTTAACCGTGCGCGTCGCCGAATCCTCCCGCGAGCCCGCGGAGATGGCTTGGACCGCTGGTCGGGGCCGGTATGGCCGGCCGCGGGACTCGGGCCATTCCGGGAGTCCCGCGTCGGTCCTCCCCTGACCCCGCTGTCACCCGTCGTACCTCGAGCGGAGGTCGTGCCCTTGCTCCAGGACCGACTTGAGGTTCACGGCGAAGTAGGTCCAGCCCCACTCGGCCCCCCCGTACAGGTCCACCCACTTGGCCAGCTTCGGAAACCCGGTGTGCTCGACGGCGAGGAGGGTCCCGTCCTCCTTCGCCTCGACGGAGAGCTTGAACTCCGTCCCGCGCAGGTCGACGCCGGGCCACTCCCAGGCGAACGTGATGCTCCTTCCCGGGACGAATTCGATGATCGTCCCGGTGTGCGTCGGCCCGTCCTTCCACCCCAGCGTGCAGCTGCCTCCCGCCCGAGGAGAGATCTCGGCGTGGTCGGCGAGCCACTTGACCAGCCACTGCGGTTCGGTGATGGCGGCGAAGACCTTCTCGGGCGACGCTCGGATGAAGTACTGGTGGCTCACGGCTCGGCTGGTTGGAGGAGACATCGGGTTCCGCTTCGGTGCCATGCATCGACAGCGCGGGATATAGTTCAGTTGGGGAACGAAAGTAGGATGGTCTCCGCGACTACCTCACGCCGTCCTTCGTTCGGAGCCCGGCGAACGGGTCGCCCACCGGTAGCCGCACCTCCCCCCACGCCGGCGATAGGATCCCGCCCGGGTCGAGGCGTTGGTGGGATCTCCGGGAGGGGTGACGCCCTGACGCTGGTACGAGAAAAGGCCGCAACGAGACACCACTCCCGCGGCCTACAGGCCTTCCGACGTCGCCGACCTTGCGCCCCCACCCGTCGTGCCCGTGCTCTGACAGTGGGCCCGGCTCAGTGGAGGTAGGCCTCGGTGGCGTACTGGTGCAGCATCCGCCGGGTGTTGAAGTACGAACCCATGTGGCCGATGGCCTGCTTCATCATCACGCGCCAGCGTAGGGGCTCGTCGTAGAAGCACGGCAGGACGACGTTCTCCAGTCGGTCGTAGAGCGACGCGGCGTCCCGTCGATCGGTGTGGGTCCCCTTCGAGTGGGGGATGGACCATCCGTTGACCCCCTCGACACACCCCTCGGCCCACCACCCGTCCAGGATGCTCAGGTTGAGCCCCCCGTTGAGGGCCGCCTTGATGCCGCTGGTCCCGGAGGCCTCCATCGGGGGCATGGGAGTGTTGAGCCAGACGTCGCACCCCGCCACGAGGGCTTTCGCCCACTCCATGTCGTAGTTGGCCAGGAACACGCAGGAGAGCCGTCCGTCCAGCTTGCGCGCGAGCTCGTGGAGCCGCTGCACGGCCTCCCGGCCCGCCTTGTCGTGAGGGTGAGCCTTCCCGGCGAGGAGCACCTGAAAGCGCCGCCGGGAAGCCAAGAGGGCCAGCCGATCGGGCTCCTCGAAGAGCAGGAGGGGGCGCTTGTAGGCGGTCATCCGTCGCGCGAATCCAATCGTCATGGCCCCCGGCTCGAGCGACACGTCGGTCGCTCGGCGGACACGCTGGAGGAGCTCTCGCTTGGCGACCTGGTGGCAATCCCACACCTCCCGCTCCACCAGCTGGTGCGCCCGAACGAGGAGCTCAGGCTCCTCCCGCCACCTCGGGATTCTCCGGTCGTACAGCCGCGCGAACGAGCGGTGCGTCCACGTGCCCAGGTGGACGCCGTTCGTCACCGCGTGGATGCGGTGACGGGGGAACATCTGGCGCGCGGTGTCGGCATGTTGTCGGGATACCCCGTTGATGTAGCCGGAGAGGTTCATGCCGAGCAGGGTCAGGTTGAGGCGGGAGGCCCCCGCTAGACTCCTCAGCGTGGTGGGGTCGACCTCCCCCGGGAGCAACTGCTCGAAGAGGGAGTAGCCGTACTGGTGGTGTCCCGCCTTGACCGGCGTGTGCGTCGTGAACACACACCGCCGGCGGATCTCTTCCACCGGGGAGAGCGCACGCCCAGCGGTCGACTTCCGGGGACCCCTCACTGCGTCGCGGAGGAGGTCGAGCGTCAGGAGGGCGGCGTGGCCCTCGTTCATGTGGTACGTCCGCAGGTCGAAGCCCAGGGCCCGAAGTACCCTCAGCCCGCCGAGCCCGAGGACGATCTCCTGCTTGAGCTGGTAGGTCACGTCCCCCCCGTAGAGGGCGTCGGTGAGTTTCCGGTCCGCCTCGGAGTTCTCGCTCAGGTCGGTGTCGAGCAGGAGCACCGGCACCCGGAATCCCTGCGAGCCCGTGAGGACGGTCAGCCAGGATCGAACCACGACGGACCTTCCCTCGACCTCCACCGCGACCCTGGTCGGGAGCGGCAGGCACCACCTCTTCGGGTCCCACCGGTCCGGAAGCTCGAGCTGCTCCCCGCTCGGACCGATCTCCTGTCGAAGGTACCCTAGCCGGCTCAGCATCGTCACGAAGACCACGGGTAGCTCGAGGTCTGCGCACTCTCGGGCCGTGTCGCCCGCCAGAAGTCCGAGTCCCCCGCAATAGGTGTGCATCTCGGGTCGGACCGCCAGCTCCATCGAGAAGTACGCCGTGTGGGTCCGGTGAAGGAAGGGCTGAATCGCCCGCGGCCGGGAGCCCTCCGGAGCGGTTCGCCGCCCGCGCGCGGGCGCCGACGCGGCCCTCTCCCGAGTCCGAGAGGCGCGTGCCATAGTTCCCTGTCCCCGCTGAACGGCCGGCCGTACCCGCCGCGAGTCGGGGGCGCCGCGGACGGGGCCGCCGGGCGGCGGGGACCACGAGGGGGACCGGTCCGACCGTACTTTATCGTGTCGGGAATCCGAGCTCGGCTCGAGCGGGCGGGAAGGGGGATCGCTTCCTCGATGAAATCCCCCCTTTCGCTCCGCTCGGCCGATCGAACCGGGGGCGAAGTCAATCCGGCCCTATGGTGACCTTATCACACTCGGCACACCTTCTACGGTGAAGGAAGCAGGGAAAATGACCGCTCGTGTGGGTGTGAATGGCTACGGGACGATCGGGAAGCGCGTGGCCGATGCTGTCGCCCGGCAGCCGGACATGAAACTGGCCGGAGTCGCGGATATCCGACCGAACTATGAGATTCGGACCGCGCGGGCCAAGGGCTACCCGGTGTTCGTCACGGGGAACGGGACGGTCGACCAGTTCGAGGGTGAGGGGTTGAATGTCGCCGGCCGGATCGAGGACCTGATCCGAGCCTCGGACATCATCGTCGACTGCTCGCCGGAAAGCACCGGCCGGGTGAACGCCAAGATCTACCAGGACGCGGGGATCCCTTCCGTCTTCCAGGGCGGGGAGAAGGCCGACGTGGCGAGCCTCTCCTTCTCGGCGCTCGCGAACTACGACGCCGCCCGCGGGAAGAAGCAGGTGCGCGTCGTCTCGTGCAACACCACGGCGATCTGCCGAGCCGCCGCCGTGCTGCTCCCCGCCTTCGGGGTCGACCACTGGGAGGCGACCTTGGTCCGTCGTGCCGCGGACCCGCAGGAGGTCGGCAAGGGGCCGATCGATGGCATCCTTCCGTCGTTCAAGGTTCCCTCGCATCAAGGACCGGACGTCCAAACGGTCTTCCCGGGGCTCTCGATCACGACCACCGCGTTGACGGTCTCGACCACGATGATGCACGTCCACTCCAACCACGTGCGTCTCTCGCGGCCCCCCGCGTCGACCCAGGGGGTCATCGACCGGTTCCGTGCCACACCCCGGTTCCACCTCTTCAAGGAGGGGGACCGCGTGACGGGGACCCCGCAAGTCATGGAGTACGGTCGGGACCGCGCCCTCAACGGCCGGCCGGACGTGATGGAGAACGTCCTGTGGGAGCACGGGATCCACCTCGTGCGGGACAACCTGTACTTTTTCCAGGCGATCCACCAGGAGTCGATCGTGATCCCGGAGACCATCGACGCCATCCGGGCGATGCTCGACCTCGCCCCCGACGCCGCCACCTCGATCGAGGTCACCGACCGCGCTCTGGGGATACCCCGACCGGCTTCGACCGGGCGTCTGCCCGACGCGCGCGTGGCCGCTTCGTAGGAGGGTCGGTCCGGCCGGCCCGCCGCTTCGGGTGCGACCTTCACGCTAGGTCGCGTTCGAGGGCCGGCGCGAGCCGTTGCCGCCAGAGTCTCGAGTCGACCCGGCGCTCCTCTTCGGCGAGGCGGGCGACCTCGGAGCTACGGAGGGCCTTCGGGGTCCGGAGCAGTCGCATCCCGAGAAACTCGAGATGGGAGCGTCGAGGTCCGTCGGCCACGATGCGGTACCAGTACTGCGAGTGCCGGAACGGACCGGAGATGTGGGTGTTGGTCCAGGCGAGGTCCGTAGGGTTCAGGCGCACCAGTCGCTCGATCACACGCCGCTTTCCCGCCGGGTAGGTCGTATCCCTCAGGATCAAGGCGTCGTCCGAGAGCCGCTGGACCACCCGGCGCCACTTCGGTTCGAAGAATCCGCCATCGCTGGGACCGAAATCCGTGCACCACTCGTACGCGGCCTTCGCGGGAGCGCGGAACGGCTGGCGGAACGTGTACCGAAGCGATGCGACCGGCATCCCGGCACCCTCACCCGGGTCAGACGGGGCGGAGACTTAAACGACGACACCGGAGGCAGGGCGAGCGAACCGGCCCAGCTGCACGAGATCCGGTCGGTCGGCCGGCCGGCGGAGTCGACGGCTAGCGCGGAGGGAGCGGGCGCTCAGGGCCTCGGTGCTTGGTAGACGCCGATCACGTTCCCTTCGCTGTCCCGGAAGTACCCCATGTACCCCATGCTGCCGTCGCCGATCGGCTGCTTTCGGAGGAGGATCTTTCCGCCGTTCTTCTCGATCCGCTTCTCGGCGTCCGTGATCTCCTCCACGACGATCGTCAGGACCGGGTGGGTCACATTCCCACCCCGCGGGACGATCCCACCTCCAACGTACCCCGGCGCGGTCGGCATGCCCTTCTCGTCGGCCGGCCCGGTGCGGACCATCGTGTAGTCCATCCCGGGAGCCTGGGTCATTTTCCAACCAAATGCCGCCGCGTAGAATTTGCGGGCTCGTTCGGTGTTGTCCGCGGGTAGCTCGAAGTGTCCGACCTCGCCGCTCATGGGTTCCCGAGGTCTCATCGACTTCGGCCTTAAAGTCGTACGGAGAGGTCGTGGAACACCCGCGAGGGGCCGAACCCCCACGCATCGGCCGCACGACTCGCTCCGGCGTGGCGCCTCGTGGCCGGACCCGCTGCGGGGTCGCGGAGCGTTGAGTCGCTGGACGCGACGCCGAGGGTCGTCGAGGGCGGGTGCACTTCGATCCATGGTCCAAGGTCCGGCAACCCGGCCCCGGGAATGCCGCTCGGTCTACCTTCGCGACCTTGAGCGGCGTCGGCGAGTCCAACCCGCACGTGGCATCGTTGCTCAGAGGAGCTTCCCGGCGCGGATGACCGGAGTCCCGTCGATCGCGACCTCGGAGCCGGCGAGAGTGAACCAGCTGAAGAAAGTCGATCGGTTAGCCCCCTTGAGATACCGGTTTCCCCCGATCTGCAGGGAAACGCTGCCCCTCTCGACGGTCTCCAAGTTGGGGACGTCCCGCACGGCCGGGTTCAGCCCGAGCTTGAGAACGCTGGTACGGTCCCTGCCCGCCGTGCCGCTCTCGTACTGACGGGCAAACTCCTCCGCTCCCTCCTCGAGGGAGTACGAGGTCAGCTTGCCCTCGGAGAACTCGAGGGCTCCCCCCGCGTGCCAGTTCCACCAGATGTTGGTCCGGCGGTTCGTGTGGAAGCTCCCCTCCGCGGTCTTGGAGTCGAGGGCCACGTCCAGGGTTCCGGCGGGGACCTGCTGCAGCATGCCGGAGGGGGGGTCTCCCTTGCCCCACGGGTGGGGTCTCCCGTCGAAGAGGCGAGGAGCCACCCCGGCCAGGGCGACTTCCAGGTCCGTTCCGTTCGAATGGGTGATCCGCACCTTCTTCCCGCGAGAGAGCGCCTTGCTGAGGCGCGCCCCGCGTCGCGCGATCTCCTCCGGATCGACGAGAGATGCCCGCAGCACGCCTTCCTCCCAGTGCGCGCGGTCCAGGCCCCATTGCCGGGCCCGTATCTCCGTCACGAAGCCGGTGGTCATGCGCACGCCGCGGAGCCCCGCCCTGCGGGCGATGGCGTACCAGGGCCAGTTCCAGTCGAAGGCGTCGTTGGCGCTGTCGGGAAACTTCTCGAGTCGGTAGCTGTCGCCCGGACCCCAGAAATTCACGTACACCTCCGCGGCTTTCAGCGCCGCCCACTCTGGCGCGCTCGACTCGCCGAGGAGCTTGCTCTGCTTGCGGTCGATCGCGCGCCACCACGCGTCCTCGTCGCCGTAGACGAAGAGGACCTTGCCGCCCACCCGGCGGACCTCATCGACCATCGCCGAGGCCATCGGCACCGTGTGGTCCCACGACTCGATGATCGCGTTTTCCCCCGCGCGGACCTTGAGGTACTTGGTCACGATATTGCGCGCGGCGTCGCGCTGCAGCTTCGAGGGAGCCTTGGCCATGGCTCGGGGCCGAAGTCGACGGACCTACTTGTAACCCCCCGAGCGGTGAAGCCACGGGCCGATCGGTTCCGCTCGCGCACCCCCGACCCGACACTCCTCGCGCGAACAGCGCGGCCCGGAGGAGGGGGGTGCCGAACTATCGCGTCTTCGCGGAGCCCGTGGCGGCCGACAGGCCCCGGGACCTCATGGCGGTCGGGCGGCCGTTCGGGTCCGAGAGACGCGCAAGTCGCGCCCAGTTTCGAAACACGTACCGGTGGACCTGTTTCAGCCCGAGCCGCAGCCCGAGCCGTTGGAAGAGCGACGCCGTCGGGCGGACCTGCACGCGGGTGGTCCGAGTGACACGAACTCCGGTGGGGGTGGTCTGCAGGTCGAACGTATCCTCGATCCCGTCCACAAGGCGGGACCAACGCAGGTCGTTCGACTCCATGCGGAAGGAGAGCTTCGTCTCGGGTGCCCACGTAAGGATCCGTTGGTGGACCACACCCTGGTCGGAGACGCACTCCCTCTCGTGCCCCACTCCTTCGCCGTCCGGTAGCCGGCACTCCAGGGGTTGCGGAACGCCCAGCCGGAAGAGCAGGCGATGCGACCCGTCCATCTTGGAATTGCACAGCAGGGGCCAGACCGTACCCGCGGGGCGCGGAAACGCGCGTCGAGTTCGAACGACCAGGGCGCTGTCGGCTGGACTCACGGTACCCTCTATCGCCCGGGGACCCCATAACACCGCCCTCTGGGTGGCGACCGGGACGCACCTCTACTGGGGACCGGGACCCTGCTCCCCGACCGAATTCGGCGAGTTCGACGTGCACCTGCACTCTATCGCGGCTCGAGCGAGACCGGGTGGTCGCCCCCGCTATTCGGCGGCTTCGACCCTCTTCAGCACCGTGAGCGCCTTGAGCGTGATCCATTTGCTCGGCCGGCCCGCGGGTTCGATCACGAGGGGTCGGACCTTGCTCATGTCCGAATAGATCTTGAGGCCCGGCCCTAGGTCCGGATGCTGCCGGTCGAGCCGCCACGTCCCGTTGCCCTGACGCTTCTTGCGGAGGAGGTCGAGCGCCGGCCCGAGACGTCGGTCGCCCCCGTACCCGAGCTGGGTGAGGACGTCCAGTCCCACGAGGATGTCGTAGAGGTAGTGGTTCGGGTAGTGGAGGCGGAACCACGGGTCGTACCGCTTCCCCTCCTTGAACAGGTTGCGCGCGAGGTAGAACTCGGCTCCCCGCTCGACCGCTCGGTCCATCTGCGGTGAACGCGACCGCTTCGGAACCGTCGCGAACGCCGCGAGGGCCTCCCATGCGTCGAGCGTCCCCGGCGTATCCGGGGAACAGTTCCACCCACCGTCCTCCCGCTGGTCCTCGATCAGCCAGTCGTACAGGCGCCGGACCCGGCGGTCGTCTCCGTACCCGAATCGCGTCAGCATGCGCGCGCAGTTCGCGGAGATGCAAACCTCTTCGTGGTAGAAGTTGAACGGCGAACTGGTGCGGAGTTTGTATTGGAACATCAGGTCCGCGACCTTGCGGACCTGCGGAGTGGTGGAATCTAGACCGAACTCGGCGAGGACGAGGGCCCTCCAGTTCGTCGAGAGGTACGGAGGGAAGTACAGGAAGTCCACGTACTCCGACACGTTCTTCGGGCCGCGGCGCTCCCAGAACCCTTCCGGCCCCTGCTGACGCAGCTGGTCGGCGGCCCAGCCGACGCGGGCGATCCGGGACCTCGCGGCCTTGACTTCGGGGTCATCCAATCGACGGCCCAGAAGGTTGATCAGCGCGTGGTACCGAACGGCCGGCTGGTCCGGTTCGAGCAGCCAGTCCAGCACCCTCGTGTCCCGCTCGTCGTTCTTTGCCGACGATTTTCGCTCCATGGCGATCCGCTCGACGTCGGCAGCCCTCGGTCGGTATATCCCCGTCCCCGGGGGTGGGCGAAACGGTTCGAGGCCGGGCGAGCTTGCCGGCGGAATGCCGCGGGAAGGGAGCCGGTCCATCGAGTGAACGGGGCAGGCCCCGAGCCACCCCGCCCCACCCGCAGCGGAGCCGCTCCGTCAACCTCCTATACTCCCGGGACACGCACGGACCCAGGTCGAGCGCCCTCGAGCGGGACGAGCAGGCAGCCGCGTCGAGAGGAGGGTCCCCCGTGAATTCACCAACGAACGGTCCGCCCGGTGCACCCCTCTCCCCGTCCGGTCCCGTCCCCAAGACGCTCGAGAACTTCGACCGCCACTACGCGAACCGGGTGATGATCCTCCTCGCGGGGATCGTCGTCGTCGTGCTGTACATCGAGGGGATGCTGACGCCCTCGCTCCCCACGATCCAATCCGACTTTAACGTCGACACGGCGCAGGTCACCCTCATCATCTCCGCCTACGCCGCGGCGGGGGTCGCGCTCTCGCCCGTGGTCGGCAAGCTCGGCGACATCTACGGCAAGCGCAAGGTCCTCATCGGAGTGATGCTCGGCTACGCGGCGGCCGTCTCGGTCACCGGCTTCTCCCCGACCTTCTCCTTCATGGTCGCGGCCCGGACCGTCCAGGGGATTGGACTGACCATCATCCCGCTCGGCATGGCGCTCATGCGGGAAGAGTTCCCCCGCGAGCTGGTCCCCCGCGCGCAGGGGCTCCTCAGCGCGATGTTCGGCGTCGGGTTCGTCATCAGCCTGCCGCTCGGCTCGTTCGTCTCGCAGAACTACGGCTGGAGGGTCACCTACCATTCCGCGATCCCGTTCGTCGTCCTCCTCGCGGGCCTCGTGGTCTGGCTCATCCGGGAGTCCCCGTACCGTCGTCCCGACACCCGGGTGGACTACGTGGGGGCGGCCCTGCTCGGCGGGGCCCTCGCGGGGGTCGTCACGGCCTTGTCGCAGGGGGAAGCCTGGGGCTGGCTGTCGATCCCGACGATCGTCGCGCTCGGGGCGGGCCTCTTCCTGTTCGTCCCCTTCGCGCTGTACGAGTCGTGGTGGAAGAGCCGGGCCCGGGAGCCGATCGTGGACCAAAAGATGCTCCGGGAGCGGAACGTCGCCGTGACCAACATCGTCCTCACCGTGGCCGGCCTCGGAATGTACCTCGCCCTGTTCTCGCTGATCTACCAGTTCGAGTTCCCGTTCGCCTCCGGCGGGTACAACGGGGCCTTCCCGAGCTACAACATCCTGAGCGCTGGGCTGGACATCGTCCCGCTCGCCTTGGCGATGATCGCGGTCGCGGCCCTCGCGAGCTTCGTGGTCTCGACGACCGGCGTCAAGCCACTGGCCCTCGGGGGCTCGGCGTTGACGGCCCTCGGCTTCTACCTGGTCTCGATCGCGACCTCGCTCACCCAGGCGCTCGTCTACGAGACCGTCATCGGCGCGGGCATGGCCCTCCTCAACGCGTCCGTGATCAACCTGCTGGTCCTGACCGTCGACCCCAAGGACATGGGCCAGGCGACCGCGATGAACAACGTCTTCCGCAACGTGGGCGGGAGCGTCGGGGCGCCGATCGCCGGCTCGCTCCTGGCGACCTACGTGCTCACCTCGGGGCCCTTCGCGGGCGCCGGCGTGCCGGCCCATCTCGCCTTCCAGTATGCCTTCTGGATCGCCGCGGTCATCACGCTCGCGGGAGGCGCGGCCGTGGTGTTCGCCCAGGAGGTCCTGGGACCTTCTCGCCACCCCAAGTTCGCCCACCTTCCCACCCTGCCGCGCCGGGCCCGCGCGGGAAGCAGCGCCCCGGTGTCGCCGCTGCCGGGCGAGTCCCCCTCGGCCGAGAGCGGAACCACCTAGACCGGTGGCCGCGTCCCCCCGGGGAGCTCGGGCGCCGGGGCTTCGAGCTCGCCGAGCAGCAGCTCCCACGGCTCGACCGATACGACGCGAAGCACCCCCGAGACCATCCACGGGTCCTGGGCGAGCCGGTCCCGGAGCGCCGGCTCACTCGGCGCCTGGGTCACCAGCAACGCCCGGTGATGAGCGGCCCCCTTGAGCGGACCCCCGAGCAGGACCAGCCGTTCGTCGGCGAGGGCGTTCATGAACGTAGCGTGGGCACCCCAGCCCTCCTGCTCCCGCATCGACCGCCCCGGGTGCCAGCCCGGGCCCTGTTCGCTCACGACCACGTAGTACCCCATCGGTTGCCGTCCACGCCCCACGGTCGCGGGGCCGCGGGGCGAGGGCCGTCTCGGAAGGTATACCCTTCGCCTCGCGAGGGACCTACGTTCCCCCGGTCCCCTTCTCCGCGACAGTTCGCCGAAGCGCGTCGAACTCCGCGAGCAGGTCCGGTCGGGTCTTGGGCAGGTCCATCCGGGTGAGCTCAGCGACCCGTCCAGCCGCGCCCGCGAGGTCCCCGCGCGCCGCCGAGAGCTCGGCGAGCCGCAGGAGCACCTCGGTCTCCTCGAGCGTATGCTTGAGCCCCTGGAGGAGCCGGTGCGCCTCGAGGAGGTCGCGCTCGGCCCGGCGGTAGTCGGCGCGCGCGGTGGCGACCTGCCCCCGCACCTTCATCGCGACTCCCTGGCCGGCGAGGTCTCCGACCTGTCCCAGGGTCTCGAACGCCCGCTGGGCGCTCCGGTCGGCGGCCTCGAGCCGACCCTCCACCCGGAGCACCTCGGCGCTGTGGTACAACGCCCAGCCGACCCGACGCAGGTCGTTCGCCTGCTCCGCCAAGCGGATCGTCCGCTCCAGCTCGACGAGCGCCTCCGCGCGGTAGGCCGGGTTCGACTTGTTGTCGGCCAGCATGTTTCCGAGGAAGAGGTGCCCCTGGGCCGAGTCCCCGGCAGTGCCGAGGCGGTCGAAGATCCGGGCGACCTCGCGCGCGCCCTCGACCGCCCGGTCCGGTTCTCCGAGCATCGCCAGGTTGCCGACCTGGAAGATGAGCGCGAGCGCGGTGAGCCGCTCGTTCCCCAGCTCCCGGGCGAGCCGAAACTCTTCGGCGTTGTAGGTCAACGATTCGGTGTAGCGCCCCTCGTAGTACCGGGACATGGCGAGCTGGCGGAGGGCGCCGATCCGAAGGAGGCGGTCGCCCTCGATTCCGGGACTCGAGAGGATCCGTTCGGCGAGTCGCACCGCCCCGGGAGAGTCCCCCCGCGAGGTGAGGACCCGAGCGAGGATGAGCTCGGTCGCGGCCCGGAAGCGGGGGCCGAGCCGTGGGTCGTCGCCTCGCAGGTCGAGGTAGCCGCGAAGGAACGCCTCGGCCTGGTCGAGGAGACCGAGGTCGTACGTGAGGCGGCCCATCTCGACGACCAGGGCCGCCTCCCCGTCCCGGTCCTCGGGGTCGAGGTGGCGCTGGCTCTCGAGCGCCCGAAGGAGGAAGTCGGAGGCGACGTCGGGCGCGAGCGCGTGCTCGGCCGCCTGGGCGGCCAGGCGATTGTACTCGAGCGACTTGCGGTACTCCTGACCGACGTAGAAGTGACGCGCGAGGGTGAAGACCGCGCTCGGGTCCCGGCCCCCGGTCGCTTCCAGCGCTCCCCCGACCTGGCGGTGGAGTGCCCGACGACGCTCGTCGGAGAGCTGCAGGTACGCCTCCTCCCGCATCCGGTCGTCGGGGAACTCGAGTAGTTCTCCGGGCCGCTCGAAGAGAAGGCCGTGGTCGACCAGGGTGTCGACCGCCTCGGCGAGCCGTTCCTCCTCCTCCCCACTGGCGGCGAGCAACGTCCCGAACGGGAACGCCGAGCCGAGGACGGCGGCGGCCTCGAGGACCCTTCGGCTCGCCTCGTTGACGGGGGCCCGGCCGATGCCGTCGGAGAGGCCGCTCGAGACGGCGGCGCGCCGGTCGAGCTGGTCGAGGAGGAGCGGATTACCGCCCGTCTCGGAATGGCGCCGCGCGATCTCCTCGGGCGTGAACCGCCGGGACGGGTCGACCGCGTGCAGGTACAGCGCGACCTCCTGCGAGGTCAACGGGTCCAGTACGAGGCGCCGGGGGCGGGCCGAGGCCTCGAGCTTCTCCACGCGCGTGCGTTGCGATTCGTTCAGGGAGTCGGACCGGCGGCTCGTCGCGAGGACCCAGAGCGCGTGGCCCGGTAGCTGCTCGGCGAGGGACTCGAGCACCGCGAGTGACGAGTCGTCCGCCCGCTGGACGTCCTCCAGGACGAGGGCGGTCGGGCCGTGGCGGGCGAGCTCGACGAACTCGGCGGCTTTCTCCGAGAGGACCCGCTCGCGCGAGACCCCTCCCTGCGAGGAGAGCCCACCGAGCGCGTCGAGCAGCCGGTCGTCAAAGTCGGTGGGCGGGGGGAACGACGAGTCCGCGAAGCCGGGCGCGAAGCCGATCATCACCGGGCCCGGCCCGAGCGGGCCCGCATCGCCCGCCCCCGACCCCGCCTCCTCCCGAGCGCGGTCGAGAGCGGAGTTGACGAGCGAGAACGGGGCGGGGTCGTCCGAGGCGGCGGCCTGGCCGAAGAGGACGCGCGTCCCTCGGGTCCGCATGTGCTGGACCAACTCGGCGACGAGGGTCGACTTGCCGACCCCGGTGTCGCCGACCAGCAGCGTGAACCCGCCGGCGCCCCCCCGAGCGTCTTCGAACTGCCGGCGCAGGGCCTCGACGGTCCCGAGCCGACCCACGAACGGGCGACCGACCCCGCCCCCGGTCGCCATCGCTCCTCAGCCGGAGATGGGGAGGCTCGGCTATTTACTTGCGACCGAACGCCGACCCTCCCGCGCGGGCTCGGGCGCCCTTCGCGAGGAGCCGGAGGGGTGCGGCACCTCCCACCCGGGAACCGACGGAGACCCTCCGCGTGGGGTCAGCTCAGGGTGAAGGCGTAGAGGTCCGCCCCTCCCGCGACGAACAGCGCGCCGGGGGCCGCCGCCGGAGTGATGAAGTGGTCGTCCGCGCCGAGGGGGAACGAGAAGAGGACGTGCCCGTTCGACAGGTTGAACCCCATCAGGACCGAGGTCGTGATGTTGACCGCCCAGGCGACGTTCCCGGTGACGATGGGGGAGCCCGAGTCGAAGCCCGCGGTCTGCCAGGCGACGGAGAAGGAGGAGCCGGCGACGACGACGTCGTAGAGCCCGTCGGTGCACGGTACCAGGATGGAGAGGCCCACGTGGGCCGTCCCCCCGTAGGCCCCGCCTCCGCAGACGCTCGCGTTGTACAGCTGGCCGCCGATCCCCCCGAGGTCGGTCCCCGACAGGAGGTAGCCGACCCCCCCCTTCCCGATCTGGAAGAGGTCCCCGGTGGACAGGTACGTCGGGGCCACCGAGCCGAGGTCGAGATCGTCCTCGTTGAGCTGGACCCAGTTCGTCGGGGCGAAGTACCCGAGCTCCGTCAGCTCGGGGGAGAGTTCGATCACGCTGTCCCCGTGGTCGAAGACGGTGTTGGAGGCGCCGTTGCCCGTCGCGACGTAGAGGTCCCCGTCCGGGGCGATCGCCATGCCGGCGGTTCCCCAGATCGCTCCCTCCCGCTGTGTGGGCACCTGGTAGGAGATGAGCGCATGCGAACCGTTCACGGGCGCTCCGACCACCCACCCGTGGTAGCTGCCGCAGTCCCCGTACAACCCGCCGTAGACCACGTAGACGAAGCCGTTCGCGATCGCCAGCGCCCCCCGCTGCTGCTCCGCGTTCGGGGTCGAGCCCGCGGGGTCCACGACCACCTGCGAGCGGATCGAACCATTGACCACGTTCAGCCCGAACAGCATGTGCTCTACCGAGCTGCCGGAGGTCAGGAGGGCGACCGTGTAGAGGGTTCCGGTCGCGATGTCGATCACCGGGGTCCCCGTGATCCCGCTCGGGTTGATGTCCCCCGCGCAGGCGAGGGCGGAGCTCGGGGCCGGCGTGCCGAGATGGGTGTGCCAGAGGATGGCGCCGGAGGTGGCGTTGAGGGCGTAGACGGAGTCGTCCTCGGTCGCGACGAAGACCGAGTCACCGCAGACGAGGGGCTCAGCGTAGACCTCACCGTCCAGTCCCGTGGGCGCGGGCCATCGAGCCGTGACCGATGCGATCGAGGAGGAGGACTCCACTCCGTCCCGGAGGTTGTTCTGGTGGTACGTGGTCCAGTTCCCGGAGGTACCGTTCGCCGGGTTCGACGGGCAACTCGCCACCCCGGTCGGACCGGACGGGGAACTTGGGGAGGAGGAGCGGCTGAGCACCCAGTACGAGACCGCTCCGGCGATGACTACGAGGACCACGACGACCAGTGCGAGGACGAGCGTCCGGCGGGCCGTCATTCCGTGCGGCTCCGGTCCGGCATCCCCTCGGCAGGCTTAGTATTGGCTGGCGGGGGCCCGGCTCCACTCACTGAACGCGGAGGGAGCGCGCCGATAGGTAGAGACCGAGAGCGACCAGCACGACCGCCCAGGCGAGGAGCCCGAGCAGGTACACCTCGGGCGGGTACGGGTACCCGCTCGTCTGGAAGAGGTTCTCGCGCATCACGTTGGTCGCCATGGACGCCGGATTGTAGGCGGTCACGGTCTGGAGCCACGGAGGCATCGTCCCCTGGGGGAACATCGCGTTGGAGGTGAACAGGATCGGGAGGTTCAGTAGGGAGGTGATCCCGAAGTAAGCCTCGTTCGAGTTCAGGACGTAGCCGAAGGAGAGGAACAGAGCGGTGAACATGATGGCGAGGAGCACTTCGGCGGCCACGATCTCCCCTACGCCGAGCGCGGAGACGGAGGAGCGGACCGAGAGTCCGGCGAGCCCCGGGACGCCCTCGAAGGCGAGGGCGAACCCGAGCGCGAGGAAGGCCGGCCACGCCGCCGAGAACGCACGGAACGTCAAGCTGCCAGCGAAGAGGGCGCTGCGCGGGGCGGGCGTCGCGGTCATCCGCGGATGGATCCCGAGCTGCTTGTCGAACAGAATGCCCGTGCCGGAGTAGAGGGAGGCGGTGAGCGTGACGAAGGCGACCATCCCGACCGCGAAGTAGGAGAAGTAGTTCGGGGCCCCGAGCAGGGCCGCGCGAACGTAGAGGGAGCCGTCCTCTCCCGCGGGAAAGAGGCGGGCGAGGTCGAATGCCTGGCCGAAGAGGACGAGGTAGAGGATCGGCACGACGAAGTACGACGCGACCCAGATCGGGACCCGGACCCACTTGAGGGCCTCCCGACGCAGCACGGTGACGAACTCGCGGTACATCAGCGGCCCCCCGGCGAGCTCGCGCCCGGTGCGGCGTGGTGGTTGGCCTCGCTCTCTTCCCGGTACTCCCGCCCCGTGAGCGTGAGGAACACCTCGTCCAGGCTCGGCTTGCGGGTCGAGACCCCGGCGAGCTCGACCCCGGCGGCGTCGCACGCCCGCACGACCGCCGGCACGAACGACTCGCTCCGTGCGACGCGGACCCGATACGCTCCCTCGGGTGACCTCGGCTCGACCGAGGCGACGCCCGGTATGGCCCCGAGGAGCGAGGCCAGGTCCCGGGACGGGTCGCTCGGCTGGACGAGGACGATGTCGCTCCCGAGCGACTCTTTGAGGGCGACCGGGGAGTCGGTCCGGAGGACCCGGCCGTGGTCGATGATCGACACCCGGTCGGAGAGCTGGTCGGCCTCGTCGAGGTAGTGGGTTGTCAGGAAGATCGTCATTCCGTTCTCGGAGCGGAGCTCGCGGATGTACTGCCAGAAACCGGCCCGGCCCTGCGGGTCCAGACCGAGGGTCGGCTCGTCCAGGAACAGGAGGCTCGGCGCGTGGACGATGCCGGCCGCGATCTCGAGACGCCGGCGCATTCCCCCCGAGTAGGCGCCGACCCGTCGGTCCGCCGCCTCGACCAGGTCGAGCCGCTCGAGGAGCTCCCGGATCCTCGGTCGGGCTGCCCGAGGGGAAATCCCGTGCAGCCCGGCGATGATCTCGAGGTTCTCGCGCCCGGTCAGTGCGTCGTCCGAGGTCGAGCGCTGGAAGACGAGCCCGATCCGTCGACGGACCCGCTCGGGTTCCCGGACCACGTCGATCCCCTCGACCTCGGCCGTGCCGTGGGTGGGCCGGAGCAGGGTGGTCAGCATCGAGATCATCGTGGTCTTCCCCGCGCCGTTCGGGCCGAGGAACCCGTAGATCTCGCCGTGCGCCACGTCGAGGCTGACCGAGGTGACCGCCTCCACGCCGCCCGGGAAGGTCTTCCCGAGGTTCTCGCAGGTCACCGCGGCGCCCATCTCCCTTCCGGTTCCCGTCCTCGTACCGGAGAACGGCGCCCGGGCGGAAGGCCCGGACGCACGGCGAATGGTCACGTCCGGTGACCCCACCCCCCCTCCCGGTGAACCGGCTCGCGCGCTCGAAACCGTCATGGGAGGCACCGCTCTGCGGAGGTCGGGGTCGCTCGAGGGAGCGATGGTCGGGACGGTCCCGGAGCTGCCTTCTTCGGTCCAGCTGAGGAAGCGAGCCGTGGGGGCGCGCCACCGCTGCCGCTGCGGCACCCGGTTGCCAGCCGGGACGCTCTGCTTCGAGTTCGCCCCCGTGCCCGAGGCGCTCACCGGGCTATTGCGGGCCGAGGTCTTCTGCGGTCCGGGGTGTGCTCGCGCCTTTCTCCTCGAAGCGATGGAGGTGCTGGAGGGCCAGGCCTCGCCCGACCTGCTCAGTGACGTGCAGAGCGTCTACACCTACCTGCACTACCTGTTCACCGTGGCCCAGGAGGCGGCGCTCGCCGCCGCGCGCCCGGGGAGCACGGCCGTCTAGGCGAGGGCCGCGAGCCGGGGACCTCGGCCGTGCCCACGTCCGAACGACTACTCGAGGTCGAAGTAGATCTTGACCGTCGCGTGGTACTCCACGACCTTCTGGTCCTTGATGCTCCCTTCGAGCTCGGTCACCCGGAACCAGCGCAGGTTGCGGACGGTCTTGGCGGCGGTCTTCACCGCATTCTCGGCGGCCCGGGCAAATCCTTCGGTCGAAACTCCCACGATCTCGCTCACTTTCTGCACCATGGCGGACACCCGCAGCGGGAGTCGTCTTCCCCGACATAGGCGTTCTGGTTGGGAGACGGTCCGGGCTCACGGACCCCGGGCGCGCCGGTTTTGCCGGGCCGTGCGGTTTCCGCACGTTCCTCCGCCCCCAAATACCGTCGGCGGCCGTGAACCCGGCGTCATGGCATCGCTCGGACGCGTCGAGGAGGCCGCGAACTGGTCGCGCGGGCTCGAGGGGAGCGGGCCGGACGAGGTCATCCGGTGGGCGAGCGGGCAGTTCGGCCGCGGGCTCGTGATCGCCTCGGGGTTCGGCAAGGACGGTCTCGTGGTCCTCGACATCGCCCGGAGGGTCCGACCCGACATCCCGGTCCTATTCCTCGAGACCGGCTGCCACTTCCCCGAAACGCTCGCGTTCCGGGACCGGCTGCGCTGCGAGTGGGACCTCAACCTCGTGGACGTGCGGCCGGCCCTCTCTGCCGACGAACTGGAGGCTCGGTACGGAACCGACCTGTACGCCCGCGACCCCGACCGCTGCTGCGCGATCCGGAAGGTCGAACCCCTCCACCGGGCGCTGAACGGTCGCACGGCGTGGATGACCGGACTGCGCCGCAGCCAGCACGCCGGACGCCAAGGGACTCCGGTGGTCGAGTGGCAGGAGCTGGAAGCGGGGGTCGGTCTCTTCAAGGTCAATCCCCTGGTCGCCTGGTCGCTCGAGCAGGTCGAGGGGTACCTGGACGCCCACGACCTCCCCCGCCACCCGCTGTGGGCCCGGGGGTACTCGAGCGTCGGGTGCGCCCCCTGCACGTCGCCCGTCGCCCCCGGCGAAGGGGAACGCGCGGGGCGTTGGCGCGGACGTGGGAAACTCGAGTGCGGGATCCACTCGCTCACGGCCGGCCACCCGCCCAGCTCGACCTGGCCGCCGCCCTCCGCTCCCGAGGGCTCTTAAGCGCCCAGGTCTCAGTGGCCCGCCTTTCTGGGAGAGGGAGCTCGATGATCGACCCGTACGGCGGGCGCCTCGTCCAGCGGGAGCTGACCGAGCCCGCGCGAGACCGTCGGGACGGCGAGCGCGCCCAGCTCGTCACGGTCCACCCGGCGATCGACCAGCTGTACGACGCGGAGAAGATCGGGATTGGCGCCTACAGCCCGCTCGAGGGGTTCATGGACTCGGAGACCGTCCGGTCCGTGACGACCACCGGACGGCTGCCGAACGGCCTCCCGTGGTCGATCCCGATCCACTTCCCGGTTCCTTCGGACTCGCCCGCAGCCGCGTCCGTGCGGGCCGGCGACGAGGTCGGCCTGCTCGACGCCCAAGACCGGTTGATCGCCGTCCTCCACGTCGACGAGGTCTTCCCGCTCGACCGACGGGCGATCGCTCAGGCCACCTACGGCACCGAGGACCCGGCCCATCCCAACGTCGCGGACCTTCTGGCCGGCGGCGAGACGGCGTGGGCCGGGCGGGTCGACCTCGTGCACCGGCTGCTCCCTCCTTGGGAGCGCGCCGAGCCGACCCCGGCCGAGACGCGGGAAGAGTTCTCCCGCCGGGGGTGGTCGCGCGTCGCCGCCTACCAGTGCCGGAACCCCCCGCACACCGCCCACGAGTACATCCAGCGCCTGACGCTCGAGCGGGAGGATGTGGACGGCCTCTTGATCCACCCGGTCGTCGGGCGCCTCAAGAAGGGGGACTACCGCCCGGAGGTGATCCTCGAGGCCTACGACGCGCTCGTCCGCCACTACTATCCGGCGAATCGAGTGATGATGGCCCCGCTGACGATCACGATGCGCTACGGCGGCCCCAAGGCGGCGCTCTTCCTCGCGATCGTCCGCCGGAACTACGGCTGTGGGGTCTACATCGTGGGTCGGGACCAGGCCGGGGTCGGAAAGTACTACGAGCCGTACGCCTGCCACCGGATCTTCGACGCGTTCGACGTCGGCGTCGTGCCGGCGCGGTACGACGAGTCGTTCTTCTGTCGGAGGTGCGGCTGGATGGCGAGCGGCAAGACGTGCGCCCATCCGGTCTCCGAGCGCGCGGAGACGAGCCAGAGCCGCATCCGCCAGGCGCTCGCCTCCGGCGCTCCCCTTCCGCCCGAGATCCTCCGACCCGAGGTCGCGGAGATCCTGCGGCGGCCGAACGTGACGATCGTCTGAGGAAGGAGAACATCGATGGCACGAGGACCACCAGGATTCTGCATCTGGCTGACCGGGCTTCCCTCCGCCGGAAAGACGACGATCGCCCGCGAGCTGCTGCCGCGGCTCGTAGACCGGGGCTGGTATGCCGAGCTCCTGGACGGGGACGAGGTCCGACGGGGCCTCAGCGCCGACCTCGGCTTCGACCGTAAGTCGCGGGAGACGCACGCGGGGCGCGTCGCCTTCTGCGCCAAGCTCCTCGCCCGGAACGGGGCGATCCCCATCGTCGCGCTCATCTCCCCGTACCGCACCTCCCGCGCCGCGGCGCGCGCCGAGATCGGCCGGTTTGTCGAGGTGTACGTCTCCACCCCGGTCGGCGTCTGCGAGGAGCGCGACGTGAAGGGGCTGTACCGCCGGGCGCGAGCCGGCGAGATCACGGCGTTCACCGGGGTCGACGACCCGTACGAGGCCCCGGACCACCCCGACATCATCGTCGACACGGTGCTCCTCCGCCCGGCCGAGTCGGCCGAGCACATCCTCCGCGAGCTCGAACACCAGGGCTGGATGGCTCGGCGTTAGCGTCGGCGAGGGTCCGTCGCCCCCCGGGGCCCCGGTCAGAGCCGGGCCTTGTGGCCGAGGAGGAGCTGCCCGCCCCGCGAGTTCCCGCGGAAGACCGCGACGACCTCGTCGGGAAGTCCGAGGGCCACCGCGTAGCGCGTCAGGTCCGGGCGCCGCACCTCGGCGTCGCGGAAGCCGGCCGACCGGGCGAGCTGCTCGAGCTCGTCGTCCTCGTAGAAGCGGACCCGCGCGGCGATCGGCTCCGGGCACCCCGGGGTCCCCACGAGCTCGCGGGTACCCGCGAAGAGCGCGAACCGGCCGCCCATCACGAGCGCCCGGTGCACCTCCTGCAGGGTCTCGAGAGGATGGGGGAGGAACCCGAGGACCCCGGTCGAGACGGCGCAGGTGAACGTATCCCCGGGAACCGGCAACTGGCTCGCCTCCGCCTCGATCACCTCGAGACGGCCGGCGTCGACCGCCTCGCGGTTGCCCTCCCGCGCCAGTCGGACCATCTCGGGGCTGTGGTCGACCGCCGTGGCGCGGCAGCCGCTCTCGAGCGCCTCGTGCAGGAACGCCCCGCCCCCGCATCCGACCTCGAGGAGACGGTCCTTCGGCCCGAGCTCCAGGGCCTCGAGGAGGAGCGCGAAGTTCGGGCGATGGTACACCGGGTCGGAGTAGACGTCCCGGGCCCGCCGACCGGAAGGGCGCCGGGCCGCGCGGTCGGTGACCCAGTCCCCGAGCGCGGAGGGCGTCAGGCTTCTCAGGAACGGTGCGAAGGCGCCGCCGGCGACCCACCCCGCGGCCTCGTTCGCCTCCCCGAACACGGGCTGCCCTCCCCGGTGCTCGACCGTGACCTTCGTTCCCCCCGGCACGTCCTCGAACCGGAGCTCGACGGTCGTCGCCTCGTCGGGTTTCCAGGGAGCCGGGTGCCACGCGAGGCGTACGCGCTCCCGGGGTACCCAGGCCTCGACCTCGCCGACCTTCGTCCCGCGCTCGGTCACCCCGCCCTTCGCGCCCGGGGAGAACTCGACCCCGAGGCGGCCGAGGGCCTCCTTGAGCTCCTCGACGGTGACCGAGAACGCCTCGGTCCGCGAGAGCGGGACGACGGCGGCGACCTGGACGCTCAGCGGCGCCTTTCGGGGGGCCCGGGGCATCTCGGCGAGCGGAAGGGCTCGCCCACGGAATAACCGTTCGCTCCTCGTCCAGGGGGGCCGAGGCGGTGCCTCAGCCGGCCTTCGCGCCTTCGAGCAGGCCTTCGAGGAGACCCACGGGCGGGCATCCGAGCGCGAGGAGGGTATCGTGGAACCGCAGCAAGCTCCCCCCGAAGTGGGAGGCGAGCAGCTTCGAGCGCGCGCTCAGGATCGCGAGCTTCCCGAGCGTGTAGCAGAAGTACTCCGGGTCGAACGTCCCGCGCATCGCCTCGCGCTCGGCCGGCAGGCGGTCGAAGTGGGCCTCGTGCATGAACAGCTGGGTCGACCGCTCGACCGACCAGCCTTCGGTGTGGAGCCCGATGGACGAGAGGAGCCGGCAGTCCCGCAGGAGGGCGTCGTGGATTTCCCCGACCTCGGCGTCGTGCCGGGGAGCCCCGAGGCCGGCCTCGATCGCGAGCTGCTCGGTGTAGTGCGCCCACCCTTCGATGAACGACGAGGAGCGGAACACGCGACGCGTGAGGCTCGCCTCGGCCGCACGAAGGTGGAGGAACTGGAGGTAGTGGCCGGGGAAGACCTCGTGGACCGTGATGTTCCGCAGAAGGGTCCGGTTGAACGAACGGAGCCACTCCTCCTGCTGGGTCGGGCTCCACGCGGCGTCGACGGGGGTCACGTAGTAGACCCCCTCGGGGGTCGGGTCGAACGGACCCGGGGAGTCCATGCTCGCCGTCGAGAGGGCTCGACCCCACAACGGGGTCTCCTCGACCCGGACCATCACCGACTCGGGGATCGAGACGAGGCCCTTCGACCGGACGAACTCCCGAGTCTCCGTCACGAACCGGGAGGCGGTGGCGACCACCTCGGAGGCGTTCGGATGGTCCGCCCCGAGGCGCGCGAGCAGCGCGTCGACGGAGAGCTTCTCCTCTTTGGCGATCTCCGCGAGCCGCGCCTGGTTGCGGGCCAGGTCCGCCGCACCCGCCTTCTGGAGGGCGGCGGTCGGCGTCTCGAGCCCTTCGCGGACGAAGAGGAGCCGCTGGTAGCGGGCCGCGCCGAGCGCGAAATCGGGGACCGACCGGGGGAGCACGTCCTCCTTCAGCCAGTTCCGGAAGCCATCGATCGCTGCCTGGGCCGGGATCCGGGCAGTGCGCACCGTCGTCTCGAGGCCGGCCCGGGCCGCAAACGCTTCCACCTCGTCCAGGTGGCCGGGCAGTCCGGACCCCATCGAGATCGCGAGCTCGACGTATGGCTTCGGCATCGGCCCGACGAGCCGGCGACGGCCGACGTCGAGGATGTGGGGGATCTGCTCGAGGATCTGGACGATCGATCGGACCCGGTCGGGCACGGGGGAGTAGTCTCGGACGAGGTAGGGCGTCAACGCCACCCCGCCCATGTACGACATCGGGTTCCGGTCGAGCTGGAACGACTCCCGGAGGTCGAAGAGGGGACTCTCGAGGAGCAGGCGGAGGAGGAACCGGTCCACGCGCTGTCCATCGGGCAACCCGCCCTCGTCCAGGGCCGCGAGCCGGCTCAGCAGCTGGTCGGCCCCCCGGGCCCACCGGTCCGTCCCCTCCGGGGAGAGGTCCGGTACCCGCCCGTCGTACTCGTGCAACCCGAGGCCGACCGCGTACCCCGGCTGGAGGGCGAACACGTGGTCGACGACGGCTCGTTCGAGGACGGCGAGCTCCGCAACGCTCGAGGAGGTGCCCATGGTACGATGCGTCCTCAGCGGAGTGAGGTCAAAACAGTACGCGCCCGATGAGACGCGTGGGTCTCACTCGACCCAGGCGATCTTGCAGGTCGGGCAGTACTTGGCTTCGAGCGGAGTCCCGCAGACGAAGCAGAGCGACAGGGGGGTCATCCGCGCCGCCGGGGCGACCGGGGAGACAGGGCCGGGGCTGGGAAGGGGCGGTGGGGCCGCCGAGACCGGCGGCCCGGGGGAAGGCGCCGGACCCGGTGGTGGGGTGGCGGGCTCACCGCTCGGCACGACGGGTTCCGGGGCGGCCGGCCCAGCGGGCGGGGAGGCCGGCGCGGGGGCCGCTTCCGCCTCAGGTGCAGGGACTGGAGCCGGGCTCGCCGCCTTCTCGTCGGGAGCGGTCGGAGCCGGAGCCGGGGCTTCAGAGGGCGCGGGCGCCGGCTTTTCGGAGGGAGCCTTGGGCGCGGGCTCGTCCGAGGGCTCCTCCTTGTCCCGGCGAAGCCGGCGGAAGAAGGACATCGCCCGGTGGCACCCGAGGCCCGTTCTTAGCCCTGCCGACCCACAGGCGCACCCGTTTTCCGTCCCGCGGGTTGAAGGCGCCCATGCCCTCTTCTCCCTCCGCCCGGCTCCTAGAGTTGGGGCTCACACTGCCCCCCCCGCCGACTCCGAAAGGGACGTACGTCCCGGTCACGGTCCACGGAGGGCTCGCCTTCGTTTCCGGTCAGATCGTCACGGAGGGGGACGGGGTCGCGCACCCCGGCCTCGTCGACCGGGACGTCCCCGCGGCCGTCGCGAGCGAGCTCGCCCGGCGCGCCGCGCTTCAAGCGCTCAGTGCCTTGGCCGCCGCTCTCGGCTCGCTCGACCGGGTCGTCCGCATCCTTCGGGTGGGGGTCTTCGTCGCCTCCTCCCCCGGGTTCTTCCGGCAGCACGAGGTCGCCAACGGGGCGACCGACCTGCTGGTCGAGGTCTTCGGGGAGGCCGGGCGTCCGGCCCGGGCTGCCGTGGGGGTGCCCGCCCTCCCGTTGAACGCACCGGTCGAGGTCGAGCTCGTCGCCGAGGTCGGCTAGGGGCTTCCGTGGAGGCGACCGCCTGGCCCGGGGTCCTGCGCGAGGGCCGCGACCTCTACACCCCGAACCGGGGACCCCCCGGGGAGCGGGTCTACGGCGAGACGATCCGCACGGTCGAGGGGGTGGAGTACCGCCACTGGGACCCGTTTCGCTCCAAGCTCGCGGCGCTGCTCGTGAAGGGCGCGCCGGCCGACCTCTGGCGGGGCGCGCGTAAGTCCCTCTACCTCGGAGGCGCCCACGGGACGACCGCGAGCCACCTATCGGACGTACTGGACCCGGCCCCGATCTTCGTGGTCGAGAAGAGCCCGACCTCGTTCGCTCCCCTGCTGGCGCTCGCCCGCCGGCGCCGCAACCTTCTGCCGATCCTCGCCGACGCCCAGCTCCCCGAGCGGTATCGCGCGGACGTCGGCGAGGTCGACTTCCTCTACCAGGACGTTGCCCAGCGAAACCAGGCCGCGATCTTCGTCGAGAACGCCCGGGCGACGCTCGCCGCTGGCGGCCGAGGGATCCTGATGTTGAAGGTCCGATCGGTCACGCAACGACGCCCCGCGACCTCGGTCGTCCGGGAGACCCGGGCCGAGCTGGCGCGCGCGGGCGTCCAGACCGTTCAGGAGGTCGGGCTCGCGCCGTTCGCCCGCGATCACGTGGCCCTCGTCACCTTCGCGCCGTGAAGGGCGGCCGCCCCAGCTTCCATCCTCCGCGGGGCGATGCGGCCCGAAATACCCGGGGCCGCTCGGAGGAGCCGGTGGTCTCGTGGCGGGGTCCGGATGGGGAGCGACGGGCGCCGGAGCCGCGCCCCTCGGCATCCTGGTGCCCGTCCTCGTTCTCCTGAGCGGACCCACGGGCCTCGGGGCCACCTCCCTCCCACCGCCGCCGACCCTCGCGGTGGAGGGCTCGACGGGAGCTCCCCTCCCGGCCGCGCCGAACCTGACGGTTTCCCCGAACTCGACGTGGGCCGACGCGGGGAACGCTACGACGTTCCAGGCGCTCTGGAATTCCGGGAGCCCCGCCTGCGAGGTCACCCCGGTCTGGTTCCACTGGTTCGTCGGGGTGGGGTCCGTCGGCGGCCTGCTCAGCGGGCAGAACGTCTCGACCGTCAATTTCACCGGTTCCAGCGCGCGAACCGGGAGCGCCTCGGTCGGGGTTCGTTCGGCGGCGGTGCTCCGGTGCGGCAACCAGACCGACGGGCTCTTGCTGACCGCCTTCGGCTCGGTGGTCGAGGTCGCAGCGCTCGCGGTCGACGGCCTGACCGCGGCCCCTGCTCCCCTCCTCGACGGAGGACAGGCCAACCTGAGCGGTCGCATCGAAGGGGGACTCCCGCCCTACGACGTCACGGTCCGATGGGGGGACGGGAGCCAGGGGATCTACCGCGGAGTGGCGGCCGGTCCGTTCCGCTGGCCCCATACCTTTGCGACGGGGACGTACACTCCCGAGCTGGCGGTCGTCGATTCGCTGGGAAACGCAGCGTCGTCGTCCACCTCTCAGCCGCTCCAGGTGAGCTCTGCGGCCGCCGCCGCGGTGACCGGCTCGGCGACGACCGCGGAGGTCGGTCGGCCGGTGCAGTTCACGGGAGCGTTCTTCGGGCTGCCCCCCGACGCCTACTCGCGCCTTACCGGCTGCGGCGAGACCTCCACCAACGACTCGGGCGGGGAACCCCAGCTCGCCTGTCGCCCGACAACCGCCGGACCCCTCCCGATCTCGCTCCTCGCTCTCGCGGGGAGCGAGGCGCCCGTTCTGACGCAGACGCTCGAGGAGCCGGTGGCCGCGGCGCTATCGGTCCAGGTGAGCGCGCCCACCGGCGAGGCGGAGGTCGGCGCCCCGGCCCTCTTCGACCTTCGCATCGCCGGAGGAGTGCCGCCGTTCACCCTGGCCTGGTCGTTCGAGGCCGGCGCCGAGTCGGGTCAGGAGGTCCTGACCGAGGACGGGCTGCTGACACTTCCCGTCGCCCCCAACGCGAGCGGATTCGCTCCCCTTTCCCTCACGGTCGTCGACGCAGACGGGGCGGTCGGCTCGGTCACCAACGCCAGCCTCTATGTCGTTCCCTCGCTCGGTGTCGACCTTACCCTGACCTCTGCGGTCCTCCCGGCGGCCGCCCAAGTCGACCTGGAGGCTTCGGTCGAGGGGGGAGTCGGGCCGGTCGCCTGGGTACTCCTCTGCACCCCGAGCTTTACGTCCGGCGAGCCACCGAGCGGATGGTTGCCGGGTGACTCCTCCCTCCGCTGGTCCGGCTCCTTTCCGTACGAGGGAGCGGGGGAGGTCGAGCTCGCCGCGGTCGACACTGCAGGCGTTCTTGCCACGGAGAGTGCCACGACGGGACTCGTCCCTCCCCTCACAGGTCAGATAGCGGTCTCGGCGCTCAACACGAGCAGCGGCCCGGCCGTCACGGTGGACCTCAACCTCTCGGGCGGAGCGCCGCCGCTGTCGGTCTGGATCAATGCCTCCGGGGGAGCCAGCTGGAACGCCACCGACCCGGCGGACGGCCCCTTCGCGGCGACGGTCCCCATGACGCGGGCCGGCCCCTCCTCGGTCGACGTCGTCGTGGTCGACCGGCTCGGCGCGACGCTCTCGGGGAGGACCTTCGTGGTCACGGCCGCTCCTCCCGACCCACCCCCAGCCCCGGTCGCCTCGTCCAGCATCTCGCTCGAGATCGGGGTCCTCGGGTCGATCGTGGTCGCGCTCGTCGTGGCCGCCTATGTTCGCCTGCGGCGGCGGCCGAACCGCACCCACCCCGCCGTGGACCCCACCGATGTGCTCGAGAAGATCCTCGCCCCGGCCGACGGGGCCGAACGGGTCACGGTCGAGCTGCTGGCCGAGGAAGCGGGGGTCCCCCTCGAGACGGTGCGTTCGACCCTCGCCCACCTCATCGCTACCGGGAGGGTTCGTTCGGAGGTCTCCCCCGACGGGGAGGAGGTGCTCGCGTGGTCCGACGCTCCTGCCCGGTAGTTGGAGGCCGGCGCGGGCGGCCGGCCCTGGTCCTGACGCTTCTCCTCCTGGTCGCGGCCTTCGGGGCGCTCGGGTCCATCCGCACCGACCTTCCGCGCGCCCCCCACGTTTCCGGTCACGAGGCCTCTACCACCTCGACCAACGACTCCGCCGTGGGGAACTTCACGGCCTCGATCAACCGGATGGTCGAGCTCCTCGGGTTGGCCGGTGGAGGGATCCTCGCCCTGGTCTGGGCCCGGGTGGCACTGAGCTGGTTCTCGAACGACGTCACCAAGAAGGTGCAGGCCAAGGACCGGGCGCGGGACGCGCTGATCGGGACCCTTCTGTTCACCGCGGCCATCACGGGCCTCGTCTGGGGCCTGGCGCATTGGGTCCTCACGGGATCGTAGAGGCCGCGATGGCGCTCCCCGGCACCGACTGGCCGACGCTCATCCAGGTGATCCTCTTCGCGCTCTTTGCCGCGTTCACCGCGCTCGTCACGGCGGTGATCGGACCCACCTACGACAACCTGTTCGTCCCGATGATGCGGACCTCCGCCCTCTACCCTCCGCTCGTGGGGTCCGGGGGCGGGGGATTCCTCGCCGGCGCGGTCCAGTTCTCGACGTACACCCTCGTCAACGTGGTCGACCCGCTGGTCGCCCTCGTCGCCCTCGGGGTGGCCGTCCTCTTCCTGGTCCGCTCGGTGGTCTCGCGGTGGGCCGACCGGCTCGACGGACTCCTCCCTCGGCTGGTCGCCAGCGTCATCGTCGCCAACTTCACGATCCCCATCGTGGGCGGGGTCCTGGCGCTCGCGGGAGCCCTGTACCCGGTGCTGGCCGGCTGGGACGGCGGGGCGTGGACGCACTGGGTCAACCTGGCGGGGTACGCCCAGCTCCAGTTCTCCTGGGACAACGGCGCGCTCGCGTTCGTCCTGTCGTTCGTCGAGTTCCTGATCGTCTTCGGACTGCTCCTCGCGATCGGGATCCGGGACGCTCTGCTCGGGGTCCTCATCGTCCTCCTCCCGCTGTTCACCCTGCTCTGGCCGCTCCGCCCGGTCGCCGCGCTCGCCCGTCGGGCCTGGCTGCTGTTCTTCGAGGTCACCTTCCTTCCGTGCGTCGTCGTCGTGCCCCTCGAGCTGGCGGTCGGGGCCGCCAGCCCGGTCATGCTGGTCGGGTACCTCGGCGTCGCGCTCGCGGCCCCGTACCTGCTCTCCCTCGCCGGGACCCACCTCGTGGCGTTCGGCCTTCCCGGGAGCGGCGGGGCCGTCAACGCCGGAAGCCAGCGCGGGTTCAGTGCCGGTTCCTCCACGGCCTCCTCGGTGGTCGGTCCGAGCGCCCGGGCCACGGCCTCGAGCGGCGCGGCCGGACGAGCGACCGCGGCGGCCGCGGGAGCTGCCGGGACGGCCTCGTTCCCCGCCGCCGCGCCGCTCGCCGCCGCGGAGTTGGTAGGGCACACCGCACTCCACCTCCTCCGCCATGTCCAGTCCGGGGCCACCGAACAGCACCCCTGGAAACCGATCCGGGGACCGGGGGCCCAATGAGATGGGCGACCCCTCCCCGGGACCCCCGCTCGTGGCCCTCCCTCGCCCCGTGGAGCGGCGGCTCCGTCTCGGACCGTTCGCCAGCGCGCGCGACGCGGTCAAGTTCGCCGGCTACGCCGCCACCGGGGCGCTCCTCGCGCCGTTCGTCGCACCGTACGCCTGGCTACCGGTGCTGGGCGCCGGCTTCCTGCTCACCGTCTGGCGACCGGAGGGAGAGGCACTGGACGAACGAGTGGCCCGGTGGGCGACCTGGCGGGTCCGGCGGCTCGCCCGGGGCGCTCCGATGACCGACCCCGCCACCCCCCCGGCTCGCGGGGGCTTCCTTCGTGTGGGCCCGGGGCAGTACGTGACCATCCTCCGGGTCGGCGGGACGCCGCTCGCCTACCGTCCCCCGGCCGAGCTCGAGCGGGTCTTCCGGGCCTACGTCGAAGCGCTCCAATCCTCCGAGGGCATCCTCTTCCTCCACGCCGGAAGCGTCCCGCTCTCGGCGGAGGCGGTGACCCCGCGCCACCGAGCGAGCAGCGAGGCCGAGGAGCCGGCGAGGGCCGGCTACCGGGAGCTGGTCGCGGTCCTCTGCCGTCGCCGGCTCGTGCGACGGGTCGACCTTGCCGTCCCGAACGCGACCGCCGGGCCGGACCTGCCGGCCCACCTCGAGCGGGCGACGCGGGCGCTGGCGGCCCGGTTGGCGGCCACCGGCCTTCGCCCGGTCCGCCTCGAGGGGCGTGCGCTCTCGGAGGCCGGTCGGCGGTTCGGCTGGCGCCGAGCGAGGGCCGGGGCATGAGCGGAGGGGTCCTGGTCGGGCCGTTCGTCGAGTTCGAAGCGGTCGGGGTCGCGGTCGGCGCCGCCCTCGTCAGCGCGGTGCTCTCCCTGGTGGGGCCGTACCTCGCCTCGCTCACCGGGACCCTGGCCGCGCTCGCATTCGCCGGGTGGGCGGCGGCCCGGACGAGGTCGGGAAGGTCCTCCGGAATCGTTCAGGGATGGGCCACCGTTCTGGTGCTCGTCGGGCTCGGCGCCGGCGCCCTCCTCTTCTTGATCCCTCCGGCGTCGATCGTCCGATTTCATGCCCTCCCGCTCGCCGCGGCGCTCGTGCCGTTGTGGTGGATCACGCCCCGGAGCTTGCTGTGACTTCTGGAGAACCCATCGGACCGGGGGAGGGGGCCACGATCTTCCGGACCGGTCGGGTGTTCCGCGCCCCCCTCCTGATCCGGGAACTCCCCGACGAGGTTCCGTTCGGCTTCCTGGGTCGGGTGCTCCCCACGACCGAGACGATCGACCTCAGCCTGGAACTCCACCGGATCCCTCCGGGGCGAGCCCTGGAGATCCTCGAAGCGGCCCGGAGCGTCGCCGAGGCCGAGCTGGCTTCCCCTGGCGGGGGCGGGGAGACCTCGCGCCTGGAGGTCGAGCGAGAATCCTCCGGTGTGCTCGGACACGCGGTCGCCCGGGGCGCCCAGGAGCTCTGGCGGGTGGGCGCCTGCTTCGTGGCCGTCGGAGCTTCCCGGGCGCGCGCCGAAGCGATCCGGGCCCGCCTGACCGAGCGACTCTCCGCATTCCGCTTCCGAACCCGGGTTCCCCGCTACGGGGTCGACCTGACCCTCCGCCCTCCGGATCCGGGCGGAGCCGAGCCCCGCCCATCGGGGTACTGGCACACGCTCCCCTCCGACGCCGTCGCCGCCCTCTTTCCGTTCGGAGACGAGAGCGTGGTCGAGCCCGGGGGGATCCTGGTCGGCCTCGCCCTCGCGGATGCGAGCCCGGTCTTCCTGGACCGGTGGAGCCACTCGAGCCACTCCTGGGGGATCTTCGGTACCACGGGCTCGGGGAAGTCGTTCGCAGCGGCGCTGTACGTACTGCGGACCCGGTGGATGCGCCCGGACCTGGACGTGGTCGTCCTCGACCCGCTCGGGGAGTTCTCGGAGCTGGTTCGTCGACTCGGCGGCACGGTCGTGCGACTGGCCGACGGGCGGTCGGGACGGCTGAACCCGCTCGACCCGGCGACGACCGGGAACGACCGGCGGGAGAAGGGCGCCCGGGTCGTCACGATGCTCCGCGCGCTGTACCCGAGCATGACGGACGATGAGGCCGCCGTCCTCGACGCGGCCGTGATGCGGCTGTATGACCGGGGGCCCGGGGTCCCCACCTTCGACGACCTCGTGCGGGAGGTCGAGCGCGACGCGCCGGCCGAGGGGAGGCTCCGGGTCCTCCTCGAGGTCTTCCGCTCGGGCTCGCTGCGAGGGCTGAACGGGCCAACTACCGTTCAGCTCAGCTCGACCCCCGTCTCTTTCGACCTCTCCGGGGTCCCCGACGACCAGCGACCGTTCCACTTGGTCTACGTCCTCGACTGGGCCTACGGCCGCCTGCGCGACCGGACCGGCCCCAAACTGCTCGTGGTCGACGAGGCGCACCTCCTGGCCCACCACCCCCCGACGGCCGAGTTCCTCGACCGGGTGGTCCGTCACGTCCGGCACTTCGACGCCGGACTCCTCCTCCTCACGCAGAGCCCGGAGGATTTCCTCGAGCTGCCGAGCGGTCGTTCCACCCTTCGGAACCTGTACGCTACGGTGTTCCTTCGCCTACCGGAGGTCTCCCCGGTCGCTCGGGAGTTCTTCGGACTGACCGCGGCGGAGGCCGACTGGCTGCCGAAGGCGCGCCTGCCGCGGAGCGCGGGCTACTCCGAGTCCCTGTGGAGGGTCGGGGAGCTCCACCTGCCCCTCGCGGTCGTCGCGTCGACCCCCGAGTATCAGCTGCTCTCGGGGTCGCTCGGGACCGCCCCCCCACCGCCGGCGGTGCCGGTCGAGGGGATGGTTTATGAGGGCGGCGTCCCCGGGGAGTCTCGTGGCCGAGCCAGCGACGGCCGAAGCTCCCGCCCGTCGTCGGACGAGCTGGAACCTGCGCACGATCGTGGAGGACGTGGCGGGACGTCCGATCGAGGAGCTGCAGGACCCGGACCGTCCCGTCCACCCCTACCTCAAGAATCGGATCCCCCCGACCCCGCCCCGGTCGACGGCGCCGGCTGAGATGGAGACCGACTACGACCCGGTGGGCCACGTGCACCCCCCCTTCGTAGGGGCCCCGGGCCGTGCCTACCACGGACCCGAGCACGAGCACGACGAGGCGACGCTCGAGCGGCACCGCACCCCCGACAGCCTGCGGGGCGCCGGGCCGAGCCGACGCCCGGAACGCCTGTACCTCCACTATCTACTACTCCACCTGGACCGGCTCAACGACACCTCGCTCCAGTACCTCCGGGCCGCGCTCGAGGAGGAGATCGGGCGGCGTCACCCACCGCCCCCCCGCGCCGCTCCGCCCCCCTCCCTTCCGGTCTCCGAGCTGACGGGACCGTAGAGACCTAGGTGAATCCCCGTCGCTCCGCCTCGCGGACGAGCGAGCGGTAGACGGTCGGGTCCCACTCGACCCCCACGGCCTCCCGGCCGCGGGCCGCCGCCGCCCAGAGCGTCGTACCCGTCCCCGCGAACGGGTCGAGCACCGTGTCCCCCGCGACGGAGAACATCCGAACGAGGCGGTCGGGGATCTCCGGCGGGAACGCCCCGCTCCGACCCCCGGCCCGGCGCTGGCGGATCCCCCGGACGTCGGTCCACAGCTGGCTGAACCAACGGTCCCGCTCGGCCCGGGTGAACCGGCTCGCGTAGCGCCGCCGGTCGTGCGGGGCGAAGCGTCGGAGCCCCCCTTTGCGGAACAGCAGGATGAACTCGCAGTCGAGGGTGACGTAGGCGTTGGGCGGGAGGAATCCGGAGCCGAGGAAGGCGTTCGGCTTGTTCGTCGGTTTCTTCCACAGGAGGTAGGGCAGCGGGTCGAACCCGACCCGGGCCCCCGAGCGGAGGGTCTCGGCGTGGTTCGGCCACAGCCGGAACCGGCCCCCGACCGACCTCAGGGCATCCCCGATGACGACCGCCAGGATGCCCCCGGGCACGAGCACGCGGTGGCACTCCGCCCACGACGCTTCCAGGACCTGGAGCATGGCCGGGTAGTCCCGGGCCCCCAGCTCCCGGAACAGCCCATCCCATTGCGGGATCATCGGATACGGCGGCGAGGTGACGACGAGGGCGATCGACCGGTCACCGAGCCCGGAAAGCTGACGGGCATCTCCGGAGAAGAGCTGGACCCGCCCTGTCCACCGCGGCTCCACCGGGTCGGGGAGCAAGGAGACGGTTAATAGCCGCCCCCTCTCGCACGGCGATGCGCCTCGACCGACCCGTCCTCCAGGTCGCGCTCGACTTCGAGAACCTCTCCCGGGCGCTGCAGGCGGCTCGGGAAGCGGTCGAGGGAGGGGCCGACTGGGTCGAGGCCGGGACCCCGCTGATCAAGAGCGAGGGGCTCGACGCCGTGCGGGAGCTCAAGAAGGCGTTCCCGAGCCATCGGGTGGTCGCCGACATGAAGATCATGGACACCGGCGCCTTCGAGGTCGAGATCGCCGCCAAGGCCGGGGCGGACATCGTGACCGTGCTCGGGGCGGCCGACGACGACACGATCGCCGACGCGGTGCGCGGCGGGGAGCTGTACGGGGCCGAGGTGATGGTCGACCTGCTCGGCGTGGCGGACCCGCTTCAGCGGGCCAAGCGCTCCGCGGAGCTCGGGGCGGCGGCGGTCTGTTGGCACGTCGGGATCGATATGCAGATGGCCGGCAAGACCCCGTTCGCGGTGCTCGACGAGCTCGCGAAGGGTTCGCCGTTGCCGGTGGCGGTGGCCGGCGGGCTCAACAGCGAGTCGGTCGCGGCGGCGACCCGAGCGGGAGCTCAGATCCTGATCGTCGGCGGGGCGATCACCAAGAGCCCCAACATCACCGAGGCGACGCGACGAGTCCAGGAGGCAATCGCGACCCAGAAGGAGGTCGCGACGGAGCTGTTCCGGCGGTACAGCGGCGAGGACCTGCGCTCGGCGTTCCTCAAGGTCTCGAGCCCGAACGTCACGGACGCGATGCAGCGTCAAGGGGCCGTGCACGGTCTGCACCCCCACCTCGCGGCGGCCAATGTCCGCATGGCCGGGCCGGCCGTCACGGTGGTCACCCGGGACGGGGACTGGGCGAAGCCGGTGGAGGCGATCGACCGGGCGGGTCCCGGCGACGTCATCGTGATCGACGCGGGCGGGGGAACCACGGCGGTCTGGGGAGAGCTCGCGAGTTGGTCGGCGCACGGGCGGAAGGCCGCGGGGGTGGTCATCGACGGCGCGATCCGCGACCTGGACACGATCCTCGAGATCGGGTTCCCGGCGTTCAGCCGGTTCGTCAGCTCGAACGCGGGCGAGCCGAAGGGGCACGGAGAGATCGGGGTCGAGGTCACCGTCGGGGGCCAGAAGGTCCGCCCGGGCGACTGGGTCATCGGGGACCTGAGCGGCCTCGTGGTCGTGCCGCGGGAGCGCGCCCAGGAGATCGCCAACCGCTCCCTCGACGTCCTGGAGCACGAGAACCGGGTGCGCGAGGAGATCCAGCGGGGCTCGACCCTCGCGACGGTCCAGAAGCTCGAGCGCTGGGAGCGCGTCGGCTAGATCGACGCTTCGCGGGTGAGCGGAACCTCGCCGCTCAGCGAACTCTCCACCGCCCCGCGGGCCCGCTCCGCGCTGCGCGCCGAGGCGAGGGCCAGGGACTGGTGCCGGTTGGGACCGGCCCACACCGCTGTCCACGGGTCCGGGTACCGTACCTCCCAGAGCACGAGGCCCTCCGGTTCCGCCATCGGCGGGGTCAGGCGCTCCGTGCCCTCGACGGCCCGTCGCAGGCGGGGCAGCGGCAGCCGGCCGTCGGCGACCTCCCGACACGCCCCGACCATCTTGCGGACCATCCCCCACACGAACGAAGGGGCCGCCACCTCCACCTCCCAGCCGCACTCGGTCGCCCGGACCGACATGCGGTCGACCGTCCGCCAGACGGGCCCGGCGCGGGGGACCGCCCGCCCGAAGGAGCGGACATCCACCCGGCCGACCAGGGCCGCCGCGGCGGCCTGGTAGGCGGCGAGGTCCCTCCCCCCAGGATCCTCGAAGTAGCGATACGTCCGCCCGAGCGCCTGGCGGATGCGTGCGTCCGCCGTCATCGGGGCCGCCGCGGTGAAGTAGATGTCGGGGGCGACCCCGTTCAGGACCCGAAGGAGCGACCTGCCGTCCAGGCGAGTCGCGATGGCGAGCGCGTTGGCCCGAGCGCTCACCCCGCGGTCGGTACGGCTGGCGACCTCGAGATGTCGGGTCGAGCGCGGAACGACCCCCGCGACCCGGAGGCCCCGCAGTACCTCCCCCTCGACGGTGCGGTGGCCCGGTTGCCGGGCCCACCCATGAAACCCGGTTCCCCCGTAGCCGAAGCGGACCCGCCAGCGCACGACCGGACGTCGTTTGGCGCCCCGCTAAGAGGTCGGTGTCGAGTACCGTAGGGTGTAGTGCGATTCAGTCGCATATAACGAGCTATTGGGTAATATACAGTCTAAATTGATTTTCTATATATCCGCTGGTGCCGAGTCCCCGCCCGCGGAACCATGAGCGGTACGACAACCAGCGGAACGTCAGGTGGAGGGTCATCGGGAGACAATCTCAGCGGGACCGGCCGGTCCAAGCGGTCGACGGTCGGGATGGGGGCGGCCATCGCGATCGCGGTCGTCTTGCTCATCGTCGGCGTCGCGGCGGGGTACTTCGTGGGCGCCTACTACAACAAGGGGACCACCTCGACCTCCACGGGCGGGAGCTGCACCACCCAGCAGATCACGGAGTCCGGCTCGAGCCTGCTCTTCCCCCTGATGCAGATCTGGGGCCCGAACTACACTAAGGTCAACTCGTGCGTCGTCCTGAGCCCGGACTCTACGGGCAGCGGGGCGGGTCAGTCGGGAGCCGAGACCGGTACGGTCAACATCGGCGCCTCGGACGCCTACCTCTCGAACGCGAGCGCGACCAACGTGCTCAACGTCCCGGCCGCCATCTCGGCCCAGCTCGTCTACTACAACCTGCCCGGGGTCACGGGGCATCTCAACCTGAACGGAACCGTCCTGGGGATGATCTACGCCGGCGTCATCACGACCTGGGCGGACCCCCTCATCCTCGCGGCCCAGTCCTCGGCGGTGCGGTCCCAGTTGATGGCACTGACCGGGACGGAGGCGGGGATCACCACCATCATCCGGGCGGACTCGAGCGGGGATACGTTCCTGTTCACCTCGCTGTGCTACATGTCGTACAGCGCTTGGCCGTTCGGCACCCCCAAGACCAGCGGCCTTTCCGGTGACAAGATCCCCGGCGTAATCTCGGAGACCGGGAACTCGGGGATGGTCACCGGCGTCACAGGACAGGTTGGCGGGATCGCCTACATCGGGATCAGCTACGAAGGCCAGGTCGCGGCGAAGGGCGTCGCGGGAGTCAACTACGCGGCGGTGGGAGACAACCTCTCCCTCTCGGCGTCGGGAGGCATCAACCCCCTCAACTACATACTCCCCACCCCGACCAACATCTCCTACGACGCGAACCTCGGGTTGACCCACCTCCAGTACGCGACCTACGGACTCTCCGTCGGTCTGATCCTGGGCGGAAGCCCGGCGGGCGCGATCGCACTGAACCTCGGAGCGGGAGGCACGAACCCCACGGCGACGAGCCCCACTCCCTACCCGATCGTCAACCTGGAGTACACGCTGATTAAGCAGGCCCCCACCGGAACCATTGTGACCTCGGCCGCCTTGGCCGCCACGGTGGACTTCCTCCAGTGGGCGATCACGGACGGGAACTACGCGCTCGGGCAGGCGGCGGGGACGCCGTCCGCCTACATCGAAGCGGTGAACTTCCTACCGCTGACCCCCGAGGTCCTCGGCTACGACCAGCAGGTGCTGGCGTCGGTCGCAACCTAAGGTAGCCTAGGTCCGCCGAGGTACCGTTGGACGCAGCCTCGGCCCCCCCATCCCAGTCGGGGGGCCGACAACCCCTTCCTCCCCCTTCTCCTCCGAACGGGGACGCCTCGACTCGGCCGCCCCGCTCGGTGCTCTCCTACCTCCGCTACTCGGCGATCGCCCCGGGTCTCATCCCGTCCGGAATCATCGTCGCGATCGTCATCGCCCTGGTCTTCGCGAGCAAGTTGACCCTGCTCCACAACTTCTTCGGCTTCAACTGGAATCCGACGCTGAGCTGGGGAATCGGGGCCTTCGTCGCGGGCTCCTTCCTCACGGCCATTCCCGCGCTCGCCTTCTCGATGCTGATCGGCCTCGGGCTCGCAGTGGCCTCCACGACGTACCTTCCGCGGCTCGTCGCGAGCCTCCTCGACCCGTTCGTCGACCTGCTGGCGGGGATCCCGAGCGTCATCTACGGGATCTGGGGGTTCATCGTGATCGGTCCCTACTTCGGGATGACGATCAATCCGTGGCTCGCCGACCACCTTCGGTTGATCCCCTGGTTCGGCCCTCCGTCGGGCAACACCCTGGGGGAGGGGCTCCCGCTGGCGATCTTCCTGCTCACGCTGATGGCGCTCCCCATCACGACCCTCCTGATCCGGGACTCGCTCCGTGCCGTCCCGCGGGACCTCTGGGAGAGCGGGCTCGCGCTGGGCGCCACCCGCTGGGAAGTGCTCCGTCGTGTGGCGCTTCCGTACGCTCGCCGCGGGGTCATGAGCGCGGCGTTCCTCGGGTTCGGCCGGGCCTTCGGGGAGACCGTCGCGGTGGCGATGGTCTTCGGTTCGACCGCCGTCATTCCCTCGAACTTCTACGGTACCGGCTACACCCTGGCGGCGGCGATGTTCGAACTGGTCGATTCGTCGTACGGTAACTTCCAGTTCCTCGCGGTCCTGACCGAGATGGCGCTGGTCCTGCTCGCCATCAGTCTCGCCGTGAACATCATCGGCCGCCGACTGGTCATCCGGCTCTCGACGACCGAAGTGGCGGGGGTGTGAGGTCGGTGGACGCCACTCTCCCTCCGGTCCCAGGGATCGCGAGCGCGGACGTCCTCATCGACCGGTCGGCCCGCACACGCTTCCGTCTCGGGTTCGACCGCGCGATGGGGTGGCTCACCCCGCTGCTGTTCCTGGTCGCCATCGTCCCCATCCTCGACATGGTCTACTACGTCTCCCTCAAGGCGGTCCCCCACCTCACCTGGACCATCATCACCGGCACGAACCCGTACGAGGCGAACGTGTACCTCGGGGTGCCGCTGTACACTACGTTCTATGTCATCGGACTGGCGACGGCCATTGCCGTGGCCCTGGGCCTCTTCGGAGGGATCGCGACGGCCGAACTGCTGCCCGAGCAGTGGGCGAACGCGGCCCGCACCGGTGCCAACCTCCTGGTCGGCACCCCGTCGATCATCATCGGGTACCTCGGCTACCTCGGATTCGTGCTCTACTTCGGCTGGGGGCCGGTGTTCATCGCCGGGGTGGTGACCCTCTCGTTCTTCATGACCCCGTACGTGTTCCGGACCGCGGACCTCGCGTTCTCGTCCATCCCCCGGCACATCCGCGAGGCGGCGTTGGGCAGCGGAGCCGGGCCTTCCCAGTACATCGTGCGGGTCGGCCTGCCGATCGCCTTCCCCCAGGTACTCACGGGCGTCTTTCTTGCGATGGCCATCGGGATCGGGGAGACGGCTCCGCTCGTGGTCACCATGCAGCCGGGCGTGCTCGTCCCGCAGAACTTGTTCTCCCCGGCCAAGACCTTGACCATGGTGATCTGGGAGAACTTCCAGTCCCCCCTGGCCGCCAACCAGGTGCTGGCCTTCGAAGCGGCGTTTCTGCTGTTGGTGATCGTCCTGGCGCTGAACGTCGTGGTCCGGGTTATATCCGCGCGCTACCAGAAGCGGCTCGAGGGACTGTACCAATGAACGCCGCGGCGGCCCCGATGGGCGGGCCGGTCATGTCCGTCGACCACTTGACGGTCACCGCGAAGACGAAGAAGGTACTCCTGAACGACATCTCACTGGACTTCCCGCCCAACAGCCTCACTGCAGTGGTGGGGCCGTCCGGTTGCGGCAAGACGACGCTCGTCCGCTCGCTCAACCGCATGACCGAGCTGACCCCGGGCCTTCGCGTGAAGGGCGCGGTGTACTACCTCGGTCAGAACATCTACGACCGGCGGGTGAACCCGGTCCTCGTCCGCCGCCGGATCGGCATGGTCTTCCAGCGCCCGACGGTCTTCCCGAGCTCGATCTACGCGAACGCCTCCTTCGGGCTCCGTCTCGTCCATGAGGAGGAGGAGAAGGTCGACGTCGCCGTCCGGCACGCACTCACGCGGGCGGGACTTTGGGACGAGGTGAAGGACGACCTGGACCGGCCCGCCCTCTCGCTCTCCGGAGGCCAGCAGCAGCGCCTGTGCATCGCGCGGGCCCTCGCTGTCGAGCCCCGCGTCCTGCTGATGGACGAGCCGAGCTCGGCGCTCGACCCGGCCGCGACCCAGCGGCTGGAGGCGACCATGGAGCACTTGAAGGAGTCGATGGTTCTGGTCCTCGTGACGCACAACGTGGGACAGGCGGCCCGTGTGTCGGACCGCGTCGCCTTCCTCCACACCGGCCGCCTGATTGAGGTGGGGAACACGGACGAGATCCTCGAGCGGCCGAAGGACCCGCTCACCCAGCAGTTCATCACCGGAAGGTTCCTATGATGCCAGAGACCCCGAAGGACGGAGCCGCCCTCAGCGAACCCGCCGAGAAGGACCGCGCGATCTCCCGGCTGAAGACCCACGTGGCCGAGATGACGGCGCTCGCGCTCGTCATGGTGCGGGACGGGACAATCGCGATGCTGGAGTCCGACGTGAACCGCATGCAGTCGGTGATCGGCCATGACGCCGAGCTGGACCACTTCGATATCGAGATCGAGGCGGAGACGATGCGCCTCATCGCCAAGCTCCAGCCCGAGGCGGGTGACCTCCGTACCCTCGGGGCGATCCTGAAGATCGCGAACTGCGTCGACCGCGTCGGACGCCTCGGCTACGACCTCGCGAAGAACCTCCGGGAGAGCCCACCGATCCCCGACCCCCGGCCGGTCGAGCTCCTGCGGGACATGGACGCCCGGACGCGAGCGATGGTCGAGCAGGCGGTCGACGCCTTCGACCGGAACGATGCGGAGCGCGAGAAGGAGATCTTCGCGATGGACGACGACGTCGACGAGCTCCACCGGCAGCTTCAGACCCGCCTCATCGACCTCCTCCGCTCCGGCGGGGTCTCGACGGAACGGGTGGCGCTCGCGCTCCTCGCCGGCCGCCACCTCGAGCGCGTCGGCGACAACGCCTGCAAGATCGCCGAGAAGGCGATCTACGCGATCACCGGCGCTCGACGGTCCGAGTACTTCCCCGCCCTGGCCCATCGGAGCACCTCGGGAAGCCCGCCGGCTCCCCCTCCCCCGTAGGCGCGCCGCCGGGCCCTCTTCGCCACGCGAAAGCTCATTAGCCGGTATCGAGCCTCCGCCTCGAGGGCCCGGGCCTGCTCCCGTAGTCTAGTCCGGTCAAGGATGCCGCGCCTTCGACGCGGTAACGTGGGTTCGAATCCCGCCGGGAGCATCCTACCCTCCGGAGGGGGTGACCGCTCGGCGTAACGCTTAACCGGGCGCCTCCGGTGGCCGGGCGATGGCCCCACCGAGAGGGGCGACCGCCCGGGCCGGGGGCGTCGGGAACGGAACGGTCGCGATCGTGTTGGCGGCTGGGGTTTCCTCCCGCATGGGCCGGCCGAAGGGCGCGGTCCCGTTCGAGGGAACCCCCCTCCTCGAGCTCGTGCTCCAGAAGCTGAGGTCGGCCGGGGTCGGCTCCGCCGTGGTGGTCCTGGGGCACGGAGCCGAACAGGTTCGCAGGTCCGTCCGTTTCCTGAACGAGAAGGTCGTCGTCGCCTCGGACTATCGAGCCGGGATGAGCCGGTCGCTCGCCGCCGGCCTCGGGGCGGTCCCCACCGGGGCTCGCCGGGTGATGGTCGTGCTCGCCGACCAGCCGTTCATCGAGCCCTCCACGTACGCCCGGCTCGCACGCCGGGCGGCCGAGCCGGACGGACGGATCTTCATCCCGACCTTCCGCGGGATCCGGGGGAACCCGGTCCTCTTCGACTACTCGCTCGCGAGCGAAGCGACGCTTATCGAGGGGGACGTCGGCTGCCGCGCGATGTTCCCGCACCACCTAGCTGAGATCCGGGAGGTCCCCCTGGACGACCCCGGCATCCTCGTCGACATCGACACCGAGGCGGACCTCGCCGCGTTCGACGAGGCCGCCCGGCGACACGAACCCCTCCGCACGACCCTGCTCCGGGCCGCCGGCCCCCGGCTCGCGCTTCACGCCTCCCCGTCCGAGCGGCCGGCACCCCGGCGCCTCTGGCGTCCTCCGGACGTCGGCGCGGCGGCCGAGGCGCTCCGGCGCCAGGGCCTCCCCTTCGCGCTCGCGACGGTCGTTCGGGCGGTGCGCCCTACCTCGGGCCGGCCGGGGTACTCGGCCGTGATCCGGCCCGATGGGAGCCACGTAGGATGGGTCGGGGGAGCCTGCACCGAAGACCTCCTGGTCGCGGAGGCGCTGGTTGCTTTGCGGGAAGGGACGCCCCGACTTCTCCGGGTCACGCCCGAGCCGACCGGAGGGAGTCCGCCGGAGGGCGTGGTCGAGCGGCCGATGGTGTGCGCGAGCGGAGGAACCGTGGAGATCTACATCGAACCGAAGGTGCCGAAGCCGACGTTGCTGATCGTGGGCGACTCGCCGGTCGCGACGAGCCTCGCGGCCCTGGGACCCCTGCTCGACCTGCGGGTCGTGCTGGCGGCCCCCGGTGCCGACGCGGCCGACCTCCCCCAGGTCGACGCCCTCCTCCCCGATCTGGAGGAGGTGACGAAGCACGTCGGTCCCGCGACGTACGCCGTCGTCGCCAGCATGGGCAAGTACGACGAGACGGCCCTCGAGCTCCTGGCGGACCGCCCGCTGGCGTTCCTCGGCCTGGTCGCGAGCCGAAAGCGGGCGGCCTCGGTGTTCGCGAACCTGCGCGAGGCCGGCATGAGACCCGAGCTGATCGCGCGGGTCCGTAACCCGGTCGGGGTGGAGATCTCCGCCGAGACCCCCGAGGAGATCGCCCTGAGCGTCGTCGCCGAGGTCGTGCGGGAGCGCCGCACCGCCCGACCGACCGCTCCCGAGGTGGCTCCGCCGCCGGCGGAAGCACCGGCGGTCGACCCGGTGTGTCACATGGAGGTCGATCGGAGCTCGCCACTCCACGCGAGCCATGCGGGCACGACGTACTACTTCTGCGCGGAGTCCTGCCGGCGGAAGTTCGTCCGCTCCCCCGAGCGGTACCTCACCGCGAGCGCCTAGGTAGGTTCCCGGTCCCTCAGGCACCCGCGAGCTGGCGCCGTGCGTTCTCGAACAGTCCGGCGACCTTCTTGTCGACCGTCCCGCGGACCAGGCGCTCCCCGACGGTCGCGATCGTCCCGGACATGCGGACCTCCGCCGTCCAGCGGACCTGGGTCGAGGTCGGCGCCCCGGAGAAGGTGACCGCGATGTCCGCGTCCATCCCGCTGCCCATCCCCGAGCCCGAGAGCTGCACGCGGAGCGACTGCATCGGCGTCTCCGCGGCGTAGCTACCCCGGAACCGGAACGTGCCGCGGATGAACGCGACCCCGGTCGTGAGCTGCCCCTCGAAGTGCGAGGCGTCCACCGGACGGACCTCGTGCGGGTCGTCCACGCAGCCCATGAGCGAGACCGGGTCCCGGAACAGGGCCCAGACCCGGGCGACCGGCGTCGCGACCTGGAACTCGCCCTCGAGGTGCATGGGGGGCTCCGGGGCTCGCTCTACTTCGGGTCCTTCGCGTGGATCGCCTGCCAGACCTTGTACGGCGTGAGCGGGATGTCGATGTTCGAGACCCCGTACGGCTCGAGCGCGTCCAGCACCGCGTTCACGAGGGCCGCCGGGGCCCCGACGGTCGCCGACTCCCCGACGCCCTTCGCCCCGAGCGGGTGGTGGGGCGAGGGGGTGGTCGTCTTCGCGGTCTCCCACTTCGGCGTCTCGACGGCGGTCGGGAGAAGGTACTCCAGGAAGGAGCTCGCCCGGTTGTTCCCGTCGGCGTCGTAGGGGATCTCCTCGAGCATCGCCGGCGCGAACCCCATCGTGAGGCCGCCGTGGATCTGCCCGTCAACGATCATCGGGTTGATGATCGTGCCGCAGTCGTCGACCGCGACGAACCGTCGGGTCTTCACCTGGCCGGTCTCCTTGTCGACGTCCACGACCGCGATGTAGCTCCCGAAGGGGAACGTCATGTTCGGCGGGTCGTAGTAATCGACCGCCTCGAGTCCGGCCTCCATCCCCTGCGGGTGGTTGGTGTAGGCGGCGAAGGCGACGTCCGCCATTGTCTTCGACTTCCCCGGGACGCCCTTCACCTGGAACTTGTAGTCCTTCCACTCGATGTCCTCCGGCGAGACCTCGAGGAGGTGCGCGGCGATCTTCGCCGCCTTCTCCCGGATCTTCCGGCAGGCGATGGCCGCGGCCGCCCCGGCCGTCGGCGTGCTGCGGCTGGCGTACGTCCCGAGCCCGTAGGGCGCGGTGTCGGTGTCCCCCTCCTCGACCGAGATGTAGTCGACCGGGATCCCGAGCTCTTCGGCGAGGATCTGGGCGTACGTCGTCTCGTGGGCCTGGCCTTGGGACTTCGTCCCGAACCGGGCGAGCACCTTGCCGGTCGGGTGGATCCGGATCTCGGCCGAGTCGAACATCTTGATGCCGAGGATGTCGAACGTCTTGGACGGCCCCGCCCCGACAATCTCGGTGAAGCTCGAGATGCCGATGCCCATCAGCTCGCCGCGCTTCCGCTTCTCGGCCTGCTCCTTGCGCAGGTCCGAGTAGTGGATGATCTCCATCGCTTTGCGGAGCGCCCCGGCGTAGTTTCCGCTGTCGTAGGTCCACCCGAGGACCGACGGGAACGGGAACGCCTCCGGCGGGATGAAGTTCTTCAGGCGGAACTCCGCCGGGTCCATGTGGAGCTGGCGGGCGAGGGTGTCCATCAGGCGCTCGATCGCGAACGCTGCCTCGGTCACCCGGAACGAGCAGCGGTAGGCGATCCCCCCGGGGGGCTTGTTCGTGTAGGCCGCGTCGACCTCGACGAACGCCGCCTTGAACGGGTAGGAGCCCGTGATGATGTGGAAGAGGCCCGCCGGGAACTTCGAGGGGTTCGCCGCGGCGTCGGTGTAGCCGTGGTCGGCGAGCGTCTTCACGCGAAGTGCGGTGACGTGCCCGTCCTTGGTCGCGCCGATCTCGGCCTCGATCTGGTAGTCCCGCGCGAACGAGTCGGAGATGAGGTTGCCGGTCCGGTCCTCGACCCACTTCACGGGGTGGCCGGTCGTCAGCGCCGCGACGACCGCGATCACGTAGCCGGGATACACGGGCACCTTGCCGCCGAACCCGCCGCCGATGTCGGGAGAGATGATCCGGATCTTCTGCTCGGGCAGGCCGCTGACTAGCGCGAAGACCGTGCGGATGGCGTGCGGGGCCTGCGTCGTCATCCAGACCGTGAGCTTGCCCATCACGTCGACCTGGGCGACGCACCCGCACGTCTCGATCGAGGAGACGTGGATCCGCGGGATGTACAGCTTTTCGCGCGCGGTGACGTCGGAGGCCTTGAGGGCGGCGTCCGTCGCGCCCTTGTCGCCGACCTCCCAGTGCCAGATGTGGTTGTCCTTCTTGTCCTTCTTGTCCGTGCGGAGCACCGGGGCGCCGGGCTCGAGGGCCTTGAACGGGTCGATGACGGCCGGCAGCGGGTCGTAGTCGACCTCGAGCGCCGCGACCCCGTCGGCGGCGGCGTACCGGTCGGTCGCGACGACCCCGGCGACCTCCTGGCCGTGGAACATCACGGTGTCGACGGGGAGGACCATCTGGGTGTCCGACATCAGCGTCGGCATCCAGGCGAGCTTCGCGGCCTCGAGGTCCTTCCCCGTGATGACCGCGAGCACGCCCGGCGTGGCGAGGGCCTTCTCCTTGCGGATCGCCAGGATCTTCGCATGGGCGTACGGGCTCCGCGCGAGGTCGAGGAAGAGCATCCCGGGGAGCTGGACGTCGTCGACGTAGTTGCCCTTCCCGCGGATGAACCGGGCGTCCTCCTTGCGCTGGACCGACTTGCCGATCCCGCCGAGCTCGGGGGTCGCCATGGTTAGGCCCCTCCCTTCGGGGCGGCCGCCATCTGCTGGGCCGCGTACTGGACCGCCTTGACGATGTTCACGTAGCCCGTGCACCGGCACAAGTTGCCGGAGATCCCGCGCCGGATCTCCTCCTCGGTCGGGTTCGGGTTCTTCGCGAGCAGGGCGACGGTGGTCATCATCATGCCCGGCGTGCAGTACCCGCACTGCAGCCCGTGCTCCTTCGTGAACCCCTCCTGGACCGGGTGGAGCTTGCCCGCCATCTCCAGCCCCTCGACGGTGCGCACCTCGCAGCCGTCGGTCTGCACGGCGAGCATCATGCACGACTTGACGGCCTTCCCGTCGACCAGCACGGTACACGCTCCGCAGTGCCCGGTGTCGCACCCGATGTGCGTTCCAGTCAGCGCGAGATGCTCGCGCAGGTAACTGACGAGCAGCGTCCGTGCGTCGACCGTGGAGGCCCGGGCGACCCCGTTGACCGTGACGTGGATCGTCCGGGAGCTGTGCTCGGGCATCGTCGACTTGGCCACGACCGCATCGATCGCCATGGTCACGCACCTCCCTTGGCGCGGTCGAGCGCCCGACGTAGGGTCCGCCGGGTCCAGACGCGGACCATCTCCTTCTTGAAATCGACCGGACCGCGGTTATCGGCGATCGGCTGCGAGGCATCCCGGGCGAGCTCGGCGGCCTTCGCGAGGTCGGCGTCGGTGCCGCTCTTCCCCTTCAGGAACTCCGACGCGGCCGCGGCGTAGATCGCCGTGGCGCCGACGTTCGTCAGGCCGATCCCCGCGAGCTGGATCGCTCCCGCCGGGTTCACGACCAGCTGGGCCGCGACCGCGGCGGTGGCAAAGTCGCCGACCTTGCGCTCCATCTTGGAGTAGGCGTTCCCGGTTCCGGGACCCGGCTTCGGGATCCGGACCTCCGTCAGCATCTCGGTGGGACCGAGCGCGGTGACGAACGTGTCCTGGTAGAACTGACGGGCGGCGACCGTCCGTACCCCCTTCGGTCCTCGGACCTCGTACTCGGCGCCCAGGGCCATCATGCAGGCCGGCAGGTCGTTGCCGGGGTCGCCGTGGGAGACGTTCCCGCCGACCGTGCCGCGGTTCCGCACGATCGGGTCGGCGATCTCCGCGCCGGCGTCCGTGAGCATCGGGTAGCGGGTGCGGACCGTGGCCGACTCGGCCATGTCGTTCGTCCGGGTGGTCGCCCCGATGTGCAGGAACTTGTCGTCCTCCCGGATGTAGGAGAGGTTCGGGATCCGGTTGATGTCGATGAGCGCGGCGGGCTGGACCAGCCGCAGCTTCATCATCGCCACCAGGCTCTGACCCCCGGCCAGGATCTTCGCCTCCCCCTCGTGCTGCTGCAGCAGCCCAATCGCTTCCTCAACGGTCGTCGGCGCGTAGTACTCGAAGCTCGGTGGATACATGGTAGACCCCCCTGAGCGGGTGTAACATGGCCAGTGGCTTGACCCCTATGAAGGTTCTCACAACGGATCGCATCGAGCCCCCCATGGAGCGCGACCGGGCCGCCGTTCCGGCCCCCCGGCAAGCCTAGTAATCGTCGGGGTTCCTCTGGGGAGAATGCAGGCCGGTCACTACGCGCGGCACCTGAGCGAGCTCGTGGCCCGGCGAGAACCGTTCGCGGTCGCGACCGTGACCCGTACCGAGGGCTCCACCCTCGCCAAATCGGGCTTCAAGATCCTGATCACCGAGAAAGGGGAGGTCGCGGCAGGTACCCTGAGCGGCGGGTGCCCCGAGGGCCCGATCGTCGAGGCCGCCCTTCTGGCGCTCCGGAGCGGGGAGCCGCGCGTGCTGCGCGTGCACCTCGTGGACACCGAGTCCTCCGTCGCCGGCACGGTCCGCGAGACCGACCCGAACGAGATCTGGGTGCAGACGAACTGCGGGGGCGTCCTCGAGGTGTACATCGAGCCGATGCTCCCGACCCCGCGGCTCATCGTGGTCGGCCAGGGCGGCAAGGACGACCTCGAGGAGGCCCTGGTCCACCTCGGCAAGCGCCTCGGCTTCGAGGTGGTCGTGGTCGACCCGAACCCTTCGCTCGCCGAGGACCCGCACCACCTCCGACGCGAGAGCCACGTCGACCCGCTCGCGCTCGGTCTCAATCGGGACGACTACGTGGTCGTCCTCACGAAGGGAGAGCGTGACGTGGCGGTCCTCGAGGCCGTGTCGCGGGCCCCCGTGAGGTTCGTCGGGATCCTGGCCAGCCGGCACCGCCTGAAGCAGGACCTCGACGAGCTTGCCCGGCGCGGGGTCTCCGAGGAGTTCCGGTTGTCACTCCATGCCCCGATCGGCGTCGACATCGGGGCGAAGACCCCGGAGGAGCTCGCCGTGGCGATCCTGGCCGAGGTGCTGGCGGCCAAGTACGGCAAGGACCCCCGGCGGGCTTCCGGCCCCCCGCGCCCCGGCTAGCCCGAGGGGAACGGTTCCTCGGGGATCAGCTGGAGAAGGCGGGAGGAGGACGGCGTCCGGGCCGGGTAGTCCCGGATGTACCCGCCGTAGTAGGGGATTCGGCCGGCGACGACCAGCCGGAAGGCCTCCCGCAGCGAGGCGTCGTCCAGCCCGCGGGTCGGGAGCAGGTCGTCGTTGCGGTTGAGGCACCCCTTCAGCTCGCCTTTGTGGGTGACCCGGATCCGGTGGCAGTGCATGCAGAACTCGGGGTTGTAGACGGGGTCGACCACCTCGACCTCGGCCCCGTTGAACAGGTAGATCCGGCGGTGGTGCATCTCGCGCACGAGGACCCGGTCCGCGCGAGCCTCGAGCCACCGCTTGACCGAGTCGATGTCGACCGACCAGTCCTTGGGGCCGACGAGCTCGGGCATGAACTGGATCAGCTGGACGCGGAGCCCTTCGGTCCGGCTGGCGAAGCGGATCAGCTCGGGGATGTGGGGGAGGGTGGGTCGGAAGACCACCATGTTCAGCTTGACGGGCTTGAGGCCCACCCGGAGCGCCTCGTCGATGCCCCGGAGCACCGGGGCCAGCGCGCCGCCCCGGATCTCGCGGAACGCCGCGGGGTCGAGGGAGTCGAGGGAGACGTTGACGCGCTTGAGTCCGGCGTTCCGCAGGCCCTCGGCGCGAGAGGCGAGCATCGAGCCGTTCGTGGTCAGCGAGACGTCGTCGATGTGGACGACCGTTCGGGCGATGACCTCCTCGAGGTCCAACCGAACGAGCGGCTCGCCTCCCGTGAACTTCACCGAACGGATGTCGAACTCCCGCGCGACCCGGACGAGCCGCTCGACCTCCGCCGGGCTCATCTCCTCCTCGTGAGGGGTCCGGGGGCGGGCGATCGGGCCGAGGCCCTCGTCGTGGCAGTAGACGCACCCGAAGTTGCACCGCTTGGTGACGCTGATGCGGATATCGGTGACCTCGCGCCCGACCGAGTCGACCAACATGGACCCGTACCGAGCCGGCCGCCCGCTATAGACTTGACGAGTGCGGCCGCGCGGGACTTCCGGGACCCGGCCCCACCCCGGGGCAAAGGTATTCGGCCTCGCTCCGCTGACGGCGTCCGGTGGCCCCGGCCGAGCGGGAGATGACCGAGAGCGAGTCCTGGAAGGACCCCGAGGAGGTTCGCGAGCTCCTCGCCGCCCAGGATTACATCGCTGAGCCGGCGCTCGCGACCGCGGTGTTCCTGAGCGCCCGCCTCGGCAAGCCCCTGCTCGTCGAGGGCGAGCCGGGCTGCGGTAAGACCGAGATCGCCAAGGTCCTTGCGGCCTCTACCGGAGGCGAGCTGATCCGGCTGCAGTGCTTCGAGGGGCTGGACGCCCGCTCCGCGCTGTACGACTGGGATTACCCGCGCCAGCTGTTGACGATCCGAATGCACGAGCGCGAGGGAGCCCCCGAGGCCCTCGAGCGGCAGCTGTTCAGCGAGCGGTTCCTCCTGCGCGGACCGCTCCTCCGGGCGCTGGGCGGGGACGGCTACCACCGTCCGATCCTGCTCATCGACGAGGTCGACCGCGCCGACGAGGAGTTCGAGGGCCTCCTCCTCGAGGTGCTCTCCGAGTTCCAGGTGACGATCCCCGAGCTGGGGACGATCCGGGCCAAGCGGGTCCCGCTCGTGATCATCACCTCGAACCGGACGCGGAACCTGAGCGACGCGCTCAAGCGTCGGTGCCTGTACGCCTATGTCGAGTACCCCGATCCGGAGAAGGAGGTGGCGATCCTCCGCCGGCGGGTCCCCGCCCTCGAGGACCGCTTCGCGGCCCAGATCGTGGAGTACGTCCAGCGCCTGCGGCGCACCCCGGAGCTCGCGCGACGGCCGGGCGTGGCCGAGACCCTCGACTGGGCCGCGGCGCTCCTCGCGCTCGGCCGCCGGTCGCTCGACCCGGAGACGACCGAGCAGACCCTCGGGTTCCTGATCAAGGACGCCGACGACCTGGCGATGCTGCGGGGCCAGCCGCCGCCGGCCGAGACCACGGAATGACGGCCGAAGAGCCGACTCCGTCGCGCGCCACCTTCCTGGGGCGACTGTCGGCGTTCTGCGCGCTGGTTCGGGCGCGCGGGGTCCCGGTCGGGATCGGCTCGGAGGCCGACCTCGCGGCGGCCGCCCTCGCGGTCGACCTCCTCGACCGGCCGACGTTCCGGGCCGCGTGCCTTGCCACGCTGGCGAAATCCCCCGAGGAGCTCGAGACCGTGGCGGAGGCCTTCGACGAGTTCTGGGGGGGCGCGGCACGCGCGAGTGCGACCCCCTGGACCGGGGCCGGTACCGCGGTCGTCCGACCCCCGCGGGGTCGCCCGCACCGGCGTACCGCCGAGCCCCGGGTCCCCCGCGCCCCCGACATCCCTGACGTTGCGGTCCCCTTCGGCACCTGGAGCGCCAGCGCCCCGGCCGCCGGCCACCGGCCGCTAGGCCGTTCGGCGCGCGAGGTACGCGGCGTGCGGGAGGGGGCCCGCCGCCTGCGGGGCATCGTGGCGACCCTCCCCGGTCGGCGGCACGAGCACGCGCACCGGGGGACCGTCGACCTTCGGGACACCCTGTGGGGGGGCCTCCGACACGGGGGGGAGTGGCTCGAGCTCCGCCGCCAGCGCCCCCGCCTGCGACGGGGGGAGTTCGTCGTGATGTGGGACGTCAGCGGCTCGATGCGGGAGCACGAGGGCGAGTGCTTCTCGATCGCTCACGCCCTCGCCTCGGTGTCCCGGGGGGCCCACGTGTTCGCGTTCAGCACGACCCTCACGGAGATCACGGAGCCCCTCCGCCGTCACACCTACCGGCGGGCGGCGGAGGCCGTCGGGGCCCGGATTGACCGGGCCGATGGGGGCACGCGGATCGGCCGCTCGCTGGGCGAACTCGCCGAGCACGGGGACCGGGTCGTACGGGACCGGTCGACGGTGGTCGTGCTCAGCGACGGGTGGGACCTCGGGGAACCGGAGCGGACCGCGGAGGCGCTCGCCCAGCTCGGGAGCCGGGCGCACGCCATCGTCTGGGTGAACCCCTACGCTCGTCGCACGGGGTTCGAGCCGCGGGTCGGGGCGCTCCGAGCGGCCCTGCCGTACCTCGACCTGCTGTGGGGTCCCGAGGACTTCCTCCGCCCGCACCCCCCGCGGAGCCCACCCTCAACGCCCGTCGTTCCGAGCCCTGTATAATCGACCGGGGGTTCCGGGGTCCGCCGGGGGGCCGGTTCCGAGGGAGAGTGCGGCTCGTCGTGTTCGGAGGGACCGAGCCCGTGGGGGCCCGGGTCGTGGACGAGGCGCTCGTCCGCGGTCACGAGGTGACGATGGTCACCCGAGAGCCGGAGGGGGTCATCCCGCGTCCCGGCCTTTTTCCTGTCGCAGGGGACCCCCGCGACCCGGCGTCCCTGGTCGGTCTGCTCCGGGGGCACGATGCGGCGGTGAGCGGGTTCCGCGCCGACTGGGAGAACCCGAACCTCTACGACGACTCCCTCCGAGCGGTCCGTTCGATCCTCCTCGCGGCCCGTCAAGCGGGCCTGCCCCGCCTCCTCTGGGTCGGGGGCCCCGGTAGCCTCGAGGTGGCCCCCGGGGTCCAGTTGGTCGACACGCCGGGAGTCCCGAGGAACCTCCGCGGCGGCGCGCTCGCCGCGCGGGAGACCTTGCGACTGCTCCAGCAGGAACGGGACCTCGACTGGGTCCTCCTCACCCACGCCATCCGTCTCGAGGACGGTCCCCGGACCGGAATCTACCGGACCGGTGGAGACTCTCCGGTCTACGGCGCGAACCGGAACTCCCACATCTCGGTCCGGGACCTCGCGGTCGCCGTGCTCGACGAGCTCGAGCGCCCCCGACACCACCGCCGGCGGTTCACCGTCGGGTACTGAGCAGGATCTCTCGAAATCCCGGCCGACGGACACCGAGGGCCGCGACGAGGGCCCCGCAACCGCCCGGAATCGAGCGACGCCCGGCAAAACTTAAGCCGCCGACGCTTCCTACTTCTCCTCGGGTTCCAGACACCCGTGGTGGCCCACGCCGAGCAGGACCGGCTCGGGGGGACCCTTTTTCTCGAGGACGGACTCCGATTCGACGGCGTCGGGTTCGGTTCGGCGGTCCGCCGGGTCGGCGAGGTCGTCTTCACGACCGGTATGGCCGGTTACCCCGAGTCGTTGACCGACCCGTCGTTCCGCGGCCAGATCCTCACCTTCACCTACCCGCTCATCGGGAACTACGGCGTTCCTCCCGCCGGCGCCCGGGACCGGGACGGCCTCCCGCTGTTGGAGAGCGAGGAGGTCCAGGTCCGCGGGGTGCTCGTCCGAGGGACCACCCGGCCGAACCACGCGACCAGCTCCCGTTCGCTCGAGCACTGGATGGAACAGGAGGGGGTCCCGGGGGTCCGCGGGATCGACACGCGGCGCCTCACCGAGCACCTCCGGGCCGAAGGCGTCGTCCGCGGAGTGATCGACGTCGGTCCGCGGGACGCTCGGCCGTCGGACGACGCCTTGCGGGCCGCGATCCGGAACGCCCCGGCGTACGGGGAGGAGCGGTTCATGGACGAGGTCGCCCCGAAGAAGCCCACCCTCATCGTCCGGGACGGGGGACCGCTGGTCGCGGTCCTCGACTGCGGGATCAAGACCAGCATCCTGCGGGCCCTCCTCGACCGCGGGGTCTCGGTGCTCCGGCTGCCGTACGACCACGAGGTCCCGAGCCGGTGGGAGGGGCGCCGCGTCGCCGGGCTCCTCGTCGGGAACGGCCCGGGCGACCCGGTCCAGCTGGCCGCGACCATCGAGGAGCTCGGCCGGCCGTCGAACCGCGGTCGACCGACCCTCGGGATCTGCCTCGGCCAACAGCTCCTCGGGCTCGCCTACGGGGGGACGACGTTCAAGCTCAAGTACGGGCACCGGGGCCAGAACAAGACGCTCTGCTTCACCGACGGGCGGGCGATGATCGTCAGCGAGAACCACGGCTACGCGGTCGACCCGCTCTCGCTCGAGGGCTCCGGGCTCGTGCCGTGGGCCACCAACCCGGACGACGGCACCCTCGAGGGCCTGCGCGACTCCCGCGGCCGGGTCCTGGCCCTGCAGGGCCACCCCGAGGGCCATCCGGGTCCGCAGGAGGCCGGCTTCGTGTTCGACCGGTTCGTCGCGCAGGTCAGGCGCCACCCATGACGCCCGCCCTGCCCCGCAAGGTCCTCCTGCTCGGGAGCGGCGCCCTGAAGATCGGCGAGGCGGGGGAGTTCGACTACTCCGGCAGCCAGTGCCTGAAGGCCCTCGAGGAGGAAGGCGTCTACACGATCGTCGTGAACCCGAACATCGCCACCCTGCAGACCGACCGACCGAAGCTCGGCCGAGTCTACTTCCAGCCGCTGGTGCCGGAGTTCGTCGCGCCGATCCTGCGCGAAGAGCGGCCGGACGGGATCCTCCTCTCGTTCGGGGGCCAGACGGCGCTCAACTGCGGCGTGCAGCTCGCCGAGCAGGGGATCCTGCGCGCGACGGGGGCCCGGGTCCTCGGGACCCCGCTTGCCGGCATCAAGGCGACGGAGGACCGCGCGAAGTTCGTCCGCATCATGCAGAAGGCGCGGGTGCCGACCCTGCCGAGCCGGGCGGTGTACTCCTACGACGAGGCGCGCGAGGCCGTCCGCGAGCTCGGCTACCCCGTGATGGTCCGGGTCGCCTACACGCTCGGCGGCAAGGGCGGGGGCGTCGCCCGGAGCGAGACCGAGCTCGCGGACGTCGTGCGCCGGGGCCTGCACGCGAGCCCGGTCGGCCAGGTGCTGCTGGAGCGGTACGTCGGCGCCTTCAAGCAGCTCGAGTACGAGGTCGTCCGCGACGCGAAGGGGAACGCGATCACCGTCTGCAACATGGAGAACGTCCTCTCCATGCGCGTCCACACCGGCGACAACATCGTCATCGCCCCCAGCCAGACGCTCACCGACTACGAGTACCAGATGCTCCGGCAGGCCGCGCTTCGCGCAGTCGAGGCCTGCGGCATCGTCGGGGAGTGCAACATCCAGTTCTGCCTCAACCCGGCGAGCGAGGAGTACTACGCGATCGAGATCAACGCCCGCCTCTCCCGCTCGAGCGCGCTCGCGAGCAAGGCGACCGGCTACCCCCTCGCCTACGTCGCGGCCAAGCTCGCGCTCGGCTACACCCTCCCCGAGCTGAAGAACCGCATCACGGGGGTCACGACCGCCTGCTTCGAGCCGGCCCTCGACTACGTCGTGGTCAAGCTCCCCCGATGGGACCTCGACAAGTTCGACCGGGCCGACCGGCGCCTCGGCCCGTCCATGAAGTCGGTCGGCGAGGTGATGGGGATCGGCGCCTCGTTCCCGGAGGCGCTCAGCAAGGCGGTGCGCATGAGCGACCCGCGCGCCGACCTCGTCCCCCCGTCCGAGACCCGGCCGGTCGGTGCGATCCTGAAGGACCTCGGCACCCCGACGCCCGAGATCCTCCTGCGGATCCTCGAGGGGCTGCGGGCGGGGATCGACCCCGAGACCGTGAGCCGCACCTCCTGGGTCGACCGGTGGTTCGTCGACTGCCTGGCCGAGATCGAGCGGATGCACCGCACCCTCCTCGACCTTCCGCGCGGGGGCCTCTCACCGGCCCTGCTGAGGGAGGCGAAGGAGCTCGGGCTCTCCGACCGGGCGATCGCCCGGGCGGTGCACCGGGACGAGGAGGAGGTGCGCCGCCAGCGCCTCGACGCGTCGATCCGCCCCCGCGTCCGCATGATCGACACCCTCGCGGGGGAGTGGCCCGCGCGGACCAACTACCTCTACTTCACCTACCGCGCGGACGCGGACGACGTGCCCCCGATGCCGGAGGGGTCGGTGCTGGTCGTCGGCGCGGGCCCGTACCGCATCGGCTCGAGCGTCGAGTTCGACTGGTCGACGATGAACCTCGTGGACGGACTGCGCGCGGAGGGGGTCCCGGGGGTCGCCCTCTTGAACTCGAACCCGGAGACCGTCTCGACCGACTACGACCGCTCCGACCGGCTCTACTTCGAGGAGATCACGCTCGAACGCCTCCGCGACATCACCGACTTCGAGCGGTTCCGGGGCGTGGTGACGTGCGTCGGCAGCCAGCTTGCCCAGAACCTCACGCCCCTCCTCCACATCTCGGGCGTCCCGATCCTCGGAACCCCCCCGGCCTCGATCGACACCGCCGAGGACCGGGCCCAGTTCGCGCGGCTCCTCGAGCGGCTCGGCATCCCGCAGCCGGCCTGGCGGGCCTTCACGACCGTGGACGAGGCGAGCGCGTTCGCCGACGAGGTCGGCTACCCGATCCTCGTGCGGCCCTCCTACGTCCTGAGCGGCCAGGCGATGCGGGTGATCTGGGGACGCCACGACCTGAGCCGGTTCCTCTCCGAGGCGGCGCGGATCTCCCCCGAGCACCCGGTCGTCATCACGAAGTTCATCGAGGGAGCCGACGAGGTCGAGCTGGACGCGATCTCGGACGGCGAGCGGGTCCTGGTCGCGGGGGTCCTCGAGCACGTCGAGCGGGCCGGCGTCCACTCCGGGGATGCGATCTTCTGCCTGCCGCCGAGGCACACCCCGCCCGAGGTGCAGCAGGCCCTCATCGACGCGGCCGGCCGCCTCGCCCGGACGCTATCGATCCGGGGCCCCTTCAACGTCCAGTTCCTGGTCAAGGACCGGGCCTACCAGATCATCGAGCTGAACCTGCGCGCCAGCCGGTCCCTCCCGTTCCTGGCGAAAGCGACGGGCTGGCCGCTGCTCCGGGAGGCGGCCCGCGCGATGCTCGGTCGTCCGATCAGCCGGGAGGGGGTCGCACCGCTCCCGCCGGGCCGGTTCGGGGTCAAGGTCCCCCAGTTCTCCTTCCTCCAGCTCACGGGCTCCGACCCCCTGCTCGGGGTCGAGATGCAGTCGACGGGAGAGGTCGCCTGCTTCGGGCCGACGTTCAGCGACGCGCTGGTCAAGGCGCTGGTCGCGACCGGGGTCCGCCTGGTCCCGCGCCGGGGGACGGCGTTCCTCTCGGTCGGTGGCCCCCAGCTGAAGGAGGAGCTCCTGCCGGTCGCGCGACGGGTGAAGTCGCTCGGGCTACGGGTCGCGGCCACCGAGGACACCGGCGCCTTCCTCCGCTCCCGCGGGATCCGCGGCGTCCGGATCCTGCACAAGGTCTCCGAGCCCGACCGGGAGCCGAACGTCCTGCACGAGCTCGACCAGGGGAAGATCGACCTGCTCCTCAACGTCCCGCTCTCCCTCACCCAGGAGAAGTTCGAGCGGATGCTCGAGGACGAGTACGTCCTGCGCCGCCGCGCGATCGAGCTCGGCATGCCGCTCTTCACGAGCCTCGAGGCGTTCGCCGCCTACGTGGAGGGCGTCGCGTGGCTCGAGGAGCACCCGCTCACGGTCGACGCGCTGTACGGGAGCGAGGAGCCGGGGCACGACGGGGGCCCGGCGCAACGGCCCCGGGAGATCCCGGTCACTCCGGGGCGCAAGCGGCGGCGCCGACAGCACTAGGCGGGTCCACCGACCGCCCGCGCTACAGCGGGAACTTGGTGACCGAGTACTCCGGCACGATGGTCGACGTGTCGAGGACCTCGGGGATCCCCCGGATCCGGTCGGTCACGAAGTCGAGGACCCGCCGCTTGTTCGAATCGGAGGGGGGGAACTCGAGGACGACCAGGATGTCCCAATCGCCCGTCAGGAAGTGCAGCTCCTTCACCTCGGGGAGGGTCTCGAGCAGGGTGCGGATCCGGTCGAGGTCCCCTCCGCGGACCTTGAGGTAGCTCATCGCGCGGACGCTCTTCAGCTCGGTCGGCATCAGCGCCGCCAGGGCCTCGTCGGTGAACTGGACGACGCCCTCCAGCCGCTGGCCCTTCGGGGTGACGAGCACGGGGAAGTTCTGGACCCCCCGGAGGTGCTCGGCGATCAGGCGCTCGATCGTGCCGACCTTCTCGGTGTCGACGACCCGGACCCGGTAGGCGCGGCGGGCGGCGGTCTCCTCCACCTGGGCGACGCAGCGCGCCTGGTCGTCGGAGAGGAAGAAGACCGTGGAGGCGCCGGTGGCGGCCGAGGCGGCGTCCGCCGCGTTGCCGGACGTGGGGGGGACGAGGGACCCGGAAGGGGCCGGGGGGCGGTAGAACGTCGAGACGGCCTTCTTCGATTGGACGTAGAGAACGAGCTCGCGATTATCCTCGGGCATGGACGCTCCGCCGAAAGTGGAGCGCCCTACTTAATCATGCCCGGTCCGGGAGGCCCCCCGCCGGGAAGGCGGGGGGAAAGGGTTCAGCGCGGTCCAGACCGGTCGGTCCGGGATCAGTAGCGCTTGTAGGAGTCGGACCGTTCCCGGCCGCCCCCGCCGCTGCCGCCGCCACCGCCGCCGCCGCCACCACCGTAGCGGCCTCCGCCGCCACCGTAGCCGCCGCGGTCACCGTAGCCGCCGCCCCGGCCTCCGCCGAAGGAGCGCCGCTCGCTCTCGAACTCCTGCTGGCTCATGTCGAGGGTCGAGTTGACCTCCCCGATCGACTCCGTCGACTTGGAGAGGTTGCCGTAGCGGCCGACGTTGAGGCGCATGTGGCCCCGGACGAGGGAGACGTAGCCGTTGTCGACGAGGATGACCTCGTCCTTGGCGATCGTCCCGATCTGCTCGTTCCAGAGGGAGAGGGTGATCGTCGCGGTGTCGTCGCCGACGACCGCCTCACAGACCTTCCTCGGGTCGCCGAACTTGCCCATTACTTCCTTGGGCTCGCCGACGCTCATCACCTTGGCCAGCACGTTCACTTGTTTCGAGTTCGGCGTCAGGTCTCGCACTTTCGTCAGGGGTTTGTCCACCATGGGTCTCGCCTTTCTTGTTCGCTTCGCGTTTCGCGTTGCTCGGGAACCGTTGAACGGAACTCGTGTCGTGCGGACACTCGTCGCAAAAGTAGGACGGGCGGGACGCTCGATTCGGGTAGGCTCGCGGATTCCTCACCAACGGACGTTGGGCCGACCATATAAGGCCGGCGGACGGGCCCGGGGTCCCTCCGGGGAGGCCCCCGGGGGCCCCGGCCCCGTCAACAGGCTTTTGCCCCGGGAGTCCGTGGCGGGGCGGACCGGGTGTGAGCCAGCGTTTCGACCTTGGGGTACACTATCTCCTGCGGGGAGAGTACGAGACCGCCGTCCGTACGTTCGGCGAGCTCCTCCGGGAGGACCCCACGGACGCCGGGGCGTGGTCGTACTACGGTCTCTGCCTCGCCCACCTCGGGCGCGCCGCCGAAGCCGAGGGCGCGCTCGCCCGGGCGATCCAGCTCTCCCCCACGAACGGGGAGGCCTGGTTCCATCTCGGGGTCGCCCGCTCCCTCCGTGAGGAGTGGGGCGAGGCCGCCAGCGCCTACCAGCGGGCGGTGGCGCTCGCCCCCAGCGACATGGTCGCCTGGCACCGGCTGGGGGTCGCGTTCGCGGAGTCGGGGGACGAGGCGAGCGCGTCGGTCGCCTTCGAGCGGGCCCTCGTCCTCTCCCGCTCGGCGCCGAGCGACCCCCCCGAGGCGATGCTCCCGCAGCCCCCGGTCGACGACCACGTCGACGAGGTCGGGGCCCGCGAGGGTGCCCGGGAGGCCAAAAGCTGGATCGACCTTGCGCTTTCCCTCCTCAGCCTGGGGGACGAGGAGGCGGCCGTCGCGGCCTACGAGCGCGCCTACACCCTCGACCCCGAGCGGGCCCAGGCTTCGCTCTTCCGGCCGATGCTCCGCCTCGTGACCGCGGTCGAAGGGGGGCCCGACGTCGGCCCGGACGGACCGCTCCCGGCGCCGACACTCCCCCGCCCACGGCCCCGGGCGACGCTGCCCCCGCTGCCGGAGCGCCCCGAGGTCGTCTGAGCTACAGCGGCTTCGGCGCCGCCGTGATGATCGTCGACTCCGCCCAGTCCTTGACCTTCTCCCGGGCCGCGGCGTGGGTCCGGTAGAACTCATGGATCCGTTCGAGGACCTTCGACTTGCAGTCGCCGCAGAGCAGCGCCCCGGAGCGGCAGTCCCGGGTCACCTCCTGGAACTCGGTCTCCGAGCGCGCGAAGCGGGTCCGCCAGAGCGCCCATACCGAGCAGATCTCCGGGGTCGCCCCGAGCCGGCGCTGCTCCTCGACCGTCGCCCGGCCCCCCGTGAACGCCTGGCGGACCTTCTTCTCGACGGTCTTGGGAGGGTCGTTCAGGAACAGCGCGTTCTCCTCCCGGTCGCCGGTGGTGGACATCGCCGCCTCCCCAAGCAGCCCCGGGATCATCTGGCCGTGCAGTAGCGCCGGCTTCGGGTAGCCGAGGCTCTCGGCGAGGTCGCGGGTGACCCGGAAGTGGGGGTCCTGGTCGATCCCGCACGGGATGAGGCACGGGACGGCCCGGCCCTCCGCCCACGACGGCCAGAAGCAGGGGACCGACTGCAGGGCGGTGTAGAAGACGAGACCGATGTTCGTGCTCGGCTTGAACCCGAAGACCGCCTTCACGGTCGAGTACGGCACCTTCCGGGCGACCCGGATCGCGAGCGGGTAGAGGGCCGAGATCGACCGCGAGTCGAAGAAGACGTGCGTCCGCTTGGGGTCGAAGCCGAGCGCGAGGAGGTCGTACAGGTTCTCGAGGCCCCAGTAGGCGGTCTGCTCCCGCGTGAGCCCGGCCCGGGCCCAGAACTTCTCGTCGTCGGTGATCTGGATGAACATCCGGACCCCGAGGCGCTGCTGGAGCCACTGGCAGAGCTCGAAGGGGACGAGGTGCGAGGTGTGGAGCGGACCCGACGGACCCCGGCCGGAGTAGAGGAAGAAGGGGGAGTTCTTCGCGTACTGGTCGAGGACCCACCCGAGGTCCCGGTGAGAGAAGTAGACCCCGCGGGTGAGGAGCGGGGAGAGGTCCCCTCCCGTCAGCGAGTGGAGGCGGGCCAGCAGGTCGGAGGTGAGCTCCTGGGTGCCGAACAGCTCGCGCAGCCGACCGTAGTCGATGCGGCCCTTGACCTCGTAGGGCGTGACGACGAACTCTTCGGGGCTCACGGGGAGGTCGTCACCCTTCGGGGAACGTGATCTTCGAGAGGATCTGCTCGCGCTCGGCCATCGGTACGCCGGCGGCGCTCAGCGCCTCCGCCACGCACAGGCGGGAGTGGTCGAAGTAGATCGTGTGGCCGCACGCGGGGCACGACGTGTACCCCTGGATGAGCCGCCGCAGGCCCTCCCGGGACGACGACGAGTCGCGGCGGGCGAACCGGTCGACCAGGAGCGCGCCGCCCGACGAGTTCTCGAGGTTCGTGAGGGGGACCCGCACGGGCTGGTTGCAGACGGGGCAGCGGGCCGGGTTGCGGCAGGTGCAGGCCATGGGAGGAAAGGTATCTGCGGTACGGGCCTATTAAGTCGGCGGCGCCTCGCGCACCCGTCCGGGGATTAAAGCCCTAAGAGGCGCCGGCCCCTGGGCCCTGCGTGCCCGACGACGTCGCGGAGGAGCACGCGGTCGCGCTCCACACCATCCTGGTCGAAACGCTGAAGCAACTGAACCGCGCCGAGCGCGAGGAGGCGGAGGGGGAGGGGCTCGAACCCTCCGAGATCCTCTTCCTCCTGCGGAAGGGGCCGATCCCGATGCTCTCGGAGGCGGAGCTCCAGCACGCCATCGAGACGCTGGTCGCGAACCGGATGGCCGACGCCGCGGACGACCGCCAGTACGCCTGGGACCGGGGCCGCCAGATGGGTCGGCACTACACGATCACGGCCGCCGGGAAGGAGTACCTGCTCGGCCAGCTCGAGAAGACCGGGCGCGTCGAGTAGCCCGCTCCGCTCCCGGCCGCCAACGAGATTTATGTAGAGGGAGCCCGCGTAATCTTGGGCGTGGCGAAGCCCGAGAGCGAACCGGACCCGGTCCGGGCGACCCTCGTTGCCATCCTCCAGCAGCTCAACCGCGTGGAAGTGATGTACGAGGGGCAGGCCCGCGACCAGTCGCTCGAGCTCAAAGAGGTCGAGCGCCTTCTCGCCCGCTTCTGGGCTGTCGACCGGGAGCAGGTGAAGGTCCCGCTCGCCCTCGGCCTCCTCGTACGGAACGGGCTCGTCGAGGCCCGCCTCACCGAGATCGGGGCGGACGGAGCCCGGCGGGCGCAGTACAGCATCACCGCGGAAGGGAAGGCGTTCCTGGTCGATGCGATGGCCCAGACCGACCGAATTTCGTGAGGGAGACCGGGGGCGCCGGGCTCGCTCCCCTCGACCTTAAGTAAGGCACGCGTGTCGGCGCCGGGCCATGTCGCGGATCCACTCCGGACGGAAGGGCCGGGCCGGCTCCCACCGCCCGTACCCCCTCAGTAAACCCGAGTGGGTGACCACCACCCCCGAGGAGGTCGTCGAGCAGGCGGTCCAGCTCGCCAAGGGCGGCGTTCCGGCCGCCCAGGTCGGCCTCCAGCTCCGGGACCAGCACGGCGTTCCGTCCGCCCGGGCGGTCACCGGCCAGCGCCTCACCGCGCTGCTCGCCGCCCACGGCGTCGCTCCCGAGATCCCCGACGACCTGCAGGCCCTGTTGAAGCGGGTCGTCCACCTCCAGCAGCATCTCGAGGCCCACCCGAAGGACCTCGCGAACCGCCGGGGGCTCAACCTGATGGAGTCCCGCATCCGCCGCTTGGCCCGCTACTACCGCCAACGCCATCGGATCCCCGAGACCTGGCGCTACTCGGCGGCGGGAGCGGCCCTCCAGGTGGAGTGAGTCCGCCCGGGAGAACGACCCCGCTGGCTTGGGCGGGTGCCCCGCCTCGCCGACTTCCGTCCTATCCGGACGCTACTGGTCCCCCGAGTCGGGCCACCCCCTCCGGTGGGGTCACGCAACAGCTTCCATTCGCCGTAGAGACCCATGCGGGTGGTTGAGAGAACCCCGGGTGGATCCTCGCCTCGAGCGGGTACGCGGGAGTTGCTCGAGTGCCGGAAGACACTGGAACTACGTCTCTCAGCGCGCGTAAAACAAGCTTTACTCGGGGAATATACGCGCACAAATGATGCGGTCTTCGGTATGGAGGCGACGCATTCCTCGACGCCGGATCCATCCCGAAACCGGGGCCTGAGGAGCCGGGCCACTAGAGTGCCTAGGGAAGAGGAGCTCGGAATTCTCCGCGAAGCACTCGACGGCCCTTTCGATCTCTCGGTCGACCGGATTCCGGAACCGCAGTACTATCACATGCAAACTCGATTCATCCACCTCGGGTTCGACGGAAAGCGCACCGGAGTCGAGACGTACTTGCTCCGGCTCCGTTGCATCCCCGCAGCTGTTTCCGGCAAGAAATTGGACGAGTATACGTGTCGAGAGTTTGGCGTGCAGCTCGGCGACGAGAGCGTCGCGACACTGCCCGCAATCCGCTCCTTCACCTACCAATTCGATTACATGTCAGGTGTGGGCGGGAAAGGTCCCATGTTCGGGATTCCCCAAGACCCGTTCCAAGGTTTGAAAGACAGCCGGGGGAACCAACTTGCTCCCGACATCTGCTATGCGGCGTACAACAACTTCGTTGACTTCCATGCTCTGAGCGACGTGTTTTCTCGGCCGTTGAGGTACATCAAAGGAATCGAGCAACTGAAGTCGGTCGGGGATCGAATCGTGTATCCGGGCGCCTTCACCGAAGCACCCGTAAGTCTCAGCGGGGTGGTCCGGGCAGGCTCAACCTTCCGCAACGGGGAGCTCACGCTGGAACTCAAGGGCCTCAGTCTTGTGGACGGGCGCCCGTGTGCACTGGTAAACTACGACTCCGGGGAAAGTACTCTGCGAATGGCGTTCATCCAACCTACCGGCGAAGACGTGGCGATGGAGGGCGGCTCCGAGTACAGGGGAGATCTCTACATCGACCTGGAGAGCGGTTGGGTGCGAAAAGTGACTCTCCACGAGTCCGTGGTCACGCAGTCGAGCACTGCCAGCCGACCCAGCAAAATCCCTGGCTACACGGTTCGACACATCCTGTTGCGAGTGATGAGCCAACAGGATTTTGAGAAGCCGATCTCGATCTTACCGTGACGAACGCCCCATCTCCATGCCCGCTCTCCGTCTCCGAGCTCGCGCGCGGGTCGCGGTCTCGTCATGCGTCGCGCACGAGCGCCTCCTCGCGCCGGAACGGGAGCGACCCTGAACCACGGTCCCCGGAGCCGCTTTCTCTCGGTACTTTGGTAGTGGATGCCCACCACGGCGGGGTGCATTCCTGCCTCCCATCGACCGCACCGACTGGTCTTACTCGTTAGGGCTAAGAGGCTCCCCGTCACGCGGGCAATCGGGTGGAGTGATGTCCTCAGGGCCGGATACCTTCGTCTCGAACCCCCGGTACCGACGCGAGTTCGAGAAGGCCCGCGCGCTCGTCCTGGCCCACCCCCGCCGCTGGCGCGTGATCTACCACTACGACGCCGACGGCATCGCGAGCGCGTCGTCGGCCGTCCGCGCGTTCGGGCGGCTCGGCTACCCGGTCCAGGCGACCCCCCTCCAGGGGGTCGAACGGGAGCGGATCCGCGCCCTCCTTTCGGCGACCAAGGGACCCGTCCTGATCGCCGACACCGGGGCGAGCTGGCTCGACGAGTACCCCCGGCACCCGCACCCCGTGGTCGTCCTCGACCACCACAAGTACCCCGGCGTGCCGGACCCGCCGGAGCTCCCCGAGCACGTCGCGTTCGTCAACCCGCTCGACTGGGGGGTCGACGGGATGACCGAGATGTGCGCCTCGACCCTGACCTGGCTGTTCACGATCTTCCTCGACCCGGTCAACTGGGACAACGCGGCCTGGGGGCTCTCGGGCGCCATCGGGGACCGGATGCACGTCGGCGGGTTCCAGGGCCTGAACCGGCTCCTGGTCGACGAGGCGGTCCGGCGCTCCGTGGTCGTCGAGCGTCCGGGGACCGCCCTGCTCGGCCCGACCGTCGGGGCCGCGCTCGCGACGGCGATCGACCCGTTCTTCCGGGGGCTCTCGGGCGACCGGGCTCAGAGCGAGGAGTTCCTGCGCGGGCTCTCCATCGACCCGGCGACCCCTCCTCACTCCCTCACCGCCGAGGAGACCGACCGACTCGTCCGGGCGCTGCGCGCCCGGCTCGAGGCGGGCGGGGTCCTCCCCGAGTTCGTCGCCCTGCTCGACCAGCCGCGCTGGTTCCTCCCCTCGCACGGGATGGACGCCGAGGAGCTCTCGAACCTGCAGAGCGCGCTGGGCCGGGCGACCACCCCGGGCGTCGGCGTCGCGATGGCGCTCGGGGACGCCACGGCGTTCGACCGCGCCCGCGCGGCGGAGACGAAGTGGCGCGACGGGATCCTCCAGGGTCTGCGACGCATCGAGCGGGACGGCGTGCACACCGCCTCCGGGGTGCGCTGGTTCGAGAGCCCGGAGACGACGCTCGCCGGCACGCAGGCCGGGATGGCGATGAACTACCTCCTTCCGCCCGACCGGCCCGTCCTCGTCCTCTCGGACGGGGTCACGGGACCCGGGAAGGTCAGCGGTCGCGGGACGCTCCGGCTGGTCCGCCAGGGGCTCGACCTCGCCACCGCGCTGCGCGAGGCCGCCGCGGCCGTCGGCGGGGAGGGGGGCGGCCACCGCGTCGCCAGCGGGGCGACGATCCCGCCGGGCTCCTGGGACAGGTTCCTTGAGGTCGCGAACCGCTTGGTGGCCGAGCAGCTGAAGCTCGGAGGAACGACATGACGGAGACTCCCCCCGCCCCGAGCGCCCCGCCGGTGGACAAGGTCCACGACCACGCGCTCGAGCGGGAGATGCACACCTCCTACATCGACTACGCGATGAGCGTCATCGTCGGGCGCGCCCTGCCCGACGGCCGGGACGGCATGAAGCCGGTCCAGCGCCGCATCCTCTGGTCGATGTGGGAGTCGGGCGCGACCCACGACCGGCCCTACCGCAAGAGCGCCCGCACGGTCGGGGACGTGCTCGGCAAGTACCACCCCCACGGCGACCTCGCGGTGTACGACGCGCTCGTGCGGATGGCCCAGCCGTTCAGCCTCCGCTACCCCCTGATCGACAGCCAGGGGAACTTCGGGTCGATCGACGGGGACACCCCCGCGGCGATGCGGTACACGGAGGCCCGCCTCTCCCCGCTCGCGGAGGAGATCCTCGCCGACATCGAGAAGGAGACGGTCGACTGGACCGACAACTTCGACGGGACGCTGAAGCAGCCGCTCGTCCTCCCGTCGAAGGTCCCGAACCTGTTGGTCAACGGCGCGGCGGGGATCGCGGTCGGCATGGCGACGAACATGCCGCCCCACAACCTCGGGGAGGTCGTCGATGGGCTGCTGCTGCTCCTGGCCCGCCCGGACGCGGCCCCGGAGGAGCTGCTGCGCGTCCTCCCCGGCCCCGACTTCCCGACGGGCGGCTACCTCTCGGCCGAGGGGGTCGCCGAGGCCTACCTGACCGGCCGCGGGACGCTCCACCTGCGCGGCGCCGCCGCGATCCGGGAGCGGGACGGGCGGGACGAGATCGTCATCACCGAGGTCCCCTACGAGGTCAACAAGGCCCAGCTGGTCGAGCTGATCGCCGACCTCGTCAAGTCCAAGCGGATCGACGGGGTCACCGACCTGCGCGACGAGTCGGACCGGCACGGCACGAGCGTGGTGCTCGAGCTCCGCCGGGACGCCCCGGCCGAGATCGTCCTGAACCACCTGTACGAGCACACCCCGCTCGAGACGAGCTTCGGCGTGATCAACCTCTGCATCATCGACGGCCGGCCCCGCGTCCTCCCCCTCAAGGAGCTCCTCGAGCTCCACCTGCAGCACCGCCGAACGACGATCACCCGCCGGACGACCTTCGACCTCCGCAAGACCACCGAGCGGCTCCACCTCCTCGAGGGGTTCCTCACCGCGATCGACCACATCGACGAGGTGATCCGGATCATCCGACGCTCGAAGGACGTCCCGGCCGCGGAGGCGAGCCTGATGGGCAAGTTCCTGCTCTCGAGCGAGCAGGCGAAGGCGATCCTCGACATGCGGCTCTCCCGCCTGACCGCGCTCGAGCGCGAGGCCGTCGAGACCGAGAAGGCCGAGAAGGAGGCGCTCGCGCGTCAGCTGAAGGAGGTGCTGGCCGACCCGAGCCGGCTCGACGCGCTCATCGCGGACGAGCTCAAGGACCTCAAGAGCCGGTTCGGTGACGCCCGACGGACCCGCATCGTCCCGGGGTTCACGGCCCGCACGCTCGCGGACCTGATCCCCGAGATGGACGTGGTCGTGCTCGTCACCCGCGCCGGCTACATCAAGCGCCTGCCGCTCGACCAGTACCGCCGGCAGCGCCGCGGCGGCCGGGGGCTCGGCCAGATCGAGACGAAGGAGGAGGACTTCGTGATCCACTCGTTCGTCACGCGGACCCACGACGACGTCCTCTTCTTCACGAACCTCGGGCGGGTCTACCGCCTCAAGGCCTACGAGCTCCCCGAGGGGAGCCGCCAGTCCAAGGGCAAGGCGCTCATCAACCTCCTGCCGAAGCTGAAGGAGGGCGAGCGGGTGCAGACCCTGCTCCCCATCCACGACCTCGGGGCCGACGGCGCCCTCTTCTTCGCCACCCGCCGGGGCCTCGTCAAGCGGACGCTGCTCTCCCAGTTCCAGAACATCCGGACCAACGGGATCCAGGCGATCCTCCTGGAGGAGGGGGACGAGCTGGTCGACGTCGCGACCGTGCGCGACGAGGAGACCGAGGTCCTGCTCGCGACCGCCTCGGGCCAGCTCGTCCGCTTCGAGCTCAGTGAGGTCCGCCCGACCGGGCGCGCGACGTTCGGCGTGATCGGGGTCCGGCTCTCCGAGGAGAAGGACGACCGCGTCGTCGCGATGGCGACGGCGAGCCCGAAGTGGCCGAACCTCCTCTCCCTCACGTCGACCGGCTTCGGCAAGCAGACCCCGGTCGCCGACTACCGCAAGACCGCCCGCGGGGCGCACGGGGTCCGGACGATCAAGACCGGCGGGCGCAACGGCTCGGTCGTCGCCGTCCTGCCGACCACCGACACCTCCGAGCTCCTCGTCACGACGAAGGCCGGGGTGACGATCCGCATGAACGTGAAAGGGATCCGGATGCAGTCGCGCAACACCCTCGGGGTCCGCGTGATCCGTCTGGACGAGGGCGACGAGGTCCGGGACGCCACGCTCCTGCCCGGACCGGAGGAGGCGAGCGAGGGCCCCGCCGGGCCGCCGGGGCCGGAGGCGACCGAGCCGGAGACCCCGCCGCCCGACGAGGGGCCACCGGACGAGGACCGTGAGACGCCCCCGGAGGAGGACGATGCGCCGCCGTCCCCGGAAGGGTAGACGCGTCCTCGTCTGCCCCCAGTGCGGGTCGAGCCGGGTGATCCAGGAGGCCGGCTCGATCACCGGGGCGGTCTACCACTGCCTCGCGTGCCAGTACCTCGGGGCGCTGGTCCTCGAGGTCGACGTCGAGGAGGACGGTACCCCGCCGAGCTGACGGGTCACTCCTCCGAGAGGGGGACCGGACCCGGCGCCACCGACCGCCGGGCCGCCGCGACCACCGCGAGCGCGCGGACGGTCGGCCCGACATCGTGGGTCCGGATCACCTCGACCCCGCGCTCGGCCGCGAGCACGGCCGCCGCGAGGCCCGCCTCGAGCCGCTCGCCCGGGTCCTTCGAGCCGAGCGCGGCCCCGAGAAACGACTTGCGGGAGGCGCCGAGGACCACGGGGTAACCGAGGCTGCGGAACTCCCCGGCGTGGGCGAGGAGCTCGAAGCTCTGCTCCGGGGACTTGCCGAACCCGATCCCCGGGTCGACCAGGAGCCGGTCGGGCGGGACGCCGTCGGCGACCGCCTCCTCCGTCCGGGCGGCGAGCCAGCGGAACACCTCGTCGCGCACGTCGGCGTAGGCGAGGTCCTCCTGCATCGTGGTTGGGCTCCCGCGCATGTGCATCACCACCGCCGCGGCGCCGCTGCGGGCGACCGCCCGGCGCATCCCCTCGTCGCGGAGCCCTTCGACGTCGTTGACGAGGTCGGCCCCGGCGTCGACGGCCTGGAGGGCCACCTCCGCGTGGCGGGTGTCGACCGAGATCGGCACCGAGATCCGGCCGGCGAGCCCGCGCAGCACGGGCTCGATGCGGCGCCACTCGGCTTCGGCGGAGACGGGCGTCGCCCCGGGCCGGGTCGACTCCCCGCCGACGTCGACCAGGTCCGCGCCCTCACCGACCAGCTGCTCGGCGTGGGCGACCGCCGCCTTCGGGTCGAGGAACCGGCCCCCGTCCGAGAACGAGTCGGGGGTCACGTTCACCACGCCCATCACCCGGGGACGGTCGCCGACCGTCAGGGACCGGTGGGCGCCCCGCACCTCCCGCGGCCCGTGGCGGAGGTAGGCACGCAGCGCCCGCTCGACCTCCTCTCCGACCGCGGCGAGGCGGAACGGCTGACGGGCGAGCTTGGGCAGCATGCGACGGTACTGACCCCAGGTTGCGAGCAGGACCGCGGAGGTCGTCGGGGCGGAGTGGTCGGCGATGCCGCGGGCGTGGGCCGAGTCGCCTCCCACCGCGAGCAGCTCCTGCTTGAGGAGCGGCGCGGCCTTCAGGGGCACGTCGTCCAGGCGGACCGCGTAGACCCGGCCCTTCGGGGCCATGAGGGCGACCCCTTCCGGCTCGCTCTCGGTCCGCTCGAGCTCGCGCGCGACCTCCGCGAGGGAATCGACCTCGAGCACGCGCGCGGCGTGGCGGCGGGCCGAGCCGGGCGCGTGGGTTCCGGACGCCACGTCGCCGCCGAGCGAACGGCGCGATAAAAGCCGCCCGCCCTATGGTGCCCGACGGGCTTTTGGGTCGGGGTCGCTCGCCCTCCGCATGCGGGCCGAGGTCATCGCCGTCGAAGGCCCCTCCGCGGCCGGCAAGACCCGGGCCGTGCGCGATGTCGCCCCCGGCCTCGGGGCCGCGCCGCTCGCCGAAGCCTACGAGCGCCTGCGACCCCGCCCCCCCCTCGGCTGGCGGACCCCCGGCGAGCTCCTCCGGACCGAGCGCCGGCTCCTCCAGGAGGAGGCGCGGCGCTACCGCGAGGCCCGGGAACTCTCCCGGGTCGGCGGCCTCGTGGTCGCGGACACCGGCTTCCTCGGACCGCTGACCTACGCGAGCTCGGTGGCGGCGATGGGGCTGGTCTCCGCCTCCCGGGTCGTCGGGCTCGTGGAGGAGGCTCGGGGGCTTGCCCGGGCCGGCCGATGGGGACTCCCGGATGCCCTGGTCTACCTGCGAACGTCCCCGGCGGTGCGGCGCCGACGCGCGGCCCGCGACCCCCGCGGCCACCCGGCGTCGCTCCAGCGCCGCCACCAGGACGTCGGGGAGGTCGAGTTCCGGTTCTACCGCTCCACGCTCGCGCGCTCCTTCGGTCCCCGGTTCCGCTTCGTCTCGGGCGACGGGCCGCCCGAGCTCGTCGCCGGACGGGTCCGACGTGCGGTCGGCCGGCTCCTCGCGGTCCGGTCCCCCCCGCCCCCCGTCGACCCGATCCTGGACGCGCTCGAAGCGGCCGCGACCGTTCCGTGACGTCCCCGGCGAGGAGTTAACCGGTCCCGGGCCTTCCCTTCCGGGAGGACCGGTGGGCGACATCCTCCTCGGCACGAGCGGCTGGGATTACCCCGAGTGGGCCGGACGGGTCTACCCCAAGCGGGGAGTCTCGGACAAGCTCCACTACTACGCGGGACTCTTCCCGATCGTCGAGGTGAACTCGACCTTCTACCGGCTTCCCCCTCCGTCCGTGGCCGCGACGTGGGTCCAGCGAACCCCGGCCGGCTTTCGGTTCGCGGCGAAGTTCCCGCAGGCGATCACCCACGACCTGCGCCTGGTCGGGACCGACGAGGAGCTGAACCGGTTCCTCGCGGTGCTCGCGCCGATCCGCCGGGCCGGCAAGTTCGTCGCGGCGCTCCTGCAGCTTCCCCCCTCGCTCCCGTTCGAGCCGGCGACCGTCCGCGCGTTCTACTCGACCCTGCCGCGCGACCTCCCGGTCGCGGTCGAGTTCCGCGAGCGCTCCTGGCTCGCCCCGGAGTCGTTCGACCTGCTCCGGGAGTTCGGCCTCGCCTACGTCGTGGTCGACGGGCCGCACCTTCCCATCCAGCTCGAGGTGACGGCGCCGTTCGCCTACGTCCGGTGGCACGGTCACGGCTCCCCGCTCTGGTACGATTACACCTACTCGTCCACCGAGCTCGAGGGGTGGGTCCCCCGGGTCCGCACGCTGGCCCAGCAGGCGGCGGTGATCTACGGGTTCTTCAACAACCACTTCCGCGGGGACGCCGCGACGAACTGCCGCTCCCTCTCCGAGGCGCTGGGACTGGCGCCCCCACCCGGGCGCGTGCGCCTCGACTGAGGGAGCGGGGGTCCGCTCCGGGCCCCGGTACAACGTGCGCCGCCCGTCGAGGACACCGGTCGTCGGTGCCGCCCGACTGCCCCGGGCGCCCCCGGAGTGACCTCGATACACCCTCCCGACGGCGGGGAAACGCTCCGTTCCCAGCCCGTTTCAACGCCCCCCGAGGGGTCGCTTTAGAGCGCCCGGGCCGTCGAACGAGCCGGGTCGCTCGATGTTCGAGGCCGCGGTACTTCCCGACGACCTCCTCGTGGAGGAGGTCTTCCCGACGCCGGTCCCTCCCGTGGAGGAGGCCCCGGTCCGACCGCTCCGCCTTCCGTCCCGCGTGCGGCTCGCTCCGCGCACCCGTCGGAGTCGGGCGAACGCGGGCCTCCCCTCGTCGCCGGCGCTCTTCCCCTGGCTCGCGCGCCGGTTCGCGCCGGGCCAGGTGACCCTCTGGACCGGCGGACGGGCGGCGGTCGACCCGGTCCTCGAACTCCTCTACGCCGGGAACGCGCTCGGGAGAGGGCGGATCTCCCTGCTCGAGGGCGCGAACCGGTTCAACCCGTACCGGCTCGGGGAGGTCGGGCGCGGCCTCGGGGTCGACGCGGCCGAGGTGCTGCGACGGATCCGGCTCGCCCGCTCGTTCACCGGCTACCAGATGGTGGCGCTGGTCGACGCCTGGTCGGCCGACGCCCGTCGCCACCCCCCGACCCTCCTCGTCGGCCACGACCTCCCCGCCGCCTTCTCGATCGACGAGATCCCGGAGGACGAGCGCGCGGCCCTCCTCCACCACGTCGCGGAGACGCTGCGCACGCTGGCCGAGTCGCTCCGGGTCCCGCTGCTCCTGACCCTCGACCCGAGCGGGCCGGCGAGCTTCCCGGGCCTCGGCGACGCGGGACCTCCCTGGTGCGACCTCGTCACCTTCACCCGCGCGCCGGGCGCGCTGCGGCTCCGGGCCCTCCGGGACGACGACCGGCTCGCGCTCGTGGAGCGGGCCCCGGGGCAGCGCGGCATCGAGGAGTTCGGCGGCGGGGCCGCCGGGGAGGTGATCGCGTGGGGCGCACCGTCCCGACCTACCGCCAGGCCCTCGAGGAGCGGCTGAAACGCTGGGACGAGTTCGGGCGCCTCCTCACGACGCCCGAGGAGCGGGCGGCGTTCGAGACGCTCCGGCTCGGCGCCCGACGGTACGTCGCCCAGGCGACGTACGTCGGGAGCCCGGACCTCCTCGAGTCGATCCTCCTCTCCGTCCTCCTCGACCTCGCCCGACGCGTGCCGGCGGACGAGCTCGCGCGGCCCGCCCACCGCTAGGGCCGACCGTGGGGGGTTCGCTCCCGCCGGACGGCTGGCTCCTCGACATCACGGAGAGCGCGGACGGTCGCTCGGTCGTCCTCTGGGCCAAGGACCGCGGGAGCGGGCGGGTCCACCGCACGGCGGTCGAGTACCGGCCCCCGTTCTTCGTGGTCGGGGCCCGGGGCGACCTGGACGACCTCCTGATCCGTCTGCGCGGCCGTCCGACCGTGGACCGGCTGCGGAAGGTCGTCCTCCGCCCGTCGATCTTCGACCGCCACCCCCGGACCGTCCTCGAGGTCGTCCCGACGCGCAACTCCGCCCGCCGCGCCCTCGCCCGGTCGGTCGACGAGATGGGCGGGTTCGTCCGCTACCAGCTCTTCGACGTCGATCTCTCGCCCCCGCAGCTGTATCATCTCACGCACGGGCTGTACCCGTTCGCCCCCGTCGTCGGCCACGGGGCGGCGGTCACCGCCACCGAGCCGGCGGAGACCGTCGACTACGAGTTCCCGCCGCTGCGCGTCGCCCGGCTCGACGTCACGCTCGAGGGGCCGCATCGCGGCCACCTGCCGCCGGCCGAAGGACGGATCGTCGCGGTCCGCCTCGGCGACACGACGCTGGACGGGCCCGAGGAGGACCTCCTCCGCGCGCTCGTGAGCGAGCTCGCCCGGGCGGACCCGGACGTCCTCCTGACCGACGGGGGGGACGCGCTCGACCTGCCGTGGCTGTACCGACGGGCCGCCGCCGTCGGGCTCGGGCCGCAGGAGTTCCTCCTCGGCCGGGAGCCGACCGGGTTCCGGCCCGCCCGGGCCGCCCGCTCGTTCGAGACCTACGGCCAGGTGCTCTACCGCTCGGCGACCTACCCGCTGCCGGGGCGGTTCCACCTCGACATGGAGAACTCCTTCCTCTTCCACGACGCGGAGCTCGCGGGGCTCGTGGACGCGGCCCGGCTCTCGCGCCTGTCGCTCTCCACGGTCGTGCGCCAGTCGCCGGGGACCTGCTTCACCGCGATGGAGATGGCGGAGGCGCTCCGCCGCGGGGCGCACGTCCCGTGGAAGAAGAACCGGCCCGAGTCGTTCCGCCGGGCCGACCGCCTGGTCCCGGCCGACCGGGGGGGCGTGATCTTCGTCCCGCCGGTCGGCGTCTTCGGGCCGGTGGACGAGTTCGATTTCGCGAGCCTCTTCCCCCACATCATGGTCCGCAAGAACCTCTCCGCCGAGACGCTCGAGTGCCGGTGCTGCCCCGATAGCCCGGTCCGCGCGCCGGGACTCGGCTACCGCTCGTGCACGCGGCAGGTCGGGCTGATCCCCCGCACGCTGGAGCCGCTCCTCACCCGACGGCTCGCCTACAAGGCGGCGGCGAAGGACCCCCGCCTCCCTCCGCTCGAGCGGGCGCGCCTCACCGGACGCGTCAAGATGCTGAAGTGGATCCTCGTGACCGCCTTCGGCTACCAGGGATACCGGAACGCGCGCTTCGGGCGGATCGAGTGCCACGAGGCGATCAACGCCTACGCCCGGGAGCTCCTCGCCGGCCTCGTCCCGGCCTCCGAGGCCGCGGGGTACCGCGTCGTCCACGGGATCGTCGACTCGCTCTGGCTGGCGCCGGTCGACCCGGCCCACCCGCCCGACGCGGAGGCGTTCGCCCGGCGGATGAGCGCGCGGTGCGACCTCCCGCTCGGCTACGAGGGACGGTACCGCTGGATCGTCTTCCTGCCGGCGGTCACGCACGGGCTCGGCGTGCCGAACCGGTACTACGGGTTCTACGAGCACGGGGAGTTCAAGCTCCGGGGGGTCGGGGGCCGCCGGCACGACACCACGACGCTCGCCCGTCGGTTCGAGGGCGAGGTCCTCGACGTCTTCCGGGCCGCCCGCTCCCCCGAGGAGTTCCGGGCCCTCCTGCCCCGGGCGCTCCGGCGCGCCGACCGGTTCGCCGAGCAGGTGGCGAGCGGCGCCTGGCCCGTCGAGGAGCTGGTCATCTCCCACCGGCTCGGCAAGGCGGGGGAGGAGTTCGTCACCTTCACGGACTCGGTCGCGGCGCTCCGTCAGCTCGAGACGGCCGGCGCGCCGCGGTTGCCGGGCCAGATGGTGCGGTTCGTCGTCCTCGACCGGACCAGCCGGTCGTACCGGGACCGGGTCCGGCCCGAGGAGCTCCTGGAGGGGGGCGAGCGGTACGACCCCGGCGCCTACCTCGAGCTCTTGGCCCGGGAGGCGGAGACGCTCCTCGCCCCGTTCGGCGTCCAGCGGGAGGCGCTCCTCGAGCGGTGGGGGGCCGGGGAGCGGCCGGAGCGCGCGCGCTACCGGTCTCCCGAGGCGACGGCGCAGGGGTACCTCGCGGCGGACGCCGGGTTCGGGCGGACCTTTTAGCCCCCCAACGGGTGTACTCTAGGTGGCCCCGCGCGCACGTCGCCCGGCCCGCTCCTCGAAACCCGCGGGCCGTCGGCGCCGGACCCGCCCGTCGGCACCCGCCCCCGGCCCGCCGGCCCGGGCCGCCGCACTGCGCGAGACCGCGCGGCGCGGGCACGCCGAAGACCTGACCCCGATCCTGGTCGCGCTGAGCGACCCGGTCCCCGGCATCCGGCAGACCGCGGCGATCGCGCTCGGCATCCTCGGGGACCCCCGGGCGGCGAGCACGCTGGCGACGGCCCTCGAGGACCCGGACCCGGCGGTGCGCGCGAGCGTCGCGGAGGCGCTGGCGACCTCGGGCCGCCCGGAGAGCCGTCTCGCGCTCGAGCGGGCTCTCTCCGACCGCGACAGCCGGGTCCGCGCCAAGGCCGCGGAGGCGCTGGCGAGCTTCCGGAGCCCGGAGTCGGTCGCCCCGCTCGCCGCGCTCGTCCAGGACCCGAGTGCCGAGGTCCGCCCGGCGGTCGCCCGGGCCCTCGGGCGGATCGGCACGGTCGAGGCGCGGGCCGCGCTCGAGCAGATCCTCTCCGACCCGTCCGACCGGGTCCGTCGCGAGGCGGTCCTCGGGCTGGCCCGGGGCGGCGCCCCGGAGGTGATGCCGGTCGTGCGGCAGATGCTCCACGACCCGGCCCGGCGGGTCCGGGCGGCCGCCGCCGTGGTCGCGGGCCGCTACCGGGACCGGGAGGCCGTCCCCCGCCTCCTCGAGATGCTCTCGAGCCCCGAGACCTGGGAGAAGCCGTCGGTCCTGGTCGCGCTCGGACGCATCGGGGACCGGACGGCGGAGCCGGCCGTGGCCGAGGCCGTGCAGAGCCCCCAGCACTGGATCCGGGTCTGCGCGGTCCACGCGCTCGGTGACCTCGGCGACCGGGAGGCACGCCCGGTGATCCTCCGCGCGCTCGGGGATCCGGCCTGGCAGGTCCGCGGCGCGGCCGCGCTCGCCCTCGGCCTCGTCGGCTCCTCCGAGGACCTCGGGACCCTCCTCGAGTGCCTGCGGGACCATCACCCCTGGCCCCGCCGGGGAGCGACGTACGCGCTCGGGAACCTCGGACTCACCGTCGCAGCGCCTCGCATCCGGGAGGAGCTCTCCGACCGGGCGGCGGAGGTCCGGCTCGCCGCCATCTGGGCGCTCGGCCGCCTCGGCGACGACGGGGCCCGGGAGGAGCTGGTCCATCTCCTGCGCAACGGTCCCAGTTCCCTCGAGTCGCCGGGCCCCTCGGAGGTCGGCTCCGAGACGCTGCGCTCCGACGCCGAGACCCGCCTCTTCGACGCGGTCGTGCAGGCGCTCGGCCGGTTGCCGCACGGCCCGGACGACCCGTTCGTCCAGGGCGCGCTCATCGCCGCCCGCTCCCAGCTCTCCGACGAGGAGCTGGACCGGGGGGCGCGACTCCCGCTCCCCGAGCTGTCGGCCGACCGACCGTCCCCGACCCTCCGGGCCCTGTTCGAGGGAGCGATCGCGGTCTCGTTCGACGAAGAGGACGGAGCGTGATCCGCGACTTCCGCGCCGGGGACGCACCGGCGATGGTGCACCTGTTGACCACCCAGTTCCCCGAGGAGGAGGCCCTGCTGGGGACGCGGCCGGAGATGTTCTTCCGGGTGGTCCGGCGCGTGATGCGGTGGGATGCCCGGATCCTCTTCGCCATTCTGCGACTGCTCGGCCGACCGGTCTTTCGGTTGCTGATCTTCGAAGAGGACGCGCGGCTCGTGGGCACGACCCTGCTCACCTTCCCCGCGGGCGCGGTCTACCTCAGCATGGTCGTGGTCGACCCGGCGGCCCGCCGACGAGGGTACGCGCGGGCGCTCCTCGGCCGCGCGGCCGAGATCGCCCAGCGGATGCGCCGCCGCTACCTGGTCCTGGACGTGCTCGCCAACAACGCGCCCGCCCGCACCCTCTACGAGCAACGGCTCGGCTACCGACCGCTCCGCGAGGTCGCGTACATGGTCCGCGAGCACCCCGAGGAGGTCGGGGCCGAGCGGACGGCCCTTCCGCCCGGGATCCGCCGGTTCGAGGAGCGGGACAACGCGGCCCTCGTCGCGCTCGCCCAGCGCCAGACCCCGCCCGAGGTTGCGGAGGTCATGGCCATCCCCCGCAAGCTCCTCGCGGACTCCCGCACGACCGACCGGATCTTCGAGAGTCAGACGGAGGCCTGGGTCGTGGACCGCGGGTCGGGACCGGAAGCGTTGGCCGTCGCGACGTGCTCCTCGGGGCGCGAGGCGGCCCACCTCAGCGACCCGATCGTCAGCGAGTCCGCCGACCCCGCGCTCGTCTCCGAGCTGTACCGGACCGCGGTCGCCTGGTGCGGGGCTCGGCACTCGGTTCGGGTCATGAGCGCGGTCCCTCGGTACAACACGAGGGGCCGGGCCGCGCTCGAGCGGGAGGGGTTCCACGATGCGCTCTCGACCTGGACGCTCTACCGCCCCGTCGCCTAGACGCCCGGCCAAGCCCGGGCGCGTCGACGTCTACCTCTTCCCGGCGGTCATCGGCGGAGGGCTCGGGGATATCGAGGAGACCCTGGCCGCCGGCCGGCGCCTCGCGGCCGCGGGCTGGACCCCCCGGCTCTACCGGCACGAGGGTCGGCCGCTCCCCCGGGAGGTCTCGGGGCCCTGGGACTGGCCGGTCCCTCTCGAGCGGGTCGACCGTCTCGACCGCCGCGCCCCGGCCGCGCTCACGATCACCCCGGCCTGGGGGGTCAGCGCCGCTCCGGGCCGCTCGGGCGCAATGGGTCGCCCCGGTCCCTGGGCCGAGGAGGCCGACGAGGTCGAGCGGGCCTACGGCAGCGACTCGACCGTCCACGTCAGCCTCGAAGAGTTCGCGCGGACCCTCTCGGTGGCCCGCGAGAACCGGGAGCGCCTTCGGGAAGGGGGAGTGTCGTCCCGCGCGATGGCGGGCCGCCTGCGCGCCTCCGTCGAAGCCGGCGAGGAGGAGCGGTTCCGCAAGGCGTTCGAGCGGTTTCGCGCCTTCGACCGGCCCAACGTGCTCCACCTGTTCGCGACGTTCCGCCGGGACCCGCGCTTCGCCCGGGAGTTCCCGACGGCGGTCCAGACCGGACCGCTCTGGCCCCACCGGTATCGGCCCGTCGGCCGAGCCCCGCCTCCGGCCCGAGGACGTGAATGGGTCTGGTATGCGAGCCCGGCGAGCGCCGAGCGCATCGCCCCCGAGGTGCTCCACGGGCTCGCGACCGTGAAGCCCCCGGTCCGTCTGCTCGTCCGGACGCCTCGCCCGTGGAAGGTCGGCTGGTCCGCCGGCGAACTGGAGGTTCGAGACCACCCACTTCCCGCGGCCGAATGGACGGACCGGTTCCGCGGCGCCGAGCTCCGCATCGTGACCGGGAGCCGAACGCTGCTGGAAGCTCTCGAGGTGGGCGGCCCGTTCCTCTACTTCAACGGGGTCCTCGGCCGGGGCTCCGCGACCCGTCGCCATCGCCCCGAGAAGGTCGCGGCGTGGCTGGAGGCCGAGCGGGCGCAGCTTCCCTCCGACCTCCGTCGAGACCTCGCGGACTTCGCCCGGGGGCGAAGGGTCCGCGCGGTCGTTCGACGCGCCGCCGAGCGGACGGGAGGCTGGCGGAGGTTCCCGAGAGGAGGCCCCGCGCCCGGGTTCCGGCCCCCGTTCGACGACGCCGGGGAGCTGATCGAGAAGGTCGCACGCGCGCTCGCAGGGGACCCCCGCGACGCACCCGAGATCGTCCGACGAGTCCGCGCGGGACTGAACCCTTAACCCCAGGCTCCCATGACCAAGCGGATGCTGCGGGAGGCCGCGAAGCCGGCGACCATCGCCCGCACCTTGGTCGAGCAGGCCCTGCGGTTCCGCCGCGACGAGGAGCTCGTGGTGGTCTCCTGGAACCACACGCTCCCCTGGGCCACGGCGTGCGTGACCGAGGCGCGACGTCGCGGAGGCCGGGCCTCCCTCTTCCTCGAGGACGAGGCCGCGTTCTGGCGGAGCGTCGAGCTCGCTCCGAGCACGCGGAGCTGGTCCGGCCTCCCCCCGGGGGTCCGCGCGGCGGTCCGACGGGCCGACGCGGTGGTCTACTTCGCCGGACCCGCCGACCGGCCCCGGTTCCACCGCCTCCCACCGACCCAGCTCGCCCCGTTCCGGGAGGTCGACGAGGAGTGGTCGCGCCTGAGCCGGGCGGCCGGTGTCCGGGGGATCCGGTGCCTGCTGGGGTACGCCTCGGACGAGCAGGGAGAGCACTGGGGCGTGCCGGGCCCCCTCTGGCGCAATCAGCTCCTGAAGGGGATCGCGGCCGCGGACCTGAAACGAATCCGGGCCGACGGAGCCCGGGTCAGCCGGGCCCTCGCGCGCGGGAGCGAGCTCCGGGTGACGGCGGCGAATGGGACCGACGTGCGGATGCGCCTACGCCGCCGGACCCCGTGGGTGGATGACGGGACGATCGGACCGGCCGACCGACCCCCGCACGCCCCCATCGCGACCCAACCGAGTGGCCTCGTGGCGGTCGCGGTGGACGAGCGGGCGACCGAGGGGACCGCGATCGCGAACCGACCGAGCTTCCTGTCGGGGGGCCGGGTCGAGGGCGGGGAGTGGGACCTCGAGGCCGGCCGGCTGGACAACTACTGGTACCACTCGGGCGGGGAGTCGTTCGACCTCGAGTTCGGGCACGCGCCCCGGGGCCGCGAGGTGGTCGGCCTCTGCGCGGTCGGGCTCAACCCGGCCCTGGCCCCGGGGGTGCCGCAGGCCGAGGACGCAGAGGCCGGGACCGTCACCCTCGCCATCGGAGGGAACACGGTCTACGGAGGGACGAATCGGTGCCGTTTCCTTTCCTGGCTCACGATTGGGGAGGCGACGGTCGCCGTCGACGGGTCGCCGCTCGTGGACCGTGGCGAGATCCTCTAGCGGCCGGCCGCTCGGCCGCGCGTTCTTCGACCGGCCCACGACGCGCGTGGCGCGGGAGCTCCTGGGCGCGGTCCTCACCGTCCGCGCCGGCGGTGACGTCCGTTCGGTCGAGCTAGTCGAGGTCGAGGCCTACCTCGCGCACGACCCGGCGAGCCACGCCTACCGGGGGCCGACCCGACGGAACCGGTCGATGTTCGGCCCGCCCGGGACGCTGTATGTCTTCCGCATCCACCAGGTCGTCTGCGCCAACCTCGTCACGCGGCCGGGCGAGGCGGTCCTCCTGCGGGCCGCCCGCCCGCGGCGGCCGGCGCACGCCAACCCCTCCGGACCCGGTCGCCTCTGCCGGGTGCTCGGTCTGACGATCGCCGACGACGGGCAGAGGGTTGGTCCCCGAGGACGGCTCTCGGTGACCGCCCCCCGACCCCGGCCCCGCCCGGACTTGGTCCTTCGCAGCCCCCGCGTCGGGATCTCGAGGGCCGTGGACCGCCCGCTCCGCTTCAGCCTCGCGGGCGACCGATGGGTCTCGCGCCCGCGTCCGCGGGCTACTTGAGCTTCGCCCAGCTGTAGCTGCGGCGCCGGGCCGTGTCGCCGAACCCGCACGAGGCGCAGACGCCCTGCTGGCGGTGGAACGAGTGCCGGCCGCAGCGCCGGCAGATGATGTGGACGATCTTGCCGCCGCGACGTGACGGGGTGCCCTTTCCCATGGTTCGCTACCTACGGTGAGATGTAGACGATCGAGTCGCCGCGCACGAGCGTGACGCCGCTGTGCGGGGTCACCTGGTCCTTCACGACCTCCTCGGCCGCCGAGAGGACGAGGTTCAGGTGCTGGTCGAAGGCGTCGAGCACGCCGCGGTACGAGCGTCCGCCCTTCATCTCCACGAGAACGCGCTTGTGGAGGCTCTGCTGGAGGACGTCGAGCGGCCGCATCGGGGGGTCGGGTCGAGACCCGGTTCCGTTCTTAAGGGTTGCCGCGCCGACACACCCCCGCCGCTCGTCCCAGGGAACCGTAATAGCCCGCCGTGTGCGGGGGGACCCAAGGCGATGGTCCAGGTCGATATCGACATCGCGAAGTGCACGGGCTGCTCGCACTGCAAGGACGTCTGCCCGGTGAACGTCTTCGACCTGCGCCCGCGGGCGGAGGTTCCGGATGTGGTCGACGACCCGGCGGTGGCCGCGAAGTTCCAGTTCCGCGGGGAGAAGTCGCTCGCGATCAACGGACCGGAGTGCATCGTCTGCGAGGCGTGCCTGTTCGAGTGCGAGGGGGAGTGCATCCTCATCACCGACGAGGAGAACCACGTCCACCGCTCGGTCTACAAGTGACGGGTCGGCGCCCCGGAGTGGGCCCCACCGGATTCGCCCATGAGCCGATTTTCCGCCGGTGGAAGGCGCCGGATTTTTCGCGGGACCGAGGGGCTCCGCTCGGGAGCCGGGGCAGGCGTTAAATAGCCCGGAACCCCCGCCCGGGCCGCCGTGACCGAGAAGGCCGACGAGCCGCGTCGAACGGTAGTGCTGGGCGAGCGGGAGCTTGCGATCGGCTTTCGCCTGATCGGCCTCAAGGACGTCGTGGAGGTCACTCCGGCCAGCGCGGTCGCGGAGTTCCAGCGCGTGATGGGCGACGGGAAGTACAACCTCGTGATCGCGAGCCAGTCGATCCGGGCGCACCTCTCGGAGGCCCAGCGCGCGCACGCCGACTCTTCCCTCACGCCGCTCGTAGTCTTCGTGCCGACCCCGACGGGGGAGTACGAGGTCGAGAGCATCAACACGCTCGCCAAGCGGGTCCTCGGCGTCACGCTCTCGGTGCCGGCCTAGCGGGGGAACGTTCGATGGGGGTCGTGGGGCGCGTATCCGGGCCGGTCGTCATCGCCGAAGGCCTCGAGGGCGCGAAGATGTTCGACGTCGTCCGCGTCGGCTCGCTCGGCCTGGTCGGGGAGATCATCCGCCTGGTCGGCCCCACCGCGACCGTCCAGGTCTACGAGGACACGACCGGGATCCGCCCGGGCGACCCCGTCGAGAACACCGGCCAAGCGCTGTCGGTCGAGCTGGGCCCGGGCCTCCTCAAGTCGATCTACGATGGCGTCCAGCGTCCGCTCGACGTGATCCAGAAGAGCCGGGGCGACTTCATCACCCGGGGCGTGGTCGTTCCCCCGCTGGACGAGCGCGCCAAGTGGGAGTTCACGGCGACCGTCGCCCCGGGGACCGCGGTGGCGGCGGGAACGGTCCTCGGCACCGTCCAGGAGACCCCGCTCATCCTCCACAAGATCCTCGTCCCTCCCGGCGTGGAGGGAACGGTCGGCAAGATCGCGAGCGGCACCTACACGATCCGCGACCCGATCGGCACGGTCAAGACCGCCGCGGGCTCGCAGCCGCTCTACCTGAGCCACAAGTGGGTCGTGCGCGTCCCGCGCCCGGTCCGCGAGAAGCTCGCCCCCGGGATCCCCCTCATCACCGGTCAACGCGTCGTGGACTCCTTCTTCCCCGTAGCGAAGGGAGGCACGGCGTGCGTGCCCGGGCCGTTCGGCTCCGGGAAGACGGTCATCCAGCAGCAACTGGCGAAGTGGGCCGACTCCGACATCGTGGTGTACGTCGGCTGCGGGGAACGCGGCAACGAGATGACCGAGATGCTCACGCTGTTCCCGACCCTCGTCGACCCGAAGAGCAAGCGCCCGCTGATGGAGCGGACCGTCATGATCGCCAACACCTCGAACATGCCCGTCGCGGCCCGCGAGGCGAGCGTCTACACCGGGATCACGATCGCCGAGTACTACCGGGACATGGGCTACGACGTCGCGCTGATGGCCGACTCGACCAGTCGCTGGGCCGAGGCGATGCGGGAGATCTCGGGCCGGCTCGAGGAGATGCCCGGCGAGGAGGGGTACCCGGCCTACCTCGGCCGCCGCGTCGCCGAGTTCTACGAGCGGGCCGGCCGGGTCGTGACGCTCTCCCCCGACGCGCGAACGGGGTCGGTCACGGTCGTCGGCGCCGTCTCTCCCGCGGGCGGGGACACGTCCGAGCCGGTCAGCCAGAACACGCTCCGCGTCACGCGCGTCTTCTGGGCCCTCGACGCCTCGCTCGCCTCGCGCCGCCACTTCCCCTCGATCAACTGGCTGCAGAGCTACTCGCTCTACGTCGGCGACCTCGAGCCGTGGTTCCGCTCCAACCTCTCCAAGGAGTTCGTGCCGCTGCGGCAGAAGGCCCTCGAGCTGCTGCAGAAGGAGGCGGAGCTCCAGGAGATCGTCCAGCTCGTCGGCGTCGACGCGCTCCCCGAGCGGGAGAAGGCGATCCTGGACGCCGCGCGGATGATCCGCGAGGACTACCTCCAGCAGAGCGCCTACGACGAGGTCGACACCTACACGTCGATCCAGAAGCAGTACCGGATGCTCCGGGCCATCCTCTCGTTCTCCGACCGGGAGCAGGACGCGATCGGCAAGGGAGCGACCGTCGCCCAGCTCCAGAAGCTCCCCTTGCGGACCAAGCTCTCTCGCATGAAGTGGATCCCCGAGGCGGAGCTCGAGAACCAGTTCAACCAGCTCGAGCTCGAGATGGGTCAGGCGGTCGGCGAGCTCACCGCCGCGAGCGGAGGGGCCTAGGACCATGGCCGCCAAGGGCGCGAACGCCTCGAAGGCGACGCCCGGCGTCCCGATCGACTACCGGACGGTCGACCGGGTGACGGGGCCGCTCCTCTTCGTCCGCGACGTCGCGAACGCCGCCTACGGGGAGATCGTCGAGATCGGGCTGCCGAGCGGCGAGCGCCGCCAGGGCCAGGTGCTCGACTCGCGCAAGGGGCTCGCGATCGTGCAGGTGTTCGGCCCGACGATGGGGATGAACATCGAGGCGACCAGCGTGAAGTTCCTGGGGGAGGTCGCCACGCTCCCGGTATCGGACGAGCTGCTCGGCCGCGTCTTCAACGGGCTCGGCGAGCCGAAGGACGGCGGGCCGAAGATCGTCAGCGAGACCCAGCTCGAGATCGTCGGGAACGCGATGAACCCGTACTCGCGCGAGGAGCCGAGCGAGTTCATCCAGACCGGGATCTCGGCCATCGACGCCATGAACACGCTCGTTCGGGGGCAGAAGCTCCCGATCTTCTCGGGGGCGGGTCTCCCGCACAACCAGATCGCGGCCCAGATCGTCCGGCAGGCCAAGCTGAGGAACTCCACCGAGGGGTTCGCGGTCGTCTTCGCCGCGATGGGGATCACGAGCGAGGAGGCGAACTTCTTCTTGAAGGAGTTCGAGTCGACGGGGGCGCTCGAGCGCGCCGTCGTCTTCCTGAACCTCTCCTCGGACCCGTCGATGGAGCGGGTCGTCACGCCGCGGATGGCGCTGACCGCCGCCGAGTTCCTCGCCTACGAGCGCGACCTCCACGTCCTGGTCGTCCTCACGGACATGACGAACTACTGCGAGGCGCTCCGGGAGATCTCCGCGGCCCGGGACGAGGTCCCCGGCCGGCGCGGCTACCCCGGCTACATGTACACCGACCTCGCGACGATCTACGAGCGCGCCGGGAAGATCCACGGCCGCAAGGGGTCGATCACCCAGCTGCCGATCCTCACGATGCCGGCCGACGACGTCACCCACCCGATCGCGGACCTCACCGGATACATCACGGAGGGGCAGATCTACGTCAGCCGGGAGCTCCAGCGGCGCGGGGTCTACCCGCCGATCGACGTGCTCCCGTCCCTCTCGCGCCTGATGAACCAGGGGATCGGCAAGACCCGGACGCGCGAGGACCACCGGGGCGTCGCCGACCAACTGTTCGCGACGTACGCGACCGGCAAGGACCAGCGCGCGCTCTCCGCGATCGTCGGGGAGGAGTCGCTGAGCGCGGTCGACCGGCTCTACCTCAAGGCGGCCGACCGGTTCGAGAGCGAGTTCGTCAACCAGCGCGTGGACGAGGACCGAACGATCGACCAGAGCCTGGGCATCGGCTGGGAGATCCTGTCCGACCTGCCCGACTCCGAGCTGAAGCGCATCAAGCCCGAGTTCATCGAGAAGTACCGCCTCCGCAAGAGCTCGGCGGCCTAGGACCGGGGAGCGGACGACGTGCCGGCCGAAACGATCCGTCCCACGCGCCTCGAGCTGCTGCGGACGCGCCGCCGGATCGTGGTGGCGCGCAAGGGCCTGAACCTCCTCAAGCTCAAGCGCACCGCGCTGATCGTCGAGTTCTTCTCGATCTCGCGGGAGGCGATGAAGCTGCGCGGCGACCTGCAGGCGCGGATCGCCCGCGGCTACGAGTCGATCCGGATGGCCGAGATGATGGAGGGCCCGACCCGGCTCGAGAACATCTCGATGCTGCTGCCGGACGTCCTCCCCGTCCAGGTCGCGACGAAGAACGTGATGGGCGTGCGCACCCCGCGCGTCGACCGGGGCGACTACCACCCCGTCGCGGCGCCGGCGCTCCTCGACCTCCCGACGTCCGTCAACGAGTCGATCCACCACTTCCAGGGGATCTACTCGGTCGTCCTCGACATCGCCGAGAAGGAGAACGCGCTGCGCCGTCTGTTGAAGGAGATCGAGAAGACCAAGCGGCGCGCGAGCGCGATCGAGAACGTCCTGGTCCCCCGCCTTCAGGGGACGGTGCGGTACATCAAGTTCCGATTCGACGAGATGGAGCGGGACTCCTTCAGCATGCTGAAGGTCGTCAAGCGGAAGATGGAGGCCGCGGAGGCGAATGCCGCTGTCGCCTGACGCCAACGCCGCGGTCCGCCGGTTCCGCCGCGTGCGGAACATCTCCTTCGCGGTGAAGGTCGCGGCGCTCGCCGGGCTCTTGCTCTTCGTCCTGGTCTACTTCGGAGGGCTATAGTGTCCGCGAGCGCCGGCGGCGACAGTCCCGCCCTCGGCTCCATCGACGCGCTCAAGCGCGTCAAGGCGACCGAGACCGACTGGGACCTCAAGCTCCGGGCCGCCCGCGGGGCCGCGGAGATGGAGACCGCCCGCCTGAAGGACGAGAGCGAGGAGGCGGTCCGGACCGCCCAGCAGGAGGCCGAGGCCGAGCGGGCGCGGGCGGTCCAGGCGGCGCGCGCCGACGCCGACCGCGAGGCCGAGCAGATCCTCGTCGACGGGAGCCGGGCGGCCGAGGAGGCCGCGCGCGGGGAGGGGAAGCGGCCGGCGGACCGCGCGACCGAGATCCTCTCGACCGTCCTCGCCGGGTTCACGACGGACTGACGGAGCGACCGAGACCATGGGAGTCCTGCGGCCCGAGCGGATGACGAAGGTCGGGATTCTCGGGCTCAAGGACGACCGGGAGCGGATCCTCACCGTCCTCCACGACCTGCGTCTCGCCCAGGTCGAGCCGCTCTCCCCGGAGGCGCTCGCCGGGCTCGTGCCCGAGCGGGGGACCGAGACCCAGCGGGCGATCGGGGACGAGGCGCTCCGCTTCCGGGGGCTCAAGACCGCGCTCCCGCCCGTGCCGGTCGGTCCCCCGCACCGGTTCGACACGCTCGCCGACATCCTCGCGGCGGCGAAGACCGTGCCGATCGACACCGAGGTCGGCGAGCTGACCCGGGAGAACGACCGCCTCCTCAGCGAGGAGCAGGCGACCGACGAGACGATCGCGCTCCTCGAGAAGATCTCCTTCTACTCCGACCGGCTCGAGTTCCTCCGCGCCCAGAGCTTCGTGAGCTTCCTCGGCGAGGGGGACGGGACCGACGGGGGTGCCCTGCGTTCGGCCCTGCCGGCGAGCGCGGACGCCCAATTCCTGGACGACCCGGCCGGGAGCGGCCGCTTCCTGGTCAGCCTGCGGCGCAGCTCGGCCGACGTCCTCGCCCGCACCGCCCAGGCCCACGGTCTGCGCCTCTCGGCGCTCCCCGCGCTCTCCGGGACCCCGCCCGAGGAGCTGACCGGGCTGCGGGCCCGTCGCGAGGAGGTCGTCCGCCGGCGCGTCGCCGTCGCCGAGCGGCTCGGGGCCATCGCCCGCGACTGGTACCCGCTCGTCGCCGCGATCGACGAGGCGCTCCAGGTCGAGAACCGCAAGGTCGAGGTCCTCACCAAGGTCGGCGCCGGCGCCTCCACGTTCGCGCTCGAGGCCTGGGTCCCCAGCCGGGAGGTCGCGCGCCTGGAGAACGTCGTCCAGTCCGCGAGCGGCGGTCGGGCCTACCTCTACCAGGTCCCGACGACCGAGGAGCCGCCGACCCTGATGAGCAACCCGGCGGGGGTCCGGCGCTTCGAGTTCTTCATCCGGTTCTACTCCCTGCCGCAGGCGACCGAGTGGGACCCGACCCTCGTCTTCGCGATCGTCTTCCCGATCTTCTTCGGCCTCATGCTGGGCGACTGGGGCTACGGCCTCACGATCCTGCTGATCTGTCTGTGGATGATCTCGGGGTTCCCGGGCGCTCAGCACCTGCCGAAGTTCGGCCGGACGTTCGTCAAACGAATCATGGGCCCGGAGGGGATGCGCCAGCTCGCCTACGCCCTCCTGCCCGGCTGCGCGATCGCCATCGGGCTCGGCCTCTACTTTGACGAGTTCTTCGGGTTCCCGCTGTTCCAGCGGCTGGTGGGGTACACCGCGCCCATCGACCCGCTGCGCTCCCAGGACGTCGCGCTCCTCCTGCTCGTCGCGGGGTTCGTCGGCCTGGCGATGGTCACCCTCGGGTTCCTCTTCGGCCTGCTGAAGGAGTACTTCCACCACCACCGCCGCGGGGTCGTCGGGAAGGCCGGCGGGATCCTGTTCGCCTGGGGGGTCGCGTTCTTCGGCCTCTCGGTCATCAACCCGATCACCCTGCGCGCGATCACGGGCGGCGGGGCCTCGGCCTCGAGCCCGGTCTTCGACGGGAGCCTCGGGCTGCTGGTCCTCGGGCTCCTCCTCATGATCGGCGGGGAGGGGGTCCAGACGGGCATGATGAGCCTCATCGAGATCGTGAGCCACATCCTGTCGTACACGCGTCTGCTCGGGATCCTGCTCGCGAGCGTGATCCTGGCCCTCATCATCAACACGATCGGCGGCGGGCTCCTCCTCGGCGGGACCGTGGTCGGGATCGTCGCGGGCGCGGCGATCATCCTGGTCGGCCAGTCGTTCAACGTCATCCTCGGCGTCTTCGAGCCGGGGATCCAGGGGGCGCGGCTGATCTTCGTCGAGTACTTCTCGAAGTTCTACAGCGGCAACGGCCGGCCGTTCCGTCCGTTCGGCGCCTCCCGCACCCACACGACCTCGAGCCTGACCGCGGACGGCGGCGTCGTGGCGCCCATGATCCAGGCCCCGCCGCGTTGACGGCGGCGGGCCGAGCCTACAGGCGCGGCGAGACGAGGAGCGGCGTCAGCCGCTCGGCGGAGAAGCCGTACTGCTTTCCGAAGGCGATCCGGCGCACGTCCTCGCGCTCGAGCTCGGCGAGCAGCAAGTAGGTGAAGATCACCGAGAGGGAGAGCGGGTAGGTCCGCAGTCGCTTGAGCTCGGTCGTCGCCCGCTCGCGCGAGAGCGCCGACTCGTAGCCGGTCAGGCTCTGCGCGCTCGTGTACTCGGCCGTCCCCTCGGCGATCGACGGGAAGCGGGCCGCCAGGCGGTCGGCCAGCTCCGGCACTCCCCGGGCCGCGTAGAGGTCGGGCACCTGCGAGGAGGGTAGCGTGCCCCCGTCGAACCACCGGGAGAGGACCTCGTCCATCGGGAGGTTCGCCGACTTCCCCTTCAGCAGGAGGAGCGCGTTGCGGAGGTCGACCTCGCTCGAGAGGAACTGGCGGACGACCCACTCATCGCCCTGGAAGAACCGGGCCGCCTCGAGGACGCGCCGGTAGTACTCCCGGTCGAGGGCGTGGAGGATCGGGAAGACGTCGTGGGTCCGCTGGTAGGCCTCCACCAGCGGCAGGACGGTCGCGCCGTATCCGTAGCGGACGAGCGCGGTCGCGGTCGCCTCCAGGGTCGGCTGCTCCAACAGCTGGCGGAACTCGTCGAGCGTGAGGACCCCGGCGTACAGGCCGGCGGGGATCTCCCGGCTCGAGACGAGGTGCTCCTCGGTCTCGGTGAGGGTCCGGCCCTGGGCCTTGGTCGAGAGGATCAGCTCGATGTTCTGCAGGTCCCACCGGGTCAGGTAGGCCCCGACGACGGCCCGGCCGGCGAACGGGGTCGCCTCGTAGGCGTGCCGGTTGCGGCGGACGAACGTCCGGTTGAGCGCGACCTCCACGAGCGCGACCCCTTGGTAGGCGGCCCGGGCGGCCTGGATGTCGGGCCCGTAGGGGGTGGAGTCGAGGGTCTTGGCGACCTCGTTCGGGTCCTTGGTCGCGGCGAGCTGGGCGTACGTCTCCTTCGGGAGGAAGGCGGTGAACTCCGGCCTCAGTCGCCCGAGCGCGCTCGCATACGCGGAGGCGGCCATCGGTGCCTCCTAGGCGAGGAGCTCTCGAACCTCGTCCTCGCGGAGGCGGAGCAGCTCGTCGAACGAGAGGTTGAGGCGGCGGCTCTTGTCGGGCGTCTCCGCGATGATCCCGCCGAGGATCGGCTGGGGGCTCGGGTCGAAGGCCCTCCGCGCGACCCGCGCGAGCAGGGACTTGTCCTCGCGACGTCCGGAGATGACCACCTGGGGGCCGAGCGCGTCGCCGGCGACCTCCACCATGCGCTTGAGGGTCGCCGCGTACTTCGAGGAGGCGGTGTACTCCTTCAGCAGCGTCCGGGTCTCCTTGAGCCCGCTCTCGATCCGCCGTTCCCTAGCCTCGTACAGCATCTTGCGGGCCTTCAGTTTCGCGGCGGCGAGTCGCTGCGCGCGCTCGCGGGCGACCTCCGCCTCGGTGGCACGCTGGGAGGCGGCGCGGACCTCGGCGACCCGACGGTCCCGCTCGGCGACCAACCGGGCGCGCTCCGCCACCTGCCGGTCCGCGATCTCCCGCAGCTCGGCCTCGGCGTGCTGCCGAATCTCCTCGACGAGGCTCTCGAGGCTCATGGCGGTCCGGTCGGCGATTCAGGCGTGCAGGATGCCGAGCAGCAGGATGATGCCGAGCACGAACCCGATGATCCAGAGCGTCTCGGGAATCACGAAGAAGAAGAGGACCTGGCCGAACTTCTCGGGCTTCTCGGCGATGATCCCCATCCCGGCGGCGCCGATCCCGGACTGCGCCATCCCGGTCCCGATCAGGCCGCCGGCGATGGCGATCCCGGCGGCCAGCGCAGCCCAGTCCGCGTAGTCGCTCGGCAGCATCGCCATACGTTGACCCGGGCCGCCGAGAAAGGTCGGGTATATAGGGGTACGCCACGGCGGCCCGGTCGAGGGCCGGAACGGCGGGCGCAGCGGGTCTCCGGGCCCCCGTGCGGAGGGGTCCGGCTAGGCCTCCGCAGAGGGCTCCGGCGCGGCCGGACGGCTGCGTCGGTAGGCGCGTTGGGAGAGCCCGATGGCACCGATCCACGCGGCCACCCCGCACAGGTAGGCGGAGAGGCAGACCAGGCAGAGCGCGCCGATCTGGACGAGCTCGACGTACAGGAAGTAGACCGAGAAGGCGACCCCCGCGCTCGTGACGAGGAGGAGGAGGTAGGTGATCCGGTTGTCCTGGCGACGGCGCTCGGAGAGGGCCGCGAGGACCAGGATCACCACGAAGCCGAGCATCCCCCACAGGTAGTCTTGGACCCCGAACGTCATCGTCAGGCCGCTGTTCGCGACCTTGGAACAGCTGATGAACCCGTTCACGGTGCACACGGCGGTCAGCGAGGCGTCGTAGAACTCGAGGGCCGAGAAGATCGACACGACGAGCCCGAGGGCCCCGCCGAGAGCGATCAGGCTACGGCACGTGCGGGCGCGCATCCGATCACAATTGGTTGAGGTCGGCCTGGACCGCGGACTGCGTCGCGCTCGTCCACCCGTACTGCTTTGCGAGGTAGCCGACCGGAGCCCCCGTCGCTTTTACGAGATAGGCCATGATCCAGTAGGCCTGCGGGCTGACCACGCCCCAGGCGGTGCCGCTTTCGGAGTGCACCTGGCCCATGACGGTCGTGGCCCCGGTGCCGCCCGTGCTGCCCGAGTTGTACGTCGCGAGGGAGGCCGGGTCGATCAGGCTCGTTCCCCCGTGGATGTACTGCCCGTTGACCACCACGAACGGGATGCTGTTCCCCGAGTAGGCGGCGACGTAGGCCGACTGGTAGCAGTTCGAAGTCGCGGGGAACGTGCCGTCCACTCCGGACATGTCCTCGCTGACGACGAACGAGACGTTGGCGCTGGAATACTGGGAGTTGCCGAAGATCATCTCGGGCGTGCCCGGATACGCGTCCACCGGACTCGAATAACCGGTAGTGGCCCCAGTAAGGGAACCGAACTCGATTAACGCCTTGTAAATGGCCCAGCTGCTGGCCGAACAGTACGGGCACCAGGTCGCGCCGTAGAAGTAGAGCACGGGCAGGCCGTTCTCCTGCCACGGCGAGACGCTGGCCTGAGCCCACCCAGGACCGGGCTGGCTGGCGAGCGCGGCGGACGGGGGCAGCACCGGGCAGCCGAAGACCAGCACCCCGGCGAGCGCGACGATGCCGGTGAACATCAGCCCCAGCACGAGCCCGCCGATCAGCGTGTTCCGGAACACCTTGTTCCAGCGCCGCGCGCTCCGCAGAAGCCCGTAGATCAGCACGACGACCGCCACGGCGAGGATCAGCGCGACGTAGGGGATCGCCGGCAGGATCAGCCCGACCGGCGAGGGGACGAGGTAGGCGACCAGCGCCCAGACCGCCACGAGCGGGGCGACCAAGTAGCCGATCCTCGCGAGCGTCCACTTCCGCTCGAGCTCGTCGGCCGCCCGCTTGCTCGGCTTGGGGGCCGCAGTCTCCTTGCGGTCGCTGCGTCCCTGACGCTTCCGGTAGAGCACCTGGAGCGCGCGGCCCGGGTCCGAGCCCTTGGCGGCCTGGAAACCGACCTTCGGGTCCTCGGCGATCTCGTCCCACGCCCAGTTGGCTTTGCGCAGCTGTTCGACGCGATCCCAGTCAACCATTCGAAACGACGACACCGCCAGTCCTTTTCCTCTTTACCCCACGCACGCCATCGCGCCCCACCGGGCTATTACCCGGATTCCACTGGCGCGGGCGATGCGGGTCACCTTCCTCGGCACGGCGGGCTCTTGGCCCACGAAAGAGCGGTCGGCGAGCGCGATCGCGCTCGACACGGAACGGGAGCTGGTCCTCCTCGACTGCGGGGAAGGGACCCAGCGCCAGTTCTTCCAATCGACGGCCTCGTTCATGCGCGTCCGGCGCGTGTTCATCACCCACTTCCACGGGGACCATTTCCTCGGCCTTCCCGGCCTCATCCAGAGCATGAACCTCAACAACCGGACCGACCCGCTCGACATCTACGGTCCCCCGGACGCCGAGGAGATGGTCTCCCGGGCGCTGGCGATGGGGTACTACACCTCCCGGTTCCCCGTGGCAATTCACCCGCTGCACCCCGGCGAGTCGGTCGAGCTGGACGGGTACACGGTCCGCACCTCCCGGGCCGCGCACCCGGTCCCGACGATCGCCTACCGGGTCGAGGAGGGGCCGAAGCGCGGGCGGTTCGACGGCGCGCTCGCCCGCTCGCTCGGCATACACGGTCGCGATTTCGCCCGCCTGGAGGCGGGCGAATCGGTGCGGGTGAACGCCCACGTCGTCCACCCCGAGGACGTCATGGGCCCGCCGAGACCCGGCCGCTCGATCGTCTACTCCGGCGACACCGGTCCGAGCGACGACGTGCGTCAGCTCTCGAGCCGCGCCACCCTGTTGATCCACGAAGCCACCGCGGCGCAGGAGATCGAGGAGGAAGCGAACCAGTGGGGCCACTCCTCGGCCCGTCAGGCCGCCGAGCTCGCCCGGTCCGCCGAGGTCGGGACCCTGTACCTGACGCACTTCTCCTCGCGCTACAAGGAGCTCGAGCCGCTCGAGGAGGAGGCGCGGATCGTCTTTCCCGGATCGCACGCCGCCCGCGACCTGCTCGATTACCAGGTCCATCAGGCATGATCCGCGCGGACCTGGTCGTCACGGGCCTGGCCGAGGTCGCCACGCTGGCGAAGGGACCGGTTCCGCGGGTCGGGGCCGCCGCGAGCGAGCTGAGCCGGACGGCGAACGCGGCGGTCGCGGTGGCGGAGGGAAAGTTCGCCTGGGTCGGCTCCGAGCGCTCGCTCGCTCGCTCGGTGCGCCTTCGCCGGGGGGGCCGCGCGGTCGACGGGCAGGGAGGCACGCTCGTCCCGGGCCTGGTCGACGCGCACTCCCACGTCCTCTTCGCCGGTGACCGGGCCTCCGAGCTCGCGCTGAAGGCCCGCGGGCTGAGCTACCTCGAGATCGCCCGCCGGGGCGGCGGGATCCTGTCGACCGTTCGCGCCACCCGACGCGCCTCGCGCTCATCGCTCCTCGCGCAGACGACGGAGCGACTGCTCGGCATGGCCCGGGCCGGCGCCACCTCGGTGGAGGTCAAGAGCGGCTATGCGCTCTCCGTCGCCGGCGAGCTCGACCTGTTGCGCCGGGTGCCCGAACTCCGACGCCGCACGGGTCTGCGGCTCGTGCCGACCTTCCTCGGGGCGCACGCGGTCCCTCTCGAAGCGCGCGCGGACGCGGACGCCTACGTCGGCCGGCTCGTGCGCGACGCGCTCCCCGTCGTCGCTCGGGAGAAGCTCGCGACGTTCGTCGACGTGTTCTGCGAGCCGGGCTACTTCTCGGTGCGCGCCTCCGAGCGCCTGCTCCGTGCCGCGCTCTCGCTCGGCCTCCGCGTCAAGGTCCACGCCGACGAGTTCGTCCGCTCGGGGGGCGCTCGCCTCGCGGCCCGGCTCGGTGCGACCTCGGCCGACCACCTTCTCTCCTCCTCGCCCGCGGACTACGCGGAGCTGGCCCGGGCCCGGGTGACCGCGGTCCTTCTTCCCGTCACGGCGCTCGCATCGTCTCCGGCCCGCCGCTCGCCCGCCCGGGAACTGGTCGACGCGGGCGTTCCCGTCGCGCTCGGCTCGGACTGCTCGCCGAACACCTGGAGCGAGTCGATGCCGCTGTCGATCTCCCTCGCGGTCCACGCCGGCCGGCTCTCGCCGGCGGAGGCGCTGACCGCGGCGACCGTCAACGCGGCGCACGCGAGCGGGCTCGCCGACGCCGGGACGATCGAGGTCGGCCGGCCGGCGGACATGGCGCTGTTCCCGCTGCCGTCCGCCGACCACATCGGCTACCGGTTCGACGCGCGTCCGGTCGCGGTTTACCGTCAGGGAAACCGCGTTTCTTCGAGGGGATTCCGTCAGTAATTCTAAATAGGGGGGGTCTTCTCCTCGCCGGTAGAGGTCCCCCACATGGCGGAAAAAGTCGGCAAGGAACAAGTCAAGCGAGAGAAGGGCTACCTGTACTACCTCGGCAAGGACGGGTACCTCTGGAAGACCCCGACGAAGCTCAACAAGTCGGGGAGGAAGGCCCGGGTCGGGACCGAGAAGATCACCCGGCAGGACGGGTACATGTACTTCCTCGACAAGAAGGGCTTCATCTCCCGCGCCAAGATGAAGAACGCCTAAATCCGGACCACCTTTTCCCGGACCCTCTCCGAACGGAGAGGGTCCCTCCCTAGTTTTTCTTACCGTTCCCAGCGTGGTTGCGACCGCCGGTCCATATACCCGAGCGCGGTCGTACCCGACACGGAGCACCATGGGCTGTCGGAACGACCCGGAGGACCCTCGCCGGTGCGAGCGGTGCGGCGCCTTCCTCTGGGTCGCCGAGGAGGGACTCTACTGCGGGGAGTGCGGCTCGTTGATGCCGTGCACGATGCGGGTCCTGCCGGCTCCTCCCGAGCGGACGAGGGCCTGAACGCCGCGCGCGGGCCGCCGACGCTCCGCTCGCAAGCGAACGGTGCGGTCCGGCCGGAGAAGTGCGTTTCGACTCTAGTTTAGGAACGGCTTCGACGCTTCGAGCGACGCCGGCAGGGCTCGCGCGCGCTCATTCCGACCCATGTGGCTTATACCCCTTCGCGCTTGGCGCCACCCGGAGGTTTTCGATAGGTGTCCCGAGCGGCACCCTCCGCCGTTTCGCCCGCTGCCGGAGGCGAGGAACGGCCCTTCTCCGAGGGCGTTCCACCCACCGGCCCCAGGTGAAATAGTATCGGACGGTGCTCTCCTTCCTCCCGACACTTCGTCGCCCTCCAGGAACAGTGGTCCTCCATGGCCGTCTCGAGAAAACGCACGCCGTCTCCCGCCGAATCGCCGGCCGCGCGGCCGGCCAACCGGATCGGACGTGAGCCGATCCCCGTCCCCCGCCTGGTCCCGCGGGGCAAGACGGCGTTCGACACGGTTGCCTGGCGGACCCACGACTCGGTGATCAAGAACGCCGAGGGCAGGGTGATCTTCGAGCAGAAGGGGATCCACGCCCCGGTCTCCTGGTCCGAGACCAGCATCAACATCGCCGCGTCGAAGTACTTCCGCATCATCGCCGGCCGCCGGGAGAACTCGGTCGACGGGATGATCCGCCGGGTCTGCCACTGGATCGCCCAATCGGGCGTCGACCTCGGCTACCTCGACACCTCCGAGGAGGCGACCACCTTCGAGGAGAGCCTCTCCTACCTCATGGTCCAGCAGATGGCGGCGTTCAACAGCCCCGTCTGGTTCAACGTCGGCGTCCGCGACCCGCCCCAGTGCTCGGCCTGCTTCATCCAGTCGGTGACGGACGACATGGACTCGATCCTCGCGCTCGCGACGAGCGAGGGGCGCCTCTTCAAGGGCGGCAGCGGCACCGGCTCGAACCTCTCGGCGCTGCGCGGCAGCCACGAGCGCCTCTCGGGCGGCGGCATCGCCTCCGGGCCGGTCTCGTTCATGCGCGCGTTCGACGCGCTCGCCGGCGTGATCAAGTCGGGCGGCACGACCCGACGCGCCGCCAAGATGGTGATCCTCAACATGGACCACCCCGACATCGTCGACTTCATCGAGTGCAAGGTCCGCGAGGAGGAGAAGGCGCTCGCGCTGATCCGGGCGGGGTACTCCGCGAACTTCGACGGGACCGACCCCGACTCGGCGTATGCCTCGATCGCCTACCAGAACGCGAACCACTCCGTTCGCATCCCCGACGCGTTCATGGAGGCGGTCATCCGGGACGGCGAGTGGAAGACCGTCAACCGCACCGACCACTCGGTCGCCGGGACGCTGCGCGCCCGGGACCTGTGGCGGAAGCTCGCCTACGCGGCCTGGCGGTGCGGCGACCCCGGCGTCCAGTTCGACGACCACACCAACGACTGGCACACCTGCCCGAACTCGGGGCGGATCAACGCCTCGAACCCGTGCAGCGAGTACCTGTTCCTGGACGACACGGCGTGCAACCTCGCGTCGATCAACCTGATGAAGTTCCTCGACCCGAAGGGCGAGTTCGACGTCGAGCTGTTCCGCCAGGCGGTCCGGACGACGATCCTCGCGATGGAGATCATCGTGGACGCCTCGAGCTACCCGACCGCCCCGATCACCCAGAACTCCCACGACTACCGCCCGCTCGGTCTCGGGTATGCGAACCTCGGCGCGCTCCTGATGCACTTCGGCCTCGCCTACGACTCCGACTCCGGCCGCACGCTCGCGGCGGCGGTCTCCGCGTTCCTCTCCGCCGAGGGCTACCACATGTCCAGCGAGGTCGCCAAGCGGATGGGGCCGTTCGCCGGGTTCGAGAAGAACCGCGCCCCGATGCTCCGCGTGATGAGCAAGCACGCGCGGGCGGCCGAGCAGGTCTCCCTCGCGGACTCCCACCTCGCCCCGTTCGTCACGGCCGCGGTCGACCGCTGGCACGACACCGTGCGGGCCGGCGAGCTGTGGGGCTATCGGAACGCCCAGATCTCCGTCATCGCACCGACCGGGACGATCGGGCTCCTCATGGGGTGCGACACGCTCGGTCTCGAGCCCGAGCTCTCGCTGATCAAGACCAAGAACCTCGTCGGCGGCGGCATCATGCGGATGGTCAACCGGACCGTCCCGGACGGCCTCGCGGCCCTCGGCTACACGCCCGAGGAGACCCGCGCGATCACCGCCCACATCGAGCGGGTCGGCACGATCGAGGGGGCGCCCGGGCTCGAGGCGGAGGACCTCGCCGTCTTCGACTGCGCGCTCGCGCCGGCCGGCGGATCGCGCACGATCGCACCGATGGGCCACTTGAAGATGCTCGGCGCCGTCCAGCCGTTCCTCTCGGGCGGGGCGTCGAAGACGATCAACCTGCCCAACGACGCGACCGTCGAGGACATCGAGAAGATCTACCTCGAGGCCTGGCGGCTCGGCATCAAGTCGGTCGCCCTCTACCGGGACAACTGCAAGGCCTCCCAGCCGTTCGAGACCGGCCAGGGCAAGGCCGCGAGCGCCGCGGGCCCGCGGGGCCCGGCCCGGGAGCGCCTCCCCAACGAGCGCAAGGCGGTCACCCACCACTTCGAGGTCGGCGGGCACGACGGCTACGTCACGGTCGGCCTCTACCCGGACGGTCGGCCCGGCGAGATCTTCTTCCGCGTCACGAAGGAAGGCTCGACCGTCAACGGGCTGATGGACTCGCTCGGGCTGGCGATGTCGATGGCGCTCCAGCACGGAGTGCCGCTCAAGGACCTCGTGCGCAAGCTCGCCCACCTCCGGTTCGAGCCGGCGGGGGCGACGAACAACCCGAAGATCCGCTTCGCGAAATCGATCCCCGACTACGTCGCCCGGTGGCTCGCGAACGAGTTCCTCACGGAGGAGGAGCGGCGCGCGATCGGCCTCGAGGGCCCGGCGTCGGAGAACGGGAACGGCCACGGCCCGCCGGCGGCCGGCGGGACCAAGGCGGCCCCCGCGAGCCAGACCGTGAAGTTCGAGACCAAGCCGCTGGACGCCTTCTCCCCGGAGGGCGGCGGCAGCGGCGGGGTCAGCGAGGACTCTCCCTCCTGCCACGTCTGCGGCGGGATCATGGTCCGCTCGGGCACGTGCTACGCGTGCACCGTCTGCGGGGCCACGAGCGGCTGCTCGTAGGTCACGGAGCGGGGTCCGCGACGCCGCTCGGCTGCTCGGCCGGCGCGGGCGCGCCGCGGGGGGCCTTCTGGGGGTCGCCGGCGCGGCTCCCGTCGGCGAGGAAGCGGTAGTTCCTCAGCCCGAGGGAGAGCAGCATCCCGACGAGGGCGACCCCGGCGGTGATCCCGAAGACGATCTCAAAGCCCAGGATCTGGTAGGTCGGCACCGGGACGAGCTGCGGGACGCCCGGGACCGAGATGTAGTCCGTGGCCACCAGGCTCGCCGTCACCGTCGCCGCGATCACCGGCCCGACCGCGCTGCCGAGGTTCCGGAACGTCTGGTTCATCCCGGTCTGGATGCCGAGCTCCTCGCGCCCGACGGAGAGGACGATGATGTTGGACATCGCGATCAGCACCGCCACGTTCCCGGCGAGCGCCGGGATGGCGAAGAGCATCAGCTCGTAGATGTTCGAGTTCAGGAAGGCGAGCCCGAGGCCGCCCAGCGCCATGACCCCGAAGCCGAGGATCATCACCGGTTTCGGTCCGCGTGCGGCGACGAGCCGCCCCCACACGGGGGCGAGCGCCAGCATCGACAGGGAGGCCGGCACCGAGACGAGGCCCATCTGGAACTCGTTGAGCCCGAAGCCGGGGGCGTACGGGTACTCCACGAGGATGGTCAGCCCGATGAACACGAGGAACATGCCCATCCCGACGAAGACCCCGTTGACGTTCGAGACCCAGATGTTGCGCTTCTTGAGCGCCGCGAACGAGACGACGGGGAAGGGGGCCCGCGGCTCCCACCACAGGAAGAAGAGGAGCCCGGCGAGCGCGAGGAGGAAGAACTGCGGTACGCCCCACGGCAGGCCCGCCAGGCTCACCGCCGAGAAGTTCCCCCACCCCCAGTAGGCGCCCTCGGTGAGGCCGAACATGACGGTGGCGAGCGCGAACCCGAGGCTCGCGATCCCCGGATAGTCGATGGGGTGCGGGGTCAGGTGCGGGGATTCCCGCAGCGTGACGTAGGCGAGGACGGCGAGGATGACCGCGACGGGGATCACCGTGTGGTAGGTGAGCTGCCAGCCCCAGGTGTAGGCGATGTACCCTCCGCCGACCAACCCGAGCGAGGCCCCGACCGCGAACATCGCGGAGACGATCCCCTGCGCTTGCCCCACGCGGGCCGCCGGGAAGAGCTCGGGGAGCATCGCGAAGGCGAGGGGGAACATCCCCATCCCGAGCCCCTGGAAGGCCCGGATCCCGATCAGGACGTAGATCTGGTTCGCCCGGTCGACCCCGAACGCCGCGCCGATGTTCGGGGAGAACCCGGCGAGGCTCACCGCGAGGGCGTACAGGGCCATCACGATGACCAGCATCCGCTTCTTGCCGTACTTGTCGCCGAGCTTGCCGAAGATCGGCGTCGCGACCGTGCCGACCAGGAGGTAGGCCGAGACGATCCAGACGACCGTCGTCGCGGGCGCGTTGTCGAAGAACAGGACGAACGACTTGAACGCCGGGATCACCATCGTCTCGACGTAGGTGACCATCATCGCCATCACCGCGAGGACGATCATCGCCGAGCGAGCGGCCTTCGGGTCGAAGGGGCTGCCGGCCGCGGTCTGGGCCAAGTGACCGTTCGCGCCGGCGTTCACGCTGGACCCCCGGCGGGGAGTGTCTCCAGGCGGGTGTGCACCTCGCGGAAGAGGCGAAGGGCCGCCGCGACGTCGTCGGCCGGAACGCCCCGGGCCGCCTCCGACATCACCGAGCCGACGCGGGCCCAGATCCGGGCCTCGACCCGTCGCCCCTTCGGGGTCAGGCTCAGCTCGACGGCGCGCCGGTCCCGCTGGGAGCGGCGCCGCGCGACCAACCCGGCCGCCTCCAGCGAGTCGATGCTGGCGCAGACCGTCGGGGCGGAGAGCGACAGGTGGCGGGCGACGGTGCCCATCGAGGCCGAGCCGAGGCTCGAGACGAGGTGCATCGACCAGAACTGACCCATCGAGATCCCTTCCGCCTCGAGCGCGGGGTGCAGGCGGTGGAGGACCCCGCGCATCACGTGGTGGACCGAGTCGACCAGCTCCTCGACGTCCGCGGGGGGAACCGGGCGGGTGAGGGCGGCCGTCGTGTTCATGAGCACCTCGAAGTATTAGCTGGTCTAATAATTAGAGAATATAAGTATTTCCCGCGTCACGGCAGCGCGTAGCGCGCGAGCTCCACCAGGTCGGACAGGCGCGGACGAGAGTCCGTCGGGACCTCGCCCGGCCCCCAGCGCGCGACCAGGGCTCCCGAAGGGAACGCCGGGTCGCGTCCGCTGCCCGCCGCCCCGAGCGCGGACGGCGGGCCGCGACGGTCGACCTCGAGCAGGAGGACGAGCGCCCCGACCGGGCCGGAGTCGACCCGGAGCTCCACCGCCCCCCCAAGCTCCCGCCGGGTGACGCGGGCCTCCTCCTGGAAGAGGTGCGCGATCCGGGTGGTCCCGGCCGGGGTGGCCGACCCGCCCGTCGCCGGTCGCCATTCGATCCGAGGCTCGGCCGCTCGGAACCGCTCGAGCACGCTCGCCGGGATCTCGGAGAGGGCCGCGCGGCGGGTCACGAGGCCCCCCTGCGGCCCCGCCACATAAGACAGTCCGGTCGGAGGGTGCACGGGCCGCAGACGGAGAGGTCCCGCTCCTTCGGGCAGTCGCCGGAGATCCCGGTGTGGCAGAGGACGAAGTCGAAGCGAATCGGGTCGAGCGGGTCGATCCGCCGCAGGGCCTCGGTCACCTCCTCGACCGTCGCCCAGGAACGGGTCTTGCGGGCCGTCAGCCCGATGTGGTAGGCGATCCAGTGGACGTGGAGGTCGAGAGGGACCCGAAGCTCCCCCGCGGGGACCTGGTGCCAGAGGCCGAGGTCGGGGTATCTCTGCCGGACCATCCAGCGGAGGAACAGCGTCAGTCGCTTGCACGGGCTGCGCGGCGCCTCGAGCGGGCTCGGGAAGAGTGCCCGGTAGCCGGCGGGGGCCGGTCCGAGCTGACGTTCCCTCGCCTCGCCACGCAGCGTGCGGGCGAGCGCGTCCACCCCCCGGGCGAACCCCCCATCGGAGAACCCGCCGAGGAACGCCTCCTCCAGCGACGCGTGCTCCGTGTAGTACTCGGCGAGGACCCGGGCGAGGTAGTCGACCTGGTCCCCGCGGATCCAACGGTGACGGAAGGAGCTCAACCTCCGGCTCCGCTCCGCCGGCGTCGTTCGGGCGACGAAGCGGCCGAAGTCCCCGTCCGCGATCGCGGCGAGGCGGCCGACCGACCCCCGGATCGCGGTCGTGTTGCCGACCGCGAGGATGGCGGCGAAGACGGCGGCCACCTCGGCGGACCGCGCGTCCCGCGCGAGCGGACGGACCGCGGATATCGGGTCCTCGGCGAGGGACCGACCGAACGGGAACGCCCGGTAGAGGGACTCGAGATGCTCGGGGAGCTGCGGGGTCGGTCGGTGCGGGGGCACGGGACCGTGCGACCGGGACGACGGATTTACCGTTGGTGCGGAGGAGCCCGTCGCCGATAACTAGGGCGGCGGGGTGCGGAGTCCATGCCGCCGGAGGCGGTCGAGCTCCGCCCGACCATCGACCGGGCGTGGCTCGAGTCGGCGGCGGCCGCCGACCCGATCACGCACGCCTACGCGCTCTGGGACCTCGACCGCCTCCCGAGCCAGGTGCGGTTCGTCTCCGCCCTCCGCGACGGGAAGACCCTCGGGTACCTCCTGACCTGGCAGTCGCCGGGCCGGCCCCCGACGGTCCACTGGGTCGCCCCCCCGCTGCCCGAGATCGCTTCCGCGCTGCCTCCCCGCCCGTTCATCTTCGTCGGGCCCGAGGAGGTGCGCCCCCTCATCCACCGGATCCGGGGTCCCTGTGTCGACCTCACCGTGCTGGTCGAGGCGGCTCCCCTCGGGGCGACCCCGGGCCCCTCGGCCCTCGACGCACGGGTCCGCCGACTCACCCGGGAGCACATGGAGGAGCTCGGCGAGCTCGTCCGTAGCTCGAACGACCCCCTGGTCCAGGGGTACGCGGGGCTCGACCCCGGACCCGAGGTCGTCTTCGGGGTGTTCGAGGGCCGGCAGATCGTCGCGATCGCCAGCGCCTCGGTCCGCCGCTCGTCGGTCTGGTTCATCAGCGGGGTCTTCGTTCGGCCGGCCCATCGGGGCCGCGGCTGGGGCGGGGCCGTCGTGCGGGCCGTGATGGCCGAGGCCGCGCGGGCTGGAGCCCCCTGCGCGCTCTTCGTGCGCGAGGACCGGGCCGACGCGCGGGCGGTCTACGACGGGCTCGGGTTCCATCCGGTCGCCCGCCGGGCGTGGCTCGATTGCGGGACGGGCCGGACGATCTAGCCGACCCGACTGGTTAATCCCGCCGTGCTCGCTGGCCGGTCGATGCCCTCCAACGCGGAGGCGGCGGAGACCTTCCGGACGATCGCCGACCTCCTGGACGTCCTCGGCGAGCGGTTCAAGCCGGAGGCCTACCGGCGGGCGGCCCGGTCGATCGACTCGCTGACCGAGGACCTGGCGGCGGTCTCCGCGCGGGGAGAGCTCCGCACCGTGCCCGGCGTCGGGGAGGCGATCGAGGAGAAGATCCGCGAGTACCTCACGACCGGTCGGATCGACTACCTCGAGCGCCTGCGGCGCGAGGTCCCCCCCGGCGTGGCCGAGCTCCTCCGGATCCCGGGGATCGGGCCGAAGAGCGCGCGACGGTTCTGGACGGAGCTCGGCATCGAGGGTCCGGCCGAGCTCCTCGCGGCGATCGACGCTCGGCGGCTGGAGGGGGTCCAGGGGTTCGGGCCGAAGAAGATCGCCCAGGTCCGTCGCGCGGTGGAGGCGGCCCGGGGGAGCGGCCCGGTCGCGCGGCTACCGATCGAGGTCGCCTACCCGGTCGCCCAGCGGATCGTGCAGAGTCTGCGCGAGCGCGCGGGGGCCGAACAGGTCGTGATCGCCGGCAGCTTCCGTCGCGGCCGGGAGACGGTCGGCGACCTGGACATCCTGGTGACCTCCCACGACCCGACCCGGGCGTTCGACGTCTTCTCCGCGCTCCCCGAGGTCCGGGAGGTGCGACTGCGGGGCGGCACCAAGGAGACCGTCGTCCTCACGAACGGGCTGCAGGTCGACGTGCGGGTCGTCGAGCCGGCCTCCTTCGGGGCCGCGCTCCAGTACTTCACCGGTTCGAAGGACCACAACGTCGTCGTCCGGACCCTCGCGAAGGACGCGGGGCTCCGGGTCAACGAGTACGGGGTCTTCCGGGGCGAGGAACGGGTCGCCGGGACGACCGAGGAGGAGGTCTACGGCGCGCTCGGCCTCGCCTGGATCCCTCCCGAGCTGCGGGAGGGTCGGGGCGAGGTGGAGGCCGCCCGGAAAGGACCCCTGCCTCCGCTCGTCGAGGAGCGCGACCTGCGCGGCGACCTGCATGTCCACCTTCCCCCGGGGGCCGGCTCGGCCGAGCTCGACCGTCTCCTCGGAGAGGCCCGCCGTCGGGGGTACGCCTACGTGGGGGTCGTGAGCGAGGGCGTCTCGGAGGAGGGGAAGCCGTTCCGCCTCCCCGACCCCCTCGTCGTCCAGGCCGGGAAGGCCTCGACGCCCCGGTTCCGGGTCTTCCGCGTCGCGGAGGTCGACGGGCCCCCGGCGGAGGGGGAGTCCGCGCCGGTCGGGGTCGACCTCGTCGTGCGTCGACCCACCGGCCGCCGTCCTGGTCCACCGGAGGGAGGGGAGGACCCCCGACCGCCGGCCCTGGTCGCGCATCTGGGAGGCGGGGGGACCGACGCGGTCCCGACCGTTCGGGTCTGGATCGCGTATGCGGCCGCCGTCGGCGCGGCGGTCGAGGTCGGGCCGGGGTCCGAGCGGCTCGACTCGACGTGGGCCCGCACCGCCCGGGAGCAGGGGGTCCGTCTCGCGGTTCCCACCGGGCTCCTGAGCGCCGAGGAGGACCCGACCCGGCCCGTGGCGCTCGCCTTCGCCCGACGCGCCGGTGCGACCGTCGCCGATGTGGTCAACGCGGGGCTCGCGGGGCCGACTAGGGCGAAGTAGGCGGGCGGCTCCCCGGAGCGTGGGCCCCGGTGGAGTGGGCTCCCGAGCGGGAGGTCGCGGGCGCCGTGACTCCGCGCGCGCGGCAGGACTGGCAGGTATGCGCTGCGGGGGTGAGCCCGTGGCGCCAGTAGCAGTCGACACAGAGGGTACGACCGCATCCCCAGCAGAGCGGAGGGGACTTCGGGAACGTCACCGGGGCCGAGCAGTTCGTGCAGACCCGGGCCGACCCGGCGGGGGTGGTTCGGAGGACCGGAGGCTCCTGGAACCGGGGGAGGACCGACCCGCTCGGCCCCGTGGGGGGCTGCGGCCGGCTGGGGAAGCCGGTCGGTTTGCGAAGGTCTGGCACGGTCATCCGATTCTGTCCCGGCTCTTTATGACTATGTCTCGGGTGTTTTGACTTCCACTGGACGGGGAGGTTCATGTACGGACCCCCCGCAGAGGGGGGTGTGAACGCGGGACGCCCGCGCCGCCCCGCCCCCGCGAGTCCGCCCCCGACCCCCCCTCCGCGGCACTCGCACGCGGCGATCCCGGTGGCGATCGTGCTCGTCGGGGTCGGGCTCTACCTCGGTCGCTACACCGTGCTGCTCCCCGCGCTGTTCGGGCTCGCCCTCCTCTGGGCCGGCGGCTCGTTCCTCTCGACCCGCCTGAACCCCCTCAGCGCGCACTTCTACCTCACGACCAAGCCGTCCTGGAGCGCGATCGGCGTCGTCTTCCTCGGCTCCCTCGCCCTCTTCTGGGCCGCCTACGCGATGTACCTTGCGAAGTGGGCGCCGCTGTTCCCCCACGTGTAGGGGGACGTCGTTCACGCGGCGACCATCCGCTCGAGGGCCCGGCGGGCCCGGGCGGCGGTCTCGGGGGGGACCTCGATCTGGTACTGCCGGTGCAGCAGGGCGTCCCGGACGTCGGCGAGGTCGATCTCCTTCATGAACGGACAGACCGTCCGCTCGTCCAGCGGCGTGAACTTCGTGCTCGGGTTCAGCCGGCGCATCCGGTGCAGGATCCCGACCTCGGTGGCGACCAGCACCTCGGGGGCGTGCGTCTCCTCGGCGAACCGGATCATCCCGTCGGTCGAGAGGATCCGGTCGACCGAGCCGAGGGCCTGCGTCGAGCAGCCGCACTCCGGGTGGGCCACGACCGGGGCGCCGGGGTGCTCGCGGCGCGCGCGGTCGAGGTCCTCCGGCCGCATCCGCGCGTGCACGGGACAGTCGCCGACCCACAGGTGCATCTTGCGGCCGGTCCGGCGCCGGACGTAGTCGCCGAGGAACATGTCGGGCAGGAAGAGGATCTCCCGGTCCGGCGGGATCCCGTTCACGACCTGAACGGCGTTCGAGCTGGTGCAGCAGTAGTCGGACTCGGCCTTCACGTCGGCCGAGGTGTTGATGTAGGCGACCACGACGGCGCCGGGATGCTCGGCCTTCCAGGCCCGCAACTGCTCGGCGGTGATCGCGTCCGCGAGCCCGCAGCCGGCCTTCAGGTCCGGCAGGAGGACGGTGCGACTCGGGTTCAGGATCTTCGCGGTCTCGGCCATGAAGCGGACCCCCGCGAAGACGATGACCTCGCGGTCCGTCTCGCGCGCCTTGCGGGAGAGGTAGAGCGAGTCGCCGACGAAGTCCGCGATGTCCTGGACCTCGGGGCGCTGGTAGTTGTGGGCGAGCAGAACCGCGTTCCGCTCCTCCTTCAGGTCGTGGATCTCGGACTCGAGCGTCATCGCTCGCCTCCGACCGTGCTAGGGGGCGCGGTGACTTAAGCGACCGGCTCGGCCACGAGATGGAATGGCAGGGCTCGGGCCGAGTGCGTGAGCGCCCCGAGGCTGACCGCGTCCGCGCCGACCCCCCGATACCGCGCGACCCGCTCGGGAGTGATCCCCCCGGAGAGCTCGACCCACCGCCCCCGTCGGAGTCCGGCGGCCGTCAGCGCCCGGACGATGCGACGGGCCCGGGCGGGTGGGGCGTTGTCGATCAGCAGGGCATCGGCCCCGGCCCGGGCGGCCCGCAGCGCCTCGGCGACGCTGCGGACCTCGACCTGGACCCGCTCGCCGGCTCGCGCGGCCCGGCGCGCCCGGGCCACGGCCGACTCGACCGGGACGAACTTCAGATGCGTCGACTTGACCAGGATCCCGTCGGAGAGGTCCCGTCGGTGCGGTCGACCGCCTCCGTGGACGACCGCGGCCTTCTCCAGGTCCCGCAGCCCGGGCAGGGTCTTGCGGGTCGCCCAGACCTCGAGCCGGGGACGGCTTCCCCGTGCCCCCCGCACGGCCCGGTCGGTCGCGGTGGCGACGCCGCTGGCGTGCATCAGCAGGTTGAGCATCGTCCGCTCGGCCGCGAGAAGCTGCCGAGCGCTCCCGTCGAGCCGGAGGACGACGGTCCCCGGGCGGACGCGGGCCCCGTCCGGCACGCAGGCCACGGCGCGAACCCCCGCGAGCGCCGCCACCGCCCGGGCCGCCGCGCTCCCAGAGAGGACCCCCGAGGCCTGGGCGACGATCTGGGCCCGGGCCCGGAGCCCCGGCGCGAGCACGCTCCGGCTCGTCCGGTCCCGTCCGGCGCGGTCCTCGACCAGGGCGCGTCGGGCGAGGGGGAGGTGCGCCCGGACGTCGGGCGCCGACCGCCTAGGACCCCCGGCCACGGTTGGGCTCCTTCGCCCCGAGGGCGCTCTTCAACCGCTCGAAGTCGACCGCCAGGTCCGGCCGGAGCTCGGGGAGGCGGCGGCGCTCCAGCTCCACGACCCGGCGGGCCGCGCTCGCCCGGTCGCCCCGGGCGTAGGAGAGCTGGGCGAGCCGCAGGACCACGTCGACCTCGTCGGCCTCGGCCTTCAGCTCCCGGGCGAGCCGGTAGGCGTCCAGCAGTTCGACCTCCGCGCGCTCGTACTCCCCCGTATCGGTGAGGAGCTTCCCCGCGACGATCATCGAGTTGACGAGACCGAACCGGTCGCCGATCCGCTCGAGGATCTCGCGCGAGCGGGCGTTCCGCTCGACGGCCTCCTCGTGGCGACCCATCTCGCGGAGGATGTCGGCCGTGTTGAAGAGCGCCCAGCCGACCCGCCGCAGGTCGTGCGCCTTCTCGGCGAGCCGGATCGACTCGGCGAGCTCGGCGATCGCCTCGGCGTGGTGAGGGGGGTCGCCGGGGATCCCCACGATGATCACCCCGAGGAAGAGCCGGGCGTGGGCGGCCTCGCTCAGGTCCCCGAGCCGCTCGAGGGTCTCAGCCGCGTGTCGGGCGTCCCGTGCGGCGCCGTCGCCCCGCCCCAACATCGCGAGCACGTTCGCTCTCCGCACCTCCCCGAGCGCCCGGGCGAGCTCGTTGCCCGTCACGTCGGCGAGCCGCAGCTCCTCCGTGTGCTCGGCGAGCGCGTCGGCGTAGCGCCCCGCGTAGTAGAACACCTCGCCGCGGAGCCGGTGGAGCGCGATGAGCACGGTCGGGTGCCCCTCGAGCACCCCGGGACCGGCGGAGGCGAGGATCCCCTGGATGGTCCGTTCGGCGCCATGCCACTCCCCCTGGTCCGTCAGGAGCCGGGCGAGGTACAGCTCCGTGAGCGCGAGGACGGCCGGGGAGAGGCGCTTGCGGAGCCCGCGCCGCGCGAGGTGGGTCCGCAGCATCTCCTCAGCCTCCTTGAGACGGCCGACCAGGTCGACCTGCTGAGCGAGCTCGACGACGAGCTCCGTCTCCCCCTCCCAGTCGTCCGGGGCGAGGCGCCGGTGGCTCTCGAGCGCCCGCGTCAGGTGCTCGATCGCGACCTCGGGAGCGTGGGCGCGCAGCGCGATCTCCGCGGCGATCCGGTTGTAGTTGATCGCCCGGTCGTCGACCTTACCGAGATGGTAGTGGCGGGCGAGCGCGTACACCGTCGGCAGGTCCGCGGTCCCGGTCGCCTCCAGCGCCTCGCCGACGCGCTGGTGGAGGACCCGACGACGGCTCTCGGTCAGGCCTTCGTAGACCCGGGCCCGGACCCGGTCGTCCGAGAAGGCCAACGCCTCGCCCGGACGCTCGAGGAGCACGCCGGCGCCGACCAGGCGGTCGACGACCTCGGTGAGCCGCTCCTCCTCCTCGCCCGTCGCGCGGAGGAGCAGGAGGAACGGGAACTCGGGCCCGATCACCGCGGCCGTCGCGACGACCCGTTCCTCGGGCTCGTCCAGGACCGGCAGCACGACCGGGGCGGCCGGGTCGAGTCGCAGGTGTGGGCCGGCCGAGCCGCCCGCCGCCAGGCGACGGTCGAGCTGCTCGAGGAGGAGCGGGTTGCCGCCGCTCTCCGAGTGCCAGCGCGTGATCTCCTCGGGAGAGAAGTCGCGCTCTGGGTTGCTGCGGTGGAGGTACTCGGCGACCTCGGCGGAGCTGAGCGGGCGGAGCTCTACCCGTTCGGCCCGGGTCGCCTCGGCGAGCGACTCGAGGCGCAGGCGACGCGCCTCCGGCAGCGACACCGGGGTGCGGGTCGTGGCGATGATCCACAGCGGCCGCTCCTGGAACTGGCGGGCGAGGAACTCGAGCGCGGCGAGCGACGACTCGTCGGCCCGGTGGAGGTCCTCCAGGACCAGGACGGTCGGGCCCCGTCGCGTGAACTGGAGGAACTGGGCCGCGATCCCGTCGAGGATCGTGAGGTGCCCTCCCTCGCCCCGGTGGTCGGCGCTCCGGAGTGCGTCCAGGAGGCGCTCCTCGACGTGCACGGGGGAGGAGAGGAGCGTGTCGTCGAGCCGGGGGGCGAAGCCGATCAGCACGCCCTCCGACCCGAACCCGAGCATGTCCGGGGAGGCCGACGGTTCCACCCCCGAAGCGCTCTCGATCGCCGAGCGGATCAGCGCGAACGGGGGCGGGGCATCGAGCGGGGGGGCACGCCCCTCCAGCACCTGGACTCCCCGCTCGCGGATCGTCCGGACGAACTCGTCGAGCAGCTCGGACTTGCCGACCCCGGTCTCGCCGATCAGGAGCGTGACGCCCCCGTGGCCGGCCCGGGCGTCCTCGAAGCGGCGGCGGAGCGCCTGGACGGTCTCCACCCGGCCGACGAACCCACGGCCGCTCCCGGCATCGGCCGACATCTTCGACACGTTGGATGGGGTACCCCGACTATTTACGTTAAGGTGGGGGGCCGAGCGGCACCGGCGGAGGTCGACCGCGTCGAGCCCCTACGAGCCGCCCGGAGCGGGCGGGCTCCGGAACGGGAGCGGGACGACCCGGGCCGGAACCTCCCGCCCCCGCAGGAGGAGCGTCACCTCGGTCCCCGGGGCCGTGAGCGGCGGCGGCAGGTAGGCCAGCGCGATCCCGTGCTGGAGGGTGACCGAGAGCCCGCCGCTCGTCACCTCACCGACCACGGCGCCCCCCGCGCTCACCGGGGTCCCGTGCCGGGGGATCGCGCCGGGCTCGGAGACGGAGAGCCCGACGAACCGCACCTTCGGACCCTCCTCGCGCTGCTTTTCGAGCGCGGCCTTCCCGACGAACGCATGCGAGAAGTCGACGAACTTCTCCTGGCCGGCTTCCAGGGGGGTACGGTCCCGGTGGAAGTCCTGGCCGGAGAGCAGGTACCCCTGCTCGAGCCGCAGCGAGTCGCGCGCGCCGAGACCGCAGGGGACCGCGCCCGCGGCGAGCAGGCGTTCCGCCACCGCCTCCGCGTCCTCCGCCCGCACGAACAGCTCGTAGCCGCGCTCGCCGGTGTAGCCGGTCCGGCTGACGACGACCTCCCGTTCGAGGTCCTTCGGGACCGAGACCCCGAGGTGGCCCTTCGGGTCCCCGTCGCCGGCCGCCGCCGGGAAGGCGGCGGCCCGGTAGAACCCGAGTCCGCCGAGCTGCCAGCCGAACGTGCTCTCGAGCACCGCGCGCGAGCGGGGCCCCTGGAGGGCGAGGATCGCGACCTTCCCGTTCCAGTGCCCGATGGTCGTGTCGGGGGCGCGGTGCTGGCGCAGGATCTCGTCGATCTCGTCGGCGTGCGAGGCGTTGGGCACGACGAGGAACTCGCGGGTCAGGTCGGTGCCGGTGTCGAGCCGAGTGACCAGGAGGTCGTCGACGATCGCCCCGCCCGCCTCGAGGAAGAAGGTGTACCGCACCTGGCCCGGTGGTTCGAGCAGGATGTTCGCCGTGGTCCGCCGCGACAACAGCTCGGCGGCGGAGCCCCCGGTGAGCGTGAGGATCCCCATGTGGGAGACGTCGAAGAGACCGACGCCGTCGCGGACCGCGCGGTGCTCGGCGAGGATGCTCGTGAAGTACAGCGGCATCTCCCACCCCGCGAACGGCACCATGTGCCCGCCGTGCTGCTGGTGGAAGTGGGCCAGCGGCGAGGTCCGCAGCTTGGCGGCCGGGTGGGCGAGGTGCGGGGTCGGTTCGGTCATGTGACGACCTCCGAGAGCCTCCCCTGCTCAAGAGCCCGCCGGAGCTCGACCGCGATCCGGCGACCGGTGCTCATCGGGGTGCGCCAGAGCGCGTTGCCGTAGGGATGCCCGACCCCGAGGTGGATGTTGGTGCCGCCCCCGATCCGCGCGGCGACGTCGAAGACCGTGAGATGACCGTCCCGGTCGATGCAGCTCTGCAGACAGAACGGCCCGAGGATGCCGGGCGGGGCCGCCGCGCGGCTCGCGTCGACGAAGCGCTCCCCGAGCCGGAACACCTCCTCCAGGATTGACTCGCGAACGGTCAGGGTCCCGTGCCCCACCACCGTGTACTCGGGGATCCGGTCGGTCTCCGACAGCTCGAGCTGCTGGGCGGCGGGCAGCCGGACGAGGCCGTCCAGGTTGCTCTCGCGCCGCTCATCCACGCCGAGGAGCTCGAGGCCTTCGGCCCGGGGGACCAGCGGCGAGAAGAAGAAGTTGAAGTTGAAGACGGGGCCGAGGACGTACTCCTCGATCCGCGCGTGCTCCAGGTCGGCCGCCGCGACGGTCCCGCGGGCCACCAGGCGCTCGACCTTGGCGCGGTACTCTTCGGGAGAGGCCGCGGTGAAGAACCCGCGTTCGAGGCGGCGGGTCGCGTGCGGGAGCTTGACCATCGCGAGCCGGTCGATCGCCGCCGGGCTCGGGATCGCGCGGGGGAACGGGATGTGGGCCGCCTCGAGGAGGGAGTAGTAGTTCTCCCGCTCGGTGCGTTCCTCGATCCGCAGCAGCCTCCGGCTCCCGACGATCGGGACCCGCAGGTCGTCCTCGATGACCTCGAGGGGGACGTAGGAGCTCAGGGCCCGGTTCGGCACGAGCAGGGCGCCGCGCGCGCGCAGCTTCTCCTGGGCGTCCGGAGCGGCCAGGTCCGCAAACCGGGGATACGTCCAGACCTCGTCGACGCACCCGCGCGCACGGCTCCCGTCCGGGGCCCGTACGGTCCGGTAATAGCGCGAGTACGTCGCCTCCCGACCGGCCTGCGCCAGCACGAGGGTCGTGAACCCCTCCGTGGCCGCTCCATCCGCGACGTCCAGCGCGGAGTGCGAGCCGACGGTCGCGACCAGCGGTGGACGAGGGTACCGCTCGAGTACGGCCCGAATCTCCTCCGGGGAGACCGGCATGCCGGGGGGCACCGTCAGAGGAGCTTAAGCGCTCGGGCCACCCGCTCGGCGGAGAGCGGCAGTTCGGTCGCGTGCGCCCCGCACGCCTCGCGCACCGCGAGCGCGACGGCCGCCGGGACCGGGATCATCGGAGGCTCGCCCAGCCCCTTCGCCCCGAACGGCCCGGCCCCGGGGAACCCCTCGAGAAAATCGACCTCGACCGGCGGGACCTCTCCGAGGGTCGGGATCCGGTAATCCTTGAGGCCCGCGTTCTCGAGCTCGCCGGCGTCCGACCAGATCGCCTCCTCCGTGAGCGCGGTGCCGAGCCCCATCGCGACGCCGCCCTCGACCTGCGCCCGCGCCGCGGCCGGGTCGATGACGACGCCGATGTCGTGGAACGCGGCGTACCGTTCGACCCGGACCGAGCCGGTCTCGCGGTCCACCGAGACCTCGGCGACGTGTGCGGCACCCGTGAAGTCCCGGTAGGCGTAGAACGTCCCGTCGACGACCCGATGCTCGTCCAGGGTCCCCGGCGGGCCGAAATGCCGACCGCCGGCGACCATTCCACCGGTCGTCCGCTCCTCCGGCGTCAGGAGGTCGGCGACCGGCGCCTCGTGGCCCCCGGAGGCCGCGAGGAGACGGCCGTCGGCCTCCCGGAGGGTCGCCGGAGCGCCTCCCGCCAGACGCTTGCCGAGGACGGCGAGCAGCTGAAGCGAGGCCTCCTCGATGGCCCGGCCCATCGCTCCGACGGTGCGGCTCCCGAAGACGCCCGAGTCGAACGGCGCGGTCGAGGTGTCGGAGTAGTCGACCCGGACCCTCTCCCGGGGCACCCCGAGCGAGCGGGCGGCGACCGCCGGCAGGCCGACGAGCACGCTGCCGCTGCCGATCTCCCGCTCCCCCTGCTCGATCACGACCTCCGAGGCGGTGAGGCGGAGACGGACCTCTCCGCCCGCGCCCGTGCTCGTCGACCAGAACCCGACGCCGACCCCGACGCCGTGGCCGGGCGGTGCCTCTCGCCTCCACCGCTTCGCGGTCTCCCGGGCCCGCTCGAGGGCAGCCCCGAGCCCGAACGGCCCGACCGTCTGGCCGAGCGGGGTCGTGTCCCCCTCGGTCCAGATATGGCGGGCCCGAAACTCCTCCGGGTCCTCCCCCGACTCCCGGGCCACATGGTCGAGGTGCGACTCGACCACGAAGGCGCACTGCGGGGCAAGCGGCGCGCGGTGGGGACCGAACGGGGGTTTGTTCGTCCGGACCGCGTAGCCCTCGATCTCGAACGTCGCGGTCGCGTACGGGCCGAGAAGGAAACCGATCGAGTAGCCCGTCGCGAAGTCCCGGCCGGGGAGGGACGTGCCGACATCGAGGAGCAGGCGGACGCGCCGGGCGCGGATTCGACCGCCCGTGACGGCCGTCTCCATCCGGACCACGGCCGGAAGCGTGGTGCGTCCCAGTTGAAACTCCTCCCGGTACCCGAGCGCGAGGCGGACCGGCCGGCCGCTCGCCCGGGCGAGGAGGAGGGCGTACGGCTCGAGCAGCGGGGCGCCCTTGCCGCCGAACCCGCCACCGACCCAGGTCCCCCGGACGACGATCGAGCTCTCGGGGACCCCGAGGAGGACGGCGAGGTCTTCGCGGACCCCGAACGGGGTCTGGGTCGACGTGCGGACGTACCAGCGGCCGTCCTGGACCTCGGCGAGGCACGCGTGCGGCTCGAGCGCGACCTGGTGGACGCTCGCCGTCCGGTAGACCTCCTGCACGACCCGGTCGGCGCGCGAGAACTCCCCCTCCACGTCGCCGTGGCGAGCGTGGACGTGGGCCGCGACGTGCGGGGAGTTCGCCGCGCCGGAGCCGGGCCACTCGGGAAACACCGACTCGAGGTCCGAGACGATCGGAAGCGGGTCGACGGCGACGCGGACCTCCCTCGCCGCGCGAACGGCCTCCGCGAGGGTCGGTGCCGCGACCGCGGCGAGCGGCTGGTGGTGGTAGATGACCTCCCCGCGCGGGAAGAGCGGCCGTTCCTCGTCACGCGCGCCGAACGGGAGGAGGCGGTCGAGGTCCTCTGCCCCGACGGCGGTCACGCCGGGAAGAGCCCGGGCCGCGGAGAGGTCGATGGACCGGATCGTGCCGTGCGCCACCGGGGACGGCACGAGCGCGCCCCAGAGCATCCCCGGCACGTCGAGGTCGGTCCCGTAGAGCGCGGCGCCGTGGAGCTTCACCTCCCCGTCGGGCCGGCTCCGGGACGTGGGGGTCGTCACGGGCCCTCCGACCGGAGACGGTCGACCGCGCGCAGGATCGAGGCATACCCCGTGCACCGGCAGAGGTTCCCGCCGAGCGCTTCGAGGAGCTCCTCCCGCGAGGCCGCCGCCCCGCGCTCCCGGAGCAGGCCGGCGAGGGACATCACGAACCCCGGCGTGCAGTAGCCGCACTGGAGCGCGCCCGCGACGGCGAAGGCCGAGCGCACGCGGGCCACGACCGGGTCCTCCGGCCCGATCTCGATGGTCGTCACGGCACGGCCCTCCACCTCTCGGGTGAGCGTCAGGCAGGAGAGGGTGCTCTCTCCGTCGACCAGTACGGTGCAGGCCCCGCACGCTCCGGAACGGCACCCCTCCTTGGTTCCCTTCATGCCGAGGCGCCAGCGGAGCGTGTCGAGCAGTCGCTCCTCGTCGGGAAGACCGGGCAGCTCGACGGCGCGGCCGTTGACCTGGAGACGGCTCGGGGTCCGCGTCATCGGGGGAACTCCGGGGTTTCGAGCACGGCGGCGACCGCGCGAGCGACGAGGGCGCTGACCGTGCGTCGGCGGTACTCCTCGGAGGCCCGGCGATCCGTCACGAACGGCGCCTCCTCCCCGGCGAGGGCCGCCGCGCGCCGGACCACCTCGGGCCCCGGCGCCCCGCTTCCGAGGAGACGGGCGGGCCCCGGGAGAAGCACGGGCCGGGGAGGGACCCCACCGACCGCGACGCGCCAGGCGTGCCCGGTCGGCGAGAAGGCGAGCGCGACCGCGACCTGGGAGATGTCGTTCGCGGGCCGGACCCTCTGCCAGAGATACGACGACGGCCGGGCCTCGGGGAACCGGATCGACCGGACGAGCTCCCCCTCCGCGAGGTCGACGCGCCGCGAAGAACGGATGAACCGGTCCAGCGGGACCCGACGGTCGCCGCGCGGGCCGACCAGGTCGACCTCGGCGTCGAGCGAGAGAAGGACCGGCACGAGGTCCGAGGCGGGCGCCGAGCGCACGACGTTCCCGCCGAGGGTGGCGCAGTGACGGAGCGCGACGCTCCCGACCGCCCGGACGGCCTGGACGAGGCCGGGAAACCGTCGGGCGACCTCGGGGTCCTGCTCCAGCGCCCGGAGCGGCAGGGTGCTGCCGACGGTCAGTTGCCCGCCGGTCCAGTCGAGGGTCCGCCACGGCAAGCGACGGAGCGAGACGACCCGCTGCGGGCGCGCCCGCCCGTCGTCCAGGTCGTTCAGGAGGTCGGTCCCTCCCGCGAGCGCGCTCGCCCCGCCCGGCCCCGAGGTCCGAAGGGCGGCCATCGCCTCCTCGACCGTGCTCGGGACGACGAGCTCGAACGGGGCCATCGCGACCGAACGACGCGCGGCGCGCATAGCGTTTCGGCCGCCGCCGAGTCTTGCGCCGGCCCCGGCTTTATTATCCCGGGATTGGCTGGGGCACTCACTCGGCATGCCGTTCGAACTTTCGTTGCGTTACAGCACGCCGCTGACCCCGATCGCGGACCTGGACGAGGTGCTTCGGGAGTTCCTGCGGCTGGTCGGGTATCTGCCCGAGGGGGAGGAGGGGCGCGGCTCGGAGGGACCGGTCGCCTCGAGCCTCGCCTTCCGCCTGGTCCGGGACTGTCTCCTGCGCGACCCGCCGCGGGCCTGGTACGTCGAGGAGCTGACCGCCGTCCTCAAGACGTCGAAACCGACGGTCTATCGCCACATCAACAAGCTAAAAGCGCTCGACCTCCTCGAAGAGGTCGGAGGCGTCGCCGACGGGAAGGGACGCAAGGGGTACCGCCTGCGGTACGGCAACCTGGCCCGCGCGTGGGACTTCACGGAAGCGAACGCCAACAACGCCCTACGTCGGTACCGGGAGACGGTGAATCACTTGCAAGGGTTGGTGGAGAAGCGGCTCAGCGAGGTGCCCGCGCCGAAAACGACCGGCGGCCGGGAGCGGGGAGGGAGCCGGTGACGGCCGCCGCGCCCGCCGCCAAGAAGGCCCCGCTCGCCCTCACGCCGGGCTCCCGCGTCCGCGTCCGCTCCGCCGGGCCGGACGAGACCGCGATCGACTCCACGGGGGTCTTCCGCGGCCTGGTCTCGATCGGCGGCGACAACGCGCTCGCCATCGAGCTCGAGGGCGGCGAGGGGGAGGAGAAGGGCCGGTTCCGGCTCGTTCCGGTCCCCGCGCTGCTCGCGATCGACATCCTCGAGGCCGCCAAGCCCGAAGAGGAGAAGCGGGTCGACCCCGCCGCCTCCGCCGCCTACTTCCGCTGAGGTCCGACCGGCACGGGCTTGCTGGGAGTTTCGTCGCGGGGCGAGCCCGCGATTTCGAACCCAGGTCGTCGGCTTCGAAGGCCGACAGGATAGTCCAGACTACCCCACAAGCCCGCGGTCCGTCCACGGGGCGGCGGCTATTTGGACGTTCCGCGGCCGAGCTCTCGCCGGAAGTACCGGGCGCCGGGGATGGGGTTCGGACGGTAGGGAGCGACCTCGACGAACCCGAACGCACCGTACAGGCCGATCGCCTCGGCCATCGTGGGGAGGGTGTCGAGCCACATGCGGCCGTAGCCGGCGGCCTCGGCGAACGCGAGCGCCCGAGCTAGGAGGCGTCGCCCGAGACCGAGGCCCCGCGCCGCGGGACGGACGTACAGCCGCTTGAGCTCGCAGTCACCGGGCGGGAGCGGCCGGACCCCGGCACAGCCGACGACCTCCGGGCCTCGACGCGCGAGCAGGAGCGTCCCCCCCGGTGGGGCATACTCGCCGGGGAGGGCGCGGACCTCCTCCTCGAACCCCTGGAACTCGAGGTCGACGCCGAGGCCGGCGGCGTACTCGAGGAACAGGGCGCGGACGTGCTCGACGTCCTCACGCGAGCGGGCGCTCACGACCTGCCAGCGGCCCGATCCGGCCGGGCGGGGCGTCACGGGGGCGCGGAGGGAGGCGGGCGGAACTGGTCGAGCGTCGTCTGCGCGCCCGCGCCGGGGAAGAGGGTCGCGAGCGAGTCGGCGAGGATCTGGATCCGCTGCCGGACGTACGGCGTGATCCCTTCGATGGCCCCCAGCCGCTGGGAGAGCGGGAGGTACTTGCGGACCGAGCCTTCGTAGACGGTCGCGAGGAGCTCGCCGTCGCAGCGACCGCCGCCCGGCCGCAGGACCCCGCACCGCCCGGCGAGGGGAGGCCGCCGGTAGGAGGCCCCGCACGACTTGCAGCGGAACTTCTGCGTCGCGTAGCTCTTCAGGTTCCCCATGAGGTCCGGCAGGAAGTGGGCGTTGAGCACGAGCGTGACCGCCTCGACGACGTCGACCGCGCGGATCTGGCTCGTGAGCACGACCGACCGCTCGACCATCTCGCTCATCGAGCGGCCGTCGCGGTAGGCCGAGCGGACCGGTCCGGCGGCGACCCGCTGGGTGTCGTGCGTGAACCCGTAGCCGGAGAGCGAACGCTCGGTGCCGAGCCGGTGGCCGACCGTGTCGATGAGGGCCTCCACCTCCTTCGGCGACTTCCGCTCGGCGGCGGCGCGGTAGAACGCGAGCGGGTAGCGGAGCATGACGTCGACGTTGTGCGCCTCCTTGTCGACCTCGGTCGCCTCGAGCCGGGTCGTCAGCACGAGCGGCTTGTCCATCAGCGCGCCGCGGCTGGACGGCAGGTACGACCGGGAGAAGTTGAGGAGCGCGTCCAGGAGGAGCGTCACCGAGTCCTCGTCCCCGTCGCAGTTCCGCCGCTTCGCCGCGTGGAAGACCGGGTGCGCGAAGCACGCTTCGGCCTCGGTGAAGCCGACGATCCGCCCGGCGACGCCGCCCGAGGTGTGCGGCGCGAGCGCGACCACGACCGCCCCGACCAGGTCCTCGGGGCGTTGGGCCTGGTAGAACGGCTCGAGGCCGTAGAACCGGACCAGCTCGTCGTCCACGAACTGGGCGAGCCGGGCCAGGTAATCGCCGCAGCTTCGGGCGACGAGGATGTCCTGCGGCCGCAGCTCGACCAGCTGTTCGCCGTCGGTCAGCTCGGCCCCCGTCCAGTCGTGGGTGTACCCGAGGCGGCGGAGCGTCGCGACGGAGGTCCCGACCTCGTTCGGCCGGAAGTGGGTGAGCGGCAGGTCGGTGAGGTCGAAGCGCGCGGTGCCGTCCTGGTAGACGGAGATCTGGTGGGAGGCCCGGAGGATCCCCTTCTCGATCGCCTCGGGGACCTTGCCCGGCGAGGTGAGTCCCTTGACCCCCTTGACGACCGGGGCGTGCGTCAGGCGGAGGCGGGAGAGCGCCTCTCCCCAGATCCGGGCGACCGGAAGCGCCTCGGAGATCGTCCGTCCGTCCGGTTCCGTGTGGGCGCCGCAGGCGCACCGGGTCCAGACGCTCGTGCGCTGGCACGACGGACAGACCCGCACCCCGAGGTCGACCCGAACCGGCTCGCGGAGGCTCCGGCGGGCCGCCTCGGGCACCGAGCGCGTCGGTCCGCCCGCGGGCCCGACCGGGAAGAGCGCGTGGACGTTCGGCTCCATCTGCCGCTGGTAGGCCTTCTCCGGCCGGCCGACCCGGCCGCCCACGCGGGAGGGTCCCCGCGCCCGGATCGGCACGCCCGCGAGCCGACTCACGTAGGCGAGCGGGTCCGCCTCGACCGGGGTCAGCGGCACGCGCCGGGGGAGCGGTCCCTCCGACGGCTCGAGGCCGAGCCCTCCGAGGAGCGCGGCGCTCGAGTCGGGCTCCCCCCGCCACCGGTCGCTCCCCACCGGCCCCATCAGGAAGCCGAGGCGGAGCAGGACGGCATGCCAGGCCGGGTCGCCCGGAAACTCGAGCGCCCCGTCGACCCACCGCCCGGTCTGCTCGACGCGTTCCGAGAGCGCCCGGATCTCCGCCGGCGAAAGGTCGTGCCAGAAGAGGAGCCAGCGCGGGTGGAGCGGGACGTGGAACTGGACGGCCGTCCGGACGGCCTCCTCGTAGTTCGCGGGCGAGGCCGCGGCCCCGTCGGCCCCCGCCGCCTCGAGCTCCGCGGCGTGCCAGTCGAGCGAGTAGGCGCCGGGGACGAGCGCGTGGTTGTTCTCGAGGAACTCTCCGTAGCTGACGAGGATCTCCCCGAGGTCGACGATGTGGCGGACGCGGGGCAACAGCTCGACGGCCCGGTCCACCTCGTGCACCGCGGTGACGGTCCCGTCGTCCAGCTCGACGATTGGGCCCTCGACCGTGTCACAGACCGCCATCGCGCTCGCCTTGCCCGGGTACTCGAGCTTGACCTGGGTGCCGACCGCCACGAAGTGCTGCAGGACCACCATCGTCGCCGGGTTCACCGCGCAGGCCGCGAGCCCGGTCGTGCGCGAGCGGCCGTAGAGGAGACGGAACCCCCCGGGGTACCCCGGGTGGGCGAGCACCGGTCGCCCCCCCACCGAGTCCTGGAGGTACTTCGGGGTCCGGCTCTCCTCCTCGTCCGCGGTGTGATGGCCGAGCTCCGAGAGGAACTCCCACCCCTCGAGGCCGAGCTTCTCCACGATCTTGAGGATCTTCGCCGCCTTCTGGCAGAGGCCTTCCGCGATGACGAGGCAGGCCCCGCCGCGGATCCCGTTCGTCGGGACCCGGGGCAGGTTGCGGAAGGCGCTGACCTCGGCATCCCCCTCGGTCGACTCGCCCGAGATCGCCACCGGGACGTGGCCGACGACCAGGGCGATCTCCTCGGCCGTCGGAACGTACTGGAGGTGCTGGTGGAACTTGTACAGCGGAATCTCTTCCTGGTACCGCTCGACCTCCTGCGGGTCCGGACGGAAGGCCGCCAGACCGAGGTCCCGCCGTACGATGTCGGCCAGGAGCACGCTGAGCGCCTGGGCGGTCCCCCCCGCGGCCCGGATCGGGCCCGCGTAGTACAGCTCGATGTACCTGCCGTCCGGCCCCTCGGGGAGGTGGACCTCCGCGAGGCCCTCGAGCGGCGCGACCAGGATCCCCTCCGTCAGGATGGCGAGCCCGACCCGCAGAGCGGTGTCGACGCGCGCCACCAGGCTCCCTCCGCGGGACGTGTCGCTCGCCAATCGTCGGGTGACCGTGACCGCGACCTCCTCGCGCGGCATCTGCCGGGCGAGCGCCCGGATCTCGTTGGAGAGCCCCTCGGTCCCGAGGTGGGCGAGCAGCTTCTCGACCCGCATCGCCATGTCCTGGGCCCGGGGGATCTCGGGGTGGGTCTCGGGGTCGAACCCCTCGCTCCGGGCCCGGTCGGCGACCGCGTAGGCCCGGTCGACCTCCGACTCGATGGCCCGGAAGTACGATTCCACGAACGTCGCAGAGTCCGTGCTCGGATAAACCCGTGGGCGACCCGCCCTCGGAACGGACGTCCCTCCGGGAGCCGGGCGCCCCGCCAGCGAGGCCGCCTTAAGGGGGAACCGCTTGGCTCGGGCCGCGTCGAGGGTTCGGGGCAGGTCGGATGGCGTTCTCGATCGATTGGTCGAACCTCGCGCTCTGGGGCCTGCTCGGCACCTGGATCCTCGTGGTCGGCACGTTGATCCTGATGTGGTGGCAGACCCGGTCGGCCCGTCACCTCAACTCCGCCAACGCGATCCTGGAGATGCGCGACCGGTTCGACTCGCGCGAGATGCGGCGGGCGCGCGCCCAGTTCGCCGCCTGGCTCCTCAACTCCACGGGCGATTACCCCCAGCTGGAGGTCCCCCGGATGTTCGAGCTCCTGGGCTCGCTGACCCACGAGGGGGTGCTCGAAGAGCGCATGGTCTGGTCCGGGTTCGGCGGGTACGTCACGGCCTACTACACGCGTCTACGGCAACCCGTCGACTTCATCGGGCAGTGGCGGACCTCCTGGCGCGACCCGCTGATCTTCGGTCAGTTCGAGTACCTCTACCACCGGATCCAGCGGATCGACCGGCGCATGTACCGCGGCTCCCCGCTCTCGCCGCTCCCGCCCCTGGAGGAGGCCGACCTGATCCTCCGGGGCGAGGTCAAGAGCCACGAGTCGGTCGTCTGACGGCACGGGCCGCTCAGGGCGCGAGGTCCCCGAGAAGGTAGTCGGGCAGCGGGACCTGGGCACGCTCGATGACCGCGCGGCTCGCCAGACGCCAGTCGGCCTCCAGCGAACCGCAGGACTTGCCGGCCGAGGTCGTGGTCGTCGCGCGGATCCGGAGGCGGTCGCCCTCGCGGTGGAGGATGCGTGCCCGGGCGATGTGGGAGAGGCCGACCCGCGGAAGCCGGTCGGTCGCGTAGGTGGCCGGACCCGCCAGCACCCACACCTTACCCACGAGCGTGAGCGCGGCCCAGTACGACACCTCGTTCAGCACCATGAAGTGCAGGCCGTGGTGGAAGAGGGTGGGCCACCCTACCTCGTCCGACTTCGGAACGAACGTGCTCCGCACCTCGGGAACGCCGTCGTCGGCGACGACCTGCTCGAATCGCAGCCGCAGTCCGCGGGGGTGCGCCGGGCCGCATCCGAAGCAGGGGCTCTCTACGGGGTTCTCTAGCTCGGGCATGCGGTCTCCAACACCCGTGCGGCCTTCATCCCTTGGGACCGAGGCCCGAGGACGACGGTCCGGGCCCGGGACCCCGCCTCTCCCTCGACGAAACTCCGAATCTAGAGCGAGAGGGAACACGACCGTCCTCTGAACGAAGGTAGTCAAGAATCACAATCCAATCGATTGGTTGCCCTTGGAGCGTATCAGACCATCCCGGTCATCCGAGGTCGACAGCGGTCAGATCTGGCATGCAATTAACTCACACATGCGGGGACCAAATCACACGGACGCCCCAAAGGAAACAAAGACCCCGAGGCCCCGTTCTAGGTTTATGCCTAGTGGACGCTCTGATCCTCAAGTCAAGTTGATTTTACTTCGAGCTAATCAAATCCGCGGCACTAACGCTTTTTCGTGTAGAGGCTCACGATGCGAGCGCACCTGCGGCCACGGGCGGCTCGACGAAGGTTTGTGTTGAATGTCTGGACGTCAATCCTTACTGGAGTGACTGTTCTAACCCTCTTGACCTCAATGTTTCTGACAACGACTCAGGCAAGCCCGAGTAGGCCAACCCCGAGAGAGGTCCAGACGCTCGACCCCGGAAGCAGCGGTGTCGCGACGAGTCCGTGGGTCGGTCTGGAAATTAATGGGCAGGCCGGTCCCCTCATTCTGCCCGGGACCTACGTTACGATCCAGTGCCCGGACGGCTGGCTCAATTTTACCTCCGGGGCATCAATTCACTGCCATGATACGACGCTGGATGAGGACCTCTGTGATGTTTCTACCTGCACGTTCACAATCCAAGGCAAGATGGACCAGGGATACAGCTTCGCCGGGTGGGGTACCTCGGGTGAGGCGGGGGTCAGTTCCGCGACTGCGAATCCCACGACTTTTCACGTCTATACCCCGAACAGTGGTGACCACTACACTGGGAGCCTTACCCTCTGTAGCTGGAACCAGTCCCAGTGCGTCAACGGAGGCGGAGGCTGCACGGCCGCCTCGATGAGCCAACCAGTCGCGCAAAACACGAGTGGGTATCAACAGGATTGGGTGAACTGGACCTTCACAGGCACCACGCCCGTCACCCCGAGCTTCTGGTGGTGGGTCGGAAGCGGGCCCGACCTCGCCACTCCGCGAATCAGTGAAACAAGTAGCTCAGCAAGCATCAATCTGAACGCCCTCAAAGCGGGAACGACGTACAGTTACGAAGCAGGTGTCTCGAATGGTTGCGGAGGGGAATCCCTTGATGGCTACTTCGCAACTCCGGCGGCCCCCCTGGGGCAACTCGTCGGATGGATATCCACCCTCGTTTCGAATCCGTATCAGCTTGACCAGATTGGTGCTCCGGTCGCGGGGGCGACAATAGACTACATGGTGGCCAATTGTGTCAACACAGGCGGTGCACGTGTACGAATCCCCTTCCCTACCAACGCGGAGGGCGTGCCTCAGCCCGCGGCTACCACTAATAGTCTGGGACACTTCGCGGTCAAGTTCCCATTGACCTATTCAACGGCCGGGACCGTTTACTACGACCTATGGCCCGGTGGTTGGTGTAAGAACACGATGCTACCTTTCGGGAACGTGTCGAATCCGAATCTGGTAATCAACGCGACCGGCGCGGCGGGATCCTGGAACGCAACCATATTCCACAACACGACCTCCTCGGCCTCAAATGACTACATCCAGTTCGGATTGCCCGCAAACCAACAAACATTCAGCATCCCGGGAATTGCATTTGTCCACACAGCCGACGCAACGTGCGGAGTGACCATTGTCACAACCATTACTCAAGCCATACTGAGTTATGATGCCGGGAATGGGTTCACGGACAACACGGAGTGGACCACCGGGGCGATCGCGCCTCCCGTCTCCAACGGGGAGTCCGTGGTAGACTTCCATCAGTACACCACTGGCTACGTGAACGAGACAACGGGCGCCAACTATTCGACGGCTTATGCATACGGAAACATGTTCGATCCATCGCAAAATGCTGTCAATGTCGTCGACCCGAATGGCTCGCCGCCACCTGGCGAGACGTATCCGATTTCTGGCTATCCCGGCTATCAAGTGGAAACTGTGGGTCCTGGCGGTGGGGGTCTCTTCTGGTACAACGGGGGGTCCTACACCTCCACTTCCGGGTTGGACATCACAATCTCGCTGACTGGCGGATGGGGGGGCATCTCGTTCGGGCCGTCTGTCGAGCTAACCTACACTACAACCATCAGCAAGAGCTCGTCAACGGAGATTACCTGTTCCTTCAGCGACACCGGGGAACCAATCGGCGACAATGCTCAGTTCTATTACTTGGTAGACGGGACCCAAGCTGCTAACCAAGAGGCGATCAATGTCCACGTCTGGTTTGACGATTACTGCGTGCCGAACCTGACGACCTGCAACTGAGCGAGTTGAAACGCAGGAGGGACTGGTTGGACTCGCAAGGAGGGCTATACATCCATAAGCGGCCCTCGAGCATCAGCAATCCATCCCAGGATCAGCGAGAAATGCGTTGGGGAAACCGCCGGCGTTGGTTAGTCGTTTGGGCTCTCTGTGGGTCTGTCTTGGCCCTTGGACTATTCCTCCCGACGCTAGTAGGCAGCTGGGCTCCCGTAGTCCATTCGGCCTGCCAGGCTGGCCCTAGGGTGCTGTTCGAGACTGCTCAGGTCCCCGCGCTCTTGATCAACTCACCCTACGGAGGCCACGCCTGGGCGAACGTGACCTTCCCCTCGACCTTCTTACCCGGGGGTCTGTTCCAAATGGGAAGTCAAAGCTGGAATGGGAGTACGTCCTGGTCGGGGTTCCAGTCTAACGTCTCGGTCTATGGTACCCTCAACGAGACAGTGTGGGGACCGGGCCCAAATGTCCGGTGCACTCAACCCTACTTCGTCAGTTTGGCTCCAATAGGCAACCCATCGCTCGGAATCTGGATCCTTGGCCCAGGCAATACCTCGGACCACCAGGAACCCAACGTTTTGTTTGTCGGGGGGACGATCACCTTTTCGAACGGGTTCCAGGCCCCCAATGAACCGGATGTCTCAACGTGCGGTGGCTCCTCCCAATCCATCTCGATGTCATCGTATAGCCTCACTCTGTGGGTGAGCTTCCAATCCGATGGCGGAAACCGAAGTGCTCCCGTCCAGCTCCCAATCGTCGTAACCACTTTCCATTACTGGTTTCCTTCGGATTTCGGGATCTGGCAGATCGAGAACCTCTCTGCCCCGGGGGGACCTGGCGGCGGATGGGCGTTTAGCTACTCGCCGTGCTGACCTAGAGATAGTCGTCGGCTCCCGGAGAGACGGGGGTCTGGTTCTCGCAATCGATCAACCGTGGGGGAGCGCTTGAGTCTCAGGAAAAAGTCACAACGGAAAGAAAGAGGTTACAAGATGGTCTCGAGGGGAATCAAAATCCCCCCGGAGGGACCTGCGCGAGCTTTGAGTGTCGGACGAGAGGAAATGCGGGACGAGTGAAGGAAGGCGAAGGCCGCCCTCGATGGGCCAGGACCTTACCGCCACTATACCCACGAGGTTTGAGGCTGGATTCGACCCGCATCTCCCGTTTAGGAACGGTTCGGTCGAGGGCGAGTTGATTCGGGAACAGTCGGCCGATTCCTGCACAACCTCACTGACGGCGGAGGGTATGACCTCATGCCAGTCGATTCTGGCCCACCAATCTTCGCCTATCCGGAAGCCTCAAACTCCTGCAATCCCTGGTGCCCGGTGGGCATGCCGACATTTGAGTCGGCGCTCAACGAGTACTGGCTGAGTGAGAATTACTCCTCGGGCGGAAACACCTACCCCCCATACGAAAGTGCCAATCCAAGCACACTATCCTCGCCCTACGAGTCCTTTTACAATTACCAGACGGCTACCTACTAGCTGGGTTGACAGGAAGTGCGTTCCTCATGGGCACCCTCCAAGGGCCGATTCATGACGACATGGGGTCGAGTCGAACCATCGCCGACGGTTTGGACAATCTGGAATGGGGGTTGGAATGAGTCGCGAAACTGCCTCGGTGCCACCGGCCTCAGCTTCATCCCCACCGAGTGCAGAAGGACATCATGCGCTTGGACGCAGGAGCGTCCTTTTCGTTGCAGGCGTGTGTCTGGTGATCCTTCTCCTCGGGACCTGGCTCGTGGTTTCATACCCTCCTGGGGCCCAGCACCCATCCACCACCCCCATCGGTTTGGCCCTCGGGCTCAACAATCCTATCGAGGGTGTTTGCTCGGCGAGCGAGGCCGGCTACGGCTCCTGCACTAGCCCCGGGAACCTCATCTACACCATCTCCGTCCACGCATCTACTATCCCCCTCAGCGGAGTGCTCTTCGGGATTTCTAATTCCTCTGGGGGGCAATTCGTGAACCCCGGGCCCGCTGAAATCTCGTTGGTCCAGCCCAGCGGGTCACCGGTCGCATTCTCGACCATCCCGGCAGGTGAAGGCCTTGCGATGACTTCCAGTTGGTCCTACTACGCCACCGGCTACTCGGCATCCTCTCCTCTGTCGACTCAGTTAACAATCCTCGTGGACCTCGGGGAGGCTCCGTCTGTGGCCCACGCAGGCCTAGTGCTTCTGATTCACGGCGCTAACGGATACACGGGAACCGATACCCTTTCGTTATCATAGAAATTACCGGGATAGTCGAGAAGGGGACAGTGCCGTAACCGAATCAAATCAACTGAACTGTGACGGCGAATCCCCGATGGATTCCAAACAGTGACCACGACGGGGTCGTTTCACGTTAGTCTGGGGTCTAGGAACAGTTCACCGATTCCTGCACAGCCTCCTCTGAACGCAAACGTTTATCTATCAACCCCCCGAGTCCTTGCCCAGAGCGTATGACGCTCGTCTGACAAACAGGATGGGGTACCAACGATGAAATCCATCATCCAGGAAGCGATTGCAAAGCACCAGGAGAGCCAGAACCTGGTGGAGGAGAAGAAGCCGACCGCGCCGGCCTACGGCAGTGCTGACGACGCCGAGCTGGCGAAGTTGGCGGAGACGCTGAAGGTCAACATCCGCATCGTCGGGTGCGGCGGGGGTGGGTCGAACACGATCAACCGCTGCGTCGACGAGGGGATCCAGGGCGCGGAGATGTGCGCCATCAACACCGACGCCAAGCACCTGCTCACCATCCACGCGCCGCGCAAGATCCTCATCGGCCGCCGGGCCACGAAGGGCCTCGGCGCCGGCGCCCGCCCGGAGATCGGCGAGGAAGCCGCCCGGGAGAACGAGGAGGAACTGCGCGCCTTCCTGAACGGCGCCCACATCGTGTTCGTCACCGCGGGGATGGGCGGCGGGACCGGCACCGGTTCCGCCCACCTGGTCGCCCGCCTCGCCAAGGAGGCCGGCGCCCTCACGATGGGCGTCGTCACCCTGCCCTTCTCCGGCGAGGGAGCCGCGCGCATGGAGCAGGCCCGCGACGGTCTCGAGCGCCTGCGCCGCGTCTGCGACACCACCATCGTCATCCAGAACGACAAGCTCCTCGAGCTCGTGCCTCGGATGCCGCTCGACGCGGCGTTCAAGCTCGCGGACGCCTGCCTCATGACCGCGATCAAGGGGATCACCGAGATCGTGACCAAGCCGGGCCTCGTCAACCTCGACTACGCCGACATCCTGACCGTCATGAAGGACGGCGGGGTCGCCCTCATCGGGCTCGGCGAGAGCGAGAGCGCGACCGACCGGGTCACCGAGGCGGTCACCGAGGCGCTCACCTCCCCACTGCTCGGCTCCGTGGAGCTCAAGGACGCCACCGGCGCGCTCGTCCGCGTGATCGGCGGCCCGACGATGACCGTCAGCGAGGCCGAGAAGGCCGCGGCGCTCGTCGGCGGCAAGATCTCGAAGCGCGCCCGGATCATCTGGGGCTGCTCCGTCGAGAACTCCCCCGAGATGGAGAACACCATCAAGGTGCTCCTCATCATCACGGGTGTGCGGGCCACGAGCCTCCTCGGTCAGAAGGGAGGCTACGCCGCCGGTGAGTCCGAGGAAGTCATCGACCTCGTCCGGTAGACGCTCGGACGCCCCGCGTCCCCGCTACCTCGGCCTCGAGGTGGCGGGGGAACACCTTCCGTCCCTCTCCCCCCGCGGGTGGGAAGAGCTGCTCCGCGGTCTGTTCGACCCGGCGCTGGGGGCGCTCCCGTTCCGCCTCATCCGTTCGGACGGCCGACGCGCGGTGGTCGAGGTCCGGCACCGGACCGTGACGAGCGCCCGGGCCGCCTGGAACGTCGCCCTCCCGGACGGAGGTCGGCTTACGACCGTCCGGACCTGGGGAACGCTCGTCGGGGCGAAGCGGTGGCTCGTGAGCCGGCGCCGGCCGGGCTGAGCGCGCGGGCCCCTACTGGACCCCAATCGAAAAGACGGCGACCGTCACCGAGAGCAGCGCAAGGCTGCCGCCGGGGATCGTGACGGTGACCTTGCCGAGCGTGCCGATCGCTTGGTAGGTCGACGAGCACGCCGTGACGGTCGAGGTCGTCCCCGGGAACCCGGCGCAGGTCGTCGTGACGCCGGGCCACTGCTGGCTGAGGAAGTACTGGTACCAGGCGAAGGCGTACTGCGAGGTGAGGGTCAGGGTGAGCGAGGTCCCCGCGGCGATCGTGAGGTGGGTGTCGCTCGAGACCACGACGACGTTGGTCGACAGGAGGCGCGCGACGAGGTTCGCGGTCATCGCGCCGGAGGTACCGGGGATCGACCCGACGAACTCGGGTATCCAGATGTGCAGCGCAGTCACCGCGGACGAGGAGGCGACCGCGGTGATCGCCGGGGGGTCCGAGAAGATCGGGTTGGCGGCGAGCTCGGCGTAGACGACCGCGCCCTGCACGAGGGCGACCTCGGCGCCGGGAGCGTAGGTGTTGACGAGGTGGGCGACCAGCCCCTGGCCGAGGCCGACGGGGGTCGTCACGACCGTGTTCCCGCCGGTCCCGGTCGTGGTGTAGTTGAGGTAGGCCCAAGTCCCGTTCTGGGGCGCGCTGAGGTAGCTCGTGTCGGGAGCGGCGAACGGCGGCTCGCCGTCGCTACCCAGCGAGAGGGGCGTGGTGACCTCCGCCCCGATGGCGTGGGCACTCGACACCGCCTGGAGGAGGGCGTCGAAGTGGCCGATCTGGTTCTGGACCGTGATCTCGTGGCTCAGGTCGTTCGCCTGCATCTGGTTAGGCAGCTGCGTCGTCAGGTAGTTCGCGATGAACGTGACGACCAGGAGGAGCCCGAGAAGGGTCGCGACCGCAGAGACCTGGCCCCGACGACCCCGGAGCCGCCAGTTCCGCTGAGGTCTTCGACCGGTCAAGTGCACCTCGCGGCGAGGGTACAATTTACCCTAGGTCTCGATATTTAGTCTTGTCGAGCCGGAACCCCGGCGGTGGAGGGTCGCGCGCGCCGCGAAACTTATCTCTCGGCCACCCTCCCGATTGGGGGTACGGTGGGTGACGTCCAGCTCGGGACCGGTCGTCCGCGTCGAGCGCGCGCTGCTCTCGGTGGACGATAAGTCGGGCCTGGTCGACCTCGGGCGCGGGTTGGCTGCGCTCGGGGTGGAGCTCTGGGCGACCGGGGGGACCCGGGCGGCCCTCCACGGCGCCGGCGTCGACGCTCGGGCCGCCGAGGAGCTCACCGGCATCGGGGCCTGGTTCGGGGGCCGCGTCAAGACCCTGCACCCGGGTCTTCTCGGCGGGGTCCTCGCGCCGCGCACGGAGGCCGGCCGCGCCGAGCTCGCCGAGCGCGGCTTGCGCTCCTTCGACCTCGTGGTGGTCAACTTCTACCCGTTCGAGCGGCACCTCTCCGAGCACCCCGAGGCGACCGACCGGGAGGAGTTCGTCGACATCGGCGGGGTCACGCTCGCTCGGGCCGCCGCGAAGAACCATGAGGCCGTCGCGGTCCTGACGAGCCCCGCCGACTACGGAGAGTTCCTCCACGAGCTCCGGGAGCACGCCGGCTCGTCGAGCGCGGCGACCCGCGCCCGGCTCGCCCAGCGCGCGTTCGACCGGGTCGCGGCCTACGACGCGGCGATCGCCGCCGGGCTCTTCCAACGTCCCGACGCCGACCCGTTCCCCGCGACCATCGTCCTCGAGCGGGAGCCCCTGCGCCTCCGGTACGGGGAGAACCCGCACCAGAAGGCGGCGGTCTACGCTCCGCCGAGCGGCTCCCCCTCCGGCTTTCTCCCGCGTCCGTTCGAGGTCCTCAAAGGGGGCTCGCTCTCCTACACGAACCTCCTCGACCTCGACACGGCCCTGTCGATCGTCGCCGAGTTCCCTCTGCCGGCGGCGGCGGTTGTGAAGCACGCCACCCCGTGCGGCGTCGCCGAGGGGACCACGCTCGCCGAGGCGATCGAGCGGGCGATCGCGACCGACCCGGTCGCCCGGTTCGGCTGCGCGGTCGCGGTCAACCGTCCGCTGGGCCCGACCGACCCGGCGGCGCTGCACAGGGTCTTCGTCGACCTGCTCGGTGCGCCCGATTTCGACCCGGCGGCCCTGACCGCGATGGAGAAGCGCACCAAGATCAAGGTCGTCCGGACCGCGCCCCCGCCCGCCGACGCCCCGCGGTGGGAAGCGAAGACCGCGTTCGGGCGGGTGCTCGTTCAGGAGGCCGACCGACGGCAGCTCACGCTGGGGGAGTACCGGCCGGTCACCTCGGCCCGCGCCTCGCCCGAGGACCTCTGTGCGCTCGACTTCGCCTGGCGGGTCGTCCGCCACGCGAAATCGAACGCCATCGTGCTCGCCACCGGACCGAAGACGGTCGGGATCGGCTCGGGCCAGCCCACCCGCGTGAAAGCGGTCGAGCTCGCCTGCGAGGTCGCCGGAGAGCGGGCCCGGGGCGCGGTGCTCGCCTCGGATGCGTTCTTCCCGTTCGCCGACGGGGTCGAGGTCGCCGCGCGCGCCGGCGTCGTCGCGATCCTCCAGCCCGGCGGGAGCCTCCGCGACCCGGAGGTGATCGCGGTCGCCGAGAAGGCGGGGATCGCGATGTACTTCACGGGGTGGCGGGTGTTCCGCCACTGACCGGGGGCCGCTTCGCGAAGTAGCGTCGGAGCATCCCGCGGAACTCGACCGCGCCGAGCGGCCCGACCTCGCGGCCCTTCTCCTGGCCCGAGTCGACGAAGAGGTAGGTAGGGACGGCGTGGATCCCGTAGGAGCGGGTCACGCGCGTGGACTCGTCGATGTTCGCGGTCGCGAACTTGACCCGGCCGATCAGACGGTTCGACAGGTCGACGAGTACGGGCTGGGTCAGCCGGCACGGGATCGACCACTCCGCGTAGAAGTCGACGACCACGGGCAGGGGAGAGCGGATCACCTCGACCTCGAACGTTTGGTCGGTGACCGGTACAGGTCCCGTCAGCTCGAGCAACTCGGCCCCGGCGGTTCGAACTCGACCCCCGTTTTAACCCCTCGGTTCCTCTCGCGACGCTCTGTGAGGCCCGCGCGCCCCGCCGCTCCTCCGGCTCCGGTCCCCGGGGCGCTCGCCCGAGCACTCCTCGACTGGTTCCGCGCCCACCGACGCCCGCTCCCCTGGAGGGCCGACCGCGACCCGTACAAGGTCTGGGTCGCCGAGGTGCTCCTTCAGCAGACCCGCGTCGAGCAGGCGATCCCCTACTTCGAGCGGTTCACGCGTCGCTTCCCCACCGTCCAGGCGCTGGCCGGGTCCCGGCGGGAGGAGGTCCTGAAGGCCTGGCAGGGAGCCGGCTACTACGCCCGCGCGCGCCACCTCCACGAGGCGGCCGAGCGGATCGTCCGGGAGCGCGCCGGGAGCTTCCCAACGACCGTCGCCCAGTGGGAGGAGCTTCCGGGCGTGGGCCCGTATATGGCGCGCGCTCTGTCGAGCCTCCTCGACGGAACCCCCGTGGTCGCCCTCGAGGCGAACGGCCTCCGGGTCGCCGCGCGGTGGACACGCGACACGGGCGACGTCGCCTCCGCCCGGGTCCGCCGACGCCTCGCGGCCGCTCTGGAGCAGGTGCTGCCGCGCGACGCGGCGGGGGAGTTCAACGAGGCGCTGATGGAGCTCGGCGAGACGGTCTGCCGTCCGGTCGCGCCCTCCTGCCCGGACTGCCCGGTCCGGTTCGGATGCCGCGCCGCCCAGGAGCTCCCCGACCCCTCGGCCCTCCCCGTCCGGCGGAAGGGCCGGCCGAAGCCGCATGTCCGCGGTGCGGTCGTGGTCCTCGAACGGAACGGGAGGTGGCTCGTGCAGCGGCGCCCCGACGCCGGACTGCTCGGGGGACTCTGGGAGTTCCCCGGCGGGAAGCTCGAGCCCGGCGAGTCCCCGGTGCAGGCCGCCGTCCGGGAGCTCCGGGAGGAAACGGGCGTGCGGGCGCCCCCGCTGCGTCCTCTCGGCGTGGTCGCCCACGCCTACAGCCACTTCTCGGTCGAGCTGCACGTGTTCCGCGGGACCCTCCCCGCGAACCGTTCCCCGGCGCTCCACCGGGGCCAGCGCTGGGTCACACCGACCGGGTTCGCCCGCTTCCCGATCCCGAAGGCGACCGAGAAGATCGTCCGCGAGCTCGGGGCGGCGGGTACAGCTTCCCCGGGTTCAGGATCCCGTCCGGGTCGCACGCGTCCCGGACCGCCCGCAGCAGGCGGACGGCGACGGGTCCGACCTCCTGCTCGAGGAAGGCGCGCTTCAGTCGGCCTACGCCGTGCTCGGCGCTGATCGTCCCGCCGAGCCGGAGGGTCTCGGCATACAGCGCCCGGCGGATCCGTCGGGCGGCGGCTGACGCCGGGTCGACCACGATGTTCGGATGCAGGCTCCCTTCGCCGAGGTGGGCGAAGGTGTGGACCGCCACGTTCTCCCGCCGCGCGATGCGACGCACGGCGGCGAGCAGCTCATCGACCCGGGCCGGGGGGACCGCGACGTCCTCGCGGATCCGAGAGCCGAGCTGCTCGTCCATGACCCGTCCGCTCTCGCCGCGCAGGTCCCACAGCCGGTCCGCGTCGGGGAAGACCTGGGGACGGGCCGGCACGCCGTTCCGGACGAGGACCGCCCGAATCCGGCCCGTCCGACGCTCCGCCTCTTGCTCGCTCTCCGCTTCGACCTCCAGGAGGAGGAGCGCACTTCGGCCGGCCCACGGGGCCCCGCGTTCGTCGGCGAGCCCGCTCGCGGAGTAGTGGTCCAGGTACTCGACGGCGGAGAGACCGGTGTCGGCGGCCTGGCCGAGGCGGACCGCGAGAAGCCCCAACCGTACCCGTGCCGGGAGCGGGACCACGAGCCCTCGCAGCACCGACGGCCGCGGGGCCAGCCGGACCGTGACCTCGGTCGCGATTCCGAGCGTGCCTTCGCTCCCGATGAACATCTAGAGCAGGTCGGGCCCGACCGAGCGCTTGGCGACCCGGCTCCCGAGCCGGACGAGCTCCCCCGTTCCGAGCACGACCTCCGCCGCGCAGACCCATCGACGCATCGGGCCGTACCGGAAGGAGCGCGGCCCGGAGGCGTTCGTGGCGACGTTGCCGCCGATCGTCGCGGTCTGCCACGAGCCCGGGTTCGGGGGGAAGAAGAGGCCGAACGGACGCACGACCTCCTGCAAGCGGGCGTTGACCACTCCGGGCTCGACCCGGGCCCACCGGCCCTCGGCGGAGACCTCGCGGACGGAGTTCCAGCCGGCGAGGTCCACGACGACCGACCCGTCGGCGGGGACGGACTCACCATCGAGGGACGTGCCGCCGCCGCGCGCGACGAGCGGGACCCTCTGGCGGCGGGCCCACCGGACCAGCGCGACCACGTCCGCCGCGTCCCGCGGCGTGACGACGGCGAGCGGCTCCCCGACCAGGTGCGAGCCGTCGCGGCCCGCCGTGGCGAGCGCCTCGGGCTCGACGACGACACGACCCCGCACCCGCCGGCCGAGAGACTGCGTCGCCTCGGACCGCCGCACGGGAGGCCACGGCGCCGGGGGGGCTTACCGTTGAGGGGCGAGGGGACCGAACCGCTCTTCTCCCCGACCGACCGCTTCGACGGTCGTGATCAGGTCCCGGATCCCGAAGGGACGGTAGAGGATCCCCCGCACCCCAGCGGAGCGGGCGGTCGCCTCGAGGCTCGCGCTCCCGCCCTGGGCGATCAAGAGCAGCTGCGCGTCGGGTTGTCGCTCGCGCACGATCGATAGGTCCTTCGACCACTCTTCCCCGCGTCCGTCCACGACGAGGATCAGTACCCGTTCCCGGTCGGGCGACTCGGCGGGCCGGAGGAGCTCCGCCCTCGGAACCTCCCCTTCCACTCGGTAGTGGTAGAGGCGGAGGAGCCCCCGCAATAGGAGGCGGGTCTCGTCATTGCCGCCGACGATGAGCGTCGTGCCGGCGGAGGCCGGAGCGGGTGGGGGAGGGGATTGCTCGGTCGGCATGAAGGGGCGGGTTCGACTCCGGCGGGGCGCCGAGTCGCGGTGCGTTAAAGCGCGTGCGGGTCGCTCCGAACCCCGCCCGGAACCCCTCAGAAACCAGCCCCGGCCCCCCCAGTTAACTATATAGACAGGGCGTGCAATACAGAGGTTGGCCTCGGGCATCGGCAGGGACGACTCCGGGTGGCACCGTCCAAGAGACCCGGAATCGGCTCCGCCGGTGCCTTCCCGATTCCTCTCGAGCGACAGGTTCTTTTATCGTCGCGGCCGAGGCGCGTCGATGGCTCCTCTCTTTGGTCCTTCGGCGTCCGATCTAGAGCACCTGCGCTCCACGGTGCGTGCGCTCGGTACGACCAGCGTGCCCGGACTCGCGGCGGCGCTCTCCTGGCGGGAGCGTAAGACCGAGAAGCTCCTCGCCCACGAGCTCGCCCTCCCCCACACCGCGATCGTCTACGACCCGGCCCGTCGAACGGTCCGGTGGGCTCTGCCGCCCCCGATCCCCGCGGCGCCGCCTCCGGAGCACCCACCGGCGGCGGTGATGAGGACAACCCCACCGCCGCGCGCGCCGCCCGTCCCGGCGCCGTCGTTCACCCCCGCGGGGTTGAAGCTGGTCTGCCCGAACTGCCACGTCACGTTGATGTCCACCGGTTCGACCGGCCTCGTGGTCTGTCCGCAGTGTGGACGGCTCTCGAGCGCCCGCGGAGAAGGCGGCCCGGCCCCGGCGTCGACCCCCGCGCCGGTCGCGACGTCGGCCGGCACGACGGACGTCCTGGCGCCGACCGGCCTGGGCGACCGGAAGTCCCAGGAGATGTTCGCCGCATGGGTCACGAACCAGCCCATCCCCTGTCCGAAGTGCCGGACGCCGCTGCGTCACCGAGGGGTCAGCGTCTACGGCTGCCCGTCGTGCGGCCAGCAGGTGCGCTTCCCTACTCCCGGCAGCGCCACGGCCCTGCCGCGGACGAGCGAGCCGGCCCCGCCGGTCCTCCCCGCGCGCTGATCAGAACGGGGCTTCGACGCGGACCTCGCGCACGATCGCCCCGGAGGCGATCGCGTCGGCGACACGCGCGATGTCGTCCGCCGGGCTGCGGTCCCGGGCCCACGGTGCCACCCGGGTGCGGAGCGCGCGGAGCGCCGCCTCGCTGCCCTTCCCGCCGACCCGAGGCCGGCGGAGCTCGAGCGCCTGGCCCGCCACAATCCACTCGACGGCGACCACGCGTCGCGCGTTCTCGATCATCCGCCGCAGCTTGACGCCCGCCCAGGGGCCCATGCTCACGAAATCCTCCTGGTCGGCGCTGGTCGGCAGGCTGGAGACGCTCGCCGGATGGGCGAGGGTCTGGTTCTCGTTCACGAGCGCCGCGGCGAGGTACTGCGGCACCATGAACCCGGAGCTGACGCCGGGGTCCGGGGTGAGGAAGGCGGGGAGCCCCCGGTTGAGCGCGGGGTGCAGCAGTCGGGAGATGCGCCGCTCGGAGAAGGCGGCGATGTACTGCGTCGGGAGGGCGAGGGTGTCGAGGGCGAGGGCGAGGGCCTGGCCGTGGAAGTTCCCGCCGCTCACGAACTCGTCGCCCTCGAAGACCACGGGGTTGTCGGTGACGGCGTTCAGCTCCCGCTGCGCGATGTCCTCGGCGAAGGCCAGCGCGAGCTGGACGGAGCCGAGGACCTGCGGGAGGCACCGCAGGGTGTACGGGTCCTGCCCCGACCAGGAGGCGCGGGGCACCGCCAGGCCACTTCCCGCGATCAGGTCCCGGAGCGCCGCCGCGGTCCGTCGCTGCTCCGGGGAGTTTCGGATCTCCCCGAGCCGGTCGTCCAGCGACTCCGGGTTTCCCTCGAGCGCGTCGAACGCGAGGGCCGCCGCGACGAGCGCCGCGTCCCGGAGCGTGCGCAGGTCGTCGACCGCGAGCGCGAGGTATGAGGCCATCAGCGCGGTGCCGTTGAGCAGGGCGACGCCCTCCTTCTCGACCAGGGAGAGGGGGGCGATCCCCTCCCGGGCGAGCACCTCGCCCGCGGGCTCCGGCGCGTGGCCGGTCCGGGGGACGAAGCCACCCTCCCCGACCAGGGCGAGCGCGAGGTGGGCGAGCGGCGCGAGGTCCCCGGAGGCGCCCACGGAGCCCTGCTGAGGGATCCACGGCACCAGGCCCCGGTTCAGGAGCTCGAGAAGACGGTCGACGACCTCGGGCCGGACGCCGGAGTTCCCTCGGGCGAGCGAGTTCGCCCGCAGGAGGATGAGCCCCCGCACGACGTCCGTCGGGAGCGCCGGACCGGTGCCGCTCGAGTGGCTGCGGACGAGCGAGATCTGGAGCTCGCGCCGTCGCTCGGCCGGGATCGTTTGGTGGGAGAGCCCGCCGAAGCCGGTCGTGACCCCGTAGACGGGACGGTTGGCCGCCACCACGCGCTCGACCGCGCGGCGGCCGGCCGCGACGCCGGCTCGGGCCGACGAGTCGAGCGAGACCCCGCACCCTCCCCGCGCGACCGCCAGGAACTGCTCGAGCGTGAGCGACCGACCGTCGATGGGGAGCGTCTCGGTCATCGCCGAGGCACTCGGCGCCGATGCGACGTTCGGACCAACCCCCGAGCGACCCTAGGCGGGGAGGACCAGCTCGCCGCCGGGCTTCTGCATCGACGGCACCCGGCGCGTCTTCGCGCCCTTGGCCTGCCAGAAGACCTCGGCGAACTCCTGGACGAGCTTGAGCAGCTCCTGGGCGTCGGCGATGTTGGTCCCCTGGCGGGTCTTCGACGCCTGCTTCATGACCTTCCAGACGAGGTCGTGGACCTGCGGGAACTTCGCGGCGTGCTCCGGCGTGAAGAAGTCGCCCCAGATGACCCGGACCTCGCTCTTGACGCGCTCGGAGTGGGCCTCCTTGACGGCGGTGTACCGCGCGAGCTTCGCGAACGACTCCTTGCGCTCCTCGGGCTTCGCGTCCGCGGCGGGGGGGGTGAGCTCGCCGATCAGCTGGTCCATCCGGATGACCGTGAGGGCGGCGATCTGGGCCTCGTGCGGGTCGTAAATACCGCAGGGGATGTCGCAGTGCGCATACACTGCTCGGGGAGGGATCACGGCGTCGAGGACACGTTCCAGTAGGCCGGGGGACGCACGGTCGGCGGACATGCCCCCGCGAGCCCCGCGAGTCGGATAAAGATGCCGGGAGAGCGGCCGCCGGCGGACGCCGCGGCGGGGCCCCTCCGAGCTCGCACGGCGAGCCTGCTGCACCGGCGCCGGGTGGAGGTCTTTGACGAGAGCATGCTCCCCACCCTTCGGCCCGGGGACCGGCTCCTCGTCGACACGGCGGCCTACCGGGACCGGCCGCCGGCGGTCGGGGAAATCGTCGTCCTCGTGGACCCCGAGCAGCCGTCCCGCTGGCTCGTGAAGCGGGTGGCACGGGTCGTGGCATCGGCCGGCACCGTGGACGTGCGCGGCGATGCGAGCGAGACCGCCCGCGACAGCCGACGGTTCGGGGCGGTTCCCGCCCGCTCCCTGATCGGACGCGTCTACCGGGTGTACTTCCCGCCCGAGCGTCGACGCGATCTCTGAGCGCTCGCGGGTCCGTCACGGAACTCGCAAGGCTTATCCGATGAGTGAAATTCCCACATCGATGTCCGCCCCCGGTTCCTCCACCGCCCCCACTGCGCCGACCGCCCCCTCGACCGGCTACGCGACCGCCGTCTGGGTGGTCGTGGTGATCGTGGTCGCGGCCGCGTTGGGCGGCGTGGGGTTCTACGCGGGCTACGAGTACCGAGGCTCGCCCGCCGCCAACCCGGGCGTGACCGAGAACACCACGCTGTCGATCCTCGGGGCCGGGACCCTGACCGACACCTTCCCGCAGGTCGCGAGCGCGCTGGTCAACGAGACCCCCGGGATCACCGCCCCGCTCGCGGCGCAGACCTACGAGGGTTCGCTCGACGTCACGACCGCGATCACCCCCCCGATGGAGGAGAAGACGGACGTCGCCGCGCTCGCGGACTTCCGCCTCGCCCCGCAGCTCCTCGAGCCGAACTACGCGACCTACGAGATCGTATTCGCCCAGACCCAGGAGGTCCTGATCTACAACTCGAGCCTTGCGGCGTTCTCGGGCGTCAACGCCTCGAACTGGGGCCAGAAGCTCGTCGCGGACGTAAGCACGTCCGGCAACGCCCCCTTCGGGGTCTGGAACGCATCCACCGACCCGAACGGCTACAACGAGATCTTCAGCATGATGCTCCAGGGCCAGCTCTACAACAGCACCCCGGACGTCAGCGCGGTGTACGGTCACTTCTACTCCGGCGCGCCGGGGCAGTACGCGACCCCGAACCCCGCCACGACCCGGATCGAGAAGGAGTCCCAGGCCGCCCTCCTGGTCAACAAGGGCGTCGTCTCGGCCGTCATCACCTACAAGGCGGTCGCGGTCCAGAACCACCTCCCCTACGTCCTCCTCAACCCGATCGTCGGGCTGGGGGCGAACAACTCGACCGCGCTGTCCGATTACGCGAAGCTCTCGACGAAGATCATCTCGTCCACGGGGTCGCTGACCTCGGTCGTACCGGCCCCGATCCTCTTCGCGGTGACGATCCCTTCGAACGCCCCGAACCCCTCCCTCGGCGCCCTGTTCGTCCACCTCCTCCTCTCTCCGCAGGGGAGCGCGATCCTCTCCGAGGGCGGGGCGTGGACCCCCATCTTCCCCGGGTGGAGCGACCACCCGTCCGCGGTGCCCGGGCTCTTGGCACCGGACGTCACCGCTCTGCCGGCGTGGGCCAGTCCGTTCGTCTCATGAACCGGGAGGCCGAGGGCGCCTCGACCCCTCGACGCCGCTCCCGCGGACGCCCGTGGCTCGTGCTCCAGCTCGTGCTCTCGGGCTCGCTGCTGCTCCTCTTCCTCCTCCCGATCTACGCCCTCTTCACCTACGCCCCGCCCTCCGAGATCCTCAGCGCCGCCTCCAACCAGACGGTGGACACCGCGATCTGGCTGACCTTCTTCGCCTCCGGCATCGCGGTGCTGGCCGCGGTCGTCTTCGCGATCCCGCTCGGCTACCTCCTCGCCCGACGGGCCTTCCGGGGGCGCAGCCTGGTCGAGTCGGTCGTCTCCCTGCCCATCGTCGTCCCGCACCTGCTGGTCGGGCTCGGGTTGTTCTTCCTGGTGATCCCGGGAAGCCCGCTGTACCGGTTCACGACCGCGATCGGGTTCCCGGTCTACGACACGATCTGGGGGGTCGTGCTCGTGATGGTGTTCGTGAGCGCCCCGTACACCGTGTTGGCCGCCGACCTCTCCTTCCGCGCGATCGACGCCCGGGTGATCGAGGCCTCCCGGGCCCTCGGCGCAGGTCCCGCGACCGCCTTCCTGACCGTCTCCCTCCCGCTGGCCCTGCGCGGGATCGTCGCCGGCCTGCTTCTCACCTGGGCCCGGGCGGTGAGCGAGATCGGGGGGATCCTCATCCTCGCCTACACCGTCTATCCCGGCGGTCCGTACAACGGGCCCGTGACCTCGACGCTCAGCGTCCTCGTCTACAACCTGTTCCAGGCCGGCGACCTCTCCGCGGCGGCGGCGGTGAGCTCGGTCTTCCTGCTGATCGCCTTCGTCCTGTTCGTCGTCGTGCGGCTCGGGGAGCGCTCCGGGTGGGTCCCCTGGCGCCGCGGGGAGCTCGCCCCGTGACGAGCTGGAGCGTCGAGGGCCTCGAGACGACGCTCGACCATTTCCGTCTCGGTCCGGTCGACCTCGCCCTCGCCCCGGGGCACGTCACCGCCGTGCTCGGGAGCTCCGGGGCCGGCAAGACGACGCTCCTCCGGAGCCTCGCCGGGTTCCTCCCGGCGCGTCGGGGCCGCCTCCTCCGCGACGGGGTCGACGTGACCGACCTTCCGCCGGAGCAGCGCCGCCTCGGCTACGTCCCGCAGGGGCTCGGCCTGTTCCCCCACCGGACTGTGGAGCGGAACGTGAGCTACCCGCTCGAGGTCCGGGGCCGCCTCGACGCGCGGGTCCGGGCCCGGGAGCTCCTCGAACGCTTCGGGCTCACCCCGCTGATGCACCGCCACCCGGCCCGGCTGAGCGGGGGAGAGCTCGAGCGGGTGGCGCTCGCGCGCGCGCTGGCGGCCGAGCCCGAGCTCATCCTCTGGGACGAGCCGTGGCAGGCGCTCGACGTCGAGGCGCGCCACGAGCTCGGGTTTGTGTTCGAGGAGCTCCGGGAGACCGAACAGGTCCCGGTCGTGGTCGTGACGCACGACCCGTCGCTCGCCTTCTCGGTCGCGGACACCTTCCTCGTCCTCCGCGGCGGGAAGGTGGGCCTCACGACCGACGCCGCGAGCCTCCTCGCCCACCCGACCGACCCCTTCACGGCCCGGTTCGTCGGCTTCGAGAACGTCTACGACCTCCCGACGCTCCGGGGCGCTCCCCCCGGCTCGCTCGCCGCTTGGCTCGCCCCGCGATCGGGACCCGAGGGGGTCGCCTTCCCCCGACCGGTCCTTTCCCCCGGGAGCGGCTCGCGCGGAGCGTGGACGGGCCTCGTGCGCAGCGTCCATCCGACGCCGGAAGGCCTCGCGCTGACGGTGCGGGTCGACCCGCTCCTGGTCGCGCTCCGGCTCCCGCCCCCCCTCGGCACCGGGGCGCCGTCGGTGGGGGCGACGGTGGCGTTCGACGTAGAGGAGAAGAGCGTCCACGCCCTGGGATGACCGCCACGTCCGACCTCTCGAGCCCTCCCCGGCGCCACGCGAACCTCGTCACGAGCGCGGACCTCGAGCTGCTGCGCTCGCTCGCCCAGCAGCGCTCGGTCGTCGAGGCGAGCCGCCGCCTCGGGATGTCGCGCGACCGGGCAGTCTACCGGCTCGCCCGCCTCGCCCGCGCGTTCGGCGGTCCGGTGGTCCGGGGCACCCGCGGGGGCGCCGGGCACGGCGGCACCCTCCTCACCCCCCTCGGCGACCGGGTCGCGCGGGGAGGGTTCGACTCGGTCGAGCTGATCGACGCGCGCCCGCTCACGCCGACCACGCCCGCCAACCTGCTGCGGGGCGTCTACCGGCGGTTCCCGAACCCGGAGGTCCGGGTCGGACGCTCGCTGCGGCTCCGCGTCGCCTTCCCGGCCGAGGACGGGGAGACGGTCTCGATGCTGCTCGACCCCGAGACGGTGGTCGTCGCGCGCCGCCGCTTCCCGTCGAGCGCGCGGAACGTGCTGCGCGGCACGGTCGAGTCGCTGCACCGGACGAAGGGAACCCCGGCCGTCACCCTCGTCGCCCGGTGCTCGGGCACGAGGCTCCGGGTCGCGCTCACCGACGAGCCGGTCCGCCAGCTCGGCCTCCGCCGGGGGGTGCCGCTCCTGCTGTACGTCAAGGCGACAGCGCTCCGCCGGGTCGAGGGAGCGGGGGCCCCTACTCGCGGATCCCCTCGGTCGTGAGCGAGAAGACCGCCTCCCCCTCGGGGAGGTTCGGCGAGTCGATCAGTCGGGCGATGCGCCGGGGTGGCTTCGACTTCCGCAGGTAGACCCGGTACGTCGCCGCGTGCGCGACGATGTTCCCGCCGATCGGGCGGGTCGGGTCCCCGAACAGGATGTCGGGCCGGGCGGAGACCTGATTCGTCACGACGATCGACGCGTTGTAGGTGTCGCCGAATCGGAGGAGCTCGTGGAGGTGCTTGTTGAGGAGCTGCTGGCGCGGGGCGAGCTCCGCCCGGCCGAGGTACTCCGCCCGGAAGTGGGCGGTGAGCGAGTCGACGACCAGGAGGCGGATCGGCTTGTCCCGGGCGAGCTCCTGGGCCTTCTGCACGAGGAGCATCTGGTGGTTCGAGTTGAACGCGCGGGCGACGTGGATCCGCGCGAGCGCCTCGGTCGGGTCGAGGCCGCTCCCCTTCGCCATGTCGACGACCCGCTCGGGGCGGAACGTGCTCTCCGTGTCGATGTAGACGACCTCCCCCGAGAGGCCGCCCTGGGCGGGAGGGAGCTGGACGTTGACGGCGATCTGGTGGGCGAGCTGGGTCTTGCCGCTGCCGAACTCCCCGCTGAACTCGGTGATCGCCTGGGTCTCGACGCCGCCGCCCAGGAGCTCGTCCAGCGATTTGGCGCCGGTCGTGATCCGGCCGAGCTTCTTGCGGCGCTCGAGCAGCGAGGTCCCGCTCTCGAACCCCCCGACGTCGGCCTTCCGACGGGCCTCGGCGATGATCTTCTGCGCGGTCGCGGTCCCGATCTCGGCCGCCTCGGCGACGTCGCCCGGGGAGGCGACGGCGAGCTCCATCAGGTCCGTGTAGCCGGCCTCGCGGAGCTTCTCGGCCGTCGTGCTCCCGATCCCGGGGAGGTCCTCGAGGGAGAGCTCGCGTTTCGGCTCGGGCGGGGCGTCGGGGGCCGGGGCTCGGGCCGGTGGTTTGGACGGCACGTCCGGGTCGACGGTCCGGCGAGGGATAAGGGTAGGGGAGGGGTCGCGGAACGGTGGAAGGTGCGGCCTACCCGGGAGGGTTCGCCGGGACGAACGGCTGGCCCGTGAGCCGCTGGTAGACGGTCGTGTAGAGCCGGCTCACCTCGTCGACGAGGAGCGGGGGGAGCGGCGGGATGGGGGGCTCCTCCGCGTGGGCCGCCCGGGCCTTCGTGAGCGCGTCGTAGTAGCCGGTGGAGCGGTAGTGCTGCCGGACGAACTCCTTCGAGAAGTCGACATGCCGCCCGCGGTCGTAGGCGGCCTTGTCCCAGAACCGGTCCTCGTCCGCCGTGCCGAACGTGTCGACGAGCCGCAGCGTGCCCTCGGAATCGACCCCGAACTCCTTCTTGCCGTCGACGTGGATCAGGCCGCGCGGACCGATCTCGGTCTGGATCGCGGCGTCGACCTTGAGCGCGGTCTCGCGGATCCGCTCGAGGTCGGAGCGCTCGATCGCGGCGATCTCGAGGGCCTCCTCCGTCGTCAGGAGGCGGTCCACCGGCTCGAGCTTGGTCGTCACCTCGAAGTGCGGTTCGGGCAGCGGCACCCCGTACTCGAGCGGCCGGCCGGCCGGGAACCCGAGGTCGGCGGCCGAGACCTTCCCCGCCTGGACCCGGTCCCACATGGAACCGGCGAGGTAGTACCGCACGATCACCTCGAGCGGGACGAGGTAGTTCTTCGGGTGGGGGCCGAGGGAGCGCGGGTTCGGGAGGACCCGGACCCGCTGGACCCGCATCGACGTCGGCCCCGAGAGCCGGAGGAAGTGGTGGGGCACGCCGATCCCGGAGCAGGTCGCGAACCAGAAGGCGGCGGTCCGGTTGAGCGTCTCCCCCTTGTGCGGGATCGAGCTCGGGATGTGCTTGTCGAAGACCGAGATGTCGTCCGTGAAGCGGAACTCGAGCTCGGTCGGGGAGACCTCGTAGACCTCCTTCACCTTCCCCCGTCGCAGGTACTTCGGGGCCGGGGCGGCCCCGGGGGTCGCGAGCTGGGCCATCGGGGCTCGAAAAAGGCCGGACCGCTTAACGTTGCGGGGAGAGCGGCGCTAGAGCGAGCGCGCCTGGCGGACGATGATCGGCCGGAACCCTCGCTTGGCGTAGAACCGGCTCGCGATCTCGTTCTGGGAGGGGAACTCCGCGATCACGACCGCCGCCCCCTTCGCCTTCAGCGCGGCGGTCGTCTCCTTGAGGAGGTACTCGCCGACCCCGTGGCGGCGGTAGAGGGGGAGCAGGTAGATCTCGAGGATGACCCCCTCGACCGGGGGCGAGTAGAACGGCCGCTCGCGGATGACCGCGAGGACGAGCCCGACGACCTTGTCCTTGTCCGCTCCGACCCCTTCGGCGGCGAGGACGACGGCCTTCGGGTCCGCGATGCTCGTCTTCAGGACCTCCCGGGCCTGGCCCTCCGCGTCGTCCCGGACCCGCAGCAACGGGTCGAACTCCTCGTTGAGCCGTTTCAGCCGGACGAGGAGGGGGACGAGGGCCGGGATGTCCGTCGGCTTCGCCGGGCGGAGGTGGACCGGCATCGAGTGCGGCTCGCCGGCCCCCGGGGCGGACCCCTCCCCGGCCGCCGTCACGAGCTCCCTCCGGGCACGACGGCGCGGGCCCGAGGCATCTTGGGAGTGAGGCGGGAGCGGAGCAGCGCCCGCACGAGGCGGGCGGAGCGTCCCATCCGCACGCGGGCCCGCTCGAGATATTCGTCGTGGGTGAGTCGGTGGCGGGCGAGGCCCTTCGCGACGGCCGCGTCCGCCGCCGCCGCCGCCACGTGGGGGAAGACCTCGGTCTCCTCCATGGTCGGCAGGAGGTGCGTGGCGGAGAGCCCGCGGTCCTCGGCGTGGCGCGCGAGCTCGCGGGCGGCCGCGAGGACGACCTCGTCCGGGATCGAGCGGGCGCGGGCGTCCAGCACCCCGCGGAAGACCGCCGGGAAGATCAGGGAGTTGTTGACCTGGTTCGGGAAGTCCGAGCGCCCGGTCGCCACGATCGCCGCGCCGGCGGCGGTCGCCGCGTCCGGCCAGATCTCCGGTACCGGGTTGGCGAGCGCGAAGACGATCGGCCCCGGGGCCATCCGGCGGAGGTGCTCGCCGCGGACCGTGTTCGGGTCCGGCGTGGAGGCCGCCAACAGGACATCCGCCCCCTCCAGCGCCGCCGCGAGGTCCCCCGAGCGGCCGCCGCCGTTGGTCTTGAGGGCGATCCGGAACTTCCACGGGTTGTGGAGCTCGAGCTCGTCCAGGTCGGGGCGGTCGGCGTGGAGGACCCCCTTCTGGTCGACGAGGGTCAGCTTGCGGGGGTCGTGCCCGAGCGCGAGGAGGAGCCGGGCGGTCGCGATGTTCGCGGCGCCGGCGCCCAGGAGGACGGTCCGGGTCTCCCGGACGTTGCGGTGCGTGAGCGTGAGCGCGTTGAGGAGGCCGGCGATCGTCGCGGCGGCCGTGCCGAGCTGGTCGTCGTGCCAGACCGGGATCGGAAGGCGGCGCTGGAGCTCCTCGAGGATCCCGAAGCACTTCGGGGAGGCGATGTCCTCGAGGTTGACCCCGCCGAACGCGGGCGCGAGCCGCTCGACGGTGGCGATCAGCTCGTCCGGAGAGCGGGTCCGGATCGGGAGAGGCACCGCGTCGACCCCGCCGAGCCACTTGAACAGGAGCGCCTTGCCTTCCATCACGGGGAGCGCGGCCTCCGGCCCGATGTCCCCGAGCCCCAGCACGCGCGAGCCGTCCGTCACGATGGCGATCGTGTTCCAGCGGCCGGTGAGCTCGAACGACTCGTCCGGGTCGGCCTGGATCGTTCGGGAGACCTCCGCCACCCCCGGGGTGTACCACAGGGCGAAGTCCCGGAGCGACCGGACGGGCACCTTGGGGACCGTCTCGACCTTGCCCGCGTAGAATCGGGAGAGCTCGACCGCGCGCCGGCCCAGCTCCTCGGTCGCCCCCTCCCGCCGGGCCGCGGCGCGGTCCCCCCGACGGGCCCGGCGGGACGCCCGGCCGGCGTCGACCGGTGCGGAGGCGCTCTGAGCCATCGGGGGATTCACCGAGGGGGCCGTAATTAATGCTTTGCTGAAGACGTGCGGCGGGTTCGGCAATTGACGGTCGGGTGCACGATGTACCGTCGCCCGCGCGAACGGCACCGACTCCGCTCTCTATGTAGCCCCACGTCCCTACGAGAGGGCGGACCATGAGCTCCTCCTCGGAGGCGTTGCCCCATCCGTTCGTTCGTCCACCGCGTCGGGGGGCGGTGCCGCTGGTCGGTCCGAAGGAGCTGGCCGGGCTCCTCGCCTCGGACGACCCGCCGCTCCTGGTCGACGTCCGCCCCGAGCGGGAACGACGCATCGCCCGACTGCCGGGCGACCGCGGGATCCCGCTCGAGCAGCTCGGGGTTTCCCTCCCCAGCCTCGGCCGTGAGCGGGCGATCGTGACGTACGACCATCTTGGGTTCCGGGCGCGCGAGGCCGCCGAGTTCCTCCTCGCCCACGGCTACCCCCGCGTCGCCGCCCTCGAAGGGGGGGTGGACGAGTACGCCCGGCTGGTCGACCCGGGGCTCGCCCGGTACCTGCCGGACTTCGTGAGCCAGGGCCTGTGGCTGCGTCAGGTCCCCCGGCCCGACACCGGTTGCCTCAGCTACCTGGTCGGGGACCCGCAGGAGCGGACCGCGGTCATCGTCGACCCGGGGTTTGATCCGGCGCCGTACTTCGTCCTGCTGCGCGAGGGGGACTGGAAGCTCGTCGGGATCGTGGAGACCCACACCCACGCCGACCACCTCGCCGGTCACGCCCGGCTCCACACGGCGACCGGCGCTCCGATCTACACCGGCCACCGGGCTCCCGCCGCCTATCCCCACCACCCGCTCGCCGAGGGGGACGTCGTCCCGTTCGGCGGGGAGCACCTCGAGGTCCTCGAGACACCGGGCCACACGCGCGACCACCTCACCCTCCGCCTGCGGGACAAGGTGTTCACGGGCGACACCCTCCTCCTCGGCTCGTGCGGCCGCACCGACCTGGGCGACGGGTCGCCCGAGCAGCTGTACGAGAGCCTGACCGAGAAGCTCCTGCGGCTGCCCGGTGAGACCGAGGTGTACCCCGCGCACTACGGCCCGCACCACGCCCTCCCCGACCGGTACGTCTCGACGCTCGGGTTCGAGCGCCTCACGAACGAGGCGCTGACCCAGGGCTCGCCCGAGGCGTTCGTCCGGTACATGACCGTGGGGTGGCCGCCGAAGCCCACGGACTTCGACCGGATCGTCGCGGCCAACCTGGCCGAATAGCCCGGCGTCGGCCTACCCGGGGAGCGGGGCGGAGAGAACCTCCGGGCCCCGCGCGGTCACGAGCACCGTGTGCTCGGCCTGGGCGACCAGACCGTGGCCCCGCTCGAGGAAGACCGGGTAGCTCTGCACGATGCGGCGCGCGCGACGAACCGTCTCGCGCTCCGACGGGGTGACCCAACGGACGGTGAACGGCAGGGTGCGGAACCGGGCGAAGAGGCCCGCGAGCACCGGGTCGGCGCCTCCGGGGTCGGCGCGGAACCGCTGGATGTTGCCGAAGGGGCCGTTGTCGATGTGCCCGACCCCGTTGGTGGCGAACGGCTCGATCGCGATCACCTCGCCTTCGGCGAGCGTGTCGGTCGTGCGTCCGGGGACGTTCGGGATCGACTTCCCCGCGTGCAGGAGGTACCGTTCGATCGAGTGGCCCGTCAGGTCTTCCACGGGTTTAAGGCCCCGGGCCCGGATCGCCTGGGCGATCGCCCGGCTGATGTCGTCGACGGGGCCGCCGGCGCGCACCTGGGCGATGCCGTCCCGCAGCGCCTCGCGCGCCGCGCGGACCAGGTTCTCGTGCCGGTGGGTCCCTCCGACCTCGACCGTGTCGGCGGTGTCGGCGACCGCGCCGTCGAGGTGGGCCCCGACGTCGACCTTGACGAGGTCGCCCGCGACGAACACCTCCCGGTCCTCGGGGTCGGGCGTGTAGTGGGCGGCCTCCACGTTCCGGGAGAGGTTCGCCGGGAACGCCGGCTGCGCCCCGCCCCGGCGGATCTCGGCCTCGATCGCCTCGGCGACGTCCCGGCGCTTCGCGCCCGGCACGACCAGTCGGAGCCCGAGCTCGCGGGCCCGGGAGGCGATCCGTCCGGCCTCTCGCCACCGCTCCAGCTCGTCGGGGGATGGGGTCACCGTCACCTCCGGACGGCTCGGGGGCGGGGGCCGCGCAGGTCCACGAGGGTCGACGGGCGCCCGCTCGGGGCGGGGAGCCCGGCGAGATAGACCGCGACCCGACTGCCGAACGTGCGACGGGCGGCGGCCGTCGACCGGCACGGGGGCTCTCCGTGGCGGTTGGCGCTCGTCGCCACGACCGGGCCGACCCGGCGGGCGAGCTCCCGGGCGACCGGGTGGTCGGGCACCCGGACCGCGAGGCCTCCCCGCGACGGGAGGACCGAGGGGGACAGGTACCGGCGGGCGTGAGCGGAGGGGGCCAGCAGTACCGTGTACGGTCCGGGAAGGTGGCGGCGGACCCACCGCCGGGCGACCGGGCTCAGCTCGGCCCACCGCTCGAGCTCCTCGACCGAGCTGACCGCGACCGAGAGGGGCTGGCCGGCGGGGCGCCCCTTGAGCGCCTCGAGTCGGGCGACGGCGCGGCGGTCGGTCGCCCGGGCCCCGAGCCCGTACAGGGTGTCGGTCGGGTACACCACGGCCCGGCCGGCCGCGAGCGCGCGCGCCGCCTCGGCGAGCCGCGCGACCATCTCCCTAGAAGTACTCCTCACCCACCCGAGAGTAGGCCTGGTACTCGTCGGGCGTGAAGTAGAGGGCGAGCTCCCGCGCCGCCGCCTCCGGGGAATCGGAGGCGTGGACGAGGTTGGGGGTGAGGCCGAGGGCCCAATCGCCCCGGATCGTCCCCGGGGCCGCGAGCTGGGGGTTGGTCGCCCCGAGGAGCAGCCGGACGACCGAGATGGCGGAGCGCCCCTCGAGCGCGAGGGCCAGGACCGGGCCCGAGGTGATGTGTTGGATCAGGGCGGCGTAGAAGACCTTGCCTTCGTGCTCGACGTAGTGGCGCTGCGCGAGCTCGGGGGTGACCCGGAGCATCTTGGCGGCCACGACCTTGAGCCCCTTGGACTCGAGCCGACCGACGATCGCCCCGACGAGCCCCCGGCGCACGCCGTCCGTCTTCACCAGCACCAGGGTGCGCTCGACGCTCCCTTCCGGCATCGAGTGCGCCCGAGTCGCGGGGGGAGTAAAGCTTTCCCGGCGGAGGCGCACCGTCGCTCGGCCTCTCGCTTTATCCCCGGCCGCTGTCGGACGGGGGATGGCTCCGCCCTCGCGCCGCCGCGCCGAGATCGCCCGACTCGTCCGGACGTTCGACCGGTCGGCCGCCGCCTACGAGCGGGGGCGTCCGGGGTACCCTCCCGAGGCGGTCCGCTTCCTCCAGAGGGAGTTCGGGCTCGGGCGCGGCTCAACGGTCGTCGAGCTAGGGAGCGGCACCGGCAAGTTCACCCGCGCGCTGCGAGCGACGCGCGCCGCGGTGGTCGCGGTCGAACCCCTCGAGGGGATGCGGCGGGAGTTCCGACGCCAGGTGCCGGACGTGCTGGTCCTCCCCGGCCGCGCCGAGGAGATCCCGGTGCCGGACGGCTTCGCCGACGCGGTGTTCGCTGCCCAGGCCTTCCACTGGTTCCAGGGGACCGCGGCGGTCCGCGAGATCGCCCGGGTCCTTCGTCCGGGCGGCGGGCTCGGGCTCGTGTGGAACAACCGCGACACCCACCTTCCCTGGACCCGAGAGGTCAACCGGCTCTTCGACCGGTACGGCGCGCGCCGTGCCTACCGCGGCGGGAACCTCTGGGGCCCGCTCCGGCGAGCCGGCTCGCCGTTCCTCCGCCCGAGGAAACGCGTCTTCCGGCACGAGCAGCGCACCACCCCGTCCGAGGTCCGGGACCGGGTGCTCTCGGTCAGCGTCATCCAGGCACGGGGGCCGCGGGTCCGCCGCGAGGTGGTCGCCCGCCTCCGGGAGATCCTCGCCGCCGACCCCGCGACGCGGGGCCGCCGGTCGCTCACGATGCCGTACGAGACCGACGTCTACTACACCCACCTGCGTCGCCGTCGCTAGACCGCCCGCGCGTCGCAGACCTCGTTCCACCGGCACCCGGCGCACTTCGCGACGGACGGGCTCGCGCGGCCGTCGTACGGGCGGTCAACCTCGTCGCGCAGCGCGAGGAGCTCCTCCCGGGCGCTCCGGTTCCAGGGGACCCGGAACTCGCCGCCGTCCCCGTACCGGAGGATCCCGTAGGGAGGCGCTGTCCCGAGGTCCTCCTCGACGAGGAGACAGTAAGCCCACACCTGGACCCGGTGGGACCGGGGCGGCCCACGACGTGGGGCGATGCGGCTCTTCACCTCCACGGGGACGAACCGCCCGTCCGGCAGGCGGCGGAGCTCGTCCGGCCGGCCGACCAGGCCGAACCGCTCGGAGCGGAGGAGCCGCCCCCGCCCGGGGGCATCGTCCACGCTCACGAGCGCTCCGTACCGCCCCTCGCGTCGGCGGGTCCCGAGCGCCCGAGCGCCCGCGGCGACCGCGAGGAGCCCGACCACGACCGCCCCGAGGGCGACCAGGGTCAGAGGAGCAACCACAGGAGCCCCCCGACCACCGCCGCCGCGCCGGCCACGACGATCAGCCAGTACGTCGGCCCCCGCTCCGCGCGGAGCCGGGTGGCGCGCAGGGTCCGGGCGTGGTACCTCGTCCCGGCCTCGGCGCGACGGAGCGCCTCCGGGCTTGGCCCGCCGGCCGGCGGATGGTGGCGGTACCAGTGCGCGCGGGGGCAGAACGCGTAGTCGGCGAGCTCGGACGGAGAAGTGGCCCCCGCCCCGGTCGGTGCCATCGCGCCCCCCGAGCGGGCCCGGAGGGTCTTACCGATTCGCTTCGAGGTGAGAGGTGGGGGCGGCGACGATCACGTCTCGGACTTCGCGGGCGTCTCCGGGGCCGGCTTCTTGGCCCGGGCCCGGGGTCTGGGTTTCTTCTCCGCCTCACCGCCGGCCGCAGGGGGTGCTCCGCTCGTCGGAGGCGCCCGATGCGGCGCCTTCTTCTCCGCGGGGGTCGCGGTGGCCGCTGCCGGGGCCGCATGTTCCGGGGCCGGTGCGACGGGCGGGCTCGGGCGCTCGACCGGCGGCGCCGCCGCCTTCGGGGCGCGCGCCTTCGGCGCCGGCTTCACGGGCCCGGTCGCCGCGGGGCGGGCGGCGGCGCGGGAGGCCTCGCTCGATCGGTCGGCCGCCCGCTTCAGCGCGTGCGCGCGGGTCCACTTCAGGTGGTGGCCGACTCGTCCGAGGTGCAGCTGCTGCTTGCGGCAGGAGGAGTTGTCGAAGTGGAAGACGGTCCCGTCGCGCTTGACGAACATCATCCCCGTGCCGGGTTCGATCTCGGCGGCACAGAAGGAGCACTGACGCTTGACGACCATGAGGACCCCTCAGCGAACGGAGAGCTTCCGCGCTTCCCGCGCCGTCTCCCGGAGGATGAGCACGTCCCCGAGGCGGATCGGCCCGGCGACGTTGCGCGTGATGATCTTGCCGCGGTCGCGGCCCGCGAGGACCCGGACCTTGACCTGGGTCGCCTCCCCCGCCATGCCGGTCCGGCCGACCAGCTCGACGACTTCGGCCGGCGAGCCCTTGTCCTCTGCCACGGTCGCCCCCTCCCGCCCCGCTCCGCTACTTCTTCAGGTTCGGGAACTGGCCCGCGATCTCGTCCAGGAGCCCTTTGGCCTCTCCGGGCTCGACGATCGCGACGCTCGCCGCGGACTTCGACAGGCCGGCGGACTGGCCGAGGCGCTGCTTCTTGGGTACGTACAGGTAGGGGATGCGCTTCTCCTCGCAGAGCATCGGGATGTGGACGAGGATCTCCACCGGGTCGACGTCCTCGGCCATCACGACGAGCTTGGCTTCGGAGCGCTCGCTCGACTTCGTGACCTCGTTGGTCCCGACGCGGACCTTGCCGGTCTCGCTCGCCACCTGGACGAGCTGCAGGGCCTTGTCGGCGAGGTCGCTCGGGGTCTCGAATCGCACGTAGATCGGTCGCGCCATGGTTCCTCGCGTCAGCGGAACCCCCGAAGCGGGGGGTCCTCGGCTCACGGGTGGGGCACTGGGTAGGGCCCTCGATATTTAAGCGTGCTCGCGCGCCCCAGCGTCGGGTTCGGATGGGGCGGCGGCGGAGGCGAACGACGCGGGCCCGAGCGCCGGGTGGGCGGCGAAGTACTCTCGGGCCGGGGCGAGCCGCCGGTCGAGGGATTCGACGACCGCGGCCTTGAGGTCCTGGGGGTGAACGTGGCCGGCGCGCCAGGCCTCCAGGAACGCCGCCTCGGTCTCGAACGTGACCGGCCCGCCGTGCTTCGCCGCGCGCGGGACCTCCAGGCGCCCCTCCCACGGGAAGACGATGTACCGGACGACCTCGACGACCGGGTTCCCCTCGACCTCCTTCGCCGGGCAGAAGGCGCCGGCGACCCGCGCCGCGATTGTCGCCCGGTCGGCGGGGATCGGGATCCCGGTCTCGGGGGCCGACTTCGACATCTTGCGCTCGACCTCCCCTTCGGCCGGGTCCATCCGGCCGCCCCCCTTCAGGGAGGAGAGGAGCGGCGTGTGGACCGCGACCGGGACGCCCCAGCCGTAGTGGTGGGCGACCTCGCGGGCGAGCACGTGGGCCCGCCGCTGGTCCATGCCGGCGTAGGCGAGGTCGACCGGGAGCTCGAAGATGTCGGCGGCCTGCATCGCCGGGTAGAACATCTTCGAGGTGTCGAGCGAACCCTCCTCCTCCGAACGGCCGAGGACCGACATCGCCCGCTTGGAGCGGGCGACGCTCGTGACCTTCGCAACGCGCACGACCCGGGCCCAGTACTCCGCCGAGCCGACCAGCTCGTGCGCCCACCGGTACCGGACGTGCGCCGGGTCCGCGTCCAGGGCGGTGAAGCCGGCCTCCATGTACCGACCGCTCGCCTGGATCCGGGCGAGGTCCCCGCCGAGCTTGTCGTTGATCCACGCGTGCCAGTCCGCGAGGAACACCGTGACGTCGCACCCGGCCTGGACGAGGTCGAGGATCTTGCGCGCGGTGATCAGGTGGGCGACCGTGAGGACCCCCGACGGCTCGAACCCGATGTAGGCGCGCGGGCGGTCGTGGGTCGAGAACAACGTGCGAAGGTCCTCGGGGGTGAGCACCTCGGCGGTGTGGCGGGTGACCCACTCCAGGCGCTCTTCGAGGTCCACGGGCCGGGAGGAGGCGGCTCGGTATTTATGGAATGGTCGCGGGCGCCCGAGGGGGCGGGCGGTGTTCGGGAGATATATTAAGCCCCCCAGCGCGCTAGTTGCACCCCCGAGTGGTCATGGACGATACGGCGGCGCGTGCTCCTGCGGTGAGCCTGTCGGCTCCCGCGTCGGCCGCCCTCGCTTCCGCGCTGGGGATCTCCCGGGAGGCGGCGGAGACGCTGGTCCGGGCCGGCCACCCTTCCCCCGAGGCGGTCGCCAAGCTGTCGGACGTCGAGCTCCGCGAGGCGGGCCTGTCGCCCGCCGAGATCGCCCGGGTCCGGCTTCCCCGCTCCACGACCCCGGCCGCGGACTCCGAGCAGATCGTCGAGAAGTGGGTCGGGACGATCCGTCGGCCCGAGAAGAGCCGCAAGCACCGGGTCACGGTCGCTCCCAAGGAGTCGACCGAGGTGCTCCGCAAGTGGGTCGGCGGGGACGACCGGGCGATGGAGGACTGGATCCGCTCCTCGGAGGAGGTCCGGCCGGTCGCGCCGGCGGCTCCGGCGCCCACCCCCGGACCGAGTGCACCGGCCCCGTCCGCCCCCGTGACGGTCGGGCCGCTGGACGCCGCGGTCCTGGAACGCGAGGAGACCGTCGTGAAGTGGCTCACCGGACTTCTCGACCGGGTGAAATCCGACCAGTTCGACCCGGCCACCCTCATCCAAGAATCCCAAGACCTTCACCGGCAGCTGTTCGACGAACGGGGCCGGCGCAAGCAGCTCGAGGACGAGATCGAGCACGTCAAGCGCGGCTCGATCGCCGTCATCAAGTACGTCCGCTCTCACGAGGCGAAGGAGAAGGAGGCGGCCGTCCGCGCCAAGGAGGACGAGGTCGCCGAGCTCAAGCTGAGGCTCCTCGCGCTCCAGGGAGCGGAGGGGGGCCGCCCGGCCCCGGCCGGCGCTCCGGCCCCCCCGGCACCCGGGGTCTCTCCCCGTGCGGCGGCGGACGCGGCCGAGAAGGTCGCCCGCGAGGTCGACGCCCGGCTGCGGGAGGAGTTCGCGAACCGCGAGCACGAGTACATCGAGCGGGAGACCGAGCTCCGCCGACGGATCGTCCAGCTCGAGGGGGACGTGCGGAACCTTCGGGCCGAGACCGAACGCGGTCGGGACCGGGCGGAGATGCTCGCCGGCGCCCCGGCGAACGTCGCCGAGGAGGTGCGCAAGCGCTTGGAGGAGGTCGACTCCCGGGAGAAGGACCTCGTCGCCCGGGAGAACGCCCTCCGCACCCGGTTCGAGGAGATCCGCATCCAGACCGACGAGATGGAGCGCCGCCGCTCCCCGCTCGAGTTCAAGGAGCGGGAGCTCGGGGTCTACGAGGAGCGGCTCTCCACCCGCAAGCAGGCGCTCGACCTGGAGGCGCGCCGCCTCGAGGAGATGCGTCGCGAGATCGCGGCGACGGGCAGCGCCAGCGCCTCCGACGAGGCCCGGCGCGTCGATGACCTGCGGCACCAGCTCACCCAGAAGGAGGAGGAGCTGCGCTCGCGCGAGTCCGCCCTGCGGGAGCGGATGGTCGAGCTCGAGAAGCTCGCGGGCAAGGCCGCCGAGGCCGAAGCGGACCAGATGCACCGGGAGGCCGTCGCCGACGTCCAGGAGGCCAAGGTGAAGAGCGGGGTCCGCCGGCTCGACGACCTCGTCTACGGAGGGTTCCCGGTCGGGGCCCAGATCCTCGTCAACGGCCCGGCGCACACCGGCAAGGACACCCTCGCCCGGATCTTCTCGGCGGAGGGGCTCAAGCTCGGCATCCCGTCGATCTGGGTCGTCACCGACAAGACCTGGGCGCAGGTGAAGGAGGACCTCACCGCGCTCTTCCCCGGCTACCCGGAGGCCGAGAAGAACGGGATGGTCCGCTACGTCGACATGTACTCCCGGAGCGTCGGGTCGACGCAATCCGGCCCAGGGGTTCGGCTCCTCTCGTCGACCGACAAGGCGGTCCTCGAGCAGCTCGCCTCCACGGTGAACGGCTTCTCCGAGGAGCTGAAGGCGCGCTACCCCAGCTACCGCCTCATCTTCGAGTCGGTCTCCACCGTCACCGCCTACCTCGATACCGCGGCGACCTTCCGGTTCCTCCAGCCGTTCGTCGGTCGCCGGAAGATCGACGGGGCCGCCGCCTACTACGTCCTCGAGACGGGGATGCACTCCGACGCGGACCTCGAGACCCTCGAGCACATGGTCGACGGCTCGATCAACCTGAAGGTGGAGCAGCTGAAGACGTTCCTTGCAGTCCGCGGCGTCGGGGAGGCCCAGTCGCGCGCGTGGATCGGCTACACGTTCACCAAGCGCTCGCTCAACCTCGGCTCGTTCAGCCTCGACCATATCCGCTGAGGCGCCCGCTCCTTCGCGGCGCGCCGCGGCCCCGACCGGGGCTGTCGGGCGACACCGGGTCGGCCGTTCCGGGCCCTGCGGGGCGTGGACCAACCGCTATGTAGGAGTCCCGACCTCCTCTCGCCGCTAGGCTGGACCGGGGGGTTGGGCGTCCCCTTACACACCGAAACCGTCCTTAGCGGGGGTGACAGGCAGGAGCGACGTTCGAGCGGGTTTCGCGTCCCACATTACCTCGTAGACGTCCTGTTCCGCCGGGCCGCGGGCGCCGCGATGGGCACTCGGAGGAGCGCTCTAGCGGCTATCCATCACGGGAACCGGGTCAGGTCCTGACGGGAGCAGCCTTACCGTGACTCGTAGACGCTGGCGGGTCCACGGGACCGAGGGGTAGGTGGGGTCTCCGTGAGGCCCACTCGGACGGCAATCCTGCTGGCCTAGCACCGCGGGTGCCCCGGAAGGGGCCCCGGCGGGCGCGGTCGACCGAGGCCCTCAGCCGTCCGGCGCCGCGCAGTTTAAGTACCGGGGGGTAGCGTTTCTGCTTGCTTTCCGCTGATGCATAGCTACGTCGACCTGTTTTTCGCGCCGGAGGGGACCTCGCCGCTCGACGTCTCCGAACGGCTCCGCAAGCACACCGGCCTATCGTTCATCATCGGTCCCCACGACCTCGCCTTCGAGTGGAGGACGATGGAGGAGTTCCGAGACCACCTCGCGAAGATCCACGCGGCCCTCCAGGGCACCGGGGTCCTGTACCGGGTCGAGACGGTGCCGGACGAGCCCGCCTTCGTCGACCCGGTCCCCTGGCCGCCCCCGATCAGCCGGGGCCCGACCCCCCACCCGGGGTACTAGTACCCCCACCCCCCCGTTTCCACTGGAACCGGGGCCTACCAGCCTTCGCTCGCCGGGTCGACCCCGTCCCGCTCGACGGCGGCCCGAACGGCCGGGGGAAGCTCCTTCTTGGTCCCTGCGGCGTAGTCGAAGGTGACGATCACTGTCCTCCCCCGCGCGGTGACGACGTGGGTGTTCGCGGCCGTGAACCGGTAGAGCAGGGTGAAGCTGGTACGACCGGCGGGACGGGCCGGAGCGACCTCGCCGAGGAGCTCGGCACCGTACTCGACCGGTGCGAGGTACCGGCACGCAGCCTCGGCGATGATGATGTCGATCCGGCTCGGGTCCCGGGTACCGAGGATCGGGAGGTAGTAGTCGCACCGCAGGGTCTCCATGTAGGGAAAGTAGGCGGCGTGGTTGAGGTGGTTCTGCACGTCGATGTCGTGGTACGGAACGTAGAAGCGGCGCTGGACCGGCCAGGCGGTGGACGGGGCGTCGACGGTCGGCACGGGCCGTGGAGCGGCACGCTCCATATATGGGTTCGACGGGGTGCCCGGACCGCCGAGCGCTCGCTCGGCGGCGAGACGGCGTCATGCACTCCGGGAGAGAGAGTTCCACAGGAAATGGGGGGGTGGGGGTCCCGGCCCCGACACCGGGCGAGATGGCCGCCACGGTCACGCGCCTGCGGGCCACGGTCCGCCACCACTCCGCCCGGTTCGAGCAGGCGATCCCGCTGATCGCGAGCGAGAACCTCCTCTCCCCGTACGCCAAGGAGTTCCTGATCAGCGACCTCCACTCCCGCTACGCCGAGGGGCTCCCCGGCGAGCGGTACTACGAGGGGAACGAGGACGTCGACACGATCGAGCGGACCTGCCTCGAGCTGGCCCGTCGCCTCTTCCGCTGCTCGTTCGCCGACGTTCGGCCGACCTCGGGGACCGTCGCGAACCTCGCGGTCCTCAAGGCGCTCACGGAGCCCGGGGACCTGGTCGGGACGAGCCGTCTAGCGGACGGGGCCCACATCTCGAGCGCGGGGTTCGGGGCCTTCGGCCTCCGCGGGGTCAAGCCGGTCTACTACGCGTGGGACCCCGAGCGGATGACGATCGACGTTCCGCGGACGCGGGAGATCTTGCGCGCGGTCCGTCCGAAGACGTGCCTCTTCGGCCTCTCGCTGTTCCTCTTCCCGATGCCGATCGACGAGCTGCGTCCGACCCTCGAGGAGATCGGCGCGCGCGGGTGGTACGACGGGGCCCACGTCCTCGGGCTGATCGCCGGAGGCGAGTTCCAGGACCCGCTCCGGGAGGGGTGCACGGTGATCACCGCCTCCACCCACAAGACGCTCCCCGGCCCCCAGCACGGGATCATCCTCGCCCAGACCGACGAGCCCGAGCTGGCGAAGAAGCTCGAGAGCGGCGCCTTCCCCGGCGTCACGAGCAACCACCACCTCCACGCGATGGCGGCGCTGGCGGTCAGCCTCGCCGAGCACCTCGAGTTCGGACGCGAGTACGCCCGGGCGACGGTCGCCAACGCCCGCGCCCTCGGCCAGGCGCTCCACGACCGCGGGTTCGACGTCCTCGCCCCGAACCTCGGCTTCACGCGCTCCCACACGATCGCCGTCCGCGTCGAGAAGGAGGGGGGCGGGGAGGCGGTCGCCCGCCGGCTCGCCGACGTCGGGGTCATCACGAACAAGAACCTCCTGCCCGGGGACCGGAGCCCGAAGCATCCGGGCGGGGTCCGCCTCGGGACGCCCGAGGTGACCCGGGTCGGGATGGGCGAGCGCGAGATGGGTCGGATCGCCGGGCTGTTCGACGACCTCCTCCACCGCGGGAAGGACCCGGCCGACGTGGCGCGCGACGCCGCGGAGCTCAAGCGCGGGTTCACCACGCTGAAGTACTGCTTCGGCGCCGGCGAGGCCGGCTACCGGTACTACGACCTGGTCGGACGCGACCCGGCCTAGCGGGACCCTTCCGGATCCGGCCGCTCCGCCTCGGGCTCGTGCGTCAGCTCCTCCCGAGCCCGGGTCGCCGCGGCGAGCGCCTCCTCGTCGAGGAGTATGTGCGCGGGCCCGAGGGCGGGGCCGGCGAGGCAGAACCGGGCGACCCCGTCCGGGCCGGTCCGCGCCCCGAGCGTCCCGTCGGCGACGAGGGAGGCCACCCAGTCGGGGATCTCCGCGGGCGGGCTCGTGCCGGTCCACGCCGCCTCGATGAGCGCGAGGTCGGCGACCCCCGCTCGCTCGACGGCCGCGATCACCCGGTCCCGCCCCTCGACGAAGTGGTGCAGCTCCTCCTCCGAGAGCTCCCCTCCGCGTCCCGCCCGCCGGCGTCGGACGGCCCCGATGACCCCGACGAGCGCCGCTCCGCCGACGGAGAGGCCGAGCACCCACCACGCGGCCAACCCCGCTCCCAAGGAGCCGGTCGGGGCCGCCGGGATCGAGAGGGGGCCGAGGAGGAGCCCGCCGAGCGGGGTCAGCACCTCGAGGGAGCCGCGTCCCGGCCCCGGCGCACTGAAGTTGACCCACACCCCCGCCGTCCCGTTGGCCTCCGCGAGTACGGGGACGACCGCCTCCTCCGAGAAGCTCCCACTCGAGAGGTCGACGTCCACCGCCGTCCCCCACGCCGGGTTCCCGAACTCGTCCTCGATGTGCCACAGGGTGCGGTTGGTGCGCTCGCCCGGCACGACCACCTCCGGGTCGAAGAGGTGGAGATGGGCGAGGTCGGGGCCGACATACACGGTCAGCGGCGGCGGCGCCGTCAGGCCGCTGAGCCCCCCGAGCCGGAGGGTCCAGGCCTGCGCGTCGGGGATTGCGACCGACAGGTTGAGACGCCCCTGGTCCCACGCCGCGGTCGGCACCTGGAAGGCTCCGGGGGCGCTCGACGGCAGCGGCCCGACCCCGGAGGCGTTGACCCAGGCGGTCGGCGGGGCGATACCGTTCGGTCCGCTCACGGAGATTTCCGCGGAGGAGGCGAACGTCACGGCCGGCGCCCCGGCCGAGTCGAACGCGGCCCAGGTCAGCTCGACGGGGCCCCCGGCCCGCACCGGGTCGGGCGGGGGGAGGACGACCGCGGTGACGGAGAAGGCGGGGTCGGCCCCGACCGAGACGACGGTCGAGCGTTCGACCGGGGTGCCGAGGCCGTCCACGACCGTGAGGGAGAGGAGGACCGACCCGGCGGCCGGAGGGACCCAGGTCAACTCGAGCGGGCCGTCGCTCCGGGCGGTCCCCGTCGCGACGGAACCGGGGACATCGGAGACGTTCCACCAGAACCGGCCCGGCAGGAAGCCTCCCGTGAGGTTGGCCGAGAAGTTGACCGTCTCGCCGCCGAGGACCGGCCCCGAGGCGACGGCGATCGAGGCGAGCGCCAAGGGAGCCGCGACGCCGACGGTCACGCCGAGGGAGGAGTTCCTGCCGCTCGCGTCCTCGGCCCAGACGGCGGCGCGGTAGGTACCCGCCGAGGCGTAGGTCGGTCGGAACGTCCACGAGGGCCCCGGGGTCGACGCGCAGAGCGTCGTCCCGTTCCCCGGGTCGAGGCAGGCACCCTGGTAGGGCGACGTCCCCGTTCCGCTGAGCGCGCTCACCCGGACGGTGATCGGCTGCCCGGCGTAGCCGAGCGGGGCGCTCGGCACCACCTCGAGGGCCGGCGCCGGGTCGACCGTGATGGGCGCGAGGGTCGCGGTGGCCGTCGAGTAGCCGTCGGAGACGACGACCTCCGGAGCCCCGACCCCGGGGTCCGGATACGCGAGGTCGGCCGAGCAGGTGAGGAGCTCCGCCGTCGGCCCGTTCGATTCGGAGGAGCAGGTGAGCGGGGCGGCGGAGAGTCCGAGCCCCGGGAGCGCGACCGCGGTGTACGGATAGCCCGGGGCGCCGGAGGCGGTGAGGGAGACCGCGACGCTCCCCCCGACGTCCAGCTCGCTCCGGTTCTCGTTCGTCGCGAGGATCGAGGTCGCAACCGCCTCGAGCGAGAGGTTGGTCGGACCGGCCGCGAACGTCGTGTTCCCGACGGTGAGATGCGCCCGGACGGAGAGGTCCCCGAGCCCGGCGCCGTCGGCCGACGTGAGGGTCACCGAGGAGCCGTTCGGGGCCCCGACGAACCGCCAGCCGGCCCCGCTCAAGCTCCAGGTGTACTCCGGGGTCCCGAGGCTCGCGCTCCCGTTCCCGGTCAGGGGCTCGGCGACGACCGTCTCCGTCGCGGTCGGGCTGTAGGCCTCCACCGGGCCGCCCGGGTCGAGCCCGACGGAGGCGAGCTCCGCGACCAGCGCGACGGAGACCGAGTCGCCCGTCACGGTCGTCGACGGTTGGTATCCGGCCGGAGGGGCGAGCGCCGGGCCGACCTGGAGCGGGCCGAACGGCCCGGAGACGACCGAGCACTCCCCGGTTTCCCGGTCGCACCCGTCGGACGGCACGGTCAGTTGGATCCCGAAGGCCCCCTCCGGACCGGTGGTGACGTCGTGGGTCACGCTCGTGCACGAGACGGAGACGATCGCCCCCGTGTCGTTGAGGACAGTGGTCTCGTAGGCGTAGGTGAACTGCAGGGAAACGTTGGCGAGGTCCGAGGCGGGAAGGGGTCCGCCCTCGAACGTCAGAGCGCCGGAGTACGACGAGTCGAGGGACGCCCCGAGGCATCCCGCGCCCAACGGCGCCGAGGTCCCCCCCGCGTGGGCCCCGGTGGGGGCGACGAGCGGGCCCGAGAGGAGGAAGAGCAGGGCGACGGCGAACGAGCCGACGCACGACGCCCGCGACCACCGTGGGACGGCCATCCCGGCTCCGTCCGTTCGCCCGAAGGCGAGGGGCGTCCGGCGAGAGGAGTCCTCGGGCTTAATCGTATCCCCAGGGTCGGAGCCCGTGAACGGTGCGGCGCACCGCTCTTACCGCGCGACGGATGAACCGACCGTGAGCGCCCCGACGCGAACCTCCGTCGCGCCGCCCCGGCTCGCTTCCCTGTCGGCCACGCGGCGGCAGCTCGAGCACTCCTCCCGCTCGCAGGTCTTCGCCCGGGACGGGAGCCGTCTCTTGCGGGCCTGGGGGTCTCCCGAGCGTCCGTGGGTGCTCGCGGTCGAGCCCCGGGCGAAGCGGTGGGCGGTCGAGGCGTGGGGCGCGGACGCGCGCACCGCGCGGGCGGCGGCACGGGCCCTCTTCTCCCTCGACCATCCGATCGAGCAGTTCTACCGGCTCGTGCGAAGAGAGCCGTCCCTTGCCGGGACCGACCGGCGGTTCCGCGGACTTCGACTGCCGCGCGACGCGAACCTCTACGAGTCGCTCCTCCACGCCGTAATCGGCCAGCAACTGTCGGTGCCGGCGGCTCTGTCGATCCAGCGACGCCTGTTCGAGGCGACGGCCTCGGTGCTCGAGGCGGACGGGGTCGAGGTCCCGTGCGTTCCCTCGCCCACCGCCCTTCGGGCGCTGGGGGACGACGGGTTGCGTGGGGTCGGTCTCAGCGGCGCGAAGACCCGGGCCCTCCTCGGGCTGACGACCCCGTCGACCCGCGCCGTGCTCGACTGGCCCGGCTGGGCGACCGCCCCGGTGGAGGAGGCGGTGGCCCGGCTGGTCGGGCTCTACGGCGTCGGCCGATGGACCGCCGAGAACGCTCTCTTGCGCGGCACGGGACGGGTCGACGTGTTCGTGGCGGGGGACCTCGGGATCCGGGCGGCGCTGGCCGAGTACGGGGTGCTTCCCCGGAGCGCGGCGGAGGCGGAGGCGAGGGCGTGGGCGGCGCGATGGTACCCCGGGTGGGGGAGTTACGCGACCCTCTACCTGTGGCGCCGCCTGGGTGCGGACCGCCGCGCGCGGACCGGCTAGCCCGACGGGGTCGCGAGGGGGAATCGGGCGAGCACGCGATGCTCGGCGCCGCTGGCGTGGCGCCGGCTCTCCACGAGGTCGACCTCAGCGACCTGGAAACGGGTGGGAGGAGGGGCGGAGGTCCTTCCGTCCAGGAGCGCGCGGGCTTCGGCGGAGTCCGCGGCCGACCGCACGCGGAACAGCGTAAGGTGGGGAACATACCGGCTCGGGTCCGCCGGGACCCCGACCGCGCTCGTGGCCCGGTGGACGTCCAGCGCGAGTTGCACGAGCTCCTCCCGCCCCGAGCTGACTCCCCGCCACACCACCCGCGGGTGGATTCGAGACGGAAAGGCGTCCACGCCCTCGACGGTCACGTCGAACGCCGGCCGCGCGAGCGCGACCGGAGCGAGAACCCTTTCCAGCGGTTCGATCTGGTCCGCGTCGATCTCACCGAGGAACTGAAGGGTGAGGTGTTCGAGGGCGTGGGGGGCCGAAGCCGGTCCGGTGGGGTCCGGCACGGGGACGGCGATGAACGCCCGCACCGCCCGCCGAGCGCGGCGCTCGGTTTAGGGGTTGGGGGGCGCCCCGCTCGGGCCGAGGGTCCAGACCTGCGCGCGGTCCGGGCCGAGCTGCATCGCCCGGAGCGTCCGGCGGACCCGATCGGCCCGCCGGGCATCCCCGACCACGAACACGACGAAGGCACCGCGCGCGTGGGCCTTCGCCCACCCGTGGCGGATCCGCTCCGCCCGCAGGGCGCCCGAGACCTCGGCCTCGACGTGGACGTCCCGGCCCCCGAAGAACCGCCAGGCCCAGCCCGACCTCGCGCGGTCGATCCGCTCCGCCAGGAGGGCGGGAGGGTCGCCGCCCGTCGGGCGCCCCAGCTGTCGGAAGAGCGCGTCGGGGAGGGTGGTGTCGAACCGCCCCTGCCGCAGGATCTCGAGGAGGTAGCCGCGGCGCGCGAAGAGCCGGAACGCCCGGATCAGCAGGGCGCGGTGGTCGGCGGTCTCGCGGCTCGCGCCGGTGTTGCGCCCGAGTCCCAGGCGTCGCTCGCCGGCCGACGTCAGGCGCACGCCGCTCGAGGTGACCTCCAGCTCCGGGCCGCGCAGGAGGCTGGTCCAGGCGAGTTCGGCCTGCTCCGCCGGCGCCGGCTCGCCCGGGAGCCCACCGGCGGCGGAGACGACCTCCCCCACCGCGAGCCGGTGACCGGACTCTTCGGCGGCCAGCACCGCGAGGAGGAGCCGTTCGACGAGGAGCTCGTCCGGCACGAGCTCCTCCTCCCGGGTCATCGCGTCGAACTCGCGTCGGGTCGCGTCGAGCGCCGCCTTCCAGGCGGGGGCGGGGTCCTCGGGCCGTCGCTCGACGCACTCCACCGGCACGAGTCCGGCCGCGTCGGACCCCAGCGTGACTCCGGCCCCCACCGGAAGGCCGGGGAGGATCGCCGCAGCGGCCGACGGGGCCAGACCGACCCAAGGTCCGACGCTCGCCGCGGTGGCCGCGGGCATCCGGAAGGTGACGAACGTGCCGACCGCCCCGGCGGCCGCTCCCCGTACCTCGGGGGCCAACCGGTCCGGGTACTGGGTCGCCACGAGGGCTTCGACTCCGAACTTTCGACCCTCGGCCAGCAGTTCGGCGACCATGCGAGGGGCGAGGCTCTGTACCTCGTCCAGCACGACGAGGACGGGACGGGGAAGGGCCCGGAGCTCCGAGCGCGCGGCCAGGCCGAGGTAGAGCCGACCGAGCAGAAGGGTCCCCGCGAAGGTCGAGCTCTCGGGGCCGAGGGCCGCGAGCGGAAGCCGGACCAGGAGCGCCCGTCCCTGGGCCAGCAACGCTTCCACCTCCAGTCCGCCGTCCGGGGGGGCGAGAAGGTCGACCAGCCCCGGGACGAGCACGACCTTGGAGAGCCGGGTCGCCGCCGACCAGAGGAACTCGGGGTCCCGCCGCAGGATCGGTCCGAGTTCGTCGAGAAAGCGGGCCGTGGCGGGGTGGCGGGTAGCGAGGCGGGCGGCCTCCCGACGGTCCGGGTCGGTGAGGAGGGCGTAGAGGTCGACCAGGGACCCCCGGCGCTCGAGCACGAGGCGGGCGAACGTGTCGAAGATCCGCTCGAGACGGAACCCCCAGGCGAGCTCGGAGCCGTCCGGGCTCAGCCGCTTCACCGCGGCGACGAAGTGGGCGGCCGCTCGGTCGACGGAAGCTTCGCCTCCCGCGAGTCCCGCCACCCCGGGGAACGGACGGGCGCTCGCATCGATCGCCACGACCCGGGCGCGGTCCGCGGCGTCGAGGCGCTCCACGACCTGGGGAGCGAGGTCCCCGTGCAGGTCGAGCACGACCACCCCCTGGCCCTCGGAGATCGCCCGGGCGGCGCGGGCCGCCAGGAACGTCGTCTTCCCCGCCCCCGACGCCCCGAAGACGACCGCGTGCGCTCCGGAGGGAGGGGTCCGTTCCCGAAAGTCTCCGAGGCCGACCTCGGCCGTGAGGTGACAGCCTTCGGTGAACGGCTGCCAAGCTCCCGGCGGGACCGACCGGAGGCCGCCCCGGCGCCAATCCCCGAGTCGCCACGGACGCACCCAGACCACGTCCGCCGGGGTCCGGGTCGCCCTCGTCCAGTCGGAGAGGACCCGGGCCGCGGCCAAATCCGCGACCTGCCCCAGCTTCCGCGCGTCCCCCGCGACGACCCGGAAGCGGGTCGTAACGTCGAGCGGTCCGCCGCGGCGACGTAGCCAGAACGTCTGCACGCCGACCCAGGCACCGAGGCCGGCGAACGGTTCGAGGGAGACGAGTTCGGGCGGGACCGGTCCGTCGGCGCGACCGTCTTCCGTCGGGAGAGGGCGCGGGCAGACCACTCCCAGCCGTCCCGGCCCGCCCGACGGAGGCTCCAGCGGGGGCGGCACCGGTCGCGGCTCGAGGCGGACCGACCCCGCGGCCGGCGCGGTCCGCAGCGAGGCGACGAGCGTCTCGGGCCGGACGGTGACGCACGGCACGGGGTCCGAGGAGGAGGCCTCAAAGACCGCCCCGGCCGGAGGGCGGCCGGCGGCCAGCGCGGCGGCGAGGGCCCGGTACCACCGCAACCGACCGGGGTAGGGGCCCTCCGGTCGGACCGTGGCGACGTCAGAGCGGGCCACGCGTTCCCTCGACCGCGCGCTGGACGAGCGCGGCGATCTCGGCCTCCAGCTCCGGGAGGCGGTTGAGCCGGGCGAACGTCCGCAGGACGTGGGTCGAGACCGCGCGCGGCACCGCCCGGTCGACCTCCCACAGCCGGACCTGCCAGAGGAGGCGCCCGTCCGGCAGCTGGTAGAGCCGGGCGCGCGGCAGGTACGGGCCGCCCAGGGGGAGGCGCACTTCGCCCACCAGCCCCGGTGCGTGGGTCATTCGGCGACGAACGGGTTCGGGAAGAACGGGTTCCGAGAGCGAACGCACTGCGTTCAACCTTCCACGAATCCTCCCTCCCGCCGGCGGGCCGACGGACGGAGGGCGGTGGTCGAAGTCCGCGGGACGCGAACGTCCCGTCACCGCTCCTCGAGGGCCCGCCCCCGCGGCCGGACCGCCGTGGGGCGCGAGGAGGCGGAGGTCCGGCGGAGGCCGGGAAGACGGCCGGTCGGGGCGTAGGGACCTCGCCCGGGCGAGCGCTCCGACCGGTCCGGCGGAGCGTACGCTCGGGGAGGCGGCGCCGAGGAGCCCTTACTCGCTCGGGGCGACGCGCCCGATCAGACGGTAGGGCGCAAGTACGGCTCGGAGGGGTCCCGTCCAGCCGAAGGCCGGAGGGGCGTCCGGGTCTCTCGCGCCGGGGGTCGAGGGCCCTGGGCGTCGTGCGACGTCGAAACTCGCGGTCGGGTCAGTCGGTCCGAGGGGAGTGAGGACGGAGGGGACGACGGGGGACCCATGGGTGTTCACGGCCCCAACGAGGTCGCTCACGACCCCTCCGGTCCCCGAGGTGAACGATGAACGGTGAAGTCGCCGTTACGCGGGAAAGAAGGACGGGTTGTGGGGGAGTCCCTCGCACGCCTGGGACGCGGTGCATCGTCCCCTTGCGGCGATGTTGAGGGACCCCTCCCGGGGTGGTTGTACGTTCTCCAGCCGTTCCCCCGCTATTTAGGGCGGGACGGAGAGAGGGGGAAACGCCCCCTCGGGGGAGCGTTCCATCCCGTGCGGGTCGTCCGGCTACCGGCTGCGGGGCGTGCCGGACTCGGCGAGGACGACCCGGGGAAGTTCTCCCTGGATCGTCGGAGGCCGCCGGGCGGCGGCGGTCCCGCGGGCGGTCGCCTGATGGCGGGAGAGGACCCACCGCTCGCCCCAGGCCCGCAGCTCGCGGGCGGCGGGCGCGAGGCCGAGTCCCATCTCGGTGAGCGAGTAGACGACCTGGAACGGCCGGGTGCTGACGACCGTGCGCTGGACGACGCCCTGGCTCTCGAGGAACTTGAGGGTCGCGCTGAGCGTTTTGGCGTTCAGGTGCGAGTTCGACTTCAGGATCTCACTGAACCGCTGGGGACCGTCGAGCAGGCGGTGCACGATCGCCAGCCGCCACTCCGTGCCGATCACTCCGATGGCGGCGAGGACGGGGCACAGGCCGCGGTGACCGGAGCTGTCGCAGTCGTCGGAGGCGGTCACGGGGAGCGGGCCGGTGTGTCGGGGACGTGTCGGGTCCATGGGAGGCACTCGGTAGAGAAGGGACGCGAGGGGATTTATAGTTACCGTGTGAAAGTAAGTGGCGTAGGGTAACTCAAGCGCGTGGCGGGCAGCCTCCGAGCGCGCGCGCCCGCGGGCGTACGTTTTCTCCGCGCCGGTGCCTCCGGACGCATGGCCCTGCGACGCCGGGAGGTCGAGCTCACGGTCGAGCGAGCGCTCGCCGGCTCCCCCGAGGGGGGCCGCGTCCGGCTCTCGGCCCGGTTCGAGCCGTCGGGCGAGGGGAGCCCGACCCCGAAGGAGCTCGGGGAGGCCCTCGACCAGTTGCGCGCAGACCTCGATGCGCTGGTCGGCCCCCCGCTCGCCGCGGCCGGGATCGCTCGGCCGGACCGGGAGCTCTCCGAGCTCGTGAGCGCCTACCGGCCTCGCCAGCGGGAGCTGGTCGACCTCCTGCGCGACGAGGGCGAGATCACGTCGGCGGAGCACGCGCGCCTGGTGGAGTACCTGACGGCGGGAGCCCCGACGCCCCGACCGGAACCCCCCGCCCGCCCGTCGTTCGAGGACCAGCCGATCGCGGCCGCGCCGGTCCTTGCCGAGCGGGGGGGCGAGGGCGCGCGGCCGGTCCCCGAGCTTCTCCGCACCTATCAGATCGAGACCCTGAAGCAGGCGGGCGCCGTCCGGGCCCGTCGGCAGATCTCCTTCTCGGAGTACATGGCCCTGAAGCGGCATTTCGAGGGGCCGAGCTCGGAAAGGTCCGTCTCGACGCCGGCTCCCTAGGGCCGGTCGGGTGGTCCGGCCCGCGCGGCAACGCTCCCCGACCTCACCGCGGGTCGGTGGAGCCGGGGAGGGCGCAGAGCGCTAGCGCGAGCAAGCCGACGTCCGTGATCCCGGTGTGCATCGGGAGCCCGCGGGCCCGGCCCACGGGGACCGGGGTCCGCGAGTCGGTCGGCGGGCCGAAGATCGCGGCGGGAGGGAACGCGGAGGAGCCGAGCGCCCCCACCGTGCGGGCGAGCGTGACGCTCATCTCCCGACGTCGGGCGAGCTCGCGCGCCCGCGTCAAGAACGCCGCGAGCGCGGGCCCCTCGTCGACCCCCTCGGGGAGCCCGAGGGTGGTCATCGCCAGGACCGCGACGCCCTTCGTCCGGCTGCTCGACGTCAGGTTCTCCGCGGCGACCAGCTCCTCGGCCTTCGCCATGAACCGTTCGGCCCCGAGTTCGGGCGGCTCGCGCATCTGCAGGAAGCCGAGGCGGCTCGTCCAGCCCCGGTCGAACGTCGAGTCGGCCGCGGCGCGCAGGGCGTCGGAGGGCGCCGCGACCACGACCGGGCGCGCGACGCTCGGAGGGATCACCACCTCCCCGGTCGTGCCCGCGAGACGCGCCGCGAGGGCGGGGGAGAGCCGGGGAGAAAGACCGACCCGCTCGAGGACGCTCCGCGCCTCGTCGCGCTCGGCCGGGAGCACGGGGTCGACCGGTCCTCCTCCCACCGAGCGCGGTCCGTCGCCGCGGTCGATCACGAAGGTGGCGGTGTCGGAACGCCCGCAGGCGGCCCCGAGGCGTCCCCCCACGCCGCCCTCCCCTAGGGTGCGCCCGAGGAGCTCGAGCTCTCGGCCCGTGGCGCCGGCCGCGCCGGCCGCCTCGAAGAGGTGACCGAACTCCTCCGGCGACACCCCGGCGGGAGGGACCGAGATCGCCCCTAACGCGCCCGGGGAGACCAGGAGGAGGAACAGGTCCTGGGGTCCGAGCCCTTCGGCGATCTCCGTGACGGCCCGAACGACCCCCTCCGCGCCCCGAAACCCGGGAAGCCCGAGAGGGACCGCCTCGCCGCGGAAGGGGATCTCCTCCGGCACCGGATCCGGTCCCGCGAGATACCCCTGGGTCAGGCGGTCGCCGATCGCGTGGAGGGCCCCGAGGGCCATCGAGTTGGCCGCGTTGCCGAGCGCGACGAAGGCGACCTGGCGGTAGCGCCCGTCGGCGACGAACCGGTTGCCGACCCGCAGCACCCCCTCCTCGCGCCGGAGCGCCGCCCGAACGCACCGGTAGGCGTCCGCTGCCGTGACCGCCGCCTGGTAGGCTCCCCGCGGGACCGGGTCCGGTCCTTTGGGCTCGGGTTCCTCTGGCGGGAACGGCTCCCAGGGGAACTGGCCGATCACGTCCGTGTCATTCGGCGGCGGGGAATACGGTAGCGGGCGCCGCCCGGCCTACCCGAGCTGGAGCCGCTCGGCCGCCGTCGGAGCGCGCGGTCCGAGGAATCGCTCGGGGCCGAACTGCTGCGGGTCGAGGTCCGACGGCCGGTGGAGCACCACGTCGGCGACGCGACGGCTGGCCGCCGGCGCGAGCATGAACCCGTGGCCGCCGAAGCCGTTCGCGTGGACGAACCCCGGCCGTCGGGGGTCCTCCCCGATCACCGGGAGCCCGTCGGGGGTGTCGTCGTAGAACCCCGACCACGCCCTCAGCACGTTGAGAGCCCCGAGCCGCGGGACGAGGGCGGTCAGCGTGCGGGCCATGCGGGGCAGGAAGGCGGTCGAGGTCGACATCCCGCCCACGGTCCCGGACGGGTGGTGCATCGTGACCCCGCCGACGATCTCCCCGCGCATCGTCTGGCTGAAGTAGAGCCCGTCCGAGACCCGCACGACCATCGGGTCGAGGAACGGCCGCATCGGCTCGAGCGCCAGGATCTCGTGCCGCGTCGCGACGTTCGGGACCTCGAGGCCGGCCCGGCGCGCGAACTCACCGGACCAGCCGCCGGCGGCGTTCACGACCTGCGACGCCGCGACCGAACCGGCCGACGTGACGAGCCCGGAGACGTGCCCCTCGTTCGTCGTGACCCCGGTCGCGTCGACCCCGAGGAGGACCTCGACGCCGAGCGCGCGCGCCGCCTCGTAGACGCCCCAGATCGCCGGGAACGGGTACAGCGTCCCGTCGCTCCCGAGGTAGGCGCCCCCCACCGCCGCGCCGGGGGCGATGCCGTCCACGAGACGCGCGACGCCGGACGGGTCCAGGATCCGGGCGTCGAGCCCCTCGGAGCGGACGACCTCCGAGACCGTGCGCAACCGGGCCAGCTCGGCCGGGTTCTCGGCGAGGAAGAGGTAGCCGGACTGGCGGAACCAGATGTTGTAGCCGAACTCCCGGCCGAAGCGACGGTAGGCAGCGACCGACTCCCGCGCGAGCCGGACCGTCGCCCGAGTGTCCCACTGCTGCCGGACGCCCCCGCCGTTGCGCCCGCTCGCCCCCGAGGAGAGGAACCCGCGGTCGACGACCAGGATCGGACCGGCCCCGGCCCGGGCCAGATGGTAGGCCGTGAAGAGGCCCACGATCCCCGCGCCGACGATCGCGACCGCGTAGCGGTCCCGCCGGGGGGCCGTCATGCTCCCTCCGGGGCGGCGACCGCGCTCTCCAGCGCAGCGAGCGCCGCGAGCGGCGTGGGGTGCACCGGCGGACGCTGGGTGATGTAGCCGACCTCGGAAGGCGGGCGACCCTCGCGGAGGGAGAGGACCAGGAGGGCGTCCGGCAGGCAGTAGCGCCCCTGGCAGAGTCCGGTGCCGAGCCCCGAGTACCGCTTCGCGACCTCGACCCCACGGTAGCCCCCGGCCGTCACCGCCTCGAGCTCCTCGAGGAGGATGTCCTCGCACGGGCAGGCGACCCAGCGACCCCTGCGCGCTCGCTTCAGAAGCTCCCGATAGTACCCCTCGAACTCGCCGGGGCCTTCCGCCGGCCGCTCGGTGAGTGTCGGCTCGGCGGGGATCTCCCCGAGGAGCGCGCGGGCGGCCCGCTCCCCGCTCGGATGCGAGGCGGGGCCCAGGGCCCCGGCCACCGAGCCGACCGCGTACACGCCGGGCACCGAGGTCCTCCCGCCGAGGTCGACCTCCGGGAAGTAGGCCCCGGGCTCGGCGCGCCACCGCATGCGGGCGCCGACCTGGAAGAGCGGGGGAACGTTGGGGAGCCGGCGGTGGGCGAGCACGACCGCGTCGCACGCGACCCGGGAGACGGTGCCCGACCCGCGGGCCACCAGCTCCACGGACCGCACCCGGGAGCGGCCGTAGGCCTCGGCCAGCAGCGAGCGAGGGTAGATCGCGACCCCGTTGTCGGAGCAGAGCCGCGCGAGCTCGGGCGGCACGACGCCGGGGGCGACGAGCGCCTCGACCTGCTCCCCGAGGCGCCCGACCACGTCCACGGCCCGGTCCCCGGCCCCGAAGACGACCGCCGCCCGGAAGGGAGGCTTACCGCCCCGGGGGGTCATCGCGAACGCCCCGTCCGCGGTCATCACGCCGGGCCGGTCGTTCGAGCCGAACAGGAGCGAGGCGTCGTAGCTGCCGACCGCGACGACGACGGCCCGGGCGCGGAGGAGGAGTCCCCGAGCCGGTTCCGTGTAGGCGAGCAGCTCGAAGGGGACGCCCGGCCCGGCGCGGGACGGAGGAAGGAAGCTGACGGTGGTCCGGGGAAGGACCTCCGTGCCGGGGATCGGGTCGACCGACCGCGCCCGGTCGACGACGAGCGGCGATCGTCCCGCCGCGACGAGCCGGTCCGCGCACGCCCGGCCGGCCCGCCCCGCCCCGAGGATGACGACGTCGACCGTGCGCACCTCGGCGGGCGCGGCGAGCGCCGCCGCACTCTCCGGAGAAGGGGGAGCGCCGAACCCGGCGAGGCGACGCACGACGACGTGGTAGAGCCGCGTCGCCCAGGCCGGCCGGCGGAACCCGTGCAGGGTGTCCAGTCCGGAACGGAAGACGAGGTCCAGCGCGGCGAGGGCGTCGAAGCGGCGGGACGGCCAGCCGTTCTCGGTCTCCACCCGGTCCCCCTCGAGCGCCTCGTACCGGCACGCCCGGACGTTCGGGCGACCGTTGACCCGCACGAGGCAGTTCGTGCACTGGCCGATCCCGCACAGCGGCGCCCGCGGACGGTGGTAGTGAGGGGAGCGCTGGAGGTTCGGGAGGCCGTCGTGGACCAGCCCCTCCAGCACGCTCTCGCCGGGGCGGGCCGTTCGAGGGTGCCCCTCGAAGGAGAACCGCGGGCCGGCCGGCTCGACCATCCAGGAATCGGCGGGCACCGTCCCCCCGGCTATTTACTCTACGGGTCGCGCCGGTGCCCGGGGCCGAGCCGGACGCGCGCGCGAGCTCCGTAGCCCTGTCGCCCGTAGGGAGCGCTATATAGATGACCGGAGGTCCGCCGGCCGATGCGGGCCAGCGGAGGATTCCATGGACGTCGGATCCAGAAGACCGGCGGCTCGACGTTCATCGTTTCCCTCCCGAAGAATTGGGTGCTCGCCCGAGGGCTCGGGGCCGGGGATGTCCTGTTCTTTACGCCGCGGGCCGACGGCTCGATGACCGTCTTCTCCGAGGCCTCCACCGGGGGCGAAGGAGAGCGTCGGGTCGTCGAGGTCTCGAACGACGACGAGGCGGACCACCTGTTCCGTCGACTGGTCGCCGAGTACATCGCGGGCTATCCGCTCCTGGAGATCCGGACCGACGGGCGCATGAACTCCCGCACGCGCGAGGTGGTGCGGAGCTTCGCGCAACGCATGATCGGTCCCGAGATACTGGAAGAGACGGCCGAGTCGGTCATCCTCCAGGACGTCGTCGGCCCGAACCCGTTGCCGATCCCCTCCGTCATCCGCCGGATGCACCAGATGGTCCGCTCGATGCAGAGCGACGCGATGACCGCCTTTCGCGGGCGGGACGCGTCGATCGCCAAGGACGTCATCGACCGCGACTGGGAGGTCGACCGCCTCCACTGGTTCCTCGAGAAGCAGGTCACGACCGCCCTGCGGGACGCGCGGGTGCTGGCCACGATCGATCTGACGCTCCCGGAGTGCTCGACGTACCTGCTCGCCTCGCGGGTCCTCGAGCGGATCGCCGACCACGCGGTGCGGATCGCCGAGACCGTCTCGATCCTCGGGAAGGAACGCTCCCCCGACCGCTTGGCGGGAGAGCTCGACCGGATGAGCGCCGGCGCGGCCGGGGCGGTCGCGGATGCCCTCGACAGCCTCGAGCGCGGGGACATCCGCAAGGCGAACGCGGTCATCGACGCCGCCCACGACATGACCCGCCACCGCGAGAAGCTGCTCCACGAGATCGCGACCAAGCAGGGACGTCTCGCGGTCGGGCTCGCCTACGTGCTCGAGAGCCTCGAGCGGATCGCCTTCTACGCGAGCGACCTCGCGGAGATCGCGATCGACCGGGCGGTCGAGGTCGCCGGGCGACCGGCGGAGACCGCGACGGCCGTGAAGGTCCCCGCGGCCTAGGGTCGGCGCCCGCGCGGCGCTCGACTCAGCCCAGGACGCCCGCGATCAGGGCGTCGACGTCCGCGGCCCTCGGCACCCGCGGGTTGGCGAGGGCCGCGGGGGAACGGAGCGCCTGGGTCACGATCGCCGACCGTTCGGCCTCGACGCGGTCGACCTTGCCTCCCGCCGCGCGGAGCGTCGTGGGGAAGGGGAGCTGAGGATACAGCCGGCGGAGGCGCTGGCCGAGCCCGACGTCCCCGCGGTCCTCCGGGCCGCGCGTGCGCTCGGCGAGCCGCTCGAGCCGTTCGCGCGCCGACGGGTGGGCGAAGTCGAGCACGCCCGGCAGGAGCAGCCCGAGCAGTCGACCGTAGGGGAGGCCGGAGGGGACCTCGAGGGCCCGGGCGAGGGCGTGCGCGAGACCGCGCTGGGCGTTCGAGGCGGCGAGCCCCGCCGCGGAGGCGGCGTAGTGGAGCGCCGCCGGGGCCTCGGGATCGTCGCTCCACCGGACCGCGTGCGGGAGGCGACGGACCACGGTCGCCGCGGCGTCGAGCGCGAGCGCATCGGACAGCGGGTTCGCCCAGGCCGAGAGGTAGGCCTCGCAGGCGAGGGCGAGGGCCTCGAGGGCCCCGTCGGCCCTCTCGGCCGGCGACCGGGAGGCGGCGAGCGCGGGGTCGAGGAGCGCCCAGTCGGGGATCAGCGAACGGTGGGCGAGCTCCAGCGGGAGCCCCTCCGGGGTCCGCAGGTCGGCGGCCCAGCTGGCCTCGGCGCCGCTGCCGCTGGTCGTTGGGGCCGCGACCAGGAGGAGGTCGGGCGGCGGAAGGTCGAGGATCGGGGGGAGCTCCGTCAGCACGAGCTCCGGGCGGGCCAGGCGCAACCGTACTGCCTTGGCCGCGTCAATCGTCCGGCCGCCTCCGAGCGCGACGAGCGCATCGGGAGGGTGCGCCCGCAGGCGCTCGAACAGCCGGTCGACCTCGTCCAGGTACGGGGCGCGCTCGCTGGCGGTGACGACCTCGACGGCCGTGTCGCACTTCGCTAGCTCTTCGACCAGGCGGCGACCCCCGTCGCGCTGGGCCACGGCGGGGTCCACCAGCATCACGGCCCGACGGACCCCGAGCCCGCTGAGCTGCTCGACGGCCCCGGTGCCCCAGGCAATGCGCGGGGAGAGGAAGAACCCGCTCACGTCGGTCCCGCCTCCCCGGGGGGGATCCGGGCTACGCCCGCGACCCTTCGCGGCATCGGCCGCAGGCTCCGGTCAGCGAGAAGGAGATCCCGTCGACGCTCCATCCCGCGGGGTGCTGCGCGGCGAGCGCGACGAGGAGCTGCCGCTCGGCGTCCTGGAGCTCGAGCCGGGAGATGCGCCCGCAGCTTCGACAGACGATGTGCGAGTGCGGTGGCTCGAGGAGCCCGACCCGCACGACGGGGGGGAGCGGCACCGGCTGGGCCGGGGCCGGCGAACGGGCTGTCCCCGCCCGACGCGGGCGGGGTTTCGGGCGTTGACGAGGCGACATCCCCGACGGCCGACCCCAGTGCGGTATTAAGGAGTCCGTCGGGGCCTCGGAGCGCGCCAGGGGGTTTCGTGGCGGCCGTCCGAGAGGGCCCTTTTGGTCGACTGGGCTCTACGAAACGACTATAATAGGAGGAATCAACCCCCGTGCACGGGTCCGGCGACCGTCGGACCTCGAGGAAGAGGAGCAACGATGACGTTCTTGGATGACCTGACCCTCGTGCTCGACCTGCTCGTCCTGGTCTCCGTCGCGGTGTTCTACACCGGGATGTGGGTCTGGATCGAGATGCGCCGGAATGACCGGGCCCGGGCCTACACCCACCTCCGGGGCGGGGCGCTCCTGCTCGGGGGGCTTGGCGTCATCCTCGGGGCCATCGCGATCTGGGGCGAGTTCACCTGGCCGCTGGCCCTCAACATCGGCTCCGGTGGCTCGAACGTCCTCGCCTCCTACGACCTCCTGTTCTTCGACTCCCTGACCCTGCTCGCGTTCCTCCTCATCGCCTTCGCGGTCGCGGTCCGCCTGCGCCTCCCCACCCACTTCGTCGGCATGATGGGCGTCATCATCGGGCTCGGGATCATTTACTACGGTTACCGGGCTTACACCCTGTCGCTCACCGAGGACCCGCTCGAGACCCTCCTGCTGTACCTCGGCTTCGGTGCGGTCGCCATCGGGACGTACCCGGCGACGCTGTACGTGGACTGGTTCGTGATCGGCCCCGAGGTCCCGAACGTCGACCCCCTCCCCACGGACCCGAAGCCCCGCGAGCCGCTGATGTGGAACATCCTCCTGGGACTGTTCCTGCTGCTGGTCGTCCTCGCGGGCGTCGCGGCCTTGTTCTACGGGTTCGACGCCGCCTGGGCGCACCTCGCGGCTCCCCCGTAGGTCGGAACGGGCGCCGCCCAATCCCCTTGCGCGGGCGGGGTCACCGTACGGTCGGGGCGGGATCGCCCCGAGGGTCCCGGGCTCAGCGGAGGAACCGGTCGGCCACCGCGAGATGGCGGAGCCGGGCGCTCTTCTTCTCCTGGTGGGCCTCCATCCGGCGGAGGATGTTGTCGAGCACCTGGACCGTCTCGACGATGTGGGGCCCCTTGTTCAGCATCACGCACTCGGCCCGCTCCCCCATGGCGGCGTCCGTCACTTCGGCTCGGGTCGGCATGCCGGTCTTCGCGAGGCCGGCGAGCACCTCGGTCGCCCAGACGACGGGAACGTGGGCCGCCTCGCACAGCCAGAGGATCTCCTCCTGCAGTTCGGCCAGCCGCTCGTAGCCGACCTCGACGGCAAGGTCGCCCCGCGCGATCATCACGCCGGTCGGCGGGCCCCGGAGCGCCTCCAGCAGGATCGCCGGCAGCTCCTCGAAGCCGGCCCGGGTCTCGATTTTGAGGATCACCCCGAGCCCGGTCTCCCCGAGGTCGTCGAGCGCCCGGCGCAGGAGCCGGACGTCGGCGGCCGAGCGGACGAACGAGTAGCCGACCAGGTCGGCGTGCTCGGCGACGAAGGGAAGGTGGCGCCGGTCCTCGTCGGTGATCGGGGAGACCCTCAGGTCCGAGTCCGGCAGGTTGATCCCCCGGTCGGCCCTCAGCCGGGCCCCTCCCTCCACCGCCTGCGTGATCCGGACCCGGAGGCCTTCCGGGCCGGTCCGTTCGACGACCCCGCCGATCTTGCCGTCGTCGAACCAGATCCGGTGGCCCGGCTGGGCCGCGGTCAGTACCTCGGGGAGCGTGCAGGGGATGGTGGGCAGGCCACCGGCCGACCACCGGTGCGGGGCTCGGCCGTTCCCCGCGACGACGAAGAGCCGGTCCCCGACCGCGAGGCGGAGGTACGACTCGCGGTGCGGGATCGGCCCCACGGGGGAGGAGACGCGCCGGCCCCCGGGACGTGGGGCCGAGAGCAGCGTCGCTTCCGTCACGTAGGCGGTCTTGGGGACCTCGACCTCGCACGAGTTCCCCCGGCGCCGGACCACCCGCCACCGCCGGTTCGCCCCTCGAGCGTCCGTGAGCGTCACCGTCGACCGGGCCCGGAGGTGGGAAAGCCAAGCGCCGCGCACGAGCAGTTCCGTCTGCACCCCGAGGGGAGCTGGCTCGGGCTGCTCGACCGGTGTGAGCCAGAGCCGTGCGGGCCGCACGACCCGCCCGAACTCGTCGCGCGTGGGCCGGATCTTCTGGACCGCCGAGCCCGGGGGGAGGGGGCGGGTGCGAAGCTTCGGCCCGGCGAGGTCCATCTCGACCCGGCAGGCTCGGCCGAGCTCGCGTTCGGCCCGACGCACGTGCGCGATCATGCGGGCCCACTCCGCCTCCGAGTCGTGGGCGCAGTTGATGCGGACCGCGTCCATCCCCGCGGCGACCAGGTCCCGCACGAGCCGGTAGTCGCTCGCGGCCTCCGTCGGCAGCGTGACCATGATGTGCGTCCGTCGTCCGACGGGGGGAGGACCCAGCAGGCGGCGGGTACGCTGCTCGAGGATCCGTCGACCCTCCGGCGGCGTGAGGGCCGGAGCGGTGGGCGCCGGTCGGGTGGGTGCGGCCCCCGGCTCCTGGAGGTAGGAGAGCACAGACTCGAGGTTGTACAGCGCGTGCCCCTCGGCCCGACCGAGGGAGGAGAGGCCGAGGTCCGCGAGGCGGCGCTGGAGGTGGCGGAGGTCCACCCGGCGCAGCGCCAGGTAGTGCAGCAGGTTGCGCGCGCTCTCCCGACGTGGGCCGAACCCCGCGAGGTCCGCGCTCGACGCGAAGCCGACCATCCGATTCCGCAGGCGTTCCAGCTGGGCGGCCAACCGTCGGTCCGCGACGCGGCTCGGCGGCGGGCTGGAACGGCGTAGCGCCGGGGGGCTCATGGTTCCCCGTGGGTCGGCGGGCTTGAAAGTCCTACCTCAATCCGGATTCACACGGAATCTACTGTCGGGCACCGAAGAAAGGGGATCGACCGGAGAAAGGCCGCGAGGCCGCGGGGGAACCGGCGCGTCGGGCCCCTCCGGCCTCAAGTAGCGCGCCGCCGCTGCCGGTGAGGTGCCCGCCCCCGCTCGCCCCTCCCGTCGGCTCGCTCGGCCCCGGCTGATCGTGCTGGCCGGGCTTCCCGGAGCCGGAAAGTCGACCGTGGCCGCGCTCGTGGCCGACCGACTGGGCGCGGTCTGGCTGCGGGTCGACACCATCGAGGCGTCGATGCTCCGGGCCGGGCTCCCTCGGTCGTTCGAGACCGGACTCGCCGCCTACATCGCCGCCCGGGACATCGCCCTAGAGCAGTTGGGCCTCCGCCGCGATGTGGTCATCGACGCGGTGAACGGGGTGGAGGAGGTCCGACAGATGTGGCGGGAGCTCGCGCGCGAGTGCGCCGCGGACCAGTACGTCCTGGAGGTCGTCTGTCCGGACCCCGCCGAGCACCGTCGGCGAGTGGAGTCGCGTCCCGCGCCGACCCCGCCGCTCCCGGCGCCCACCTGGGAGGAGGTCCTCCACCGGGAGTACCTGCCGTGGCGGGAGCCGACCCTTTCGGTCGACGGCAGACGCTCGTCCGAGGAGAACCTTCGGCGGGTCCGCGCCTACCTCCGCCGCGGCCGCGCCGGCGGGCCGAGCGCCTAGGTGGACTTCGAGGAGGCCGGGTGGTGACCGGGCGTGGGGTCCGCGCCGCGGCGGCTCGAGGCGGTGCGGTCGACGAACTGCTCCTTCTCGGTCGAGCCCTCCATGGCGAGGGTAGTCGTGAGGCCGCCGGAGAGCACCTGCGCGACGTCGTCGAAATACCCCGCGCCGACGAACGACTGGTGCTTGACCGCGGCGTACCCTTCCTCCTCGGCCCGGAACTCCTCCTCCTGGAGGTCGGTGTAGGCCGCCATGCCGGTGCGCGCGTAGCCCTTGGCGAGCTTGAACATCGACAGGTTCACCGCGTGGAAGCCGGCGAGCGTCACGAACTGGAAGCGGTAGCCCATCTCGGCGATCGTGCTCTGGAAGTCGGCGATCACCTCCGGCCGCAGCTTCTTTCTCCAGTTGAACGAGGGCGAGCAGTTGTAGGCGAGGAGCTTGCCGGGGAACTCCCGGTGGACCTCGCGGGCGAACCGCTCCGCCTCCTCCAGGTCCGGCCCCGCCGTCTCGAACCACAGCAGGTCCGCGTAGGGGGCGTAGGCGAGGCCCCGGGCGATTGCCATGTCGAGCCCGCCAGTGATCTGGAAGAACCCCTCCGGGGTCCGCTTCCCCGTCAAGAACGGGGCGTCCCGGGGGTCGATGTCGCTCGTCAGCAGCTTGGCGCTCAGGGCGTCGGTGCGCGCGAGCAGGACGGTCGGGACGTCCAGGATGTCGGCGGCGAGGCGGGCCGCCCACAGCTTCTGGTTGAACTCGCGCGCCGGGACCAGGACCTTGCCGCCCATGTGGCCGCACTTCTTCACCGAGGCGAGCTGGTCCTCGATATGGAGGCCCGCCGTGCCCGCGTCGATCAACGCGCGCGTCAGCTCGAAGACGTTGAGCGTGCCGCCGAAGCCGGCCTCCGCGTCCGCGAGGATCGGGGCATACCAGTAGACGTCGTCCCGTCCGGCGGCGTGCTGCTTCTCGTCCTCCCGACGGAAGGCGTTGTTGAAGCGTCGGACCAGGGTCGGCATGCTGTCGGCCGGGTAGAGGCTCTGGTCGGGGTACGTCTCGGAAGCGGTGTTCGCATCGGCCGCCACCTGCCAACCGCTCGCGTAGATCGCGGGAAGTCCGGCCGCCACCATCTGCACCGCCTGGGTGCCCGTCATCGCGCCGAGCGACGCGACGTACGGCTCGGTCTGCAGCAGGCGCCACAGGCGACGGGCGCCGAGGTCGGCGAGCGTGTGGGCGACCCGGACGGACCCGCGCAGGCGCTCGACGTCCTCGGGTCGGTACGGCCGCTCGATCCCCGCCCACCGCTCCGGATCCCTGTGCTGCCAGCCCGCCGTGCTCGTCATCGGTCGACCCCTCCGGGTGCGTCCCCGAGCTCCCCGTACGCGCGTCGTGGGATAAACTCCTCGAAATCGGCCGAGAGCACCACCTCCTCGAGGAGCCGCGCCGCCCGGTCCGACGACCGGCTCGGCCCGGACGAACCCCGGCTCTCCGCCCGCAGCGTCACCTCACGGGCCAGGAACTCGCGGAAGAGGGCCGGCGCGACCGGGCGGCCGTCGTCCAGGAGGCAGGCGTGGTGGATCCAGTGCCAGAGTTCGGAGCGGGCGATCTCGGCGGTCGCGGCGTCCTCCATCAGGTGGTCAATCGGGACGCACCCGATCCCCTCCAGCCACGACTCGAGGTAGAGGAACGCGACCCGGGTGTTCCGGTGGACCCCTCCGGCCGTGATGGGACCGGAGGGAACCGCGAGGAGCTCCGGAGGCCCGACCGGCTCGCGAGGCGGGGGGGCATCGATCTGGTGAGGGGTCGGCATCTCCCGGTCGAAGACCTCCATGGCGACCGGGACGAGGCCCGGGTGGGCGACCCACGTCCCGTCGTGGCCCGCGCGGACCTCGCGTTCCTTGTCGGCGACGACCTTGGCGATCGCCGCCCGGTTCGCGGCCGGGTCGCTCTTGATCGGGATCTGCGCGGCCATCCCGCCCATCGCGTGCGCCCCCCGACGATGGCAGGTCCGGATCAATAGATGCGAGTAGGCGGTCAGGAACGGGGTGTCCATCGTCAGCCGCTCCCGGTCGGGGAACCGGACCGTCCGGTCGTTCCGGAACTGCTTGATGAAGCTGAACAGGTAGTCCCATCGGCCGCAGTTCAGTCCGGCCGAGTGCTCTCGCAGCTCGTACAGGATCTCGTCCATCTGGAAGGCCGCGGGGAGCGTCTCGACGAGGACGGTCGCGCGGACGGTCCCCCGGGGGATGCCGAGAGCCTCCTGGGCGGCGACGAAGACGTCGTTCCACAGGCGGGCCTCGAGGTAGTGCTCTATCTTGGGCAGGTAGAAGTACGGCCCCGTCCCCCGCCGGAGGAGCTCGGCCGCGTTGTGGAAGAAGAACAGGCCGAAGTCGAAGAAGCTCGCCGACACCGGTCGGTCGTCGACCGTGACGTGGCGCTCGTCGAGGTGCCATCCCCGCGGCCGGACCATCAGGGTCGCGAGCGGCTCCCGAAGGCGGTACTCCTGGCCCTCCGGCGAGGTGTAGGTGATCCGGTGCCGGACCGCGTCCAGGAGGTTGACCTGCCCGGCCACGGTGGCGGTCCAGGTCGGCGAGTGGGCGTCCTCGAAGTCGGCCATGTAGACCCGGGCGCCCGAGTTGAGGGCGTTGATGACCATCTTGCGGTCGGTGGGTCCCGTGATCTCCACCCGCCGGTCCACGAGGTCGTGCGGGGGCGCAGCGACCCGCCAGTCCGCGGCCCGGAGGGAGGCGGTCTCGGCGGGGAACTCCGGCGATTGGCCCGCCTCGAGCCGGGCCCGGAACCCTCCGCGCCGACCGAGCAACTCGCCCCGTCGCCGCTCGAACTGGCGGTGGAGGTCCCGCACGAACTCGAGCGCGTCCCCGGTAAGTATCTCCTCGGCGCGAAGGACCGAGGGTCCCCGGACCGAGATCGACGAGGTCTCCGGGCTCGACGGCGGCGCCAACTTACGCGAGGGAGTTCCCCTTCACCTCCGTACTAGAAGGGACCATGAGCGCGCCGGGCCCCCATCGAGGCGTGCGCCAAATACGTTGGCCCGGCGGCGTGCGGCGAGCGGGCCGGTCCACCGAACCCCTCCCCGCGACGCCCTCGGGACGCACCGGTGGTGAGTCGTGCTTCTTACGCTCGACTCGCTGCCCGGCTCGTGAACCGGAACCTTCGCCTCCTCGGCGTCGGGGTGGCGATCCGAATGCTGGGGAACGCCCTCTACAACCCGTTCCTCGCGCTGTTCTTGGTCAACGTGCTCCACCTCACCTACCTCGAGGTGGGCGAGATCATCGCGGCGATCGGGCTCATACTCCTCCCCTTCAACTTCCTCGGCGGCCTCCTCACGGACCGGCTCGGTCGTCGTCGTCTCTTGTTGATCGGTCTGTTCGCGGAGGCGGCGGCGACCGCGGGCCTCGCCTACGCGTTCTCGGTACAATCTCTCGAGCTCGCCATCGTCGCCGCGCTGGCGGGTGGTATCGTGTCGACCACGGCGGGCCCGGCGGCCGCCGCCTACATCGCCGATTTCGCCGAGCACTCGGAGCGGACCCGGGGCTTCACCTTCTACCGCATCGGGTTCAACGCCGGCTACTCGGCCGGCGTGACCCTGGGAGGCCTGCTGATTGCGTCGATCGGGTTTGCCGGGGCCGTCGGCGTGGCGACCGTCATCATGGCCTCGGGGGCGTCGTTCCTCGCGCTCACCCTGGCTCCCTCCCCCCGGGACCTTGCGCTGCGTCGGCCGGCCCCTTCGGCGGTCGCGCCGGCCCCCGTCCCCGCCGAGCCTCCTCCCGTGACCATGGCCACGAGCTTCAAGCTCCTGGGCCGGGACCGGGTCGCGCTCGAGCTGCTGCTCGCCTTCGGGCTCGTCGCGATGGTCGTGGGCCAGTGGGGCGTGACCTTCCCGCTCTACGTGCACAACGTGCTCGGCGTCTCGTACTCCCTCCTCGGGGTCGGCCTCGCCCTGAACGGGCTCGTGGTCGTCTTCGGGCAGACGTTCACGACGGAGAGCGTGATCGGCAGACGCCACACGACCATCGGCATCCTCGGGGTCCTGCTGTACGCGGTGGCCTTCCTCGGCCTCGGGGCCGCGGGGCTGTTCGTGGTCTTCCCGACGTACGTCTTCTTCGCGGCGGTGGTGGTGCTGACCTTCGGGGAGAACCTCATCACGATCCCGTCCGCGACCCTCCCGTCGAACATCGCCCCGAAGGCGGAGGTCGGGGCCTACAACGGGGCGTTCGCGATGGTCGGCGGCGCCGGGTTCATCGTCTCCGTGCTGCTCGGCGGTGCGGTGCTCGAGGCGACCGCGAACCCGCTGCTCATCTGGGTCCTGCTGCTGGTGCCCGCGGTGCCGGCGCTCCTTCTCCTCCGCCACGCCGCCGCCCGGCTCTCCCCGGCCCAGGACACCGCGTGAGCCGCCGCGGCGGGAAAACTACACCCACCGGCCCGCCTACCGGGGACCCGGTTCCTGCATGGCCCGTCTGGACGTGGAGAGGCTGCGAGCGGGGTTCACGGGCCCGCACGAGGTGGTTCGGGCCTCGGACGGCCAGCGGCTGTTCCTTCGACGCTGGGACGCCCCGGGGGAGTCGCCGGTCTCCCTCCTGGTTCTTCACGGGATCACAGCCCACAGCGGGCCGTATGGGCCTCCGCTCGCCGAACCGCTCGCGCGGGCCGGCGTCCCGGTCTTCGGGATGGACCTGCGGGGACACGGGCTGTCGGATGGGGTCCGGGGCGACTATCCCGGCCCCAGGCGGTTCGCGAGCGACCTAGCGGAAACCGTCGCCTACGTGAAGGCGCGCTCGAAGAGGCTCGTGGTCCTCGGGCACAGCCTGGGGAGTCTCTCGGCGGTGGTCGCCCAGCGCCAGCGTCCCCGGGACGTCGACGGGGTGATCCTGCTCAGCGCGGGCACCCGGATCCGGGCCGAGCGCTACCGGCGTCCGACCGGCGCGGCCGCGCTCCGGTCCCTGGTGGGAGTCGCGCTCCTGCGGGGGACCCCGCTGATCGACTACCGACGGCCGGGGATGCTCGGGCTGGACGACCCGCTGTTCAACTTCCGGTACTCCGCGCGCTTCTACACCGTCCTATACGGGGTCCCGGCCCGCCCGCTCCTCCGGATGATGCGGACGGGCTTGGTGGACTCCCCGAACCTCCGCTTCGAGCCCCGACTCCGGGTCCCACTCCTGGTGGCGGTGGGCGACCAGGACGAGCTCATCCCGGTCGACTCGGCCCGCGCGCTCTGCGACGCCGCGAACGGGGAGGACAAGGAGTTCCTTCCGATCCCCGGCGGCCGCCACGCCGTCTTCCCGAAGGAGGCTCCGGAGCTGCTTCGGGGCTGGCTTTCCCGGAAGGTCGGAGCCGGGCCGGGGCCCGAGGGGGAGGCTCGCCGGGGGCTCAGCGGGGCGGGCGCGGCGGAAGGGGGAGGGCCGGCGCCCCCGTGAGGGCCGCGGTCCCCTTCGGGGGGGCTTGTCCGTTCGGCGCGACCAGGCCCGCGAGGATGAACTCCATCAGCTCCTCCAGCTTGTCCCGGGGGAGGCCCCGGCCCCAGGTGACGTAGCGCATCGCGACGAAGTCGGCGATCCCCATCAGCGCGCACGCCGCAAGGTCCGGGTCCCAGGGGCGGAACTCTCCCCCGTCCATCGCCGCTCGCAGGCGACGGGCGTACCCGTCGGCGAGGTGGCGGTAGTACCACTCGAAGATGGGAGGGTCGGCGAACTCGGCCTGCTTGATGATCCGGTAGAGCTTGCGGTGGCGGGGCAGGAACTCGTAGAAGAAGATCTCGAACCCACGGGCCTCGGCATCGGCCCTCCTCGCCAGGTGGTTCGTGCCCGCCGACAGCGTCCTCCGCAGGTCCCGGTTGATCGCCTGGATCAACGCGCGCAGGAGCTCCTCCTTCGACTGGAAGTAGAGGTAGAACGTCCCGGCGGCGACCCCGGCCTCCCGGGTGATCTCCGAGATCCGGGCCTCGTAGAACCCCACGTTCCCGAACACCTTCTCCGCCGCCCGGATCAGCTTGTTCCGGGTCCGCAGCCCGCGGACGGTCTTGCCGCGGGTGGCGGTCGGAGGCGGGGCCCGTCGGAGGGAGGCCCGCGAGGGGGGATTCGCCGTACGACGCACCACGGGACTCAGCCCCCCCGCTCCCGAGTCAGTCGAGGATAATCCTTCTTCCCCGCCCGCGTGTGGGGCAGCTCCTCCACCCGTACGAACGTCTTGGGCACCTTGTAGGCGGCGAGGCGCTCCCGCAGGTAACGGCGCAGCTCCTCCTCCGCGACCGGGGAGCGCTCGACGAGGAACGCCCGTCCGACCTCGCCCCACTTCGGGTCGGGGACCCCGATGACCGCGGCCTCCGCGACCGCGGGGTGGGACTCGAGGGCCTGCTCGACCTCGGCGATGTAGACGTTCTCGCCCCCCGACTTGAACATCAGCTTGGTCCGGCCGACGAAGTAGTAGAACCCGTCGGCGTCGCGTCGGAGGACGTCGCCGGTGCGGACGTACCCGCCGCTCATCGCGGCGGCCGTCGCGGCGGGGTTGTCAAGGTACCCCGAGAAGAGGACCGGCCCGCCGACGAGGAGCTCGCCGAGGGCGCTCTCGCGGCCGTGCTCGTCGACGAGCTTGAGGTCGCACATCAGGTTCGGCCGCCCGATGGTCGTCGGCCGCGCCAGGTCGTCGGGGGTGGAGTAGAGGAGGTTCGGCCCCGCCTCCGTGAGGCCGTACCCCTGGTAGAACGGGATCCCGCGCCGGCGGAAGGCGTCGACGACGGCGTCGGGGGAGTTCCCCCCGCCGCTCTTGGCGAACCGGAGGGAGGCGAGCGAGGCGCGGCCGAACTCGGGTCGGCCGACGAGCTCGATGAACATCGACGGGACCCCTCCGAGGAGGGTGATCTTCTCCGCGTCGATCCGACGCAGGACCTCGACCGGGTCGAACCGGTCGAGGAAGACGTTCCGTCCGCCCATGACGAGGAGCGGAAGGAGGAGGACGTTCCACCCGCCGGTGTGGAACATCGGGAAGACCAGGATCGTCGAGTCGTCCGGTTGCAGCCGCCACCCTTCCGCGGTCGTGAGGGCGTTCGAGAGGACCGCGCGCAGGCTCAGGACCGCGCCCTTCGGCCGGCCGGTCGACCCACCGGTGAACAGGATGAGCGCCGGGGTCTCCCAATCCGGGAGCTCTCCCAGCACGTCGCCCCTCGGGGTACCGGCCCGGGTCAGCTCGTCGAGCGACGCCGAGGGCCACTCCCCGAGGGTCCCGGCCGCGAAGTCCGCCGGTAGGAGACGTCCCCGCACGAGGAGGCTCGGGTGGACCCGAGTCACCTCCTCGCCCAGCTCGGGGCCGGTGAGCCGCAGGTTGTGGGGAACGAGGGTGGCCCCGACCTTCAGCGCCCCGAAGAAGAGCGCGACCAGCTCGATCTCGGGACCCGCGAGCACGGAGATCCGGTCCCCCGAGCGGACCCTCCGATCCCGAAGCCGGCTCGCCGCGGCCACGGCCCGAAGATCGAGCTCGCGGTACGTCCAGGAGACCCGCCGCGGGCCGTCCGTCAGCGCGACCCGGTCCCCGTGGCGGGCCGCGAGCCGCGCGGAGAGGTCGACCCGCACCGCCTACCCCCACCGGACGACCGTCGAGCCCCAGACGTAGCCGCTGCCGGCGGCCGCCATCACCACCGGCCCCCCCGAGAACCGACCGGCGGCGAGGGCCCGGTCGAGGCCGAGGATCTGGTCGGCGGACTGGCTGTGGCCGTACTGCTCGAGGTAGAAGGAGCGCTCCTCCGGGATCCCCACCGCCTCGAGGATCGCGCGCGAGAACGAGCGCTTCATGTGGTTCAGGATCACGAGGCGGATGTCGGCGGGGGTGAGGCCGCTCCGCTGGATCGAGTGCTCGATGACCCGGGAGAAGTTCGGCAGCGAGACCGCGTCCATCCGCCGGCGGAACGTCGCCTCGGGAAGCAGGTTCTCCGCGAAGACCTGCTTCGCCCGGATGTACGGCAGGTAGGCGGGGTGCCGGGCCCCGCCGCCCCGCTGGACGGGGGCGAGCGAGAGCGAGCCGTCGCTCAGGAAGTCGGAGCCGAGGACGAGGTTCTGCTCGTAGTCCCGGGCCACGACGACCGCGACGCCCGCGTCCGCGAAGTTGTCCATCCACCGGCTCGTCGGGTCGCTGGGGCGGACGATGTAGGACTCCTTCGAGGCACCGATCAGCAGGACCGCCCGGAGGTCCGGTTCGGCGACGAGGAAGCTCTTCGCCGCCGAGAGTCCGAAGACGACGCCCGCGCACATCGCGGAGAGGTCGAACGCGAAGCAGTTCGGGATCCCGAGGCGGTCCTGCAGGTAGGTGCTCATCAGCCAGATGTGGTAGTCCTTCCACTGGGAACCGCAGTAGATCACCAGCCCGACATCCTTCCGGTCGATCCCGTGCTCGTGGGCGCGGGCCAGCGCGGTGCGGGCCGCGCGTCGTCCCATCTCGCTCGGCATCTCCTTCGGTCGGCTGACGTGCTTGCGATGGAGGCCCTGCTTGTCCCGGACGACGTCGAGCGGCAGGCGGAACCGTCGTGCGATCGCCGCCGCGTCCACCGTCGCGCGAGGTACGTAGAGGCCGTAGGAGGCGATCCCCACCGGGGTCACTCACCTCACCTCCTCGACGCCGATCTCGAGGGCTCCCCGTGCGACCGAATCGAGGAACCGGCTCACGAGCTCGTTGAACTCCGTCGCGCGCTCGATGAGATGGAGGTGGTTCTGTCCCCGGAAGAGGGCGAGCGAGGCGTGGGGGATCATCCGGTAGAGGAGGAGGGAGTTCGCCCAGGGAAGCACCCGGTCCTCGGTGCCGGCCGTGATCAGCGCGGGGACCGAGAGACGGGCATTGCTCGCGCACGCGTCGAAGGTCGCGGAAGAGAGCGCCTGGAACATCCACTGGGTCGGGTCGGTGGGGGAGGCGAGCCGGTCCGCGACGATCGCATCCACCTCTCGGGCGTGCTCGCGGGGGAACTCGGGCGTCATCGCGATCCCCATCGTCCGGCGCAAGCGGTCCGGCTCGCTCTCGTTCGGGACCTTGCGGGTGACCTCGGCGAACGTCGCGGGCGGCATCGGCTTCGCCGTCGGTCCCCCCGGCGTCGTGCAGGCGAGGACCATCGCCGAGACCCGTTCGGGGGCGAGGGCGGCCAGCGCCTGCGCGATCGCCCCGCCCATGGACGCCCCGAGGACGGTGGCGCGGTCGACCCCCTCGGCGTCGAGCACGGCGAGCACGTCCCGGGCGAACCCCTCCATGGAGTACGGCCCGGTGAGCGGCGAGCTACGGCCGACGCCCCGGTTGTCGACGAGGAGAAGTCGGAACTTGCCTTCGAGCGCGGGGGACTGCCCCCGCCACATCCACAGTCCGTACCCTAGCCCCTCGACCAGGACCAGCGGAGGGCCGTTGCCCCGAACCTCGTAGTAGACCTCGGCCCCGTTCCGTTGTGCGGTCGGCATCGTCCTATCCTACCTCCACCGGTACAGGGGACGCGGAGGGGGCCCCCGCCCGCTCTCCGAGGTAGACCCTGCGGACCCGGTCGTTCGCGAGGATCTCTTCCGGGCCGCCGGAGAGGACGATCCGACCGGCCTCGAGAAGGTGCACCTGGGAGGCGATCGGGACGGTCTGGAGCACGTTCTGCTCCGTCAACAGGATGGGGAGGCCCCGGGCGACCCGTTCGATCTTCACGACCAGCTCCTTGACGAGGGTCGGGTGGAGGCCCGTGGTCGGCTCGTCCATCACCAGGAGCTTGGGGTGCGCCACCAGGGCCCGCGCGATGGCGACCATCTGCTGCTGGCCCCCGCTGAGGCTGTGCGCGGGATCCTTGAGCTTGGCTCCGAGGTCCGGGAAGAGCGTTTGGACCTCGGCCAGGTCCGCCTCGAAGTCGACCTTCTCCCCGCGGCGGATGGCCAGTCGGGAGCCGATCCGCAGGTTGTCGATGACCCGGAGCTCTCCGAACAACCGGGCGCGCTCCGGCACCGTCACGACCCCGAGGTCGGCGACCCGCTCGGCCCGCAACCCCTGGATCGGCAGCCCGTCGAAGAGGACTTCCCCGCTCACCGGGCGCAGCGACCCCACGACCGAGCGGACGAGCGTCGACTTGCCCGCCCCGTTCGGGCCGATGATGAGCGTGATCCCGCCTCCCGAGGAGAAGGTGATCCCGTCGAGGACGGTCGAGCCGAAGTAGCCCGCGGAGAGGTCCCTAACCTGCAGCATCGGAGCTCCCGAGGTAGGCGGTCCGCACGGCGGGGTCCTGGAAGAACTCCTCCCGGGTCCCGTGGAAGATCAGCCGCCCCCGGTCCAGGGCCACGACCCGGTCCACGACGGGGAGGATCTCGGAGAGGCGGTGCTCTACGATCACCATCCGGACCCCGGAGCTCTTGAGGGCGGTCAGGGATGCGACCAGTCCCTGGGCCTCGGCGCGGCTGAGGCCCCCGATGGGCTCGTCCAGAAGCAGGAGGTCCGGCATCGCCGCGAGCCCCTTCGCGAGTTCGAGACGCTTCAGCAAGCCGAACGGAAGCGCCCCGGCGAGGTGGTCCCGCACGTCCCGAAGCCCGGTGACCTCGAGGATGCGGTCGAGGTCCGCGACGCCCCGCTTCTTGCCGAAGAGCGCGAGGTTCTCTTGGACCGTGAGGGTCCGGAACGGGCGCACGACCTGGTAGGTCTTCACCATCCCGAGCTGGGCGATCCGCCACGGGGGGTGGTGGGTGACGTCCTGGTCCCGGAACGTGATCGCCCCGAGCTCGGGGTGGAGCCAGCCGGCGATGAGGTTGAGGAGCGTCGTCTTCCCGGCGCCGTTCGGACCGACGATCGCGAGCGTGTCGACCTCCATCCGGAACGACACGTCGTCGACGGCGCGGTTCCCGCCGAAGGAGCGGGTCACGCCGGCGACCTCGAGCAGGGTCATCCGGCCTCCGGGGTGCGCATGAACTGGATGAAGGCGCGGAGGGGGCGCTCGAGGCCGCCCGCGACGAACAGGACGAGGAGGATCGCGATCGAGGAGAAGATGATCAGCGTCGCCGTGGAGAAGACCGGCTGCAGATACTGGTAGAGGTAGATCACGAGGTAGCCCGCCAGCACGCTGCCGGAGAGGCGCCCGAGGCCCCCGAGGATGACGATGAGCACGGGGAACAGGATGAAGGTGAACTGGAAGGTGTCGACGCCCGAGTAGGTGACGGTCGTCGCGTAGGCGGCCCCCGCGTAGGCCGCGACCCCGCTCGAGAGCGTGAAGGCGGTCACCTTGTACGGGAACGTCCAGATCCCCTGGGAGCCGAGCGCGTCCTCGTCATCTCGTATCCCGCGGAGCACGAGACCGAAGTGGGACCCCCGGAGCAGCAGGAAGCCCGTCAAGAGCACTCCGTTCACGATGGAGAGAAGCAGGAGCTCCCCGGCGTTCGTCGTCGCGAGGTATTGGATCGGCAGGTGCAGCGGGGAGAGGCTCTGGACGACCGGGGTCCAGAAGGTGTACAGGAAGGGGAGGCTGTAGTATCCCTCGGTCGGAAGGTGGAGCTGCGCCCAGAAGGCGACGACGAAGTCCGTCCCGATGATCGGGAGCAGCAGCGAGAGCAGGGAGAAGTACGGGCCCCGGAGCCGAAGGGTGGGGATGGAGAAGAGGAACCCGGCGAACAGCCCGACGGCAAAGCCGAAGACGAGGAGCTCGGGCACGACCCGGTCCCCGTGCCAGGAGAGGTAGCCCGCTCCGAACGCCCCCAGCCCGAAGAAGAAGGGGAGGCCGAAGTTGAGGTAGCCGGTCAGGCCCGACGAGAAGTCCCAGGCGAGCGCGAGGGTGATGAAGATGCTCGCCAGCACCATCGAGTAGGCGAAGAAGGAGTCCGGGGAGCCGGAAGCGGCGTAGAACACGAACCCGATGAGCGCGATGGCAAAGAGATACGTCGGGGAGAGGACGGTGCGTCGCGCCGTGCGGAGGAGCGGCGAGGCGGCCCGCCGCGCGCGGGGCCCCCCCTCAGGTAGCATGGCCGATGCCTCCGATCCCGCGAGGGACCACGATGATGAACCCGATCGCCACGAGGAACGCGACGATGTCCTGGGCGCCCGCCGTCTGGGGGAACCCGAACACCACGGCGAACTGGGTGTACGAGACCATGAACGCGGCCGGGATCGTCCACTTGAAGTTCCCGAGGCCCCCGATCACCGCGACCACGAAGGCGATCACGAACGGCTCGATCCACATCTGAGGGGTCGCCTCCTGGGCGGGGACGATCAGGACCGCCGCCACCGCCACCAGGACCGAGGAGACCGCCACGACCACGAGGTAGACGGTCCGCACCCGGATGCCGAACAGCGCGGCGGTCTCCGGGTCCTCCGCGGTGGCGCGCACTGTGTGGCCGTAGGGGGTCCACTCGATCCAGACCCATAGGACGACGAGAAGGACCAGGGCCACCGCGCCGGCGGCAATGTACGTGGGGCTCACCGAGACCCCGAGGATCAGGATCTCTTGGGTCGACACGAGCCCGGGGACGAGCTCGACGCCGGCCGGGTACCAGTACTCGAACAGGTACTGGAGCAGGAGGGCGATGAAGATGGTGACGATCAGGAATTGCATCGGGTCCGGGGCGAGCTTCGTGCAGAGGAGGAAGACGAGGAGGCCGAGGACGACCGCGATCCCGATCGCCAGGGCGGTCGCGAGGAGCAGGTTGAACCCGAGCTGGACGGCGAAGTAGTACACCGAGTAGGCCGTGACCATGTAGAGCGCGCCGTAGGTCAAGTTCAGCACCCGGGAGATCCCGAACAGGAGCGTGAACCCGAGGGCGATCAGGACGTACGTCAGTCCAAACAGCGTCCCGTAGACCACGACGGGGTCGAGGACGCTGGACACGCGTTGCCTCCCCCCGCCGTGGCGGTCGACCGATGCGTGCCGGATCCTACAGGACTACGGTGAAGTCTCCGACTTCCGTCCCCGTCGGGGTCTGGAAGTTCTCGAACGATACCGTCGACCCGGTCGCGAAGACCGAGGCGTTCTGGAAGTTGGGGGTCGACCAGAGGGACGACCAGAGCGGGTACAGCTCCCCGTTCGTGTGCCATTGCATCCCGAACGCCGGAACCGTCGGGTTCGGGTCGATCGGGACGAGGAGTCCGTGCGACGGAGAGAACTGGATGATCCCCGCCGGGCTTGTGTAGTCCGTCTCGTCGAGGTACGGGATGATCAGGTTCGGGTTCAGGCTGTTCGCCTTCTCGATCGCCTGCGCCAGGTAGAAGAACGAGGCATAGACGAACCCGTCGCCGAACATCGGGTTGACGGAGTAGTTCTGCTCAAAGTCGTCGTAGAACGGGACGGACGTCGGGTTGATGGGGAACGGCAGGGTCGGGCCCCAACCGAAGGTCATCTCGTCGGCGCAACCTCCGTTGGTCAGCTGCCAGTAGTTGTCGTCCGCGCTGGTGCCGTTGAACTCCGACATCACGTCGGCGCCCAGCAGCATCGGCTTCTGCCCGCTCGTCGCCGTGTCGGCGCCCCAGTTGAACGACCCGTAGTTCGAGATCAGCTCCGGGGTCTCGGTGCCGGCCGCGAGCATGTAGATCGCCTGCGTCCCGTCGTCGGCGAGGGTGGTCAGCAGCGAATCGTACGACCCGCCCGGCGGTGAGAGCGGGAAGTAGTTGATGTAGGTCGGGTTGAAACCGAAGTACTGCAGGACGCTCCATAGCGGAGAGGTCGTCCCTCCGCTGGGTCCGATGTCGGCCTCCGTCCACGCCGCCTGCTCGCCGAGCACGGCGATGTTCGTGAGGTTGGTGGGGATCAGCCCTTCCTTGTAGGCCTGGAGCAGGAAGACCGGGAGCGCCCCGTACTGGGCGTTCTGGTTGGTGGTGTTGAGGAAGCCGTTGTAGATGTACTTCCCGCCCACGCTGTAGTTGTCCTCGACATACGAAGCGATCCCCGTGTCGGCCCCGAAGGTGATGTAGAGCTCGTGGTACGAGGCGACGACCGGCAGCTCCGCGAGCACGACATCGCTGCGGTAGCCTCCGATCAGGAAGTTCACATGGTCCTGGGTGATGAGGTCGGTGACGCCGCTGATCCCGTTCGCGATGGGGATGGACGGGTCGGCCTCTTGGGTGTCGTACGTATCGATCTTGTACTGGTAGCTCGTTCCGTTGATGGTCACGCCGCCCGCCGCGTTGATCTGGTTCACGGCAAGCTCGGCGGACTGGTACATGTTCTGCCCGATGATGGAGTTCAGCGGGAGCGGCATGCCCACGACGATCGTGTTGGCGCTCGAGGAGCTCACGTAGTACTTCTCGTAGACCAGGTAGCCGCCGACCCCGGAGACGATCAGGACCACGACCACGATGACCGCGGCCGCAACCCGAGAGATCCTTGGCTTCTTGGGGGGAGGTGCCATGGAAGGAGTTCCGGTCGGTGGGGGCGCGTTCGGGGCGGTGGAATTTCCTGAAATATGAACCACCTTTCAGCGGCAGGATTTCGGGTTATTTAAACCCGTGTTAAGGTCTTGCAGACGGGCCGCTGCGCGTCCGGAGGCGCCGGGCCGAGAACGGGAGCACGGCCTCCGTCCTTGGGTTGAGCGTCGTGCTCTCGAGCTCGACGACGTCCCCGCGGGCGGACGACTCGGTGGATGGCCGCCGAGACCTTCGCCGCGACGTCCGGCGGGATCGTCGCCATTCCGTGGATCGCCTTCGCGTGAACCGCCGCGATCTCAATGGCCTCCTCTCAGGTGGCAGCCTTCTTGACCTCAAACCCGCAGGCCATCCCGACGTCAGCGCATCGAAAACCTGGCATCCTGCTCGCCTCGTTCCCGTAAGCCGGCGGGCTGTTTGGGGTCGGCGAGGCCTTTCGCCTCCTGACTCGGGCCGCGAGCACGCTCCGCGGCAACGAGTCCGGCGGCGCCACGGAAGGGCGTCGGGTCCCAGGTCTAACCGGTTTGACGGCGAGCGTATGCCTCGGCCCGAGCTGGAATTCTTCCATGACCCATCGCGGGCACCCCCACCGAGGACCCCAGATGCTTCCCCTCTTCTGCGGTCCGGTACCACCGGTTGGACCTCGACTCCGGGGCGCTTCGGGCTCAGCGAACCTCGGGGGGCGGCTCCGGGCGATGGACCGAGGAGGTCCCTGAGAGAAACATGAAAGCAGTCGGGACGTGGAAGGGCAGCTATCGGACGACTCTCGAGGACGACCGGGGCCACTCGGTCAGCGTCGACCTTCCCCGGGACGAGGAGGGGGGAGACCTCGGCCCGTCCGCCCTCGAACTCAGCGTGCTCTCCCTCGCGGGGTGCATCACGACGATCTTCGCGCTGGTTGCAAAGCGTCGGCGCCTTCGCTTCGAGCAGATGCGGGTCGAGCTGGAGGTGAACCGCCCGGAGGGGTCGCCCACGGTCGAATCGGTGGAGGGGACGTTTCGGATCGTCACCTCAGCACCGCACGCCGACGTCGAGACCGCCCTGCGGCTCACCCTGCGCACCTGTCCGGTCGGGGTGATCTACGAACGTGCTGGGATCCCGGTGCACGTTCGGCCGATCGTGGTGGCTCCGGAGACGGTCGCGGCGCTCGCCTCACCCTGACCCACCGCTGAGGCGAGGACCCGCAGGTTCCCCCGATCGCTCCCCGCGGTCCGCGCGAGCGCGGGACCGGCCCCGTGCCGTGGTCGGTCCCGGGCTCGAGCCACCGAGTTGGAACGCGCTCCGGGGAGCGGGTGGATGCGGGGAGAGGGATTTGAACCCACGAACCCCTACGGGACCAGACCCTGAATCTGGCGCCTTTGGCCAAGCTTGGCAATCCCCGCGCGCGGGAGCCGAGCGAGGTCCGGCTTAAGATGGTTGGGGACGACGCGCTCTCGGTGCGGCGACTTCCGGTCCCTTCTCGGCGGCCAGGATATCCATCGCCTCGTTGACCGTCGCCTTGTCGTGGACGATCGCGCGCAGCGCCTTGAGCATCGGCACCGGATGGTCGGACTGCCAGATGTTGCGTCCCATGTCGATCCCGTGCGCCCCTTCGTCGATCGCGTGCCGGGCGAGCTCGAGGGCCGCCCGGTCGCTGTCCAGTTTGGGGCCGCCGGCGACCACGATGGGGACCGGGCACCCCTCGACCACCTTGGAGAACCCCTCGCAGAAGTAGGTCTTCACGATGTGCGCGCCCATCTCCGCGGAGACACGGCAGGCGAGCGCGAGGTAGCGGGCATCCCGCTTCTCCAATTCCTTCCCGACGGCCGTGATCGCCATCACCGGCATGCCGGCCTGCTCCCCGTCGTTCACGAGGTCGCCGAGGTGCACGAGGGACTCGTGCTCGTGCGGGGCGCCGATGAAGACGCTGAGCGCGACCGCGCAGACGTTCAGGCGCATCGCGTCCGTCATCGAGGTCGTCACCGCCTCGTGGGAGAGGTCGTCCTGCAGGATCGTGGCCCCGCCCGAGACGCGCAGCACGATCGGGGTCTGGGCGGTGGGGGGGACCGTGTGGCGGAGCATGCCGCGGGTCAGCGCGAGGGCGTCGGCGTACGGCAGGAGCGGGGCGACGGTGGCCCCGGCGTTCTCCAGCCGGTGGGTCGGGCCCATGAAGTAGCCGTGGTCGACCGCCAGCATCACCGTGTTGTGCGTCGCCGGAGAGAACATCCGGTGCATCCGGTTCGCAAGCCCCCAGTCCATGGAACCCTCGGCCGCGAGGGGGCGGGCGCGCTCATATGCGTTACCCCGGTCTCGGCCTGCTTCCGGACCGGTCGGCCGGGCATCCGACAGCTGTAAGATGGGCGCCGACGCTCGGCCGACCATGCGGAGGGCGCCGGAGGCTCTCGGTCGACTCCGTCTGCCGATCGAGACGCCCCGCCTCGAGCTACGGCTCCCGTCGGCTCGGGACGTTCCGGACCTGCGGCGGAGCTTTCTCGACAGGCGGACGGCCCGGGCGGAGGGCGCGCCGCTCCACTCCCGCCTCGAGATGCGGGAACCCGAACGGATGGTCGCGCGTACCCTTCGGGAGTACCGACGGGGCGAGCACCTCTCCCTCTCCGTGATCCTTCGAGAGGAGCAGCGGTGCGTCGGCCGGGTCGGTCTGAGGGGCCTCGACTGGACGTACCGCAAGGTCGAGAGCCTCTCCTACTGGGTCGACCCGGCCTACTGGCACCGGGGGATCGCGACCGAGGCGTCGTGGTACCTGTGCCGGGCGGCCTTCGGTCCGCTCCGTCTGCGCCGGGTCGCTTCCCAAGCCCTCGACCGCAATCAGCGGTCGCTTGCGGTGCTGCGCACGCTCGGCTTCGTCGAGGAGGGGAGGGAGCGCGAGGCGGTGTGCATCCGGGGGAGGTGCATGGACATGCTTCTCTTCGGGTTGCTCCGAGGCGAACTCAGACCCCTGGCCCACCCCCCGGCCGAGCCTCCGGCCGCAGGTGGGAGGCCCCCCGCCCCTCGGCTCAGGCTCGGCCGTTCCTCTCGGTCGCACGGAGGGGGACGGGGACCCGGCGGTCCTCCTTGACCCGGTTGAGGACCACCTGGGTGTTCGACCGCTCCACGTAGGGGTCCTGGAGCACGTGCTTCACGAACCGGTCGAGGTCACGCCGGTCCCGGAAGCGGCCGATCAGGAGAGCATCCGTCTCGCCGGTCACGTCGTAGATGGCGTAGGCGTGGGGGTCCCGGGCCATCCGCTCCTCCACCTCCCGCAGGCGCCCCTTCGAGATCGAGACGCCGATCACGGCCCAGAGGTCCCAGCCGAGCAGCTCCTCGTCCAGGACGGGCACGTAGCCCCGGATCACGCCCTGGGCCTCCAGCCGGGCGATCCGACTGCTGACGGTCGTGGGCGACACCTTCAGCCGGTGCGCCAGGTCCCGGTGGCTGCGGCGGGCGTCGATGTTCAGCTCCGTGAGGAGCGCCCGGTCGAGGTCGTCGAGGCTGGACGTACGGCCCATGGAATTGCCTACTTTTCGTGGAAGATAACGATATCGTGGCAAGAATTGGACAATTGCATGAAATCCTCGAGTCAATGTTGATGTAGCCGGATTCGCTGGTCGACGCGGGCGGCCATGTCACCCGGTACCAAAGGGACGAAAGGCACTGACGGAGAGGCGACCATCGCGAAGCTGAAGACCCAGAAGGTGCGCTGGGTCCAACTGTTCTACACGGACGTCTTCGGCGGGTTCAACCAGGTCGACATCCCGTGCGACACGCTCGAGGCCGAGATGTTCGCCTCGGGGGTCCCGAAGCTCGACGGGTCGTCCGTTCGGGGGTTCCGGGAGATCTTCGAATCCGACATGCTCCTCGTCCCGGACCCGAGCACCCTGGCCACGATCCCGTGGAATCCCGAGGCCGGCGGGACGGTCCGGTTCATCTGCGACGTGCGGCTCGGAGGCTCCTACCAGCCGTACGACCACGACCCCCGCGCCGTGGCCCGCAAGACCGAGGAGGTGCTCGCGGGCGCGGGCTACGACACGTCGTACTGGGGCCCGGAGATCGAGTTTTTCGTGTTCGACTCGGTGGAGCTGATCCCCTCGGCCCAGGGAGTGCGGGACCCGTGGGCTGGGGCCGGCTACCTGCTCAACCAGTCGGAGGCTCCGTGGCACTCCGGCCCCGTCGGCTCGACAGTTCGGTTCAAGGAGGGGTACCACCGCAGCCCCCCCATCGACACCACGTTGGGCCTACGTGCCGAGATGGCGAACATCCTGACCGACGACTTCCACATCACGATGGACGCCCACCACCACGAGGTGGCGACGAGCGCCCAGGCCGAGCTGAACCTCCACTTCGACACCCTCGTTCCGACCGCCGACCACATTCAGGACATCCGCTACGTGATCAAGAACGTGGCCCACCGTCACGGGAAGGTCGGCTGTCTCATGCCGAAGCCGATCTACGGCGACAACGCAATCGGCATGCACACGAACCAGTCGATCTGGTCGAAGGGGAAGAACGCGTTCTACGACGAGAGCGACCCCTACGCGGAGATCAGCCAGACCTGCCGGTACTACATCGGCGGCCTGATGGCGCACTCGCGCGCCCTCTGTGCGATCACGAACCCGATCACGAACTCCTACCGACGGCTCGTGCCCGGCTACGAGGCCCCGGTCTTCATCGCCTGGAGCAAGGCGAACCGCTCGGCCAGCATCCGGGTCCCGTTCTACCACAAGAAGCGCCCGGGCGCCAAGCGACTCGAGTACCGCACGCCGGACTCGGCGGCGAACATCTACCTGACCGAGGCGGCGCTCGCGCTCGCGGGCCTGGACGGGATCAAGCGGAAGGTCGAGCCCCCTCCCCCCGTGGACGAGAACATCTACAAGCTGACGGTCGCCCAGCGCAAGGAGCGCGGGATCCGGGAGCTGCCGGGCTCTCTCGGGGAGGCGCTCGACTGCCTCGAGTCGGACCGGGCGTTCCTCAAGCCGGCGTTCGCCGACTCGCTGCTCGACACCTACGTCGAACTGAAGCGGGAGGAGCAGCTGGAACTGAACCTGAGGCCCCACCCGTACGAGTTCTACCGGTACCTCGACGTGTAGGTCGACCGGCCGCCCGCCTCCGCGCCCGCTTTCTGCCGCCCGCGGTACCGCTCCCGGTCGTCCGATGACCGAGAGCGTCCGCTTCACCGGAGGCCGGATCCTCACCGGCACGAGGACGGTCGACTCGCTCGTCGTCGAAGCGGGCCGCGTGGTCGCGGCGGGCACGGCGGAGGAGGCGGCCCGGGCGAGCCCGGTCGGTACCGAGGTCGTCCGGCTCGACGGTCGCCTCGTCATCCCCGGCCTGATCGACTCCCACCTGCACCTCGGGGAGCTGACCCGGGTCCGGGAGGGGGTTCCAGTTCGGGAGGTCCGGTCCATCGCGGAACTCGCCGAACGGCTGACGCGCTGGGCCGCGACCCACCCGCACGGCCCCGTCGGGGGAGGCGGTTGGTCGGTCGAGCAGTTCGTCGAGCGCCGGGAGCCGACGGTGTCGGACCTGGACCGTGCCGTCCCGGACCGGCCGGTCGTCCTCTACCACGCGAGCGGCCACGCCGCCGTGCTGAACTCCGTCGCCCTCCAGCAAGCGGGGTATTCCGACCGGAGCCATGACCCCCCGGGGGGACGGCTCGGGCGGGACCCGAAGGGGGGCCTGAGTGGCCTCGTCTACGACACGGCCCTCGCCCCGGTCCGTCGGATCACCGGGGCCCACCCGCCCGACCCCGCCGCCCTCGCCCGAACGATCCGCCTCGAGAGCGTTCTGGGGGTCACGACCGTCGCCTCCTTGAACGTCGATCCCGAGGAGCTCGACGCGATCCGGGCCCAGCTCGCCGTCCCTCGCCCCGCGTTGCGGGTCCGCGGCTACGCTCGAGAGGCGCGGTGGGGGGATTTCTCGCCCTCCGACTGGGCGCCCGCCGGAGCGCCGCGCGACCCCTCCCTCGTCGGGGTGAAGACGTTCGTTGACGGAGCTTTCGGCCCCCGCACCGCGTGGCTGGAGGAGCCGTACGCCGACCTCCCGAGCGAGTCCGGGATTCCCGTTCGACGGGGGAGCGAGCTGGTGGAGTTCCTCGGGCGGTGCGCGCAGGAGGGACGGCAGCCGGCGGTGCACGCGATCGGCGACCGGGCGGTGGGCGAGGTGCTGCGCGCTCTGGACGGCCTCGGAGGCCATCGACCGGTCGTCCCCCGGATCGAGCACGCGTCGCTGGTCCCTCCCGGGCTCCTCCCTCTCCTGGACCGCGTCCGGCCCGCGTTGGTGGTCCAACCGGGGTTCGTCTGGAGCGATGACTGGCTCGCCGAGCGGCTCGGGCCTTCCCGCGCCCGCTGGGCCTACCCGTTCCGGACGCTGACCGAGCACGGCCACCTCCTGGTCGGGTCGTCCGACGCGCCCTACGACCCGGTCGACCCCTGGCGCGGGCTGGCCGCCGCGACCTCGCGGACCGCCCCCGAGGGCGGGTCGGCGAACCCGACGGCCGACGAAGCTCTCTCTCCGTCCCAGGCCCTCGACCTGTACACCCGGAATGCCGGTCGGGTCTTCGGGGAACCCGACCTCGGCTCGCTCGAAGCCGGAGCGCGGGCGGACCTCGTCCTCCTCGAGGCCCGCGACCTTGCCGCGGCGATCCGAGGCGGTGCATCGGTCGTCCGGGAGACCTGGGTCGCCGGCGTCCGGACCTTCGACCGCGCCGGACCCGGGGCGCCCGAAATGGTCTAACCCCGTCGTGCGGTCGACCGGGCGTGCCCGGGCCGTCGGAGGTGCCGACCCAGAAGGAGTTCTCCCCGTCGATGCGGGTGGACCTCCTGATCTCGGACTGGCGCGCGGCCCTGCCGGTCGACGCGTCGATGGAGGAGAAGGAACGCCACCTCTACGGCTCCGCATGGGAGGCCTACCAGGAGGGCGACTACGGGTTCGGCCTCTGGTGCTGGCACGAGTGCGACCGCCTCTCGAACAACCTGAACGGGAACATCCGGGAGGTCACCCGGATCCTAGGACCCGGTCGATACTTCGGCTTCTCCCACCGCAAGGCGGTCGCCTCCGCGGTCCCGGTCGACCGGATCTACCGTCCCCGAAAGGGCGACATGAGCACCCCCCGCCCGGACGCCTTCGTGCTCCCGCACTACCAGGTGCTCTGCGTCTACCTCGTCCGCGCCGAGGCCGGCGACAAGGCCTCCAAAGCACTCCTCGAGATCGCGCTCGGCGAGCTCGAGGACCTGCGACGGAACGACGCCTTCCTGAAGCACTTCGAGACGTTCCGGGACCTGTGGAACCGCACGAAGAGCGCCGAGGGGGGCGGCTCTGCCGCGCCGGCCCCCACCGCGTCGCCCGAGCCGCCCCCCGCGGAGCCCCCGGTGACCCCGCGCCGCGCCTCCGCGCGCAAGGCGGCCCGTCCCCGTCCCTAACCCTCCTATAGACGAACCGGTTCGGGCCCTCGGGGGCGCGCGATGAAAGTGGTGGTGCTCGGGGGCGGAGGCCTGACGGGAAGGTGCTCGGTCCGGGACCTCGCCACCTCCGGCACGTTCGACGAGGTCATCGCTGCCGACCTCGACCCGACGCTCGCGGCCGACTCGGCGCGGGCCGCCGGCCCGAAGGCGCGGGCCGAGACCCTGGACGTCCGCGACCGGGCGGCGTTGGTCGAGCTCCTGAAGGGAGCGGCGGCCTGCGTGAACGCGGTCCAGTACCAGTTCAACCTGGCGGTCATGGAGGCCGCCTTTGAGGCGGGCGTCCCCTACCTCGACTTTGGGGGACTGTTCCACATGACCCGGCGGCAGCTCGCCCTCGACGAAAAGTACCGCGCCGCCGGACGCCTTGCCATCCCCGGACTCGGACAGGTGCCGGGGGTCTCGAACGTCCTCGCGATGGCCGCGACCCAAGACCTCGACCGGGTCGATTCGTTGATCATCCGGGACGGATGGCGCGACCTGACGGTCAACGGCCCCGAGGTCGTGTTCACCTGGTCCCCGAGCACCTTCCTGGACGAGATGGTCCTGCCGGCGGTGGTCTTCGAGAACGGGGCTTACCACGACCACCCCGCGATGAGCGGGGCGGAGGAGCACGACTTCCCGCCCCCGGTCGGGCGGACGCGCGTCTACCGTACCTTGCACTCCGAGCCGGCGACGCTCCCCGAGAGCCTCCGGTCGAAGGGGATCCAGCACTGCGAGTGGAAGGAGGGGGGGCCGGGGATCGAGGTGCTCCGGACCATGGCCCAGCTCGGTCTCGCCTCGGACCGGCCCGTCGACGTGAAGGGGTATTCGGTCGTCCCCCGCGACTTCACGCTCGCCCTCCTGAAGCGCGAGAAGCTGCTCGGCGCCCCCGAGGGGGTCGTGATCCACGACTGGGAGGTCTGCGACATCGAGGTCCGCGGAGCCCAAGCGGGCCGCCCCGTCGTCCGGCATGCCCTCGCCCGGTTCCCGCCCCGCCCCGATTGGAACCTCACCGTAACGGAGTATGCGGTCGGGGTCGCGGGCGCGGTGGGCGCCGAACTCATCGCGACCGGGCAGGTTCCCGCGGTCGGCGTCGTGCCCCCGGAGCGGTGCATCCCTCCCGCGCCCTTCCGGGCGGCGCTGAAGCGGCGCGGCATCGAGACCGCGATCGTGCCGCCCGAGCCCCCGCTCCCTCCGGCACCGCCCCCTTAAACGAAGGCCCGGAAGGGTCGGTTTCGAGCTATTTTGGTCGTTGGAGGCAGAACAACAGGCCCTAATTGCACCATTTCGACCATGTAATACATGCTCGGTACTACGAATCCATCCGGATTAAGAAACAGAAATCCCCCTCACGTCCCCAGCCATCTATATATAGCCACCACCGGGTCGCAAGTTCGCACTCTGATGTGGTACCTATGGCGGACATGGAACCCGCCTCTCTCACTGGCTCGGGCGAGCCGGAGGACGGTCCGGACCGTACCTCCCGGGGCGAACGCCTAGCCCCGGCCCGCGCGAGCGGCGGGGAGGTCGAACCTCACCCTCCCGCCCCCGCTCCCGAGACCCCGCCGGCGGCCCCTCCGAAGGAGAAAGAGAAGGAGCGGGCCGAGCCGAAGGAGAAGGCCGAGCCCCGGGAGAAGGAGTCGAAGGAGAGCCGCGAGCCAAAGGAATCGGCCCCGGTGGCTCCCGAGGCCCCCGACACCGAAGCCCAGCCGTTGCCGATCCCGATCGCGAGGCTCGTCCCGAAGCTGAAGAAGAGCGCGCGGCTCTTCGCGGAAGGCAAGAAGCACATCCCGAACTCGTCGAGCTCGCTCATCCGGGTCGCGTCGTACGACCCGTGTCCTCCGTTCATCGCCGCGGGCAAGGGCCCGCGGATCTGGGACGAGGACGGCAACGAGTACCTCGACTTCAACCTCGCCTACGGCTGCCTGATCAACGGCCACGCCCCCCGCGAGCAGGTCAAGGCGATCCAGGAGCGCGCCGAGCTCGGCCTCCACTTCGCCGCCCCGACCGCGCTGGAGATCGACCTCGCGGTCCTCTTCCAGAAGATGGTCCCGAGCGCCGAGCGCGTCGCGTTCTGCTCGAACGGCTCGGACGCGACAATGAACGCCATCCGCATCGCGCGGGCGGTGACGGGAAAGGACGCGATCCTGAAGTTCGAGGGGCACTACCACGGCCAGCACGATTATGCGCTGATCAGCGCCGAGGCCCCGCCGATCGTGGCGGGGCTCGACGAGTACCCCCGCCCGCTGCCGAACTCCGCCGGGATCCCGCCCGGGGTCACCGACTACGTGATGGTCGCCCAGTACAACTCGCTCACCTCGTTCGAGCGGATGGTCCGTCGCTACCGGGACCGGCTCGCGGCCGTCATCCTCGAGCCGATCATGGCGAACTCGGGCGTGATCCCGCCGCTACCGGACTACCTCAAGCGGCTCGTGGAGATCGCGCACCAGAACGAACTGCTCGTCATCTTCGACGAGGTCTTCACCGGCTTCCGGGTCGCCCCGGGGGGCGCCCAGGCGCTCTACGGGGTCGAGCCGGACATCTCCTGCTGGGCCAAGGCCCTGGGCGGCGGGGTGACGATCTCGGCCGTCTCGGGGAAGAACGAGTACATGGAGCTGATCGCCCCCGGGCGGATCTCCTTCGGTGGGACGTACTTCGCCAACAACCTCTCGCTCGCCGGCGCGCTCGCGAACCTGAAGATGCTCCACCGCGGCGGCGAGGAGCTCTACGCCCGCTTCGACCGGATGACCACCCGGCTCGAGAAGGGGATCGAGGAGGCGGCGCGGGACACCAAGGTCAACGTCCTCGTCCAGTCGGTCAACGGGATGCTCCAGTTCTTCTTCACCCGCCGCAAGAAGATCCAGAACTACCGCGAGTCGCTGCAGATCGACTGGAACCTCTACCTCCGCCACCACCAGCTCCTGCTGGACAAGGGGATCTACATCCACCCCGACAACTACGAGCGGATCACGCTCTCGAGCGCCCACACCGACAAGGACATCGAGAAGTTCATCTCGGTCGTCCACGAGACGTTCGCGGAGCTAAAGACCCTCCCGCGCGACTACCTCCCGTAGACCTCCGTCGGACGCCCGGGCGGTGGGTTAATACGCTGGACCCCTTCGCCGTGCCACAGGGCAACACGGCAGCGGTGACGCGGCCGTAGGACCGGGTGGGGATGGGTCGGAGTCCGAGCGACCTGATCGTCTTCGTCGGAACCCGTCTCCTCCAGCTCATCCCTGTCCTCCTCGGGATCGTCATCCTGACGTTCTTCATCCTCCACGTCGACACGGCCGGGATCTGCAACGCCGAGAACCCGCACGGCGGGCGGGGGACGATAGCCGCCTGCGAGGCGGCCTACAGCCAGCCGATCGTGAACCAGTTCGGGACGTACTTCTGGGGTCTGCTCCATCTCCAGTTCGGAGCCTCGTACTTCGGCACTCCGGTCGCTCCCACTCTCGCGATGGACTTTCCGGCGACGCTCGAGCTCGTCCTGGCCGCGCTCTTCCTCATGGTGGTCGTCGGGATCCCGCTCGGCGTCATCGCCGCGCAGTACTCGGGCCGGTGGGCCGACCACCTGGTCCGCTTCTTCTACCTCAGCGGATGGGCGACCCCGACCTACCTGGGGGCCGTCATCGCCGCGGTGTTCGTCGGGCCGGCGTTAGGGCTTCCGACGGGCGGCGAGTACTCGACCACCGCGGTCCCGTTCCCTCAGTACACCCACATGTCGGTGCTCGACGCCCTGATCGCGGGCAACCTCCCGTACACCGTCGACGCGCTCCAGCACCTGATCCTTCCCGCCTCCGTCCTGGCGTTCATCAACATGGGGATCGCGACCCGGATGACCCGCGCGTCGATGCTCGAGGTCCTGCCGCTCGACTTCGTCCGCTCGGCCCGGATGAAAGGGCTCTCCGAGTTCTGGGTCATGTACAAGCACGCCCTCCGCAACGCCCTCATCACCACCACCACCGTCCTCGGGGTGACGGCGGGGGGCCTCCTGTCGGGAACGGTCGTGGTCGAGGAGGTCTTCTCCTGGCCGGGGATCGGCGAGTATGCCTACACTTCGATCGGCGGGAACAGCTCGGTCCCGAACTTTGACGGGGCGATCGCCGTTGCGATCATCTTCGCGGTCGGGGTCGTGGTCGCCAACCTGATCGCCGACGTCCTGTACGGGATCCTCGACCCGCGCGTGGAGTGGAGGTAGCCCCGGTTGGCCGCTTCCCCCATGAGCCGGACCGGTGCCTCCGTGCGACGGTACCAGACGGGCCTCGGAGTGTTCTGGCGCGTCCTGCGCGCGAACCCGCTCTCGCTGGTCGGCTTCCTCCTCGTCGCGACCATCTGCATCCTCGCGCTCGTCGTGCTGCTCGCGCCCCACCTGATTGTCCCGTACGGGCCCCAGCAGGAGACCGGGGCCTACAACCGGGGTCCCTCCTGGCAGCACCTGTTCGGGACCGACGGCAACTCCTTCGACATCTACTCGAACGCGATGCTGGCGCTCCCCCTCGACCTCGGGATCGGGGTCTCCCTCGCCGGGGTGTCGATGCTCGTCGGTGGTTCTCTCGGCCTGGTCGCGGGGTTCTACAACCGGCCCGGCAGCCTCCAGAGCGCCGTCTCGGTGACGATCCTCCGGGTCACGGACGTTTTCCTCGCCTTCCCCAGCCTGATCCTGGCCCTCGCGATCACGCGGGTCGTCGGGCTCGGGGTCCTCCCCGTGATGTTCGCGATCGCGGTCACCTGGTGGCCGTACTACACGCGCCTGGTGCGGGGGGAGGTCCTCGCGCTCAAGCACCTGCCGTATGTCACGGCCGCGCGCGCCGCGGGCGTCTCCGAGGGACGGATCCTCCGACGCCACATCCTGCGGAACCTCCTCGAGCCGCTCGTCGTCTACTTCACGCTCGACGTCGGGACCGTCCTGGTCACCTATTCGACGATCGGCTACATCGGCGTCGCGAGCAAGTATCCGGGCCCGCAACCCGAGTGGGGCGCGATGCTCGCCTACTATCAGGAGTTCGGGTCGATCACGACGAACCCGTGGCTCGTCGCGTTCCCCGGCCTGGCCATCTTCATCACGGTGCTCGCCTTCAGCCTCCTCGGCGACGGGCTCCGGGACATCCTCGACCCCCGCACGCGGCGCGCCTTCGTCCGCTCCACCGCGCACGAGCCGCCCGCCGAGGCGACCCCGTCCGAGTCCGGGGCGGGCGAAGGGGCCCTCCCGGCCGTCCCCCTGCCGGAAGCCCCTCCAATCGTGGACGCCCAGTCCGGCGTGGACGCCCGGGGGAAGGGGGCGGTGGGATGACGGAGCCGGTCGTCCGGCTCGAGCACCTGTCGATCACCTACACGGTCGGCGCCGGCGTCTTCCAGGCGGTCTCCGACGTCTCGCTCGAGGTCGTGCCGGGACGGGTCGTTGGCATCGTGGGCGAGACCGGCTGCGGGAAGAGCACGCTGGCCCAGGCGATCCCCCGGCTCCTTCCCGAGCCGCCCGCCTCGATCGGTTCGGGAAAGATCCTCTTCCGAGGCACGGACCTCGTTCAGGTGCCGAAACGGCAGCTCCCGATGGTCCGGGGGACGGGGATCGGGATGATCTTCCAGGAACCCCTCAACTCGCTGAACCCGGCCTACCGGGTCTACGACCAGATCGCGGAGTCGATCCAGATTCGCCATTGGCGCGAGCTCGGCTACCTCAAGACGTTCCAGGGCGGGGAGAAGCCGTTCGACTACTCGAAGCGGCCGACGCCCTCGGCGGCGAGCGTGCTCTCCAAACCGATCGTACCCCCGACGCTCGTGGAGCAGACGGAGGGCCGCCAGCTCCGCAGTCGGGCGGATTTCCGGCGGGAGGTCCTCGAGTACCTCCGGCTCGTTCGGATCAACGACCCCGAGACGATCCTGGACCGGTACCCGCACGAGCTCTCGGGGGGGATGCGTCAGCGGATCATGATCGCGATGGCGCTCTCGGCCAAGCCGTCGCTCCTGATCGCGGACGAACCGACCAGCGCCCTCGACGTCACGATCCAGGCCCAGGTGCTCACGTTGATGAAAGACCTGATCGACGAGGTGCACGCGGCGATCCTGTTCATCAGCCACGACCTCGGCGTCATCGCCGAGACCGCGGACGAGGTCGGCGTGATGTACGCGGGCCGGATCATCGAGTACGGGCCCGTCGACGACGTCTTCCGCCACCCGAGCCACCCGTACACGAAGATGCTCCTCCGGGCGGCCCCCCGGAAGTACAAGTCCGACGGTCCCCTCAGCTCGATCCCGGGGTCGGTCCCGAACCTCTCGCGCCCTCCGCCCGGGTGCCGGTTCCATCCCCGCTGCCCGCTGGTGCAGCCGAACTGCCGCGGAGAGACCCCGCCGCTCGTACCGGTGGGCGCGAACGGCACCCACCGGAGCGCCTGCTACTACTGGGAGAAGGTCCCGGCCGTTCCATGAGCGAGACGACCCCGCTGCTGCAGACGACCGCGGTCGAGAAGCGGTTCGTCCTTCCCCGGAGCCTGGGGGCGGTCGTCCGGCGCGAGGGCGCGCACGAGGTCCACGCCGTCGACGGGGTCAGCCTGGCGGTCCGGCCGGGCGAGACGCTCGGTCTCATCGGGGAGTCGGGCTCGGGGAAGACGACCTTCGGCTGGCTGGTCGCCCGCCTCCACGAGGCGACGGGGGGCTCGATCCGGTTCGCCGGCCAGGAGATCACCACCCTCCAGGGGGACGCCCTCCGCACCTGGCGGAGGAACGTCCAGGTCGTCTTCCAGGACCCGGTCGGCTCGCTCGACCCGCGGCTCCGCGTCTGGCAGATCGTCGGCGAGCCGATCCGGGCGCAGGAGAAGCTCTCCACCGCGGAGGTGCGCCGCCGTGTCGTCGAGCTGCTGCCGAGTGTCGGCCTGCCCGTCGACTGCCTCGACCAGTACCCGCACGAGTTCTCGGGCGGGGGTCGGCAGCGGATCTCGCTCGCTCGGGCCCTCTCGGTCAACCCGCGCCTGATCGTCCTGGACGAGCCGACCAGCGCGCTGGATGTCGCGGTCCAGGCGCAGATCCTGAATCGCCTCGTCCAACTGCAGCGCGAGCGCGGGATCGCCTACCTTTTGATTACCCACAACGTCGCTGCGGTCCGCTTCGCCGCCGACCGGATCGCGGTCATGTACCTCGGGCAGATCGTCGAGGAGGGTCGGGTCCACGAGGTGCTCGAGCACCCGGTCCACCCGTACACGAAGGCGCTCCTAGCCGCCGTCCCGGTGCCGGACCCGGGGCGCCGCAGGACCCGGTACCGCGTCGGCGGAGACATCCCGTCGCTCGTCGACCCGAAGCCGGGATGCCGGTTTGCCCCGCGCTGCCCGTTCGTCATCGACCGCTGCCGGGTCGAGAACCCGCCGTTGCGGCCTACCCCCGGGCGCACCGAAGGCCGGGTCGCCTGCCTGCGGGCCGAGGAGGTCGGGGACGTTCCGCCGGAGACGCTCCTCGTGACCGTGACGCCCGAGACCCCACCGAGTACGGACGCGCCGGCTAGCTGAGCCACTGGGTGTTGAAGCCGACCGCGAACGGCTCCCCGCTCGCCATCGGGTTCTGGACGAACCCGCGGAGGTTCGAGGAGTACACCGCGAAGGAGGTCGGAACGACGAGCCAGATCTCGCTGTAGTTGTCGTAGGCGACCTGCGTCATGTTCGTGTAGTACGCCGTAAGGTCCGACGGGGTCGAGTCGCTCGCCGCGCCCAACACCCAGGAGTCGTAGGTCGAGTTGTAGCTCGGCAGGGTCGCCGAGTTGAAGCCGGCCATGCACTCGTTCGCGCTCCCGTAGGAGATGAAATCGTTCTGGGTCCAGTCGTCCGGCGAGATGTAGTCGGACGTGTAGAACTCCTGGCCCATGTAGAACGGTCCCCCGTTCTGGGAGGTCGACGAGATGCAGGCGCCGGCCGAGTTGATCCCCTGCTCCTCGTAGAGCTGGTCCAGGCTCACGCCGACCGGGTTGATCGTGATGTTGATCGCCGCCAGGTCGGCCTCGAGGAACTGCGCGGTCTCGACCCAATCCTGCCCCGAGTTGAGGTACATGTAATTCATCACGTCGCCCTTGCAGGCCCCGTTCGCGCACGGCGAGTCCGCCATCTCTTGGTAGGCGAGGTTCAGGTTGTAGGCGTATGGCGGCAGGTTCTGGGGGTTGTAGTACGGGTAGGAGGGCGGCACCGGGCCGACCCACTGGGAGGCATACCCTCCAAACGCCTGCGTGATGATCTGCTGGTAGTTGATCGCGTGGGCGATCGCCTCCCGGACCGAGAGGTTGTTGAACGGTGCCACGCTCTGGTTCAGGAAGATCCACCACGAGCCGCTGGTCGCCCCGTAGATCGTGGGCAGCGACTGGACGACCACGTTCGAGTGGCCCTGGAGCTGGCTCACGGTGGACGGGCCGATGTAGGCGAACGAGGCGCCCTGCACTGCCCCCGTGATGAGGTCGTTGGTCGTGATGTCGATCGCGTCCTGGAACTTGATCTCGACCGAAGTGTTCCCCGGTGCGAGGTTGATGTTCCAGGGCTCCGTCTTGAAGGCGGGTCCGCCCCAGTAGTTCCCGCTGGGCGTGAGGGTGTAGCCGCCCCCTCCGATCGGGTTGTAGTTCTGAAGGAGATACGGCCCGGTCCCGACGGTGGACGTCGAGAGGTACCCGTTGACCTGGCCGACCACGACCCCCCCGTGCGCGTCGACCCAGACCGGGTCGACCGCGTAGGAGTTCGGGGCCGAGATCGAGGCCAGCAGGTAGGTGTAGTTGCTGTCGAGGTAGCCGTAGCCGAGGTTCAGCTGGATCGCGCTCGCGTTGATGACCTGGAACGACTGGTTCGGCTCCTCCATGGCGGCGAGCTCCGAGGAGGAGGGGGTCTCGAAATTCCAGGTGTTGAGGTCGTTCGCGAGCGTGGCGTTGGCGGCGACGCTCACCGCCTTGTCCGCGTAGTAGTTCAGCGGAGAGGTCGTGCTGAAGTTCGTGGAGAAGAAGTTCTGCTCGAGGATGAACTGGGGCCCCGCGGCGATCAGGAGGCTGCGGTAGAGGCTGTACCACTGGACGTAGGCGTTGTACGGGTCGCCGTTCGAGAAGACCACCCCCGGTCGGAGTTCGAACAGGTAGGACTCGAACGTGGTGTTCGGGTCGTAGATGACCTGCCAGTCCTTGGCGAGGACACCCGAGAAGTTCGTCACGCTCGAGCCGTTGTAGTTGACCAGTCCCTGGTAGACCTGCTGGACCGCCGCCCACCCGGGGGTCGAGAACGTCACGGCCGGGTCGAGCGAGTCCGGGATCTCCGCTTGGTCGATGCAGATGTACTTGGTCTCGCTCCCACTGCAGTTCGAGACGGCGGGAGATTTCTGGAGGACGTAGTACGTGCCGATCCCCGCCCCGATCAGGATCACTACGACCACGACGACCACCACATTGCGTGTCCTCGGATTCATTGGAGAAAGACCCTCCCGTGGGCCGAGACGGGGGAGTTCGCTCCCCCTTCTTAAGGTGTGCTAGGGTGGGTCACGGGACCCCCGACCGCCCCTCTCGGCTCGGCCGGGACGGGCGGTCTCGGGGAACCGTCGCGCGCGGCGCGCGCGAGGTCGGTCGTCGCGGGGCAGGGGGGTGCGCCAACGGCTTTAGGGGACGCTGGGCTCAGCGGCCCCGAGCGAACCCATGGACCGCAAGATGTGGGTCGGAGGGGAGTGGGTCTCCGCCGAAACCGAGGCGACGTTCCCGGTCACCAGCCCGTTCGACGGCGCGACGCTGGGTACCGTGCCCAGGGGGTCGCGCGCCGACGCACGACGGGCAATCGACGCGGCCCGTCGTGCCTTCGACCGCGGCCCCTGGCCAAAGCTCCCGCCCCGGGCGCGGGGCGAAGTGTTCCTGAAGGCCGCCGCCCTCCTCCAGGGCCGGCTCCCCGCGGTCGCGGAACTCGAGAGCCGCAACCAGGGCAAGACGATCAAGCAGGCCGCGGACGCCGACCTGCCGTTCTCGATCGACAACCTGATCTTCTACGCCGGCGCGGGCCGGACCCTCGAGGCCCGTAGCCCGGCGGAGTTCACCGGCGACGGCACCACGATCTTCCGGCGCGAGCCGGTCGGCGTGGTCGCCTCCATCACCCCGTGGAACTACCCGATCATGATGGCGGTCTGGAAGGTCGCCCCCGCCCTGATCGTGGGGAACACGGTCGTCCTCAAGCCGGCGAGCTGGACGCCGCTCACCAGCCTCGAGCTCGGGAGGGTCTTCGAGGAGGCGGGCCTGCCGGCCGGCGCGCTCAACATCGTGACCGGCCCCGGTGGAGAGGTCGGCGACGAGCTCTCCCGCAACCCGAAGGTCGACCTGGTCTCGCTCACGGGGGACACGGCCACCGGGCGGAAGATCATGGAGGCCGCGAGCGGGACGGTCAAGCGCACCCAGCTCGAGCTCGGAGGCAAGGCCCCGTTCATCGTCTTCGAGGACGCGAACCTTCCGGCGGCGGTGGAGGGCGCGATGGTCGGCGGGTTCGTCAACGGCGGCCAGGACTGCACGGCCGCGACGCGCCTGATCCTGCACCACAACGTCCGGGAGCGGTTCCTCCAGCACCTGCTCGAGCGAATCAAGACGGTCCGACTGGGGGACCCCCTCTCCCGGTCCACCGACCTCGGCCCGCTCGTCCACACGACGCACCAGCACCACGTGCTCGAGTTCGTGGAGAAGGGACGCTCCGAGGGAGCGAAGCTCGTGGTGGGCGGCGGCGACGCCCGGGCCGAGTTCCCGAGGGGCGCGTTCGTCACTCCGACGGTCTTCGACGCGGTGGCCCCCGACATGGCGATCGCCCAGAAGGAGGTCTTCGGACCCGTACTGGACGTGATCGAGTTCGCGACGTTCGACGAGGCGGTCGAGATCGCCAACGGGGTCGAGTACGGGCTCGCGGGAAGCGTCTGGACGAACGACCTCCGCACCGCCGTCAAGGCCGCGAACGCCCTCCGCTTCGGTGACGTCTGGGTCAACGACCATCTTCCGCTCGGCTCGGAGACCCCGCACGGCGGGGTCAAGCAGTCCGGGTTCGGCAAGGATCTGGGGACCGATTCCCTGAACGACTACACCTGGGTGAAGAACATCTACATCGACCTCACCGGCCAGGTCCGCAAGGGCTGGCACTACACGACCTACGGGGACCCCGGGTAGAGGTTCCGTGACGGCAGGGATCCCGGACTCGGGCCGCGGCGCGCTCTGGATCGGGGGCACCCGCCGCGCCCCCGCCGGTGGCCAGTACGTGCCCGTCCTCGACCCGTCGACCGGTCGCTCCATCGGAGAGGCCCCGGTGGCGTCGCCGGACGAGGCTCGGGCGGCGGTCGACGCGGCCGCCGCCTGCGAGGAGAGCTGGGGGTCGACCCCCGGCCACGAGCGCGCCCGGATCCTCCGGGCCACGGCGGACCGTCTCTCGGCCGACCGCGAGACGATGGCCCTCCTGATCGCCCACGAGGTCGGGAAACCGATCGTCGACGCCCGGGTCGAGGTCGACCGGGCGGTCGGAGTGTACCGCCTCGCCGCGGAGGAGGTCCGGCACCTCGGCGGCGAGAGCTTCCCGGCCGACGCCTACGAGCGCCCGGCGGGGAACGAGCACCGCTTCCTCTTCTCGGTCCGGGACCCGATCGGGGTCGTCGTCGCCATCGGGCCGTTCAATTTTCCCCTGAACCTGCTCTCCCACAAGGTCGCCCCCGCGCTGGCCGCGGGCAACCCGGTCGTGGCGAAGCCGACCAGCGCGGCGCCGTTCACGGCCCTGCGCCTCGCCGAGCATCTCGCCTCGGCCGGCCTCCCGGGCGGGGTCCTCAACGTCGTGACCGGACCGGGCGGGAGCGTGGGGAACGCGCTGGTCGAACACCCGGGCACCCGCCTCGTCACGTTCACCGGCTCGACCGACGTGGGGAAGGCGATCGCCGAGCGGGCCGGCCGCCACGCCAAGCGCGTCATCCTCGAGATGGGTGGGCTCGACCCGTTCGTGGTGCTGGAGGACGCGCCGCTCGCCTCCACCGTCGAGGCCGCCGCCCGGGGGATCTTCACGTACTCGGGGCAGGTCTGCACGGCGTCCAAGCGGTTCCTCGTCGCCGACGGGATCGCCGACCCGTTCGCGGCCGCGCTGGCCGAGCGCGCCCGCACGCTCCGGGTCGGCCCGGCGTCCGAGGAGTCCACCGAGGTGGGACCCCTGGTGGATGACGCCTCCCTCCGTCGGGTCGACGAGCTCGTGCAGGAGGCCCGGAAGGGGTCCGCGAAACTGCTCGCCGGGGGTCGACGGCCCGAGGACCGGAAGGAGGGGAACTTCTACCTCCCGACGGTCCTCGACGCGGTCCCCGAGGATGCCCGCCTGGTCCACGAGGAGCCGTTCGGCCCGGTCGCGCCCATCCTGCGCTTCTCGACGATCGACGACGCGGTCCGGATCGCCAACAGCACCCCCTACGGTCTCCAGGCGGCGGTGTACACCCGCGACCTCGTGAAGGGGTTCTCTCTGGCGAAGAGGATCCGGGCCGGCGGGGTACACCTCAACGACCCGACGACCCTCCGGTGGGATGCCCTTCCGTTCGGGGGGATCAAGGAGAGCGGCCTCGGGCGCGAGGGGCTTCGGTACGCGATGGAAGAGATGACCGAGGTCAAGCTGATCTCGGTGAACTACGCAGGCGCCTAGGCCGGCGACTCCTTCGGCTCGTCGCCCTCCGCGATCGGGTGGGGACCGGGGCTCACCGGCGGGGTCGGGTGCCCGAGCCCCGGGGCGCCGGGCGCTCGCCATCCCGCCGCGGTCGGCGGGTGGGGCACGCCGCGGACCAGGGGGGTCTCCCCGGTGCCGTCGAGGGTGTCGAGCGCGTCCTCGAAGGCGGCGAGCCCCCGCTCGAGGAGCTCGTCCTCGATGACGAGGGGCGCCATGAACCGAAGGACCTGGTCCCAGGCACCGGCGGTGTGCATGAGCACCCCGCGCGCGAAGAGCGCCGAGCGCATCGCCTTCGCTCGGTCGCCCCACGGAAGACGGGTCGCCCGGTTCTGCACGAACTCGACCCCGACCATGAACCCCTTGCCGCGGACGTGGCCGATCGACGGGTGCCGCTCCCCCATCGCCCGGAAGCGGTCGACCAGCGCCGTCCCCCGACGGAGGGTGCGGCTCAGCAGGTCGCCCTCCCGGAGCACCCGAAGCACCTCGGTCCCGACGGCGAGCGCCAGCGGGTTGCCCCGGTAGGTCCCGATGTGGAAGCCCCGGGGCAGCTCCGGGACCAGGTCCTGCCGGTAGGCGACGACCGAGACCGGGATGCCCCCGCCGATCGTCTTCGCGATGCAGAGGACGTCCGGGGTCACGCCCGAGTGGTCGACCGCCCACATCTTGCCGGTCCGGCCGAGACCGCTCTGGACCTCGTCCGCGATCAGGAGAAGGTCGTGGCGGTCGCAGAACTCCCGGAGGGAAGGAAGGAAGTCCTCCGGCGGCACGACGTAGCCGCCCTCGCCGAGGATCGGCTCGACCAGCACCGCCGAGAGCCGGTCGGCGCCGGAGGCCGGGTCGTTCACCAGGTGCTCGAGGTAGGCGATCGTCCCGGCCGCGCCGGTGTCCGCTCCGAGGACCGGTCGGTACGGGTCCGGGTACGGTACCCGGACCACGTGGCTCCCGGCGAAGGGCGTGGTGACGTGGTAGCGGGTGGCGCTCGTGAGGTGGACCGCACCGCCGTGGACCCCGTGGTAGGCGCCCGAGAAGGCGACCGTGCCGTGGCGGCCTTTGGCGAAGTCGGCGAGCTGGACCGCGGTCTCCACCGCGTCCCCGCCGGTCACGGTGAAGAAGATGCGGGAGCGATTCCTCAGGGTGCCCGGGAGCGCGTCCTCGAGCTCCTTCAAGAACGCGGTCCGGGCCTCGGTCGGCAGTTCGAGGGCGTGCCAGACCTCCCGGCTCTGCTGGGCGAGGGCGGCGACCAGCCGGGGGTGCCGGTGGCCTAGGTTGAGCACCGAGATCCCCGCGACCCAGTCGATGTACCGGTTGCCGTCGACGTCCTCGACGGTCGCGCCCCGAGCCGAGCGGACCGCCATGGGAAAGTAGTGCGAGTAGGAGACCGCGTCGGTCTCCCACTTCGCCTGCTCGGCGAGGAGCTCTCGGGAGCGGGGCCCGGGCGGGGGGTGCAGGATCCGGGGAGCATCGAGGTAGCTTCCGGTCTCTCCGGCGTCGCTCATCGGCTCGCCGACCGGCTACGGTATCGGGTCATATGAGGGCTCGGAGCGGCACCGGACGGGTTATGGGCCCGCCCCGGCTCCCCGCGGCCGAGAGGCGATGCCCGAGGCTCCCGGACACTTCGACGTCCACCTCCATCTGTCGCGGTGGTGGCCCGACCTGCCGAGGACCGGCTTCCGCCCGAAGATCGACTACACGGTGCGCGGCCTGCTCGCCGAGATGGACGATGCGGGGATCGCCTCGGGGCTCCTTCTCCCCGTCTACGAGGGGCCGACGCCCGAGGAGTCCCTGCGCGAGTCGGTCGCCCGGGCCCGCGAGAGCGGAGGTCGGCTGCGACCGGTCGCGACCGTCTTTCCCAACCCGGGCCGGGAGTCCGTCGAGGCCGTGGTGTCGGGATGGGACGCGGTGCCCGAGCTGGCGGCCATCAAGCTGTTCCCGGGGTACCACCCGTTCTACCCCCACGCGCCCGCGCTCGAACCGGTCTACGACTACGCGGCCCGGCGGGGGCTCCCGGTGATGATCCACCAGGGCGACACGCTCGCCCCCAACGGGCTGATCAAGTACGCGCGCCCGATCGAGGTCGACGAGGTGGCGGTCCGCCACCGGGACGTCCGGTTCGTCCTCTGTCACTTCGGCAACCCCTGGGTGGAGGAGGCCGCGGAACTCGTCTACAAGAACGAGAACGTCTACGCGGACACCTCGGGCCTCTTGGCCCATCCCTCCAGCCCGTACTTCGAGCGCGCGGTCGCCCGCGCCGGCGCGGTGCTGCAGGGGGCGGTCGACACGATCGGCTCGACGCGTCGGATCCTCTACGGCTCGGACTGGCCGCTCGAGTCGTTGAGGACCGCGGTGGCCCTCGTCGAGGGACTCGAGGTCAGCGGCCCGGACCGAGCCGAGATCCTCGGAGGGAACGCCCGACGCCTCTTCGCCGCCGCTCCGGCCGGCGGTCGCCCGTCTTAAGGGTCGGGGGGCTCGGGCATCCGATGACCGAACCCGGCTCCGCGGCCCCGTCGTGGGACGGGGAGACCGTTCGCCAGGTGGTCCGCGACACGAACTACGTCACCTGGCGCCGCCAGGGCGGTTGGAACCCGCTGGTGGTGACCCGCGCGAAGGACTCGACGTTCTGGGACGACAAGGGCCGCGCCTACCTCGACTTCTCCTCCCAGCTCATGGCCACGAACCTCGGCCACGGGAACGCGGCGGTCGTCGAGGCGATCGCCGCCCAGGCCCGCACGCTCGCCTACGCCGGACCCTCCTTCGCGACCGAGGCCCGCGCCCGGCTGAGCTCCGCCCTCCTCGACGTGCTCCCGCACGGCCTGAACCGGTTCTTCTTCAGCACCTCGGGTACCGAGGCGAACGAGGCGGCCCTCAAGATCGCCCGCGTCGCGACGGGACGGACCAAGGTCCTCTCCCGGCACCGGTCCTACCACGGGGCGACCGCCGCTTCGATCTCGGTCACGGGGGACCCTCGCCGCCGCCCAGTCGACGGCCTGCAGACGGTTCCCGGGACCGTGTTCGCCCCGGATTGCTACTGCTACCGGTGCCCCTTCGGCCTCACCTACCCGTCCTGCCACGTCGAGTGCGCCGAGTACGTCGACCGCCAGCTCGAGCGGGAGGGGAACGTCGCCGCGATGATCCTCGAGCCGGTCGTCGGGACGAACGGGGTCATCGTGCCCGTGCCCGAGTACCTCCCGCGGGTCCGCGAGATCACCCGCCAGCACGGGGTCCTCCTCATCGCCGACGAGGTGATGACCGGCTGGGGCCGGGTCGGCGAGTGGTTCGCGGTCGACCACTGGAAGGTCGAGCCGGACATCCTCACGACGGCGAAGGGGATCACGGGGGCGCTCGTCCCCCTCGGCCTCACCGCCACGACCTCGGCACTCCACGAGACGTTCCGGGACCGGTACTTCCCCCACGGGCACACCTACGAGGCCCACCCCCTCACGCTCGCCCCGGCCGTCGCGGCGATCGGGGAGTACCGTCGGCTCGACCTTCTCGCCAAGTCCCGGCGGGACGGCGAGTACCTGCTCGAGCGGTTGCGGGAGATTCAGGGCCGCCACCCGTCGGTCGGCGAGGTACGAGGGCTCGGTCTCTTCGCCGCGGTAGAACTGGTACGGGACCGGACGACCCGCGCCCCATTCAACACCGAGGAGGACAAGCTCGCCGGTCGCCCGCTGGTCGCCGAGGCGGTGGCGGCCGCGATGATGAAGGAGGGCGTGTTCTGCGTCGCCTGGGTCTCCCACCTCGTGATCGCCCCTCCCCTGATCGTCACCCGGGAGGAGCTCGACCACGGGCTCGAGGTCCTGGACCGGGCCCTCGCGGTCGCCGACCGGGAGGTCCGCGGCGGACCGTCGGCCTGAGCGGCGCTAGAACCACCGGCTCGTGACGACCTTCTTGCGCGTGTAGAACTCGACCGCGTCCCGCCCGCTCGCGTGCAGGTCGCCGTAGAAGGAGCCCTTCCATCCAACGAACGGGAAGTAGGCCGCCGGCGCCGGGACCCCGATGTTGACGCCGACCATCCCGGCCTCGACCGAGTGGACGAACGTCCGGGCCGCGCCTCCGTCCCGGGTGAAGATCGCCGCGGCGTTGCCGAACCGGGAGCGGTTGGCGACCGCGATCCCCTCGGCGAGGGAACCCACCCGGATGACCGAGAGGACCGGGCCAAAGATCTCCTCCTGAGCGATCGCCATCTCCGGTCGGACCCGGTCGAACAGGACCGGGGGGACGTAGAACCCGCCGGATCCCGTCGGGGTCGACCCGCGCGCCGCGACGACGGCGCCGCCGGTCTCCCCGTCCCGGATCCATCCGAGCACCCGGTCGCGGTGCTCGGAGCGGATCACCGGACCCACCTCCGTGCCGGGGTCGCCGCCGGCACCGACCGGAAGGGCCCGAACGGCCTCCGCCAGCCGGCGAACGAGCGGGTCCGCCCCGGGCTCGACGGCCACGACGACGCTGCCGGCCAGGCACCGTTCTCCGGCCTGACCGAAGGCGCTCGAGACGATCGCCGGCACCGCGTGGTCGAGGTCGGCGTCGGGCATCACCAGGAGGTGGTTCTTCGCGCCGGCGAGCGCCTGGACCCGTTTGCCGTGGGCGGCGGCGGTCGTGTAGACGTGGCGGGCGGTGGGCGCCGATCCGACGAACGAGACCGCGTCCACCCCGGGGTGGCTCAGGAGCGCGTCGACGGCCGCGGCATCCCCGTGCACCAGGTTGAACGTGCCGGGCGGGAACCCCGCCGTCTCGACCAGCTGGGCGAGCCGGGTCGCCGAGAGCGGCACCCGCTCGGAGGGCTTGAGGATGAACGAGTTGCCGCAGACGAGGGCCAGCGGCCCCATCCACAGCGGGATCATCACGGGGAAGTTGAACGGGGTGATCCCCACGACCACCCCGAGGGGCTGACGGACCAGGGTGGTGTCGACCCCGCGGGACACGTCCTCGAGGAAGGCGCCCTGGAGGGTGGTCGGGGCCGCGGCGGCGAACTCGGTCGCCTCGATGCCCCGCCGGACCGAACCTCGGGCTTCCTCCAGGGTCTTCCCGTTCTCGCGGGAGACGCTGGCCGCGAGCTCCTCCGCGTGCTGGACCAATAGGGTCCGAAGGGTGAGGATCCGGTGGGCCCGCTCCGCCACCGGCACCTCTCGCCAGGCCGGGAACGCCGCCCGCGCCGCCCGGACCGCGGCCTCCACCTCGGCCGCACCGGAGCGCGGGACCCGGGCGAGGAGGCGTCCGTCGGACGGGTCCGGTACCTCGAGCCGGTCGGCTCCGGCGGCGGGGACCCACCGTCCGCCGACGAAGTTCTCGAGCTCCGCCACCCCGCTCATCGGCTACCGTCTACGGAACCGCCCCGGCTAATGACGCTCTCGGGGAGTCGACCGACAATTGACGAACGGTCGCCCCCCGCGGCGGGCTTTAGTAACCCCTCCCTCTCGAAGCCCGTCGGTCGGACCGGCGGGTCGGACCGGCAGAGAGGGAATCGATGGACCCGAGGTTCAACGAGGTGTTCGCGGAGTACGCTCGGCGCACTCCCCGGTCCAAGGAGCTCTGGGAGACCGGCCGGCGCTGGAGCCCCCTCGGGGTGCACTCGAACTACCGCTTCCTGGAGCCGTACCCGTTCTACGTCGACCGGGCCAAGGGCGTCAACCTCTGGGACGCGGACGGCAACGAGTACCTCGACTTCAACATGGCCTTCGGCTCGCTCCAGAGCGGGCACGCGCATCCGAAGCTGGTCGAAGCGCTCGGCCGGCAACTGGAGCGCGGGAGCATCTACGGCTACGAGTGGGAACGCACCCCCGAGGTCGCCGAACGGATCTGCCGACGCTACGGGATGGACAAGGTGCGGTTCAGCACCACCGGGCTCGAGGCGACCCACCACGCGATCCGGTTCGCCCGGGCGTTCACCAAGAAGCGGTATGTCCTCAAGTTCGAAGGATGCTACCACGGCTCGCACGACACGCTCCTGGTCGGCGTCAAGCCCCGGGCCGAGGTCGCCGGGTCGAAGGAGCATCCGGCATCCGCGCCCGCCTCTCCCGGGATCTTGAGCGAGCTGAGCGAGCGGACGCTCGTCGCCCCGTTCAACGACCTCGAGGCGACCCGACGGCTCGCGCGCGAGCACCGGGACGACCTCGCCGCCGTCATCGCCGAGCCGATCCCGATGAACATGGGCTTCATCCTCCCCGACGACGGGTTCTTCCCCGGCGTGCGGGAGCTGTGCGACGAGCTCGGGACCCTCCTGATTTTCGACGAGATCAAGACCGGGGCCAAGTACCTCCACGGGGGCGCCGGCCGGCTCGGGGTGCGGCCCGACCTGATCACGCTCGGCAAGTCGATCGCCTGCGGGGTCCCGATGTCGGCGATCGCCGGCGGGCCCGGCGTCCTCGACAACGTGGGGCCGAGGAAGGTCGCTCACGCCGGGACGTACAACTCGAACCCGCTCGCCATGGCCGCCTGCCTCGCCTCGCTCGAGCACATCCTGACCGAGGAGGGGCTCCAACGCTCGACGCGGCTGAACGAACGCCTCGCGAAGGGGTACGCCGAGGTCTTCGACGACGCGGGCGTGACCGCCAACGTCTGCGCCGACGGCGTCTCGGGAACCGTCTACTTCTCCGACCACGCGGTCCGGAACTGGCGGGACTTCCTCCAGGTCGACGGGGACCGCTCGATGTTGTACTACTACCTCTGCCTCAACCAGGGGTTGATCCCCTCCGGCACCGGGCCGGACGAGCAGTGGACGCTCTCGGTCCAGCACACCGAGGCCGACGTCGACCGCCATCTCGAGGTCCTCGGGACGGTCGCCGAGCGCCTGGCCGGCGCCCCGCAGGCCGGAGAGATCGAGGAATCGGTCTAGCCGTCCCCGCGGGGCGACCGTCCCCTCCGCCGGCCCCCCCGCCGGGGAGGAGACCTACGCCGACTCCGGGCCCAGCAGGATGGCCAGGTCGATCGCCTGTTCGGCGATCTCCGTGGCGTACCCCGCCGTGCGACCGAGGCTGTCCACCACAGTCCCCCAGGCGAGCAGCTCCTCCCCTCGGCGCGAGGCGACCCGGTGGGACAGTCCGTCGATGAGCTTCTGGTGGGCGACCTTCCGGTCGATCGCCGAGTTCGCGGCATCCACATCCCGGGCGACGAGGGCGGTGAACGCCTGGTCCAGGAGCCCCACCGCCGAGATGCGCGCCTCGTCGAGCTCGCGCATCAGCCTCGGGTCGGCGGGCCGACCGCTGGCCGCGACCGGGTGGGTCTCGGCGATCCGCTGCGCGTGGTCCCCGATCCGCTCGATCAGCTTGGCGATCAGCCGGTACGTGTGGAAGACCGCTGGGCGGTCCCGTTCCCCGGGGGGCGGGGTCGTCCAGTGGGCGAGGTGGTTCTGCTTGGCGACCATCCAGTAGAGCCGGGCCACGTCCTGGTTGCGGAGGGCCACTTCGTTCGCGAGGGTCCCGTCGGGGGTCCGGAGGGAGGCGACCGCGTCCTCCAGCATCGCCCGGACCGTGAGATGCATGCGGCGAAGGCACTTCTCCGTGCTGAGCTCGGAGGGGTCGGAGAGGTCCTGAATGACGAGGGAGCTCTTGCCCTCCTCGATCACCTCCGGACCGATGACGAGCCGGCAGAACTCCCGGGCGACCTTCCGGACGAACGGCGCCCGGTCCGGGGAAAACCGGACCTCGATCAGCCCGAACCCCGAGGTGTAGGCTCCGACCAGCTTGCGGAGAAGGTGCTCCCGGGCCTCCCCGGCCTTCTCGTCGAACACCTTGCGTCGCTCGACGGGGCGCTCCACGGTGTGGGGGCGGACCGAAACGGAGCCGTCCAGCTCCGACTCGACGAAGAGCGTGTCTCCCGCCTTCAGCCCCGCGTGCCGTACCCAGTGCTTCGGGAGGGAGACCAGATACGTCGACTTGCCGGCGAGCTGGAGCTTACGGCCTTCCACGAGGGCTCTCCGCTCTCCCGCTGCCCTATGGACGTATAAGGATTGATTAAATAGACTATTTAGAGACCGCGGGAGGCTGTAGTCGGCCGGAGATACCTCCGCCCGACCGAGCGCCCGCGGCCGCCGCGTACCTCCCGCCCCGAACCCCACGGTCATCAAATCCCCACGCGGGGTGAGGTCCGTGTGCCCGGGTTTCCGAGGCTGAAGGAGTCCTACGACCTCGTCGTGGTCGGGGGGGGCCACGCGGGCCTGCAGGCCGCCCTGAAGGCCGCCCTCCTCAACCACACCGCGACGTTGATCGACCGGGGGCCCAAGTACGGCCGCTCGTACTACGCCCCCGTCATGGACAACATTCCGGGCTTCCCGGACGGCGTCTCGGGCCACGAACTGCTCGACCGGCAAGTGGAGGCGGTGCGGAAGGTCGATTCCTGGGTGAGCTACTTCTCCCCGGCCACGGCGCTGCGGGTCGAGCCGTCGGACGGGGGCTACCGGGTCCCGTTCGAGTGGCTGAAGCAGGACCTGGTCGCCCGGGGGCGCGCTGTCGTCCTCGCGATGGGGGTCGTCGACCGGATGCTCGAAGTGGGCGGCGAGATCAAGCCGATCTTCCCGTGGGCGAACCAAGCGATCGTCGAGTTCTGCATCTTCTGCGACGGGCACACCCTTCCGGGAAAGAGCGTCGCCGTGCTCGGCCACGACTCGTTCGCGGTCCGCACCGCGCTCGACCTCCTGCACTTCCGGCCCGCGTCGGTGGAGATGCTCACCCACGGCCATCCCCTGCTCGAGGGGGCCCCGGCCGAGGAGGCCGCGGGGCTCCGGACCCTGCTCGCCGAGCACCACATCACGACCGTCGAGGCGGCCGTCACCGGCTTTGACGAGATCCGCGAGCAGCGCTTCGGGGTCCAGTTCGCCGACGGCAGCCACCGCAGCTACGACAAGGGGTTCAGCGCGCTCGGCTGGTACGACCTCCACCAGGCGATCCCGCGGGCCCTGGGGTGCCGCTTCGACCCCGAGGGGTTCGTCGTGACCGACGAGGACTGCCGGGCCATCTCGGAGGCGACCGGTCGACCGATCCCGGGCCTTTACTGTGTCGGCGACCAGCGGAACGGGTGGAACCAGATCCCCGAGGCCTGGGCGACGGCCGAGCGGGCCGTCATCCACGCCTACGCCGACTACCTCTAGCCGGTCGCTAGTGCGGCGTCAGGGTCCGCGGGGGGCTCACGTCGAGCTGGCGGGCGAGCTGCGTCAGGTCCTTGGCGACCGCCGCCGCCCCACCGGCGAGGAACCGCTCCTCGCTCTGGGTCGAACCGGCCGCCTCGGACGGGTCCGGCAACAGGGCATAGAAGCGCACCCGAGCCGCGGTGGCGCACTCCGCGTCGATGAGGTGGTCGCCGACGAACACCGCCCGGTCGCGCGGGACCTCCATCTCGCGGAGTAGCGCGAGGAGCGCCTCGGGCGACGGCTTGGCGGGGCCGGGCGTGCTTCGGGTCCGCAGGTAGGCGAAGTACGGGCCGAGCCCGGTCCGCAGGAGGGCCCCGCGGGCGAACTGCTCGGAGCTCCGGGTCAGCAGGCCGATCCGGAACCCCCGGTCGGTGAGCGCCTTCAGGAGCGCGTCGGCGCCCGGCCGCGCGACCGTGCGCGGGAGCGCCTCCATCTCGATCGCGTCGATCGCCTTGTGATATTCCGCCTCGAACCGGAAGACGTTCCCGTCCGGCGCCCCCGAGTTCCGCAGCTCCTCGCGGGCCTTCTCCACCGTCCGGTGGATCGGGTCGTTCACGGAAAGGTGGCCGGGGACGACCCCGTACTTCTCCGCGAGGCGGATCAGGGTCTTGCGCATCCGCACGAAGTCGTGGTTGGAGAGCACCAGGGTCCCGTCCAGGTCGAAGACGACCCCGAGCAGCGGCTCGAGGTACTTCGGGTCCGGCTCACGAGGGCACATGTCGAGCTCCGCCGACGAAGAACCGAGCGCTCCTCCGTTAAGTGTTTCCGTCCACCCGCAGCGGGGGCCGGGGCTCCCCGCGCTAGTCGGTCTCGAACGTCAGGGCGCCCGGGCCGGCGGTCGTGCCGGGAGCCCGAAGGCCGGCGAGGGCGGCCGTGGCCCACCAGGTCCGCAGCTCCAGCGTGAGCCGCCCGGCCCGCACGGCCGGGTCCTCGCGCATCAGTTCGCGGGCGTGCTCGAGCGAGCTCGTGCGGAAAACGAGCATCCCCCGCAGCTCCGTCTCCTCCTCGAACGGACCTACGGCGACCAGTTCTCCCTGCTCGACGAGGTGGCGCAGATGGGCCAGGTGGGCTTCCTGGAGGCGGCCGGCCTCCTCCTCCGTCAGGGGGGACAGCGCCACGGGCCGACGGAGGAACCCCACGGCGTAGTGTGCCATCGGAGGGAGTCGCTCCACCTCCGGCCGCGGGTCCCCGTCGCCCACGCCGGCGCACGGCCTCGCGGCCCCAAAAAGGGGGTGGAGGAGGAGCTCAGGCCGGGACCGCGAGGGTCGGGACCATCTCCCGCCAGTGGCTGGAGCGCAGGGTGCGGACCACCTTGTCCTGCTGCCGCCGGCGTTCCTTGCGGATCGCCCGGTTCCAGGCGGGCGGGGCGGAGTCCGCGGTGAGGTCCTCGACCACGTCCAGGTCGTGGAGCCGCCCGAGACGGGCTTGGAGCGACTGGAGCGGGCGTGCCTCGGCGACCCCGTAGCTCGGGTCGATCGCCGCCGCGAGGTCGGAGAGGTGACGCCAGCTGCGGACGCGAATCCGCAGGGTATGAAGTCGGCGCGAGGTCGGCTTCCGGCGGGCCTTGCGGTGGGCGAGGCGGACCGCTTCCTGACCCTCCTGGTGGACCTCCTCGAGGTACCGGCCGAGCGCCTGGGCCCGCCGGGCCGACGGAAGGGTTCGGAACCCGTCGCGGATCCCCTCGAACAGCCCAAGGTCCCGCTCGGTCCGGAGCGAGGCCCGGATCAACTCCCGCCCGATGCGAGCATCGTCGGTCAGGTGGACCCGCAGTCGACGCAGAGCCCGCCGTTCCCGTGACGGAAGGTCGGCGGGTGCCTGGGCCAGGAGACCTAGCGCCACGTCCCGGTCCCGGACGCCGCCGACGAGCCGGGCGAGGTGCTTCAACCGCCGGTCGTAGGCGCGCAGCGCCTCCTGCCGGCCCTTCGAGCTCGCCCGGGTCCACACGCCGAGTCCGACCCGTAGCCGGCGGAGGTCGCGATGGAGGCGGTGGAGGCTCTCGGGCCCCGGCCGGGAGCTCGAGGTCACGCTCTCCAGGTCGTGCAACGTCTGGTCGACCCGAGCCTCGAGGACCCGGCCGAGTTCCGCGGCCTCAGGGCTCGACGGGGAAATGGGATTCATGGTAGTTCCGGAGGGACGAGGGGACCGCGGGACGGGGGTAAATCCTTTCCGATTCCCGTACGAGCGAGCACGTATTAGTAACGGTCCCCATGGACGGCCGTGGAGCGGTCCCGCTCGGCAGAATTACGCCGAGGGGAGGACCGTTCTCTCGCGCGCGGGGCCCACCAGATCGGCGTGATCGACGTCGGGTCCAACACCGCCCGCTTCGTGGTCTTCGAGGCGTCCCAGGCGCGCACCGTCCGAGCCGTCTACGAGGCCAAGGAGGTGCCCCGGCTGGGCCTCGGCGCCGGGCCGGACGGTCGTCTCTCGGAGGAAGCGGTCCACCGGGGCGTCGCCGCCCTCCGACGCTTCGCCCGGCTGGTCCGTTCGCTCGGGCTCACCCGAACGCTGGCGGTGGCGACGAGCGCGGTGCGCGACGCCCCGAACGGACCGGAGTTCGTCCGGGCCGTGGAGCGGAGCACGGGGCTCCTCCTCCGCACCATCTCGGGGGTGGAGGAGGCCCGCTACGCCTATCTCGGGGTGGCGAGCGCCTGGGAGCTGCACGACGACATCGTCTGCGACCTGGGGGGAGGCTCGCTCCAGCTGATCGAGGTCCACCACGGGTCCCTCCGGAACTCGGTGAGCCTGCCGCTCGGCGTCCTCCGGTTGAGCCAGCGGTTCCTGGAGCACGACCCGCCGAAGCGGCGGGAGTGGGAGGAGCTGCGCGACCACGTCCGCGAAACCCTCCAGTCGACGTTCGAAGCCTTCCGCTCCGAGACGCACGGGCTGTACGCGGTCGGCGGCACGGTCCGCTCGCTCGCCCGGGCCGCCATCGAGTTCCGGGATTGGCCGATCGGCCGGGTCCACGGCTACCCACTGTTCGACCACGACGTGGAAGCGCTCGGCGAGCTCCTGGGGGAGATGCCGGCCGACAAACGGCGGGCGGTGCCGGGGATCGGCAGCGACCGCGCCGACGTGGTGGTCGCCGGGGTCGTCGTGCTGCGGGAGCTCCTCCGCGTGACCCACGCGGACCAGATCTACGTCTCGGGCACCGGCATCCGGGAGGGGATCGCGCTCGAGGCCGTCGAGGCGAGGCTGCCGGCGCGCGCGACCGAGCTCGCGGCCCGGTCGGTCGAGGCGGCGGCCGAGGCATTCCGCTTCGACCTCGAGCACGGACGCGAGGTAACCGAGACGGCCGTTGATCTGTTCGGGGTCCTCGCCGAGCGTCAGCACTGGGGTCCCAGCGAGGAGCTGGCGGTCCGCGTCGCGAGCGGCATGCACGACTCCGGGACGGCGATCGACCTCTGGCGCCACGCGCACCACTCGGCCTACCTCATCCAGAACTACCCGATCTTCGGGCTCAACCAGCGGGAGATCCTGCTCGCCTCGATGGCGGCCTACCTCCACGAGGGAGGGCCCTTCCCGTCCGAGTGGAAGAAGGCGTTCCAGCCGATCATCACGGCGGACGACATCGACCTCGCCCGCCAGCTCGGCTCGCTCGTCGGGGTCGCGGAGCTCGTCTCGGAGTACCGGCCGCGGTTCACGACGCTGGGCGACGACCGCGGGGTCGGCCTAGCCTTTTCTCCCCCGTCCGGTAGGCCCCTACCCGCCAAGCTGGCGGAGAAGGCCGCGAAGCTGCTCGAGCGCGCGTTCGACATGGAGGTACGGGTCCGTGAATCCTGAGGTCCCTTCCCCGAAGCACGGCTACCCCGGCCGCCTCTTCGTCTTCGAGGGGCTCGACGGGAGCGGCAAGTCGACCCAGGCCGCGCTGCTCGCCAAGTGGCTCGCCGCCCAGGGGTACCGGGTCTTCCAGACCGAGTGGAACTCCTCCGAGCTCGTCTCCAGCACGATCCGGCGGGGCAAGAAGAAGGGCCTGCTGACCCCCACCACCTTTTCCCTCCTCCATGCGACCGACTTCGCCGACCGCTTCGACCGGAAGATCCTGCCTCCCCTGCGGGCGGGCTACGTGGTCGTCTGCGACCGCTACTCGTTCACCGCCTTCGTCCGGGACGCCGCCCGGGGCTGCGACCCCGAGTGGGTTCGGACGATCTACTCCTTCGCCCCGACCCCCGACGTCGCCTTCTACTTCCGAGTGCCCGTTCGGGTCACCCTCCAGCGGAAGATCGCCTCCCGCCTGAAGATCAACTACTACGAGGCCGGCATGGACCTCGGCCTCTCGGACGACCTCCACGACAGCTACGAGCGGTTCCAGGGGCGACTGAAGCGGGAGTACGAGCGGATCGCCGTGCAGGACCGGATGACGGTGATCGACTCGACCCGACCGGTCGAGAAGATCCAGGCCGAGCTGCGGGAGAACGTCCGCCCCATCCTCGCCGGCTTCCCGACGATGGAGTCGCTGATGCATGACGCCTAACACCTACGGGACCCCGCTGCCCGGGCTGCCGCCGGGCAAGCTCGGGGGCAAGCTGATCGTCATCGAGGGGGCCGACGGGTCGGGGCGCTCGACCGAGGTCGCCTTCCTGAAGGAGTGGCTCGAGGTCCAGGGGCACGCGGTCGTCGACACCGGCCTCCGCCGCTCCACGCTCGTGAGCGAGGAGATCGACCGGGCCAAGCAGGGCCACACCCTCGGGGCGACGACGATGGCCCTCCTGTACGCCGCGGACTTCGGCGACCAGCTCGAGAACAAGATCGTCCCGGCGCTGTCGGCCGGGAGCACCGTGCTTGCCGACCGGTACATCTACACCCTCATGGCCCGCGCCATCGTCCGGGGCGCCTCGCGCGAGTGGGCCCGGCGCCTCTACGCGTTCGCCTTCGTCCCGGACCTGGTCGTCTTCCTCGACGCCCGCCCCGAGATCCTCCTCCACCGGGCGATCGGGAAGTACGGGAGCCTCGACTACTGGGAATCCGGGATGGACCTCTCCCTCTCCCGCGACCTCTTCGAGAGCTTCTTCCTGTACCAGGAGAAGCTCGCCGCCGAGTTCGAGTGGATGAGCCGCGACTACGGCTTCCACCTCGTGGACGCGAACCGACGCCCGGACCAGGTCGACGCGGAGGTGCGCGCGCTCGTGGAGCCGCTGTACCAGCCCGGCCGCCGACGGGCGACCCTGCCCCGGCTCCCGAGGCCGTCGGGAACGCCTAGCCCCGGCGGGCCAGCTGCTTCCGGGTAGCCATCCAGACGAGCACTCCGGCCCCCGGTCGGACGCCGCGCGGGAACTCGAGGCAGAGCGCCGCCCCCTTGCCCATCCGGATGAACGGGGTCCCCTCGCCGATCAGCCCGATTCCGATGAACTCGGTCAGGGTCGGTTCGTGGCCGACGATCACGACCTGCTGGCCGGAGCGGGTCGTCCGGGCGAGCCGCCGGAAGAGTGGGGGCGCGAGGAGGCCGGGTCCGAGCTCCTTCCAGACCTCGACTGGCGGGGGTTTGCCCATGGCCGCGCGCAACAGGTTGGTGGTCGCCCGGCAACGGACCGCGCCGCTCGTGAGGATCCGGTCGGCCTTTCCGATGTAACGAACAAGCCCCTTCGCCGCCTTGCGGGTCTGGACGGCCCCCTCCGCCGTCAGGGGCCGCTGGCCGTCGTCCGGCCACCGGGCCGGGTCGCGCTCGACGGCCGGACCGTGCCGGACGACCACGAGTCGGACGCCGTGAGACTGCGAGGGCATTCGGGCTCCCGCTCTACGGAGCCGGCGGGGCCAGAATACCGTCGCGGGGGCCGTTCGACCGCTCCGGACGGGGGGGTCGATTGGGCGGAAGGCGGGAAGAAGCGGCCGGCACGGGCGGGGTCATCCACGGCGCCGGGCGGTCGAGCACGACCTGGGCGATGTCCTGGCCGTAGGCGATCGTCCGCCCGATCGACTCGAGCAGCCGGGCGACGGCGGCCGCCGTCGCCGGCGGCATCGAACCGTTCCCCACGCCCGGAAGCAGTCGGTCGGCGAGCGTGTGGCCGGAGCCGATGAGCGCCTCCCCGGTATCGAGGAGCCCGTTCACCAGCTCCGGGTCGCTCGTCCCGAGGATCCCCTCGAGGTGCTCCATCGCCTGGGCGTGGAACTGACGCAGCGGGGTGGCCGGGCCGATCCCGTTCGGCAGCGAGACGAGTCGGGGGCCTAGCGTCCCCAGGATCACCGCATGGTCGGCGATCCGCTCGAGGCTCCGGGCCACGGTCCAGGCGCCCAGGAGTCCCGGGTGGGGGCGGTCGTCGCCGAGCCGGAGCGAGGCGATCCGCTGGATGTACCACGCTTCCCGGTCGATCTCGTCGTCGCGACGCTCCCAGTATCCGTCCTCCCCCATCGGGAGGCCCTGCCAGGAGGCGACCGCCTCCCGGTGGAACTCGACCACGAGTCGACCCATCCGGTAGAGTCGCTGGTCCAGCGAGACCGGGCTCTCGTAGGCGAGGTCCCTCAGACGGAGCACGCCCCCCTCGTCCGAGACGATCTCGGGCTGGCGGGTGCGGCGACAGAAGCTTCGGACGACCTCGTGAGTGGCGGCGGAGGTCGCCGACCGCTCCCGGACGACGAACTCTCGAGCGCCGGCCAGGTAGGATCCGAGGAGGCGCCGGAACAGATGCTCGGGGAGGTCGCCGGCCCCGACCTGGATCGTAAAGACCGACCCTTCGGCGGTCGGGGGCTCGGGACCCGGGGGCATCGGATCCCCACGGGGTCGGTTGGCGCGGGGCGCGGTCGGCCCCGGATCGGTCATGGCGGGGCGCTCCCGCCAGGGGTTCTCGCTCTTCTTCACGGAGAGAACAAGTTCCCGCTCGAAATATATAGTATTTCAATTTAGACTATATTTAGTATCATAGTTCCCCGAGGCCCGAGGCGCCCCGTCCGGGACGCCTACGGGGCAGGGGACGTGTCGGCCTGCACCCAGGCCTCGAACGCGTCGAAGTTGAAGTCCCGGCCGAGGTAGGCCCGGACGAGGTCGGCCGCCGGGCGCTGTCCGCCGGGGGTCAGGATCTCCCGGGCGTAGCAGGCCGCGGTCTCGGGGTCCGTCAGCGTCCCCTTCTCGAGGAACGGCCGCAGGAGGTCCCGGGCGATGACGAGCGACCAGACGTAGGTGTAGTAGAACGCGGAGTACCCCGTGAGGTGCCCCCAGGCGGCCTGGGGATGGTACTCGGGCTCGAGCGGCTCGGGGAGATAGCGGCCCCAGACGTCCCGGAAGAAGGCCGACGTCTCGAGCCCCTTCGGGTCGCGGTCGTACAGCTCGAGGGAGATCGCCGCGAGCGCCACCTGGCGGAGCCACCCCTGCCCTCGGCCGAACGCGCTGGCCGCCTTCATGCGGGCGAGGAGGTCGGCCGGTACCTTCTCGCCGGTCTCGGGGTCCCGGGCGAACCGGGACAGCGTGGCCGGGTCGCGGGCCCACTCCTCGAAGAGCTGCGAGGGGGCCTCGATGAAGTCCCATTCCATGAACCCGTGACCGGTGTAGAGCCACGGCACGTGGCCCGAGAACATCGCGTGGAGGAGGTGGCCGAACTCGTGGAAGAACGTGACGACGTCCGAGTACTCCATCCGGGCCGTCGCCACGGGGGCGTCGGGGTTGAGGAAGTTGCAGACGAGGGCCGACTGGGGCAGCTGGACCCCTTCGACCCCGTCCCGGACCGCGAAGCAGGCGGCGTGGTTGTACTTGCCGTCCCGCGGGACCAGGTCGAGGAAGAAGCGACCGAGCGGCCGGTCGCCTTGCGTCACGTCGTAGACCTCGACGCGGGGGTGGTAGAGGTCCGGGACCTCGACCCGGTGGAACCGGATCCCGAACAACTCCTCGCAGAGTCCGAAGAGGCCGTCCCGGACCTGCTGGAAGGGGAGGTAGGCCCGCAGGCGCTTGCTGTCGAACCCGTACTCCTCGGCGAGGAGCTTGTGGTCGAGGTACCCCTGACCGAAGAAGCTCGCGTCCCACAGCTCCACCCGCTCGGCGGCCGGGTCGTCCTTGCGCTTGCGGCGGAGGAGCCGTTCGACGTGGCGCGCCGCGGGGGCGCGCAGCCGGTCCGCCACCCGGTCGAGGAAGACCCGGGCCGCGTCCGGGCGTTCGATCATCTTGTCCTCGAGGGCGAAGGCGGCGTACGTCGGGTAGCCGAGGGACTGGGCCAGCCGGTTCCGCTCCTGGAGGAGCTGGTCCAGGACCGGTAGGTTGTCGGGGTAAGCCCGGTTCATGAAGGCCGCGAGCAGCCGACGCCGCAGCTCCGCGTCGTCGGCGTAGGCCATGACGGGGTGGAAGTCCGGATACTTGGTCGTGAGGCGGACCTTGCCGTCCGCCTCCGGCGGGTGGCTCGCGAGGAAGTCCGGCGGGAGCCCGAGCAGGGCCTCGGTCCCGGCCGCCTCGATCGAACGGTCCATGCGGGCGATGTTCTCGTTGTACTGGTTGCCGATGCGGTCGATCAGGTTGTTGAGGGCGACCAGGCGGGCCCGGCTCTCGGGGTCCTTCTCGACCCCCGAACGCCGCATCTCCCGTCGCATGCGTTCGACCGCGAACCGTGTGGTGGGGTCGACCGTCGTCAGGTCGAGCGCGACGAGGGCCCGGTAGACGCGGTCATCGATCCGGAACCCGTTGAAGAACCGGTCGGCGGCCTCCGACACCTCCCGGCCGGCGGCCCGGACCGCCGGGTCCGGGTGCACGGCGAAGAGGAAACTCCCGTGGGCGCTCACGTCGCGCACGGCCAGGAGGATGCGGTCCAGCGGCCGCAGGAAGCTCTCGACCGTGGGCGGTTCGGGGGAGCGGAAGAGCGCGTCGAGCCGTTCGGTGGCCTCCCCGACGATCTCGGTCGCCGTACGGCGCAGCTCCTCGGCGGAGAGCGTCCAGGGGAGGCGTCCCAGTCCGGCCGACCCGACCTCCGCGACCATCCGCTGCCCCCGGCCCCTCGGACGGGAGGCCCCCCCGTTCTTATGGGTGTCGAGGGAGCGCGCTCACTGCACCGGCCCGAGCTCGAGGCTGCGGAACCCGAGGACCGCGAGGAAGAACGCCGCGGCGGCGAGGCCGGCGAGGATCCCGCCGGCGAGCAAGTCCCCGCTCCCGAACGTGTGGGTGAAGGCGTCCCGCACGGTGTCGGCCGCGTAGGTCAGCGGGTTCGCGTAGACGATGGCCCGCAGCGCCAACGGGGTCTTGGCCGAGACCGGGTAGTAGACGGTCGAGATGAAGATCAGGAAGTACTGGAGCAGGGACTGGATCGTGAAGTAGAGGTTCGCCGAGCGGATCCGGGACCCGATCGAGATCAGGAGCCCTCCGAAGAAGAGGCTGCCCAGCGCGATGGTGCCGAGGATCACCGCGAGCTCGACCGCCGAGAGCCCCGGGACCCCGATGAGGGGCAGCGCGACTAGGACCATGATCCCGACGCCGACCAGCGAGAAGAGGAGCGCCGTCACGAGGAGCGCCGCGAGGTACTCCGCCCGGATGAACGGCCCCGAGAAGATCTGCTCGACCATCGCCCAGCGGCGGTCGAGCCAGAAGACCCGGCCCGCGAGCACGGCGCCGGTGATCATCTGCGAGGCGATCATCCCGGGGACGAGGAACGCGATGTAGGAGCCCGACGAGCCGACCGACGGGATCAGCTGGTTGAACATCGTCCCGAGGATGACGATCAGGAACGCCGGCTGGCCGAACATCACGAGCAGCGTGATCGGGTCGAGGTTCGCCGCGAAGTTCCGGGCCACGAGGCGGAGGACCGGCGGCAGCTTCACAGAAGGGCCTCCCCGGGGCCGGTGGGCGGAGCGGAGTCCTCGGAGACGAGGGTGACGAACGCCTCCTCGAGGGTCGCCTCCCGGACCGAGATCCGTTCGACGTCGATGTCCCGGGGGTGGGCCCACCGCGAGATCTCCGCGACCAGGTCCTCGGCGTTCCGCGCCCGGAAGCTGAGCTCGCCGCGGTCGAACCCGATCAGCTCGAACCCCTCGCCCTCCCGGGCCAGGATCGCGACGAGGTCGGCCTGCTCCGCGGGGGTGAGGGAGCGCTCGAAGCCCGCCTCCACCGTCCGTGCTCCCCGGTAGCGACGCTTGATCTCCGCCGGCGGGCCGTGCGCGCGCAGGCGGCCGTTCTGCATCACCCCGATGCGGTCGCACAGCTGGTCCGCCTCCTGGAGGATGTGCGTCGTGAAGACGATCGACAGGCCGTCCTTCGCCCGCTTCGAGAGGTACTCGAGGATCCGCTTGCGGGTCAGCGCGTCGAGCCCGACCGTCGGCTCGTCGAGGAAGAGGAGCTCCATCGGGTGCATCAGCTCCCGCGCGACCTGGAAGCGACGGCGCTCGCCCCCCGAGAGGGACCACGGCTTGCGCTTGCGCATCGGGTCGAGCTCGAAGAGCGCCAGCATCTCCTCGGCCCGACTCTTCGCGACCTCCCGGGGGACGCCCCAGAGAAAGGCGTAGAGCGTGAGGTTCCGCTCGACCGAAACGAAGTCGAGGCTCTCCGCCTGGAGCACGACTCCCATCCGGGCCCGCTCGGCGCGGCCGCACTTGCGCAGGTCCTTGCCGAAGAGGTAGGCGGTGCCCTCGGTCGGAGGCAGGAGGGTGGTGAGGAGCCGTACGGTGGTCGTCTTACCGGCCCCGTTCCGCCCGAGGAGACCGAAGACCTCGCCGCGCTTCAGCTCGAACTCGAGGTCCCGGACCGCGAAGCGCTCGGGCGTGTAGGCAAAGCCGAGCTTGTCGACGCGGAGTACCTGCTCATCGTCCGACACCCCCGCTCATCCGCCTCGACCCGTGGGAATCCCCGAGTTGAAGGCGCCCGATTTCGCGCCGGCTCTTAAGGAGAAGTTCCCAGAGGCCTCGCGCGTCGGTGCCCAGGGGTGCCCACGCGGGTCCGCCACTCGTTGCACGGCGGTCCGATGCCGGTTTCGTGCTCGGGGTCCCCGGAGCGCGGTGGGGGTCGTCGCCGGAATGCCCCGCAGCGCAGCGTGGGCTGGGGCGGATGCACGCCGCCCGGCGGTTCGAATCCTAGATGCGTCGGGGTGGACTCAGCTGCATGCGACGGCGGGGGAGGCAGGAGCACGAGCCGACCGCTCTCGACCCAAGGTCACACCTCACCTACGGGCCCATGACCGGGCGCGAACCCCTTGACCTCATAGATGCATCCGTCCGGTGCTCGAAAGTGGGCCCAACCACCCCAGTCCCTACGACGCGTCAGGATCAGCGGAACCCCACAGGCGCGCAGAAGCTCCATGGCCCGATCAATGTCGGCCACCGCGAACGCCGGAGCGGGTCCGGTGCGGAAGTGGGGGTGGTCCATGGGCCCTCCCCTCCGGAACGCTTCGAGGGAGCTTCCGTCCGGGAAGGAGCATTCAATGAGATCCTCCGTCTGTTCGATCACGGTGAGCTCGAGCGTCTCACGGTAGAATCGACACACCTCTTCGAAGCGCTCGGCGGAGGTTCCGCACCAGACCACCTTGGTCACCGCCATCGCACCGGAGGGCTCGGTCGGCGGTGGTCGCTCGGGATAATCGATAATCTCGTAAACACACCCGTCCGGCGCCCGAAAGTCCTGCCAACGGTAGGGCGCCCGGTCTCCCGGACGAGGGCCGACATCCCCGATGAGCTCGTACCCCTGCGAGGCTAGCTCGGCCCGTCCTCCGTCGAGATCGTCCACAAGGAATCCCGGCACGGGACCCGTCGAGAAGTGGGTCAACCCCGGTCTGGCCGCATCCAGGACCTCCAGGAAGGACCCGTCGGGCAGGTCGAAGCGGGCATAGTCCCGAGGTCGACTTCTTCCGAGGCGCATTTCGAGAACGTCTTGAAAAAAGCGGACGGTCGCGTCGAAGTTCAGGGTTCTGGTGCCCACCCAGACAATGCCGATGGCATGCATGTGCCTCTCCTCCTATCGACTCCGAGAACAGGAAACCGTGGACCTCCAGGAGCACGTACGACATAATGGGTCGACCCGAGACGTGGACGGCGGGGGCGGCTCGGGATCCAAGTGGGCCGGGGCGGATTCGAACCGCCGATCTCCGCGTTGTAAGCGCGGCGTCCTCACCCCTAGACGACCGGCCCTGGACCGGACCGAGGACGCTCCTCGGTGATGGGCGTGTCGGTCCCCGCGTGCTCGCGGTGGCGCACGCGGACCGCCACGCCGCGGGTCAACTCCACCATCAGCCGACCGGGTAACGCGGCCTCCCCGACGCCCGCCAGCGCCCCTCCCCGCAGCAGTACTACCGAGTCTCCGACCCGGATCCCGGGGTCGGCGCTCCGAACGCCCGGCACGAACAGGTCGCCCGTGAGGGGAAGCGAGGGGTCCACCTCCACCCCCAGCGGGGGATCGGGCACGAGCCGACGCGCCCCGGCGACCGTGAGGTGGAACAACCCCCGTTCCTCGCGCAGGGTCGCGAGGTCCGTGCGTCCGTCCGTCAGCCGCTGGAACCACGGCCGGCCCGCGAGCCGGATCGGTCCGGAGAAGAGGCGGTCCGCCGCCGCCCGACCGGCCTGGACAGCGAGCACTTCGTGGAGCTCCTCGCGGACGACCGCGAGGGGGCCGCCCTCGACCGGAGTCTCGGAGGCGAGCGCCTCGGCGACCGCCTTCCGCAGGGCGTCCAGTGCCTCCCGGGACGTGGTACGGTCCCCCGTGAGGGTCCAGCGGGCGGGCAGCCCCGACGGCCAGGCCCCCCTTAGGAAGCCGTACTCCCCCGGGTCGAGATGGACCACCGCCGAGCGGTAGTGTCCCGCCGTCACGAGGTGGCGCAGCCCGTCGACCACCGCCTGCCGCTCCCGCTCTTCCCAGTCGCCGGTGACGGGGATGTCGTAGTGGCGGGCGGGCGGGACGTCCTCGAGCTCCCGGGGGACGAGGCCGATGGGGGAGCTGACCGAGACGAGGTGGAGCCGTTCGAGCGGGGTGAGCCCCTCGAGGGCGCTCGCGAAGCGCCGATGGCTCCGGGAGAACCGGTACGGTTTCGTCCGGGAACATGGGACGAGCAGGAGGACCGACTTCGAGCGCGGGGGCGCGTAGCGCTCGTTGAGACGGCGGCGGAACCGGACCATCTCCGGTCGCCGGTGCGATTCGAGGAGGACGTAGGCATGCGACCCGTCGCCGGTCACCGGCGTCCGCTCCTCGAGGAGACCCGCCAGCTCGCGGTCGGCGTACCGGAGCATCTCGGCCAACGCGGGCTCGGCGACCAGTCGTGCCTCCACGAGCTCTCGCAGGCGGCCCGTCCGGGCCGCCGTACGCGCCTCGGCGAGCGCCTGACGGTAGGCCGCGGCGGCGTGGGCTTCGAGGGGACCGGGCGGGGTGCTCGCGCACGCCGGGCAGGCGCACCGTCCCTCCGCGCGCGCGAGCGCCGCGTCGGTGACCCCTAGGGCCGGGTCCAGGAACTCGCCGCGGACGGCGGCCATCAACCCCTCGGTCGAGTCGACCAGGTCGATCCCCAGGTAGGTGAGCAGCGCGATCCGGTGCGGAAGCGCGAGCCGTGGAGCCCAGAGCAGCGGGGCGGCCCCGAACGTCGTGCGCAGCTCTCGGATCGCCTGCACGAACGGGAGCCCCTCGGACCACAGGGTCCGGGCGTTGCTCCAGACGAGCAGCTCCGTTGCTCGGTCCGGACCCGGGCGTGAAGGGTCGGTCGCGAGTGGGGGGCGGACGAGGAGCATGCCGGCCCCGACCGCGACGGCTCCCCCCGGGGGGCCGACGACCTCGGGGGAGGGAACGGGGAACTCGACCTCCACGCTCGTGCTCCCGTCGGAGATGCGCACGTGGCGACGCGCCGGCGGAGCGTCCACCGCCCGGAGCGTGAGTCCGCCGCCCGCGGTGTCGTCGGTCCGGCTCTCCAGGAGGCCCGGGGTCGGAACGGAGAGCCCGCCGACCGTGGCTTGGCCCACGAGGGCGAGTCCCTCGAGCCGCTCGACCGATCGCACCGCGCCTCCTCTCCTCGGACCAGTGACCCGCTCAGGGGGAGGAGCGTCCTCTCGGCGGCCGGCCCCGGGGCTTGGCCGGCTCGGTCGCGGCGGAGAAGAACGCTTCCCATGCCGGCACGAGGGTCTCCCGACGTTCGGCCCCCGCCTCGGACCTCCCGCGCTTGCCGAACAGGGGGTCGTGCAGGTCGCGGACCGCCCGGAGGAACTCCCCGGGATTCTCGCTCGCCTTTTCGAAGCCGTAGAGGATCAGCTGGCGAAGGAAGCTCGAGCGTCCCCGCCAACCGATCCGCCGTCGGACGGTCGGGTTCAGGTGGCGCTTGGCGAGCCGCCAGACCTCGTTCGTCGTCCGGTAGTCGCGGGCCGAGAGGCCGATCATCACCTGCGGCATGGTCGTTCGGCCGGAGAGGGCCGGACGGATTAACCCACGCGGAGGGAGCGCCGGGGGCGGTCCCGGGCCGTCTAGGCCAAGCCCAGGGTCGGTCCGAGCGGGACGAACAGGGCCGCCACGACGCCGACCAGGAAGAGCGCCGCCATCGCAAAATGCAGCTGGAAGGGCGAGCGCGCCGCGGTCGGCTCGCGGGCCACGGCCAGGTCCGCCACCACCACGAGAGCGCCCATCCCGACGAGGGCCACGAAGTAGGCGACCCGCAGGTGGAGCGCGAGGCCGAAGACAGCCAATAGCACGAGCGCGAGCCCGTGAAGGAGGGGGATCAGTCGAACCGAGGCCGGGACCCCGATCCGAACCGGCACGGACCGGAGCCCGAGCGCCCGGTCGCTCTCGACATCGCCGAGGCTGTGGATCGTCTCGAACGCCGTACCCCAGCTGAGCATCCCTCCGACGGCGAAGAGGACGGCGAGAGGGAGGGCGCCCTCCACCGCGATGAACGCGGCCGCCGGGGTGATCGCCTGGACGAGCCCGAGGAAGGGGGTTGTGAGCGCGGTGAACCGCTTCGTGTAGCTGTAGCCGAAGACCAGGGCGAGCGCGACCGGGGCGAGGAGGAAGGCGAGAAGGTTCAGCAAGTAGGCCGCGACGAGAAGGACCGCCGCGCTGCCGGCCGCGATCGCGAGCGCCGAGGCCGGTGAGCGACGCCCGGCGGGGATCGCTCGCTGGGCCGTGCGCGGGTTCTTCGCGTCGAGCTCCCGGTCGGCCCAGCGGTTGAAGCTGTGCCCGGCGTTGCGGGCCGCCACGAAGGCGACCACGACGAGGACCGTCGTCCACACGGACGGCAGGCCGTGGGCCGCGAGCAGTAGGAAGGCGACCGCGAAGGCGAGGTTCAGGCCGAGGTTCTGGATCTCGAGGAAGCGGCCGAGCTCCCGCAGCCGCCCCGGCGCGGGGACTGACTCGGTCACGGCGGGGGACGGGAGAGGAGGCGAGTGAGCACCGGGTCGGCCCGGACCGTCCGGTCGGCCGCCTCGACCGCCTTCGGGTCCGAACGGATCTCCTCCGGCCAGGGGCGCGGAAACCCGTCCTCGGCTCGTTTGCGGGTCGCGTCGATCCCGACCTTGCCGCCGAGGTTCGGGATTGCGTTGGAGATCGAGAGCTGGTCGACCGGCCCACGGGAAAACTCGAGGTCGCGCTCCGGGTCGGCCTGGAGCCCGACCCGGTAGAGCACCTCCGACAGGTCGTGGACGTCCACGTCGTCGTCCACGACGACCAGGTAGCGGACGAACATCATCTGGCCGAGGCCCCACAGGGCGTGCATGACCTTGCGCGGGTGGTCGGGGTACTGCTTGCGGACCGAGACGATCCCGACGTTGATGAACAGCCCCTCCGAGGGGAGGTTCATGTCGACAACCTCCGGCAGGACGAGCCGGATCACCGGCAGGAAGATCCGCTCGACCGCCTTGCCGAGCACCGAGTCCTCGGTGGGGGGCTTGCCGGTCACGGTGCCGAGGTAGACCGGTCGCTCCCGACGGGTGACCCGGGTGACGTGGAAGACGGGGAACGGCTCGGGGGCCGAGTAGTAGCCCGTGTGGTCCCCGAACGGTCCTTCGACCTTGCGCTCGGTCGGGTCGACGTACCCCTCGAGCACGATCTCGGCCTGGGCCGGGACCTCGAGCTCGACCGAGCGGGCCGGGACGAGCTCGACCGGCTCGGAGCGCAGGAAGCCGGCGAAGACGAAGTTCGAGATCCCCTCCGGCACGGGCGCGAGCCCGCTGAACACCGTCGCCGGGTCGGCGCCGAGCACGGCCGCCACGGGCATCTTCTCCCCGCGCGCGCACCATTTCCGGTAGTTGTTCGCCCCGACGCGGTGGACCTGGAAGTGCATCCCGAGCGTGTCGGGACCGTACTGCTGGAGCCGGTAGATCCCGGTGTGCTGCTCTCCGGTCTCGGGGTCCTTGGTGATCACGACCGGGAAGGTGATCGTCCGTCCGCCGTCCTTCGGCCAGCACTTCAGGATGGGGAGCCGGTCGAGGTCGACGCTCGGCTCCTCGACCTCCTGGCACGGGCCGGAGCGGACGCGCTTGGGAGCGAGCGAACGGAGGGTCTGGAGCATCTCGATCGTCCCGCCGAGGTCCCGTACCGCCCCCGCCAGACCGGCCGGCGGCCGGAGGTGCACGAGCTTCTGGACCCGGTCGGCGACCTGACCGACGTCGTCGGCGTCCAGGGCGAAGGCGATGCGGCGAGGCGAGCCCAAGAGGTTCGTCACGACCGGCATCGAGGCGCCCGGAACGTTCTCGAACAGGAGCGCAGGCCCGTCGGCCCGTAGGGTCCGCTGGGTGACCTCCGTGACCTCGAGGTCCCGCGAGACCGGGCTCTTTACCCGGACCAGGTCCCCCCGCCCCTCGAGGGCGGTTAGGAACTCGCCGAGCGAGCGGAACGTCATGGGAGCCTCCGACACCGCGCGCTTATTAAACCCCGGACCGAGGGGAGGCAGGTTCAGTACGGAACCTTCCGGAGCAGGGGTATGCAGTCGATCACTCTCGAGTTCCGGACCGAGGACCTCGCGCTCCTCGGGGTGATCCCGCCGGACCTCTTCGCCAAGTACGAGGAGGTCGAACTGCTCGAGACGCTGCGTCTCGAACAGGGGTGGCGGCTGCAGCTCCTGCGCGTGCGTCGCCGAGGGCCGCTCAAGACCGCGGCCGAACTGGAACGAGAGTCCCGGCGGATCCGCTCCCTCTACGGGTTCGAGAGCTTCGAGCTGGTCGAACGACGCCCTCGGAGCCGCGACTACATCGTCCTGGTCCGCCAGCGGAACCCCGAGCGCCTCCGCCAGCTCCTCTCCCTCGCGGGCGGAGAGGTCTCGCCCACCGCTCCCTTCCGCCTCACCTCCGAGAAGGTCGTCGCCTCCTTCCGCGGGGACGAGCGGGCGATCCGTCGCGTGCTCCGTCGCCTCGACCGGGAGGAGTTCCCCTACCGGGTCCTCCGGACCTCGGGTCGACCGTACCCGGCCGGGGGGCGGGCGGTGCTGACCCCGCTGCAGTCGGAGCTCCTCGTCCGGGCCTGGATGCTCGGCTACTACGCCGTGCCGCGGAGGATCACGCTGACCCGGATGGCCCGCCAGAGCGGGCGGAGCCCCCCGGCGCTGGGGAAGGTCCTCCGGCGCGCCGAGGGACGATTGGTCGTCCGCTGGCTCTCCTCCGAGGGCTCGATCGCGGAGACGGACGGGGACGCCGACCGGACGAGGCGCGAACCGTAAAACCGCTCGGAGGCTCCCGTCCGGGTGGCCTTCGCGAACCGGACCGTGATCGTCGAGCGGCTGGCCGACGCCCCGGCGGCCCGGATCCCGGTCCGCGCCACCGACGGCTCGGCGTGCCTCGACCTCTGCGCCTCGGAGGCCGTGGAGCTCGTGGCGGGCCGGGTGGAACTGGTCCGGACCGGACTGAGGGTGCGGTGCCCGCCGGGCACGTTCCTCGAGGTCCGGCCCCGCAGCGGCCTCAGCGCGAAGGGGGTGCTGATGGTCAACGCCCCCGGGACCATCGACCAGGACTACTCGGGCGAGGTCAAGGTGCCGCTCACCTATCTCTTCCCGGGAAGCTACCGGGTGGAGGCCGGGGACCGGATCGCCCAGCTCCGACTGGTCGACGACCTTCCGCTCCACTTTGAGGAGGGGACCGTCGCTCCCCAGGCCTCGCGGTCGGGCGGTTTCGGGAGCACGGGCCGCTGACCCGGGTAGAGTCCGGTCAGTTGAACTCGCTCAGGATCCGCTGCACCTTCGGGCGCTCCGGAGGCTTGAGCGAATCCCCGTGGGAGAGCGCGCTCTGGACCCGCTCGAGCATCTCGTGCATCCGGCGCTCCCGCCCCACCGCGCCCCGGTTCATGCCGACGTCGCGGGTCCCCTCGGCGACGAGGACGACGGCGCGGCCGGTCCGCGCCCGACCGGTCCGCCCCCGACGCTGGATCGTGCGGATCACGTCGGGGATCGGCTCGTAGAAGACGACGAGGTCGGTCGCGGGGATGTCGAGGCCCTCCTCGGCCACCGAGGTCGCGACCAGGCAGTTGACCGCGCCGTCGCGGAACCGGTCGAGCTGGCCGACCTGCTCCTTCTGCGAGAGGCCCGGGTCCCCGTCTCGAGCGGCCTGGCCCACGAACCGGGCCGGGCGCACGGCCGGGTCACCGAGTCGCTCGAGCTCCTCGATCAGCTTGTCGACGGTGTCGCGGTACTGCGAGAAGACGATCACCCGCGCGCCCGGGTTCCGGTGGAGCTCCTCCACGACGATCCCGACCGCGCGAGCAATCTTCGGATGCTCGAGGGGGTTCGAGTCGAGCCGACGGCGGACCTCGACCAGGTCCGGGTCGGTGAGGAAGGTGCGGGTCGCCGGCGAGATCCGGCGGCCCTCGGGCGGGGCCTGGCGCCGGAGGTACTCGCGCAGGGCTTCGACCCCCTGACTCTCGCCGAGCTCGAGGGCGTGCAACGCCTTCATCGCGGCCGCCTGCGCGGTCACCGCCGCCCAGAGCCGGGCCCCTCCCCCACCCCCTTGCCGGCGCTCCACCTCGATCTGCCGGTGGAGCCGCTGGCCGAGCTCGAGGAGCGCGCGCCGGCCGGTCTCCACCCCCTCGGGGAGGAGGTCGAGCTTCCGCAGCGCATCGACCTGCCGTTGGACGACGGCCCGGAGGAGGATGCGGATCTCCTGGAGCTCGGCGGGGAGGGGCACCGACACGGTTTCCACGCCGATGCCGTGCAGGTACGGGCTGACGTCGGGGGACCGCTCGGTCCGGTACTCGAACCGGTCGATTCCGAGGTTCGTCCAGACCTCCCGGATCCGCGCCTCGCTTCCCCCGGGAGAGGCCGTCATCGCGAGCACCCGCGCGCGCGGGCCGGCCTGGTTCGCCCGCCCGATGGCCACGTACGGGTAGTCCCCGACGGCCCGGTGGGCCTCGTCAAACACGATCAGGGAGAATGTGCCGAGCGGGAACGCTCCGTCCCGGAGGTCGTTCCCGACCACCTGGGGGGTCGCCACGACGACCTGCGGAGGGTGGAGGAGGTCCGCCCGCCGCTCGGGCGGGATCGCCCCGGTGAGCGCGATCGGTGGGGGAGAGAAGACCGTGCGGGCGACGCTGGCCGCGTGCTGAACGACCAGCGGCCGGGTGGGGGCTAGGAACAGCACGGACTGGGTGGGGGCCCGACGGAGGTACTCCGCGACCACGCGGAGGGCGATTGCGGTCTTCCCGAGTCCGGTCGGCAACACGACCAGCGTGTTCGCGTCGACCGCGGTCGCCGCGACGGACGCCTGGTATTCGCGCTCCTCGAGGGTTCCGGGCCGGATCCGCGGGTGCTCGACGGTCGGCATCGGCGGAGGGCTCCGCGGAGGCGAGCGGCCACGGCTTTATCAAAGGGCGGCTACGCCGAAGGATGCTCCCCCTCTGGGCGGTCGTCGCCCTGGTTCTCGCCTCGATCCTCGTCCTCCTGTACCAGGGCGCGGCAATCCTCTTCGCCTACCAGATGCCGCGGCTCGACCCCACGCTCCCTGGCCCCGTCTCCGGCGCCCGGGTCAGCGTCGTGATCCCGGCCCGCAACGAGGAGACCGACCTCCCCGCCACCCTGGACGGACTGCTGGCCCAGGATTACCCGAACCTCGAGGTCGTCGTGGTCGACGGAGGCTCGACGGACGGGACCCGCGCCGTCGCGGACGCGCGCGCCCCGCGGGTGCGCCGCCTCGACGAGGCGCCGCTGCCGGCGGGCTGGGTGGGGAAGAACTGGGCCTGCTGGACGGGCGCGGAGGCGACCTCGGGGGAGTGGCTCCTCTTCCTCGACGCCGACGTGCGCACCCACCCGGCGGCGGTCCGAACCGTCCTGACCTGGGCCGAGTCGGAGCACGCGGACCTCGCCTCAATCTCCCCCACGGTCGAGATGGTGGGGTTCTGGGAGCACCTGGTAATCCCGTTCTTCGTCCAGATGGTACTGACCTACTTCCGGGCACCGCGGACCAACCACGACGCGTCGCACACGGCGATGGCCAACGGGCAGTTCCTCCTGGTCCGGCGGGAAGCCTACCGCCGCGTCGGGGGCCACGAGGCGGTCCGTTCCGCCGTGCTCGAGGACATCGCCCTCGCGCGTCGCCTGCGCGCGGCCGGGGCCCGCCTGCGGCTCGCCAACGCCCCCGAGCTCGCGACCACGCGGATGTACCGCGACCGGGCGGAGATGTTCGAGGGGCTGCTGAAGAACATCCACGGGGTGGAGTTCTCTTCGGGCCGGATGGTGGGGTTCCTCGCGGGCCTGCTGGGCCTGTTCCTTCTCCCGCTGCTGGTCCTGCCGGTAGGGTGGCTCGCCGGCTCGCTCGTCCTCGTCGGTCTCGGGGCGTTCCTGTGGGTGGCGCTCTTCGGCAAGCACGTCGCCTTCGCCCGCGGGGTGGGGGCGCCCGCGGTCTACGGTCTCCTGTATCCGCTCGCGGTCGGGTACTACGTCGTGCTGGTCACGACCTCGCTCGTCCGCGGGGCCCGCCGGGAACCGATCGCCTGGAAGGGGCGCCGCTACGACCTCCTCGGCCCGGGCCACGAGAATCGCTAAGACCTCGGCCGCGCTCGAACGGGACCGCATGGCGGCGACCGTCGAGCCCGCGTTCGACCTCTACATCGGCGGGAAGGAAGTGCCGGGCGCCACGGGCGAGCGCCGCACCCTCCTCGACCCCGCGTCAAACACCCCTCTCGCCGACGTCGCGGTCGGGACCCGGGACGATGCGAAGGCGGCGATGGAGACCGCCGACCGGGCGTTCCGCGAGACCAACTGGGCCGCGGACGACGGGGCGCGTCGCGCGAAGGCGCTCTGGAAGCTCGCCGGCCTCGTCGAGGCGAACGCCGAGCGGCTCGCCCGCCTCGAGACCCTCAACATGGGCAAGCCCCTGCGCGAGTCCCGGGGGGACCTCGGCTACGTCGTCCGCACGCTCGAGTACTTCGCCGGTCTCGCGGACAAGCTCGAGGGCGAGACCGTCCCGGTCCCCGGCAGCCGGTTCGACTACACGCTGCGCGAACCCCTCGGGGTGACGGTCCACATCGCCCCGTGGAACTACCCGCTGCTCCTGTCGGTCCGCTCGGTCGCGCCGGCCCTGGCCGCCGGGAACGCGGTCGTCCTCAAGCCCGCGAGCCTCACGCCCCTGACCGCCGTCTCCTTCGCGCGACTGGCCACGGAGGCCGGGGTCCCCGACGGGATCCTCAACGTCGTGCTCGGCAACGGCAGCGAGGTCGGGGAGGCGCTCGTCGAGGACCCCCACTGCCGCTCGGTCACGTTCACGGGGAGCGGGGAGGTCGGTCAGCGGCTGGCCGTGCAGGCGGCCCGTCGCCTCCTTCCGACTACGCTCGAGCTCGGCGGCAAGGGGCCGGTGCTCGTCCTCGCGGACGCGGACGTCGACCGGGCCGCGAAGGCGATCGGCTACGGGATCTTCGGCAACGCCGGCCAGATGTGCTGGGCGGCTTCCCGGCTCCTGGTCCACGAGAGCCTCCGGGCCCCGCTGCTCGAGAAGGTCCGGGGGATCGCCGAGCGCCTGAAGCTCGGGCCGGGAGTCGCCGACGGGGTCGAGATGGGACCCCTCGTCTCCGCCCCCCAGGCGGAGACCGTTCTCGGGTACATCGAGCTCGCCCGGTCCGACGGAGGGAAGGTCGTCGCGGGAGGCGGCCGCGCCACGGAGGAGCCCCTGCGCGCCGGCAACTTCGTCCGTCCCACGGTGATCGCCGACGTCCCCACGGACTCTCGGGCCGTGCGGGAGGAGATCTTCGGCCCCGTCCTCGTCGTCGACTCCTTCACGGAGGTGGAGGAGGGGGTCCGCAAGGCGAACGATACCGCCTACGGTCTGCTCGCCGCGCTCTGGACGCGCGACCTCGGGACGGCGCACACGGTCGCCCGCCGGATCGAGTCGGGGATGGTCGTGATCAACGAGTCTCCGACCACCTACCCCCAGACCCCCTTCGGAGGGTTCAAGGGGAGCGGCCTCGGATTCGAGCAGAGCCCCCGGGCGGTCGAGGCCTACACCCGCCGAAAGAACGTCCTCGTCCAGCTCGGCGGCAGCCGTCGATAGCCCCGAACGGGCCGCCCGGTTCGTACGAAACCCCAAAAGAAGGCACCCGACCTCCTCTCGCGCCGTGCCCGACGCTCCGGTCACCGACCGCTCCTGGGGAGCCTGCCGGTACTGCGCCGTGGCCGTGCCCCCCGGGGCGACCAAGTGTCCGGAGTGCGGGGCTCCCGATCCGATCACCTCGCGCGAGCTCCCGAAGCTCCGGGGACGGGTGCGACGGCGGATCCAGACCCTGAACTTCTTCCGCACGCTGATCGTCATCGGGGTCGCCGGCGGGCTCGCCTACACGATGATCTCCCTCGCGATCAGCGGGCCGCCGACCGTCCCCGACCCCCTCACCACGGCCGGCACCTGGACCATCGGCGCCGGGAACTTCACCGTCATCTCCGGAGAGATCACCGGCGGCGACTACGTGCAGGGGAACTTTACGACGACCGACCCCGCCGGCACGAACCTCGGCGTCGCCGTGTACAACTCGACGCAATGGGTCCAGTTCGTCGAGGGTCAGGACCCGGCGCCGCAGTGGTCGACGGGACCGTCCGACCAGGGGCTGATCGTCTTCGCCGCCCCGTACACCGACACGTTCACCTTCGTCTTCACCAACCCGTACCCCCCGGTGACGCACCTGACGATCGAGGCCTACATCGTCACGACCTACGAGTCGAACGTCGGGGACGACGGGTTCGGCTGAGCCCCGCCGCGCGGTCTAGGCGTTCGTCCCTGCCGGCTCGGCCGGTGCCGCTTCGTGCCGCGACAGGTACTCGGGCGGGACCTGGTCGACGAGGAAGACGGTCTTGCCCGCCCGCATGATCACGAGACCGCCCTGGCGCGCCTTCCGCGCGTCGACCTCGAGGATCACGGGCTCGGGGGTCCGTACGCTGCCGGCCGCGCGCGCATCCTCCGCGGTCTTCGAGAGGTGGACCTTCTTCCGGTCCGAGGGTTTGAGGCCGACCTCGAGAACGATCGCGGCCTCGTCCGGGGTGACCGGGAAGTACAGCCGCTCGGGGATGTTCTCGGTGGGAAGGTCGAGCTCGACATCGACCGTGTGGCCGTACGTCGCACGGACCTTCTCGTCGCGGACCTCGTAGCGCCCCTTGGCGTCCGTTTCCGCGATCGCGACCAGGTGCATCGGGCGGAGCCAGTGGTAGGCCGGGTGCTTTTGGGAGATCGCGCGCACGATCGCGGGCAGGGAGACCCATCCCTGCGGCTCCATCTCGAGACCGTAGCGGTCCGGGAAGTGGCGCAGGATGCCGGTGAGGACCCGGCCGAGGTGGTCGAGCTCCCGGTCGTTCATCAGGAAGCGGCCGGGCTGCCCGCAGACCGGGCAGACCTCGGCGCGGAAGAAGCCGTGCTGGGCGCACTCCTTCAACATGGGCTCGCGGTCCCTACGCCTTGACCTTGTCGGCCTTCTTCTCGAAATCGGTCAGGAGGTCCCCGTAGAGGTCGGCGAGGTCCTTGAGGACCCGCTTGAGGATCGCCTGGGGCTTCTCGCCCTTGGTCCGGAGCAGGAGGGTCGGGTGGTCCAGGTACGGGTGGCCGAGGTAGTAGCGCGCCTCCACGACCTTCTCCTCCTTCTGGAGCGATTCGACCAACGGGATCAGGAGCGTCTCCTCCCCGCGCGGGAACTCCACCCGCAGGAGGTCGTGCTCCTTCTCTACCACGCGAATCTCCATCTCGGGCCTCGAGAGTCGGCCCACCTGAGCTCGGTTCTTAAGGGTGGCGGGGAAGGAGTTGGCCCGGGCCGGCCGCAGGTGGCCCGGGGGAGAGCCTCCCCGAACGGGGGGGCCTCTATCCGCTGGCGATCGCGCTGGCCGCCCGTTGGGTGGGCTCCACGACGAATAGGATGCCCGCCAACAGGACGAACAGGGAACCAACCAGGGCGAGGAGGTTCCCGCCGACCCCGAACACGACCCAGGCGATCAGAGCCGTGACCACCAGCAGTACGCCGCTCGTCAGGGGGTGAGTGCTCCAGTCGTGGCGGGCGAGCCAGGCGAAGAAGATCGCCAGGCCGCCGACCACGAGCAGGAGCACGGCCTCGGTCGCCGCGTTCACCGCCCCGAGCGGTCGACCGAGGACGAGGTCGACCGTTCCGAGGGCGAGCGCCACGGGGGCGCCGAGGGCGATCAACACGCCGCCCAGCAGCCCGAACCCGAAGCCCAACCTCTGCTCCGTTAGCTCTGCCATCTTGCTTTCTCACCTCCGAATGAATCGCTCCACCCCTCCCGGCGTCGTTCGGCCGGGGCCAAGGCAGGCGAAAAAACTCAGCCCTACTACGACATTTGAGGAGACGTCCAAGGGGCGTGGTACGACGTCGCACCCGGTCCCCGAGGGTGCTCCGGCATCGAAAGTCGACCGTGGCCCAGGCTCCGGGCCAAACCGTAGCGGAGCCCGGGGAAAACTATGGTCGGTAGATGGCTTGGGCGACAAGGGCGGCGAAGGAGGGGCCAGCAATCCCTGAGCCCTCCACCGCGGGGGGCCCTACGTGGGCCGGTGTCACGATGCACCTCTCTGGTGGGAGGTCGCTGGGGGAATAGAGGGTGTAGGTGATGGCCTGGGTCACCGTGCCGCTCGTCCCGGTCATGGTGCCGGTGGACGGGCTGGGCCGGTACTCGCTGACGAGTATCCCGCACGCGATGACGACGTCCGCATCGTAAGCGGTCCACGGATACGACCCCTTGAGGAGCGTCACACTGTTCGCGGCGGGCGAGGTCGCCCCGATTGTCCCGCCGGCGATACCGACATCCCACACCTCACTCGACGGCAATCCGGACTCAGTGAACTTCGCGGTGAAGGTACTTACCGTGGGAGTGAATTTGATCGATACGCCCTCGCTCGCCCCGGCGACCTTCACCGACCCACTGGACGGCGAGGCCGAATAATCCGTGACCGCGCCGACCGAGTACGTGTACGTGCCGTTCGCCTCGGAGAACGGTATCGGGCTGGACCCGTAGGTGAGAGTCTGTCCATTCAGTGTCACGGACCAATCCCAGCTGAAGCCTAACAAGCCGCTTTCCGAGAAGGAGACCGTGTACTCCGTCGGGGCTTTACCAAAGCTGGTGGTTTCGGTGATCGAGGCTCCCGCGACGGTCACGGAGAACGAGGCCGGCGTGGCGATGTCTCCGGTCGGAGCGGTGACCGTCAACGTGTACGTGGCGTTGGGAGCATAGAATGTCAGGGAGTCGGCTGTAGACGTGCTGAGAGTCTGAGAGCCGCTCGAGTTCGAGAGGGTCGCCGACCAGGAGGTGCCGTAGGTGTAACCGTTGGCGGCGATGGTGACCGGGAAGTTGTTGAGGTGCAGGGTCGGGAAGGTATACTCGTCCCCGGCTGGTACGGTCCCTTCGAGCAAGGTTTCGGTCGGTGAGCCCACCGCACCGTACGGCCCCGACCCCTGGGCCGAATAATAGAACGTGCAGGCAGGGTTCCCGAAGAAGTACCACTGTCCCTGCGAGTTGGCGGTTTGGGTATACAGGTCGTCGATGGCGGCGTGCTTCGAAGGGCAACTTTGCAGGATGTCGACCGTGGCACCGCCGACCGGCGAGCTGGTCTGTCCCTGGGATTGGATGACGGTTCCGTCAAGGGCGATCGCGGGCGCAAAGTAGTACGTGAGCGACGCGCTCGCCCCGGGCGTCGACGTGCTTCCGTAGAACGTCCCTCCGTCCAATGGCAGGTAGGTTTCGATGTTGTTCTGGACGCCAATGGAGACGGAGGTCGCGGTCGTCACGCTGCCGAGCACCGCCTCGGCATCCGCCAGCGACGCGAAGGCGCCGGTGGACGTGTAGACGCCGAACGACTGGCCGAACGTGTTCTGTCCCTCCGCAAGCTTGGTCTGGCTCTCTGTAGGCGCACAAGGGTTCGGCTTCGGATAGTTCCAGGTGATGGTCGGGGCAGGGGATGGCGGCGGGCAGGAATAGGACGAGTTGAGTTCGGTGCCATTGCCGGTCACTCCCCACTCGTTCACCGTGCCGGACCCGTCGACCGGGGCGAAATTGTCGCTCAGGCCGTTGCCCGAGTACTGACCGTTCACCCCGAACAAGTGGTCGAGGTCACTGGTGATCGCCACAGCCGAAAGATACCAGCCGACCGGCGGGAAGATGTTCCCGAGCACTTGCAGCGCGATGTCCTCGATGTAGCTGGCAGCCGCAGGGCTGTTGGGGTTGGGGAGCGTGTTGAGGTTGTGCTCGTTTCCCGCCGTCATGTTGATCCCGTAGGTGGTGCCCTGGATTTCCGTATCGAATCCGGAGGGCATCGACGAGGCAGTGGCTTCGAGCTCCTGGTACGGAGTCCATGTGACTACCTCTTCCTCTGCGTTCGCGCTGCAGCTGTAGTTCTGCGTGTCGCAGCCCGTCGTGTAGTACTGGGATGAGCCACCGGCGGCTGCCCAGAAGTAGACCACGAAGTTGTAGTCCGACCCGCCCGTCGTCTGGTAGTATGAGTGATACGTCGGATAGGACGTTGCGATCGAAGCGTAATTCTCTGGCCAAGTGCTGTTGGAGTAGGGGAGGCTGCCGGGAGTCCAGAGGGACTCTCCGCTCGCGCTCTCCGCGGGAAGCTCCGTAACGTTCGGGAAAATTGTGGGATAGATCACGCTGTTCCCCTCGTAACCCACGTACCCACTGAATGTAGGATAGCTCGTGGCAGGGTGTGGTGAAGAACTCACTCGAGCGGCACCACCGCCGGAGAGCAGGACCGGCGAGGCTCCCATCGGTGGTGCCTCCGCGCTCCGAGGCGGACTAGCACTGGCCTGGGTCGCCGTCAACCCCACCGCTACGACAGCGAGAAGAGTGGCCACGCCGATAGCGAAGCAACTACGAAACAGAACCCGGCGACCCCCGCTTCCCGACCCTATTGGCCTGCGAGCGCTCACGGGGCGAGCCACCCGCGGAGAGTCAAGGTATTCATGGGCAAATATGTTTCCCAGCGGAACGGTCGGTGGGAGGGCTGGCGGCGCTCCCAGTCGTGGCGGTGCGTGATCTCCTGCGATCGGCCGCGTTGGCGCCGGCGAGGCCCGGGAGCGGTCTTGCCGTCCCTCGCTTGGTTACTACCACTTTCTAACTGGTTGAATATCCAGGGACCTCTGCCCCCTCGAGCATGCCGGGCCAGTCGACCTCCGCGGTGGAGCTCGACTAGTGGTCGTGAGAGTGCGCAACCGAACCGTGCTGATCCGTTCACTCGTCGAAGCGAGTCACCCATACGATGAGCCCCTGATGCAACAGACGGGAGGTGTTCCGTCCCAGCACCCTGGAAGGGCGCTAAGCCGATTTGTCGCATGTCCATGAACTTGTCATCTTGCGTTCTCACCTCCGGAAAAATTGCTCCACTCCCGTCGTCACCCGGCCGGGGTCGAGGCAGGCGGGGAAAGTCAAGCTCACGCCGCCAACTGAAGAGACATCCCGCGGCCGCGCTATGGCGTGGCCCCAGGCCACCTAAGACGCCGCCGAGGCGCCGCGCGAACCCGATATATCCCATACCGCCTCCGGGCCGGTCGATGCGGTTTCTAGTGGTCGGTGGCGGGGCCCGCGAGCACGCGATCGCGTGGGCGCTCGCGAAGGCGAACGCCGAGGTCGTGGTCGCCAGCTCCAACCGGAACCCCGGCCTCCAGCGCCTCGCGGCGGCCTCGGCCGCGGTCGACCCCACCAACACGGCCCGCGTCGTCGAGTTCGCCCGGGCCCAACGCGTGGAGGCGGCCGTGATCGGTCCGGAGGCACCGCTCGCGGCCGGGCTCGCGGACGCGCTGCGGGCTGCGGAGATTCCGACTGTCGGTCCGAACCAGGCGGCGGCCCGCATCGAGTCGTCGAAGCGCTTCTGCCGGGAGCTCCTCGCGCGGCACGGCGTACCGGGTCAGCCGAAATTCCTCCTCCCCGCCTCGGTCGAGGAGGTCGACCGGGCGCTCGCGGAGTTCGCGGGCGCTCCGTTCGTCGTCAAGCCGAGCGGCCTCACGGCCGGCAAGGGCGTCTGGGTCCAGGGCTCGGACTTCACGGAGCCGAGGGAGGGGGCGTCGTACGCCAAGTCGCTCCTCGTGCAGGGCGGCTCGGTGCTCCTCGAGGAGAAGCTCGAGGGGGAGGAGTTCAGCCAGATGGCCTTCGTCACCGACTCGGGGGTCTACCCGATGCCCGCGGTGCAGGACTTCAAGCGGGCGAAGGAGGGGAACCTCGGAGGGAACACCGGCGGCATGGGGTCGTACTCCCAGCGCGACCACCTCCTCCCGTTCCTCTCCGCCCAGGCCCGGGACCAGGCGCTCGCGATCGTGGAGCGCACCGTGGCCGCCCTCCGCGCGGAGGGGCTGCCCTACCGGGGGATCCTCTACGGGGGGTTCATGCTGACCGCCCGCGGGCCGCTCCTGCTCGAGTTCAACGCCCGGTTCGGGGACCCCGAGGGGATCAACGTCCTCTCGCTCTACGAGGAAGGGGATTTCGCGAACCTCCTCCTCGGGGTCGCGAGCGGCCGGGTCGACCCGAACCTGGTACGGTTCCGTCTTCGCGCGACGGTCGTCAAGTACCTCGTCCCACCGGGCTACGGGGAGCGCCCGCAGGCCGGAGGGGTCCTGGAGGTCGACGCGCCGGCGATCGAGGCCGCCGGCCTCCGCGTCTTCTACGGAAGCGTCGACGAGGTCGGGCCCGGCCGGGTGCGCCTGTCGAACTCCCGCGGGATCGCCCTCGCGGCCGAGGCGAGCGCGATCCACGAAGCGGGGACCCGGGTCGAGGCGGCGCTGAAGTTCGTGAAGGGCGCCTACTATGTCCGCCACGACATCGGCACCAAGGAGGACCTCGCGCGGCGGACCGAGCACATTCGTCAGCTGCTCGCGCCCGGAGCCAAGGCCTCGCCGCTTCCCCTCAGCGTCGCCCCACCGGACGCGCCCCCCTCGAGCTCCGCCTCGCCCGAGGAGATGATCGGCTGACCGCCCCCGAGAGCGTCCGGGCGCGCCAAGCGTAAAATAGCGTCCGCCCGCTAGTAGGCCTCCGTCCATGTTCTGCCCGGTGTGCAAGCGCTCGATGCAGCCGGACCGCCCGCACGGCGTCTGGCGCTGCAAGGGGTGCGGGGCCACGGTTCCGCTCGGCCACGGCGTGGAGGTCCGGCATTCGACCCCGAAGGGACGCGAGGTCGCGGTCGTGGAGGAGGGGCGCGTACCCACCCTCCCGACCGCTCAGGAGGTGTGCCCCAAGTGCGAGAACGGCACCGCCTACTACGTCCTCCGCCAGACCCGCGGCTCCGACGAACCGGAGACCCGCATCTTCGAGTGCACGAAGTGCGGGCACAAGTGGCGGGAGTACCAGTGACCTCCGAGGCCTTCGAGCCGATCGCCCGCACGTTCGACGCCGGCGCGGTGGGGCGCAAGGTCCGGATCCGCGGCTGGCTCCAGAAGGGGCGCTCCTCCGGAGGGATCCTCTTCCTCCTCCTGCGCGACCGGACCGGCGCGGTCCAGGTGACCGCGCGCAAGGACGCACTCGGAGAGGGGGTCGTCGAGGCCGTCGGCCACGTCCAGGTCGAGGGGGCGCTCGAGGTCGAGGGGACGGTCGCGGACGACCAGCGCGCCCCCGGCGGCCGCGAGGTTCGGGCGAGCGCGGTCCGCATCATCGACTCCGGCCAGCCGTTCCCGATCTTCGAGGAGCAGACCGAGGAGTTCCTCCTCGACCAGCGCCATCTGGCGATCCGCTCGCCCGAGTTCGTGGCGACGTTCCGCGTCAAGGCCCAGCTCCTCGCCGCGTTCCGGGAGTTCCTCGCCCGCGAGGAGGTCCTCGAGACGACCCCGCCGGTGCTCACCGGGAACGCCGCCGAGGGGGGACCGGAAGCGTTCCGCTTCGACTACTTCGGACGGCCCGGCTACCTCAGCCAGACGGCCCAGCTGTACCTCGAGGCGCTCCTCCCGCCCCACGAGCGCGTCTACGCCTTGACCCCGTCGTTCCGCGCCGAGAAGTCCCGCACCCCCCGTCACCTGACGGAGTACCTGCACCTCGAGGTCGAGCTCGCCTGGTGCGACTTCGACGGCCTCCTCGAGTTCATCGAGCGGATGTTTTCCTCGGTCTGCGCGACCGTGGCGGACCGGTGCCCGAAGGAGCTGAAGCAGCTCGGTCGTCCTCCCGAGGAGCTCCGGGCCATCATGCCTCCGTTCGCGCGGCTGACGTACACCGCGGCGGTCGAACGTCTCCGAAGCCAGGGGTTCCCGGTCGAGTGGGGCGACGACCTCGGCAGTCCGGAAGAGCGGGCGCTCACGCTCGAGTCGCCGGCCCCGCTGTTCCTCACGCACTTTCCCCGCCGGATCAAGGCGTTCTATATGCTCCAGAACGCCGAGGACCCCCGCACCGTTGACGCCGCCGACCTCCTCGGTCCCGAGGGGTATGGGGAGCTCATCGGCGCCTCGTGCCGGGAGACGAGCATCGACCACCTCCTCGAGCGGTTGCACCAGATGGGCGTCGACCCCGCCGAGTACGAGTGGTACCTCGACCTGCGCCGGCACGGGAACGTTCCCCACGCCGGCTTCGGTCTCGGCATCGAGCGGGTGCTGCGCTGGATGCTCCGGCGCGAGCACATCCGCGACACCACGCCGTTCCCCCGGACGCCGTCGCGCCACACTCCGTGAGCGCGACGCGCCCCTCCGGCGGGGCAAGGCTCAAGAACGACCGCGTGTCTTGCGCCGATGTACTCCCCCGTCGGAGAATCTAGCGTGCGTCCAGAACAGGGTGACCGGGGAGCTGAGGGTACTGCCTCGCCCGTACCGCCGAAGCCCCACCCGGTGGTCGTCGAGCGGATCACGCACGCCGACGTCCCCGCGATCTGCACGCTGCTCAAGAAGGTCGGGGACGCGCAGCCCGCCGGCCTGCCCGCCGAGCTCCTGAAGGCTTGGCAGCCCGCTCCGCTCGAGTTCACCAGCCAGATGGAGGGGGTCACCTACTTCGCCGCCCGACGCGACGGTCGATTGATCGGCGCGATCGGCTGCGAGATCCGGCACGGCACCTGCCACCTGATGGTCCTCGCGGTCGACCCCGAGACGCGGCGGCAGGGGGTCGCCTCGGCGCTGCTCACCGCGGCGACGGAGTGGGCGAAACGCTCGAACGCCCCCTCGATCTGGGTCGACGCGCTCGCCCGATTCACCCCGGTCGCATCCTTCCTGAGGCGCCACGGCTACTCCGAGGCGGGCGCGCTCCACAAGCACGAGTGGGGCGAGGACATCGCCCTGTTCGAGCGGGTCCTTTAGCGAGGCGGCCGGGCCCCGCCCGTCCGGGCGCGGAGCGTGGGGACCCCGTGGGTCTCCTGCAGGGCGCGCAGCCGTCGCAGCCCCTCCTCCGGTCGGCCCCGGAAGAAGTCGCGAGCCCCTCGGGCGAGCTCGATCGCCTCGAGCTCCGTCGCGATACCGTGGGTCCGCTCCTCGACGAGGTAGTCCCCGTACTCGGTGATGTACCGGGGGAGGTTCGCTTTCAGGCGCCCCACGGCCTGCAGCCGGAGCGCCCGAATCTCCTGCTTCAGCGCGGCGAGCTTGCCCGCGCGCAGCTCCGCCTCGAGCTCGAGCGCGCTCTCGGCCGGGTCCTGCGGGGGCTCGATGCCGAGCACCGCCATGTCCTTCAGCAACGAGACGACCCGCTCCAGCTCCTCGCGGGCCTGGTCGAGGTGCCGCTCCTTGATCGCGACGACCCGGTCGACCTGGCGGTAGGTGGCGAGCGCTTGGGCGATGTCGCCGGAGCGTGCGGTGTGGAGCGCGTCCTCGATCTGGTCCCGCTCGAGCCGGCTGTCGACGGAGTACGCCTCGAGGCGCGTGAGGCGGCCCTTCGTCCGCTTCTCCCACTCCTCGAAGGCGGTGACGATCCGCTTCTGGGCGATCCGCTCGATGCCGCGGACGACCTCCGCCCACGGTTCCGGGTTCCAGGCCGCGCGGGCAGCTTCCTCCGCCCAGGCGGGAAGGTGAGGGATCTCGATGCCGAGGGCCTCGACGTTCTCCTCCCACTGGTCGAGCCGCGCGAGGCGTCGCGTGAGCTCGGAGGCGAACGGGTTCGCGCCGGCCCCCCTACGTCGCGTCGCGGGTACCGGACGCTCCGCAGGCTCCTCACCCCCGGGGCTAGGTAGGGGGGAGGTGGGAGTTCCCGAGGCCGAGCCGTCCGCGGGTTCGTCGTCGCCCTGGGGAAGGGGAGCGTGGCACGACGGGCAGAGGAACGCGTCCGCGGAAACCGGGGCCCCGCATCGGGGGCACACCATGCCCTCGCTCGCCATTGCCCCAGCAGAATAGGTCGCGGACGCTTAAATGCGAGAGTCGAGGCCGACGCGGCCTGCCAGGACGCACGCTCGGGAGTCCAGGCTACCGAGCCGCCCGGTGGACCCACCTCGATCACCCGCCTCCCCAGCTGATTTATCACGAGCCCAGCATCGGGCTTCCGGACGATGATCCGGGCGGTGTTCCTCGACTTCGGGGGGACCTTGGCCACCCCCCTGCGGGAGGTGTATCCCCTTTTCGAGGAAGTGCTGCGGGCCCGCCACCTCCCGCTCGACCGCCGCGACTTCGAGCGGGCCTTCGCGGAGGTCGACGCCCGATTCGGCGCGTTCGCCGAGACCTACCTCGACCACCCCGCGGGGGTGGTCGACCTCTACAACGCACGCAACCTGGAGCAGCTGGGGATCGAGGACCCCCGGGGCGAGATCGTCGCCGACCTCCACGAGGCGTTCACGTCTCCGAGGTGGCACCGTCCGTATCCCGAAAGCGACGAAGTACTCCGTGAGCTGGACCTACGGGGAGTCGCGCTCCACCTTGTTTCCAACAACACCGAGCTGCTCCCCGAGACGCTCCAGAAGCTGGGTTGGGTGGGCCGGTTCGCGTCCGTCACGTACTCGCAGGAGGCGGGTGCCGAGAAGCCTGACCCGAGAATCTTCCTCCTGGCGCTCGAGCGAGCGAAGGTGTCGCCCCGCGAGGTGGTCCACGTCGGGGACTCCTGGACGGCGGACGTCGTCGGTGCGACGCAGGCGGGACTCCGGGCGATCTGGCTGAACCGGGAGGACGACCCGCCGCCCGGTCCGTGCGACACGGTCCGCGACCTCCGTGGAGTCGTTCGGTTGCTGGCGGGGTGAGCCGAGCGACCGCTCCGGCTCGTCTCCGGTGGGGGGGAGGTGCTCCGCGGGGGGTTCTTGTAGGACGGGCTCCTTGACCCGGGCGAGGACGTCGATGCGTTGGGGATGGGTCGTCGTGGGAATCGTGGTCGCGGTGATCGGAGCGGCGCTCCTCTTCGTACCGGTGATCCCCCAGAGCAACGAGACGGCGACCTCCTCGTCGGCGACCCCGTACGTAATCGTGAGCGTGGGGGGCTACTCGCTGACAGGAAACGTGCCGGTCGCGGTCTCCTGGTCGGTCAGCGGCAGCACCTCCGTCGAGGTGCTCGCCGGCGCGTGCACCGCGAACTGCAACGGCACTTCCCCCCAGGTCTCGAGCCTCACCAGCCAGAACGGGACCAGCGGCAGCTTCACCCTCAACCAGCCGAACGGCGGCGAGGTCATCATGGGGGTCGTCTACGACGGCAGCCCCGCCGTCACGGTGACGTTCAAGATCACCACGGCCCTCTCCACCGTCGGGACCATCCTCGTGGTCATCGGGATCCTGGTCCTCATCGTCGGCGTTGTGCTCCGCAGGTCGAAAGCGACGGCGGCCCCGGCCCCACCAACCCCCACCCCCTCCACCCAGCCGGGGAGCCCGCCGCCGTCGACATGAGTCGGTCCCCCGGTGGGAAGAGTCCCTGAGCTAGGCGGTCCCTGGACGGTCACGCCCCACCCGCTCCGTGTCGCGCCAGAGATTGGCGCCCCCGACCGAGGGGGGCGCATGCTCGCTGCTCCGCGGATTTCCGCCGGGCCACGGCGACTCACTCGAAGAGGTGCCGGGGTGTGCCTCCTCTATCGATTCAGTTCATCGCACCGTCGCGAGCTCACCGCCCCCCCGAGGGGGCACGCACTCCTCAGACAACTGGGTGTTAGCCCATGGTCAGCCACCTGGGGATCGGCGCGCCGCATGCCTGAGGCACCCCACGCTGGTGGTGGGGTCAGCCCTTGCTCTTCTTCTTTGGACTCTCGGCTGCATCCGGGGCCTCTGCACGAGGCATGAACTCGGATGACCCTCCCCAGGGTCGTCCGAAGATCCGGACCAAACCCTTCTCGACGGCGGGGAACTTGCCCGCTTCGTGCTTGGTAGAAGCGCCAACGGGCTTCTGCGGGCGGGTGACGGGGTCCCGCCTCCGTCTCCCGAGTTTCACGGCCCACCTAAGGTCCGGCGGGAGATTAGACCTCGCCGAGGGCCGCCCACTCCCGCGCTGCGCTTCGGGCGAGTAACCACGGCGATCCCACCCCTTTCCAAAGGGGTGGTTCGCGTAGAGGTCCGGTGTACATCCGGGATCCATACGAGAGCCGAATGGGGCGAGCATCGCAGAATCGTCAAACCTCTCCCGTCGGATTGGCTCGAGGACCTACGGACGAACTGCTACTGTTTCCGACTCGACGCCGCCATAGCGCGCGCGTGGTCCTCGACCGTCGTAAGCTTCACGGGGAACTCCCGAAGCGTGTCGGTCATGGAGACCTCATCCCCGCGCGCAAAGCAAACGGCCAGGGCATTGGCCGGCTCACGGAGAAGGGCTTCTTCCGGGATGGATTTCACCTGGAACTTCTTCCCGGTCACTCGCTCGAAGATTCGAATGGTCTCCCGCGGTGACAGCGCCTCGGGACCTCCCAGCTCGAGCACCCGATTCCGACCTCGCGGACTCAGTAAGGTCTGCACGGCGAATTCCGCCACGTCGTGACGGGAGATCCAAGTGACCTTGTTTTCGCCGGCGCCGTAGATGGTCCAGGCCGGGTCCGGCGAGTTGAACCCTTCATCCGGGCCGACCCACGTTTCCATGAAAAAAGTGGGCCGCAAAATGGTGTACTCGAGGCCGCTGGCTTGGATCGCCTTCTCCACTTCGCGCTTTGCGTCTCGGTAGGGGAACGCGATCTTCTCCACTCGGTAGGCGGTGAAGGAGACGTAGACGAAGCGGCGGACGTGGGCCGCCGTGGCCGCGGCCACGAGGCTCAAGTGCCCCCCGAGGTCCACGCTCTCGACCGAGTCCCCGGGCTGCCGTTGGCTCACGCCAATCGCGGTCGACACCACCGAGTCGACCCCCCGGCAGGCGCGGTCCACCGAGGGCCGATCCTTCAGGTCGGCCGTGACCAGTTCCGCACCGAGTTGGCGAAGCCACTCGACGCGTCCCGGATCCGAGGTCGGCCGAACCATCGCCCGCACCTCCTCCCCCCGGGCGATCAGCCTCTCGCAGGTCTCGCCGCCGAGGAGTCCCGTAGCACCGACCACCAGGACCTTCACTGCGCCACCCCGGCCATCCCAACCCCCGGATGACCTTCGGTCCTATCACCCTCGTGCTATGGGGTTTGAGCCTCCCCGCACCAGCCGGTCGAACGGTCAGAGACCCCCCTCCTCATCGACGGGGTCCGAGGGCCCGCGTGGAATTCACCCCCCATCTCGAAGAGCGGCGCGGGTGGTGCGAATCCCGGTTCGTTCCGTTCCTACCGTTGGAGCAACCACCCGTCTCCCGAGCGTCTTGGTCCCTTCCGCATGCCCGTCCGTAGAGAGTGGGGAGCGGCTCGGGGTGAAGGCCCAGGACCGCGCCAGGCGACTGGTTCCGGCCCAATGGACGGCTCTATCGAGACCGGGAAGGCGGCGAAGCCTCCCGGGGGTGGCTCAAGCTGAAATTCCGGAGCTCTCTCGCGTCCCCGCCGCGCCTCCGGGCGAATGTCGCATGGTCGAACTCCCTGAGAGTCCCGGCGGAAGCGAAATCCCGGAGTTCGAGGCGATCCGTCTGCGTCAGGGTCCCGTGGGCCCCCAAGAACAGCTCTCGAGCGAAGCGATCCGGGAGCTCCTCTCGATGGGGTCCACCACCGTCGAAGCCATCGTGGTCGTCGGCGACCTTCGAATGTCCACTCTCGTGTTGAAAGAGGCCGTCCAACCCTCCGTCTTTGCGCGATTCATCGTCGCCTTCACCGAGGCGGTCCACGAGCTCGCAAGGGACTCCGGAGGCTGGTTCGACAAGTTCACCGGAGATGGGTTCGTCACCTTCTGGATCCCCCCGAAGAGCCGGCCGACCGACTTCGATGCGATACCGGAGTTCTGTCGCACCGTGATTTCCTCCGCCGACGCGCTGCTTGTCCGACTCCGGCGGAACTCGCGGAACTTCCCCGCCGGGACCGGGCTTTCCATCGGGATCGACGCCGGCCCGTGCGAGCTCGTGCGGGTCGGCGAGCTCGTGACCGTGGTCGGGAGCCCGATCGTGGGGGCGACTCGGATGGTCGAGGGCGCCTCCGCAGGCGAGACCATCCTCAACGTCTACTTGGGAAGTGCGCTGGAACGGGACGCGGGATTGCTCGAGTCCGCAGGGATCCGGCTCGAGCGGAAAGTGGTCCGGACCAAAGAGTACCCGAACGGCCAGGAGGCCTTCGAGCTGGTGTTCATGGAGCGGAGCCTCGGAGCACCGGGGGCGAACGTCCCGACTCTGGATCGCCGCCCCCGAAGGCCTGCCAGTGACGTGGGAGAGTAAGATCCCGCTCCGTCACGGCTCCCTCCTGGGGGATGGGCCGTGAGCGCCCGGACGATTACCGGGCCACAATCCGCGCGCGGGACACGAAGCCGGCCGAAGGAGTGGACCCGCCCTTTTGTTGAACCGCTGAAATAGCAGGTGTACATCGACCGCTATTGTCATCATGGCCGATCGACCCCGCGTCCCTCCTGGGCAGATTCGTACGGACCGCTGGCCCATTCTGCACGCCGGGACACTACCCGCAGACCTTACCCCGGAGCGTTGGACCCTCCGGGTTCACGGCGAGGTCGAGCGGCCGACCACCCTTTCGTTCCAAGACCTCCTGGCCCTTCCCCAGAAGGAGATCACCTGCGACATTCACTGCGTGACGAGTTGGACGAAGCTCGGCATGAATTGGAAGGGGGTGCTCTTCACGGCGATCGCCGACGCCGTCGCACCGAGACCCACCGTCCGATTCGTCGTGATGGAGTGCGAACAGGGCTTCACGACGTCGCTTCCCTATGAGGCGCTACGCGGCGAGGACGTCCTCGTCGCCCACACGGTCGACGGTACCCCGTTGCCCACAGAACACGGTGGTCCAGTCCGCATGCTCGTGCCGAAGCGGTATTTTTACAAATCAGCCAAGTGGCTGCGAGGACTGAAGTTCGTCCAGAATGATGAACCCGGGTTCTGGGAAGTACGGGGGTACTCCAACATCGCCGACCCGTGGACCGAGAAGCGGTACGATGTGGACGACGTAAAGGAAATCCACCGCATGCGCAAGCTTTCCCTATTCCGCCCGCTGACGCCCAAGAACGAGCCGTGACTCGGGACCAAGCCTCTGATGAGGCGATTTCTGTCCGAACTCAGGAGAGACTGGACCGATTCCGAAACTACCTAGTTAGGCAGGTCGCTTCCGGCGCCGCTCACCCGCAACCCCGACCGGCCGATGGGGCAAGCGTCCGTGAGGATCCAGGCAGGATTCGCGGCGGCGCAGAAGGCGCACGGGGGACCACCGGCTCCGTAGAGAGTGTACGGATTCGGCCGAATCTCCCAATCCGCGCGGTGAGCCGGCAAACAGTTCTGGCAGCAAGGCTCCGGAATTATCCGCAAAACGACCCTCGAGCGGCCAACGTTCGGAGGCTAGATAATACTGGCCTCCAACCTAAGCTCCCCTCGGATTGAAGGACGCGCGCGACCACTGACGGGACCGCAATCGGCGGTCGAGACGAGGACTGGCCTCTGGGAACGTACGGGCCGTCACTCAACTCACCCCTTTCCGAAGGCGCGGTTCGCGAGGGAGTCCGGCGTACATCGGACAACTACAGGAGAGCTGCAGGGGGTGAGGATCGCGGAATCGTGCAAACCTCTCCCGTTGGATTGGCTCGAGGAGATGCCGACGGACTGCTACTGTTTCCGACTCGACGCGGCCGTAGCCCGTGCGTAGTCCTCGACCGTCGTAAGCTTCACCGGGAACTCCCGAAGCGTGTCGGTCACGGAGACCTCATCTCGGCGCGCAAAACAAACGGCTGGATCGCCGCCCCCGAAAGCCTGCCGGTGACGTGGGAGCGTAAGACCCCCCTCCGCCAGGGTTCCCCTCCTGGGGGGGTGGGCCGTGAGCGCCCGAGCCGCGATCTGCTCGAGGACCTATCGACCGGCCGTCAACAAAACATCCAAATGGGGGGCTTTCATTTCGCCGTCAAAGGCCTGGCAGCGTACGAACATGACCGACCCGTCCAAGCTCGACATGGAGAAGCTGAACCAGTTCATCGCGAAGTTCGTCCAGGATCTCGGTGCCGCCATGCACGGATCTACCGTGGTCCTCGGTGAGAAACTCGGACTCTACAAGTCCCTAAACGTGCCCGGCGGTCGGACTCCGGCGGAGTTGGCCAAGGCCACGGAGACGAACGAGCGCTTCGTCCGAGAGTGGCTCTCTGGGCAGGCCGCGTCCGGCTGGGTCGGCTACGACCCCAAGAGCGGGAAGTTCTACCTCACCCCCGAACAGGCATTCGCCCTGACCGACGAGAAGAGCCCCGCGTACTTCCCCGGGGCCTACCTGATTGTATCCTCCACCTACGAAGACCTGGGTCGGACCGCAGACGCCTTCAAGAGCGGTAAGGGGGTGGGCTGGCACGAGCGGTCCCAGAACCTCTTCGAAGGTACGAACAAGTTCTTCCGGCCCAACTACATTTCAAACCTGGTATCCGGGTGGCTCCCCGCGCTGGAGGGTATGGTCCCCCGCTTGGAGAAGGGGGCACGGGTGGCGGACGTCGGCTGCGGATTCGGCTCCTCGACCTTGTTGATGGCCGCCGCCTATCCTCGGTCGGAATTCTTTGGCTTCGATTACCACCGCGGGTCCATTGACGCTGCTCGCTCGCAAGCGGCGTTGGAGCGGGCCGTGGAACGGGCCCACTTCGAGGTTGCTCGGGCACAGGATTTTCCTGGAAAGCCGTACGATCTGATCACTTTCTTTGACTGTTTACATGACATGGCAGACCCAGTCGGTGCCGCCCGTCATGTGCGATCTTCGCTTACCGCAGACGGCACCTGGATGGTCGTCGAACCGTTCGCCGGGGAATCGTTGGCCGCCAACGAGACCCCCGTTGGTCGGGTCTTCTACAATGCCTCGACGATGATCTGTACGCCCGCAGCGCTGTCGGAGAAGGGGGGCGCAGGGTTGGGAGCGCAGGCCAGCGAGTCCCAGCTTCGGGAGGTCGCGAAAGCCGGGGGCTTCACCCGATTCCGGAAGGCTGCGGAGACCCCTTTCAACCGGGTTTTCGAGATTCGCCCCTAAGGACTCAGCCGGCTCGATGGGACCCGGCGGGCGGGGATGCGTCCGCTGCCGGTCCGCGCGGTCGTAGATGGACCTTGCACCCCCGTTCGCAATCCTGCCCATTCCTGGATGCGCGATTCCCGAAGGAGAGCGGCATATCTCGACGAAGAGTCGGAGAGGTGCAGGGGGTGGACATTGCCGAGTGGCTCAAATCTCAGCCACCCCCATCGGGAGAGAGCCGCCGGGGGGCCGTTCTCCTCGCTTTGGGGACACCCGTAGGTCTAGGGATAGAGAATGAAGCCCGTGCTCCCGGCGAACGACCCGAGGCCGAACAGCTCGAGCGTGATCCCCCCGTAGTCCGGCGTGGACATGACGAGGGCCAGCACATCCCCGGTGGCAATCGCCTGAGTTGCGGACCCGGCCCACCCTAGTGTGTTGGAGCTGTATACCGCGATGGTGGAGTTGTCGGGGGCGAAGGCGTCCACGCTCCATCCCGAGGCGATCCAGAGCCCGCTCGTGGAGTTGAGGACGATGCAAGAGAGGTTCGACCAGGCGATTCCGTTCGAGGCTTGCTGGACCGTCGTGAGATAGGTGGTGTTGGACAGTTTCACGACCGGAGGGAACGATAGTTGGAGGGAGTTGAAGACCGATGTTTGGCCCGAGCGGCAGGTCGTTACAGGCTGGGTGAGGACGTACCCGGGGAGGTAGCTGCCCGATGAGCCGTTGATCGCCGAGGTGATCTCGGCCTGGCCCTGGCACGTGAGGTAGTGCACGCTCCAGGTGGGCCCGGCCGCGCCCACCCCACCCACCACGTCGTACACCGCCGCGATTCCGGTGTAGCGGTGCAGGAAGCCATCGGTCTGTCCAATCGATGCCTGGCCAGCCACGGTGCTATCGAGGACACCGTCCGGGAGGCCCGCATACTCTTCGAGACCGCACTTTGCCAATGGTCCGATCAAGGTGCCGAACAGCGAAGCCTGACCGTCCCGCACAGCCACGACCATTGCGTCGGTGGCGTTGTGATACAGAAACTCCCAGAACGGGGCCACGCCCGCGCTAACGCTCCCCGCGAACGAGGGTAGGGAACTGTTGAGGTCCCAGCTCGGGTTCTCGGTGAAGACGCAACCGAGGGTGCTCGGTAACGGCCCCGGGATGCGTCCTGCAATCAGCGGCGTCAGGTTCGCGTTCCAGTTCGAAGGCAGGTCGAGCCCACCCGCAGCTTCCAAGGTCCAGCCTCCGCCCTGGTAGGTCGAGGCAAACTGGTCCGACGCGACGCGGGCGGCGGAGTACGAAAGGTTCCCGCCGGAACCGCTTGAGCCCGTGTTCCCGAGGTGCGGCAGGATGGCTACCACGACCACGATCGCGACGACGATCACGGCGATGATCACGATGTAGAGCGAGGTTCGCCTCGACCGTCGCCCGGAGGTCAAGCTTCGGGCGGAAGCGGGGGGAACCTCCGCCTTTACGTTCTCACCCGGTGTCGGATTCCGCGACTCTTTGGTCGACAAGGGTGAGGCGAGCATGGGGCCTGCCGCTCGGCCGGCGAAGACCGTAGTGTATCTTGAGTTTGGTGGGACGGAGGTCCGGGACTTGGAAAGAACTCGGCGCCGCTGGCCCTCGCTGCGTCGGTCATCCCGGAGTATAGTGGGTGAGTGAGAGGAGAGGTGCAGGGGGTGAGATTTGAACTCACGAACTCCTACGAGACTAGGACCTCAACCTAGCGCCTTTGACCAAGCTGGGCCACCCCTGCACGGTCGGCGGCGACTCGGGGTGCGGCCATTAACCTTTGCGAAGGCCGCCGGCCGGGAGGAGGGGGTGCTCCGCGGCCCCTCCAAAGAGACTTGTAGAGTCGCGCGGTCGTCGTGGCGCCATGCGGGACCGTCCCGATTCTGGCGTCACGGTCTTCATCGGCCTGAAGCCGACCATGACCTACGTCTTTCAGGTGGTGACCCAGCTCAACTCGGGCGCCGGCCCGGTGGTCGTGAAGGCGCGCGGCAACGCGATCGCCAAGGCGGTCGACGTGGTCGAGGTCGTCCGCCGGCGGTTCCTCTCCGGCCAGGTCGACGTGGGGCCCATCCGCATCGACACCGAGCGCCTGACCAACCGCGACGGCCGGGACGCCAACGTCTCGTCGATCGCGATCCCGGTCACCCGGACGGGCCCAGTCCCGGCCCCGGGGCCGGCGCGGGAGCCGGCGCCGCCGAGCGCCCCCTAGTCCCCCACACGACCCACGTGCCGGCCGTCAGGTCCCCCAACCGCTGGCGCTCGCCGGTGGCGACGATGCTCAGGTAGCCGATGAGCCCGAGCAGGCCGGTGGCCAGCACCGCCCCGACGAGGAGCGTCGCCGCGGCCAGGAGCCCGGCGGGAAGCGGGATCCCTTCGAAGGAGACGTTGGTCGGCGCGGAGGTCGCCACCAGAAGGGCGACCGCGCTCGCGACGGTGAGCCCGACGACGGAGAGCACCGGGATCCGGAAGGCGTTCCGCACTAGCGAGGAGGAGAGGTCGGGCGGCTGGAGCGCCCGCCGACGAACGGTGAGGCCCCAGAGCCGCTTGCCGACCGTTGTTCCGTAGAGCCACTCGGCGAGGACGAAGTAGAGGTAGGCCAGACTGATGTAGGCGTAGATGGCGCCGTTGAACGCGATGCTGCCCAAGAGCCCGTTCAGCCCGCCGGGGACCGTGTAGGCCAGGTAGACCCAGACCAGCACGGCCGGGACGGTGACGACCAACAGGTCGACGAGGAACGCCCAGGCCCGGACCCCGGCGGTCGCGAACCGCCGCCGAGCGATGTCGAGCGAGAGGCTCACCAGAGAGCGGGCGGTCAACCACCCGCGGTAGCTCTCCCGACCGTCGGTGGTTCCTTGCGCCGCCGCCGCGTCCAGGTTGGCCTGGTCGCTCACCACCCACCCCGGAACCGGCAGACCCTGCCACGGGCGGTCCGGAGGCGGGGTCGGGACCCCGAGGAGGAGGGCGGCCTCCCGGGCGCCGCTCCGCGCGGCCAGGGCCGAGCCGGAAAGCGAGCCGGCGAGGTCCCCGTCGACCCCCTGACGCAACGCTCGCCCGAGCTGGCCCGTGGGGGTCGGAGGCGGGCTCTGCCGAGGGGCGCCCGGAACCGGGTCCCAGGAGCGGCCGAGGGCGTAGTGCAGCCCGTAGGCCGCCGCGAAGGCGAGCAGGCCGCCGAGGTAGACGAGGTCGAGGATCCCGGCCCCTCCGATGACGTAGAACCCCGGGGTCGTCGAGGGGTACAGCGGAGGCTCGCGCAGCACGTCCGCCCCGACAAGGACCCCGAACGTGCCGGCGATGTAGGCGAGCGGGAGGGCCAGCGCCTCCGCCGCGCCGAGCAGGCGAGGGGCCGCCAGACCGACGAGGAGGCCGGCCGCGATCGGTGGCAGCAGGTACTGGGGGTAGCCTTCTGTAATCCCCACGCCGGCTGAGGCCGAGGAGAAGAGGAACGTCAGGACCATCACCCCACCGGTGAGAGCCAGGAGTCCCGCGACGCGACGGAGCAGCTCGTCGTTCCGCGCGCGCCCGGCCAACCACACCGCGAGGGGAGCGACGGCGGCGACCGCGACCACTCCCACCAGGCTCGGGACGGCTGCGGGGAACGCCACGACGATCCCGAGTCCGCTCGCGGCGACGAGACCGTAGGCGCCGAGGAAGACGGTCGCCGAGCGGCGGGTGGGGGGTGCCACTCGTCCCAGCGCGAGGACGGCCACGGCGAGGGGGAACGCCGCGCCGGCGAGAGAGATCCCGAGCACGTCGTTCGAGATGGGCAGCAGCGGGAGGTCGGCCAGCGTTGCCGCCACGGCCCCCGGGAGCAGCAGCCAGAACGCCCGGCGGCCGAGCCCGACCGATTCGGCGAACGCCGGGTGCTCGAAGGCGCAGAGGAAGAGGACCGCCCAGACGACCCCGGTGACCCCGATCGAGAGGGCGTTCCCCGTGAGGTCGAAGACCAGCTGGCCGGGGTCGATCACGATGCTTCCCTCGTCGGACCGGGTGGAGGGCGAGGTCCGTGGGGGACCTAAACGTTTTGTCGGCCGAGCCCCCTCTCGGGGCATGGTCCCTCCGCGCGTCGAACAGGATTCGCTCGGCCCCCGAGACGTGCCCGACTCGGCCTACTGGGGGATCCAGACGCTGCGCGCCCGGGAAAACTTCCCGGTCAGCGGGGTGCGGGCATCGCCCCATCTGGTCCGCGCCTACGGGCTCCTCAAGCTCGCCTGCGTCCGCGCGAACGTCGCGCTCGGCGTGGTCGACGCGGCGCGGGGGAAGGCCGTCGAGCAGGCGGCCCGCGAGGTGGCGGACGGCAAGCTCTCCGGCGAGTTCGTCGTCGACGTCTTTCAGGCGGGCGCGGGCACGAGCTTCCACATGAACGTCAACGAGGTCCTCGCCAACCGAGCCCTCGAGATCCTCGGGAAGCCGCGGGGGGAGTACGCGACGATCAGCCCGAACGACCTCGTGAACCGGGGACAGTCGACGAACGACACCTTCCCGACGGCCAGCCAGGTCGCCGCCCTCTTCGCGCTCGCCGGCGTGCGCGAGTCGGTCGGGGTCCTCGCGGCGAGCCTCCGACGCAAGGGCGAGGAGTTCCGGCGGATCCCGAAGGCCGGGCGAACGCACTTGAAGGATGCGATGCCGGTAACCCTCGGAGCCGAGTTCGACGCCTACGCGAGCGCGCTCGAGCGCGTCCTCGAGCTCCTCCCCGGCGTCGAGGCCGCGCTCGCCGAGGTGCCTCTCGGGGGGAGCGCGGTCGGGAGCGGGGTCAACTCGGCGGCCGGCTTCCGGGCGCGCGCTGTCCAGGAGTATGGGACCCTCACGGGCCTGCCGCTGCGCGTCGCGCGCGACCCGTTCGAGACGATGCAGAGCCGCTGGCCGCTCGGGGCCGCCTCGGGATGGCTCCGCACGCTCTCGCTCGAGCTGATCCGGATCGCGAACGACCTGCGGCTGCTCGCGAGCGGTCCGGCAACGGGGCTGGACGAGGTCCGGCTCCCCGAGATCCAGCCCGGCTCGTCGATCATGCCCGCGAAGGTGAACCCGTCGGCCGCCGAATGCCTGAACATGGTCGCCTTCCACGTCGTCGGCGCCGACGCGGCGACGGCGCTCGCCGTGCAGGCGGGCCAGCTCGAGATCAACGTCATGATGCCGCTCGCGGCCTACGAGGTGCTCTTCGCTTCCGAGATCCTCGCGAACTACCTCCCGGTTTTCGCCCGGACGTGCGTGGACGGGATCACCGCGAACGCCCCCCGGCTCGAGAAGTTCGTCTTCGAGTCCGCCGCGCTGGCCACCGTCCTGACGCCGCGGTTCGGCTACCTCCGGGTCGCCGAGCTGCTCCACGCGGCCGAACGGGAGGGGCGCCCGGTCCGGGAGCTCCTGGTCGAGCGCGGGATGCTGAACCCGGCGGAGGTGGAGACCCTCCTCGGGAACGCGGCCCTCTTGAAGTTGGCCGAGCCGGTCCCCTAGCGCGGCGTTAAGTCCCGCGGCGGCCCTCCGAGGGTCCTATAGGATGGCGACGATCGAGGAGACCGCCCTGTCCCTGGGGAACCCGACGAGCGACGAGTTCCGTCGGGCGACCGACGTGCTCGGGAAGGTTGGACTGACCCAGTACGAGGCCCGGGCCTACATCGCCCTGGTCGCGCGCGGCGTCGGGGACGCCGCGACGCTCGCCTCCGCGGCCGGCATCCCTCGGACCAGTGCCTACAAGGTGCTGGAGTCGCTCGCGGAGAAGGGGTACGCCAAACCGACCGGCGGCAAACCGATCCTCTTCCGTCCGACACCCCCGATCGAGGTCGCCGAGTCGCTGAAGGGGGCGATCCAGGAGGTCTTCGAGCGCCTCGCGAACCTGCACCGGGTCGTCGCCGAGCACGGCGAACCGCAGCTCGTCTACCTGCTCTCCGGACGGGAGAAGGTCATCCAGAAGATCGGGGACCTCCTCGACCAGTCGACTCGGACGTTCATCCTCACGACGCCGGGGGTCGCGGAGGTGCGCGACGAGCTGGGGAAGAAGTTCCAGCACGCCGTCAAGCGCGGGGTCCAGGTCACGTTCGTCACCGCGCCGTTGCAGAGGGTTCCGGACGGCGTGGAGTACGTCCCGCGCGAGAACCTCCTCGCCACCGAGGTGCTCGCGGACGGCGAGCACGCCCTCCTCGCCGCGCCCGGCCTCGACGCCTGCGGGTTCACCGACAACCCGATCCTCACCTCCCACCTCAAGCAGTTCCTCGAGGTCGTCCTCGAGAGCGGGCGAGGGGCCCCCGCGTGAGCCCGGCCGCGCCCCGGGGTCCCCGGCAGCCGCCGATGGAACGCGTCCGGGCCGCGTTCGCGGCTCGGGCCGGCTCGGAGACCGCCGCCCGGATCCCGGCCGGCTACGTGCGACTCGGCCGTGTCGTGCTCGTTCGCTGGCCGGCGGCGCTCCGGCCCCATTTCTCCTTCCTGGCGGGCGAGCTCGCTTCCGTGCTCGGTGCCGAGACGGTCCTCCGGGTCGCGGGCCCGGTCGACGGGGAGCTGCGCACGCCCCGCGTCGAGCTCCTGTTCGGTGAGACGACCGAGACCGAGGTGGTGGAGCACGGGATCCGATGGAGGTTCGACGCGGCGCGTCTGATGTTCGCCGCCGGCAACCGAACCGAGCGGGAGCGGGCGGGCCGACTCGTGCACCCGGGCCAGAAGGTCGTCGACCTGTTCGCCGGGATCGGCTACTTCGCCATCCCCGCGGCACGGCTCGGGGGCGCCGCGCGGGTGGTCGCGGTCGACCGCAACCCGGTGGCGGTCGCCTACCTCGAGGAGAACGCCCGGCTGAACCGGGTCGCCGACCGGGTGGAGCCCCTGGTCGGCGACAACCGGACCGTGCCGCTCCCGACGGGAGAAGCCGACCACGTCTTCCTCGGCTACCTTCCCTCCGCCCTCCCCTGGGTCGAACGGGCGGTGCCCTTGCTCGCGCGGGCCGGGGGGGACCTGCACGTCCATACGGTCGCGGACTCGCGCGGGGCGGTCGCGGCGGCCGAGGGTCAGGTCGAGCGCGCGGTCGAAGCGGCCGGCGGGACCCTCCTCGGCCGGCCGAGGGGCCGGGAAGTGAAACCGTACGGGCCGGGTCGAACGCACGTGGTCGTCGACGTCCGCGTCCGCCCGGGCCGATGCTGAGGCTCCGGGGGATCCCCTAGGTCCGGGCGGTGGCGGTCACGGGCGCGCGGCTCCGCAAGGCGCCGATCGCCTCCGGGAACGCGGTCTCGAACCGGCGAAGGTCGGACGGCGGGTTGGAGAACGAGACGCGTACGAAGTTCGAGCCGTGGCGGGGGGAAAGGTAGTTCCCCGCTCGGACGAAGACCCCGTGGCGGAGGAGCATCTCCTCCTGGATCGCCTCGGGCGAGACCCCGAGCGCGCTCACGTCGATCACGGTCATCGAGGCCCAGGAAGGGAACACCGGCAAGGTCGCCCCGGGCACCGAACGGACGGTCGCGGCGACTCGTTCGTTGTTGAGGCGGGTCTGCCGGACGACCTCGGGCAGCCAGGACGGCTTGGTCCGGAGCGCGGCGGCGGCGGCGACCTGCGCGAGGATGTTGACGCCGAGGTCGTTCGTGTTGAACCGCGCGATCGCCCGGAGGCGTTCGGGGGCCGCGGAGAGGCCGCCGATCCGCATCCCGGCGAGCCCGCAGTTCTTCGACACGGACCAGACGGTGACGGTCTCCTCGGGAGCGAACCGCGCGGCGAGGGTGTGGGCGGGAGAGAAGTCCCGGTAGGTCACGTCGTTCAGGAGGGTGAGGTGGCGGTCGTGCGCGACCTCCGCAATCGCCCGCACCTCCTCCCGGGGGTACCCCGAGCCAAGCGGGTTCAGTGGGTCGATCAGGAGGATCATCTTCGTCTTCGCCGTGATCGCCTCCTGGACCCGGTCGGCGGTCAGTCGGTACGGCGGGACGTAGATGTCGAGGTTGACGGTGCGGGCTCCCGAGAGCTCGACGAACTTGTGGATGATGAGGTAGCTCGGGTCCGAGGCGATGACCTCGTCGCCCGGGGCTAGCAGGGCCCGGGCGGTCATGTAGAGCGCCTCGGTCCCGCCCGAGGTGAGCAGCGGCGGGTGGTCGGGGAGACCCAGGTCGTCGCGGATGAGGCGCATCAGCTCGGGGTCGCCTCTCGCCTCCGGGTAGCCCTCGTACCGGCGCTCGCGCAGCGCCTCCTCCACCGCGGCGCGGATCGGCTCGGGGGGGACGAGGTGGTTCGTGTTCTGGCTCATCCAGGCCACCTCGCGCCGATGGTCGTGGGCGTACCGGAAGGCGTCGAACGGAGGAGCGGACACGCGTCGATGAACGGCCGGGCCCGGGCTTAACGCCTTTGGTCCGCCGAGGGTCCCGCCTCGCCGAGGAAGCTCGTCACGATCCCGAAGGACTGCGACGGCGCCGCGACCCGGGGGAAGCCGGCGGCCCGGATCACCTCGAGGAACTCCCCGCGGGGAGGGAGCGACCGGAGCGACTCGGGGAGGTAGCGGTACGGGCCGGCGCTCGCGACCGCCGCGCCCATCCACGGCACGACCCGGTCGAAGTAGGAGTGGAAGAGCGCCCCGAACGTCGGCGAGGGCGGTTCGGTGATCTCGAGCGTGAGGACGAGCCCCTTGGGTCGCAGCACGCGCCGGAACTCCCCGAACGCCCGGGGGAGGTCGGTGAGGTTGCGGGCGACGAAGGCGCTCGTCACGAGGTCGAAGGAGCCGTCCGTGAACGGAAGGCGCAGCGCCGTGGCCCGGGCCAGCGCGACCCGGTCCCCTTCACGCGCCCGACGGTTCCGTCCGAGGGCGTTCCGGAGCATCGGGCCCGTGAAGTCCGCGCCGACCACCCGGGCCCCGGGGTACCGTCGGGCGACCTGCCGAGCGAGGTCGCCGGTCCCGCACCCGACGTCGAGGACCCTCCGGATCGGACCGGGGGTGCGGAACCGGTCGAGCTGCCCGAGCGCGCGGGGCCGCCAGAGGAAGTCGCTGCCGAGGGACGCCACGTGGTCGAACCAGTCGTACCGTTCGGCGATGTGCCCGAACATCCGCCGGACGTCGCGTTCGAAGTCGGGGGACGACCGATCCGGGTACGGCGAGCCGTCCGGAGCGGTTCGGGTCCCGTCCGGCGCCGGCTCGGACATCCCGCGAACGACCCGGGGCCGCCGCTTAACTCTGGGGGGTGGGGGGAGGGGAGAGCGAGCGCTCGACCGCGGCAATCCGGTCGGCGAGGTCCGGCCGTCGCACGACGGCCCACCGCGTGCGGGCCCGCCCCAGCAGTTCGCGCGCGGCCGTGTCGTCTCCCTTCAGGTGGGCGGCGTGGGCCATCCGGGCGAGGACCTCGACCTCCTCGGCGGTGATCCCGAGGCTCCGCGCCTGGGCCAGCGCTTCCGCGTACTGCAGCTCGGCGTCGGAGTAGGCCTTCTCCGCGACCGCGAGCATCCCCCGGGTCATCGCGATCTGCTGCAGGGCGAGCCGGTCCCCCATCGGACCGAGCACCTCCACGGCCCGATCGAGCGCGCGACGGGCCTCCGGGGTGCGGTTCCCTTCCGCCTCGATCTGGGCGAGGTTGAGATGGCAGTAGCCGATCCAGATCGGGGAACGGGACCGCTCGGCCGACTCGATCGCCTGGGTGAGGTCCGCGCGGGCCGCCTCCGCGTTCCCGCTGGAGTACTCGAGGGCGGCTCGATTCATCAGCACCCGAGCGCGGGCGGCGTGGTCCTCCTGGGCCCCGAAGAGCTCGGCCGCTTGGGCGTAGAGGTCGAGCGCCGCGGTGAGCATGACGGACTCGCTGCCGATCATCGAGTTGGCCAGGTCGATGAGGGTGTGTCCGATCTCGGAGGGGGATCCCTCCCGTCGGGCGATGGAGAGCGCCTCCCGCTGGTGCGCTTCGGCCTCCGCCGGTCGTCCGAGGCGCCAGGAGACGGTCCCGAGGACCCGGTGCGCGGCCATCAGGTCCCGCGCGCTCCCCACGAGCGCGAGGATCCCGACCGCCTCGGTCGCGAGGGTGGAGGCGCTCGCGTACTCGCTCAGGTCCGTATGCGTCTGGGCCCGGGCGAGCAGCGCGCGTCCGAGCGCCAGGGCGTGCCCCGGATGGTCCCGGGCCAGTCGGACCGCCTCCGTGAGGACCTCGTCGGAACGGCGCAGCTTCCCGGTCTCGTCCAGCAGGCGTCCGAGGTCGGTGAGGAGCTGGAGCTCCACGTCGACCGTCCGCTTCGGGCGCCGGCGCTCCGACTCGAGGGCGCGGGAGAGGTGCGCGGCCGCGGTGTCGAAGTCGAAGGCGCGGGCGGCGGCCTGCGCGGCTCGGCTGTTGTACTCGACCGCCTTCTCCTCCTCTCGACCGAGGAAGAAGTGGCGCGCGAGCTCCGAGTCGTTCGCCCCGCGGGCCTCGAGCGCCCGCCCGGCCTTCTGGTGGAGGATGCGGCGCCGGGTCTCGGTCAGCTCCGCGTACACCTCCGTCCTCAGGGCCTCGCTGACGAACTCGTAGACCTCGCCGCCGCGCTCGCGCAGGAAACCGTCCCGCACGAGCCGGTCCAGGCCTTCCGTCCCGTGCTCCTCGGTCGTTCCGGCGACCGCCAGCAGGTCCGCGAACGCGAACTCCTTCCCGAGGACGACCGCGTACGACAGGAGCCGCCGGTCCGGGTCGCTCAAGGAGACGACGCGGCGACGGAGGACCTCGGCGATGTCCCGTCCGCCGGAGGTCGGGTCGGCTCCGGGGGCGCCGTATCCCATCGTCGAGCGGACGAGCTGCTCGAGGAAGAGGGGGTTCCCCTCCGTCTGAGCGTGCCAGCGCACGACGTCCTGCTCGGAGGCGGGCCGCCCGCGCTGGACCCACTGGACGAACTCCGCCACTTCGGGCGGCCCGAACGGGCGAAGGGTGACCCACCGCAGGCCCGCCACGTGGCGGAGCTCCCCGAGGAGGCTGCGGGCCCGCTCCGAACCCGGGGGGGTGTCGGCCAACGTCGCGACCAGCGCGAGGGGGACGTTCCGGAGCTCGGAGGCGAGGTGCAGGACGACCTCGAGCGACGGGGCGTCCGCGAACTGGAGGTCGTCCAGGGCGAGGAGGAGCGGCCGGCTGCGGGCGGCATCCCGGAGGAACTCCGCGACGCGGAAGGCGAGCTCCTGGTGCCCCTGCCCGGCCGGCTCGCCCCCGGGGGGGCCGAGCCGCAGGATCATCTCGTCCGTCGAGGGGGCCCCGGCGGGAGCGCCGCCTCCCGCGGGCGCCGGGCGGGTCTCCTCCTCCCCGAGAAAGGGAAGGAGGTACATCGGGATCCCTCCCGAGGCCCCGGTCTCCGGCCCGAGCGGTTCGGGGGTCGCCTCCGTCCGCTCTCCCGCCGAGGCGAGGAGGTGGCGCACGAGCGTGAAGGGGGGTGGAAGGTCCTCGGGGAGGGCCCGGGCCGAGAGGACATGGAACCCCTGGCTCGCGGCCCGGTCGACCGCCGACTGGAGGAGGTGGCTCTTGCCGATGCCGGCCGCTCCCCCAATAAGGAGCCCCTGGCCGGAGCCCGATTCGGCGCTCGAGAGCACCCTCGCGACCTCGGCGACGGCGTCCTCCCGTCCGAAGACGGGGGGGCGTGACGCCTCGCGCTCGAACGTCGCCCCAGCCATCGAGAGAAAGAGCCGAGGCCGCCCTTATAAGGGTGGATGGTCCGACGTGACCGCGTCCTCCGTCGGGACGCGGGCTCCGGGGGGACCGGCCGCCCGGAGGGCCTGGCGGACCTGCTCGAAGCCGGCGAGGAGGTTCGGGCGAAGCTTGGGGAGGCCGAGCCGTTCCGCCGTCTCGAACGCCGCCCGGGCCCCCTCCCAGTCGCGGGTCTTCGTGCGGAGACGGGCCAGATGGAACTGCACCTCGGACTCGTCGGCGTCGAGCCCGAACGACCGGCACTGCGCGATCGCGGCCTGGTAGGCCTTCTCGGCATCGTCCCACTGGCCGCGGCGCTCGGCGATCTCCCCGCGGTTCAGGTCGACCTGCTCCAGGCCCAGCCGGTCGGAGAGGTGCTCGAAGGTGCGGGCCGCTTGCTCGACGTCCCGAGTCGCCTCGTCCAGCTGGCCGAGGGACAGGCGCATCTCGACCCCCGAGAGAAGCGACCACCCGGCCGACCGCCGGTCGTGGGCGCGTTCGGCGGCCTCGCGCGAGCGAGCGAGGTACTCGAGCCCGTCCTGGGGGCGGCTCTCGCCGACCGCGACCCCGAGGTTGTGGTAGGCCCGGGAGAGCTCGACCCAGTCGCCGGTCTCGGAGAGGAGCTCGATGGCGTGCTTGTACCAGTCGACCGCGACCGGCCGGCACTCCTCGCCCGAGAGCGCGAAGGAGTTCCCGAGGTCGATCGACAGGAGGCCCATCAGGTGGGGGGCCCGGTTCCCCTCCAGGAGCTCGAGCGCGCAGATGTTCTCGTCCAGTGACTCGGTGTAGTCGCCTCGGGCGAAGGCCACCCGGGCCATCAGGCGGTGCGTCTGGGCGACCCCGACTGGGTCGCCGGTCATCTCGAAGAGCCGACGCGCCTCCAGCGCGCCGCGGGTCGCCGCCTCGCCGTCGAGGTCCTCGCGCGCGATCTCCGCCCGAGCGAGGGTGAGCCGGGCCGTCAGGTTCGGCTGGCTCGGGCCGACCCGTTCGAGCGCGCGGTGGTAGTAGGCGTCCGCGGCCGGGAAGTTCCCGACCGAGAAGACGAGGTCGCCGAGGCTCTGCAGCACCTCGCCCTGCTCACGCCGATGGTCCCCCGGCAGGTGCTCCAGCTCGAGGAGGACCCGCTCCAGGTGATGGACGGCCCGCTCCGGCTCGCCGACGCTCCGGGCCTCCTCGGCGGCCTTCTGGTTGTAGGCGAGGGACTTGTCGCTGACCTTCCCGAGGAAGTAGTGGCGTCCGAGCTCGGCCGCCTGCTCGGCGGGTGGGGTCGTGCCCAGGGACTCCATCGCGAGGGCGATCTTCCGATGCAGGACCCTCAGCCGGCTCTCCGTCAGCGAACGGTAGACCCGCGCGCGAAACTCCTCTTCCGAGAACCCGAACCGCTCGCCGCCGCGGCGTTCCCGAAGGATGCCGCGATGGACGAGGTGCTCCAGCTCCTCCGCGAGCTGCTCCTCCTGGGCCTCCATCGCGCGGACGAGCAGGGCAAAGTCGAAGTCGGACCCGATCGCACTGGCGTACGCCAGGATCCGATGCTCCTCGGCCGTGAGGCCCGCGGGGAGACGGGCGGCGGAGCTCGGGTCGACGGGGGCGGTCCCCGGTCCCTCCTCGACCATCAGCCTCCCTTCTAGGGCGGTTCCGCGGTTAAAGCCGTGCCCATCGGAGTCGGGGGAGCGAGCGCGACCGGCCCGCCCGTCGCACCTCGCGCCCGCAAGGGTTATCTAACGCATCCCGGGTCGGCGCGAAGATGCCGCCCGAGGAGACCACCCCGACCGGGACCGACGCGTTCCGGGCCATGGCCCCCGCGCGGCGCGCCTCGTTCTGGGGGTTTGCCGCCCTCGTGGTCCTCGCGGTCGTCTTCTACGTCGGCTGGGGCCTCTCGTACGGAGTGTGGATCGACAACGGGGTCTACGCGGTCACCATCACCTTGCTCCTCTTCGGACTCGCGGGGATGTGGCTGATGCTGCCCAACCCGCCGACCCCGGCTCCCCCGCCCCCCTGACGGGGGCCTCGGTTCACAGGGGTCGCCCCGCGAGGGCCCAGCGGACCCCCTCCGAGCGCCCGCAGACGATGCACTGCCGGGGAAGGGGCGCGGCGATTGGGGGGTCTCCCTCGGGGACCCCCAGCAGACCGCCGTCGATCGCCTCCTCGACCCGATGGCCGCATTCCTCGCTCCCGCACCAGGCAAGCTGACGGACCGCCTTCGAGTCGCGCAGCTCCTCCAGCGACGCGGCGAGGGCGAACGCGCTGCGGAACTCGGCCCGTGCGCGCTCGCCGAGCGCTCGGTCGAACACGCCCAGGGCGGTGTCGACGTGAGCTTCCAGGCCGTCCAGCGGGAGCGAGCTCTTGACGCCGAGCCGGTCGACCGAGGTCACGGTGTGGGCGGCCGCTTCCCGTGCCCCCACCTCGATGCGAAGCGGGACCCCGCGCAACTCCCAGCGATAGTACTTCGCGCCGGGGCGCTCGGAGCCCTCGTCGAGGTGGACCCGCAAGCCGTGGCGCGCGAGGCGTCCGGCAACCTCCGCCGCCGTGCGCTGGGGAAGGTCCCCGGCGGAGGAGGAGGGGACCGGGACCACCACGACCTCGTACGGTGCGATCGCCCTCGGGAAGACCGCCCCCTTCGCATCGCCGTGCACCGCCAGGATGGCGCCGAGCAGTCGCTCGGAGAGGCCGAACGTCGTTTGATGGACGAGGCGGGCGCTCCCGTCGATTGCCTCGTACCGGATCCCGTAGGGGCCCGAGAAGTTCTCCCGGTAGTGGTGGACGCTCCCGATCTGGAGGGTCCGGCCCTCGCGGAGCGGGATGTCGAGCGCGATCGAGTAGTAGGCTCCGGCGAACTTGTCCCACTCCGGTCGACGCACCGCGAGGAACGGGAGCGCGAACGCGTCGGCCATGCGCCCGAACGCGGCGAGGTTGGAGGCGACCCGCGCGGTCGCGGCCGCCTCGTCGACCTGGCAGGTGTGCTCCTCGAAGAAGTGGATCTCGCGCACCCGGATGAACGGGCGGGTCGTCTTCGTCTCGTAGCGGAAGGTGTTGACGATCTGGTAGACGTTCAGCGGAAGGTCCTGGTGCGAGCGGACCCAGAGCGCGAAGACGGGGTACATCGCGGTCTCGCTCGTCGGGCGGAGGACGAGGTTGACGTCGAGCGGCGAGTTCCCGCCCTTCGTGACCCAGTACACCTGGGAGTCGAACCCCTGGATGTGCTCCTTCTCCTTCGCGAACTCGGTCTCCGGGATCAGGGCCGGGAACTCCACCGCCTGCGACCCGGTGGCCTCGATCTCGCGGACCATGACCGCGTCGAGGTTGCGACGGGCCCGGAACCCGTACGGGGTCCATACGTTCATCCCCTTCACCCCGTACCGCTTGTCGGAGAGTCCCGCCTCCTCGACGACGGCGAGGTACCAGTCGATGAACTCCGTCTGCTTGTTCGGGAGCTCGGCCATGGGAGGTCAGAGGGGGAGGGGCCGGAGGTATAACGGTATGCGCGGGGGTCCTCGGCCCCCTGTCCGACGGACGGCGGACGGCCCTCCGGTGCCCGGTGGCGGGCGACCGCTCCGCCCATGCTGTTAAGCCTCGCGGAGGGTCTAGGTACTGGGCCATGCGGCTCGTGGTCTGCGTCGACCGGGACGATGACCTCGGCCGGAAGGCTGGCGTCGCCGGACCCGTCGTCGGGCGCGCGGAGGCGCTCGACGCAGCGACCCGGTTGGCGATCGCCGACCCCGAGGACTCGGACACGAACGCGGTCTTCGCCGCGGTGAGCCTGCTGGACGAGCTGCGGGGCGCGGGCGAGGACTGCGAGGTGTGCGTGCTCACGGGCTCGCCGAAGGTCGGGGTCCTGTCCGACCGGCGGGTCGCCGACCAGTTCGACCAGGTGCTCGAGCGGGTCCGGGCGACCTCGGCCTACCTCGTCAGCGACGGGGCCGAGGACGAGTACCTGTTCCCGATCCTCTCCTCCCGCGTCCGGATCGACGGGGTCCGGCGGGTGTACGTTCGCCAGAGCGCCTCGCTCGAGTCGACGTACTACACGCTCGTGCGCGCGCTCAAGGACCCGAAGCTGCGGGCGAAGACCGTCCTCCCGTTCGCGCTCGTTCTCCTGACCCTCGGCATCGCCGCGGCCGGCGGGGTCCTCCTCTGGGGGGTCATCGGGCTCGCGATCCTGCTCGGGATCTACCTGATCTTCTGGACGTTCGACATCGACGAGGCGATCATCGACTCCCTCCGCTCGGCCTCGACGGACATCCGGCAGGGGTCGGCGGCCTTCGGGTTCGGCCTCTTCTCGGTCGCCCTGGTCGGCGTCGGGTTCCTGGAGGGGTACAACGCCTACGCGACGCAGCCGTCGATCGCCCCGCTGCTGCGGATCCTCTTCTTCATCGAGGCCGGGTTGATCTGGTGGATCACCGGGGCCCTGGTCTGGGAGCTCGGGCGGGCGGTCCGGCGCACGTTCGTCCGGGGGCGTTTTCCCCGCACGTTCGCCGTGGCGACCGTCTCGATCCTCGGGATCGGCGTGCTCAGCTACGGGATCGTCGACCTCGTCCGGTACCTGGAGAGCGCCCTGCCCACGACCTCGCTCCCCCTCCTGGTCGGTCTCCTCGGCGTCGGCATGGGGATGATCCTCGGCGCCGGCGGCCTGCAGCAGTACTGGAAGTCGATCGCCCGGCGCGCCCCGGCGGACACGCTGGGCGGATAGACCGACTCATCCCGTCGGCAGCCCACGGTACCGGGCGAGGCGCTCGAGGTCCGCGAGCGGCACGTCCAGGTGCGCCTTCTCCCGGAGGGTCGCCCGGATCCCCTCGAGGCCGGGGGAGAGCTCGGAGGCCCTCGTGGCGAGGGCCGCGAGGTCCTCCCAGTAGTTCCACGGGAACACGACCCACACCCAAGCGCCCCGCGGGATCTCCTCCGCGTAGTAGGTCGGCACGAACTTCGAGTGCCCGATGTGAAGGAACGCCGCGCTCTCGACGGAGGCGGCCCCGGCGCTCTTCACGTGGTCGACCGCGAGCCGCAGGCTGTCGCCGGTGTCGGTGATGTCGTCGACGACGAGCACGCGCTGGTCCTTCACCGGCCCCGAGAGCCCCTCGCTCAGGACCGCCGCCCCGCTCGGCGTCGCCGTGACCCCCCAGTGCTGCGCGCGGAGGGAGACGACCCGGTGCACCCCGAGGCGGTCGGCCATCAGCCGGGCCGGCACCCACCCACCGCGCGTCAGGCCGACGAGCGTCTCCGGAGGGGGACCGGCGGCCCGGACCCGCTCCTCGAGCCGGTCGGCCCACCGGTCGACGTCGGTCCAGGTCGCCGCGCGGCAGCGCGGGAGCTCCTCCATCGGGGGACTACGGGTAGATCCCGCGGATCTTGATGGCATCCACGACGCGCTGGATCGCGACCGCGTAGGCCGCCGTCCGGTTGTGGACGTGGCGCTCCTGCGCCACCTTGTGCACGTCCGCGTACGACCGCACCATCACCCGCTCGAGGCGCTGGTTGACCTCGTCCAGGGTCCAGTAGAACCCCTGGATGTCCTGGGCCCACTCGAAGTAGCTGACCGTGACGCCGCCCGCGTTGGCGAGCACGTCGGGGAGGACGGTGACCTTCTTCTCGAAGAGGATCGTGTCCGCGGCCGGGAGCGTCGGGCCGTTCGCGGCCTCGGCGACGATCTTCGCCTGGATCTTGTCCGCGTTCCGCGACGTGATCTGGTTCTCCAGGGCGGCGGGGACGAGGATGTCGACCTTCGCCTCGAGGACCTCGTCGTTGCCGATCGGTTTCGAGCCGGGGAAGCCGATGACCGAGCCGGTCTTCTGCTTGTGGGCCTCGATCGCGTGGGGGTTCATCCCCGCGGAGTTCCAGATCCCACCCTTCGTGTCGGAGGCCGCGACGATCTTGGCGCCCTGCTCGTCGTAGAGGAGCTTCGCGGCGACGCTGCCCGCGTTCCCGAAGCCCTGGACCGAGACGGTCGCGCCCTTGACCTTGACCCCCGCGTGGGGGGCGGCTTCGCGGATGACGTAGGCGCATCCCCGCCCCGTCGCCTCGCCCCGTCCCTCGCTGCCGCCGAGGCTGATCGGCTTGCCCGTCACGACGCCGGGGACGGAGTACCCCTTCAGCATAGAGTAGGTGTCCATGATCCACGCCATCGTTTGGGAGTCGGTGTACACGTCCGGGGCCGGAATATCCATCTCGGGCCCGATGAGCGGGGCGATCTCGCTCGCGTAGCGCCGGGTGAGCCGCTCGAGCTCCCCGTGGGAGAGCTTCTTCGGGTCGACCACGACCCCGCCCTTGGCGCCCCCGTACGGGATGTTGACGACCGCGCACTTCCAGGTCATCCAGGCCGCGAGGGCGCGGACCTCATCCAGGGTGACGTTCGGGTGGTACCGGATGCCGCCCTTGCACGGGCCGCGGGCCATGTTGTACTGGACGCGGTGCCCCGTGAAGACGCGGTACGACCCGTCGTCCATCCGGACGGGGAAGTTGACGGTCAGCTCCCGCTTGGGATGCTTCAGCACGTCCCGGATGCCGGGCTCGATCCCAATCAGGTCCGAGACGATGTCGACCTGCTGTTTGGCGGTCTCAAACGGATTGGCGGCGGATTCATTGGTCATCTCGTGGTGCGGCATAATTCAGTACCCCAAGGGGCAACTCCGAAACCGGGCGCCGGCTACTTGAGGATGGCGCGCCCCTGCGAGGGCTCGACATGGGGTTTCGACAACTGCCGACCTACCGGGACGTCGGCGCGCCGGTCCGCGGCTCGAACGGTCGCCACCCGCCCGCCGGCATCGCTTCCCGCTCGGCCCGGCCGCGCCCGCTGCCGCGCTGCAGCCAGCTTCCCGACCCTCGCTCGACCCAGCCGACCTGTTGGAGGCGGCCATCGAGTGCGCGCACCGCCGCGGAGGCCCGGGCCAGCGCCGACGGCGGGAGCGCCGCGAGCAGCTCGTAATCCCCTCCGTAGACGAGCGCCCGCGCGCGCGCCGCCGCGGCCAGCCGCCGCAGCGCGGGCTCGAGGGGGATCCGCTCCTCCGCGATCACGACCCGCACCCGACTGGCCCGGGCGAGGAGCCGACTCGAGTCGGCGATCCCGTCCGAGGTGTCGAGCATCGCGTGCGCCCACCGACCGAGCGCCCACCCCTCGCGGACCCGGGGACGCACGTCCAACAGGGCCCGGAGCGCCCGCCGGCGACCGGCGGGAGAGCGTCCGACCGCCGCCCACCGGTAGGCCGCGAGACCCCCTCGGCCCACGGTACCGGTCGTCACGATCACGTCCCCCGGCCGCGCCGCGCTCCGCGGGGACAGCCGTCCCGGGCGTCCCCAGCCGATCACGGTGCTCACGACCGAGCGGGTCGGAGAGGGTTTGGTGTCCCCCCCGATCAACGGGGCGCCGAATCGCCGGCCCATCCGGTCCGCGCCGAGGACCACGGACTGGGCCCAACGTCGCGGGGTCCCGACCGGTGCCAGGAGCGCGAGGAGCAGACCGGCCGGCCGCGAGCCCTTGGCCGCGGCGTCCGAGAGGCTGACGGCGGCCGCCGCACGACCGACCAGCTCCGGCGGGGACCCCCGGAGGAAGTGGGTACCCTCGATCAACGCGTCGGTCGTCAGCACCGCCACGTACCCCCGCGGGGGGACGAGGGCGGCGGCGTCGTCCCCCAACGGCAGCAGTCCCTCCGATCCCGCCGGCAGCGCGCGAGCCAGCCAGTCGTGGAAGGCCTGCTCGTCGAGGGGACGCGCGCCGGACGTGGGCCGACGGGGCACCGGACCCTCACTTGTACGGGACGAACTCCTTGCCGAGGAGCTCGCGGCCGAGGATGATCCGCATGATGTTGAGCCCCCCCTCGGCGCCGACCAGGTACGACATGATCCCGCGGAACCCGAGCTCGAGGCCGACGTCCTTGGTGTACCCGGCCGCGCCGAACCACATCATCACGCGCTTCACGCACTCGAACGCCACCTGCGGCGCCGCGAGCTTGACGCTCGCGACGGCCTTGGTGACCTCCGAGCGGTGGGAGGTGTCGCCTTTCAGGGTGTACGTGTCGAGAAGCCAGGCGGCGCGTCGGCACTGCCACTTGACCGCCTCGACCTGGGTCCACAAGTCGACCAGCTCGAACTGGATCCCTTCGAACTTGCCGAGCGGCTGGCCGAACGTCTCCCGCTCCCGGATGTAGGTCATCCCGGTCTCGAGCGCCCGCTCGGCGGCGCCGATGCAGGCGGCGGCGACGAACGTGCGGGCGACCGTGAAGCCGTCCATCGCGACCTCGAACCCCTTCCCGTCGGCGCCCACCAGGTACTTTTCGGGGACCCGCGCGTCCTGGTACGTGAGCGCGCCGGTCGAGATCCCCATCCGCCCGACGTTCTCGAACTTCTGCGTCGCGATCCCGTCGCTGCGCGTCGGCACGTAGAGGAACCGGAACCCCCCTTCCGCCGCGCGGGACAAGGTAAGGTGCCCGCCTCCGAGGCGCTTGGCCTCCTCGACCCCGGAGACGAACGCCTTCTCCCCGTGGAGGAGGAAGGAGGACCCGTCCTTCCGAGAGGTGGTCCGCATCCGGGCCAGGTCGCTGCCCCCGCTCGGCTCCGTCGTGGCGATCCCCAGGAACGCCTTCCCCTCGCAGACGGGCGGGAGGACCTCCCGCTTCGCCTCCTCGGTGCCGTGGACCGCGAGGATGTGGCCCCAGCCCGCTTCGAGCAGGAAGAAGACGGCAGTGGCCATGGAGAAGTCCCCCCGACCGACCTCCTCCGCCGCGATCTCCGTGAGGACGGCCGAGGCGCCCATCCCGCCGTACTCGGTCGACACCGGCATCGCCAGGAGGCCCAGGTGGGCCATCTCGGCGAGCACGGAATCCGGGATCCTTCCCTCGGCGTCGATCGTCCGCTCGTTCGCGCGGAGCACTTTGTCCCCGAACTTGCGCACGGCGCTCTGGAACGCCTCCTCCTCGTCGCTCAGGCGGAACTCCATGGGCCTCCGGCGCGACGGTTCCCGAGGCTAAAGGCTTCGGGGGCCCCCCGCGTGCCTAGAACGCCTTTAACCCCCGCCGACTCGACCGGCCCGCGGGGCAAGATGACGACGGTTCGGGTCGGGGTCAATGGGTTCGGGACCATCGGCAAGCGCGTCGCAGCGGCGGTCGCCAAGCAGCCCGACATGACCCTGGTCGGGGTCGCCAAGACCCGTCCGAGCTTCGAGGCCCGCGAGGCCCTCCGGAGCGGCTACCGTCTCTACGTCACGGGAACCGGCGACCCCGCCGAGTTCGAGCGGGTCGGCCTGCGAACCTCCGGCCGGATCGAGGAGATGCTCCACGACGTCGACGTCGTGATCGACGCCGCGCCGGACCGGGTCGGTCAGGAGAACGCTCACCTCTACGAGAAGGCCGGGGTCCGTGCGATCTTCCAGGGCGGCGAGAAGTCCGACGTCGCCGAGGTTTCCTTCAACGCGCTCGCGAACTTTGCGGCCGCGAAGGGGCACCGGACCGTCCGCGTCGTTTCCTGCAACACCACGGGACTCGCCCGCGCCGCCTCCGTCCTCGCCACCCGGTGGGACGTCGACCACTGGGAGGCGACGATCGTGCGTCGGGCCGCCGACCCGGCGGAGACCAAGCGGGGCCCGCTCAACGGGATCATCCCGACCCTCCAGATCCCCTCCCATCACGGCCACGACGTCAACACCATCCTGCCGAGCCTCCACATCACGACGACCGCCGTGGTCGTTCCGACGACCTTGATGCACGTGCACGTCAACAACGTCCGGTTCCGGAGCGGACCGAAGGACGCGAGCGAGCTGGTCGATGCGCTGCGTCGCACCCCCCGGTTCCACGTGTTCGCGCGGTGGGAGGGGGTCCAGGGAACGCCCCAGGTCATGGAGTTCGCCCGCGACCGGGGTCTCGGGCGCTCGGACATGATGGAGAACGTCCTCTGGGAGGAGGGGGTCCGGCTGGACGGTCGGACCGCGACGTTCTTCCAGGCGATCCACCAGGAGTCGGTCGTCATCCCCGAGGTCGTCGACGCGGTGCGTGCGATGTTCGACCTGGCCCCGGACGCGGCGCGCTCGATCGCGATGACCGACCGCGCGCTCGGGATCCCGTCGCCGGCCTAGGCGGGGGGAGCCCTCCTAGTTCGAGGTCGCGGCCGTCAGGCGCTGCGCGAAGTCTCGGGCCAGCGCCCCCGCGTCGCGCGCCAGCCCGGGCGGCACCGCGACCTCGACCGCGGTACGGTGGGAGCCCCGCACGTCCGAGCGGACCCCGCCGGCGAACCACGCGATGTGGCGCGCCCCCGGCTCCCCGACGGCGACCGAACCCGCGGACGAGCGTCCGGGCCGGAGCACGACGACCGCCACCTCGCTCTGGAAGGAACGGCCGTACCGGAGCCAGAACAGGGCGGCGACCACGGCCGCCCCGCCCGCCCAGGCGAGGCCCACGAGGGCGACTCCGACGGCCACCGCGTCGAAGATGCCCAGCCCCAAGCCGGCGCCGAACAGAACGTAGACCGACACGCGGACCGGGGCCGGCATCGAGACGCTCCGTCGTCGGCGTTCGGCCAGGGTCTCCGACCGACGCGGGTACCCCCCGGACGGCCCGCCCGAGGCCGCCACGACGTCCTCGTGGATCGCGAGGATCTCAAACCCCGCCGAGGCGAGGCTCGCGCGGATCGCCTCGGTGACCCGGGCCCACGGCAGGTCGGGGAGCGGGACGTCCTGCCGGAGCGGGAGCGTGACGTTCGTCGGGATGGTCAGCGTCGGGATCGTCAGGCGCGGACGGGCCAACGCGGGGAGCGTCGGGGCGGGTCCGGAGGGGGTGCGCATCCTACCCACCAACGCAACGCTGGATGTTCTACCCTTCCGGTCGGGAAGGGGCCGGTTCCCGCGCCGCGCGGACCGCGGCGAGCCCCGTTGCCCGTCAGCGCCCACCCCAAGAATTTTATAGGACACTCCGCTCGCGCGCGAAGCATGTACTATCTAGACCATCGCCGGGACGTAGTCCGCATCCCGCCCGAGCGGCTCGGCCCCGAGGTCGACACGGTCCTCACCGAGCTCGCCCAGCAGCAGTTCGAGGGGAAGCTGGTCGACGGGCAGAACCTCGCGGTGACGATCCGCGACGTGCACGCGATCGGCGAAGGGCACATCATCCACGGGGACGGCGGCGTCTACCAGGAGGTCGAGTACGAGGCCCTCCTCTTCCGGCCCGAGATCCAGGAGGTCGTCGAGGGCGCGGTGGTCGAGATCCGCAAGTTCGGGGCCTTCGTCCGGTTCGGCCCGCTGGACGGTCTCCTCCACGTCTCCCAGGTCATGGACGACCGGGTCAACATCGACGAGCACAACCAGCGGCTCGTCGGGGTGGAGACCAAGCGGGACCTGAAGGTCGGCTACAAGGTCCGCGCCCGGGTCGTTTCGCTCTCGCTCTCGGAGATCTCCCCGCGGGACAGCCGGATCGGGCTCACGATGCGCCAGCCCGCGCTCGGCCGGCTCGAATGGATCGCGGACGCCCACAAGAAGGCCGAGGAGAAGGGCGGCAAGCGGGCCGCGCCGTCCGGCGGGAAGAAGGCGCCGGCGGCCAAGGCGCCGGCCGCGGCGGCGCCCCCCAAGCCCGCGACGACGGGGTAAGCTCCCATGATGAACCTCAAGGCCTGCAAATCCTGCAACACGATCACCGACCAGAACAAGTGCCCGAAGTGCGGGGGCGAAGTCTCCCGGGAGTGGCAGGGGTACCTGGTCGTCATCGACCCCGAGCGTTCGGAGATCGCGCGGAAGATGGGGATCCATGCCGCGGGCCGGTACGCGCTCCGGGTCAAGTGACGAGACCGCCTGGGCGGTCCCTCCGTCCCTGCGCCCCGCGCTCGCCGAGCGGTACGGGCCGGTCTACTCCGGGGCGGAGGCCGACCGCCACCTCGAGGCGCTCGAGGTGTTCGGGACGTGCGGGGACCGGGTCACGCAACGGGCCCTCGAGCTCCACCACCCTCCGCTGGTCGGGATCGTGGACTACAAGACCCAGCGCAACGAGCCGATCTCCCGCGACGCGTTCCGCGAGCTCGCTTCGCGCCGCCTTGTGCGGGTCTGGAACCCGGCCGGCTTCCTGACGGAGGGGCTGCGACACGCGGTCCAGGAGCTCGTGAGCGCCGGCGGTGGGCTCATCGAGGTCGACGGCGAGGAGGACCTCGGCTCGCTCGCGCTCGTCGAACACCTCCCGGCCGGGGCGACGGTTATATACGGTATCCCGGGTGAGGGGGTCTCCTTCGTTCGGGTCGACGCCCGCGCGAAGCAACACGTCCGACAGTTGTTGGCGCAGATGGAACCGAGGCGATTGGCCCGTGGAGATTAAGGTCCTCGAGGAGAAGGCGAACCCGCTGCTCAAGCGGCGCGAGTTCTCCTTCGAGATCAGCCACGCGACCGCGGCCACTCCCAAGCGGGAGGAGGTGCGGGCCGAGTTTGCCAAGGTCGCCCAAGCCCCCAAGGACCGCGTGATCATCGAGCGGATGCACGCGCGCTTCGGCACCGCGACCACGCGCGGGGAGGCGATGGTCTACGAGACCGCGGGGGCCGCGAAGGCGATCGTCCGCGAGCACATCCTGGTCCGCAACGGGCTCAAGGAGAAAACGGTGAAGGCCTCGCCGGCTCCTGCGGCCGCGCCCGAGGCCCCCGCTGCTCCCGCCGCTCCTGCCCCCGCCCAGAAGAAGGAGTAATCGCGATGTCGAAGGCGCGGGTCGGGATGTACGTCGTCAAGGGCGATACGCTCGAGCGCACCCACCGCTCCTGCCCGAAATGTGGGCCGGGAACGTTCCTCGCGGAGCACGCCGACCGTCGCTCGTGCGGCCGGTGCGGCTACTCCGAGTCGAAGACCCCTCCGCCGGGGAAGGCGAAGGGACCGAAGGCGTAGGTCCCGGGCACCTCTCCGCGGCCCCGGAAGGTTCCCACGCCCTGGCCCATCCGTCCCAGGTCACGACGAGGGAACGGTCGGCCCACCGTTCTCCCTCCTCGCCGGTCTAGCCTCTTACCTCGCGACGGAGCTCCGGCTCGACCCACCAGAGGTCGAGCGTGCCTCGGGCGTGCGGGGATGCGCGCGGCGTCCCCAACGACCGTCGGGAAGGGCCCCAGCCGACTCGCCCGGTCACAGAAGCTGTTATGGGGCCATGGGCTCAGACGGGAAGTCCCGATTGGGCCCGTAGTATAGCTTGGATATCACGGAGGCCTCCGGAGCCTCAAACCCGGGTTCGAATCCCGGCGGGCCCGTGACACTCGCCGTCTCGGTTGAGCCCCCCTCGTCGGACCGGGGTCATGGGGGTGCGAGCCGAGGAGCACCGGCGCTACTACCGGTGCGTCGAGGGTGACCGCCGTCTCACCCGGAACGTGAGGTGGGTCACCCCGGGAGCTTCGATCACGCCGACTTGCTGGGGTCGGAGCTTCGACAACAGACTGGAGTCGAACAATCGTACTCCCTCGCCGAGGAACACGGGAACCAGGTGGATCATGAATTCGTCCACGAGCCCGGCCTCGAGGTACTGTTTTGCGACCCCTGCGCCACCGGAGATGGCAACGTCCTTTCCATGAGCCGCTCTCGCCGCCAGACGTCGCGCGGCGGCCAGCCCTTCCGTCACGAAGTGAAAGGTGGTTCCCCCTTGGCAGACCAACGGCTTGCGCCGATAGTGCGTGAGCACGAAGACCGGAAGATGGAAGGGCGGGTCCTCACCCCACCATCCCCTCCAAGCGGGAGTCCCCCACGGTCCCGGCCCTCCACCGAACATATTGCGCCCCATGATGACGGCGCCGACCTTCTCGTCGTCCCCGAGGAACACCCGGGTGCTCGCATTCGTTACCCCCCCTTCCAGGCCGGCCTCCTTGCGCCACACCGCCAGCTCGCGCATCCAGCCGTGCAGAAGCTCCCCACGAATCCCCAGCGGGTGCTTGGGGCTCTGGCCCCTGCCCGCAACGAAGCCGTCCAACGACATGGAGACGCTGTAGGTGATCATGGTCGTGGGTCGCGTCGTGAGTCAATTCGGGGAGAGCGCGCTCGACGCACCCCGCGCATTCGGACCACGGTCCGGGACTCGGAAGATCCGAAGCGTCCCACCTTTGGCAGAGCCGTGCGACTTGGGTCGTCGATATTCCGAGCGCAAGCGGGAGGTGGGTGGTCGGGCCCGCCGGTACTCTCTCCCGTGATCTCGAACATCCGTCATTCCTTGCGGGGCCGCTCCTCCGAGAGGAGTGCATCCAGCCGGCGGAAGAGCGAGCGGACGCCGTTCTGGATGCCGCCCGCCGTGAGACGACTCGGGTCGGCGGGCGAAGGGAACTCGGTTCGCAGAGTGACTCGGGTGCCGCCGGCCACCGGCTCGAACCGGATCGATTCGACGACCGTGAGTCCCTCGAATTCGCCGAACTCCAGCGTCCTCACCAGCAGGGTCCCCGGCACGATCTCCCGATACGCTCCCGAGCGGTGCCTCACTTCCCCGTCCGCGCTGAGCAGCCGGATCCGGTACCGGCCGCCGACGCGAACGTCCATCGCGTCTACGATCGTACGCCATCCGGCAGGCCCCCACCACCGGGCGACCAGCTCCGGGGTCACGAACGCCGCGAAGACGCGTTCGCGGGAGACCGGGAAGACGCGAACGGCGATGACCTCGGTCTCCGTGGGCAGCGAGATCACGGTCGGCTCGCCCGTCGTGCGGGCGGCGCCGGTCGCGGCGCCGCTCACCTAGACCCCCGCTGGGCTCGCGGTGCCGCCGCTCCCGATGTCGACGGGCCAACGAGGACCTGCTCCAACCGATCGAAGCTATCGTCCCACATCGCTCGGTACTGGGCGAGCCAACCGAATGCGTCGGCCAACGGTCGGACGTTGAGATGACGCGTGCGATACCGCCAGTCGCGTGTCACCGCCACGAGTCCGGCCTCTTCGAGACGCTTGAGGTGACGCGAGATCGTCGGGAGACTCACGTCGTATGGGGCAGCGAGATCCTCCACGTCAGCGTCTCGGACGGCCAATCGGGCGAGAATGTCCCGGCGGATCGGATGCGAGAGCGCGCCGAAGATCGCGTCATAGTCTGCCGTGGGGGCGGGCACCATCGCATCCTCGGCATAGGCCGAACATTATTTAGCACTTTGGCTAAATGATGGACATCACGCCCTCTCAGGAAGTCGCGGCGGGTCCGACTGTAGGAGTCTCCGATAGCAGCGAAGGTTCCAGGACCTTGCCCTCGAGCTCGTACAATCGAGCCAGGGGCGGCTCCTGGCCCAGTCCGAAGTCAAGCGCTTGCGCAGAAGGAGAGATTCGGATGGTAGGACCGGACAGTCCCCTGTTGATGACGAAAGGTCTAGGGGACTACACCGATGGCTCGGGTGGGGGACAAATCCGGGTCGAACGCTGGCACGTTCTCCCGTATAGAGCTCCACCTGGACTCGGGAACCGGCGGATTGTTCCCGCGCGAGGGCTCAGGCGCGTTCAACGAAAGCGCGGGGGTCATCTGGGTTCCACTTTCGCCGACCGCGTCCTCCAGTGCTAGGACCACGGCCTCGGACCCGCCGACGACCCAGCCGAGGACGCTCAGCGAGGAATGCACCAACACGGTGGTCCCGTCCGATATCCCAAGCGCACGAAGGTCCGCCGCCAGGGTCGATCTCATGGCGGGGAGCCCGGCATTACCTGCGATCAACACAGCCTCGCCCCGGTCGCGGGCGGACATCGTCTGGCGCCGAGGTTTCGCCCCGATCAGCGAAGCGGTCACCCTTCGTGTCGGAGAGCGCCTCTCTTCGGGACGAGAAGTTCGTCTGATTGCGTTGGGTGCTGGGAGAGTCGTCAATGCCCCTGCCCTCGATTGTGAGCAAATGCGGCGCGAGGCTCCCGTGGACTCGCACGCCCGGGGGCGGGATGTCCCGGACCGGCCCCAAGGCGAACTTGCCGACGCACTTTCATGGTGAACTTTCCTGCTTGGCACCCCGCTCCTCACCGGTGCGTCGAAACATCTTCCCTCTGGGCCGAGCCCCGGGGACCGTTCGCTCCGAGCGCTCCAAGATCGACATCAAGTCAGGAGTTGGGTCGCGCTCCGATGGGTACGGCCCCCTCGGCGAATGTTCAGGAAGCGAACGGCAGCTTCGCATGCCCTGGCCAGAAGCAGACCTTTGGGTCGAATCCGGTCCTACCTGGGGCTTTTAGGGGAACTTCCCGTCCGGGGTCCACGATCAATCGACTTGTGCGGATTCGACCGGAGCTGGTTCCTGCGAGTGATTCGGCATGAACCGACGCTCGTGAGTTTCCACGGCGAACTCCGGTTCATCTCCTGAACGTTTTAAGACGAGTCAACCGTGTCAGGGCTGTGATTGCGGAGCGGGCCACCGCGGAGGACGCGGAGCAGATTGCCGCCTTGATCCACGAGCAGCAACGGGATTTTCGAATCTTCGATGACCGCCTAGCGCCTCCCGCAGCGCTCGAGGCCGTCGAAGAAAGGGTCCGGGCCTCGCTTTCGAGGCAAGACGAGAGTCACCTGGTGGTACGGGGTCTCCGCGGGGAGGTCGTCTGTTTTGGCGAGCCCAGGATCCAAGAACTACCGGAGGGACATGAATGGCTCTCCTGGTCTCCTCGGGTCGGCGGCCTGTGGGAGTCGCTAGTCCTCCCACCACTCCGGAGCCCGTTTCGAACGGACGCGCTGGATGCCCTTGTGGCGGCGGCCCGAGAGCTGTGGCATGAGCATGGGCTGGATGGCGAAACCATTGCGTGGCCCTCTCGCGACCCGGAAATGGCGCCGATTCTACGGAAGCTCGGTCTGATTCCGTCGTTCCACTATGCTTACGCGTCGTCGGAGTCGATCGCTTCCATTCCGTCGAAGGGGGTGTTGCTCCGACCCGCTCGCCTAGAAGACTACCCTCTACTTTGGAACCTGCGCTCCGAGCAGGAGGCCTTTCATCTCCAACACTGCCGATTCGAGCGTCCTGCGCCGGGGCTGGAGAAGGGTTTCCGGGCCCAATTCGACCGGTCCCTTCTGACCGATGCCCCGGGAGAAGAGCTGCCTCAGTTTTCGGTAGCAATGCAGGATGATGAGCTGGTGGGGTTCGTTGAAGCCGTTGTGCAGGTGCTGCCTGCCATCAACCCCCGGGATCTTCCTCAGGGACGGTACGGGTACCTTGCCAATGCTGCCGTCCGGTCCGCGCTCCGGGGCCGCGGATTCGGCCGCAGTCTGGTGAATTACGCTCTCCATCGGTTGTCGCTTCGGCACGTACTGGGATTCGTACTGTGGTATGCGGATGACAACCCTCTGTCGAGCCGTTTTTGGCCGCGATTGGGCTTCCGAAACTTGTTCACCAAGTACGAGAGGAGGTTCGACCAATCTCTGTCACCTCAGAACTGAACTGGATTGCCCCGAGACACGGAGATCGTTCCCCGACACTCCGGTCCGTCCACGGAGGGCCCTCGACCCGGACCAGGCTCAACGACTGCTGGAGGCGGCGAGCCGGCGTGGGATCGTCCCACACGCATTCGTCGCGTTCGAGATGCTTATGGGCCTGGGCCGGAGCGAAGTTCTCAGGATCTCGGTAGCCGACCTCGAGGAGGACTCGCCCAAGGTCCACGGGAAGGGCCGTGCGGGCGGGAAGACGCGTTGGGCCCCCTATCATGCCGACGTCCGGCGGACCCTGCCGGACCTCCTCGCGCACCGAGCCGAGGTCGTGGCCGGTCATCGGGGGCCCGATCCGGGTCGGCTCTTCGTCCACCGGACGAAGGGCGGGGGCCTCCGGACGTGGTGCCGCACGTACGTGGACGACCGGCTTATGAAGCCGACTTTCGAAGACGCGGGCGTTCGGTTGACCTGGAACCTGAACCACGCACTACGGCGTACTTTCGGTCGGACCTTGTGGACCAAAGGGTTACCCCTAGAGGTGGTCAGCGACCTGCTCGGGCATCGGGACACGAAGACCACCGTCCGGTACCTCGCGCTGCGGAGGGACGACATGATCTCCGCGACGCGGGTCCTCGACCGGGTCCTGCCCCCGTTGGAAGCCACCCGGGTGGAGGCGATTTAGCGGATGGCCAAAAACGGCACTGTTCCCTACCGGTACTGGTTCGAATCCCGGCGGCCCCGTCTCGAATCCAACCCACCTCGGTCGCGAGAAGGACCGACCTCTGCGGGTCCGCGCGGGAAAAGGCCGGGTCAACTTAGATAGGCAGCTCGCGCTCCCTGGTCCTCACCGATCGACGACGACGACCACCGTCTTTCTCGACTGGGGCGGGACCCTCGCTCAGGACATCGACGAGTTGCGCGAGCCGTGCAGGGTCTGGGGGGACGTCCTGGCGGGTCAGGGTCAGCCGCGGAGCGGAGAGCAAATCCGACGGGCCATCGTCTCGGTCGATCGCGAGATCGGCCGTCGGGTCTACGAATATCTCGGAAGGACCGGCGAGTTCTGGGAACTCTACGACGAGCGCGTGATGGACCACCTGGACATCCCGGCCGGGCGACGGGAGATCGTGGAATCGGTCCAACGGGTCTTCGATGACCGTGCCCTCGTGCGACTGTATCCCGAGGCGCCGAGCGTGCTCGCCGCGCTGCGGGATCGACGGTACCGAACCGGCCTCATCTCCAATCACACCGACGGTCTCCTCCGGCTGGTGAAGCACCACCGGCTCGAGCCGATGCTGGACACCATCACTTACTCGTAGGAGGTGGGGGCGGAGAAGCCGAACCCCGCGGTGTTCGTTCTCGCGCTGCGCCGAGCCGGCTGCGCGGCCGAGGACGCGGTCTTCGTCGGCAACGACGTGGAGGCCGACGTCGGCGGGGCGAGGGGCGTCGGGATCCGTCCGGTCTGGCTCAACCGTCAGAAGCTCGACCTCAAACCGGGTTGCCCGACCATCGAATCACTCGAAGAACCCCTCCCCCTCCTGGAGACGATGGACTAGCCCGACGCCGTGGCGGTACTTCGGACCCCGGCCGGCCCCGCCGCACCCTCGGGTCCCACCAGGTGCCGGCGCCCCCGTCGGTTCTCGCCTCCCCCGTACGGTCGAGTCCAACAAGGTTGAAGTAACTCGACCGACTTCTGCGCCCTGCCGATGCCCGTCGAGAAACCTCGTCCGCAACCCCCCGTGGAGGAGGATGTCCCGGCGGATGGAGCGAAGCTCGCCGACCGGATCTCGGCCGAGCTCGAGCTGCTCAGCCGGAACGTCGACATCCTCGAGCAGCTCTCGGGTCGGACCCCCAAAGGGATCATCCGCCTGAGCGAGGCGCTGCACCTGCCGATCCACAAGGTGCGGTACTCCCTCCATCTCCTCGAGCGCGAGGGGGTCATCCAGCCGAGCGCGGACGGCGCGGTCGTCACCGACTCCGCCCGCCAGTTCTGGGAATCGATCGACCGGTCGCTCGACGAGATGAGCCGACGCATCGAGCATCTCAAGGAACGCGCGGCCGCGCACCGCACGACACCGCCGCCGAGCCGGAAAGGCTATTAGCGCGATGCCGGCTCGGCCGCCTCGGTGCCGCCGTAGCTCAGCGGTAGAGCGATCGGCTGTTAACCGAAAGGTCAGCGGTTCGAACGGACGGAGGGACGTTCCCCCCGTCACGGAACTCCGCTCGGCGGCGCCTCCGGAACGCTCCCCATGGGCCCGTAGCTTAGCCCGGCCTAGAGCGACCGGCTCATAACCGGTCGGTCGACGGTTCAAATCCGTCCGGGCCCACCGTCCCCGCCGAGCACCGGCCCGGGGGGGAGCCGCGCGGAGGGGGGCCCCATTACGTTCAGCCCGGGCCGAACTCCATGAGGATTCGGGGCCAGGCTCCGTCCAGGATCCGAGTCTTCCCCACCAGCTGCACGGACGTGGATTGCGGGTTCAGTACGCCGCCGAACTTCATTCCCTTGGGGATCCATCTCCAGAGGGCGAAGGGCAGCGAGCCGAGCCCCTCGTGCCGGGAGAGCGTCCGGACGTGCGGGAACCCCGCCAGGTGGGCCAGCTCGACGAGACCGGACTCGGTCGCGGCGCAGTAGGTCGTCTCCTCGAGCTCGGGGGGATGGAAGAACCGCACGACCGGTCGCGAGCCGGGCAGCAGGAGGCCCTCGGCGAAGACCCGGCCCCCGGGAGCGAGCCGGCGTCGCAGGACCTCCAGGGCCTTCCAGGGGTCCCGAAGGTGGTAGTAGACCCCTAGGAAGAAGACGACGTCGAAGGTTTCCGGCAGGCGGTCGAGTTCGCTTACGTCCATGACCCGGTACTCCACGCCGGACCCACGGGCGCTCTTCGCCAGCTCGAACGGCTGGTAGCCCGACGCGTGGGCCTCGAGGTTCTGCAGCCGGTCGATCGCGAGGACGCGTCGAGCTCCTCGCTCCTCCGCGAGGAAGCTGTAGTAGCCGTCCCAGGCTCCGACGTCGAGCACGGAGAGGCCGTCGAATCGCGGGGGAAGGTGCCCCGAGATCCAGTCCTGGTGCCGCTGGGCGCTGATCCCCGGAGTGACGAGCCCCCCGCCCAGGTCGATGTGATGCCACCAATGCAGGGCGGCCACCCGCGCCCGGAGGTCCTCCGTCGCGGCCGCGGGCCCCGCCGGGACGGTTTGCCCGATTCCTTGCTGAATCGCACCCATCTCGGGTCCGGCTCTCTCCGGGTCTGGACGCACGGAGCAGGCCAACGCAAGAAGCGTCTCCTCGGATTTAGCTGAGCCGTGGGGCCGTTTAGGGTCAGCCAGTCGCGTTCGACCGCGGCGGGACCGCCCGGACCCACCGGGCTCCGCAGCCCACCGGGCCTGCCCGGCAGCGATAGAACCATGCCGCCGGGGAGGCGGATTTCTGGAGCCGAACGCGTTCGAAAGGAGGACAAGGGTTTTTATCCTGCGTACCGGCTAGCAGCCCGTCTTCACCGTGCGGAAGTACCTCGCGGCGACAAGGAGCGGAGAACATGGGTGGCTACTCAGACCGGGAGAACCGGGCCGACTGGGTGGTCGTCCACACCGCCCTCGGTCGGATCGGCGGGGCTGAGCGGCAGCTGCTGCGGTTCGTCCAGGCCGCTCGTGACCACGGCGAACGGATCGACCTGTACTATGCGGGTCCCCCGTTCCCGGAGCTCGAGGCGATGGGCAACCTCTACACGGGTCCTAAGTCCGGCGACCTCGCCGGCACCATCCGCGCCTACTGGAGCACCCTGCGGGAGCTACGACGCTACCGCTCCATCCTGATCTACCACCACGTCGAGCCCGTCCTGCTGGGGCTGATCACGGCCCTGTACGGGGAACGGTGCGTGGTGTACCTCGGCGAGCCGCTCCGCCCCCTCTGGGAAGAGTACGTCAGCGGCGACGGCTCCCTGGTCTCCTTCCCCGAGATGCGGAAGACGGTCGAGCAGCTGTACGGCCACCGCGCTTCCTTCCTCGTGAACCAGCCGGCCGTCATGTGGCTTCTGGTCCGCGTCCTGCGCCAGTGGGACCGGATGTCCATCCGGCGGGCCGGCATCCTGCTGGGTAACTCCGTGTTCACCTCCCGCGTCCTGCAGCGGGTCTACAGGCTGACCGAACCGCCGGGCGTGGTCTACCAGGGCCTGCCCGAGACCCCCGAGACGCCGGTCGAGGCCCCCTCCTCCCCGACCGTCCTGGCCGTCGGGGCCTTCATCCCCCACAAGGACCAGGAGACCCTGCTCCGCGCCTGGACGATCGTCGAGTCCCGACCGGAGTTCCCCGACGCGCGGCTGGTCCTGGTCGGCAACGGCCCCACCCGGGCCGCCTGCGAGGAGCTCTCGCGGAATCTCGGGCTCCGAAGGGTGCGGTTCGAGCCGGCCATCTCCGAGATCGCACTCGCCAACCTGTACGAGCAGGCCTCGGTGCTCGTCCACCCCGCGATCGCCGAGCCGTTCGGGATGGCTCCGCTGGAGGCGGCCCGCCACCGAGTCCCCTCGATCGTCGCCGACTCCGGGGGGATCACCGAGTTCGTCCGGAACGGGGAGAACGGGCGGATCTTCCCGCCCCGTGACGCCACGACCCTCGCTGACCTGATCAGCTCCATGCTCGCCAACCACCCCGAGCGGGTGCGGATGGGGTTTGAGGCCTACCGAAAGCAGCGGACGCTCTTCACCATCGAGCGGACGGCGCTCCAGCTGCTCGGCTTCGCCGGGGCCCGTCTCCTGCCCCGCTCGAAGGACCGCTCCCTACCCTCTCCTCTGTAGGCCGGGGGCGGCTTCGCGGCTGTGGACGGCCCGGGTCCGGCAGGAACCGACGAACGGGTACCGGTCGCTCCCCCTCCCTCGCTGCTCGTACGCGGCTGGCGCCGGGTTCGCGCCGTCCCCTCCGCCGAGTGGCTCGCCCTCGGCATCCTGTCGCTGGCGGTGGTCGCCTTCTCGGTCTGGTGGACCGACCTCGAGTGGGTCAGCTTCCTCGGGTTCCACCAGGCCGTCTACGACCTCGGGGTCGACTACCAGGTGATCTGGGCAGCCGCCCACGGCTACTCGATCAACGAGGCCGGGCCCGGGGCCACCCACCTGATCCTGTATCTCTTCGTGATCCCCTACTGGCTCATCCCGTCGCAATCGGGCTTTTTCCTCTTCCTCCTCGCCTTCGAGGCGGTCTGGGTGGGCCTCGGGGCGTTCCCGATCTACTGGGTGGCGAAGGAGCAGCTCGGACGCCGGTGGATCGGCCTAGCGCTCGGTCTGGCCTACCTCGCCTACCCGGCGATGTCGGGTCCGCTGTGGTTCCCGTTCCACTACGAGGCGCTCTTCCCTACATTGTTCCTCTTCGGGTACTGGCTGTACCGTCGAGGGAATATCCTCGGGGCCGGGGCGTTCTGGGTCGCTTCCCTGTTCACCGACGCGGGGGTGACGTTCATCGTCGCGGCGTTCGGGCTGGGGATCCTCGCCGAGCCGCTGATCGCCCGGACCGGGGTCTGGGCGCGTCTGCGGGGCCGGCCGCGCCCGGGCCGGGTTCCGATCCCCCGCGCCAAGTGGATGTTCGGGCTGTTCCTCATCGCCGCCGGGGCGGCCGTCTTCCTCGGAGTCGCGCTCTCGTACGGGTTCTGGGAGTTCGTGTTCTTCACGGCCCGCTCCAGCTTCACGACCGGCTCGACGCTCGCCCGGGTCGCCCCGATCGACCCGTTCGCGAACTGGGCCCGAAAGCTCGCGACCGTCCTGCTGCTCTTCGGGCCTCTTCTCGCCCTCCCGCTGTGGGCCCGCGAGGAGCGGTGGGCCCTCCTTCCGTACCTCGGGCCGGCCCTCCTCACGACGAGCTTCACCGGCTTCCTCTCTCCCTTCGTCGACCAGTACGTCGCCTTCGTCATCCCGGTCCTCTTCGTGGCGACCGTCCGCGGCCTCGAGCGACCGTGGGGGTACCGTCCCGCGAGCGATTCCGGCCCGCCGGCCCCGCGCGCCGCCGTTCGGCGTCGGCGTCTCTACCGCCCGGTTCCTGTGGCCACCGCCGTGCTGGTCGTCACGGTCGCCTGCGCGATGGTGTTCACCCCGTGGGGGCCGTTCAACGCGGAGCTGAACCGCCCGCACCTGAGCATCGACGTGGCGTACTACAACGTCCCGTACGTACGCTACTCGAACCAGACCGTGAGCGCGGCGCTCCTCCAGATGATCGACATGGTCCCGGCCACCGGCTGGGTGCTCGTCCAGGACAACATCCCCCAGTTACTCAACCGGACCGAATGGACCGTCCCGGGGTTCTACGCGGTCGGTCAACCGCTGAGCTACCTGATCACCGACCCGTACGACTACAACTTCTACGCTCTGAACACGTTCGGGCCCCTCCCCGATTCGATGATGTTCTGGGCGAACTACTTCCTGAGCCAAGGGTGGCACGTCCTGGCGGACGCCTACGGCTGCCTGCTGCTGAGCTCGATGGGAAGTGGCCCGCCGGCCCTCTACAAACCGCTCGTCCTGTCGTTCACTCCGTCCGACTTCCTCGGCGTCGGCCCCGAGCGGCCGAACCATCAGATCTTCAACGGGCCGCTGTTGCCGATCGACGGCGCCTACAGTGTGCTGTCGCCCGGTAACTACACGGTGACCCTCACGCTGCGGGTCGACCACCCGAACGCGACCGACCAGCTGTACTTCGGGATCGGGTACAACTACAGCGCGAACCTCCTCCAGAACAACTCGATCCCCGGCGCCCCGTGGACGGGCCTCAACGGCACCGTGGCGCTCACGTACGCGATCTCGGTCCCCAGCTACTACCCGGGCGGCCCGGTGTTCACCCTGTACGAACGGCAGTGGACCGGGCCGCTCAGCATCGTCTCCGTCCGCATGGCCCAGAGCGCCCCCGCGGCCCCCCCTCCCGGGAGGTAGCGCGCATGCCCGCCCGTTCCCTCGCGATCGTCCACCTGACCCCACCGCACGGGAACACGGGCGGCCACCGGCAGACGCGGCTCGTCTACGACCTGCTGCGTCGGCACTTCGACGTGCGGGAGTACCCGTTCGCGCTCGGGAACGCGAAGCTCTCGGCGGTGTACTACCCGCTGTACCCGCTGGCCCGCCCTCTCGCGGACGGGCTGCGCGAGCGCTTCGACGTGGTCTTCGGGGAGTGGTGCGGCTACTTTCCCGTGGCGAGCGACCTCGTCTACATCGTCCCGTCGACCCCGCCCCCGGGCCCTCCGGTCTCCCTGCGCCGCCTGGTCGGGATCGGGCCCCGGCCGGCGGCCGGTTTCTGGCCCCCTCCCCTGGAATGGCTGTACTTCAACCCGCTCGTCCGCCCGCTGGTCAACCGGGCCGCGCTGGACGCTCTCGACCGGACCGGAACCCTGGCCGCCGGCGGCGGGCAGCTGCGGGAGCAGATCCGTGCCGAGTTCGGCCGCGACGCCCGGGTGATCTACCCGGGCGTGCCGCAGGACAAGCTCGAGGCGCTCGTCCATCTCCGGAGCGGACCCCACGACCCCCGGGTGCTGGTGATCAGCCGGATCGTGCCGGAGAAACACCTCGAGGACGTCGTGGCGATCGCGAACGAGCTCCCCCGGGTGCCGTTCGCCGTCGTCGGGTACCTCGGCGCGCACGGACCGAGCTACCTCGAGCAGCTTCGCAAGCTGAACCGGGCCACGAACGTCGAGTTCTACCCGAACCTCGACGAGGAGGCCAAGCGCACGCTCCTCGGTCGCTCCCGGGTCCTGCTCAACCCCTCGCAGAACGACACGTTCCCGATCGGGCTGCTCGAAGGGATGGTGGCCGGGCTCGCTCCGGTCGCGCATGCGTCCGGGGGGCCGCTCGAGTATCTCGAGCCGGCGCAGATGTACCTCGGCCCGGAGGAGGGCGTCCGTGCCGTGCAGGCCGCCCTGGAGGAGGGGGAAGCGGCCCGGCTCCGGGTCGCCGAGCGGGCGCGCGAGATGATCGACCCCGCCCGCCTCGAACGCGAGTTCGTCGACGCCGTCCAGGATGCCTACGTCGCCCGGCGTCGCTGACGAGAGGGCGCCCCGTCGACGGGGCACCAGTCAGAGGAAAGGGTTGGACCGGTCGCGGTTACCCGCAGCCGCACCCGCCCGAGCCGCACCCGCAGCCGCCGCCTTCCTCGCCGTGGGCTTCGGGGCCCCCGGTCGGGAGGTTCGGCGCGGTGATCTTGAACCCGGTCGCGTTCAGGTCTTGGACGAAGTCGATCTGGGCTCCGTCCAGCATCGCGGCGCTCATGTCGTCGACGACGATCTTGAACCCGTTCACGGAGACGACCTTGTCCCCGTTACGGACCTGGTCGAACGCCATCGCGAACGCCGGACCGCCGCCCCCACCGCCGCCGCTGCCGCACCCGCACCCTCCCCCGCCGGAGCCGCAGCCGCAGCCGCCGCCTCCGCCGGACTGAAGGAATACGCGAACGGCCGTGCCGGGCTTCTGGGCCTTGATGAGGGTCGAGACCTGGTCCTGCGCGGCCTTCGTAACTTCCAACTTGATTCCACTATCGCTCATTCGGATCGGGGTCCTCCTTGCCACCCCACTGTGCTGAGGTCGGCCGGGGTATAAAGCCCCGGTGACGCGCAGGTCACTACGCGGAGAACGACTTCCCGCACGAGCAGGAGTGCTTGGCGTTCGGGTTGTAGATCTTGAACCCGGAGGCCTCCAGGCCGAGCAGGAAGTCGACCTTGACGCCCGCCAGAAGGGGGGCGCTCGCCTTGTCGACCACGACCGTCAGCTTCGGGTCCTGGAAGGCGACCTCGTCGCCGGTCTCCTGCTTGTCGAACGACATCCCGTAGGTGAGGCCGGAGCACCCGCCGCCCTGCACGTACAGCCGCAGGGCCGCGCCGGGCTTGCCCTGCTGCTCCATGATCTTGAGGACCTGGTCCCGCGCCGCGGGAGTGACCTCGATGAACGTCATCGCCGTCTCCACACGTTTCAATCCGTGCGGGCGGTAAAAGACTTGCTTACACGCGTGACAGCGTTTCACCCACCCCGTCGCGGGGAGTTATCTATCGGCCCGGAGTGGAGGGCCCGATGTGCCGACTGTTCGGACTCCTTACGGCGCAGCCCGAGACCGGGGAGCCGTGGCTGGTCCGCTCCGACCGCTCCCTTCTCGCCCAATCGAACGTCCCCGGGGAGACGGCCCAGAAGGACGGCTGGGGGATCGGCTGGTTCGACGCGCCGGACCGCGCCCGGATCGAGAAGGGCGTCGGCGGGGCGTTCGAGCCGGGGGAGCGGGAGCGGTTCGTCCGGGTCGCGGGCGAGGCCCGCTCGACCCTGGTGATCGGCCACCTCCGCCACGCGAGCAACCCGCTCGGGCTCCCGCACGAGAAGCTGATCAGCCTAGAGAACTCGCAGCCGTTCGGCAACCACACGACGATCTTCGCGCACAACGGGGCGATCGCCTTCCCGAACGAGACCCGTCCGTACCTGGGGGTCCACGAGAAGGAGGTGGTGGGGGTCAACGACAGCGAGGTGCTGTTCCGTCTCCTCCTTCGCCACTACGAGGAGATGCACGACGCGTTCCGGGCCTACGCCCACGCGGTCGACGACCTCGACCGGGTCTGGATCGACGTCGGTCGGCCGAAGGTCTCCCCCTACTCCGGCCTCAACGTGCTGTTCGCCCCGAGCCCTCGGGAGCTGTGGGCCTTCTGCCTCTCGCTCGGGGACCACGGGTGCGGCCTGCTCGACCATAGCCGGCCGTACTACGAGATGACCTACCACGCCGAGCCGCACCGCCTCGTCGTCGGGAGCGAGCCGTTCGACGCTGCCCCGAACTACTGGAAGACCCTGTCCTCCGGCACGTTCCTCCACGCGACCGTCCAGGGGATGCACGTGGACGTCCAGACCGGAGCGATCCCGACCCCCACACTGTACACCGCTAAAGCCCCCCTCGCCTGAGCCGGAGGCCGACCCTCGCCGAGGGGCCCGTGCCGAGCGAGATGCTCTCGGGGCCCGACCTGGGCGCAGGATACCTCCACCAGCTCTCGATCGACCGCGACGGCGAGCGGACGACGTTCACCTACCACGCCCAGGAGGGGGGAGCCGACGCCGCCGGACCCCCGAAGGGCCCGCTCGACGTCTTCGGGTACGTCCACCCGGGGGTGCCGTGCCAGTTCGGAGGGCCTCGCTGCTGGCACCGCCGCTTCCTGCTCCCGTTCGCCGAGACGGCGAGAGTGAGGACCGCCTACAACCGCTCCCGGTTCGTCCTCCAGACGATGATCGCCCAGGCCTACGAGGGGGTCGCGGCGGAGGTCGGGCCCGCGTTGGGGGAGGTCGTCCGGCGCCTCGCCGGCCCGCTCGCCGCTGAGGGGGTCCCCTGGTACCTCGGCGGCTCGGCCGGTGCCTGGCTGCTGGGGGCCTCCGTCCAGCCCCGGGACATCGACGTCGGCACCTCGCGCGCCGGGGTCGACCGGATCGCCGGACTGCTGCGGGAGTATCTCATCGAGCCCGTCGCTCCGACCGACTGGCCCCGCTCCGGGATCGTCCACGGGGCCCGCGCCTTCGTCGGGACGTTCCAGAGCGGGGCACGCGTCGAGTGGGCGGTCCCGCTCGAGCCCGGCCCCCCGATTCGATGGGCCGAGTGGGGGGGACGCCCGGAGGAAGCGCGGACGCTACCGACCTCGTTCGAGGGGACCGAGCTGAAGGTGACCCGGCCCGAGTACGCCCTCGTGCGCGCTTGGGAAGCGAACGCCCCCGGACGGGCCGCGGCGCTCCTCGACCTCGTCCGCCGACTCGGGCCGGACCGGGAGCTCGCCGTGGCCTTGCTGGACCGGAGCCGTCTAGCGACCGGCGCCCGGGCCGAGAGGTTGCACGAGCTCGATGTATAACCCGCCTCGAGGGAGAACCCCGCGTTCCCGTCGAGCCGCACCTTGATACCCCCTCGACCCGAGCGAGCGGCGATGTTGGCCCCCCAGACTACCCCGGTCGTCGAATCGCTGACCCCGCATGACCTGGTGACGTACTTCCACTGCCCGCACGAGATGGAGCTGACGCGGGCGAGCCACCAGCTGCGGAACGGCGGACCTCTCGGTCCCGTGTGCACTCCGGGGAACGTCGTACCCCTCCATCGCTCGCCCCTCTTCGCCCCCCCGCTCGGGAACTTGATCGTCAACGAGGGCCGCCTCGACCTGAACGAGAAGGACCTTCTGGTCTACGAGGACGGGGGGGAGGACGACCTCCCGGTGCTCTTCCCACCGGACCGGGTGCGGCCCGACATTCGCTTTGCCGGCAACCGGAGCACGCTCGGGGACCCCGAGCTCGGGCTGCGCGGCCGGCCGGACCTCATCATCCAGCGCGCCGACGGCTCGCTCGTTCCGGTCGAGTACAAGTCGACGCACCTTTTCGTCGGGTACCACGAGGCGCACGGACGCCTCTTCGACACCATCCAGGTCGTGGCCGAGTGCCGCCTGGTCGAGGCGGCGTTCGACCGCAAGGTCCCCTACGGGATCGTGCTGTACGGGGACGAGAGCGGCGGAGGGCTCCACGAAGGGTGGGTCCGGATCCCCTACGGGGAAGCGGAGAAGAGCTGGCTCCGGGTCGCCCTGAAGCAGATCCGCGACGACCGCGAGCGGGCGCCGGTCCCGGCCGAGCGGAACTGCGGCGGCTGCGAGCCGAACTCGAACGGGCTCTGCCAGTTCGCCGCGGCGCGATACGAGGGTCCCCACCACCGGCTCGCGATGTACGCGACCCTGCGCAGTTAGGGCCGCGGCCCGGCTCCCCTCGCAGGGATTAAATAGAACGAGCCGCTGACAAGCGAGCCGCGCCGGAACGCTGTTTCATTGGTCGGTACATGCACCCGCAGAGGCTCGGGCCTCTCCGGGGAAGGGCGAGGGACTCGCCGTCGACCTGGCCGCGGGTCCGATGACGCCGATCACACGCGTTCTGGACGCTTGTCAAGCGCCATTAGTGTAGCTGACTACTGTCAGTTGGGGAATGGCTGGGCTCGGGCGCCGACGAAGGTCGTGCCAAGCTGCGATAAGCGGTGGGTAGGCGCAAGGAACCTGTGATCCACCGATCACCGAATCGGAACTCCGGTCCCGCAAGGGACATTCCGAAAGGAAGGGGAACTCCCCGAAGTAAAGCATTCTAGTAGGGGAAGGACAAGAAATCAACCGAGATGCCCTTAGTAAAGGCGATCGAAAAGGGCCAAGGACAAACCGAATCCCCGTCCGGCGAGGACGGGGAGATGTGGAGTAGTGGACCTCCGTACACGCTGGCTTTCCAAATCGAACGTGCCTGGAACGGCGGACCTAAGAGGGTGATAGTCCCGTAGGTGAGCGAAAGAGGCGTGATTGGAGGGATCCTGAGTACCGTGCGTTGGATATCGCGCGGGAAGCCGGGAGGTACAGTCTTCCGATCCTAAATACGTCCCGAGACCGATAGCGCAATAGTAGCGCGAGCGAACGCTGAAAAGTACCTCGGAAGGGAGGTGAAAAGAGCCTGAAACCAACTGATGATAAGCCGCATGTGGTCCCTAAGGAACGAAGCGACCGAAAGGTCGTGGACACAGGATCCATGCGTCCGTTTTGAATAACGGGCCAGGGAGTTTCGATCTATGGCAAGGCTAAGGCCCACACGGCCGAAGCCGCAGGGAAACCGAAAGTCCGCAGCTCCGCAAGGAGCGAGGGACGGGGTGTGCTCGCCCGAAGTCATAGGTGGAAGACCCGAAGCCAATCGATCTAAGCGTGGGTAGGTTGAAGCCTGTCGAAAGATAGGTGGAGGACCGAACCGGTGTTGACGTGCAAATCACTCGGATGACCTGTGCTTAGGGGTGAAAGGCCAATCTAGACTGGGAATGGCTGGTTCCTCCTGAAACTACTCGCAGGTAGGTCTCGGCCGAGCTAGCGCGGGATGTAGAGCACTGATTATGGGAAGCGGGACCGAAAGGTCTCGGCCTGTTGTCAAACTCCGAAGTCCCGTGCGGTGTAGACGCCGGGAGTGAGCGCGGCAGGGGTAAGCCCGCCGTGCGAAAGGGAATGCAACCCAGCCTCACATTAAGGGCCCCAAGTGCCGGTTCAGTGTCATGTAAAGGGCGTCCGTGTTCGAAGACAACTGGGAGGTGGGCTCAGAAGCAGCCATCCTTCAAAGAGTGCGTAACAGCTCACCAGTCGAGGGCATGGGCACCGAAAATGGACGGGGCTAAACCGGCCCCCG